>Ga0196970_1000010_pt1 | contig 438164 bp, 449 predicted proteins | sample S1v_513CmetaG_FD_148672 | JGI IMG/M metagenome (GOLD analysis project Ga0196970, IMG submission 148672) | Soil microbial communities from Anza Borrego desert, Southern California, United States - S1+v_5-13C | ecosystem: Environmental > Terrestrial > Soil > Desert | place: USA: California...
TGAGTATACAAAAATTGATGGCACTAATTCTCTCCGCCTAAGAAAAGTCTAACGCCTTCCAATATCCATCCGTGGACGTGGAAGGCTTGCTTCGGCGTCCTGCCTCGCATACGACTTTTCTAAGGCTCCGTTCATAAGTGCCATTGACAATTTCTGTATAAGCATACTTAGGCTATTGACATGGCTGTTCTACTAATTAGCTACTCAGTAGAGGAAAGCTATGTATCGATATAGGAAAGCATTAGCTTTGTATATCAGCGAACACTTATAAGTCTTTGGGTAACAGAATAGAGCTTGATACGTAGGAAAACCCGTAAGATTTACGTGATGTAAATCTAGCACATACCAACAGGAGGTTGGGTTTATGTGCGTTAGGGTTTTACAAGTATCAAGCTCTAATTCTGTCCAAAGCTTATACTGTGTGAGTCGATATACAAAGCTAATGCTCTTATGTGGCTATTGACACGGTTGTTCTTATTACCTAGCTATTTTTGATTGTCTTTGCGATTACTTCCCAGATTGTCTGCTTTTCCAAGCCATACTTCCAGGATGCTATGCCCCCCAGCCTGTACTTGTTCACCAGCTCAGCCTTAAGCTTTATGGATCTTTCGTCCTCCAGCCATATCTTATAAGTTGTCTTGCCCACATTATATGTGGCATAGTACTGTCCACTTGCAGCATCCCATGTCTTTGAAGCTTTGTTTTCTGCGATTATGCTTTCTGCCTTACTCATAGAAATAGCTTGGGATGTGACAACCGGATTGCTGCTGCCATTAACATACTCCTCTTTCCACAGTCTTGTATAGAAGGGAACTCCGAGAAGCAATTTTTCTTTTGGAACTTCCTTCAATACTCTTTGCACGCTCTGTTCAACCCAGGTCAGCTGTGCAACAGATCCACTTACCGGACTGCCGCCCCAGTGCTGGTCATAAGCCATTAGAGCCACATAATCCACAGTTTTGGAAAGCGCAGCCCTGTCAAAACTCTCGGACCAGTTGGAGTTTACTGCAATTATTGATACATCAACTGAAAGTTTCAAGGCATTTGCTTTTGTCTGTTTATAAAGCTCTTTCATAAACAGAGTGAAAGCATTCTTATCTTTCGTATACATGTTCTCAAAATCAATATTTATGCCATCCAGCTTATATTTCTTCGCATTACTTATAATGGAGCTTATAAGCTTTGCCCTTGCACCTGCATTACTAAGCAGCTTATTCGTCATTGCAGGATCAAATTTATTGTCCACTAAAGCCCAGACCTTATAACCGTTCTTATGAGCCCAGCTGCTGTAGCTGAGGCTTCCCCTGTCATCCAAATCACCCTTCTCGTTTGCAAGTGTAAACCAGGTAGGGGATACCACATTCAATCCGTCTACCTTCTTGACCTGCGACATGTCGGGGGTATTATTCCAGATATAGTGCCATGAAAGGTTCACTTTCTTTCCCAATTCATCATCACTGAATTCTGGTACGCTGTTATACACTACCCAGCTGTCGCCTATATTCTTCATATATAATGTTTTCTTTATCTTATATCTGCCATAAGCATAATTGCCAGTATCCAGCACCATATCATAGGATATATCGATGGCAGCAAGGTATCTGGATTTGCTTAGGACTACAAAGCTTTCATTCTCTATATGCTTCCTGTTGACAAGCCCACTGGGGTATTGAATATTTAGCTGTTCAGACCTTATAACATTTATTTTGCCTTCTTTTCCTATTGAAAGGGAGAGTGGCTCATTAAAGCTCAAGTCGCCTTCACTTAGGGAGTTCATTACACTATTTTCATAATTGGAGGCAAATGCAGTCAATGCAGTATCTGCTGTTTCCTTTAAAGCCTCTCTGGTTCTCAGCACTCTTCCTATTACAGCTGCAGCCTGTGCTCTGGTTGCCTTGCCCTTAGGTGCGAAGCTTCCATCCGGCAGCCCTGTAATTATTCCCAATGATGTAACTTTATCAATGCTGTCCTTATATTTATAGTACTGGGCTATATCCTTGAAGCTGAGCTTCTCCCCAGTGACATCAGCGTTCTGAACCGCTTTGGCAGTAATAACCGCCATTTCCTCCCTGGTTATCTCCTTATAGGGATAAAAATAATAACCACTAAATATAGTCAGCAGCCCATTTTCTTTGGCTGCAGAAATATACTTCTGACTCCAGTTGCTGCTTGTAACATCATTATAGCTTTGAGTGAATTCATCATCCGCAGCAATTCCCAATGCCCTCACAAGCATAGCCACGAACTCTTCTCTGGACACAGTCCTATCAGGCTGCATCGTACCATTATCATAGCCTTTTATTATATCCATATAGCTCAATTCCAAGAGTTCATCTTTAGCCCAATAATTAGCTATATCCTTGAAATTGTATGTGTTGTCTTCAATGAGCAATAGCTCCTTTTTCGCTATCTGCTTGTCCGCTAAAGGTGCATCCTCTTCATATGTACCTTCTGCTGCGAATACAGGCATGCATATGTTCAACGCGAATACTAATGCCAAAAACAGCAAAAAATACCTTGTGACCTTTTTCTTCATTACCTCACACTCCCCCATAACCATTATACCAATTATGTAAACTTGGTTGGTTACAGGGACATTTCAAAAAAAATGTATAAAATAGAAAAAACCATGTATTCGCTTTAAAAATACATGGTTTTATAAGTGTCTTCTATCTGTTTTTGAAGTAGCTGGTCTTTTTTATCGCTGCTATGATTACAAAGGCTATAGCGGCACCAGCTGTGACCTGTATAACATTGCCCAATATGCTGAATATAGGCTGTTTAATATTCCAAGTGATTACGGCTTCTGCAACGTAGTATCCGAATATCATCCAGATGCCTGCTAAAAGCATTCCTATTGCATTCTTTACCACACTTTCGCCCTTTGCTCCTCCCATGTAGGCCAGACTTCCTGCAATCAAGCCCATCATTGCTTTAATCACAAGAGTATATGGTGCCCATACAGAGAAACCGGAGAGTATATCAAACATAGTCATGCCTATTGCTCCGGATATAGCCGCAAATTTTCCTCCGAAAACCACTGCGGTAAGGAATATCATGCTGTCTCCCAAATGAATAACTCCACCATTTCCATAAGGTATATGGATAGCCCAGGCTGCCACGAAGGTCAGTGCAGATAAAAGTCCCATTTGTACAATAGCTCTGATATTTGAACTAGTACTGCTGTAATTTGAATTTCTTGTTTCCATTTGCCCACGCTCCCCCATAGAATATGCATTTCAGTTATGTGTCTTTAAGTTAATTATACAGGAGCATCAATCTGGAACAATATCAAATCCACTTTTTTGCACACAATTTCATCACTTTCTGTTCAATTGTATCGATACAATACGTCATATTACCTCCTGCGCTGTCTCCCTGCTTTTTACCGCTGTTGTCTTGATATAGTCAATATAGTCAAGGCCTGTGAGTCCCAAATGTATTGCAACCTGCTCTATCGCATACAATGAAATAATCTCTATCATCTGGAGCTTCAGTACTTGTTCCTCAATGGGAGTAAGCACACATGCAAGATGTTTTTTAACTGAGAGCTCGAGGCTGAAAGGCTTGCCATAGGACACAGACAATCTGTAAAAAAGCAGCGGATCCACCTCCACGTCGCAGAGCCAATCATTAAAAAACTTGTTCAGCTCCTCATTAATCTCATTGAAAAGCTCTTGTTTAGATTCACTGTCAATTTTGATGTTTTTTAGATTTTTTGTGTGCCTTTTCAGAGGGTTTATAAATAAAGCGCAAATAATTACCGGATAAAAATCCTTAGCTTCATATAAAAGCCTTTTGTACTCCTCGGCGCTGATTATCCTTTTCTCATTAACGTACTTCATTAATGCCTCAATATTTTCTGAAACATAATAGTTCAAAAAAATCGTTCTCAATGTGCAAATAACGCCACGCAGTATAATACTATAAATCTCTGAAGGGGTTTTACAGTCATCGGCGATTTTCAGCTTGCTTCTAGTATTCTCGCTTTTACTCATATGCACACCTCCAAAAGATTCTATTTAGGTAATTAAATGCATCTATGATATGCTTTTCCTATATATCTAATTATTTACATTTTCTTTTCATATATTCAATTTCTTAACCACATAAATTGATTATTTTGCTAAATATAAGTAAAATATATACTAAGTAGCCTCGAGCCGCGTGCCACGAGCCAAAAAGTTGAAAGGAAGTACTTCATGAAAAGTAAAATACAAATGAATTCGGATACAAGTGAGAGCATCCGAATTAATAAATACATAAGCGAGAAGGGGTTATGCTCCCGAAGAGAAGCCGATGAGCTCATCAGACAGGGACGTGTCACCATAAACAATGAAAAAGCAGAGATGGGCAGCAAGGTTTATCCCGGGGATAATGTAAAGCTGGGCGGCAAGTCCTTGAAACCCAAAGAACGACCGGTGTACCTGGCTTTTAACAAACCACCAGGCATAGTAAGCACCACGGACCAAAAGGAAAAAAACAATATAATAGATCTCATCAACTTTCCAAAGAGAATATTTCCTGTAGGAAGGCTGGACAAGGAGTCTGAAGGTCTAATATTCCTCACCAGCGATGGAGATATTGTAAATAAGATTCTCCGGGCAGGAAACAACCATGAAAAGGAATATATAGTGACTGTAAACAAACCTATAACCGAGGGCTTTGTCGAGTCCATGGCAAATGGTGTACGAATATTAGGAACTGTCACCAAAAAGTGTAAAGCTGTACAGATGTCCAAGTATATGTTTAGAATAATTCTTACGGAAGGAATGAACAGACAAATAAGACGGATGTGCGAGGTATTCGGCTATGAAGTGGTGAAACTCAAGCGGGTAAGGATCATGAACGTAACGCTTGGTTCGCTGCCGGTAGGCCAGTGGAGATACTTAACACCGGATGAGCTTAAGGTCATTAACAAGCTTATCGCAAGCTCAGTAAAGACAGAGGAAGCTTCAATATAAAAATGATTTTGTAAAAACCACATTTTTTTGGAACTTTTATTAATTCATGGCAGTCAAAGGATTATATTAGAAATTTGGTACATAATCAATTAAAAGCAAAGGAAAGGGAGATTAGAATGAAAAGGATAATATCAATCATAACACTGACTGCATTGATCTTCGGCGTCCTTCTTGCAGGTCCCGTATCTGCTGCAGAGGACAGCAAGCTGGAACTCAAAAAGGCAATAGATATTGCCAAGACAACCTTCAACATTGATACTACAAGCTTAGACTTCAATAGCAGCTATTCAGAAACAAAGTTTGGCAGGAAGCTTTGGTTCCTGAACTGGAACTCCACCCTTGGAAGCGGTTCAAGCATCAACGTTACTGTGGACGCAGCAACTGGTGAAATAATTAATATGAGTAAATGGGAAAATTACGCCGTACCAACAAAGAAAATACCGAAATACACAAGAGAAGAAGCTCAAAAGGTAGCAACGGAGCTTGTTAAAAAGCTGCATCCTGACAAATTCAATAATACAGAGCTTATGGATGAATACCAGAATAACCTTTTCCGCCCTGTCTACAACAATGATATTTACAGCTTCTTTTTCATGAGAAAGGTAGACGGAATCGACTTTCAGGACAATGGTATGCAAGTCCAGATAGATAAGAACACACTTAAGGTAAGACATTTCAGCTTGGAATGGGATACAGTGATTCCTATTCCCGATTCGAAGAAGGCAATCAATGTAGGAGCAGCTAAGAAAATTAACGCCGAGAAGCTCGGTTTGGAATTAGCATATCAGATGATATATCCGAATCCTCCAGGGAACCCCAAGCTGATACTTGTATACTCTCAGAAGAATAGCAGCAATCCTATTGATGCTATTACCGGCGAAATAATCACCCAGCCATACTACGGATCAATGTATGCAATGCAGGAAAAATACGCTCTCGGTGGCGATGGGGGCAGGTTCGCCTCTGTGCCAACGCCACAGGAGCAGAAGGTAATTGATGATTCCAGCAAATATATCAGCAAGGAAAAAGCCATAGAAGCTCTTAAAAAGTACGTATCTGTAGACAGCAAATTCAATATGGACAATTCAAGCCTCTATGGCGGCCAAAGCATTGAAAGTGCTGTTTGGAACTTCAGTTGGAGCTACACAGACAAGACAAATAACGCATATTACTATATATATGGCGCGGTAGATGCTGTTACAGGTGAAGTAAAGAACTTCAACATCAGCAGCAGCGAGAATGGAGCTAAGCCTAACAGCACTCCTAAGTACACGAAGGAACAATGCAACGAGATAGCTAAAAAATTCCTTCAGGAGATACAGCCTGTTAAATTCAAGAATTCAGAATACAGAGAACAGTACATGGACGCCTACATGAAGCTTCAAAACACAGCAAGCTACAATATGAACTTTATCAGGAAGGAAAACGGAGTATCCGCTCCCTTCAATAACCTAAACGTCACTGTAAGCGCATATACAGGCAAGGTAATAGGATTTAACATGATGTGGAACAACCTGGAGTTCCCGGATGCAAAAGGTGTAATAAGCCTTGAAGACGCTTACAAGACACTTTATGCAAAGCATGACCTAATGCTTAAGTATATAAGGATATATGATTATAACAGATATAATGAAAGCATGATGATAAAGCTCGCTTACATGCTGGATAACTTCAACGGTATGATTGATGCAAAGAGCGGGCAGTTCATAGACTATAGCGGAAAACCTATAATTGAAGCTAATAAAGCTGCATTCACAGATATTGCAGGTCATAAGTTTGAAAAGGATATCAAGCTGCTTGTAGAGCTGGGTGTCCTAGATTCCACAGAAAGCAAATTCGATCCGGACACAAAAATACTTCAAAAGGATTTTGTAAAGCTTCTGATGAAAGCTACACAGCCGGAATACTATCCTATCCCTTATGCAACAGCTGACAGCAGTGAATACGACAGGTACTATGAAAATGCAATAGCGCAGAATATACTGACGAAAAAGGATAAAAACCCCGAAGCTTGTGTCACAAGAATGGACGCTTCAAAAATGATGGTAAAAGCACTGGGTGTAGGATTCCTTGCAGACTTGGGTAATATGTTCGTTAGCAACCTTAAGGATGCCAATACCATACCCACCAAAAACATAGGTTATGTCTCAATAGCAGATACGCTCGGTCTTGTTGATACAGCCGATGGCAACTTTAAGCCGAACCTTGAACTTACAAAGGCAGATACAGCAGGAATGCTTATAAAATACCTCACAGTAGAAAAGACACCTTTAGATTCTCAGGTATCTGAGAATCCGGCAATAGTGCCACTAAAGAAATAACAGCTAATTAAAAAATGGATTGCTCATTGAGCAATCCATTTTTTAATATATAAATATTAGATTACGAGTCCCCCATCTACTGAGAGAACAGCTCCAGTCACGAAGCTTGCTTCATCAGAGGCAAGGAACAGGAACGCATTCGCAATATCTTCAGGTTTTCCGAGTCTCTGCAGAGGAGCCTTCTCCTTCATCAGATCCAGTACCTTCTCCGGAACAGCTTCAGTCATAGGAGTCATTATGAAACCTGGAGCAACCGCATTTACCCTAATGCCTTTTCTTCCAAGCTCCTTGGCCCAGGTCTTTGTCATACCTATAACTCCCCACTTTGCAGCTGCATAGTTGGTCTGACCTACATTGCCGTATAATCCTACTACAGAAGAGGCATTGAGTATTACTCCGCTTCCCTGCTCGGTCATTATGTCAAGTACAGCCTGCGCACAGTTGTATACGCCCTTCAGGTTGATATTGATTACTTTATCAAACTGCTCTTCTGTCATCTTCTTGAGCATTGCGTCAGCTGTTACACCTGCATTGTTCACAAGTATATCAATTCTGCCCCAAGCCTGCTTAACGCCTGCTACCATTTCATCTACCTGTGCACGCTTGCTGACATCAACCTTGAAGCCCATTGCTTCAGCACCCATTGCCTTTATTTCCGCAACTACTTCTTTTATTGCATCCTCACGTGTACCTGCGACTACTACCTTTGCACCTTCTCTGGCAAAAACCATTGCAGTCTCTTTACCTATTCCCTTTGTAGAGCCGGTAATTATAGCTACTTTATCCTTTAATCTCAATTAAATATTCCTCCTTCTAACTTCTATCGTATACTACATTTCTACTACTAGAGCTGTACCCATACCGCCGCCTATGCACAAGGTCGCAAGGCCATGCTTTAAGTTCCTTCTCTTCATTTCATAAAGAAGTGTGATGAGTATTCTTGCACCGCTTGCCCCAACAGGATGTCCCAAGGCAATAGCTCCGCCATTTACATTTACTTTGCTCATATCAAAACCCAGCTCCTTTGCAACTGCGAGAGCCTGTGCAGCAAAAGCTTCATTAGCTTCTATAAGGTCAATATCTTCAAGTTTGAGCTTCGATCTTTCCAATGCCTTCTTTACTGCAGGAACCGGTCCAATACCCATTATGCTTGGATCTACACCTGCCGAACCATAGCCTGCTATCTTTGCAAGGGGCTTAAGTCCAAGCTCCTTTGCTTTGTCAGCTGCCATTATTACTAAAGCAGCAGCTCCATCATTTATACCTGATGCGTTTCCTGCTGTTACTGTACCATCCTTCTTAAATGCTGGTCTAAGCTTTGAAAGAGCTTCTGCAGTTATCCCAGCCCTTGGGAACTCGTCTGTGTCAACAATTACGTCGCCCTTCTTTGATGAGATGACTACAGGAACTATTTCATCCTTGAATTTGCCTGCCTTTATAGCTGCTTCAGCTTTGTTCTGGCTGGATGCTGAAAACTCATCCTGTTCTTCTCTTGAAATGCTGTACTTCTCTGCCAAATTTTCGGCAGTCATACCCATATGATAGTTGTTGAATATATCAGTGAGGGAGTCATGTATCATTGAGTCCACTATCTCTCCATGTCCCATTCTATAGCCTGTTCTTGCATTTTTCAATAAATATGGAGCTGCGCTCATGTTCTCGGTACCACCTGCAACTACAACATCACATTCTCCGGATATAATCTGCTGAGCAGCAATCTGTACAGCCCTCAAGCCTGATCCGCATATCATATTGATTGTATATGCTGGTTTTTCAACAGGTATACCTGCTTTTACAGCTACCTGTCTTGCTACTCCCTGTCCCAATCCAGCCTGGAGAATACAGCCTAATACTGTCTCATCCACCATATCAGGGGTAATGCCTGCTCTTTTAATTGCTTCCTTAACTGCAGCCACCCCAAGGTCAACCGCTGGAACTCCTGCAAGGCTGCCGTTGAAACTTCCTATTGCGGTTCTAGCCGCACCTACAATTACAACTTCTCTCATTGTTATTATAACCTCCTCGATAATTATATTCTTATCCTTATAAAAGTTATGCAACTATTATGCCAAGTATTCATTTACTGCCTCACAACGGGCGCCCCTGCCACTGGCGAACGATGTTCATCCCTGCATTCTCCGAAGCCCCCGAACCAAAGGGACCTTTCTCGCCCAAAATCAGGCGCACATCTCGCATTTATTAACATACTAGCTCCCTAACCAACCAATAATACCAGTTTAACATTATCTACATTTTCTAATACTTATATTCGCATCCGTCCCTCTCCGGCCGTGTGGTTACAGGCATAATTCACAGCTGCTTGTCCATTCTTGCAACATATTCCCAGTAACATCCCTTATTGTTGCTGCAGAACCCTTAGCAAAACTAAGGTATGCCTGAACTCGTAAGATTCATTTGCAATAAACCCCTTCCTCAGCTGCTCAATTTTTTGCAGCTGTACTGAAAGGTTGTTGAAAAGGCAGGCATTATGACCGCGGATCAAGACAGAAATGTACAGTAAGATCAAATATGTAATACAAAGGTATAGAGAGCCCGAGCTCTCTATGTCTAGTTGCTGAATTCAGCATATTGCCAAAAATATACTTCTGGGAAGACTAATTCTTGCCGTTATATATGGATTTAGCACTTCTTATGATGATCATCTTCTTCTTCGCATACTGCATTGATGTTGATTATCGCCACATTGTTCATTACGAATATGAATTTAATTTTCTTCGGGCAGCAGCATTCATCATTGTCATGACAGCCACCGTCATATTCCCTTGAGCTCATCATTTCTCTAACAGCATCCACATTGTCTGCAAGGACTTGTGCTGCTTCAGATGACAGCAATTCAGGCATCTTTACATATTCCATAAATTCACCTCCTTTCTTTTAATGGGCGGAGAATCTAAACCGGTTTGTCTTCTTCCACTAGCATAGTATGACTTGTACATTGTTTTGCTACTGATTGTACTAAAAACCATTTTCTCACTATTTTTAGTTCTCCATAAGCCAGGCCTTATATCCCAATTCCCTCTTCTTATCAGCTAAATGCTCCAAAGCTTCATTTATATCAATTTTACATCGAGCTACCAGCTTTCTGTTACATGCTTGCCTTGGTATCAATTTTAATATTTTCTTGGCTTCTTCCATCCTTGCCTCAAGCACTGCCACCTCTAGCTTTAATTGACTCAGCTCATTCAGCAATTCTTCCCAATGAAAACCTCTTTTACCAAGCGCACCATCATTTATCTTTATATGACAGTTGCCAATCTGTTCTTCTGTTTCTCCTGAGCCACAGGTATTATCGCACTCATCCACTGTGTCATCTATGCCAATTGTTACATTGCAAAATACAAGCTTGACATTTGTTGGATTGCAATTACAATCTAAAGTACAGTTCTGTCCTACTATTAGCTCCTCACCGGATTGGTGGTCTACAATAATTTTAAGTAATTCTGGGTTTTCTGATATCATTTCTGCAAACACCGGTGATATAAGTTCAGGCATAATAACTCTTTCCATGTTTTCATCACCTCACTTTCTGAATCCTGTTATGTATAGTTGAGCATAGGTACAATAATTCATTTATCATGTACCTATGCATTTTAAGCAATCTTTCTCAAAAAAAAACAATGGTAAGATCGTTGCTTATGCCGTGTAACTTTCTTCTTCGCATACTGCATTGATATTGATTACCACTGCGTTGTTCAATAGAAATATGAATTTTACCTTTTTCGAGCAGCAGCATTCATCATCTTCCCAGCATTCTTCCTGTGTATATTTCTTACCTCTTTTTTTATCTTCTTTTTTGTCTTCCTTTTTGTCATGTTTCTTATCTTCTTTTATATACTTTTTCCATGTTGCAGCCATTTCGTCCTTGGGGCTCGGCTCACCTTTAGCGGTATATACATTGCCTGCTAAAGCCTTTATTAATTCCGGCGAAAGCATTTCGGGCATTTTTACAAATCCCATAAATTCACCTCCCCTTTTTTCCAATTGTAGAATCAGAACCGGTTTATTTTCTTCCACTAGCATTATATGACTTGTACATTTTAATGCTACAGTTTGTCTGAGGTAAATAAAAAAATCCGCATATCCCAATTGGGATATGCGGATTTTGATTCAAATATTTCTATTTATTTCTGGCTGTATTCGCCCATTTTGTCCTTAATATTTGCCTGTGCTGCAGCAAGTCTTGCTATCGGCACTCTGAATGGTGAGCAGGATACATAGTTAAGTCCTACCTTATGGCAGAATTCTATGGATGCAGGGTCTCCGCCGTGCTCTCCGCAGATACCGAGCTTTATTCCCGGTCTTACACTTCTCCCAAGCTCTGCAGCCATCTTAATAAGCTTTCCTACGCCGTTCTGGTCGAGAGTTTGGAATGGATCCTGTTCGAATATGCCTTTGTTGAGGTATTCCTTTATGAACTTGCCTGCGTCGTCTCTTGAGAAGCCATAGGTCATCTGTGTAAGGTCATTGGTGCCAAAGGAGAAGAACTCAGCTGACTTTGCTATTTCATCAGCTGTCACAGCACCTCTTGGCACTTCTATCATCGTACCATACATATACTCAAGCTTTATTCCGGATTCAGCTATAATCTTATCAGCTGTTTCTCTAACTATCTTTTCAATGTATGTAAGCTCTCTGATATCCCCTACGAGTGGAATCATTATTTCAGGATGTACATCTATTCCCTTATTCTTCTTCACATATACGGCAGCTTCAATTATAGCTCTTGCCTGCATTTCAGCTAGCTCAGGATATGTTACTGCAAGTCGGCAGCCCCTGTGACCGAGCATAGGGTTGAACTCATGCAAACTCTCAACTCTTTCTTTAAGCGTTTTGAACTCAATACCCATTGTCTTCGCAAGTTCTTTGATATCCTCATCAGAATGAGGCAGGAACTCATGCAGTGGTGGATCCAAAAGCCTTATAGTAACAGGTCTTGCTTCCATAGCCTCGAATATACCTATGAAATCCTCTCTCTGCATTGGGAGAAGCTTTACTAATGCGACCTTTCTCTCTTCAAGAGTTTCGGATATAATCATTTCTCTGACTGCCGGTATTCTGTCTTCATCAAAGAACATATGCTCTGTACGACAGAGGCCTATGCCTTCTGCGCCAAATGCCACAGCTTGCTGCGCATCCCTGGGAGTATCAGCGTTTGTTCTTACCTTAAGCTTTCTTACATCATCAGCCCATGACATCAGAGTTCCGAAATGGCCGGACATTTCTGGAGTCTTTGTAGCAATAACTCCTTCATAGACATGACCGGTACTGCCGTTGATGGATATTAAGTCGCCTTCCTTGTATATCTTGCTGCCGATTGAGAACTGCTTTGCATCTTCATTAACCTTAATATCTTCGCAGCCGGCTACACAGCACTTACCCATACCTCTTGCTACAACTGCAGCATGTGAAGTCATACCGCCTCTAGCTGTAAGTATTCCCTGGGATTCTGCCATGCCTTCAATATCTTCAGGTGAAGTTTCTTGTCTTACAAGTACTACCTTCTCACCATTCTTTGCTGCATCTACTGCTGCAGCTGCTGTAAAGTATACCTTACCTGAAGCAGCTCCAGGTGAAGCCGGAAGTCCTTTTGCTATTGAAGTTACTTTCTTAAGTGCTTCAGTGTCAAAGTTAGGATGCAGCAACTGGTCAAGTTGTGAAGGTTCAACTCTCATTACAGCTTCTTCCTTGCTTAACTTGCCTTCTTCAACAAGCTCAACAGCAACTCTAAGTGCTGCACCAGCTGTTCTCTTGCCGTTCCTTGTCTGGAGCATGAACAGCTTGCCCTTTTCTATTGTGAATTCTATGTCCTGCATATCTCTGTAGTGGTCTTCCAAGAGATTTGCAACGCTTACAAACTGGTCATAAACTTCCTTGTTGATTTCACCGAGCTTATCAATTGTCTGAGGTGTTCTTACACCTGCAACAACGTCTTCACCCTGTGCATTCATAAGGAATTCGCCGTATAATTTTCTTTCTCCGGTTGATGGGTTTCTTGTGAAAGCAACTCCTGTTCCGCAGTCATTTCCCATATTCCCGAATACCATTGACTGTATGTTAACGGCTGTACCGAGGTTTCCCGGTATGTTATTCATTGCTCTGTATATTATTGCTCTTTCATTATTCCATGATCTGAATACTGCTGTCACTGAGTGCAAAAGCTGTTCCCTGGGATTCTGCGGGAAGCTCTCGCCTTTCTCCTGCTTGTAGAGACCCTTGAATCTCTCAACAACTTCCTTAAGGTCTGAAGCTGTAAGGTCAGTATCATATTTCACATGCTTTTCTTCTTTTATTGCATCAAGAATTTTTTCGAACTTTGGCTTTGGAATCTCCATAACAACATCACTGAACATCTGAATGAATCTTCTATAGCTGTCCATTGCGAATCTTTCATTGCCAGTGCTGTTTTTCACTGTTTCAACAACTTCGTCATTCAAGCCGAGATTAAGAATTGTATCCATCATACCAGGCATTGAAAACTTTGCACCGGATCTTACAGATACGAGAAGCGGATTGCTTCCACCGCCGAAGGTCTTGCCTGTGGCAGTTTCCAGCTGCTTGAGCTCTGCGAATATTTCATCGTTAAGCTCTTTCCAAATCTGCTCATTTTGGTTATAGTACTCGTTGCAGGCCTCAGTCGTTATAGTAAATCCTGGAGGTACAGGCAGCCCTATATTGCTCATTTCAGCCAAGTTTGCGCCTTTTCCTCCTAAGAGGTCTTTCATTGAAGCCTTTCCTTCTTTAAAGTTGTAAACATACTTCTTCATTCCTCGTTAGCCTCCTTTAATATTTGCAGTATAATATTTGCTGTTTCCTCAATGGCTTTATCAGTTACATCTACTACGCTGCAACCGATTTTATTCATGATTTCTTCAGCATATTTAAGCTCATAGGCTATTCTCTCCATGCTTGCATAATTTGCTTCACTTTTTAGCCCATGAGATTTCAACCTTTCCAGTCTTATTGGATTCAGATGGTCTGAACTGATCACCAAACCAATTATCTTCTTTGGAGATATTTCAAAAAGCTCCTTTTGTGGCTTCACTTCAGGCATTAGCGGTATATTGGCCACCTTTATATTCTTGGTTGCCAGGAACATGCTGAGAGGAGTCTTGGAGGTCCTGGAGATTCCAAGCAATACCAGGTCAGCCTTCTTTATACCCCTTGGGTCCTTGCAGTCGTCATACTTTACTGCAAATTCCATAGCCTCAACCTTTTTGAAGTATTCATCATCAAGCTTTCTCATAGCCCCTGGTATATCTGTAGGGTGCTGCTTTGTGACTTTAGCTATGGCATCAACCGCAGGCCCCATTATATCAACATAAGTAATATTATGCTCATCAGCCTGCTTTTTCAGATATTCTCTAAGCTCAGGAACCACAAGTGTAAACATTATTATACTGTCCAGGTCCTTTGCCTCGCTTATTACTTCCTGTATGCTCTCTATTTCGGTAACATACGGTATCCATTTTATTCTGATTTCACATTCAGGGTACTGGGCAGTTGCGGCTTTTGCCACCTGCTCCGCAGTTTCTCCTATTGAATCTGATATCACAAATATTACTACCCTATTTTTATCCATAATATCCCCCTAACCTATTGCTTGCACAAATCATAAAGCAGTTTAGTAATAGTGGTTTTGGATACCTTGCCGGTTATTTTGAATAGTTCCTTGCCTTCTTCATTCTTAAAAGGCTCTACTACCGGTATGCTGTCTATTTCATGGGTAATAAGCCTAACTACTGCGTCATATGCACTTTCAGTATCCAATATATAAATTATATTAGGCATCCTCGACATAATCATTCCAATCGGCATATTGTGTATGTCGTTATTGCCGATTGCAATCTTTATGAAGTCCTTTCTGGACACTACCCCAGTAAGTGCTCCTTTATTCTGCACATAGATTGTACCAACATTCATTAAAAAAAGCGTAACAATCGCATCATATACGGTTGTTGCTTCATCAACTACCACAGGAATTGACTTTATTTCAGCAACCTTTATGCTCTTTATGAAATCGCTGCCTATGTTGTTTACACTCTTTCCCGAGTAAAAATATCCTACCTTTGGCCTGGCTTCAAGCATGTCGGACATCGTAAGTATTGTAAGATCAGGCCTTAAGGCTGCTCTTGTCATATTGAGCTTTGCTGCCAGCTGCTCGCTGGTTATAGGCTGATTATTCTTTACCAGCTCTACTATCTGTTTCTGACGACTTGTAAATTCTATGGCTATCACCTGCCTCGAAACGTTTTTAGCGGTCATTTTACCTGCTATATATGATGTGCAATATATATATAACTTATGAGATTTACCTTATTTATACTGCATTCTCTATAAATACTATCATAAAGCATTTATCATCACAATAAAAAAATCAAATTTTATATCATTGAAAAAATTTGGAGTGTACAAAATGCCGGCACTTTGTAAATCCGACCTTTCAAAGTGCCGGTCTGAATTTATTTGTTCACTACTATCGCACCCAAGTCTGCCATTCTGTTCATCATGTTGGCCATGCTCTTTAAGAGTCCCAGCCTGTTGTTCTTTATATCCTCATCTTCTACCATTACCATAATATTATCGAAGAAGTCATCTATAGGTTTCTTAAGCGTAATCATAAGCCTCAATGCTTCTCCATACTCCCTATTGTCCACATATCCTTCATATTCCGTATTCACCCTGTCAAAGGCTTTCAAAAGCTCCAGTTCAGCTTTCTCTGTGAAAAGTTCTGCATTTATTTGGGAACTCTTAGCCTTAGCAGCAAGATTGGAAACTCTGCTTACTGAGCCCAGGATATTAAGGAACTCATCCCTATACTTCCACTTTGACAGCTCCTCAATTTTCATATATGCGTCATATATATCATCAAACTCAGCATTTATAACAGCATCAATCACATCATATTCGAAACCCTTGTCTATCATGACGTTCCTGAATCTCTGCTTGAAGAATTCAATTATGTCTCTCTTTATCGTCTTTATATCGCCCGTAAGTATACCTTTTTCTGCATAGGACTTGAGAGCGGTATCTGCAAGATGTGCCAATCCCAAATGCATTTTTGCCTCAAGTATTATCGAATTGACTCCTATTGCCTGCCGCCTCAGAGCGTATGGGTCTTGGGAACCCGTCGGCTGTATACCTATTGCGTAGCAGCCGCAGATAGTGTCCATTTTATCTGAGATGCTCAGGATTGAACCATTTACAGTTTCAGGAGTATAATCTCCTGCAAACCTTGGAAGATAATGCTCAAGTATTGCATCCGCCACTTCTTGCTTTTCACCCTGCATCAGTGCATATTCTCTTCCCATTATTCCCTGCAGCTCATCAAATTCCTTAACCATCCCGGAAACCAGATCAGCCTTGCATAAGTACGCAGACCTTAGCAGATTCTTTCGTTCGCCGCTGTTTAATCCAACCACTTCTGCAAGGTATTCGCTTAGGCCTCTTATTCTTTGTGTCTTGTCATATATGGTGCCTAAGGTTTCCTGGAATACTATATTCTTTAATTTCTCCACACAGCTCTCTAATGAATTCTTCTTGTCCTCGCTGTAGAAGAAATTCGCATCTGCCAGTCTTGCCCTAAGAACTTTCTCATTTCCTTCCTGTACTGTTTCCAGGAAGCGATTGTCGCCGTTTCTTACAGTAATGAAGTAATTCATAAGCTTTTTATTCTTATCTAAAACTGGGAAATACCTCTGATGCTCCTTCATCGGAGTAATAACTACTTCCTTTGGAAGCTTGAGATATTCATCTTCAAAGCCGCCCATGAGAGCAGTAGGATATTCCAAAAGATATACAACCTCTTCCAGCAGCTCTTCATCCATTAGCGCCTCTCCGCCTTTTGCCTTTGCCAGCGCTTCACACTGCTTGCGTATCAGCGAGCGTCTTTCGTCCTGATCTACAATGACGAAGCCTTCCCTGAGTTTTTCAAAATACTCTGCTGTATTTCTTATCTCTATGCTGCCATTTGACAATACTCTATGTCCCTTTGTGCTCCTGCTGCACTGAATTCCGTCCTTGTCAAACTCTATCAGCTCGTCTCCCAGTATTGGCACCAGCCATCTGACAGGTCTTGCAAACCTGAAGGATTTATTGCCCCATTTCATTGACTTGGGAAAGGTGATTGATGTAAGTATGTTAGGAAGTATTGTCTTTAACACTTCTTTAGTTGGCCGACCTTTTTCCTGCTTTTTAAAATATACATATTCCACTCCGGAAAGCTCCTGAATAAACACATCCTGCAGTTCTGCCTTCTGGCCTTTTAAGAAGCCTGATAAAGCCTTGCTCGGGTTGCCATTTTCATCATAGGCTGCTTTCCTGGAAGGGCCTTTTACCAGTTCCTCCAAATCCTCCTGCTGCTCTGCAATCCCTCTGACGAAAAGTACTATTCTTCTTGGAGTGCCATATGACTTTATCTCCTCAAAAACTATCCTATTACCTTTAAGCATTGACTCTGCAATACCTTTAACCTGTTCCAGCGTAGCTGGCATATACTTGGCAGGGATTTCCTCCGTGCCTATCTCGAACAACAAATCCTTATTCATTTTTCGCACCTCCGGATACAGCCTTTTTGAGCAGGGGATATCCCATAGACTCTCTTTGCTTCAGGTAGCCCTGAGCTACAAGCCTCGCAAGATTCCTTACCCTTCCAATAAAACTGGTTCTTTCAGTAACGCTTATAGCTTTCCTTGCATCCAGTATATTGAAAGCATGCGAGCATTTTAGAACATAATCATAGGCTGGCAGAACAATATTCTTATCAAGCAACCTCTTAGCCTCTCCCTCATATTCCTCAAAAAGCCTGAAAAGCAGCTTTGTATCCGCTTCTTCGAAGCTGTATCTGGAATGCTCATATTCCGCAACCTTGAATACATCACCGTAATTTATACCTGCAACCCATTCTATGTCAAATACGTTGTTTATATTCTGGATATACATTGCTATTCTCTCTAAACCATAGGTTAGCTCCGCAGATTCCAGCTGGCAGTCTACGCTTCCTACCTGCTGGAAGTATGTGAATTGAGTTACCTCCATTCCATCCAGCCATACCTCCCAGCCAAGTCCCCAAGCTCCAAGAGTAGGGGCTTCCCAGTTGTCCTCTACAAATCTGATGTCATGTTTGAGCGGGTCGATTCCCAATGCTTTAAGACTTCCCAGATATAAATCCTGCACATTGTCCGGTGAAGGCTTTAAAATTACCTGGAACTGATGGTGCTGATACAGCCTGTTGGGATTTTCCCCATATCTTGCATCCGCAGGCCTCCTTGAAGGCTCTACATAAGCCACTCTCCAAGGCTCCGGCCCCAGCGCTTTTAAAAATGTGTAAGGGCTCATCGTACCCGCACCCTTCTCCACATCGTAAGGCTGTGCGATAATGCAATGCTGTTCAGCCCAGTATTTCTGAAGCGTCAGAATAATCTCTTGAAATGTCATTTCATATCCCTCCAAATACTGATTTTGATAAAATAAAAAAAACCCTTCATCCCTTGCTGCAAGGGACGAAAGGTTTACTTCCGCGGTTCCACCCTTTTTGGTCTGATAAAAGAACCTTATCAAACCCTCTTTTCATACCTCTGCTCCAAAGCGCCCTTCGTCAAGCTGCACTGCCGAGCTTCCACCAGCTCCCGGCTCTCTAAGAGTGCAATAATTTGATTACTTCTCTTCTTCAACGCATTGCATACCGTTTAAACTCGGTATACTAACTTTAATTTAGCAAATCGTATATATTTTGTCAATAGTCTATTGTGTAAAAGTGTCGTCAACGTTTACGTTGGAAGCATCAGTATAGTCATTGCTCTTAAAGGTGTAGTCATCCATATTTTCTGCGCTGAAGGTATCAATATCGTCCGCTAATCCGGTTTTTTGGCCGGTTGCGCCAGACTTCATGTTCCTGATATCACCAGTTACATTTTTTATCTTATTTGCAATATCATCTGCGGTATTTGTGATTGCCTGTGACACATTAATAGTCTGTTTGTTTGGCCTTTCCACCTCTATGGTACACTTTGACAGCAGTGCAACTGCCGCTCCTATTGCTGTAAGCTGTGGAATTGCTACTGCGCTTATGGCTCCAGCTGTAACGGGTATGTCAAGTATTACATATTCATCCTTTTTAACTCTTATCCTATTCACATTGCCTGACTTTACTATTCCTTTCAGCTTGTCAACCGCCTCGTTGCCTTTTACAGAGATTGTCTCTGTCCACCTCTTATCCCCAACTGCTTCAATATTTATCAAGGCATCCACTACATTGCCGCCAGCTGCTTCAAGGGCATCCTTAGCTTCCTTATAAGAAACACCTGTCCTATCCCTGATAATGTCAACCTTTTCAAGACTTATATCCATGGGACCTACTCCTTTCAAATCTTTTTAAAATTTCTAGAAACCTGAATCCTTTATATCATCCAAAAAATCAAGCGACTTAAACCTTTTATCCAAGTGGCTTAGGATGAAGGATCTAGTTATTTTATCTATTTCATTAAAAATAGTATTATCAATTTTCTTTGTATTTAATCTAGAAATTTCAGTATTCAACAAAAATTTAAAAACCTCTATGGTACCATGGCTGATCTTGAAAACATCTCCATCCTTCCATAATCTCTCATCAGTGCTGCAATCGCCGCAAATGACACCTCCAAGATTGACGCTGAACTTGATAAAATCCTCACTTGATTTCCCGCATATTGCACACTTGGCTAAATTGGGTCTGTATCCGCTGATATCCATAAGCTTCAGCTGATAGCCCACGTGTAATAATCCCATTGGTATTTCTCCGGTAGAAAGATAATAAAGTACCTTCGCAAGCAGCAGAAACAATCTTTCGCTCGGTATATCCTCATCAGATACAGATTCTGCAAGCTCCGCAAAATAGGTGGCATAAGAAAGCCTCAATAGATCTTTCCTTATATTATAAAAGGTTTCTCTTGTTGAAGCTTGCGATACATGATAGAAGTTCGCACCCTTGTATACTACAAACTCACTGAAAACAAAAACCTCCGACGATGAAAGAAGGCTGCTTTTTGGTTTTCGGCAGCCTTTGGCAATCGCTTTGATTTTTCCGTTGTTTCTTGTGAGTATTGTCAGTATTCTATCCGCTTCGCCGAGATTGGTGTGCTTTAGGACAATACCTTCAGTCTTTGATATTGACATTTCTTCACTCCCACTTATACCCGAAGTTCTTAAGCGCGCCTTTATTGTCACGCCAATCATTTTTAACCTTGACCCAAAGCTGCAGGTTGATTTTGCAGTCCAGCAGACTCTCAATGTCAACTCTTGCTCTAGTGCCTATCTCTTTTAACATTTTGCCTTGCTTTCCTATTATCATCCCTTTGTGGGAATCCTTTTCACAGAATATAGTGGCTTCAATATCTATAAGGTCCTTATTTTCCCTTTCCTTCATGGAGGTAATATCTACAGCGGTTCCATGGGGCACTTCCTCTTCGGTAAGCTCAAGTATCTTTTCCCTTATTATCTCAGATACAATGAATTTCTCCGGCATGTCAGTGTATATGTCCTCAGTGAAATACTTGGGGCCCTCCGGCAGATGTTTTACTATCTCCTTCAAAAGCTCGTCAAGGTTCTCTCCGGTACTTGCTGAAATAGGTATTATAGCGTCAAAGTGGTTCTCATGCGTAACCAAGGATGCTGCAACCTGCTCCAGTCTGGATTTTGCTATCCTGTCTATCTTGTTCAACACAAGAATGACAGGGGAGTCGACCTTTCCCGCCACTTCGATTATATGCATATCTCCAGGACCTATTTCTGCGGAACAGTCAAACATCACTATAACAACATCCACGCCTTTTAATGACTCTGTTGCCGTCTTTACCATGTACTCTCCCAGCGCATGCCGGGGTTTGTGTATGCCGGGTGTATCGATAAAAACAATCTGATACTCATCATTTGTGTATATGCAGCGTATTGAGTTCCTGGTTGTCTGGGGTTTGCTGGATATTATCGATACCCGCTCCCCCAGCAGCCTGTTTATTAGAGTAGACTTTCCCACATTTGGTCTTCCGATTATTGTTACAAAGCCTGATTTAAATTTTTTATCCATAATTTCTCTCCTTCGGTGAATTTAAAATAAATATTCCTCCAGAATACCTTTTCTTAAAACACCATCCTCTGCTTACTTCTATATTATTATTCGATATATTATTTATCCGCTTCGAATTCTACGAAGGCTTCAGGCAGCAGCTCACCTATAGTATGAACTCTAGTCGTGCCTTCGCTTTTGGTTAAAAGCTTTATATCCAAGCCCCATTCAGACATGAACTGTCTGCAAATACCGCAGGGATATGTAAAACCCTTCAGATTGCTTGCTACAGCAATAGCTTCAAATTCCCTCTCTCCTTCAGAAATCGCTTTTGTGAATGCAACTCTTTCCGCGCAGATTGTCGCTCCATACGAAGAGTTCTCAATGTTGCAGCCAGTATATATCTTACCGCTCTTCGTCAACAATGCCGCCCCAACCTTAAAATTCGAATACTTTACATAGGCGTTTTTCATCGCTTCCTGTGCTTTTTCTATTAGTATATCGTAATTCATGATTTTCACTCCTTTATCTCTATCCTCACATAGTCCGGAACCACCTGAATCCATGTAGTGCCTTTGTTCATGATAATCTCATTGCCTTTAAGGTCTTTATATATTGTCTTGGCACTCCTGCTGCTCTTGCTCCATTCTATTTCTATCAACTTTCCGGCTGTGAGATAGTAGCCTCTGTCCTTTCCTAAATTGCTTACCTCTAATCGGCCCACTTTATCTAGAACCTTTGCAGTTGTTTTTTCAACAATTATATTGGTAGTGGCTATATCTTTGCTTGATTCTTTGTCTTTAAGCCTTATTCCGTTTATTGTCCTATAATATAATTTGTCCTTTTCATTATATTCATACCCGACAGTATAGTTCTTGCTGTAATTAAAGCTTATTGATCCGGTATTCTTACCGTCCAGGTTAAGGAACTCCTCACTGAACTTAAAATATTCTGGTGCTGTTTTATTATTGAATTTGTTGCTTTCCATTACTTCCCTCATAAGCTTGGTGCTTGTGTAAAGATTGTGAGGCATCTTCCTGTCAGTTGATCTCCAGAAGCATGGAGATCCTTTCAAGTCATTGAGGGTATCGACTTTCAGCGTCACCAAATCCTGCAGTGCCTGAGGACTTCCGCCGCAATGCACGTATACTGCATTAAGCTCCATTGCCTTATCTATGAAGTAAGGTCTGGCACTTCTCACCGGACCGATTTTATCAGAAGGGTTATGATGATAGACAGCCATATATCTTGTGATATTCCCTTCAACAGGAATCTCATATACTATCTCGGCATCCAGAAGCCCTGACTGAGGTCTTGCATTATACTCGTTATCCAGCATTACAGCTATGGGTCTCAGCTTCAAATCCTCCGCATCTTCTACAAGCATCCCTGTCAAAGTACAAGGTGGGCCTTCCGGCGGTTCTGGAGTTGGTTGAACAGTTGGCATAGGTGTGACTACCGGTTCAACATTGGATACTTCCACCTTTTTGCCGCACCCGGAAAACATTACTGGAATTAAGAATACAATCATCAGCACAGACAGCCATCTTCTACTATTCATTCGAAACCCTCTTTTCTAAATAATATATTAAAATACGACGAAGGGAACGCATACCACTGAAGACACTGAAATTCACTGAATTCACGGCGGGAAGATATTATAAACTACCGTGTAATTCCGTGAAACATCCGTGTGCTCCGTGGTTCCCGTGCTTTTACCCGTAAAGAATACCTAGGCTTGTCCCTTTAACTCATATATACTATTCAAGCAATTTCAAGACTATAGCCGATAAATACTTTCCGAAGACCAGAAGCCCCACGATTACCGAGTTCAAGGCAGCCACCAATACAGCTCCTGCCGCTACATCCTTTGCAATCTTGGCAATAGGGTGATACTCCAGTGTAGCAGTATCAACCGCCCTCTCCACAGCAGTATTTATTATCTCACATATGAATACCATGGAGATTGATATAAGCACCATTATAAACTCAGTCTTGACAACTTTCAGAAGTATTCCTGACAGCAGGACAATAATGGCAACTACGAGATGTATTCTCATATTCCTTTGGGTTTTTATACAGTATGCTATTCCTTCCGCTGCATATCTCAGGCTTGCAAAAAATCTCCTTGGCCCCACTTCTTCACTTCCCATTTACCTCGTAAGGTTCATTTCTTTCAGTATTATCTCCTGCTTTTCAAACATTTCTTTCTCTGCTGCTTCATCCTCATGGTCATAGCCCAGCAGGTGCAGCATCCCATGGACGAGCAAAAAAGCCAGTTCCCTATTAATGCTGTGTCCGTAATCCTCTGCTTGTTCCCGTACGCTTCTCATTGATATGACTATATCTCCCAGTGCTATCTCCTCATCAATATATTCGGCATTTTCATCCTCTTCCTCAAGCTCTTCCTCCGTAAAATCAATCATTGGGAAGGAAAGAACATCTGTCTCCTTATCAATACCCCTATATTCATTGTTCAGGCTCCGCATCTCTTCGTCGCCTACGAAGGAAATGCTTACCTCGTAATCTTCCTCGCATTCCTCGTAAGCCAAGACCTTTTCTACTACTTGTGTAACCAAGGCTTCCATAGCCTCATCAACTTCTATACCCTTTTGTCTGTTGTCTATCAATACTGACATTTAAAAACTCCTCCAATCGTTTTTTTATATTAGATATTTTAGTGCAAATCCAAGTATAAGACATATGCTATTTTTTCGTTGCGCGTTACGCGTAACCTTACTCCATTGTCTAGCCCATTATTCAGTCCTTCATATGTCCCGTATGTTTTCAGGATATTCTATTCTTTCATGGAATATACCTGCCAAAACCTTCATGAAGGCCTGCCCTATCATTTCCAAGTCTTTAAGCGTCAAGTCGCATCCGTCGAGCTGTGCATCATTTAGCTTATCTTTGATTATCTTCCTCACACCCTGCTCTACCTGATCCTGTGTAGGCTCAGATAAAGACCTGATATATGCTTCTACAGAATCCGCCAGCATGACTATTGCAGCTTCCTGTGTCTGCGGCTTTCTGAAGGGGTATCTGAACTTACCTTCCTCGACTGCTTCAGTTCCCTCTGTATTCAATGCCTTATGATAGAAATATGCTACCAGAGTATTTCCATGATGCTCCTCAATTATCCTTACAACAGCAGAGGGAAGCTTGCTCTTTCTGGCAATCTCCACTCCATCCTTCACATGGGAGGTTATGACAAGAGTACTTAGATTAGGTGTAATCTTATCATGAGGATTATCCTTTGTAATTTGATTCTCCTTGAAAAAATACGGCCTCTTCAGCTTGCCTATGTCATGATAGTATGCCCCTACTCGGCACAAAAGAGGATTTGCCCCTATCTCTTCTGCTGCTTCCTCAGCCAGATTGCCCACCAGTATTGAATGATAGTATGTGCCTGGTGCCTCAATAAGAAGCCTTCTAAGAATTGGCTGGTTGGGATTTGACAGCTCCAGCAGCTTTAAGGGCGTTATGATGTCAAAGGTGGATTCAAAGAACGGCAGTGTGCCTATAGTAAGAACCGCCGAGAGTACCCCACCGATAGCGCCATACATTCCATTGTTTAACATCCTGTATATGTCTTCCCTGTTAAGTATTCCTACGCTGAATATAATCAGCAGGCTGACCAGACTTACTGCAAAACCCGCCAGAATAAAAGTGCTCCTGTGGTGAGTTCTGGATACCATCTCCGCTCCGAGTATGCCTGTCAGAAGCATTATCGCTACCACCGACATGTCAAAACCGCCTAGGAAGCCTGCAAGTATCGACATCATTATGTTTGACAGTATGGCAACTCTTGTGCTTACTAGTATTGAAATCAGCATTGTACCTGCCGGCAATATTATCAGATAACTGGAAATATTCTTGACCACCATTGTAATGACCAGTGTTATCACCGCTATCAGGCTGATGAGAAAAATCGTGGAATTGCTTGCCCACAGCTTTTTGTCCAGCCTCTTCAGGTACAAACCCATTATTACGAGACAAATGCTTATTATTATTCCATAGCCAGCATATATCTGAAGTTCGAAGCTGCTGCCGCCCACGTACAGCAGTCCGTAAGCCTTTAAAAGCTGTATTTGAGCCTGTGTAACTTCCTTTCCCTTATTGACTATAATTGTGCCCTTCCGTATTACCACTTGCTCAACCTTTTCTCTTTCCTGCTGTTTCTTGGCTAGTGTGGTCGGTTCATCGTAATACATATTGGGTCTCAAGGTCATTACAGCAATATCTGCACCAATTTCATTAAGCTTACTTTTCTTGGGAAGATTCATAAAGAACTCCCTTATGTCGCTTCTCTTGTCATTCAATTGCTGCTCTGTAATTCTCTCGCTTAGTATCTGGTTTATTATATATTTGATATTGCCGCTGAGCGTCTTAAGATCAGTCTCAGATGCATCCAGGAGCGTATTATACAAGCTGTTGCCAAGGCTAATGTTTGACTCTTGCTCCAAGATTGTAAGCTTCTGTGCCTTATCGATGCCTTCGCTCTTCTTTACTGTATCCAGCAATAAAAAGAAGTTGTCTGTTTTCTTTTCTATATCAATCTGTACAGTCAAATCAAGCTTATATACCAAATCAACGCTTTCCTCTGCTTGCTGCCTTCTAAGCTCAGTCGCTGACTTGTCCACTATATCTGAAGGGGCATAGATGTCTTCGTTGGATATCTCTCCCACCTTAAGACTATAAACCTCTGGTCTTGCATTCAGCACGAACAAGGAAAAGAGCGCAGCAAAAAGGCAGGCAATCAGAACTATCCTGATGGTTGTACTGCTTCTGACCAGCTTCCTTAAATTTGAAACAGAAAAATTTATCATTTGATCTCCCCTGTTTATTCAGAAATTTCTCCTGTTGGTACTTCCCCAGTTAGCTTCTTTTTATCTTCGTACTTTTCGTATGCCTTGATAATGTCACGCACCAGCTTGTGCCTTACGACATCCTTTTCATGGAAGTATATGAATTCTATGTCCTTTACGTTTTTCAATACCTCCATTACTTCCTTCAGTCCTGAATACTTGCCCCTGGGCAAGTCTATCTGCGTTATATCCCCTGTAATGATAGCCTTTGATCCAAAGCCCAATCTGGTCAGAAACATTTTCATCTGCTCCGGCGAGGTATTCTGGGCTTCATCCAATATTATGTACGAGTCATCCAGCGTTCTGCCCCTCATATAGGCAAGGGGTGCAATCTCGATTGCCCCTCTTTCTATATGCTTCTGGTACGTTTCTACGCCCATTATGTCATGCAGTGCATCATAAAGAGGTCTCAGATAAGGATCTACCTTAGTCTGCAAATCTCCTGGCAGGAACCCGAGCTTTTCTCCTGCTTCCACAGCAGGTCTGGTGAGAACTATTCTGCTTACCTCACGGTTCTTGAAGGCTTTAACCGCCATAGCCACGGCAAGGTAGGTCTTCCCTGTCCCTGCAGGGCCTATCCCGAATACAATATCGTTATTCTGTATTGCATCAACATATTTCTTCTGCCCTATCGTCTTGCTCTTAATGGCCTTACCCCTTGCACTTGTTATGATTACATCGCTAAGCTCGTCAGCCCGGTTCTCTTCCCCTTCCTTTACCAGCCCAATAGTATAGCTGATTGAGTGGCTCGTGATGATTTCACCGGTCTCCTGCATCTTTAGAAGGATATCGAGGGTTTTCTTCAGCATGCCGACAGCCTTCTCCTCACCTACAATCTTTACTTGGCCTTCTCTTACGATTATATCTGCATTGAATTCATTCTCTATGACTTTAAGATTCTGGTCAAAATTCCCAAAAAGATTCATTATTTTTTCCATATCATCAATTTGTATATTAGTTTCTATAACGTTTTCTGGCAATTGCTTTCCTCCTACGCTTTTGTGTTAATTTATTTTTTGTTTCACTCCTATATCTTCCAGGACTTCAACACTTATCTTAGCCTTTACAGACTTCTTCTCAATGTAATAGTTTATGTTCTTATTCAAAATCACAGCTTCTTCCGAAATCTGAAGCTTTATCCGTGCATTGAGCCTTTCAGCGCACCTTGCCTTGGCTTCATTCACCATAAGCGTCTCTTGTACTGGCACCAGCTCTTCAAATCTATATTCTATCAGCTTCACGGGGAACACATAGTCCCCGAAGCTTATAAGGTTTCTTTCATTTACGTATTCATTGAAATCCTTGAATTTTACACTTCTCTTCCTTGAGAATTCCTTGTTCAATAGCTTCAACTTATAATGTCTGACTATCTTCCCCGTGGATTTATACTCTACCTGCTGAAGTGGAATTTCCTCTGCATCCTCATACCAGGTCCTGGCACTTATCTGGGCAAGTGAATGTACTTGCCTCGGTTCCAGGTTTTCTCTGAGAATGGTTCCGCTTACTAACTTCTGACCCCTTCTGACAGATGTACCATCCTTGACAATGGGATCACCTGCAAGCACCAGGAGTTTTGTGATGATTCCATCCTTTGCCGCAACAATATCGCAGGCATCGGTGTTACTAACCATCGGCGGCGCTTCTCTTTTCTCAACAACCTCGACTACTGCCTTGGTACCTTTTATCTGAATACCTATCCACGAAAGCTCCGGCATGTTGATAAGCACCTGATTCTCTATATGCCTTCTATCCAGCTTGCCCTTGAAGCTCCCCTCGTGTAAGCCCTCAGCATAAAGCTGCTTAATTATCTTTTCACTATCGACATTCTTGGCGCCTACTACTTCAATCATCCAGACAAAAGAGGACATTATGTAGATAAAAATAAACAGTGACAGCAGACTAGCGTAAAACAGCTTTCTCCTCTTAACATTTCTGATGATAAAAGGAAAGCCCCGCTTGGTCAAAATGCTGACTGAACTGTCTGTTTTTCGTACAATGTCCCTAAGCCTTCCGAAATTCTCCAGCCCGATTTTTGCCTGCACCGTGGTATAGTCAAGCTTCTTTATGTCCCATATGTAAATATTATTAACCACTGCGAGATTAATAAATCTTTCAATCTTCAATCCTTTAACAATAATAATAGCATATCCCCTTAAATAATTCCATATTCGTATAATAAACATGCCTGCTTACCCCCATTACCCCTTAATATCCAGCATAGCCTCAACCTGCCTGTACGTCAGAATTCGATATTAGTTATCTCACCGGTAATAGTGATCTCCTCCTGCAATATCGTTTTTATGGTAAGGTTTCTGCCGCACAGCTTCATTATTCCGCTGCCCGTATTCACTCTAATTAGCTCCTCGCTGTATTCCACTATGCCCTTGTGATTTTCTACGGTTATCTGACCCGTGCCAATGATAATAACCTTTGAAACATCCATTACAATATCCTTTGGAAGCTCAAAGGTGTTAGATATCCTCTCTCTGATTCTATAACTCTTCTTAACCATAGCATCCACCCCTATATAATTGTATGCAGCCGGGGCAGAATGAAGAACATTAAAAAAGCAAGTTAAGCCTTTGCCTAACTTGCTTTTACTGTATGTTTGACATATTTCAGTTGTAGCTGAAGTTAATCTTTGTATTCTGAAATCTTTTGGTACTTTTCAATCTAGCATAAACCTCCTGCCTGGAAAAGAAGAATAAAGAAAAAGCTTCCCATAAAAACACCCATCCTCCAATAGACAGCCCCTCTATAAGAGTAGTAGTGAACACATTCTCTGCCACTTTCTCTTTTGATAAATATCCAATTACCAAGAAAGCGAAAGCTATAATAATATAAAAGAATATCTTCTTATTAATTTGTCTAATCTCTTTTCCTATAAAATGGGCAGTAAAATTAAAATTGTTTTTAATCCCTACCCTAGTCAGGTTTTCTTTGTCCGCGTCATATTGTTCCTTAGGCAGGTAAAATTGCAATTCCAGCGGAAAACTCAATGGAATATCAGAGGAACACTGATCCATAAAACGCAAAAGATCCGGATCAAGATCCCTTCTCTTGATAGGCGATGGATCCCACCCGTTGAATATCTCCTTGTAGTTTTCCAGCGAAATCTCAATTATAAATGCGTTTGTTTCCGCATCCATTTTATATATCTGTTTTAAATAATTCTTTCTTTTCTCAAACACGGTAACCTCCATCAATGACAGTAAATCTCTAAATTTATAGGTGTAATCCTTAATGATAATCTACCCCAATTTATGCAACTATATGTTTCAAAGCGTAGAAAAGCAAGTTAAGCCTTAGCCTAACTTGCTTTTTGTTTATTATCTTATGCTTCTTTTCATTGACCTTGGCGGTCCAATTATTTCAGCCATTATTATACTGCTCAGCAGATTATCCTCTGTTATCTCAAATATTGCGTCCGTTTCTTCCCTTTCCATCACTTCAGCCAATGGGGCAGGCTTCTTTTCTTTCCTTCTTCTTGCCTCCAGCTTTGGAAGCGCAAGATCAACACCCTCGCTGCTTTGGCTCTGCTCCACATAATTCATACTGCCTTGTATATTTCTATCCTCTACATAAACCATGCTGCCTTGTATATTTCTGTCCTCTACATAAACCATGCTGCCTTGTATACTTCTATCCTCTTCCTCAGTACCTTCACTTTCTTCCATCATAATCGGCGAAGGCATGTATTCCTGAGCGATCCTCCGAGGCTGCTCTACTTTATAACTGCGCTGCTTTTCTTTCATTCCGCCCTGGCCCCTACCTTGGTTTTGGTTCTGCTGCTGTTTCATAGCAAAGTTCACTATGCCTATAATTATGAATATTACCGCAAATAAACCTTCCAACTACATCCCTCCTTTGGTGGAGATGCTTTTATGCGGGATTACTTCTTTTCCTTATCAATAGCGTCACTCTTATTTACCTTTGATATCGCGTCTCTCATCTGGGTATCAGCTTGCATATTCTGCAGCTGGTAATAATCCATTACGCCCATTCGTCCATTTCTCAGCGCATCAGCAAGTGCCTTCGGTACTTCGGCCTCAGCTTCTACAACTTTTGCTCTCATTTCCTGTACTCCAGCCTTCATCTCCTGCTCTTTAGCAACAGCCATGGCACGTCTTTCCTCCGCCTTGGCTTGAGCTATCCTCTTATCAGCTTCTGCTTGGTCTGTCTGCAGCTGAGCACCTATATTCCTGCCTACATCTACGTCTGCTATATCTATTGAAAGTATTTCAAAGGCTGTTCCTGAGTCGAGACCCTTGGCCAATACTGTCCTTGATATCATATCAGGATTCTCCAATACCAATTTGTGGCTCTCCGAACTACCAACAGTTGTAACAATACCTTCACCAACCCTGGCGATTATAGTCTCTTCACCGGCTCCGCCGACCAGTCTCTCAATATTTGCTCTTACTGTAACTCTTGCTTTTGCCCTTACTTCTATACCATCCTTTGCTACTGCTGCTACTACAGGTGTTTCAATAACCTTTGGATTAACACTCATCTGTACAGCCTGCAAAACGTCTCTGCCCGCAAGATCAATAGCTGCAGCCCTTTCAAAGCCTAACTCAATTTCTGCTCTCTGTGCAGCTATAAGTGCATTTACCACTCTGTCAACATTACCTCCAGCAAGGAAGTGAGCTTCAAGTTCATTTACACTAACGTTAATACCAGCCTTCCTTGCCTTTATAAGTGGATTCACAATCCTGCTTGGAACAACTCTTCTGAGCCTCATTCCTACAAGGGTAAATATTCCGACATTAACTCCTGCTGCCAGGGACGATATCCACAATCCAAGCGGTACAAAGCTTAGGAATATTGTCAACCCAAGTATTACAACAAATAGTCCTACTACATAAATCACAATGTCCATTAATATACCTCCAATTATTTATTTTACTCTCCTTACTACAATCCTGCTGCCTTCTATCTTTATGACTTCAACCTCTTCATCCTTGTTGATAAACTCTGCTTCAGACACTGCATCTATTCTTTTTTCACCAATAAGCACAGTACCCGCAGACCTCAACGGAGTTATTACAGTACCCCTCATTCCAAGGTATTCTTCATAGCCTTTGGCACTTACATACCCTTCTTCATTTTTCTGTTCTGTGCTGAGTATCATTGACTTCAAGAAGCCTTTTCCGTATCCAAGCTTATATAGAGCAATGATCAGTAATATCGCAATAGCGATGGTACCTACCATTATTAGCATAGCCTGAAAAAAGCTTGAGGAAATCATAACTACACTGGCAAATACCAATATAACCCCACTTATCCCTGCAACACCAAACCCAGGCATCATTGCTTCCACCAGAAGAAGCACAATACCCATCACATACAGGAATGCTGTAAGCAAGCTCCAGTCTCCTAACATCCGTTACACCCCCAATACCACATAATTTTTTGATTAAATTTACCCTGCAAATCGTTATCCTAATTGCAATTAAGAATGAACCCCACTTAGCTTAAAACCTTAAATTGTCTGCAACTAAGTATAGTATAATGATATCAGTTTTATATAGTATTCACAACATGAGTACTAGCTTAAACTAACTCACCCCAGCTTACCCTTGTATACTGCAAATACCCGAATCAGTTTATCTCTTTCATTCTCCTTATATCTCTCACAATCATTATAATACCCTGTTTTTCATTTATATAACTGTCAAGCATAAAAAAAACGGAAACCCTTTATGGGTTTCCGTCTTTTTATAACAAATAGGAAAGTATATATCTCATTAATTTACCACTTTCCGTAAATGAGTTTCAAAAAAGGCTGGCTTAATTGCTAAAGTGTTTTATATAAAGCCTTTTTTATGTTGTTAAATGCTGTTTTACAATTGAATTAACCAATTTGCCGTCAGCTCTTCCCTTTACTCTGGATTTCAGCGCATTCATAACCTTGCCTAAATCCTGCATGCTCTGGGCACCAACTTCAAATATAGTATCTGAAACTATTTGGTTGATCTCTTCTTCGGTAAGCTGCTGCGGCAAATACCCCATCAGAATACCAATTTCTTTTTCTATATTTTCAACCAGGTCGGGTCTGTTGCCTTTTTCAAAGTCAGGTATAGAATCCTTCCTTTGTTTTACGCCTTTGGCAATTACCTCTATAACACCCTCATCATCCAATTCAATCTTTTTATCCTTTTCAATCTGCAGCACAGCGGCTCTCATCATAGTTACTACATTTTTCCTGATGACATCCTTTTCCTTCATTGCAGACTTAAGGTCTTGCTGTAATACTTCTTTGAGGGACATTCACATCAACCTTCTTTATTTTGTTTTTCTTTTTCTTGCAGCTTCAGATTTCTTTCTTCTTTTTACGCTTGGGCTTTCATAATGTTCTCTTTTTCTAACTTCTGCCAAAACCCCGGCCCTAGCGCATTTCTTCTTAAACCTTCGAAGAGCGCTCTCAAGAGATTCATTTTCACCAACTCTAATTTCTGACATCTATTTCCCTCCCTCCGCTGGTAACAATCCTTACAGTATATTTTAATACTGTGTTACAAAGTGGGACTAAATAAAACACTTAGTTAATTATACATTAATTGATTATTTAGTGTCAATAACAGGTTTTTTGAGTTTTCTACTCTATCCCAGAGCTGTTTCTAATTTGCGTCCTCCCAATATATGAAAATGCAGGTGTGGCACTAACTGCCCGCCGTCCTTTCCAATATTGGTAATTACACGGTAACCACTTTCTGCTATGCCTGCTTCTTTTGCTATATCCGGGATTTTCTCAAAAATATACCCTGCTATCTGTGAGTTGCCCCCATTTATTTCCTGGGCAGACTCAATATGCTGCTTTGGTATAATTAATATATGAACTGGAGCAAGTGGATTGATGTCTTTAAAAGCCATTACTAGGTTATCCTGATAAACCAAGCTGCAAGGTATTTCTCCGCTGGCTATCTTGCAGAAAATACAGTCGCTCATTACTTCACCTCCTTAGTCCAGTCCCCGCCTTATATTATTAGAAGCTTCCTTCCAACAACAATTCAGCTTACAAATGCATTATTGGATATTCAACAAAATATTTTAAATTCCTGCAAATGTATCAAAATTTATTGCTTAATTTTACCTGCCATAGAATCTTCTCTTAGTTCAACAAGAATTGTTTCAATTATTTTTCCCTTTATGTCACTCTGCGATTCAGAGACAACCCTAATATAGTTATCTGTCAAACCCTCGTAAAGAGAGCTCTTCTCATCAATTGGACGCTCATACAAAACCGACCTGCAGCTTCCGATAAAGCCTTTTTTGAATTTTTCTTCACTTTTTTTGGCAATGGAAGTTACAAGTTTGCTCCTGGCATCTTTTACCTGGGGCTTTACCTGATTTTGATATTTTGAAGCCGGTGTACCCTCTCGGGGTGAATACTTGAAAACATGCATGGCACTGAAGGATATCTCCTCAATGAAGGCAGCTGTTTTCTGAAATTCTTCCTCTGTCTCTCCCGGAAAACCTACAATCAGGTCGGTTGTTATTGCAACATCAGCAAAGACTTCCCTTAATTTCCCTACCACTCTTTTATATTCCTCTGTGGTATATTTTCTATTCATCCTTTTCAAGGTTTCATCACATCCGCTTTGCAGCGAAAGGTGAAAATGTCTGCATATTTTAGGCAGTTTTTTTAGCCTGCCGATAAACTCTTCTGTCATCACATTAGGATCTACAGAGCTCATGCGAATTCGCTCAATTCCTTCCACCTGATGAACCTTCTCAATCATCTCTATAAGTGAAGTATTCCCCAGGTCTTTTCCATAGGAAGCCACATGTATCCCCGTCAGTACGACCTCCCTGAAGCCATTCTCCGCAAGCTCCCTTACCTCGGCTATTATACTTTCCGGCTTGCGGCTTCTAATATGCCCTCTGGCATAAGGTATTATGCAATATGTACAGTACTGGTCGCAGCCCTCCTGAATTTTCAGAAACGCCCTGGTCCTGCTCTTATAGTTTTTAATGGACATTTCTTCAAATTCACTTACTTCCATTATGTCATTGACCAGATTGAGCTTTTCCTCTTTTTCCATGGCATACTCAACCAGCTCCACTATCCTGTTTCTCTCATTTGTTCCAACCACAAGGCTGACTCCCGGTATCTCCAGCACCTCCTTGGGTGCTATCTGGGAATAGCAGCCCACAACAGCCACAAAGGCATCGGGATTAAGCTCCAGGGCCCTTCTTATTACCTGCCTGGATTTCCTGTCTCCCATATTGGTGACCGTACAGGTATTTATAATATATACATCTGCATACTCAGTATATTCTACAGTTTCATAGCCTGCACTTTCAAAACTCTCAATCATTGCTTCCGTCTCATACTGGTTGACCTTGCAGCCCAGTGTATAAAATGCCGCTCTTTTCAAAGCACTTCCTCCTGAATTCAAATTCGCATCGGCGAATTTGCGCGCCGATTTTGATCACGTTTGCGTGATAATTTCCATTACAAAATCGTGTGCATCCGCCGGAGGCTTATCATATTCATCTGAATATGATATTATTTCATCTGGTCATATTCGTACATTATGCTGGTCAGTACTGCCACCCCCGCGGTCTCTGTGCGGAGTATCCTGCTGCCTAAGGTGACCGGTACCGCTCCCGCTGCTTTTGCCTTCTCAATCTCCGAGGAGTCGAAGCCCCCTTCAGGACCTATGAAGAAGCCTATGCTGCTTCCTTTATCCTTGCGAAGTGCTTCCTTAATAGATAGGCTGCCTTCCAGCTCGTAGGGTACTATAACTGCATCCAGCCTTGCTGCGTCTTTAAGTGCCTCAGGAAAGGTCATGGGCATTTCAATAGTGGGAATAATTCCTCTCCCGCTCTGCTTTGCCGCTTCTTCAGCAATTTTAGTCCATCTTTCAACCTTCTTCTTCTCATCCTTTTCTGACTCCAGCTTAACTATAGTCCTCACTGTAGAAACTGGAACCACCCTTATAATTCCCATTTCTGTACACTTTTGAATGATGAGGTCCATCTTGGTTGATTTAGGTATTCCCTGATATAATACCACCTCAACATCCGGCTCACCTTTTGATGCTTCCTTATCGAGGATAACCGTCCTTACAGAGGTCTTATCCATGCTTTCAATTGCTGCAAGATAGTCTGACCCCTCTCCATCACAAAGCACTATCTTGTCACCAACTTGAAGACGCAGCACTTTCGATATATGCTGCACATCTTCTCCATAAACGGTTATGTTGTCTTTTTCAATATCTCTATTCTTTACAAAAAACCTGTGCATTTTACTTCCTCTCTGCCGCTATGGCGCACCATTCTCCCATTTCAAGCACTTCGAGAACGTTGAAGCCCTCTGCCCTGAGCTTTTTCAGCACGTCATCCCTTCTATCCCTTATAATGCCGGAGGATATGAATATGCCGCCCTTATTCATGAAATTCATTGCATCTTCACTGAAGGAAATTATTATATCCGCTATTATATTTGCAATTATGACATCAGCCTTATCTGCAACTACATCTAGAAGGTTTCCGCAGCGAATGTCCAGCCTGTCGGACACCTTGTTTATTTCTGCATTCTCCCTGCTGACTTTGCAGGAAAGCTCGTCTATGTCCACACAGACGACACTCTTTGCATTAAGCTTGGCAGCTGTTATTCCAAGGATTCCAGAGCCACAGCCTACGTCAAACACTGTGCTGTCATCCTTAACATACTTCTCCAATAGCTTGACGCACATAATTGTTGTTTCATGGGTTCCTGTACCGAAGGCCATTCCTGGATCCAGCTCCACAATAACTTCACCGGCCTTGCTCTCGTACCCTTCCCAGGTAGGCTTTATAACCACTCTGTCTCCGACCTTTGCAGGCTTGTAATATTTCTTCCAGGCATTAGCCCAGTCTTCATCATTGACTTCACGTGTGGACACAATGCCTTTTCCCTTGTCGAGTCCGAACTCTTCCAGCTTTCCTACTCGGCTTCTTATAGTATTCAACTTTTCTTCACTAAATTCTTCAGAGAGAAAATATCCTTTTACCTTGGCATCGTCTCCCAATTTCTTGATTAACTCCTCTTCAACATAATCCCAACTCTTCTTATCCTTGTTCAATGCGTTAAAGTCGTTAGGATCTTCTATAAGCACTCCCGATGCTCCCTCGTTATATAATATTTCTGATACTGCATCAGATGCTTCAGTAGTTGTTATTACCTGCAGCTCTATGTATTTCATATAATTCATCCCTTCACAATAGAAATATGCCCGGTATGTTCTCCGGTTACTATTTTTGATACTTTAATTATTATATATAATCATACTAATTTTTACAATATATTCATGGATATGCAAATTGTATTCCTCAAGGATATGGTTGCGAGTTACGCGTTTCGTGTTGCGCGTTTTTTGAGTATAGTCTTCGAAGCAATTTAATATAATACTATTTACAAGAATATTATAATCTGTTATTCTTAATTTATTAATTTGGAAGGAGTGATGTCATATGAAGATAGAGTGTGTAGAATTCTGTTCTTTTTTTGTGAATTTCATAATGACTGCTCCCAAAAGTGTTGGAACGATACTGTAATATTTAATACATGCTGTATGTTAACCATGTCCTGGGAGTAGTCGGGTATCGACTAACTACACAGGGCTATTTTTATGCCCAAAATTAATGGGAGGTTAACAACATATTGAATACAAATAATAACTTAATGGCTTTAGGCTGGAACGAGGACTTGGAAAAGGAATTTGCAGGTTATAAGGACTCTTGCGAGGTTGGCAGGGTTGCTGTTGAATATAAGGGCTTATACAAGGTCTACTGCGAAAACAGAGAAACACTCGCAGCAATATCCGGTAAAATGATTTATTCCGCTGCCCTTCGTGATGATTATCCCGCCGTAGGGGACTGGGTGGTATTGGATAAGTCTGAATCTGATAGTGATAGGGCTATAATTCGCGGAATACTTAGCCGCAAGAGCAAATTCTCCAGAAAATCAGCGGGTAATACTGTTGAGGAGCAAATAATAGCTGTAAATATCGACACTGTATTTATATGCATGTCTCTTAATCAGAATTATAACCTAAGAAGGCTGGAAAGGTATATAACCATGGGCTGGGACAGCGGTGCCATTCCGGTAGTACTGCTTACAAAATCTGATTTATGCGAAAATGTTGAAGAGAAATTAAAAGAGACACAGGAAGCAGCGATAGGCGTAGATGTACACTGCATCAGCTGTGCAAACGATTCAGCTGCTGAAACAGTTAGGAATTACATCAAACCGGGTCAGACTGTAGCTTTCCTTGGATCCTCCGGTGTCGGCAAATCAACGATAGTAAACAGGCTGCTTGGCGAAGAAAGGCTTGATACTCAGGCAATAAGCGATTTGGGAGATAGGGGCAGGCACACTACCACTAACAGAGAGCTGATATTACTGCCCGAAGGCGGTGTAGTGATAGACACTCCAGGTATGCGGGAGTTTCATATTTTGGATGCTGAAGAAGGCATTAACACTGCCTTTAATGATATAGAGAGCTTTGCAGAGAATTGCAGATTCTCGAACTGCACACATACCACTGAACCCCAGTGTGCAGTAAAGGAAGCAATCGAGAGCGGCGCCCTAAGTGAGGATAGATACAATAACTACATCAAACTGAAGAAGGAAGCTGCATTTGTTGAGAGAAAGACCAACAAAAAAGCAGAACTGGAATATAAAGATTTTATAAAGAAAAGAATGAGCGAAGTTAATAAGATCAAATACTAAGTAGCAAGTAAGAGAATCTCTAAAATAAGAACAGCCATGTCATAGCCACATATGTGTAATACAGAAATTGATGGTACTAATCCGCTACGCCTAAGAAAAATCTAACGCCTTCCAAAGGCCGTCCATGGCCCTGGAAGGCTTACTCGGCGTCCTGCCTCGTATACGATTTTTCTAAGGCTCCGCTTCTAAGTACCATTAACAATTTCTGTATAAGCATACTTAGGCTATTGACATGGCTGTTCTACCTATCAGTTACTCTCCTGGGGCATTTTATGTAACGATTTAGGGGAGTATTAACTTTTTTCCTCCTAAAGTCGTGTGCGTTCTTCAAAACATCGGAGTACTCTGATATGTGAAACAATTTTGCACGGATTGAAAACCACTGCCTGGTTATATGCAAAATGTAAAGTGAACGTTTCGGCTTTATTGCGATATACTCATATTTCCAATCGTCAGGCTTCCTTCTCCGACAGGTGAAATCTTTGCCATATATCCAAGAGCAAGTGCTGTTTCATGCAGGCTGTTTACAATATACTTATCCTCTGTCGATAATGAAGAAATTATTTGAGATAAAACATTCTTTGACTCCATAAAGTTCCTCGCTTTCTCTGGTTCATATCTTTTTCGGGTGGGCGGCAAGCAGAGCCTCTTATATCTTTGGTTGATCCTTTTCATCAAGACATAAAAGCAAACTACCGATTATATGGATAGCACTAAACCGCTTACGCGGTGGTTTCCGGTGCATTGCCTTAGCTATTGTACTTGGAACTGATAATGTAGGTGTATCAGTTCCTTTTTTGTATTCGAATCCTTTAAAATAGATGTAACTCTAATTTAAAGGAGATGTTTTAACTATGACAAAAGAACAGGTTTTAGAAAAATTGAAGTTTGATGTAGAACTCAGGGGGTTAAGCAAGAACACCCAAGATGAATACTATACAAAAACTAAAATTTTTCAGGATTACTTTGGTAAACCAGCAACTGAGCTTGGCGAAGAGGATATTAGAGAGTTTCTTCACTATCTTACAACCGAAAAAGGACTTACTTCCGGAAGTGTAAATTCATATAATAGCGGTCTTCGCTTTTTGTATGGCGTAACTTTAAATGTTAATTTAAACTGCAAACAAATACCTCGTCACCGTAAAAAACGTAAATTTCCTGATATCCTTACTCAAGAGGAAATTCAAAGTATTTTTGCTGCTTGCGATAATTTAAGAGATAAATCTATCTTAATGACTATTTATGGTGCAGGGCTCCGACTTAGTGAAGCTGCCTGTCTTAAAGTATCAGATATTGATAGCAACAAGATGCAACTACTTATCCGCGACGGTAAAGGTGCCAAAGATAGATTTGCACTACTTTCACATTCTAATCTTGAAATACTCAGAGATTATTGGAAGGCATACCATCCTAAAGAATGGCTTTTTTACAGCAGGATAAATTCTGGTACACATATTACGCCTCGAGGAGTAGCTAATATATTCAACAAATACAAGAATATAGCCGGAATAACCAAAGATGTTTCTACACATACATTAAGGCATTGTTTTGCGACTCACCTTCTTGAATCTGGGGTTAGTATATTTCATATTAAACAATTACTTGGACATTCAGACATAAGTACAACATGCTTTTATCTTCATTTACTAAAAATTGATTCTTTAAATGTAACAAGCCCCCTTGATACGTTAAAGGAAATGGAGACAGCAATTGGCTGAGGTTCAAGATATATTTCTTAAATATGGCACAGATTATCGTAAAAACCACAAGCTTACCCTTGTTCAGCATAAAGCCATGTCTGCAATTCAAAAATGCAGGACTTCACAGTTAGGCGGTCATATAGACGTATGTGGAAGTTGTGGTAATACCCAAATTTCTTACAACTCTTGCCGTAATAGGCACTGCCCTAAATGCCAAACGCTTGCCAAAGAACGTTGGATTGACAACCAGAAAAGCAACTTACTTAACATCGGATACTTTCATGTGGTGTTCACCATTCCAGATACCTTAAATTTGATGGTATATCAAAATCAAAAAGTACTTTATACTCTTTTGTTTAAGGCTATAGCTGAAACACTTGTAGAATTAGCATCTGACAAGAAATATCTCGGTGCAAAGCTTGGCTTCACATCAGTTCTACATACTTGGGGACAAAACCTCATGCACCATCCACATATTCACTGCATCGTGCCAGGTGGTGGATTATCCTCGATCGGCAAATGGGTAAACAGTAGAAAAAAGTTTTTTATCCCGGTTAAGGTTCTATCTCGAAAATTTAGAGGCAAGTTTCTGTATTACCTCAAACAATTGTATTATCAGAGCAAGCTTGAATTTCATGGTAGTCAAAAATTTCTTTCCAGTGAAACGGAATTTGAAAAGCTGCTTTCTTCCCTATATTCTAAGGAGTGGATTGTCTACTGCAAAGCGCCTTTTAAGGATGCCGCCTGTGTTGTTGAATATCTGGGCAGATATACTCATCGGGTTGCCATCTCCAACAATCGTATCATGAGTATTGAAAATGGTAATGTTACGTACAAATGGCGGGATTACAAGGATAGTAGCAAATGCAAGCTAATGACTGTTTCTGCTGATGAGTTTATACGCAGATTCCTTATTCATATTCTGCCAAGTGGATTTATGAAAATCAGGCACTACGGCCTGCTTGGTAACCGTAACAAGACTACCAAACTAAAGATTTGCAAACAGCTTACCAACACGACTGTTCTATTTAAAGAGAAAGCTTCCACCCTCCAGCTAATCGAAAAAATTACAGGCAGAGATTTATCCAAATGCCCTCACTGCGGTTCTGACAAACTCAGTAGATTTATGTATTTGGGGAAACCGCCTCCTGCCACTATTCAAACCGCATGACTCAAAAGTTAAGCCATGTTACGGGGAGGGGGAAGCTATCTCTATTTTACCGTATCTGCTGCTTATTTTTGTATATTTGTCGTTGCTGTATTAAGCCAACACCAAAAATGATCTTTCAAATTAAGCCGGGTATAACTATTCAATCCCCATAACTCTCTGTCGTTTCGCGCTATCATAATTATCCAAAGTTAGGCGCAGTATTTGCTTTTTTGCACTCAAGTTCTTATTTAAGGACTTGAGTTTTTTGCGCCTAAATTCGGATAATTTGCTAAGGATAATTGGAAGTCTAGCTAAAGTAAAGTTGTTTCTTATTGCCTACGTGTCTGAGTTAGTACGGATCATTCTCGAAATAAAAATATTTATAAAATATCGATTTTTCAATATCGGATGGACCGTCTTTCATTGTTTGCTCATACTTTATTTTCAGGGTTTCATAAGCTGTTTTAAATGCAGGTTCTCTATATTTTTCTAAAGCCAACCAAGAACCCCAGCTAGTGTCATACTTAGTATAATCAAAATCGTTTGGGAAGCAGACAAAATCAAAAAAATCATAATGCCCTATAAATTCCCTATAAGGCTCTAGGTCAGTAATATAACCCTTTTCGACCAATCTTAAAACACTATATAAAGGTTTTAGATGTAAATCTCCTTCTTTTTCGGGTGGCTTCTCTTTGACCTGCTTTCTACAAAGATTGATGAGAATAGTAAATATCTTATCATCATAATAAAACACACCGTTAATAATTCCAAAGCGAATATAATAAGGCTCAATTCCTAAAATTCCAACAGACATCCTCCATTTTACTTTTTGTTGTTCTGAAAGAATTGGGAAAATTTCAATAATGAATCTGCTTAACATGTCTGGATGCTTATCTCGCACAATTTCTAGAAATTGATTGGTTATATTTTCTGATATAATTCCTTTATAATAATACTCTAGAGCCACGCTAAAATTTAGAAGTATGCTACACTCTCTGAACACAGCAATCCCTATATTATCTTCATGCGAAGTATTATTGAAACACAGGAGAACATTCTCGATAATATTTTTAAGCGATTCTATTTGTACATTGTCTTTTCGAAAACGCAATATGTTAAAGATACATTCAAGGATTTCAATTGGTACATCCCTAAAAACTGTGAAATAGTAGTCTTTCTTGTCAAAATGAGTAGTTATAATTCTTTTTAACAAGTTTGTTAGGCTTTGAAATATAGAATTATATTGTTCTGATTTGAAGGTTATAACTTGTATAAGTAATAGAATATTTTTAATATCATTAGCAAACTTAAAGCGTAAAATACTTTGAAATTCGAAGGCATCAATATAATTATTTAGCACAGATATAATATAATCCATACAGCCATCAGATACTTCGATTTGTTTTATGTTGTATTTTTTTAATATGTATTTTAGATCTCTATTGTCAGGATGGGTAATTAGAATGTGTATATCTTCTTTTTTAAGTGCATTTCGCATATAAATCGTATTTTTGCGATTCATTTTCACATTTGAAGAATGTAGCATTAATACCAAATCCACATAAAGATCAAGTGTTTTTAGCCAGTTACCGATAATTTGTGTGGACCCGCTATATCCTTTTATATAAATGTTGTTTATTATAAAATATTTTTGGATTTGGTGTATATGATATCGTAATTTCAAAAATGATAAATTATCTTTGTCCCAGTACACGCTATGATAATTAACATCAAATTTCCGTTCCAAAAGTTTAAATGCTTCGACTGTTTCTTGGTATATTTCATCAGAGTCATCAAGATAATCGTAAAGTGTTCTAAAAGTATCTTTATCTTCTTCAGACAAATTGTTTTTTAATACATACCAAATCTGCTTTTCTCTAATACTTACTTTACAGATGTTCTGTTGACAGATTAATAAATGAAAAAAATCATTTGTTGAGCTGTAATGAGACATAGCCGCTTCGAATAACTGTACTGCTTTTTCATTATTATCTAAAACTGAGCATACATATCCTGCTTGTAGCATTGCCCGTTGGTCACTATAAGGTGCTTGGCATAACTCATATAGTTGCCTTATATTACATTCAATTACACTAGTGTATAGAACATCCGTATTTTCATAAGAATCTTCTAAATTAACAATCTGTTTATTATCTGATTCGGAAAATGTAGACACAATAGTGCCAATGCCAGCTTTCTTAAAAACAGAAGTAAAATAAATCGCCTCTGTTGTATTGGCGTTATTAGCCAATATATCAATTATTGTTTTTAACTGTAGTGATAATAGTTCTTCCCTATAAGTAAGAATATTATCGTACATGTTATGATGTTCAATATAATCTCCTAATTTAGACATTAATTCTTTAGCAGTAATACAATCAATGTTATCAAATACTGATAAATCATCCTTTATTTCAACCAAGTCGTTATCTCTTCCGTATTTGATATATTTGCATGTTCTAAGCAGATTGTTTCCTCTAACATCTTCGAATACTACCGCCTTTTCATTATAACTGTGGGTGCTAAAATCGGCTGGCACATCAGAACTTTCTATCACAAAAATATTTTGTCTTCTATAATAGTCTTTTTCATAATCCTTTAAAGGTTCCGAGTCAGAATTAATAAAATAGTAGGAAAATCGATCATTATCGTTTTGTTTCCTTTGATTTTGCAAAATGCCATCGACCCATGACATAATAAGTTTTATATTATAATCCCCAAGGCCATACCCAATAAAAAGAATGGTATGATTAACGAACAATGATTTAATAAATGTTTCAATTAATGTGTGTGATGAAGAATACTGCAAATAATCTTCTTCTTTTAGCACTAGACTATCCAATGATTCCATATCACCATGCATCTTTATCAAGTAGTGATTTTTTGCGGCATTAACGAAATCATCGTCACTTCTAATGATTGAATATTTTCCCAGACTACCATATACCGTATTGCCGTATATATGGTTCTCTTCTAATGATTTTTCAATTAATAAGTCAAAATTTGTTGTAATAATGTGTACAGGCTTAAGATTTAATATCTCATCAATAATATCGTTGGTTTGATCAGGTAATTTACTATACTCACTTTTTATGATTTCATAGTATCTTGCACTATTTTCATTATAATAGTATTGAGGAATTTTTAGCATTTCATCTGTACTGAAGTGACTTGTTTTTAAAGAATATTTTAACTCTCCATTAAACAATCCTATCAAACTATCCCATAACCTATACCCTGAATTAACCGATACACCTGCACCAATGAAAATAACTAAATTTTCACGTTCGCTAGCTTTTTTTATATCGGTAATCATTTGTTTTATTGTCTTAACCATATTTCCTCCATATTAGTGTAATAGCTATGCTAGCTTCCCATTATTAGCCTAATGGGCATATGGATAATGAGAAACTGATACTACATACAAAGTAATACTTTCTAAGTATGTGCGAAAGTGCGGTGCCTGGCACCATAGTTTATTTGCTTTTATGATCGTCGAAGTATTTTTGAATATATTCAAAGTCATTCGTTTTCAAGTTTATTTTAAGGACTATTGATTTAAGGACTCTTGATTTGTAATGATTTTGGATAATTAAAAAAGCCGATCCATCTTCAAAAATTGATACTGAGTCTAAATACTCATCCGTTATTATCTGTGATTCATCATTTATATTCAGTTTGAAACAAGATGCATCTACTGGACCAATTCGATCACTATCCCACACAGAAGCTTTTTCTTTTTTAATAGCATTAAAGACTGTCTTAATAAATTCTTCATCCTCGATTTCTAAAGTAGCAGCTTTATAATACTCTATCATCTTGTTGAGTAATTTCTGCTGCGATTCTTTGTCATTAGTATTTTGACCCTTTTTCCATTCCTCATTAAGCGATTTTATTTCATCATGATACATACTGCTCATAAGACTTACTTTCTTCGGCACGTCAATGAAACTTAAGTCTACATCTCCTCGACTACATGCGGTAAGCAGAAGGATTGCTGACATCCAAATCACTATTAATAGTTTTTTTCTATGCATCGATAAACTTCCCCTTCATTAAATCGTTTTGCTTGATATCAAATTTAGATCTAATTACAATAGGCAGATATTTTTTTGTCTGATTTCAGCTAACGGTTTCGCACTCACGACATCACTGAACCGGACTCTCAGAGCCTGTCCCCTTGGCGGAGTTCCGCTCCCGGTGTGCCTTTAGGTGCCAGGTGCAAAGGTTATTAGGTTACTGAAGTCAATAAGCATAAAAACCTAATAACCTCGGAGCCTGGCACTTATCTATTTTTTATACTATTTTTCCTACTTATGATACGATTCACCGTACCGCTCTGACTGCGGTTTTATGAATAAGTGCTTAAGAACTATGCCTGACACCATAGTTCTTTTAATATCTAGCCTTCTGCTTTGAAAGAAAGACCATTTTCAGCAAGAGCACTTATTAATATTCTTAATGCCTTGGGTCCAAATCCGTGAAGCGCAAGTAATTCAGCTTCGTTATACAGAGTTAATTCTTCCAGAGTCTCAATTCCTGCACCTCGTAGCGCCCTGTGCGCCGGTTGACCAATTTTAATATTTGCTAGTTCCAATTTCATATTGTATCCCTCCCATGATATTCAAGCATTATTATACTTTAGCAATCACTTATGACACGGTTCACCTTATCATATTCTAAACTTTAATATAGAATTACTTAGCATTCAACTTCCCATTATTAGCCTAACTGAAAGCGTAACTCAACTTCCCATTATTAGCCTAACTGAAAGCGTAACTCAACTTCCCATTATAGACATAATTATATCATAAATTCTGGTAATGTTCATGCTTGTGACAATTTTCTAAATGCCATTAACTCATCTGATTTTCGTGTATACCATTCAAACGCAAGGATGATTTTTTCTTATAAAAAAACTCCCTAACTTATTAATTTCCCTCGCTGAATAACAAAAACCCTGTAATCATTCGGATTACAAGGATTGTTTTTGGTAGAGATAAGGGGATCGAACCTCTGACCTCCTGAACCCCATTCAAGTGCGCTCTGAAGCTAATACTTAATTAAATCAGCATATAGCTTTCCTCTACTAAGCAGCTAATTGGCAAGACAGCCATGTCAATAGCCTAAGTATGCTTATACAGAAATTGTTAATGGCACTTATGAACGGAGCCTTAGAAAAGTCGTATGCGAGGCAGGACGCCGAAGCAAGCCTTCCAGGGCCAAGGATGGCCTTTGGAAGGCGCTAGACTTTTCTTAGGCGCAGTGAATTAGTGCCATCAATTTTTGTATACTCATATGTGGCTATGACATGGCTGTCTCTGTTTCGATACTTGCTAGAATAACAAAAGGCCCGCCATTAAGCCGAGCCTTTTTTCATATCATACTAGGAATTCACTTTCCGAATGCATCCTTGACCTTATCGAAGAAGGATTTCCCCTGCTCATCCAAGTTGCTTCCGCCAATTTCCGCAAACTTCCTGAGAAGCTCCTTCTGATGGTCGTTCAGCTTCTTGGGCACAGCTACTTTGACTGTGAAGTAAAGGTCACCCTTCATTTTGTTCTTCAGGCTGGGAATGCCTTTGTTCTTGATTCTGAAGGTGGTGCCGGTCTGAGTGCCTTCCGGTACTGTATATTTCATGCCACCATCAAGAGTTGGCACATCTATTTCATCTCCCAAAGCTGCTTGTGTAAAGGAAATCGGGATTTCGCAGTACATATTGATGCCTTCGCGTTTAAACAGCCTATGGGGCTTGACTCTCATATAAATATATAAATCCCCGTTGGACCCGCCTTTCAGTCCTGGCTCTCCTTCACCTCTGAGCGGCATCACAGAGCCGGTGTCAACACCTGCGGGTATATCCAGCGTTATTTTTCTGCTTTTTCTTACACTGCCTCTTCCCATGCATTGTGGACAAGGCTCTTTGATAATCTTGCCTTCCCCATGGCACGAGTCACAAGGTCTTACATTCACAACCCTGCCAAATACTGTGTTTTGGGTAAACCTGATTTCACCGCTGCCTCCGCAGTCTTTGCAAGTCTCTACACCGCTTCCCGCTTTTGCTCCAGTACCTTTGCACTCGGTACAGTTTTCATTTCTTGTCACGTGTACATCCTTTTTTACTCCAAAGGCTGCTTCTTCAAATTCCAGCTCTATCTCATACTTCAAGTCTGCACCCTTTTGAGGGCCTGATCTCTTCCTTGCACCACCGCCAAAGCCACCGCTGGCTCCACCAAAGAACATATCAAATATATCTTCAAAGCCTCCGGCACCGCCAAAACCTCCAGCGCCGCCGAAGCCTCCTCCGGCACCGCCGAAGCCATTAGGATCAACTCCCGCGTGACCGAATTGATCATATTTTGCTTTTTTATCCTTGTCGCTCAATACTTCATATGCTTCATTCACTTCTTTGAACTTAGCTTCCAAGCCCTTGTCACCCTGGTTCATATCAGGATGGTACTTCTTTGCAAGCTGCCTGTATGCCTTTTTCAGCTCGTCTTCAGAAGCATTTTTGTTTACACCCAATACTTCATAATAATCTCTTTTTACTGCCATCTTTTCACCACCTTTACATCCCAGGTTTTGCCTCGTGCTACGTGCCTCGCGGCTCGTGCCTAGGGCAAATCCTTCGAAGACTTCCTCTAAACATTACCTTGAACCCACACTATTGCACATTGTCTAATGAATCAATTCATAGCTAAGCAGGAGACCTTAAAAAGGTATCCTGCTTAGTACTCTTGCATTATATCATTTATTGCTTGTCGTCATCAACCTTATAATCAGCATTTACTGTATTATCATCCTGTGGTTCTGTTCCGGCAGGTCCTTGCTGGCCTGCGTTTGCTTGATATATCTTGGTTGATATTTCGTAGAATACCTTTGTGAGCTCCTCGGTAGCTGCTTTTATTGCTTCGTTGTCTGTCCCTTTCAACGCTTCCTTCACACTATTCAATTCAGCTTCGATTTTTGCCTTGTCTTCACTGCTGAGTTTGTCTTCAAGATCCTTCAGGTTCTTCTCTGTCTGGTATACCAAGTTGTCTGCATTATTTCTTGTTTCTACCTCTTCCTTTTTCTTCTTGTCTTCAGCAGCATACATTTCTGCTTCCTTTACTGCTGAATTTATATCGCTGTCAGAAAGATGAGAGCTTGCTGTGATAGTTACCTTCTGCTCGTTTCCTGTACCCAGGTCCTTTGCAGATACATGTGCAATACCATTCGCATCAATGTCGAAGGTAACCTCTACCTGAGGCACTCCTCTTGGAGCCGGAGGTATTCCGCTAAGCTGGAATCTTCCAAGAGTCTTGTTGTAAGAAGCCATTTCTCTCTCTCCCTGGAGTACGTGTATTTCAACACTTGTCTGCCCATCAGCTGCTGTTGAGAATATCTGGCTCTTCTTTGTAGGTATGGTAGTGTTTCTCTCAATAAGCTTAGTGAATACACCGCCTAGAGTCTCAATACCAAGTGAAAGTGGAGTTACGTCGAGAAGAAGTACATCCTTCACTTCTCCAGTCAAAACTGCCGCCTGTATAGCTGCACCCACTGCAACACATTCATCAGGATTTACTCCCTTGTATGGTTCCTTGCCGGTAACCTTCTTTACAGCATCCTGTACTGCAGGAGTTCTTGTTGAACCACCCACAAGTATAATTTTATTCAGTTTATCAGCCGTAAGCCCGGCATCTGATAGAGCCTTTTTCAATGGTTCCATTGTCATTTCGACCAAATCACGTGTAAGCTCATCAAACTTAGCTCTGGTAAGAGTTATATCAAGATGCTTTGGTCCACTTGCGTCAGCAGTTATGAACGGAAGATTTATATTGGTCTGCAGTACTCCAGAAAGCTCTATTTTCGCCTTTTCCGCGGATTCCTTGAGTCTCTGCATAGCCATTTTGTCAACTCGAAGATCTATACCGTTTGTTCTTTTGAACTCGTCTGCCAGGAAGTTTATAACTCTCTGGTCGAAGTCATCACCGCCAAGTCTGTTGTTGCCGTTTGTTGCAAGCACTTCGAATACTCCATCTCCAAGCTCGAGTACTGATACGTCAAACGTACCGCCCCCAAGGTCGAATACAAGAATTTTCTGGTTTTCTTCCTTGTCAAGGCCATATGCCAGTGATGCGGCAGTGGGTTCGTTGATTATTCTCAATACTTCAAGGCCTGCAATTTTACCTGCATCCTTTGTAGCCTGCCTCTGGCTGTCGCTGAAATATGCTGGTACAGTTATAACTGCCTGTGTTATTGTTTCACCCAGGTAAGCCTCTGCATCCTGCTTAAGCTTTGCAAGTATCATTGCTGATATTTCCTGTGGTGTATAGTTTTTATCATCAATAGCTACCTTGAAATTTGTTCCCATTTCTCTTTTTATCGAGCTTATTGTTCTCTCAGAATTAGTTATTGCCTGCCTTTTTGCGACTTGACCTACAAGCCTCTCTCCTGTTTTTGAAAAACCTACAACTGAGGGTGTTGTTCTTCCACCTTCAGCATTAGGAATAACTACAGGCTCTCCGCCTTCCATAACTGCAACACAAGAGTTTGTAGTTCCTAAGTCAATACCTATTACCTTTGCCATTTAATGTTTTCCTCCCTTAATAATATAGTCAATTATTGCTTTACCGACACCTTTACAAGTGTTGGTCTGATTACTTTGTTTCCAAGAATATATCCCTTCTGGAATACTTCCTTTACCTTGTTTTCATCCTCATCTTCCCCAGGTACCTGCATTACTGCATGGTGTATATTGGGGTCGAATTCCTTCTCCAAGGCTTCAATTTCTTTGACTCCGTTTTTACTCAGAACCTCCAGCATCTGCTTGCTGACCATTTCTACACCGCTTATATATTTCTCGTCCAGCAGATCATTTCTGAATGCCGCCGCAGCTCTTTCCATATTGTCAACCACCGGAAGCAGCTGCTGCACAATGGTTTCCAGAGCGGTATAGTACATGTCTTCTCTTTCCTTGGCTACCCTCTTTTTATAGTTGTCAAAATCAGCCTGCATTCTGAGAAGTCTGTTGTAGTTTTCTTCAGACTGCTTTCTGAGTTCTTCAACCTCCTTGCTTACATCCTCATCTGATTGTTCGGGGGCTGCCACTTCTTTTGCCAACTGTTCGGAAGCTTCTGCATCTGAATTATCGATTTGTTCAGCTTCCTCCGAAGTATGTTTCTTATGCTTCATTAATCTGACCACCTTTAAGCTTGTTATATTTTACTTTACCTCTTTAGGATATTTGTTAGCATATCACTGAGGTTGTTTGTCATGCATTCCACAATGGAAATTGCTTTGGAATATTCCATCCTGGTAGGACCGATTATCCCAACTGAGCCTATAGTCTTGCCGTTTATTCTGTAGGTTGCTGTTATCAAGCTGCAGTCTTTGAACTGCTCAAGCTTATTTTCGCTGCCTATGCTTACACCGACATCACCCTTGACATCATTCAGCACCTTGAACAGCAGATCTTTTTCCTCCATTGTATTGAGGAAATTCCTTGCCTTGTTGATATCACTATATTCCGGCAGGTTCAATATGTTTGACACTCCGTCATGGTATACCTCCGCAGTATCGGAGTAGAATAACGTCTGTATCAGTTCTGGCACAATCTGTTCAATAATTTCTCCATGTCCCAGGGAATTATTCCTCATATATTCAAGGTCAAAATCTTCAATGTCTTCGATTCCCAACCCTGACAGCTTGTCATTCAGCATATTTGTTATCCTCATTAGAGCATCTGATTGCACATCCTGTGTTAGTCTAAGAACACTATTTTTTACGATTCCGGCGTCTGTTATTATTACTGCCAATACCGTAGCGTTATCTATCCTTATAAGTTGTATCTGTTTGACGCTGGTTCTGCGGAGCTGCGGGGCCATTACTATGGATGTGTATTGAGTCATTTGAGAAAGCAGTTTGGATGCATGCTTTACCAGTCGGTCAATCTCTCCAAGGGTGTCAAGGAATTCTTTCTTTATCATTTCCCTCTGAACATCATTAACAGTATTCTGTTTCATAATCTTATCTACGTAAAGTCTGTAGCCTTTGTCTGAGGGAATTCTTCCTGATGAGGTATGGGGCTGCTCAATGAAACCCATCTCCTCAAGGTCAGCCATTTCGTTTCTTATAGTCGCAGGACTTGTTCCTGTCAGGTACTTTTTGGATATTGTCCTAGAACCGACAGGCTCTGCAGTATTTATATAATCCTCTATTATAGCTTGAAGAATAAGTTTTTTCCTATCTCCCAGGTCCATCCTTTTCACCACCCTTGTTAGCACTCTATTGTATCGAGTGCTAATTCTGTCTTTAAAATATCATTGGTAAATATTTTTGTCAATAGGTTTGCGAAAAAAAATTCCTATTTTTCATAGGAATGCTTCAAATAAATTCAATAAAAACAGAATTGGATAAATCTCTTCCTATATCAGTAAGCTTCAGTCTGCCTGCTTCCGTAAAAACAAGTCCATTGGCTGTGAGCTTATCCAGGGCGCCCCCGTATCTGCTTTGGAAGTCCACTCCATACTTTCTTTCAAATTCAGGCAAATCCAGTCCTTCATTAAGTCTTAGCGCCAGGAATATCGTTTCCCACATATCCTCATCCTGTGAAAGCTCCTCGTGTCCTTCAACCGGCAGATCCCCCTGCAGCATAATATTCCTATATTGATCAATATCCCTGTAATTCCAGAACCTTCTGCCATCAATCTTGGAATGGCTTCCTGCCCCGACCCCGAGATATTCCTCGTTTCTCCAATATATGAGGTTATGCTTGCATTCCATATTTTTTTGTGCAAAATTGGATATCTCATACTGACTGTAGCCGTGCTCATTCATTATATCCTCAGCTGCCTTATACATTTCCCTGTCTATTTCCTCATCAGGCAGCTGTATCCTGTCCTTTTCATGCATTTCCCAGAGTTTGGTCCCTTCCTCTAATTTGAGACTATAGCAGGAAATATGCTCCACGCCCAGCTCACATACCTTCTCCACAGTTTCCTTCCACATGGGCAAGGTCTGATTGGGAAGTGCGAACATTAGGTCTGCATTTATGTTTTCAAAACCTGCTTTCCTTGCACTACTATATGCATTCAGGAAATCCTCTGTATTGTGAATCCTTCCTAACCCCTTAAGCAGTATATCCTGCCATGCCTGCAAGCCTATGCTCAGCCTGTTTATTCCCAGGCTTCTATAGTACTTGAGGCTTTCATAGGTAACTGTCCCCGGGTTGGATTCCATACTTATTTCCGCCCCTGCCTTTATATAGGGTGCAATCTTTTCCATAAGGTCGCCTATCAAAAAATAATTAATAACGGTGGGAGTACCCCCACCGATAAAAACTGTCTTATATATGAAGTTGTATTTTTCCTGGTATGCTTCCAGTTCCCGGAGAAGCGCCGCAACATAGTCAGCTGCATCGCCTTCCCTGCATTCATAGGAGTTGAAATCACAATACAGGCACTTGCTCCTGCAAAAGGGTATATGGATGTACAACCCAACTTCTTTCATTTGCTTCACCCTTGTTTTCTTAATCGTCAAGCTTAAGGACTGACATGAAGGCTTCCTGCGGCAGTTCTACGCTTCCTACCTGCCTCATTCTCTTCTTTCCTTCCTTCTGCTTTTCCAAAAGCTTCTTCTTTCTTGTTATGTCCCCGCCATAGCATTTGGCGAGTACGTCTTTTCGCATTGCTTTCACTGTTTCCCTGGCAATAATCTTGCCGCCGATGGCTGCTTGTATGGGGATCTCAAACATCTGCCTTGGAATTACGTTCTTGAGCTTTTCAACCATAGACCTTCCACGGGCATATGCTTTTTCTTTGTGAACTATAAATGAAAGTGCGTCTACAGTCTCGGTATTTAGCAGTATATCCAGCTTTACAAGCTCTGATTTCTCGTAGCCCATAAGCTCGTAATCAAAGGAGGCATAGCCCTTTGTCCTGGATTTCAACGCGTCGAAGAAGTCATATATTATCTCATTCAAGGGCAGTTCATAATGAATAATCGCCCTTTTTGCTTCCATGTATTGCATATCCTTGAAGGTACCTCTTCGGCTCTGGCAGAGCTCCATAATTGCGCCTACATATTCTGTCGGAGTCATGACTGTTGCCTTTACAATCGGTTCCTCCATAAAATCTATTTCCTGTATATCGGGCATGTTCGTCGGATTTGATACCTCCAGCATTTCGCCGTTGGTTTTTGTTATGTGGTATATTACGCTGGGTGCAGTGGTTACCAGGTTAAGATTGTACTCTCTTTCAAGTCTCTCTTGAATTATTTCCATATGAAGAAGTCCCAGGAAACCGCATCTGAAGCCAAAGCCCAACGCTATCGAGGTTTCCGGCTCGAAAAGCAGTGCCGCATCATTAAGCTGCAGCTTTTCAAGAGCATCTCTAAGATTGTCATAATCAGCGCCGTCAGCCGGATAAATACCGCAATATACCATGGATGTAACCTTCCTGTAACCGTGAAGCGCTTCTTTACAAGGATTGTCCGCATTTGTTATGGTATCGCCGACATGAATATCCTTTACATTCTTGATGCTGGCAGACACATAGCCTACATCACCCGCCATAAGTATTCCCGTGGGGTTCAATTGAGGCTTCATTGTACCTACCTCAACCACCTCATACTCCTTGCCGTTTTGCATCATTCGCATTTTCATGCCCGGCTTCAGTACTCCGTCTATTATTCTTATATATGCTATGACCCCTCTATAGCTGTCGTAGAAAGAGTCGAAAATCAACGCTTTAAGCGGTGCCTCCTCATCTCCAGTCGGATGGGGTATATACTTGACTATACCTTCAAGAACCTCTTCAATATTCAAGCCCTCCTTGGCAGACACTAATGCAGCATAAGAGGAATCAAGACCTATTACATCCTCGATTTCCTTCTTTACAAACTCAGGATCTGCGCTGGGAAGGTCGATTTTGTTGATAACGGGATATAACTCCAAATTGTTGTCCAAGGCAAGATATACATTTGCCAAAGTCTGGGCTTCAATACCCTGAGTAGCATCAACTACAAGTACTGCCCCCTCACAGGCAGCAAGACTCCTGGATACCTCATAGGTAAAATCCACATGTCCAGGGGTATCAATAAGATTGAAGGTATATTCCTGTCCGTCCTGCGCTTTATAACCAAGCTTGATGGATTGAAGCTTTATTGTGATTCCTCTTTCTCTTTCGAGATCCATGTTGTCAAGTACCTGCGCTTCCATATCTCTGCTGGAAATAACGCCGGTCTTTTCAATGAGCCTGTCAGCTAAAGTTGACTTTCCGTGGTCTATATGAGCTATTATGCAGAAATTCCTGATATGTTCTTGTCTATCACTTGCCATAAACGGCTTTCCTCCTTCATGTCCTAAAAAATCTATATTTAAATAGTCTTATGCCATCATTTCTTTAATCTCATAAATTATAGCACATTACATTTTAACATTAAACATATATCTGCAAAAACACAAGGAGTATAATGCTTGGCTGCAGTACACTCCTAATTAGTGGTCTTCAATTGACAATTTCACATCATTTCCGTGAATTCTGCATTTTAGCCCTGACAGCTTTCACGACGCTTTCGTAACACCTTTTTGAATTGGAAATAACAGCATCAGTTACCTTGATGACCGGCTCTATATTTAGCAAGAACTTTTCACCGGCAATATCAAGCCTTAGCAAATTATCCTCCTGCAATGACACTGCCATTGCATATTTGTCATCATTGCACATAATCATTCTTCTTGTTGACATATCTGTAGCATTTATGAAAAAAACCAGCAGAGCGATGCAGAAAAATATTGCTGATACTTTCTGCAGTTTATGCTTGAATTCTTCATTTCGTTGCTTCTTTTGACTTATTCGTTTTTCCATATGCACCTATTCCTCAAGGTCTTTCATTACTTCTCCGAGTACCTTACTAAAAAGCTGAGCAGAATACTGGGCTTCCTCGGTTGTATTTAGCATGCACCCTATCTCCACCAGCATAGAATGATTGCTGAAATACTGATTGTATTTGCCTCTTTGCATTACAGTAATTTTCAAGAATAATCCAGGATATAGTTTATCCATTTTTTTCTTCAGATATACCGCAAATTTCTCGAGCTCTGGGTAGTTTGGATTTCCTTTAGCAATGACCAGCATGATTCTTGCAGCGCTTTTCTTATTTATGTTAACTGTATACTCTGCCTTACTGGCTTTTTTCTCAGCTTCACTCTTTACTTCAAAAGCATCCCTGTGCAAATCAAGTATTACATTTAACGATTTATACCTATTAAGATTGTTTTTTATTGTAACTAATGAGTTTGCATAGGAATATGCATAGGACTGCTTATCATGAAGCGTCTTGTCATGAACCACCTTATATTTGTATTTATCCTGCAGTTCCTTAGTTAATACATTTCCTGCTGCTATTACACTATTTTTCTCATTCAGGGTATGGTAGTTGCCCTCACTATTGGGCATGTAGCTCTCTGTTGCATGAGAATGATATATAAGTACCTGTGGAGAATTTTTTACTATATCAATTTTCCCGGGTAGTCCGACTTTGTCTTCAGCAATCTGAGGTGCTTGAGTCCCGGCAGGAGTCGAAGGCTGCTGTCCATGTGCCGAACCCTCTGAAGTATACTCATCTTCTTCGCTGAAATAAATCGCCCCTTCGGGTGCATCCTCAAAATTGGTAACATTGGCAGGATCTGCATTGCCAGCAGTCTCAGCACCATTGTTTCCTGCAAATATGAAAGTGGATGGATCATACTGACTGAAGGCTGTAAAGGCTATATTCAAATATGTAATAGGATTGCTCATATCCGTATGAAGTCCATCTGTCAAGCTGCTTGCAGCTGAAGCCAAAAGCCCCGGCATCGGACAGCCGTAATCCATCTCATAGCTCACTTTAGCCTTGGTTATTACAGTATTGATCAACTGTATTGAGAGATTATTGGAGTATTCCTCCATCTTCAGCCTTTTTCCAATATCATAATTAAAGACCTCGACGGCATCGGTTGAATTGCTGTCAGACGGGCCCATATCACTTCTATGCGAGCCGGTATAAGTATCAGGAGTATACAACCATTTGAAAAAGAAAAACATTACTGCGACTGCCAGTATGACAAAAAGAGCAAACAGCCATTTCTTGTTCAACCAATACACCTCTTTTCTTCCGCACCTTATAACTCTGTTCACGGAACAAATTAAGTTTGCCTGTTTACACTTATATGCCATACTGTCCTAATATATGAATGCAAATAAAAAAAACGGCTTTTGCCGTTTTGAGATTGCCAACAAATGGAACGGGGGAACGGGTACCACGGTTTTTCTTTGAAAAAACACTGAAATCCACGAAATACACGGCGGGAAAAAATATTCTGAACATAAGTAATAATCGATAAAGAAGTAAGTATCAAAACTCGATAATGTCGCTATTATTATGTAAAATTAACCATGTAATTCCGTAGGAATCCGTGGAACATCCGTGTGTTCAGTGGTACCCGTTCCTTTCTGTCACATTCTTCTACGTATACCTATACGTGGCTATGATATGGCTGTTCTTATTTTGGTGCTCTTATTTATCTCAAACGGCTCTCACCGTTTTTAACTAAGATATCTATCCATATCCTCAGGGCCGATGCTGGGGTGCAGTGCGAGATTGAGCCCATTGGCTATTACTATTGCTACATCATCAATAAGCCTGTCTATTTCCTTCGGGGTGACCATCAGATTACCTATAAATGGGGATATGACTTCGCTTATAAGCTTATACTTCTCATTTCTATCCATAGTCTTCAGCATGTTGTAGAACTCTCCGCCAGTAGGGGACTCACTTATAAGGGAATCTATCACCAAATCAATGGTGTCGTTAGCCATGGTAGCCGCATCTACAACAGTCGGAACTCCAATAGCTATCACAGGCACACCCATGCTTTCCTGACTCAGCTCTTTCCTGTTGTTGCCAACTCCGGACCCCGGATTTATACCTGTATCCGCAAGCTGGATGGTGGTGCTCACCCTCTCCATTTTCCTCGAGGCTAAAGCATCAATGGCTATTACAAGATTTGGCTTTACTCTGTCTACTATTCCCTTGATTATTTCGCTGGTCTCAATTCCTGTGATTCCTAAAACCCCGGGAGCCACAGCGCATACTGACCTTACACCCTCATCAATCTGCTCAGGCACATATTCTTTGATATGGCGTGTGACCAGCAGATGTTCTATCACTCTCGGCCCCAATGCGTCTGGGGTGACATTCCAGTTACCCAGACCTACTACCAGTATTACCGACTGGTCATTCAGCTCCACTATGCTGGCCACTTCTTTTGCAAGCATTCTCCCTACTTCATCATGGAGATCCTTATCATTATCTTTGAGATTAGGGACTTCGATAGTAATGTAGTTTCCTTTAGGCTTACCTATTATCCGAGCACCTACATCTTCAACAACCTTGACTCTTGTGACAGTGATATCCTCCTGCTTGTCAACATCCACCAGCACTCCTGGTATATCTCCCTTATTCTCCTGCTTGTTATAGAATTCCCTCGCTTCAATAGCCAAGTCTGTTCTTATTCTAGCCACAGCAATCCCTCCAAAAATCCTTAAAAATCTATTTTGAATACTTTATTTTTTTATCTTTTACAATTGAAAGTTTGCACTTTAGTAATTGTTTTTATGCAAAATGAATTTTGGGTTGATACTATAATCAAAAATGGGTACACTTTAGATTGAAATCATATTAAATACAATATGCTTGCATTTATTTGGTTAATATGATAAAATACCTTTTGTTAATTGAATTTTGAAGGAGGTGAAGGATTTGGCAAATATCAAGTCAGCTATAAAAAGAATTAAAGTTACTGAATTCAAGACAAGAAGAAATAAAATGATTGTTTCCTCCTTGAAAACTTCAATAAAAAGGTTTGAAGCTTCCGTAAAGACCGGCAATATGAATGACGCTCAGGAAGAATACCAGAAGGTTGTTAGTCAAATAGACAAAGCAGTCGCTAAGGGTACTCTCCATAAGAATACAGCCTCAAGGAAGAAATCCAGATTGTCCAAGAAGTTGAAAGCTACAGCTTAATAATTGAATGTAAAATTTAAACCCTGATTATTCAGGGTTTTTCACTTTTTTGCATATATTATTCAAATAGCCCTACAAGCAGCATTTCCATAGCCAGCCGCTCCCCCATCCTGCCTGACTTAATGCTGAGCTCTGTATCCAGGCATTTTCTAAACGCAGACTGAAGAACCTGTCTTTTTATTGATGAACTGTACTTTATACAAAGCTTTACTGTATACTCATGCAGCTTGAGCTTTGCAGATATGCTGACCGCATCAAACCTTTTGCTGTATAGCTCAGATACCTCAAGCATATTCTTTATTTGTCTGGAAAGCAGACCCAGTATCCCAAAGCTGTTCTCCCCCTCTAAGAGCATATCACCATACAGCCTGAGGCTGCGGTCAACATCCTTTTCAGAACAGGCATTTATAAGCTTGAATATATCATTCTCAATATTTCGTGGAACAACAGCCTCAATATGTGTCATCAGAATGTCAGTTGAATTGCCAACAAAGCCTACCAGCTTTTTTATTTCATTCTCAACATCGTACATAGTCTTGCTTCCGTTTTTATCTAAATAGCCTATACTATTTATAAAATGGTCCAGCTCCCTGGAACCAATGCTTTTACCACTCTTGCCAAGGCCTTTCCTTATCCACTGGGCAAGTTCATCCCTGTCTATCCTATCAAATTCATATACCGCTCCATGCTTTTTCAGCTCATTGACCAGCTTTTTTCTTTTATCAATACCTCCATAGGAAATAAGAGCAAGGCATGTGGTATCACTAATATTTCCTACCACATCTATAAAAGGCTGCGCGTCCTTTCCAGGAGCTGTTGCTTCCTCCCCATCACCCTTGCTTTTCAATACTCCCAAATCCCTGACCACCACCAGCCTTCTATCAGAACCGAAGGGAAAGGTCTCACAAGCTGCCAAAAACTCAGAGGCATCCAGTTTTTCTCCTTCCAGCTGTGTATAGTTAAGCTCGGGGAAAGAAGTAACCACTGCATTTCTCAGTGCTTCCAAGCCTTTGTCTATAAGATAAGTCTCGCTGCCGTATATAAGGTAAACTGATTTGATGCTGTTGTTCTTAATATCACTCATTAGCTGCCTATAGCTCATAACTTCATCACCCTACCTGTTTTTTATTGCTTCCTTTTAAATTATAATATATAACTTGGACTCTGGGCAATAGATATCTGGTTTTCAGGAATGTCATCCTGAACATAGTGAAGGATCTAAGACCATCAAGGAATACTTGAGAGTATTTGTTTGGGTTATACTCACCGAGATAAGATTCTTCGCTGCGCTCAGAATGACCCATAACGACAAGAGTACCCCTTCAACGCACAAGCCACGTATCAAAAAATCGCGCAACTCGAAACGCGTAACACGCAACTAATTATTTATCATCTTACCGTCTTTACCTTTACACTATTTCCGTCTGTAGTAACTATAACAGCACCTGACTCATCTGTCCTGAATACAAGGCTGCCGCTGTCGCTTAGCCTCTTCAGTGCCTCTGCTGAAGGGTGCCCAAAGTTGTTCGTTCCAACAGAAACCACACTGATATTAGGCTTGACTGTTTCAAGAAATTCTTCAGAAGAAGAGCGTCCGCTGCCATGATGAGGCACCTTCAGCACGCTTGACTCAATAACCCCAGCAGGGAGTTCAGCCTCCGTTTCCTTCCCTATATCTCCCGTAAGCAGCGCATGAAAACCCCCATATGTCAACCTGCCTACCAATGAGTTTTCATTTTCGTCTGACTTAGCCTCATCTCCCGGAAGCAAAAAGTCCATCCTGACTCCTCCTCCCAAGCTTATATAATCTCCCTTTCCAAGCCTATAAATTCTTATTCCTTTTCTATTGCACAGCTCCAATAATGCACCGCTATTCTTGGAAATACTATCCTTACCGGCAGAAACCTTTGGCAGTATGAGGTTTTTCACAGGATACACCTCCATTACCTTCAAGAGACCCTCCATATGATCATCATGCAAATGGGAGACTATTACTGTATCTATCCTCCATATTCCCTGATGCAGAAGCGCAGGAAGCGTTATCTTGCCTCCCACATCGTAGTAGTAATCGACCTTCTGTGATGAGCCTCCTCCATCAACCAGCACCACCTTTTTCCCAGGAATGCTGATGCAGCAGCTATCCCCCTGTCCTACATCAAAGAATACCAGCTTCAGGTTTCTTGACGGCAGGCTATAGAACGACAGTGCAATAACAACTGTAAGCAGATATGCTATTGTAATCCGACTTATATAAGTCCTGAAAAATGCTGACTTTGTGTAACCAAGCCCTATACAAATACCTCCATAATACAAAGCATAGATATATATAGGTAGGCTTGGGATGTGAAAGCCTGCTATCGGAAGCTCAGAAGCCGTCTTGATTATGTATGTCAGCAGGCTTATAAGGTAGTAATCCACAGAAAATATATAAAGTGCCAGAGCCTTGGATGCTATTCCTACGAACACCCCCACGAATCCAGCGATAGTAATTACCATAGATAAAGGAACTGCAATAATGTTTATTATTATACTGATAACAGAAATATAGTTGAAATAATATGCTAATACAGGCGCAAGGCCTAACCATACAGAAAGAGAGAGTGCCACAGTACTTCTAAGTGCCGATGGTATGCAGCGGAGCATGCCGTAAAAAGGCTGATATAGAAGTGCAATAGAGTACATTGCTCCAAAGGATATCATAAAGCCCGGGTCATACACCGCCAGAGGCTTTATCACAAGCATCAGCATGCCGGCAAAGGACACCGACGCCAAAAGATCATAATTACGCCCTGCAGCCTTGCCAGCCAAAAGCACCGCAAGCATCAGCAGAGCCCTTACAGAGGGCAGTGGGGCACCAATCAACAGTACATAATAAGTTATTATTAAAAAAATAATAAGTCCTTGAAGCTTCTTCTCCAATTTGAAGGGCATCATTGCGTATGTAAGCATCAGCATGAGAAACCCTACGTGGAGACCTGAGACTGAGAGAATGTGTGAAAGTCCTGTTCTCATATAGGCATCCCTGGTGTCCTCATCAATATCAGCCTTGTCTCCGGTTATTATACCGACAAGTATTGCTGCCTCTTCTTCAGGTAAAGCTTCATTAATAGTGTTCCTGACCTTCTCCTTGGACAGGTACAGCAGCTTCGCAAAAATTCCTATGCTGTCCTTTCTCAATAGAGAGGCACTATCTGCAATTATTAACTTGCTTATACCCTTGCTTTTATAATACAGCCTATAGTCGAAGTCACCCGGGTTCCTCTTTCCTTTCATATCCGAGCATTTGCCCTTCAAGGTTATTTGATCCCCGAATTTAAATGAGTTTTCTTTGCTTATCTTTAAAAAGACCTTCTCGCTAAAGTTGTAATGCTTCCCTTCATGGATAACTGTCAAACATTTAGCCGGATACTGCAAGTAATCTCCTTTTTCTGCTGCATTTCCAGTAATCACACATTCATAAACCGCTGTCTTTCCATCCAATACACCAAGCTTGCTGCCCAATCCAATAGACAAACTATAGTCTAGCATTCCTCCCAAAAAAACCACAAGCATAAAAGCAGCCTTAAGGTTTGTCCTGTTTCTCCTGTTCAGAAACAAAACAGCTGCAGACAATAAAAAACTACCCAGTATAATCAGCATACCAGGTAATATAATGCTCGCAGCCAATATGCCGCAAAAGAAGGAGAAGGCGAAGGCCGCCATATCATATCCGACCGGCTTATTATCAATGCTTTGGTTAATTTCCACCATATTCCACATCCATATCTTTGTTTGTGACCTCTAATATGGTTTCTACCAAAACTTTCAATATCCTTCTATTTAATTACATTTTTCTCAATTTTATACAGGAAATCCACTAATGCTTTTGTCTCATCAGTATTTCTCATAAACATCCTTAACAGGTCAATATGATGTTTATCTTCTGCAATTATCAGTCTTGAAATTTCCTCAAAGCCGCCCTTAATGCTATTGTAAAAACTAATAGAGTTCTTTATATCCACTATTGGATCCCTTCTACCGTGAATGCAAAGAACAGGCTGCTTATTATCCTCTCTCACCCGTCTTATAGGATCGGCGTCAGCATAATCCTCTTCATTTCTTAGAAATCCATGCAGACCCAGTTTTATCTGTTTTGCATCACAACCGGCAAAATTCATTGGGCCGCTTATTAGTATCATTGCAGAAAAAATCCTTGGATCTAAACCATAGTCTCTGAGATTCCCTTCATCAAGAACAAGCAGCCCGGCAAGTTGAGCACCGGCAGACTGACCAGCCGCTATGACCCGGTCAACTGCTACGCCCTGTTCTTTTAATGTCCTTATACCTGCTGCGAGACCTTCACAAATATCCTCAAGCTGTGCAGGGTACTTGTATTTGGGAGTATGCCTATAACCGCCCAATATAACGTTAAAGCCTAATTTTGCAAAGAAGCTGCCTACAAAGGTAAAGCTTTCAGCACTCCCCGCAGCCCATCCGCCTCCATGGATGAAAAAGATGATATTTTTCTTGGGCTCAGCCGTTTTCAATGCATTAATAACTATAGCATACTGATACTCATCGTTTCCAAATTGTATTTTCTTTCTTGATATTTGCGGTATTTTCTTTGTATTCGCTCTATACATGCTGCACAATATTAACGGAAGACTTAGATATTCTTCGAATATCCATGTATTCATGTGATCATCCCTTCTCCTATAACAAACAGGCATAAATAAAGCACGGAACGCTTCATTTATGCCTGTTTTGACAGCTAAATAAAATAACTCTTATTATCTCCTGCTATTTCCAGAATCCCGTTATATACCTGAGTCGCTTCCTGAACATATTTTCCAATCTGCACGTCCGGCAGAAAATGCGTAAGCAGCAGCCTCTTTACCCCTGCATCTTCTGCAATCTGTGCCGCCTCTCTTGCCGTAAGATGCATAACTCTTATGAACTTTTCGTCCCTTTCCAGCAGGCCTGCTTCGCAAATGAACAAGTCAGCGTTTTTAGCAAATTCAACAAGTCCATCATTTTTGCTGGTATCCCCTGAATATACGAACTTTTTCGAGTCCTTTTCTATGCATATAGCATAGTTCTTGTAGCCATGAACCATTTCTCTGAAGCTTATCTGAAGATCACCAATCTCCAGCTTTTCTGCAGGGTCAATCGCAATAACCTCCAAGGCTTGCTTATATTTTAGCCTGTTGAATTCCTCAATGGGCTCTGCTGGGGCATAGATTTTTATCGGTTTTTCCATTTCACCCCTCATTAGCTTAATATCTGCAGCGTAGCGAAGTATCATTACATCACTCATATGATCACTGTGAAGATGCGAAAGTATAATAGCCGATATTTCTTCAATATCTATGTACTGCTGCAGCCTGCTTAGAACCCCGTTCCCAAAATCCAATACCACCTTTGTACTGCCGCTGTCTATCAGAAAACCCGAACAAGCGCCTCCAGCTTTTGGATAAGGTCCGTAATTGCCTAATACAGTCAGTTTCAATTCAATCCCTCCATTAAGACCTATGTTAGATACATTATATTCCATTTAGTAATTCTACAAACTAGATTATATACCATATATTTGCAATTTACCACCACAAAAGTTTTTCTAAAAGAAATAGCTGCATAAAGCAGCTATTTGAATACTACATAAATCTTGTTGGCAATATAGTGTCAATAAGACCAATTACCAGCGCTCCTATTACAGCTCCCAACAGGCTTACCTCCATACCAGGCACTAAATATTGTGCGAAATATATAACCGCAGCCGATACAAGGAAGCCTGAGATACCCCTGCCTATAGGAGATGTATCAAATCTAAACAGTTTTTCGATGAGGAAATCAGCTGCTGCTATCACAAGAGCACCAATAAGCGCTGTTGTAAAGCCTCCACGTATTCTGAATCCCGGAACAAAATAAGCAGTAACCATAAGTACTATTGCAGCAACTGCAAATCTGATAACAAAACCTAACACTCCAGTACCTGTCGTTCTTCTTTCTTGACCATTGTTGGATGTATTATTTCCCATGCAGTTCACCTCCTAAGTTTAATTTAACCTCAGGAGGATAAATATATACTACCAGAATTTGAGCATAAGCATCGATCATATTAAGCAATTTTTTTTATTAATTTCATTAAATATTTATAGAAAAAGGGCATAAGCGCAAAAACCGCAATAAAGGCAGCAGAGAAAGCAACTCTTCTTACGGACAGGCTCCTGACAGAATCGCCAAAAAAAACGTAAACAAATATACCCGGTAAAGAGCCAACCAAGGTGGCCAATATGTATTTGTCCGCTCTGGCCCTCGACATTCCTGCTATGATGGACACAACATCAAAGGGCAGGATAGGCACGACCCTCATTAGAAATATGCTGTAAAAGGAATCCTTTGATATATAACCCTCATACCTGTCATATTTGTGCCCCAAGGTCCGCTCTGCCCAGCTTTTTCCGAGGCTTCTGGCCAGATAGAAAGTGATGGCAGCGCCAGCAGTTAGTCCAATAAGTGTAAAAGCAGTGCCCATCAGCGGCCCAAAAAGCAGGCCACCCAGGGCGGACAGCACTCCACAGGGTATAAAAACCAACCCCCGCGCTGTGCACATCACTATAAAAACCACAGAGGCCATGCCTCCCAAACTTTCTATTGCTGCCTTCAACTGCTGCAATGAAAAACCCTTCATGTATCTAAATGTAAATACTGATACTGCTAAAAGCACCAACAGCAGCGAAAAGGCAAAGCCTCCTAAATAAACCCTCTTCTTATTCATTTTATTATTTCCTGTCCATATATGGCATATAAAGCTAATATTAGTACTTATACTATCCATATTTTCCTTTTATATTATTGCTTAGGAGCCCGCTTTATACTCACCATTTAGGAAATTGCTCTTTAACTTTAAGAGCTGATACTTTATTTACTTTTCCTTTTTTTTCTCTGATTTACCTGTTGAAAAGTGTTCTTTGTGCCGGAATAAAGTCCCGATGCTGAAAGCCCATACACAATGCCCTTAAATAGCCCCGCGCTGAGGCAACCAGGTTCCACAAAGAAAACCCCAATAATCGCCCCTACAATTACAGCTACTAATGCCGAGAACTTGCCGGGAAGCCCAAGCCCCTTTGCCATCTCTACTAAAGACATTATTATAGGTATTACCACCGTTTCATTTAGATTCATAAACCTACCCCCCTTTGCTCCTTTCTATTACATAGTATGCTTTGTACCAGAAATTGACCCAGCTTGTCATGCATGTTAATAATTATGAGTAAAAGTTGAATACTAGGATACGTAGTGATAGACTAAAGACAAATTATATTGGAGGTACATATGAAAACTGAGCGATTGTTTAATGATAATCCTTACCTAGAAGAGTTCAATGCTAAAGTTGTTGAAGTAATACCCTTTAATGATAAATATGGAGTTGTGCTGGACAAGACTGCCTTTTACCCCGAGGGAGGAGGGCAGCCTTCTGATACCGGACATTTAAATGATGTAAATGTACTACAGGTCATTGATAAGGATGGACAGCTGCTTCATATAGTTGATAAGCCGCTGGAATCGGAAACGGTTAAGGGCTTGATCAATTGGCCCAGGCGCTTTGACCACATGCAGCAGCATACCGGACAGCATATATTGTCTGAGTGCTTTGAAAAATTGCTGAACGGCAGTACCGACAGCTTCCACTTGGGCAAGGATATTGTAAGTATAGAAATCAACATAGAGAATTTCAACGACAGTGATATGCCACAAATTGAGAATATGGCAAATGCTATAATTTACAGCAACCTTCCTGTAACAGCAAAAATAGTGACTGACGAGGAACTGCAGAGCATACCCTTGAGAAAGAAACCAAAGGTTTCTGAGAATATCAGGATAGTTGAAGTGAAGGAATTCGACTACTCTCCATGCGGCGGGACCCATGTGGGTGCGACCGGAGAGGTCGGTATGATAAAGATTATAAATTGGGAAAAATGTAAAGGCGGCTTCAGATTCACTTTTGTATGCGGTTATAGAGCATTGAAAGACTACAGCCTGCAGAATTCCATCACAAGAGCTCTCGGAGAAAAACTATCAGTGCGGGATTTTGACATTGTAGAAGCTGTCGGCAAGCTGCAGGCAGATTACAGAATTGCAGTAAAGCAGCTATCGGCTGCAACACAGGAGCTTATAAAATACGAAGCCGAACAGCTATTGGCAGAAAGCAATCAGGTGGGCGGCTTAAAATTAATCAGTAAGATTCTAGAAGGCAGGAGCATGAATGATGCTAAGCTGCTTGCGCAGTATTTGACACAATCACCTGGCACTATAGTGTTATTGGCATGCAGGAACGAAACCGCTCAAGTCTTGTTCACCCGCTCCGAGGACGCAAGCATAGACATGAATAACCTTTTAAAAAAGGTATTCCCCATTATTGACGGAAAAGGCGGCGGGAACGCCAGGACAGCCCAAGGGGGCGGTGACAAAGTGGATAAGCTTGATGATTTTCTTAGTGCGGCTGCAAATATGCTTAATATATAGAATTTCTGTAGATTTTGCAAGGCTTCAGGAAACTATTTAGAACGGAGTGGTTTTATGCATAAGCGGATGTTTGAATTACTTCAAACATCCCCTTTTTTCCCATCTGACAGCTTATTCAGCTTAGACCCCAGTTTTTCACGCATTTCTGCCTTTTCACGGATTTCCTCCATATATTCCAGCTTGTAGTCAAGCTCCACAAAATACCTTCTCATATACTTCTTAAGCTTTCTCTGCACCTCATCTATCAAATGCCCCAAATCATCCGCACGATCTATTGCATCTTCAACATCCTTGCGGTGAGCCAGTGAAATCCTGTTGAACTCCTCTGCAGCACCGACTGATAGCCTGTAAGAGCTTACAAGCGGTACCAGAATTTCATTCAGATTACATACTTCCTTGAGAAAACCATCGTCCTTACTGTGATCAACCATTTTTCTCCATCCCCCAAAACTGCTTAATTATTTGCCTCAACTCAAGATTTCCAGGGCCTGTTTATGTACATCAATATAAATCTATGATATATTTATTTTTATAATGCAACTTTATTACAATATTTTGCATAGAATAATATCCGGGGTGTATATATGGATTTTAATACCGCTATAAGTCAGATACTAATATTATTCATTATCATGTTCATAGGAGTTGCAGCAAAAAGGAAAAGGATTATTGATATTGGCGTTCAGGATTCTATTTCAGTATTACTGATGAAAATTGCGCTCCCTGCCCTTATAGTCTCATCAACCAATTTTGAGAGAACCAGCGAAGTGCTCCCGAACATGATCAGCATATTGGTAATTACAATAGTATCCTATTTGTTGGTTATAATTTTTTGTATTATCACAGCCAAGTGGCTGCACTTTGATAAAAAGACTGCTAATGTGTTCATTTCCCTTATCGTATTTGGAAATGTCGGCTTTATGGGTTATCCCGTAGCCAGGGCTTTTTTTGCAGAGATAGGTGTCTTTTATGCAACTGTTGTAAACCTTGTATTTACAACCTTTCTCTGGACTTATGGCATATTGCTTTTCGACAGGCAGGAAAAGATAGACTTGAAAAAGCTCTTTAACTTAGGCTCAATTTCATCTTTCATTGCACTTTTAATGTTCGCGTTCCAGCTTAAGCTTCCTTATCCCCTTCAAACCGCAATGGACTTGACCGGAAAAATGACTGCTCCCCTTTCAATGCTTCTTATAGGAGCATTGATTGCTGAAATAGATATTTCAAAGCTTGTCTCAAACAAAAAAGTTTATCTGGTATCCTCCATCAAGCTTGTCATTATCCCTTTGGCAACAGCCTATTCTTTAAAATTCATGGGTTTTAATGCCATGGTAATATCAATCTGCACTATAATGGCTTCAATGCCTTCAGGCGCAACAAATGCAATTTTTGCAAGCCAATTTGATTCAGAACCATTGTTTGCTTCAGTTGGAGTATTTATTACCACGCTGCTAAGCATTCTTACATTACCACTCACTGTATATGTGCTTACTAATTTTATATTGTAGCTTTTCAATTTTCTTTTTCTTTATCCTAAATTTTCAACTCATGTAAAAGTAAAATCCATAGAATACTAATATTGAAAGGTGGTGTTTTATGGTGGCAAAAAACACAGAGATAACATATAAGACTATTACCGGAAAAAGAACTGGCAGGCGAAGCACAAGGATTCTCATACCTGAAGCCGAGGGTGCAATGGATAACCTGAAAAAGTCCATCGCCTCTGAGTTTGGAATAGATTTTACCGAGGATTATAAGGGCAACTTGTCAGCAAAGCAGTGCGGCAAGGTAGGCGGCGAGATGGTAAGAAGAATCATCGAGCAGATGAAGCATGAAATTACCCATTCTCCTGATAGGTTTCGTCAATGATAGAAACAAACCGAAGCTCTAGCAAGGTGGACTCAGCTTCAAAGAGGCTATCTGCCATAAGCATAGAAGTTTCGGTTTTTTTACGTGCTTTTCTGCTATTGCCCGCCATTGCTTTTTAAAATGGATTATGATATCATCTTTAAATGTGTGAGGCAAATAAATTCCCAAGAAACTGCCGATAATATTGATATTATGGGGGTAGATGGGTGCTGGTGTGCCCTCTGGTCTTCAAAACCAGTGTTTGGGGTTGGTAGCCTCATAGGTGGGTTCGATTCCCACATACTCCCGCCAAATTGCGTTTTCCTAAATTTATATAGATAAGAAAAAGGATCGACACTCATAGAGTGAGGTCCTTTTTTATTTGTTTTTCTAACATTTTTCTAACGTACAGTAAACTCCATGTGTTGCCAGATATTCAAAGCTTTTCCGCTTATACTTGCATAACATCCTTACTCTTACATATATTGACCATTTTTGAGCAATTATTACATATTATGCTTATTTTCAGAATTTTATAAATATTCCTATGTATTATATCATATTCTTATAATATAAATATTTATGGGGGGATATAAACATGGCGACCAAGATAGCGTATGCTCTTTATAAAACAGATACTGAGGAAAGAAACATCTACTACGAAGATTTAGACCAGGATGATTATGATACTAAGTATAAGTACAATCTATTCTGTATTACCCCTGGATGTGAGGCTCACATTAAGTTCACCGAAAGAACAGATGGAAAAAAGTTCTTTAGTACTTGGAATAAAGAAGGCAGTGCTCATAAAGATGATTGTCCCTTATTTGTTGTCTATAAGGGCAGTGTTACAAGAAATAGTGTTTATGGCAGTTATGTAAATGTTGATATTTCAGAGGATAGGATATTAGAATCGTTAAAAAGAAAAAGTAAAGACCTGAACACAGACCATAGTAAAGTAAACACAAACTCTAAGAAAAAGACTACTCGCAAAGTAAAGAAGGGTGGAATTAAGACTGCTGCAGGTTATAGATATTTACCTGGAGCAGACAATGTGCTAGATGATAAAAAACAGCGGTTTAGATTAAATAGTATTGATGCTAATTATGCGAGTGCTTTCTTAGGACAAAATAAAATGCTATATGGTATTATTGAAAGTGCTAAATTTATAAATGATGGGCAATATGGTTTTATTAATTTAAAAGTTGAGGATAAAGATACTTATCTATATTTACCCCAAGCATTCTATGCTGAAAGAACTAATGTAGATGATGTGAGAAGATTCATCAGCATTATAAATAATGAAATTAAAAAGAGAACTCTTAACTTCCTCTGTGTGGGCCTAATAGAAGATAAAAATGATAGAGTACGTATCACAGTTACTAACCCTTACTTTGTTTATATTAATGATAAATCCTACTTTGAAATAGTATACTCAGGAGTTATAAATAAGCCTCCCTACATAAACATATAATAAAAGTAAGGCACTATATTCAAATAGTGCCTTTTTCATGTTTGAATATAGCATTAGCAATTTTGTTTGCAGCTTCCTCCTGCATTTCCTTTAATACATGGCTATATAGGTCAAGGGTAATTCCTATAGTTGAGTGTCCCAATCTTTCAGAAGCTACTTTTGCAGGGATATTATTCTTAAGCATTAAGGTTGCATTTGTATGTCTCAGGTCATGGAATCTTATCTGAGGCAGTTTATTCCTTTTTAATATATCCCCGAATAATCCACTGAATGTACTAGGGTTAAATGGATGCCCATCATCATAGCAACTCACAAGGTCATTGTCTTAATAAGGTAAATGTCAGGCATTAGAGCTATTCTGCAAACAAGCCGTTTGAGATACGTTTCTTAATATGTAGAAATATGGTAGAATAATAATAGTTAATGGTTTAGTTAACTAATACCTTTGCAACCTCTGTGCCTGATACTTAATGTACTAGAGACACCTTTATTGAAAGCACTACTGGATGAGTCTATCCCACTCCATGAAGTAATGAATGCATTTGACATAAAGGTTTCTATAGCTTTCAATCTTTCTCAGTCTGTTTATGGATTTGTTTATCGAAGCAATCGGAAGGGATATCTCCTGGTGCTTAATGGAAATATAAACTACGAGACTCAATGCAAGGTTTTTTTGCATGAAATAAAGCACATCATCACTGATATGCCCAGAATAGGATACATTATAGGAATTGACATGCAACATAAATCTTTTGAATTAGAAGTATTATGAAATAGTTAATTTTATCTGTATCATTATTTTTTAATATGAGGTGATATATTGAATAAGGTATTAGTAACAGGATTAGCTATAGGAAAGGACTTAGGTACTTGTGTTAATTGCAGTTTTGACTTGGATTGGCTTTTTTCAAACCCTTCAACATTGCTATGGGCTGATAAAATCATTATTACACCTGCAATATGGGAATCTATAAATGATAAAGAATTATTAAAAACAGATAAGGCAGCACCTGCAGTTAAACTAATTTTTGATATAATTAATTCTGAGGGTGTGCTAGATATTGTTAACCCAAACGATATAATTTCTAACCATTATAAAGATTATATCGACAAGCTTGTCGAACATGATTCAAAAAAGTTACTTGAGATATTCCCCCAACATGTTAAAAAGGGCGAAGAGGGTGTACCTAATGCAATATGTATTGATGACGAGGAGTATTGTGGTGCATATTTATGGTCTATTTATGCTAGTCTGTTTTTAACAAAACATTTTGATGCAAATTGTTTATTTAATAATAAAGCTTTAAAATACTTAAATTTGAAATTTGGGTTAGATGGCTTACCCACTAGCATAAATCCTAATTATATTAATTCTTTTAGCAACGTTTTTGATGTTGTCATTCCTAACGAATTAACATTGCATAATTATGCTTATGCCGACGATTTACAGTGTAACATATGTAAGAGTTTAATACCATGTAAGGATAACTATCTTACCGATATTGAGAAAAATACTTATAAAATGATGTCCTGGAGAAATTATGATGAGATACTACAAGTAAAAAATATTACTCAAAGAATAATTAATGCAAAAAATTCTTATGATGGCATACTAGACCCAGCTATAATTAAAAATGAATTTAGTAATGAAAAGATGAAAATTAACAAAAGAATTAAACGTATTTTCCCAAAAATAAAAAGATGGACAAGCATGTCTACCATTATATCTATACCTATTACATTAGGCGGATTAATAACAGGTAATAATTTATTAACCGTAAGCGGGGCAAGCATTGTTGGAGCTTCAACTATAGTCAAAGAAACCGTGAATTACTTCGAGAACAAGTATAATTGGCTTGGTTTTACAAACAAAAGTATTGAGAACAATAAAATTGAATTATAACTCATAACTAGCCAGTATAGTTTTCTAACATTTTTCTAACTTCATAAATAATTTTTAATAAAAGTAGCCATCAACTAATAAAGTTGGTGGCTATTCTAATATAGACATTCCCTACATTCTAACAGTTTTCACTTTTATTAAATTCTACACCTACAGAGCTTCAAAACCAGTGTTTGGGGTTGGTAGCCTCATGGGTGGGTTCGATTCCCACATACTCCCGCCAAATAGCATATTTCTAAAATTTCGATATAAAAAAAAGGGCTGACGCTCATAGAGCGGAGTCCTTTTTTATTTTGTATTCAAATTAAAACAGCTTTTCTTCTATCTCTTCATTTAAAATGTCTGTAATGAACATATGTCCCGGTGCGTGCGTGATTACGATTTCCGGCTTTGCATTTTCCACAGCAGCTTGTGGTGTAACTCCGCAAGCCCAGAACACAGGTACTTCACCTTCGTTTATTGTTACAGCGTCACCGTAATCAGGTTTGTTGATATCCTTTATACCGATTTCTTCAGGGTTTCCTGCATGAATCGGCGCTCCATGCACATTGGGGAATTTTTCTGTTATTTCAAATACTTTTTCTACATGGTCGGCTTTTATTGGCCTCATGCTTACTACAAATGGCCCGTTGAATATTCCTGCAGGCTTGCAAGGGATGTTTGTCTTGAACATCGGCACATTGCAGCCCATGGTTATATGCCTTACTTCTATTCCGGCCCTTATCAGCGCTTCTTCAAATGAAAAGCTGCAGCCGATCAGGAAGCAGACCATATCTTCCCTCCAATACTTTTCAGCATTGGTGCATTCATCAATCTTTACGCCGTTTTTATAAATGAAGTATTTCGGTATATCAGTAATGATATTTGCATTGTCCGCAGTCCTTTTTGTCATGTAGCTTCCCGGCTCTGTGATCTCAAGTACCGGACAGGGTTTGGGATTGTTTTTTGCGAACCACTTGAAATCCTCTGCGTTTTTCCTGGGAAGTATCACAAGATTTGCCTGGGCATAACCCCCACACATCCCTGATGTGGGTATAGTGATTTTCCCTTCCCTTATCAGCTGTCTTACTTCCTTTGGCGATAAATCATGGTAATTGCTCAATTTTAAGTCTCCTTTACATTGATTTTCGAATTATCAATAATAATTGACTCAATATGTTTTTTTCTTAAGCCATCCCGAAAGTACCCAATCGCTCTGCCTGTTCGATGTCCTCCTTATGGACTTTATCACAATTTTCGTCTTGCCCCCGGTCATTGCCATAATAGCAGCAGTAATGACGGTAATTATATCTTTAGAAATATTCATATTTCTCACTTTCTGATTGTTAATCAATCTCTTCTACCATCACTTCGTAGCTGACACCTTCAATTCTGAGGCTATAGCGTTTCGGTCTTCCAAGCTTTAGCTGGCTGCTGTTCACATAGCTTTTTATTGCACTGATTTTGTCCTCATACTCACTTAGGATTCTATGGGCTTCCTGGACATCAGTTTTTTCAAAGCTTACCTTGTTGCCAGGCTTTAACTGTGCCATCAAGGACACATCTGTCGAAATTATCGTAGCTATTTTTGTATATCCCCCGGTAGTCTGTCTATCAGCCATCATTACTATAGGAGTACCATGTCCGGGTATCTGAATAGATCCTAAATTTATACCGTCAGAAATTATATCAGCTCCGGCTTTATGCTCCAAAGCAGGACCTGATAGTCTATAGCCCATTCTATCCGCTTCATTTGTTACCTCATACTCAGAATTGAAAAACTTCTCTACACTTTCTTCAGTAAAACAGTCATCCTGAGGGCCTAGAATAGCTCTTATACGGCAGTTCTGCTTATATTCAGGTATATATTGCAATGGTATAACCCTGTTTGCCAGCTTCTGTATAGAAACATTGCTGTTCCTTAGATTTATTTCATCGCCGCTTTTAAGCTTTCTGCCTTCATAACCGCCTATTCCACCCCTGACAAAGGTTGAACAGCTGCCCATAACAATTGGGATATCCAAGCCACCGGCAAAAGCAATATAACCTCTTGTTCCTTCATTTACCATGGAGAAGGAAAGCACATCACCTTTTGATAGTATAAGAGATCTCCACATTGGTACAATATTACCATTTACCCTAGGCACCATATTTGCGCCGGTAATTGCAACAACCGCATCAATATTAAAGGATATTTCAGGTCCATTCAAGGTAGTTTCCAAAGCCGCATCATATTCATCATTGCCTACAAGTATGTTGGCTGCCCTTAAGGAATAGTCATCCATAGCTCCAGTAACAGGCATCCCAAACTCTTGATATCCCCATCTTCCTCTGTCCTGCACAGTCGTATAAAGGCCGGGATTGACAATTGCTATATCTTTCATATCTTCCTCCCTATACGTTTTGCGAAACATCCTTTGCATTACTATTCAAGTTTCGCAAAAAGTTTCCTTGGTTGTTATTGAATTCGCACCATACCTGATATAATTCCTATTGTGCGTTCAATATACCTATTCCATTACTATTTTGATCTCATACTGATTTTTCTCTACCAAACTGCATATACTGACATACTCGTCTTTCTTTATCGGTACAAACCTGATATAATCCCCAGCCTGTAATATTATAGGTGTTTCACTCTTGGGATCGTACAGCTTGAGAGGAGTTTTTCCAATAAGCTGCCATCCACCGGGACTTTCCATGGGATATATACCAGTCTGCTTGCCTGCTATACCTACAGATCCTGCAGGTATCTTTGTTCTTGGGATTTTTAGTCTGGGTGTCTCTATCTTTTCAGACATTCCTCCCAAATAAGGAAAACCGGGACTAAAGCCAAGCATGTATATACGATAATCAACAGATGAATGAATCTTGATTACTTCATCTTCACTCATCCCATTATGTTCTGACACAAATTTTAAATCTTCTCCGAATTCACCGCCGTATATGGTTGGTATCTCAATTATTCTTGGCTTTGGAAGGTCAATGCTGTCAAGAGACATTTCGATTTCCATAAGCTTCTCTATCAACTTATTTACTTCTATTTCTATAGGATTGTATTGTATTAAAAGTGATCTGTATGTGGGAATCATTTCATATATCCCTGGCATTTGACTCTTTTTAATCGCTAAATATAAATTCCTTACTTTTTTGTTTACTGCTTCACTTATTTCATTTCCAAATTCAACTACCAGGCCTTTATCACCTGACATTAAGTAGTGCCCTTTTTCGTACATATTATTACCACACCCTTGATTCATAATTTAGAGAAGGTGCCAAAGGGCACCCTCTCATAAAACAAGCCTTAGAACAATTTACCTATTCCGAGTATTGACTTATAGCCAGCAAATACTGCTATTAAAACAACTAAAATACCAATCCATAATAACCACTTGGGATGCTTGTAGTCACCTACTATATTCTTGTTTCCAGATGCCAAAAGCATAGTACCAAGAGTTATGGGGAGGATAAGACCATTAAGTGAACCGGCAAGGATTAAGAGCTTTATCGGCTGTCCTACTGTGACGAAAATAAGTGTTGATACAACTATAAAGCCAATAATCCAGTATCTGTAGTAATTTTCTATATTCTTTGAGAAGGATCTCAGGAAGGATACCGAAGTATAAGCCGCACCTACAACAGAAGTTATGGCAGCTGCCCAAAGAACTACACCGAAGAACTTATATCCTATCATGCCTGCACCAAGCTTAAAAGCAGAGGCTGGAGGATTAGCAGGATCCAATTGTAAACCTTTAGCTACAACACCCAAAACAGCTAAGAATAAAAGAATTCTCATTACTGATGCTATTATAATACCTGTTACTGATGCTTTTGTTATTTCCTTTACATTTTCCTCTCCGGTGATTCCTGCATCTATTAATCTGTGGCCACCTGCAAAGGTAATGTAACCGCCCACGGTACCACCAACTAATGTTATCAACGTTAAGAAAGAAAATTCCAAGGGTACAAAAGTTCTTACAATCGCTTCACCTACAGGAGGCTGAGTGACAAATGCAACATATGAAACTACTACAATCATTAGTAAGCCCAGTACCTTTGCGAAAGTGTCCATAGCATTACCTATTTGCTTTGACATAAATACTACAATTGCTATTACACAAGATACTATAGCTGCTATCTTTACATCCATACCAAACAGAACATTTATACCCAGAGCAGAACCTGCTATATTTCCTATGTTAAATGCAAGTCCTCCTAATGCCACACATGCAGCTACAAAATATCCCAGTCCCGGTAATACCTTATTGGCGATATCCTGACCTCTTAGCCCGGATATCCCTATAACTCTCCATACATTCATCTGAGCCCCGATATCAATGAGAATAGATAGTAGGATAACGAATCCAAAGGAAGCTTTATATTGTGCTGTGAAAACCGCAGTTTGTGTTAAGAATCCCGGTCCAATTGCTGAAGTAGCCATAATAAATGCTGCTCCTATGAGCGCTGACATTTTGCTCTTTTTATCGCCTATCTTTGCCTCTACTTTTGGTGTTGTCATTGTGTTTTCCCCCTTTTAAATAAATTCTTTAATAGATTTGATTTGTATTCCATCAACCTCCAATCTTTCTCTAATAAGCTTTACAAAAGCTACTGCCTCAGGATTATCACCATGAACACAAATTGAGTCGGCATTTATATCTATATTCGTTCCATCTATAGCGGTGACCTTTCCTTCAGTGACCATTCTTTTTACTCTTTCAATAGCTAGATTTTTATCATGTATTACCGATCCCGGGAGCTTCCTTGAAACCAAAGAACCATTTGAATTATAGGCTCTATCAGCAAAAACTTCTTCAGCAACCTTAAGACCCAGTTCCTTTGCTGACTTCACCAGCTCGCTGCCAGCTAATGCCAGAACTATTAAATTCTTATTCACATCATATATAGCCTTGGCTACCTCCTTTGCCAGTACAGCGTCCGCTGAAACCATGTTATAGAATGCGCCATGAAGCTTTATGTGCTGTAAGGAAGTTCCTGCTGCTTGGGCAAACGCAGCCAAAGCACCGATTTGATAAATCAAATAGTTTCTTGCTTCCTTTGGTGTAACATCCATGTTTCTTCTTCCAAACCCAATTAGGTCAGGGTACCCGGGGTGCGCACCTATCCCTAGGTTGTTCTCTTTAGCTAAAGCAATGGTTTTTTCCATAACCATTGGGTCTCCCGCATGCCAGCCACATGCAATGTTGACAGAAGATACATACTTAAGCACATCTTCATCTAGCCCTAGCTTATAGGTTCCATAACTTTCCCCTACATCGCTGTTCAAATCAACGATATTTCTCATTTTATCCCTCCTTATGTTTCATTTAGTGAACCAGTGGTTTAATATTATTAGTTTCATTATATTTTTAATTTTATTTTTCTGCAATATGTTTTTTGAATATTTTTAATATTTTCTAAATTATTTGAATTTTTATGCATAATAAAATAAAGCCATAAACTCATAATTGAATTTATAGCTTTATTCTATTTAGCCCATCTCAATTTATTTGATATAACCCAATGCCGTTGAAATGTCCTTTGTTGTTCTGAGCAATTCATCCAAAAGATAAGGAATTTCCTTTTCAGTAAAACGGCTATCTGGTCCTGCAACGCTAACAGAAGCAATCACACTACCCATATGGTCAAAAATAGGTGCACCGATAGCTACAGTTTCCGGCTCCAGCTCCCCGTAGCTTATAGTATAACCTCTTTGCCGATCTTGTTTTATGAGCTCTATAAGCTTTATCTTATTCACAATAGTTCCTTCTGTAACTTTAACTAAAGGTCTGGACTCGAGAATTCTATCTATTTCATCATCAGGTAAAAATGTTAATATAGCCCGAGGACAGGCACCTCCAAATAATGGAGCACGTCTGCCCGTCCTGGTATATAACCTTATATCCCGCGTGCACTCAAGCTTTTCTATGTACATAGCCTCATCATTATCCCTTATTATAAGCTGCACACATTCATTTACTTTGTCCCTGAACCTTTCCATATAAGGCAGTGCAATCTTTCTGATTTCCAGATCTTCACTAACTAATTTCCCATATTCCAGAAACCGAAGTCCCAGCTTATATTGATTATCCTTGCCCAATATACTCACCTTACTAATAAAACCATGGGCTTGAAGAGTGGAAATCAATCTGTATACTGTTGCTTTAGGTATATTTGAAAGTCTTGAGAGTTCACTTAAACCTATTATTCGTCTGTCAGCATTAAAATAAGTCAAAAGCTTTAATGCTTTATCAAGACTATTGTTTAAAGCTTTATTTTCGTTCTCCATAATCATCACCCTATATTATTCTAATCTATAGACAATTATTTGTCTATCAATACTTAGCTACGCTCACATTGCTTATTACTGATAAGAATATGCACCCCTCTTATAAATCCAGATCCCATCGTTCTTCCATCAGGTGCTCGCCCCAGCTTTCGTTAGCCTTGCTTTCGGTCAACTCAAAACCAAATCGTTTGTAAAGACTGCGGGCTGCTTCCAGGATGCTTACTGTCCAAAGGAAAACATGCTTGTATTTCTTTTCTTTACAAAAATCTATAGCTGTTTTCATTAGCTTATAGCCAAGTCCTATGCCGCGCATGTGTGGTTCTATCAGGAACCAGCGAAGCTGCGCTGTTGATTCATCCGCCCTCACAATAGCAATCATGCCTATTGGCTTCCCATCTGCTTCTGCTATCCAAATGTTCTCTTTACTTTCATCATGGTGCTCATTAAACTTAAGTACATATTTTTCTACATAGTCGCTGAACTCGGAGCCGAAACCATACTCCATATCATATAGCTCCCTATGCCTGTTGATTATGTACTCCAGATCCTTTGGTTGATAAGTCCTAATAATAACGGGGTAGATTCCATCCAGCAGTGCGCTCTTAATGTCCTGCATCGAGTCAACCAGCTTTTGCTGCTCATTGTCTGACAAATGGCTTATCAGGTTTTCCACCTGCTTGCCCGACCTGTCTTCAAGCTCGAATAGTATTTGCTTGCCCTTCGCCGTCAGGCACAATATGGTTATGCGCCTATCAGCTGTGGAGTTTACTTTTGCAATCAATTCATTAACCTCAAAGCGCTTCAGAACTCTGCTCATATAACCCCTGTCTATGGCTAGTTTGCTGATCAGCTTATTGGCAGTACAATCTTTCATTTTATTGATTTCCAGAAGAATGCGAACCTCCGTCAGAGAGTATGGACTGGCAAGTATATGCTGATCCAGCAAGCCTAGGATATTCGTATAGAACCTGTTGAAGCTCCTTATTTCTGAGACCAAGGAATTCTCTTTGTTTTCCATAGTATCACTCCCTTCCTTTATAATGTATCTGTCTTTATAATACAATGTATAGTTGACTCAGTCAACTATACATTGTATTATACCAACTTAAACAGTGCACACATTTTGCAGACAAGCATACTATGCTAATGGAAAGGAGGTGACTATATGAACACTGAATTATGTCAAGAATTTGCTGATATACTCGAAAGCACAATACTCGAATCTACTGAAGAATTGTGTGCTGTAACACGCGTAAGAAATATTGACGTTGAGATTGCCGATAGGGAAACGCACAGCCCTCTTGTTCTAAACGCCTTATTCTCATTTGAGGATATGGACCGCGAAGGAAACACTCTCAATTTAGGTGAGACAGTAATCCTGCAGAACGAGATTAACCCATTCATAACGGCGCTTCGTGAACGAGACATATTTGTTACTGCTCTACACAATCACTGGCTGTTTGATAGACCGAGGTTATTCTATATCCACTTCCTCTCAGTTGAAGAACCTCTGGTATTTGCAGAAAAAGTAGCCGAAGCTTTTCAACTGCTTGAAAGATAGTAGTGTTTAATCTTTTTTCATGACTTAGTGTCATCCGGACTTGCCAATGCAAGTCCTTTCTTTTTAAGTCAGTGGCTAGCAGCAAATTCATACAATGCTGCTTACTCTTCGGATCTCTTAAACAAGAAATCAACATTCCACATAAAGCACAAGCCGTCCCAATCCCTGAACTCCGGTGATATATCACTCAGGGTTACTGTATCAGCAGCTTCCCCTTTGGCCTTTTTTGCATCCATAAGTGCAAGGAGCTCATTAATGTATTTTATCTCCAGCTCGATATCACTCTTTGCTGCTAGCTCCCCATGTCCAGGGATAAATATCTCAGCATCGAGCTTTAGCAATTCCCCAAGGACTCTGATGAAATTCTCCGGGTCACCCGTTCCCAACCATGGATGAGAATCCTTGAACAGCAAGTCACCCACGAAACAAACCTTTTCTTCAGGCAGGTACATTATAACATCCCCAGGAGAATGAGCAGTGCCGAAGGTAATCAACTCAGCCCGCCTATTCTTTCCATGGAGAGTAAGAGTCCTCTCAAAAGTAACATCCGGCAGTCTTAGTTGTACTCCAGGCTTCATAATATTACTTAAAAACTTATATTCATTTTCTAAATCCAACAGCTTGGCAGTGTCCTTTTCGGAGGATATCTGCGCCTTTAATTCATCCAACACTTTAGGTTCAAGTCCCTGAATCTCCTGCATCATTTTAGTGCTATCTGTCAGCATTTTTTCTTTAGCAGCCTTTGAGGTAAATATCCTTGCATCTTTCCCGAACATGCAGTTCCCAACTACATGATCTGCATGAAAGTGGCTGTTTACAAGTATTGAAGGTGCTTTACAGGTTAATGCCTCCGAAGCGGCTATTAAGTCCTTTGCTGCATCAATATTGAGGAGAGCATCGAACGCAACAGTATAGTCTCCCATATCGACAAAGCCGGCATTGCTTCCGGTATCAGCTTCTTTCTTCTCTATAGCCGCATATACCCCTTCCGCCAGCTCCCGTAGTGTAAAGTACCTTGAATCAAATTGTTTCTTTATAATCCCACTCATTCTTTAACCCCCAGTCACAACTCATTATAACCACTAATATAAGTATATCATTTCCATATACTTCTAGTAAATAATCGACCATGCACTAAAGTCATCTGGAAATTTCCCGATTTTCTATGCACCTAGATAATTTTTGATAAAAAAAGCTCAACTGAACATAATATTAGCAAATATGTTTAAGAGGTGTTCTTATGGATTATGCTAGGTATGTTGATGTCTACTACTTCGCGCTCACCTTACTTTATGCGCTGGTTGTTATAGGCCGGCAACGCATTAAAGAGCTTATGTCAGTTTCACTAATCTCTATTATCGTTGTTGGTATTATTAATGTGATGGGAATTAACCTGGGATTATTCCGTTATAACAAGCCTTTCCTTGATGTATTTGGAATACCGTTATTTCATTTGCTCTGGACAGGAGTTGCAGGAATAGTACTCATTGAATATATGAAGCCTCGTTTCAGCCATAACCTGCTGATGCTGGTCTACGCCACAGCAATTGTTGAAGTGTTGGCTTTTATTTCTGAACTGGCAGGTGCATTTGAACGGATAGGCAGTTATAATTACTATTATGATTTTATGATAACTTTTGCTTCACTGACTACTATCTTATTGCTGTCCGAAAGCTTGTATAAATACAAAATCTATAATAAAATTTGAGCTGCAAAAATAAACAAAGACCATTGAATTATTCAATGGTCTTTCATTAGGCAATATTATCTTCTGAAGTCTCTGCTTCTGTTGTTCTGTGCCTTTTTAGCTTTTCTGCAGTCAGGACATCTCTGTGGTTCGTTTTCAAAACCCTTTTCCTTGTAGAAAGCCTGCTCGCCTTCTGTGAATACAAATTCTGATCCACAGTCTTTGCAAGTTAAATTCTTATCAGCCATTTTTCATACCTCCTATTATTTATTAGGATTTAACAACTTTCAAACATTATGCATTGTCCTAATAGATAGTAGGAAATGGTTTTTGTTTGTTAAATCTCATATTCTTGATTAGTATAGCACTGCTCCCATTCAATGTCAATAAATTCAATAAAGTTTTTTAAAATTTCTAAAAATTATTTCTCTCGTATAAATGCTAGTGTGAACCAGGTGAGAGAACCGAAAGTTACTATGTTTATCACAAAACTGGCGAGTATATTCCAGTGGATATATTCGGCTACCCCAGTGCTTATTATTGTTAATTCAAGCAGTATGTAAAATATTGAGCACAGTAGTATGTGCGCTGCCTGCAACCACTTATTATTGGGCACATATTGGCAAAAAAGTATGCCCATGGTGAATATGGGACCAAATTTATAGAATGCAGAACAAGTCGCCCACGGTATGATTATATCGTAAAAGGTGTATAGCTCTAGCTTTTGCCCCCCATAATCAACAAAACTCGCAAGCACCAACGCCAGTACCCCACCCCATATATTCTTTTTCAAACTCTTATTGTCAGTCAATAAAAAAAACAATATCCATGATGCTATAAAGCTGATGACCCAAGGCATAACACTTCTCCCTAAGAGCTTTTATAGTAGCTATTATTTGTAAAACAAGATAATTTATACTACTAACTTTTTTGTGCATGCAAAAAATTAAAGGCCATTGAAAATTCAATGACCTTTATATAAGCTCTTATCTTCTGAAGTCTCTGCTTCTGTTGTTCTGTGCCTTTTTAGCTTTTCTGCAATCAGGACATCTCTGTGGTTCGTTTTCAAAACCCTTTTCCTTGTAGAAAGCCTGCTCCCCCTCTGTGAATACAAAAGGCTTGCTGCAGTCCTTGCAGATGAGGTTCTTGTCTGCCATTTCCTTACCTCCTATTATTTATTAGGGATTTAACAAATAACGTCCATTGCCGCCTAACAAATAATAGGAAAAATGGTTCTGTTTGTTAAATCTCCGCTTTGAAATCAGAATAGCACTAGACTATTGTGTTGTCAACACTATTTTATGTTATATTTTGTAAATTGTGCTAAATTTATCAATTTGATTTTATCTGCAGTTTTTTTTAGGATAACTTGATTTTGAAAGGACTGCAGCATATATATAATTGATTATGATGATGCATAATTGGGGGATGTACAATGCATGAACGCTTGAAATCATTCACTTTGGTTGCTATTATTTCATTTATGTGCACATATATCACATATAGTGCTGTACCAGACGATTTAACACCCCAACCTCCAAATCAGTCGGCAGTGGACATAACGCCCACTCCGGCTCCTGTGTCAGAGCAGCCCGCTGCTGAGGCGCCAGATGCAGTCCAACAAGCTGCTTCTGACTTTAACAATGAAGTAGACGCAATTGTAATGAAGAAGGTTAACTCTTTCTATAAAAATGGCGGCAAGGGCATTATCGGAATCTATATCAAAGAGTTAAGCAGCGGCTACGAATATGCTTATAATGCCGAAAAAACAAACCCCGATAACCCTAGGGAGGGATATTTCAATTCAGCCTCCACCTGCAAGCTTTTGTCCGCAGCTGTAATGTATTATATGAACAATTGCGGCGAGCTGGAGCTGGATAAGGCTTATACAGACAAGATAACAAACAGCAAGTACAATCTCAAGAGGATGCTGCCAAAAATGATCAGCCACTCAGTCAATGATTACTTTAACATTACCCTTCGCCATTTAGGTTCCAAAAAGATAAACGAAACCCTTCTGAAGCTGGGTGTGAAAAACAGCCTGGTATATAGTGAGATAATGCCTGCCCAACGCGCCTCTGTCAAGAACAATATTGCAAGATATGGAATATCCCGATCTCCTAGAACCACTCCCAAGGACCTGGGATACGTACTTGACCTGCTATATTGCGAAAAAACCTTCGGGGCAGAGAATGATAAGCTATTTATGGAATCTCTTAAAAACAATATATACTCTAACAGACTTCCTGCGGGTATAGGCTATAAGTCCCCAGTAGCCCACAAAACAGGTACAAGTGCAGGCGAAGGGGTTTATAATGACGCCGGCATAATACTTTTGGAGGATAATCCTTATATAATGGTTGTAATGAGCAAGGGCAGCAGCTCAAATGTGCAGCCTCTTTACAGAAGTATTACAGGTGCCGTGTACAATTACATGAAAAAAAGGACTATAAGTCAGTCCTCAATCCCACAGTGAAGCCTTGCTTCTTTTTCAATTTCAGCCAATCTCGTATAATAATCAGGGATTTCCAGTAGATGGGCATAAGCAATTTTGCCAGTAAGCACAGGATCGTCATTTGTTACATTGGCCTTGGGGAACCTGGTGCCATGCTCCAATTCCACATCCAAGCCCGTCCTGAACTGTTCAATGTCAATCTTGCTAAAATCTATACCTATATTTTTACCAATATCTATTGCTTCCTCTTTGGTAAATTTCTTTTGTCTATTTATAATGGAGGGTTCTTCAGAATGATCATAAGTCGATTTCATTTTCTTCCAATATGGACAAATGTACGGATACATACAATAACCTCCCGCGCTTTAATTTATAACATTATATTCTAGTCTAAAAGGTTTTGCTAAATTAAAAAGCTGTTTATCCAGAATATATACAAATCCAGATAAACAACTTTATTCTTCCTTTTAGAACAGTACTCTGTTGTCTCCAACACGCTTAGTAATCTTGTTTTGATCAAAATGATCCAGTAGAGCCATTGCATATTTCCTGCTGGTCCCGAGAATATCCCTGAACTGCCCCAACTGTATTGATCCATTCACTTTTAAATGCCTCCGTAAAAGCTCTGCTGCTTCGTTGTATGCAGCTCTTGAAAAGGCAATATCCTCATCCAGTTTTATAAGCTCTCCCATTTCAATCAAAGCAGCATATACCAACTGGTACTGGTTTTTATCCAAAGGGTTCGCTTCAGCCAGCTCCATAAGCTTGGGCGGGTTGAACCGGTTCTCGCTGTAGTTCTTTTCTATTACATCCCTAATCTTTTCTTGTACTTTATTGAACTGCACCTTAAAACTACCTTGAGCTATATATTGGTTCTCAATCTTTATGGTGCCATTAGCCTCCAAATATCCAAAGACCAGATCTGCCAGTCTCGGCTTTATCCCTTCGAAAATTCTTGTTCGAAGCTCTTCCTTGGATATTCCGATTTTTAACGGATTCTTCTTATGATATGCCTCAAGTATTTCTGTAAGCTTGGTTTCAACATCCTTCAAATACCTGATATGCAGCAAATAAGTCTCATCCCCGAGCTTGAATTGGTGAATAAGCTTCTTCTCCGACAGCTCAGCGGCTATTTTTTCATACAGCTCAGCACTTATATTCCCTACACCTTTGAGTATTGACTTCTTCTCGGGATATTTATCACTGTTCTGTATCAAATACCTCTCAACCACCTCGGTTGGATTGCCCTGCTCTTTTATCTTAAGCTCTTCTATTACATCCTCTTTAAAGCGCTTTCTCTTAGGAGGGTTAGGCTCCAAAATGGTTCCCCCGCCTATGGTCAACATGGGGGAATATGTCCTTATTACAAAACGATCCCCTTTCATGCAGGCTGTCTCTTCCTCCAGCCTCAGCTGCACAAATGCACTTTCCCCAGGCTTAAGCTCTTCTCTATCCAGAAGTACCACCCTGCACATTATTTCTGAAGTTCCATGATAAAGCCTTAATCTGTCCCTATTGTCAATGGATTTGTCTGCACCAGGCAACATCTCCAGCCTTGCATCCAGCATCATTGAAGGCTCCATTCGTTCTAGCTGTGTCAGCACATCCCCCCGTTGAATCTCATCAAGCTTCACATTGGCGATGTTGATTGCCACGCGCTGACCTGCATAGGCAGTCTTGACATTCTTTTCATGAACCTGTATTGAGCGTACTCTCGTATCAATTTTGCGTGGATATATCTCTATCCTGTCCCCTTCGCTGATGCTGCCCGAGATAAGCGTACCCGTAACCACTGTGCCAAAGCCAGTTATAGTGAAGGATCTATCCACAGGAAGCCTGAATACCTCATTAGTATCCTTCTCCTCTACCACCTCAGTAACTTTATCTATTTCAGCAATAAGCTCCTTAAGCCCCTCTCCCGTGACCGATGAAACCGGCATTATGCTTGCTTCCTTTAGGAAGGAGCCCTTTACTTCATCTCTGACCTGTTCGGTTATCATTTCAAGCCATTCCTGATCCACCATATCCTTCTTGGTCAGGGCTATTATACCCTTCTTCACCTGCAGCAGCGAAAGTATATTAAGATGCTCCCTGGTCTGGGGCATTACACCCTCGTCAGCAGCTATTACAAGCACTACAACATCAATGCCTCCTGCTCCAGCAAGCATGTTTTTAATAAATTTCTCGTGTCCGGGCACATCGATTATTCCAGCTCTTCTTCCGCTTGGAAGGTCAAAATATGTGAAACCAAGCTCAATGGATATTCCTCTTTTCTTTTCCTCTTTGAGCCTGTCTGTATCCCTTCCCGTCAGAGCCTTTATAAGGGTTGTCTTCCCATGATCTATGTGTCCTGCTGTTCCGATTATAACGTTCTTCAAGCTTGACCCTCGCCTTCTCCCGCATTGCCTTTTGAAAGTGCCGAAAAAGCCCACAGCAAGGCACCTTCTATAACTTCAAACTCATCATCCATAATTGTCCTGACATCCAGCATAAGCCTATCCTTGTTTATCCTTGCTACAATAGGAGTTTTATATGTCCTCAGCTTCTCCTCAAGCTCCACTAGAGATATACCGTTAGGCTTCAATGCAATAGTCTTGGTAGGCATTTTATGCAGAGGCATGGAGCCTCCACCCACCTCAGAGTAGTCAGCCTCTATACTAATAATGCCAACAGCACCTAAAGACTTTTTTAATCGCGTATAAAGACGTCTTGCCCGCTTATCAAGCTCCTCATCACTGTAGGTAAGCATTCTAAGCACCGGAATTTCCTTTAGTGCAAGCTCCTTATCCGTGTATAGCCTCAGCGTCCCTTCAAGGGCTGCCAAAGTCAGCTTATCTATTCTTATTGCTCTTGTGAGAGGATTTTTCTTCATTTTATCTATGTATTCCTTGCTGCCGATAATAATACCAGCCTGAGGGCCTCCAAGCATTTTATCCCCGCTGAAGGTTATTACATCCATACCTGCTTTGACAGCCTGCTGCACAGTAGGCTCGTAAGGCAGTCCATAGTCAGTAAGCTCCAAAAGCATTCCACTTCCCAGATCCTCTATTACAGGAAGCCCCAGTGTCCTACCCAGCGCGACCATTTCCTCCGACTCCACCTCACTTGTAAAACCCAGTATTCTGTAGTTGCTGGTATGCACCTTCATAAATGCTGCCGTATTCTCATTGACAGCCCTCTCATAATCTGACACATGTGTTTTGTTAGTGGTTCCTACCTCAACTAATGCAGCACCGCTTTGCTCCATTACATCAGGCACCCTGAAGGAACCTCCTATCTCAACAAGCTGCCCCCTGGACACCACTACCTCCCGGCCTTTAGCCATGGTAGCAAGTACCAGCATCACCGCTGCAGCATTATTGTTCACCACCATTGCCGCCTGGGCTCCGGTAAGCTTGCATATCAATTCTTCAACATGGGAGTATCTTGAGCCCCGCTCCCCGGATGCAAGGTCCATTTCCAGATTGGAATACTTTGACGCGATATCCCATAAAGTATCCTTAAGTCTGTTGCTTAATGGAGATCTTCCAAGGTTTGTATGCAGCACTACTCCTGTTGCATTAACTACATTTACGAGATTGTTCCTCATTATTTCATGTACTTTTTCAACTATGCCATTTATCATGCAGCAGTTATCGATTGCGTTCAGGTCTTTCTCATCCTCCAAAGACATTATTGCTTTCCTGTAATCTTTCAGATATTCCCTTATGCCCTCTACTACTGTAGTTCTTGGATATACAAAAGTAAGCTTTTCAAGCTCCTTTTCCCTCAAAAGTTCATCAACTGAGGGTATACTGCTCAATATTTGCTTTTTATCCTTCATGCTCTACCTCCACTACTTGCAGGTTCGCGGTTCGCGGTTCGTGGTTCGGGGAATTCCTTCGGTTCTCCTCGCACCTCGCACCTCGTACCTCGCACCAAATATTAACTAATGTCAGTTGTTCTTTTGATTTATACTACCTTTATCGAATACTCTTCTTTTGATATTACCTTTCCAACAACGCTGAAATCCGTCTTGTTCCTTTTTCTCAGCTCATCCATCAGCATCTCGAAATGCTCCTCAGGTACAGATATAAGAAGTCCTCCTGAAGTCTGAGGGTCATACATTATGTCTTTTATTTCCTGCTTTACGCTGCCAGCAAAACTGACATGCTCTCTGAGATAACCTTCATTATTATATTTACCTGCCGGAATTATTCCCATTCTTGCAAACTCAACGCTTTCCTTTATTATAGGAAGAGTATCCGACCATATTTCCAGAGAAACTTTGCTTGCCGCAGCCATTTCATAAGAGTGACCTAAAAAGCCGAAGCCTGTTATATCTGTGCAGCCGTTGATTCCCACTGCTGTCATTGCTTCACAAGCATCCTTATTGAGATATGCCATGATATCTACAGCTTTTTTAATTACGCCTTCATCAACAATATCTGCCTTTATTGCAGTATTTAATATGCCAATCCCAAGAGGCTTCGTAAGTATAAGCATATCCCCGGGCTTCGCTCCTGAATTGGCAGCAACCTTTTGGGGATGCACCATACCCATCACGGAGAGACCGAATTTTGGCTCATTGTCATCTACCGTATGCCCTCCGACAACTATTGCACCCGCTTCCGCAACCTTGTCCGCTCCGCCTCTAAGAATTTCCTTTAAAATATCCATTGACTCACAGGTGGGGAAGCACACTATGTTCATTGCAGTTACAGGCTTGCCCCCCATTGCATACACATCACTCAAAGAGTTTGCTGCAGCTATTTGCCCAAAGGTATAGGGATCATCTACAACAGGAGTAAAAAAGTCCGTTGTCAGAATCACAGCTTTGTCTTCATCTATCTTATATACGGCAGCATCATCGGATGTTTCAATGCCTACTAGCAGATTTTCATCTTTAAATTTTGGCAGCTGACACAGAACCTGTGCCAGGGTATCCGGACCAATTTTTGCGGCTCACCCAGAGCTTCTGGTCATTTGCGTAAGTCTGATTCTCTTGTCCATTGTGCCACCACCCCGCTTCCTATATCATTTGGAAAATGTAAAAATATATTTTACAGTTCTCACTAAATATCTTCATATTCTCTAATATTATAACATACCTCAGTATCGGCAAACATAGAAAAAAATAAACCAAACCACTATCTAAAATGTGATTTGGTCTACTGCTCTACTCAACCGTTATACCGTCCTTGAGGTCATTGTATTTGCTGTCGCCTATGCCTTTTACCTTTTTTATATCCTCAATGGACTTAAAGGGCCCTGTTTGGTTCCTGTATTGTATTATTGCCTTTGCAGTTGCCGGCCCCACGCCGGACAGTGTATCAAGCTCACTTTCGCCGGCAGTGTTGATATTCACCTTTCCCGACTTGTTAACACCTACACTCTTAATCGTATTCACACCCGGTATGGTCTTGCTTGTGCCTTGCAGCTTTTCTCCCTTCTTGGGAATATATATCATATCCTCATCCTCCAGCCTATACGCCAGATTCACAATATTCAAGTCAGCCTCCACATTTGCCCCTCCCACCATCGCAATAGCCTCATCAAGGCGGGTTCCTTCCTTTACCTTTATCACACTGGGATTCTTTACATTACCGCATATATATACCGATATCTCCTCAGGCTCTGCTTCAATTGCTGCTGCTACAGGAGTGGGTACAGCTTCTTTAACCTCAATGGCCTCACCAAGACTTATTTCTGTAGACTTTTCCTGTCTGGTATATATAGTACCGCTTATAATGACCAACACAAGCAAGATAACTGCAAATATAGATTTCTGAGTTCTAGTAATGTAAATCATCTTTACCTCCTTCAGACAGTAGCCGCCTTGTTTTAATAATATATGATTCGACATTTGTAATATATTTCCTTCTTTTACATGTATTAATATACGAATCATATATTACCACTCAAAAATATCTACAAATTTCTAATAAAGGGGTGCTATTGCTAACCTTTTTTGTTATACTGAAATGGTTGACGAAATAGCGGCTTAAAGGCAAGCAATTCAATAACATTCGGAGGAAATTATGAAAAAATTCATTTTATATATAACACTATTGAGCATGGTCATGTCTTTTATGCCGGTTTTTGGAGATGCACCTCTAGTTACTGCTCCATCAGCCATTTTAATAGATGCCAAAACAGGAAAGGTACTTTACGAGAAGAACGCAGATGATAGACATTATCCTGCAAGCACCACAAAAGTAATGACAGGTCTTTTAGCAGTAGAGCATGGAAAGATGGAAGATCTAATTACAATAGGCAAGAACCCTCCGCTCATAGAAAAAGGGAGCAGCCAGATTTATCTCATCACCGGTGAGCAGCTTACTATGGAGCAGCTGCTTCACGCACTAATGCTGGAATCCGCAAACGATGCTGCAGTAGCAATAGCGGAGCATATCTCAGGCACTGTCGAAGAGTTTGCGAAGCTTATGAACAGCAAAGCCAAGGAGCTGGGCGCAGCAAACACAAACTTTGTAAATCCAAACGGACTTCACAATGATAATCACTATACAACTGCAAGGGACTTGGCTATGATTGCCAAGTATGCGATGACCTTGGATAAGTTCAGAAGTGTGGTGAAGGAAGTTAAATACACCATACCTAAGACAAACAAGCAGGATGAAAGAAACTACATAACAAACAGCAACAAGCTAATTTGGAAGACCTATGATAAGTTCAGATATGAATACGCCACAGGTATCAAGACAGGTTATACAGTTAAAGCGAATCAGTGTCTTGTAGGCGGTGCAAAAAAAGGTGATTTGGAGCTCATATCAGTGGTTATGAGCGCTGAAGGACAGAATGTATACAGCGATACCGTAGCCCTCTTCGAATATGGCTTTGCAAATTATCAGAATGTAGAAGTACTGAAAAAGGATCAGGTAGTGACAACAGTATCTATAAAAGATGGTCAGGAAAAAATCAACCTTCTGGCAGCTGAGGATTTCTCTCTCACTCTTTCTCAAGCCGAGAGGGACAAAGTAAAAACTGATATTAAAACAAATGACGTTATTAAGGAACCCATTAAAAAGGGTGAAGCACTTGGAGAAATGATTGTTTCAGTAGATGGCAAGGAGGTAAAAAGGATAAAGCTCCTCTCATCAGTCGAAATAGCCGCTCCAAAGATATTCAATTACTGGTGGCTTTTGATAGTATTAGTAGTAGTGTTCCTGCTTTATCGAAGCGCAGTCACAATATATAAAATCAGACGAAGAAAGTTTAAAGATGTATATATAAGAAGATAAAAAGATAACGCCGACATCGGCGTTATCTTTTTATCCTACAAATGCTATAGCTTCAATCTCAATCAATGCATCCTTTGGCAGTCTGGCAACCTCTACACAGGATCTGCCCGGCTGCTCCTTAGTAAAATACTGCCCATAGATTTCGTTAATCTTAGGAAAATCATTCATATCTTTAATAAAAACTGTAGCTTTCAGCACGTTTTCCAGGCTGCTGCCGGATGCTTGAAGAACAGCCTTAAGATTCTCCAGGCACTGTTTTGTCTGAGCCTGAATCCCTCCATCAGCGAATGCTCCTGTCTTTGGATCAACTCCGAGAGCACCTGATGTAAATATGAGATTTCCGTACTTTACCGCTTGGGAATAGGGTCCTATAGCAGCAGGAGCATTTTCAGTCATTATTATTTCTTTTGTCATTCTTATTCCTCCCTTATCAATTCGATATTTTTCCTTTGTTATATATATCTGCAATCAATATAATATTATAATATATGATTCCGCTATACAACCTTATACTTTGGAACTCTTCGGTCAAATTCCTCCATAAGCCAGCGTTCCCTATAACTTCCTTTGAATTTATAACAATATATATGAGTTTTTCCGTTTTTCTCCTCCAGCCGTACTCCTTCTTTCATCTTTTCAGTATTGAACCACCACTCAAAGTGCACATCACGTCTTTTCTCTCCGGCCCCCTGTTCCTCATACCTTATAAGTGCCTGGCCATGCCTTTCTCTAAGTACAGTCATTTACATTCCTCCATATTATATTTATAGTTAAAATTTATCGATACACCATAAATACAATATGCAAACAGCTCATACATATTACCACTATTACTCATATTTCACACAAATATCATCAATAATACACAAAAGGTACATAACGCATGTTGCGATATGTACCTTTTATACTTAATCATTCACTCTAATCTCATCCAAATAGTTGTACACCGTATATCTGGAAACACATAATACCTTTGCAACATAGTCAATCGCACCTTTTATCAGGAATACCCCTTTTTCATCCAGCAGTTGGACTATATTGACCTTTTCCTCCTTGGATATGAAGGCTACAGGCTTCCCTACCGATTCCAAAGTCTTGTTCACTATGCTGCTAAGCATCTCATTTACTGTGCTTCCGTAGCTTTCTTCACTGTCTTCGGAGAAATCTGTATCATCAACAATATTTGTCAATTCATTAATGATATTCTTTGCTATTGTAAGCTCTGAAATATCATAGTTAATGCATAAAAAGCCTATGAGCTTCCCCTTTTCATCCTTAACAAAAAGCGATGTAGACTTCAGAAGCTTTCCTTCCTTAGTCTTTTTTCTATAGTTTACTATAGGCTTGTCAAACTGTCCCCTGCGGAGAGTGGCCAGTCCGTATTCACTCATAGGACTTCCTACAGTTCTTCCGGTAACGTGTCCATTGGCTATTGCAATTATTGAACTTTGTGGGTTTCTTATATCGTGAAGAATAACTTCACAATTCCTCCCAAATGTATTCGCTATTCCCTCGACCAGTGTCATCATACTTTTCAGTATAGGATGCAAATTCTCACTCATACCAACACCCCTAAACAATCAAAATTTATATCTATTGATTTTCTACAAGAATCGACTTTGCATCCACCCAAAGCCTTTCCAGGTTATAGAACTTTCTTTCCTCATCATGGAAAAGGTGCACTATAATATGGCCAAAATCAAGCAATATCCATCGACCGTTTCTAAAGCCTTCCTTATGGTGCATCTTATATCCTGCCAATTCCATTTTCTCTTCCAATTCATCGCTCATTGCCTGAACCTGTGTTGTAGAGTTCCCTGTGGCGATAATAAAGTAATCTGCTATTGTTGAAAGCTCATGTATATCCAACAGCTTTATATCTGTCGCCTTCTTGTCTTTTAAACTTTCGATAGCATTGTTAGCCATTTCCGTCGATATTGAGTACAATTACATCCCTCCGTTAATTCTGTCTTTACCTATAATAATTGTTATATCATAACCACAAGTATTGTCAATATCACTTTCGACAATATTTATATTTGAATCCTGAGATACCACCTGAAGTTTATCTTTATTCCCACTCCTGTCGATGACTCTAGAGTATCCATATGTCATATCCTTAGTATCTCCAATTTTAACATTTGAATATCCTTTATCCTCCAGCTCCTTTTTTAGCTGAGAGGCCAGTCCGCTTTTCTTTGAACCATTCAGCACCTGCACCTTAATATCTTCCCTACTGATTGCCTGTACAGTATCCGCAGCAGTTTGACCACTTTCTGCCTGGGATGGCGTTATATCATTGGTTTGAGCTGTTGCTACTCCAAGATCAGCCTTGATTTGCTCAAGCATTTCTTTGAGTTTAACCTCATCACACAAGAAATATGAGACCTTATTCTTATACTCATCATCTCCAGGCAGGGTATAGAACTTGATATTCTCCATTTTAATATCTTTTATATTCACTGCATAACCTGCAATAGTCGCATTATCCATATTGGTCTTAACACACTTGGACATTGCATCAACTATGCTGAGTGCTTTCGGTATCACCTTGGGACTTGTGAGCTTGTCGATGAAAGCCTTGATAAGCTCCTGCTGGGCTTTTATTCTGCCCAAGTCCTGATCAGCATAGCCCTTTCTGAACCTCGCGAACTTTACTGCGTCCTTACCATTGAGCACTTGCAAACCCGGTTTCAGATGGATATATAAATCCTGAACAGGGTCCTCATAGTCCATATTCGGGGGTACATTTACCTTTACTCCACCCAATATATCCACTATCTTTTCTGCTCCCTTGAAGTTCACCTTCACATAATGGTGTATAGGAATTCCCAGCATATCGCCCACTGTTTCCATTGCTAAAGCAGTGCCTTCTTTTCTGGCTGCTGCAGAGTTTATCTTATCAAAGCCGTAACCTGGTATATTCACTCTTGTGTCTCTTGGTATCGAGAGCAATGTGATCTTATGGTTCTCTTTGTTATAGCTCACCACAATCATAGTGTCTGACCTTGCTTCATCAATGCCCATCACCAAGGTGTTTATTATTACGTCATCCTTGGGGTCTTCGGGTTTAAGCTCAGGGTTTTCCTCTATAGTCTTGACAAAATGCTCATCAGTCATATTTGATTTATATAAATAATATACTCCTCCGAGTATAATAAAAAAAATCAAAAACGAAGCCAGAAAAATAGCCATATACTTTTTCAAAATCTAAAACCCCATTTCTAATATGTTTTTCAAAAAACATTTTGGATTATTCCATATTTCAGGTTTACTAAATATAATCACTCGTTACTGCTGCTTATAGCTTTTGCAGCTCTTTCAATATATGATTTCTAGATAGTATGGTATCAACATGTATAAGTCCGTTCTTTGACATTATGTATTGAATAGAGGAGTTAAATGCCAGCAGAAGAGCTTCATCCAGCTTCCCAAAGGCAAGTTCTCGCAGTTTTTCCACCCCGTCGAAGCTTCTTGATGGCTCAATAAAGTCCGACAAGTATATTATCTTCTCAAGGAGAGACATGTTTTCCTTTCCGGTGGTGTGATATCTTACAGCGCTTAGTATTTCCTCATCCTCTATGCAAAACACCTTCCTGCATATATGTACTGCTGCCGGACCATGCAGAAGCTCCTTCACGCTTAATGTCAGAGAATCTGCTGCAATATCCTCTGCAGCGAGGCAATTCAGCAGCTCTTCCATATCAAGCTCCCTTGCGCAGTCATGCACCAAGCCGGCAATGCTTGTCTTTTGAACATCGCAGTCATAAAACTCTGCCAGCTTTGCGGCAGTTGAGCTAACATTAATAGAGTGACTATATCTCTTTGAAGAAATGTTATTTTTTAACCAGTGCATTATTGTGTCCAAATCCTGCAAAGTATTCACTCCTTATACAGCCCATTTTTTTCGATATACTCCTCTACTGCCTCAGGCAGCAGATATTTGATTGATTTCCCGCTTCTGGCTCTTTCTCTGATATCTGTTGACGATATTGCCAGTAAAGGAACTTCAATGCATATAATTTCTCCACCATACTTAGACGTAATTTCCCCTATCTTTTGTTCCAAATCCCGCTTGTCAAATCCCGGCCGGGTAGCAGCAATAAATGTGCATAGTGTCAAAAGCTCCTGAATCTTATACCAGGTCAGCAGTTCCAGCACTGCATCGGCTCCAGTTATGAAGTATATTGCTGCATCTTCACCGTATATCCTTCGCATATCCTTCACAGTACCGATAGTATATGTAAGCTCATTCTTATCCACTTCTATACGCGATACCTCGAAATTGGGGTTTGTGGAAGTTGCGAGGACACTCATAAGATATCTGTGTTCAGCGTCGGTTATGCTTTGCAGCTGCTTATGGGGAGGTCTTCCCGCAGGTATAAATATCACCTTGTCAAGGCCAAATTCCGCTCTTGCTACTTCAGCCGCAACAAGGTGCCCATAATGAATAGGGTCAAAAGTGCCGCCCATAATTCCTATCCTTTTCGACTTATTGCCTTCCCTCTGCTCACTCATACAAATACCTCTGATTTTAATGAATTATGTCCATTATACAATAATATGCAGAATTTTTAAAGTTCTTCCAGCAACTTCTAAAAAATATCATGGTATGGCGGCATGATTTACCATATATAATACCTCGGAAAAATCTTAACCGGCGGCGAATAGTATAATGTATTCCAAAAGCTGCATAAAACCGTCATAGCATCATGATGCACTAAAAAGCAATTATTAAAAGGAGAGTGAATTGAATGAACAGAAAAATATTAATTCTAATGATGGCAATAATACTCGCAGTCTCAATTCCGGTATTTGCAGATGAATCAGCAAATACAACAGATCCAGGGATAAAGCCTGACAGTCCTCTTTATATTCTTGACAGGCTTGCAGAAAAAATTCAAATAGCAATAATAACAGATGCAGTTAAGGAAGCTGAAGCTTTGGCTGGAATGGCGCAGGAAAGACTTGCTGAGAGCAAGGCTATGATAGAAGCAAACAATGTAGAGAAAGCAACAACAGCTATTAATGAATACAAGGTACTTATGGACAATGCAATCGATGTGATAGATGCAGCTGCTAAGGATGGTAAAGCAGTAACCAAAACCATAGATATGATAGTAAAATATGACATAGAAGATGAAGCAATACTTGAAAAGTTGATGGACAAAGTACCTGCGGAATATAAAGAAGAGCTTAAAGCAGCAATTGAGGCACTTCCTGAGAAAGTGGCAGTAAAGCTGGAAGTCAATAAGGAAAAAGAAGAGCAGGCTGAAAAGGCCAGCGCCGCAAACGCTATACTTACAGGAAAAATCCAAGATAAGGCTCTGCTCGAAAAAATCCAAAGTGCGAAACTTAACAACAGGCAGGTTGCAGCTCTTGTATCACTGTCAGAGCAGTCAGAAAAAGACCTGAAGGTCGTAGTGGACCTATTCCTTGTCAATTCAAAGGGTATCGGCAAGACAATAATGGAACTTAACCTTGCTCCTAAGGATGCTATGAAGGATATCAACAAAACCTTCAAGGAATTAAAGAAGGAAATCAAGACCGGGCTTGTGGAATCCGAAGAGCTTGATAAAGATACAGAAGAAAAGGACAGCACTGTAGAGGAAGATAAGGATGATGAAGATAAAAACGATGACAGAAGCAAAGAAAATAAAGAGGCAGCAAAATTAGAGAAGAAGCTTGAGAAGTCCGTTGAAAAGCTGGAAAAGAAAATAGAGCAGACAGAGAAAAAATACGAGCAAAAATTTGATAGTAAGTCAGGTAAAGCTGACCATGACGATGATAAGGGTGATAAACAAGACTAACCTTAAATAAACAACCCCGCAGATGAAATAACCTCTGCGGGGTTGCTTTGTTATAATTCTTTATTTCCCTGTAAGATGCTTTACGCATTGATATATCTCATCTACCTGTGCTTCAGAAAGCCTGATTCCATTCCAAATTTCCTGAGCTGCAACAGCCTGACCTACAAGCATATAAAGTCCGTTTACCGTCTTCAGCCCATTTTCCTTAGCCTGCTTCAAAAATACCGTTTCCTCAGGGTTATAAATTAAATCTACTGCGGTACCAAACCCCTTGAATATTTCATAAGGAATCGGTGACACATCCACTCTGGGATACATTCCACAGGGGGTGCAGTTTATTATCATATCCCCCTTCAAACTTGCTGCTTCATCATAGCTTTTAGCTCCAGCACCGGGATTTCTACTGACATATGTGATGCTTTTTGCACCATTATCTATAAGATAGTGCGCTACTGCCTTAGAAGCTCCACCAGTGCCCAAGATGACTGCACTTTTACCATTTATCTCTACCCGACTCCGTGCAAGTGACATCCCAAACCCGTTGTAATCTGTGTTATACCCTGTGAGTACACCATTGTTCAGTGATATTGTATTTACTGCACCGATTTTTTCCGCTTCAGTTGAAATCACATCAAGACAAGCCATAATTCTTATTTTATATGGCACCGTGACATTCAAGCCCTTGATGCCCTGATTCTTATGCTCCAGAACCGCCGACTTAAGTTCTTCCTCCTTTAGTTCAAAAAGCTTGTATTCTCCTTTTATTCCTAGTTTTTTGAATATCTCACCGTGTATTTGCGGAGAAAAGCTATGCCCAAGCTTCTCTCCGATCAACCCATAAACATTCTTCATAATCTGCAGCCATCCTCACTTCTATAATTGCCAAGCAATCTAAAAAATGAACTTTCTTTTTCTATATCAGCCAGAATACTTCTGGTGCTTTCTTCATTTACATTTCCGCTAAAATCTATATAGAAGAAATACTCCCATGCTTTACCCTCCAAAGGCCTGGACTCAATCTTCATCAGATTGCAATTGCCCTTTGCAAAATGCCTTAGTATTCCGTAAAGAGTTCCCGGTCTATGCGGCACGCTGAGTACCACGCTTATTTTATCGGCCTTTTCATCTTCAAGCATCTCTTTGCTTATAATCACAAATCTGGTGCTGTTGTTTCTGTTATCCTGGATATTCTGACTGATTACACTGAGACCGTATACTGAAGCCGCCTTATCACCTGCAATACATGCTTTGGATTTCAAACCTTCCTTAGCAACATACTCTGCACTTCCTGCAGTATCAAAATAGGGTACCTGCTTCCATTCAGGCCGCTCCGAAAGGTAGCGGCTGCACTGTATCAGCCCCTGCTGGTGACTGTAAACCTCCCTTATATCGGCCAAGTCTGCACCTTCCACTGCCAAAAGGCAGTGCTCCACATTCAGACATTTTTCACCTATGATATAAAATTCATACTCTCTAAGCAAGTCGTAGACATCATTGATACTACCGGAAGTAGAATTTTCTATTGGAAGAATACCGTATTGCACCGTCCCTTTTGCAAGTGCTTCAAAAACATCTCTGAAGCTGTGACAGCTCACGGTCCCAATCTCTTCCCCGAAGTATTCAAGCCCTGTCTGCTGACTGTAGCAGCCCGGCATTCCCTGATAGCCTATTGTTATGGCTGCATTGGGGCTTTCAAACTTAATAGGCTCCTTTTTCCTGCCTATTATATCTACTTGGGCTTTCCTGCTTAAGAACATAAGATTCTCCAGAAATTGCTCCACATATTTTATATCAAAATCTACTTTAACTCCGTTGGCAAACCTTTCAATAATCTCTTTTTCTCTCACTGGATCATATACCTTCAGATTTTTCTCTGCTTTATACTCGCCAACCTTAGTGACAAGCTCCATTCTTTCTATAAACAAGCCCACAAGCTTTTCATCAACTTCATTTAGCTTCTGTCTCAATATTCCAAGTTCACCCAACAAAAACACATCCTCTTTACATTCATTTTCGCTCAAACTGCATTATAAGATCAAACAGCGCAATAGCAGCAACAGCCTCCACTACAGGTATTGCCCTTGGTACAATGCACGGATCATGCCTTCCCTGCACTTCTATTTCAGTATTTTCTCTTTTCTCTATATCAATTGTTCTTTGCAATCTGCCAATCGAGGGTGTAGGCTTGAAGGCAGCCCTGAATATTAAAGGCATTCCATCGGTAATCCCCCCAAGTATTCCCCCGTTGTTGTTGCTGTATGTTCTTATTTTCTCTCCATCCATATAATATTCATCATTCGCTTTTGAACCGTTCATACTTGATATATCAAAGCCTGCTCCAAACTCAAGACCCTTTACCCCCGGAATGGAAAATATAAGGTGAGCTAAAGTACTTTCTGCCGAATCAAAGAAGGGTTCTCCTATACCAGGTTCCAGACCCAGTACTGCAGCTTCTACAACACCACCCACTGAGTCTCTTTGCTCCATAGCTCGGGCAATAACCGCTTTCATGAGAGCTTCACTTTTTGCATTCAACACCGGAAAAGCTTTGCTTCCCAGTATCTTTAATGTACTTGCTTCAACACTGACAGCATCAAAACTCTCATCTTGCTCTTCACCTATACTCTTTATGTGACTGCCTATGGTTATTCCCCTGCTTTCCAGAAGCTGTCTGCATATTGCCCCCGCAAAAACCAACGGTGCAGTGAGCCTCCCCGAAAAGTGGCCTCCGCCTCTATAGTCATTGAAGCCGCTGTATTTCACATATCCTGTGTAGTCACCGTGAGAAGGCCTCATTATATTCTTAAGCTTCGCGTAGTCTTCGGATTTCTTATTTGTATTATAAATCATTGCGCATAAAGGAGTCCCTGTAGTTCTACCTTCAAAGCAGCCGCTTATTACCTCATACTCGTCCTCTTCCGTACGAGGAGTGGAATACTCATTATTCCCGGGGGCTCTCCTCTGCATTTCCTTCTTTATATAATCAAAGTCCAGAAGGATTCCAGCCTTTAAGCCGTCAATAGTTATTCCTATCGCTTTACCATGGGACTCTCCGAATATTGATATTTTGATGCTGTTACCCCATATTCCGCTCATTGATTCTTCCTCCTAATGCTTTATAATGCTCCCAGAAATCAGGATAGGACTTTTTCACGCAGGAAGCATTGCTTATTATTACCGGCTCTTCGCACCTTGTAGCTGCTACAGCCAAAGCCATTGCAATTCTATGGTCATTCCAGCTGTCAACACTTCCACCGCAGAGGCCCTTCCTACCTTCAATTATCAAGCCATCCGACTTTTCCATAATGCAGGCTCCCAGCTTGCCAAGCTCGCTGCTTATAGCCCTCAGCCTATCGGATTCCTTCAATCGCAGTCTCTGCGCATTTACTATTTCTGTCCTTCCCTCACTCAGTGCTCCCAGCACAGCCAATATCGGAACCAAATCCGGACACTGTGAGGCATCAATAACTGTTCCTTTCGTATCAGCGGTCAGTGACCTTGCAGTATCCCCGTCTACAACTATTCGGCCTCCCATTTCACCTATTATATCCAACACCGACTTATCACCCTGCAGCGATTCCATATCAAGCCCCTTGCATACCAGCTCCGACCCTAGTGCTCCTGCTGCCAGCCAAAAAGCAGCTTGGGAAAAATCTCCCTCAACAGAATAGTTCATTGCTCTATATTTTTGCTTTCCTTTTACAATAAAAGTTTTATAATCATGATTCTCTATGTAAATTGAAAACCCTTTTAAAGCCTTTATTGTCAGGTCTATATATGATTTTGACTCCAATTCATTGGTTATCATTATCTGTGAATCGCCCTCCAGCAGTGGAAGCGCAAACATCAAGCCGCTAATGAACTGAGAGCTGATATTTCCCTCCAGCTGAAATTCTCCGGAGGTCAGCCTGCCATTGATGCAGAGAGGCAGTTTTCCACAGTCAGTCTCATATTTTATCCCCTGTTTCTCAAAAATTTTGTAGTAAGGCATCAAAGACCTTTCAATTAGCTTCCCCTCTCCGCAGAAAGTCACAGGTTTACCAGTCAAAGCTGCAATTGGTATAATAAATCTCAAGGTAGATCCCGACTCACGGCAGTCTATCCGGGAGTTGTTAAGCTCAAGAGCAGCATTCCCCTTTATCCTCAGCGAGGAGGCTTCTTTATCAACTATTATACCGAAACCCTTCATAGCTTCGCAGGTCGCTTCAATATCTTGAGACACTCCTGCATTATTTATAGTGCTTACTCCTTCTGAGAGCCCGGCACATATTATCGCTCTATGGCTCATACTTTTTGACGGTGGTATCAAAACCTCACCGGCAAGACTGCCCGGATAAATAGTAACTTCCTTCATTGCCGCATCCTCCTATATAAAGCTTTCCAGCTCTTCGCCCTTATTCCTTTTATAAATGCATAACTCACCTTTCATGTTGAATTTGACAAAAGCCTCAAATATTCCTGCAAAAGCTCTCATCTATCCTATCTCCTTTTTTTCTCTGATGGCATTGTCGAATAATATATGAAGGCTGCTTTCATCCTTTTCATTTATAGCATTCTTCAATTCCTGCAGCATTTTTTCCATATCCCCTATTCTATCTATAATATTCGTTTTATTCATCATGAATATTTGAGTCCAGAGCTCCTTGTTCAAGGCTGCAACCCTGGTGGCATCATTGAAGCTGCGTCCGGTAAAAGCACTCATGTCCTTCTTGCCGGTTATAAGGTTTGCAAATGATATGGCAACAGCGTGCGGAAGCTGGCTTGTAAAAGATATCATCTGGTCATGGGCCTCTGGGTCTATTCTGGTCACACACTTGCAGCCTATTGCAGCAGCCAGCCCTTCGACAGCCATTATTCCCTCTTCAGTATTACTTTCATGGGGTGTGATAATATAGTTAGTGTTAAAAAAGAGCTCCCGCGACGCAGCATCAAAGCCCTGAAACTCATTGCCCGCCATTGGATGTCCGCCCACAAACTCCACATTTCCCGGCAAGCTTTTCTTTGCAGCATCAATTATTGGCTGCTTGATACCACAGGTATCGGTAATTATTGTTCCAGGTTTGAGATACTTGGCACTTTTCTCAATAAATTCAATTGTATCTCGGGGATAGAGAGCAATTATTACGATATCCGACTTGTATAATATTGCTTCACAATCAATTGCACCCTCGTCTATAATTCCACAGTTGACTGCTTTATCCAGCACTCTCTCGTCTATATCGATTCCGAATATTCTTCCTGCCTTATGCTGTCTCAAAGCCATGGCATAGGACCCGCCTATCAACCCTAAGCCTACTACCGCGATATTTCTTCTAAAGCTGCCTTCTTCCAATTTCATTCCCCCAAACTGAGATAAAATTTACTTATAATATTTCAATTTCTATATTTGCAGCCTACCGCTAAATAATTCTTCTCAGCGAGCCTGCCATAGCGGTTATATCCTCCATCAATGCTCTGAACCTTTCCGGTTTAATGGATTGTTGTCCATCACACTTAGCATTTGCAGGATCATTATGGACTTCTATCATAATTCCATCTGCGCCCACTGCTACCGATGCTTTTGCAAGGGCTTCAACCATCCACCACAAGCCTGCCGCATGGCTTGGATCAACTATAACAGGTAAATGGCTGAGTTTTTTGATTGCCAGAACCGCACTAATATCCAAAGTGTTCCTTGTATAGGTCTCAAAGGTTCTTATACCTCTTTCACAAAGTATTACATTGCCGTTTCCCTCAGACATTATATACTCCGCTGACATAAGCAGCTCTTCTATTGTTGCAGACAGTCCTCGTTTTAAAAGTATAGGCTTTGTGGTCCTTCCAAGCTCCTTCAGAAGCTCATAATTCTGCATATTCCTTGCGCCTACCTGTATTACATCCACATCTTCTACGAATTTATCTATCATATCCGCAGACATAATCTCTGTTACAATCAGAAGGCCGGTTTCCTCCCTGGCAAGCTTCAAAAGCTCAAGTCCTTCAAGTTTCATGCCTTGGAAGCTGTAAGGAGATGTACGGGGTTTGAATGCACCTCCTCTTAAAAATCCTGCTCCGCACTCTTTCACTCTTTTTGCCAGCTCCAATATCTGATCTTCACTCTCTACTGAGCAAGGACCTGCTATTACGGCCAGATCCTGACCGCCAATAGTCCTATCCCCTACCCTTATCACTGAGTTGTCTCTGTGGAACATTCTGTTTGCAAGCTTGTAGCTCTGCTGAACCTTCATGACCTTTTCTACATATTCATTTGCTTCGATTTCATTTGTATCTATTTCTGTCGTGTCTCCTATAATACCGAGCACGCAATAATCTGTGCCCTCTATTACACTTACCTTGTGGTTCCCCGCTTCCAGCCTTTCCTTTATCTTTTCGATTTCTTTTACTGGAGCATCTGCTCTCATTACTATCACCATGATAACCCTCCTTTAAATTAGTATGTAACATCAAAGCATTTTGTAAAAATAGCCTTGTGCCGTCAGAAGTATAAAAAAAATAAGGCTCTAATGAGCCTTATTTGCAACGGTCGCTTTTTCATATATACAGAGGTTTTCTATATATAATGTGCTTGGCTTTTATAAACTCATTAAGAAAAGGAACATATTCTTTTTTGCAAGCAAAATAACCGATGCTAAAATAAAAGCACAGGCTAAAGCTAAAGTAATATATTCCGCTTATTCCCTTTCCCAATAAATTATTCATTGCACAAATCTCCAAACTTTAAATATTCTGAATCAAGGTATTTCTATCGATTATAGCACATAGACCTAAGATGTCAACTGCTATTTTGTTTATTTGCTACTATTTTATTGTAATAAAACAGAATGTGTGCCAAGTTATATTGTGAATTGCTTAATTTAAAAATGCGCCATTGGACTATCAAGTATTTCTTGAAGCCTCATAAAATACTGCCCTACATGGGCGCCATCAACTAATGCATGATGTGCCTGAACCGATAATGGCAGCTTCACTTTTGTGTTCTCCTCAAAGTACTTCCCCCAGGATATTCTCGGAATGCTATCCACGGGTCTCATCTGAATCGGGTGAGTTATATTGGTAAAAGAAACCCATGGGATGCTTGTGATATACAGCAGATCATCCCGTCCCGGCTCGTCCTTGATACTTATCTGGTCTTTGGCTTTCTCTATTTCCCGGGAAGCGCTCCTATAAAACTCATTGTAATTCTCTTCAAACTCCACAGTACAAAAGCTGAATACTTCTTTTGAGGTCATCATTGTAAAGGAGGGACTTACCTTATCATGTACCACCACTTTATCCTGTCTTATTCTATAGCGAAATTCCTCGATATTGTTGGCTGCCTTTACCGAAGCAAACAGTAAGGCTAAAAAAAATGAACTTCCGCTATCCTTCACAAACCGGCTGAATTCAGTGATGTCAACATTGCCGCATATGCTGAAATGCGGATAATCGAACTCCTTAAAATAGTTGTAATGCTCTTTTCTATTCCAGTTTTCAATATCCAAATATCTCATTTGCATCATCCTTTACATTATCTTCTGTTAATAAGTAAAGTATAAGTCAAAAACTTCAACCAATAAAGGACAAATGTCATATATCTCTATATATTTAGGACAGCATGCATATTTATAATATGTTTTGCATTTGAGCAAAATAACCCTATGATATATTATATTGAGCGCACAAAAGTATTTACATTGGGTATAGTGCGAATTCAATAACAACTAAGGAAACTTTTTGTGAAATCTGAATGAACAATACAAAGGATATTTCGCAAAAAGTATAGGAGGTGTTTATTATATCTACAGTAGATGAAATGCTTAATATGCTGTCCAACCTTACCATGCAGTCAAAGCAGGTGACGAAGGATATTATACTGCTGCAATTCACGGTTGCAAATGCCTGTATAGTAGCCAGCACTAATTTAAAAACCCGTGATGAATGGGTGCTTGTAGATACTGGCTTGACTAACTCAGCAGACTTTATTGTGAAAACCGCAGAAGAATTCTATGGCAGAAACGCTCGTCCAAGCGCCGTCATACTCACTCACGGCCACTTCGACCATGTAGGCTCAGCTATTGAGCTGGCAGCCAAATGGGAGGTGCCAGTATATGCCCATAGTCTTGAGCTGCCTTATTTAATAGGCAAGAAGGACTATCCGCTGGCAGACCCTACAGTGGACGAAGGCATGATAGCAAAGATATCCCCGGCCTTCCCTCATCACAGCATCGATTTAGGCTATCATGCCGTAGAGCTTCCCAAGGACGGAAGCGTTCCCGGCCTACCTAATTGGAAGTGGGTACATACCCCGGGACATACCGAGGGGCATATCTGCCTTTTCAAAGAAAAGGATAGAATACTTATTGCTGCAGATGCCCTTACCACAGTAAAACAGGAATCTCTAATATCGGTACTATTCCAAAAAGAGCACATAAGTGGACCACCAAAATATCTTACCACCGATTGGAAGGCAGCAGAAGAGTCAGTAAGAAAAATCCATGACCTAAAACCATCGCTTATTATCCCGAGCCACGGACAGCCAATGAAGGGCGAAGAGCTTTCACGCCACCTGGATTTGCTGGTGAATAACTTCAAAGAAATGGCCGTGCCAGAACACGGACGCTATGTGGATAGGTAATAGTAGGCTTCTCTGTTATGGCTAATGATAATGCAGCACTAATAGAGTAGCCATGTATAGCACCTTTAAGCAAATTGTATGTATAGCAAAGCAGCCCTGTGAATAGCTAAGTATACTTATACGAAGCTATCACTGGGCTGCTCTTGTTTGGAATGGCTATTTGCAATGCTACCTCTTCATTGCTATTGCTTCTTTTGCTGCTTTTACTATATCTTCTGCTGTCATATGGTACTTCTTTTTCAGGTACTCCATCTTCGCAACCTCACCGAAGTGGTCCTGGACACCTATTGCCTTAATTGGTACAGGATACTCCTCTACTAGTACCTCAGCCACTGCACTCTTGAGGCCGCCGATGACATTGTGGTTTTCACAGGTTACTACTGCGCCTGTCTTCCTGGCTGACTTTACTACAGCTTCCCTATCTATTGGCTTCATAGTATGTATGTTTATTATTTCAGCAGCTATGCCTTCAATCTTAAGCATTTCAGCAGCCTTCAAAGCCTCATCCACCATTATTCCAGTTGCGAACAGAGTTACATCCTTGCCTTCTCTTATTAAATCTGCCTTGAATAGGTCAAATACGTAATCGTCCTTAAATACTATTGGTGAAGCCTTTCTAAACATCCTTATATATACAGGACCATCATATTCAACTATAACGGGAAGTGCCTTTGCAAGCTGAACTGCATCAACAGGCTCGAATATCACTATCCCTGAAATACTTCTGATTACCCCGATATCCTCCATGCTCATGTGTGTTCCGCCATTAAGCTCTGCAGAAATGCCTGGATCTGTACCAATTATCTTAACGTTTCTTTTCGCATAGGCTATTGATATTGTTATTTGGTCACATATCCTTCTTGTGGCAAAAGGCGTGAAGGAGCCTATAAAGGGTACGAACCCATATGCAGCCATACCAGCCGCCACAGCCGCCATGTTCTGCTCCGCTATTCCCACATCAAAGGCCCTTTCAGGATATTTTTCCTTTAGCGGAAGTGTCCCGTTTGCCCTTGCAAGGTCTGCATCTATTACAACTATCTTTTCATTCTTTTCCATCAACTTGTCAAGTACTTCAGCCAATACCTGTCTCATTTCCATTTTCTCGTACATCTTTCTGCCTCCCTTATTCCAATTCCTTCAGTGCCTGAAGCCTCTGCTCTTCTGTAACAGGCATGTTGTGGTTCTTAACTCCCATGGCTTCTACAAAGGATACTCCCTTGCCCTTTACAGTATTAAGTATTATCATACTAGGCTTATCAGTTGATTTTTTTGCTTTTTCTACAGCATCATCTATTTGAGTAACATCATGCCCATCGGCTACATATATGACATTCCAGCCAAAGGCATCCCACTTTTTGTCCAAAGGATCAACGCTCATTATTTCCTGAACTGATCCATCTATCTGATACTTGTTGTAATCAGTGAAGCCTATAAGGTTATTCAGTTTGAACTGAGCAGCACACATGGCTGCCTCCCATACTTCACCCTCCTGGCTTTCACCATCTCCAACCATGCAATATATATATGCACTATCCTTCATTATCTTAGACGCCTTTGCCATACCTACCGCACAGGATATCCCCTGCCCCAAGGAGCCTGCCGTCATATCGATACCTCTGGTTTTCAGCATATCACAATGGCTTGGAAGGTTAGTCTCGGGTTTATTCAGCGTATTCAGCTCACAAACATCAAAATATCCCTTGTCGGCAAGCACAGCGTAAACTGCCGGTCCGGCATGCCCTTTGGACATTATGAACCTGTCTCTGCCCTCCATTTTGGGATTGGAAGGGTCAATATTCATCTGTTTATAATATAAAACAACCAGCGCCTCAACCGGAGAAAGGCATCCTCCAATATGTCCTACACCAAGCCTTCCGATTTCATCAACAATCAAACGTCGTATATGTCTGCTTTTGTCTTTTAGAAATATTGTGTCCTTGTCCTGCATTATTCGTTCTCCTCCTTTTAATAAATCCTTATATTATATAGTTTTCTATAAATTTGTCTAAGGAATATTATATCAGACATTCATATCTGAGTTAACCATTATTTTACTCTTGCCACTCCGCTTTTTATTGCCGCTTCCTTTACAGCTTCAGCAACCTTCCTCTGCACCTCTCTGTTGAAAGCCTTTGGGATTATATACTCATCATTCAATTCATTTTCAGGTATCGCGCTTGCAATTGCATAGGCAGCAGCGACCTTCATATCCTCATTTATATCACTGGCTCTTGCATCAAGGGCTCCTCTGAATATGCCCGGAAAAGCCAGAACATTATTTACCTGATTGGGATAGTCAGACCTTCCTGTTCCGATTATACGTACTCCTGCCTTTTTTGCGGTCTCCGGAAATATCTCAGGCGTGGGATTGGCCATTGCAAATACAATGGAATCCTTATTCATTGTGCCCGCCATTTCGCTCGTCAATACGTCCGGTGCGGATACTCCTATGAATACATCCGCTCCCTTTATTACATCCGCTAGTGTCCCCTTAAGCTTCTTCGGATTGGTTAACGCTGCAATTTTCTTTTTCTCAGCATCCCCTCTATCCATACCGTCATATAGAGCTCCCGTCCTGTCGCACATTATAATATTCCTCACTCCTGAAGATAAGAGCAGCTTGGTTACTGAATTTCCTGCCGCACCTGCTCCATTAACAACCACCTTAATATCCTTAAGCTCTTTACCCACCAGCTTCAAAGCATTCAACAGCCCTGCAAGGGTTACTATTGCAGTCCCGTGCTGATCATCATGAAATACCGGTATATCACATCGTTCCTTGAGCTTTCGTTCAACCTCAAAGCACCTTGGTGCAGAAATGTCCTCAAGGTTTATACCGCCAAAGGAAGGGGAAATCCTTACTACCGTTTCAACTATTTCATCTACATCCTTGGTGTCTATAATAATTGGAAAAGCGTCGATATCTCCAAAGCTCTTAAAAAGCACAGCCTTCCCTTCCATAACCGGCAGCGAAGCCAATGGGCCGATATCTCCAAGTCCCAATACAGCTGTTCCATCTGATACTACGGCTATTGTATTCCATTTTCTTGTATATATGTATGCCTTGTCAGGGTCCTTCTGAATCTCTAGGCAAGGCTCCGCAACTCCCGGAGTATATGCAAGGCTCATATCCCTGGATGTATTGACCTCCACCCTTGATACTATTTCAATCTTACCCCGCACTTTCTCATGAAAGTTAACAGAATCCTCGTATATTGACATATAATGCCCTCCTTTTTATTTACAGATGCATAGTCCTCTACATTAAAAAACCGTACTTGAACCAAGAGGTTAAACCCTTGTCCAGTACGGCACTTCAAAACTCTGTCATTGGCATTCTTTACAGTTTTATGATATTACACATAATACCCGCTACTGGAATATAGGAGCAATAATAGACAGCATAAAGGCTATGATAATCAATATGCTGATTACTGCGACCGCTTTACGTTTCACATAATCACCCCCTAGTGCTTATTAACATCCCAGATTCCCAGTCATTCAAAATGTTAATAACGCACTTCCTTGATGTTGTGCCCTGCTTCTAAAAACGAATTCTGTTACAGGGCACATTATGGTAATGCTATTGACGGGTTCTCCCTGGACTGCTTGTATAATACAAATTTCCCGCCAATCACCTGCACCACATCAGCACCAATTCTATCGGCTATTTCTATGCTTGCTTCCTTGGGCTCTGCCATGCTGTTGTTCAATACCTTTATCTTCAAAAGCTCTCTTGCCTCCAAAGCCGCGTCAATATCTGCTATCATGTTGTCGTTCAAGCCGCCCTTCCCTATAATGAAGGCAGGTTCCAGTGTGTTGGCAAGTCCTCTTAAATAAGCTCTTTGTTTGCTTGTTAACATATTATATTCCTCCGTTATGTTTAAAAGGCAGACTCGCGTCTGCCATAGGTTTTATACCTCTACTTCTTTTTTGAGCTTGCGTCGATGAGTTTCGTATCCAGGGTCACCCTTCTTCCATCCACTTCTGCTTTTTTCAGTATTGGTCACAAAATTCTCATTAATTATGATTTCGTTCTTCGCCAAGCAGAAATACGTAGCGGTGTTCTGTTTACAATTTTCGCAATGCATGCAGTTCATTTCCTACAATTGACCTCCAGTTCATCATTCAAAATATTCGAATTCTAATTCTTGCATTTTTACTGTGTCACCGTCTTTAACACCAAACTGCCTCAACTCATCAACGATACCCCTCTTTCTCAGTACCTTCTGAAAGTACTTTATAGAGTCGTTGTCCTCCATGTTAACTGATGCAAGCAGCTGCTCAACCAGTCTTCCTTCAACAACAAATACCCCATTTTCCTTTCTGACAGTAAATGGCTTATCACTTGTATTATTATGATACACTAAATCCAATATTTCTTCAACTGGTTCTTCAACATCTTTTACCTTTTCAAGCAGATTGTAAACTCTGTCCAACAGGGGCGCTATCCCTTCCCTAGTCGCAGCTGAAATGGCAAACACCTCATAGCCCTTCTTGCCCAATTCCTCAGCTACTATTCTGTAATTCTCCTCAGATTCAGGAATGTCCATTTTGTTGCAGGCAACCACCTGTGGTTTGTTCACAAGCTTTTCGCTGTAGATCTTAAGCTCATCATTTATTTTATAAAAATCTTCAAGGGGATCCCTTCCCTCAAGTCCTGAGGTATCTAACAAATGAATCAGCACTTTTGTTCTTTCAACATGCCGTAAAAAATCATGTCCAAGTCCCACACCACTTGATGCGCCTTCAATAAGTCCCGGTATATCTGCAATTACAAAGCTTCTGCCACCTTCCATCTCCACTACTCCCAAGTTTGGTACAAGAGTAGTAAAGTGGTAATTTGCTATTTTAGGCGTTGCAGAGGTCACAATGGATAAGAAGGTGGACTTCCCTACATTGGGGAAACCAACCAGTCCTACATCAGCCAAAAGCTTAAGCTCCATTTCAATCCATCTTTCCATGCCCTTCTCCCCTGGCTGTGCAAAATGGGGAGCCTGTCTTGTGGCAGTGGCAAAATGCTGATTTCCTTTCCCGCCCTTACCTCCGCGAGCAACAACAACTCTATCTCCCGGGTGCTTCAAATCCCCTATCAGTGATCCAGTCTCAACATCTCTCAGCAATGTACCGGCAGGTACCTTAATAAGCAGATCCTCAGCACTTCTGCCTGAGCAGTTAACGTTGCCTCCCATTTCTCCATCTTCTGCAACGTGTTTTCTCCTATACCTGAAGTCCATAAGCGTCCTCATATTCTCATCAACCACGAACACAATGTCTCCACCGTCTCCGCCGTCTCCGCCATTAGGCCCGCCATTAGGAGCATATTTCTCTCTTCGGAAGGCCACCCTGCCATCTCCGCCGTCCCCTGATTTTATGAATATTTTAGCTTTATCAATAAACATGTTTACACCCCATCGTTTTATGTTCGATTTTATTTTTTGCGAATGCTTAATACAAAAGTTGAATCATCCTCAAGCATTCTTCCATCAAAGCCTTTGTCATTGCAATGCTTTGTAATTCTATCCATGCATACTATACTTCTTTCAATCTTTTTCCAATATATTTCCTGCAGAGGAATAACAAAGCTTATAGGCTCGAGTTGCCCTTCCCTAAGCTCCCTGCAGTATATTTCCATTTGGAAGTCATCTGCACCTTCCCTCAAGTCAAATTGTATATGGGAATTTTTTAAGCCCTTATCATCAAGAACATACAAAAATATAGATACAGCATGATCCACAGCATGCAAAACGGCTTCATCATCAAGCATTCTTACAACAGGTTCAAAGCTTACATCGACATTGACCTCCAAGTTCAGATCAATACTCCCTGCTTCTTTGTCTTTAGTGTAAAGTAAATCGGCCAATTTTATACATTTGCAGTTATAGAGTCTTCCTATATTCTCCATTTGTGTGCAGTAATCTTTTATGTGCGAAAGCACCTTGTCCGGCTTTTTAAGCTGTGTGTAACCATACAGCACCTGCAATAGGTTGAAAAAATCATGGCGTTGCTCACTCAAATGAGCTTTGAGGCTTTCTATAGAACGTTCCTTCTCAGCTTCAAGCATGTCATAATCTCCTCCAACTCCATCATCTCTTCTGCCTTTTGTAATTACGCCGGTTTTGAATTCCTCTATATTTTTCTTCATTAATCAGTCCCCCATGTATTTCGGGATATACCCATGTATACATTATCAATTAAGGAAAATTATTCTAATAAAAATGATTAAAAATAAAGGTACAGTCTAGCCGTACCTTTATTGATTCTACGTTATTATTATGCCTAGTATACACTTACCTGCTTCTTGTCTCTACCTTTACGCTCGAATTTTACAACACCTTCTATAAGCGCAAACAGAGTATCGTCTTTACCTATCCCTACGTTTATGCCGGGATGGATCTTTGTTCCTCTCTGTCTTACAAGTATATTACCAGCAAGTACTGGCTGTCCGTCAGCCCTCTTTGTGCCAAGCCTCTGTGAATGAGAGTCTCTACCGTTTCTTGAGCTACCTACACCTTTCTTATGTGCAAATAACTGAAGGTTCATCTTGAACATATCTACACCTCCTCTTCAACTATATCAATGTGTTTTATATAGCTATCCTGAATATTCTTAAGTCCTTCATACATAGTTCCAAGTATTGCTTCACACATAATGCGCTTTCTTTCCGAGCCGGCGTTCATAAGATTACATGTGAGGTATCCCTCATCAATCTTATAAGCTACGTCTGCTTCTGCGACCTTTAAAAGTCCCAGCAGAGCCGTTTGGGCAAGGGCTGAAACTGCACTGCAGACGATATCCTTACCATGCGCAGCATAGCCAGAATGTCCTGTTACCTTGAAACCTGTTATTTCGCCCTCTCGGGCTTTATAGATTATAATCTTAATCATAAAAATCGCTTCTATGCGTTTATTTTTTCGATTTTAACCTTTGTGAATGGCTGTCTATGACCTTGTTTCTTTCTATAATCCTTCTTTGGCTTGTATTTGAAAACAATTACCTTCTTTTCCTTGCCATTCTGAATTACAGTTGCTTCTACTTTAGCACCTGAAACTACAGGACTACCAAGGTTCAGCTCACCATTGTTTCCTACAGCAAGTACTTCTTCAAACACAACCTTGGCACCGGATTCTACGTCAAGCTTTTCTACCATCAACACGTCACCTTCGTTAACCATATACTGCTTGCCGCCAGTCTTTATTATTGCATACATTAGGCTACACCTCCTCATAATTAAGTCTCGCCGAATACTAGGTAAAATTTTTAAAACCCGATTCGAGCGGATACGCCTACGCCAATATATATTATCATAACATACCTTGTTTGTCAATTATCCTGAACTTTTGTTTCATATTACTGGCGAACACTGTTCGCCCCTACGATTCCCGCACCTCGAACCAGTGAGCTCATATCTCCCTGCAGCCACCTTTGCGAAGCTCTGTAAGCTCGGACATACCAATACCCTTCACGGAATAACCCTCTCTATGAAGCTCAGCAGAAGTCCTGATAAGTACAGGTTTCTTATAGTCTTTCCCAAGTTCAATTAAATCTTCAGCTATGTAATAGTTTATAAGCTCCTCTACGTCGGGATGTATCTCAAGATAAACAGCCATGGCACCGGTATTAAAAAACAGGCTGTTTACCTCCTTCTCTATTTTTTTGACAATTGTCTCACTGGAGAGAATCCTTCCCTCTCCCTTGCAATATGGACATGGCGCCAGCAGAACATTCTCAATTCGCTGTCTTACCTTTTTCCTTGTCATTTCTACCAGACCCAACTGAGTCATTCCAAGTACGTTAGTCCTCGTTCTGTCTTTTCTCAATGCATTCTTCAGAGCCTCAAGAACTACACTTTCATGTTCGATATCAGGCATATCTATAAAGTCAATTATTATAATCCCCCCGATATCCCTTAGTCTTAGCTGCTTCGCTATCTCTTTTGCAGCATCTGTGTTTGTCTTCAGTACAGTATCTTTTAAATCAACCGTGCCGACGAATTTTCCGGTATTCACATCTATGGAGGTAAGTGCTTCAGTCTGGTCTATGACTATATAGCCGCCGCATTTAAGCCATACCTTCCGGTTTATTATCTTGCTTATCTGAGGTTCGACCTGATAAAACTCAAATATATCATAACCTTTATTATAGTATTCAACCTTGCTTCTAAGATGGGATGAAATCAGCGCAACAAGTTCACATACCTTTTCGTAGTTCTCTTTGTTGTTAATCACAAGCCGTTCTATACCCTTTGTGAACATGTCCCTGATGGTCCTGTATACGATGCTGATGTCCTTATGCACTATTCTCGGGGTAACTCCGGTTTTTTGCTTTTGTTTTATATTATCCCAAAGCTTCAGTAAAAAATTTATATCATTGCCTATATCCTCAGCTGTGCAGTCTTCTGCAGCTGTTCTGACTATCAGTCCCATTCCTTTTGGCTTCAATTCTTCAACAGTCTTTTTGAGTTTTTCTCTAGCTGCATCGCTCTCTATACGCCTGGATATCCCGATATATTCAACTGTTGGCATCAATACTACAAACCTTCCGGGAAGCGTGATGTGAGTGGTTACTCTTGCGCCTTTAGTGTCTATGGGCTCCTTCATAACCTGCACCATAATCTCCTGGCCTGCTTTCAGAAGCTCATCTATCTGATAATCCTTATACTGTGAGGGGTCGATGCATTCATCATCTTCATCAGAATATGTATTGGGCAGTGCATCCTTCACATATAAGAATGCATTCTTGTCCAAGCCTATATCAACAAAGGCTGCCTGCATCCCGGGCAGCACATTTTCTACCTTTCCCTTGTATATATTGCCTGTTATCCTTTCATTGCTCTGCCTTTCAATATATATTTCAGTCAGTTCCTTGTTTTCCAGCAGAGCAACCCTGGTCTGCCTTGAACCGACATCAATGATTATTTCCTTCATCAACATGTACTCCTTTGCCCTTCAAATGATATCAGCTTTCATATTCCAGCAAATCAACAAGTATATTATTCTTCTCAGCATAAACTTCTTCCCTGTTTATCCTAATTCCAACAATATTATAACCTGTAAATTCCTTGAAAGCCATCATTAATAATTCCGGCTTGAGATTCCCCCTGCTGCCGCTCAAGAGAAGACAGTCTATAATATACATATTCTCTCTTGCCTCAGAGAGCTTCATACCTACAATCATTGGTCTTATATCAACCTCTTTAAGCGCAAAGCCCTTCTTGGGCTGCTCCTTCATGACTTTAATACTGTCCTGTGCGATGAACTCTTCAATGCTCTTATTCAGGGCTTCAGCAGCAACATTTTCAATATTAATCCTAATCTTGTATCTTGCATGGGTGACAACAGACATTGCACTCTCAGAGTTTTCCCGCAGTTTCATGCCTCCAAGAATTTTTATTCCTTCAGGAAGAGAACTATTCAATCGGTCTTTTATCTCCTCGACATCCATTGTCCCAGACAGTTTAAAATCTACATATTCCGCATTACTTGTAACTCCAAGGGATAAAGGAGCACCGAAAGATATCTCCTGATGCGGGTTGAAGCCGATGCTGTATGATATGGGTATGCCTGTGCGCCTTATAGCCCGCTGGAATACTCTCATAAGATCCAGATGAGATATATATTTTACTTCGTTCCCTTTTGTAAATTTCAATCTTATATTCATTACTTGCAGACACCGCCTTCCTCAAGCAGATTTATACCGCAGCCTGTGCAGGCAGTCCTGCAATCTCTTGTAAGCTCAGCCTTAAGGGACTTTTTATACTCACTTCTCAAGTATTTCTTGTTTACCCCTACATCGATATGATCCCAAGGAAGAATCTCCTCAAAGTCCCTGCGCCTTATGGCATAAAAGTTAGGATCAATGCCGGTTTCTTCAAAAGCCTTCATCCAAACATCAAATTTAAAATGCTGATCCCAGCCGTCAAATTTACAGCCCAGCTCCCACGCCTTTATCAGGACATCGCAGAGCCTCCTGTCACCTCTTGCAAATACAGCTTCCATATAGCTTACATAAGGCTCATGCCAATTGAAGGTAATCTGTTTTTTCTTTATGGCTTTTTGCAGATACCTCTGCTTTTCTATAAGAGTGTCTATCGAGTCCTGCGGCTCCCACTGGTAGGGAGTAAACGGCTTGGGAACAAAGGAGGAAGCGCTCGCAGTTACATTCAGACCTCTTCCTCTTTTTTCCTTAGGCACTTGATAATACCTATCCACAACCTTAAAGGTCAAATCAGCTATTCCCTGAATATCTTCCATAGTCTCCGTTGGAAGGCCTATCATATAATACAGCTTGACGCTGCTGTAGCCCGTCTCAAAAGCCGCGCCCACAGAATTAATAAGGTCTTGTTCATCCACACCCTTATTAATGACATCTCTCATCCTCTGGGTACCTGCTTCCGGAGCAAAGGTAAGACCACTTTTCCTCACCTTCTGCACCTCTTGTACAAGCTTCAAAGAAAATGAGTCAATACGCAGAGATGGAAGCGAAAGTCCTATCCTCCTGCTCTGATATTTGGATACCAGCTTTTCTACCAGCTGGTGGAGCTTTGAGAAATCACTGGTTGATAAGGATGACAATGATATCTCCTCATAGCCGGAGCTTTGTATAAGCTTGTCGGCAATTTCTACAAGCTCCTCTACCTCTCTTTCCCTAACCGGCCTGTATATCATCCCTGCTTGGCAGAAACGGCAGCCTCTTGTACAGCCTCTGAATATTTCAAGCATTATCCTGTCATGGACAATGTCTATAAAAGGCACTATTATTTTGTCAGGGAAATAAGCGCCTTTTAGGCTCTTTATGACCCTCTTCTTTACCTTTTGCGGCATATCCTCGTTTACAGGCATAATTGCTTTTATTGTTGCATCTTCGTTGTAGTCAACATTGTAAAGCTTGGGCACATATACGCCTCTGATGCCGGCAATCATCTGCAGGAATTCATTCCTTGTACCCTTCGCTTCTTTCCACTTCCTATACACTTCCATTGCCTCAAGCAGCTGTTCCTCGCCTTCTCCAAGCATGAAAAAGTCCACAATGTCGTGTAGGGGCTCCGGGTTAAAGGCACATGGTCCTCCAGCAACTATGAAAGGATGATTTTCATTCCTTCCGCTGGATCTTATGGGTATCTCCGCCAAATCAAGCATGTTCACAATGTTTGTATAGCTCATCTCATATTGGAGTGTAAAACCTATAAAATCAAAACTGTCAATATAGTCCCTGCTTTCCAGTCCAAAAAGCTTTATATTGTTATTACGCATTTCTTTTTCCATATCAGGCCATGGTGCGAAGACCCTCTCGCAAAAAATGTCCTGCTGCTCGTTTAAAAGATGGTACAATATCTTCATTCCCAAATGAGACATTCCTACCTCATAAACATCAGGAAAACAAAAGGCAAATCTTATATCTACCTTTGAGGGATCTTTATGTATACTGTTCCATTCCGTCCCTATATATCTTCCTGGCTTTTCCACTCTGGGAAGCAGCTCCTCATATATGTATTCCTTTGTATTATCGTATATCATTTGTTCCTCCGATGCTTTTCAGTTTCGCGTTTCGCGTTTCGCGTTTCGCGCTTAAGCAAATTCTTCGAAAACTTACTCAATACTCGCAACTCGTAACTCGTAACTCGCAACCAGATAATTTTTAACATTTTGCTATAGCTTTATTTGCATAATAGTAAAATTGTCACACTCATATTATTACATAATTGTAGTATAAAATTCTACTAAATGTTTATAATTTGCCTGATTCTTCCGTCATAACCGTATTTTAGAAAGCCTTTCATAATTTCATCCTCACTGATTATTCTTTTTATTGCTCCTGAGGCATCCACTACCTGCACATAGCACAGAGTCACAGGACTGAAGCGATTAACAACCGAGCTTATCCGGGCATCCTCCCTGGCTTTTATAAACCTTTTTCTTATATGCCCCCGGGTGATAAGCATGTTCTTGGTGCTGTTCCCAGTGAAAAGGTAGTAATATGAGCTGAACTTCTCCTCTTTTACAGTGCCTATGTATATGAAGACAGCTGCAATAATAAGAGCAGCACTTCTGCTCCCGGTCGCAAGCATATATATATTGTATCCCAGCAGTATAAAGGCGGCTGCTCTTCCCGCCAATACCAGAATCCTTGTTGCCTGCCTGTAACCCATAAAGAAAATCAGCAGATTTCTTGCAATCTTGCCTCCATCCAATGGAATTATAGGCAGAAGGTTAAAAATGCAGATGACCAGATTGTATCTATAACCTAGCTCCATCAATCCAGAAAAGTTTCTGCAGAGGTAACATGCTCCGGCGACGAGTAAGCTTGTGACAGGTCCTGCAGCCGAGACAATAGCTTCTGCAGCGCCACCGAATTTTGACAGTTCCTCCATCCTGGCAACTCCCCCATATGGCAGCAGCTCAATCTCGAACACCTGTATTCTCATTTTTTTTGCGGTGAATACATGTCCAAGTTCATGGAGGAGCACACCTGCAAACAATATCAATGATTGCTGCAGCCAACCCGCAAAATAGCTTGCAAATAAAAAAAGGATAAAAAACGCATTAAGTTTTATCCTCACAATGTGAACCTCCAGCAATTCCGAACATGAATACAATATCTGCTTATTTTATCTGCCCTTTTACTGTACAATGCATTTCGCGAAATTCATATTGTAAAATTAATTCAAATTTCGCGTAAATGTTTCCTTAGTGTTATTGAATTCGCACCATACCCAAGTCATTTGCCCTTGTGCGTTCAATCTCCCATAAGCTTATCCATGGGGTTCAGTGCTGTTCCATTCTCCTGCACCTCAAAATGCAGGTGAGGGCCCGATGTAACCCCTGTATCTCCTACCTCGCCCAGTATATCCCCCTGCTTTACACTCTGACCCTCTTTGACGCTTATCTTATAGCAGTGTGCATAGACTACCTCATAATTACCGCTCTTAACTCTCACGTACTTGCCATTTATAGCATCCTCACCCACCTTAAGCACTTTGCCTGCCGTGGAGGATTTTATCGGAGTGCCGATTTTCGAATCAATATCTACTCCAGTATGCATTTTCACTGTTTTAAATACCGGGTGGACTCTTTCACCAAACTCTGAAGTTATCTCCCCTTCTACAGGCATTATAAAGCTTGGATTATCCTCAAAGCTTTCCTGTACTGCCCCTATTACCCCAAGATTTTTCTTTGCTTCTGGTATTATATTCTTTATATTTGAAAATGTTCCAAGAGCCTTGGAGAAATTCATATTCCAGTTTATAGTTGTTTTTATTCCGTCAGATATCGTATTTGTCAGATTCATATTAATATTATTTATCAAAAGTACTGCTGCTATGGTTACGAGGGATATGAAGGACTGCATGAGAAACCTGTCCAAGTAGCTCTTCTCTCCGTATTTCTTTGATTTGAACATACTGCCGACTTTTCTATATTCCTTTATGTACTTTGGTCTTGGAATATTTTCGAAATTATTGTTATTCATATATTCTCTCCCCCATAGTTCTTGTATATCTTGTATATCTTGTATATCTATATTATTGACCAGGGAGATTTATGTCCAATAAACACAAAAAACCCGGAGCAAACTGCTCCGGGTTTAGTAAACATGCTAAAACTTTCCGTTATCTTTCATTCTCTTTATGGGTATATTGGCAACAAGTGCAGGTACAGTGGAATCGTCAAACTCCCTTTTGGTTCTGGTAAGTTTGATTTCAAGCCCCTTTTCGTCAATCTCCATATAATCTGATATTACCTTTATCAGTTCACCCTTTATCATTTCAAGGAATTGAGGAGATACATTGGCCCTGTCATGGATTAAAACCAGTTTAAGTCTTTCCTTGGCTATATCCTTACTACTGTCACTCTTGCTAAACATTTTAAACAAGTCCATCACTTACACCTCCTCCTCCTATCTTTTCTTACTCAATCCAAACAGCTTTGCCACCCTATTGAAAAAGCCGTCGTCTGATTCCAGGTTCATGAACGGAACATCTTCTCCCATTATCCTTCTTACAATATTCCTATAGGCTTGTCCGGCCAAAGACTGCTCTACAGAAATTGCAGGTTCCCCTCTGTTGGTCGAAACAACAATGAAATCATCATCAGGAACCACTCCTATGAGGTCTATGGCAAGGATGTCAATCATATCATCAATATTCATCATATCCCCGCGTTTAACCATATCCATCTTGATTCTATTTATTATAAGCATAGGATTTCTCAGTCCGTTTGCTTCCAGGAGCCCTATTATCCTATCCGCATCCCTTACAGCCGATACTTCAGGTGTAGTAACTACAATTGCCCTGTTTGCACCCGCTATTGCGTTTTTAAACCCCTGCTCTATTCCTGCAGGGCAGTCAAATATGACATATTCAAATTCTTCTGCAAGCTCTGCAGCAAGCTTCTGCATTTGTTCAGGATTAACTGAATTCTTGTCCTTTGTCTGCGCAGCTGGAAGCAAATACAGGTTAGGGTATCTTTTATCCTTAATCAGCGCTTGTCTCATTCTGCAAACTCCATCAACAACGTCAACAAGGTCATATACTATTCTATTTTCCAAACCCATTACAACGTCCAGATTCCTCAGCCCGATATCTGCATCAACCAAAACAACGCTTTTGCCTCTAAGTGCCAAGCCGGTGCCTATATTTGCCGTAGTAGTTGTTTTGCCAACCCCACCTTTTCCTGATGTAACAACAATTACTTCACCCATTATACTACCTCCATTATTTATTACCTACCCGAATTATTCCGTATTTATTACTTGTTCCGTAAATATGGTTCTACAACTACCATCCCCTGCTTTACCATCGCGATCTCAGGATTATTGTACTTGCTGCCCAGCCCATCAGGAGAACGTGTTATTATATCGCCTATTCTAAGCTGTGTGGGCTGCATTTTATATGCAACAATGAATGCTCCGTAGTCACCGTTGGCACCTGCGTGAACAATTCCTCTCATTGTGCCCATAATGATGACCGACCCGCCTGCTTTAATGTGTGCTCCGGGATTCACATCGCCGACAATCACTACATCACCTTTATACTGAATCAACTGTCCTGATCTGAGAGTAGCCCTAATTAACAGTGCTTCTCCTTTATGCACGTTTTCGAAAGGAAGCTGCTCAAGCATGTCGGGCTTTTTTATTTCAAAACTTTCAGCTTTTGCTTCAAAGCTTTTTTCATTAAAGCTCCCAACCACTGTCATTCCATATTCTTGTTCTATGACTTCCTTAAGATCATCAAACTCTTCCTGAGTCAGTTTTTTCCCCTTGAAGTTCATTATCTTTGCACCTTCGAAAAAACGTTTGGAAGGTTTGATTTTCTTGTCAAGATTGGCCTTTATTGTGTCCAAATCCATTTCTTCTTTTAGTATTATGTATAACCCATCTTTTGTACCTTTAAAAATAACTGCGTTTTCAGCCATGACAGTACCCCCGGTCGCTTTCGTTAAATAAGTGCATATAAGCTCTATATTATAAAAATAGCTTTCCTATGCATTATAAATTTCTTCATAATTAGCATAAATCCTTCTTTTTCGCGAAAAAAAGTATGTTTGACACAGTCAAACATACTTTTTGTTATGGAATTATATCATTATCCATTAATATGTTGTCCTTCGCCGCCTCAGGAGCCAGATACTCTTCAATTATTGCCCTGGCAATCGGTGCAGGATAGTTTCCATGTCCGCCCTGGAATATCAGAACTGCAACTGCAATCTCAGGTTTTTCATAAGGCGCAAAAGCAACGAACCAAGCATGGCTGTCTAAACCCTTACCCGCTTCGGCAGTACCCGTCTTACCGGAAATTACAACCTTGCTGCCTACAAAAGCACTTCTGGCTGTTCCTCCTGCTTCATTGGTAACAGCGTACATGCCTTGCTTTATTGCTTCAAGATTGGCTGATGAAATCTCTATCTTTTCCGCCACTTCCGGCTGCTTTGCGAGCTTCACAGTACCATCATAGCCTATGACCTTATCTACAAGGTATGGTTTGTATCTCGTACCACCGTTTACTACGGCCGCAGTGGCATCTAAAAGCTGAAGAGGGGTAACATCGTTCAGCCCCTGGCCTATTGTCGCATTTAGCACATTCCCCGGCTGGTACTTGCTCTCACTTATATACCTCAATACTCTTTCCACTGCTTTGGCATCGGTAATGCCAAGCTCTTTAAGTCTTGTTCTTATCTGCCTGGTGCCAGGGTTATTGTCTATATATCCTTTTATCTCATCAAGTATTTTCTGATCATTTATTTTCAAATTGTTTACAATGTAGTTTCCCAGATATCTCTTATACTGGTCCTTTTTATGCTCAGGCCCTTCTACGCTGCCTTTGTACTCTGAGGGAAGCTCTATGCCTGATTTCTCTCCAAAGCCGAATCTCTCGGCATACTTTTCAAATGTCTCTCCGCCTATTCTTCTTCCAACCTCAAAGAAAAAGTAGTTGCATGAGTTCTTAATTGCCAACGACACATTTTGATTATAATGAGGTATACCTGTTGACTTAAATATTGAACAGGAAGGAGATACCCCAGGTATCGCAGTATAATGACCTTTATCAAATATATTTTCTGTAGGAGTGATTGCCCCAGTCTCCAAGCCGGCTACGGCACTAACCAGCTTCATGGTTGAGCCCGGAGGAAGAGTGGCTGAAATTGCATTATTTATAAGCGGCTTTGGTGCATACACATCCTTACTTGTAGGCTGAAGCATCTTCCAGGCTTCGTTGGTTATTCCCGCCGCAAAAATATTGGGGTCAAATTTAGGTTCACTTGCAAGAGCCAGTATCTTCCCGGTATTCACATCAATAGCTACTACTGCACCGGAGGTTGCGTTGGGATAAGTCTTGTCCTTCCCTACACCGTTTCTTATTTCCTCCATGGTTTTTGTCAGTGAATCCTCCGCTATTTTCTGAAGCTTGTTATCAATGGTCAAGAAAACTGTATCACCTGGAATCGGATCTATTTCATCTATTGTATTTATCAATGTTCCGTTTACGTCTACCTCGATTTGCTTCGACCCATCCTTACCCTTAAGATACTTTTCCATTGAGCTCTCAATGCCGGATTTGCCAATAAGATCCTGAGGTGTATATCCCTGCTTTGAAAGCTCTTCGAGCTCAGTTCCTATTTTGCTCATATATCCTACGATGTGACTTGCAAAATCTTTATTAGCGTAATATCTTAGCGGCTTCTGAATTATTTCTACACCAGGCAGGAATATCTTATTCTCTTCAATTTTCGCTCTTGTCTCTTTTTTTATGTTTGTGGCGATTTCCACAGGCTCATAGGCCTTATATTTGTTCTGTCCAACCAGATATTTAACCGTCAGTATTTTTTTAGCCTTTTGGTCATCATATATATCTCTGGGTATCTTATATTTTATACAAAGAGCATCAAATACTTCCTGGGCACTTTTCTCAGCACTAAAGCCATTGCTTTGCTTCCATTTCAATTCTGACTTCCTAAAGTCATATTGGAATTCAGTAATATCAAAAGGAAGCTCAACATTGTTCTCATCCTTCAGCAGCTCATAAGCTTCCAGGTCAATAGTATCCACCGGAATGCCATAGTCCACCCTGAGCTTTGCAAATGCTTCTCGAGCTGTAGCATTTGCTGAGATACCATACTTCTTTTTCCAGTTGCTCTCATCATCCTGGTAGGAAAACCTTGTGGGGTTAATAAGTATGGGAATTTCATCCCTATAGGTATCTCCATTTTGCTCGATTATGTTAATCGTGGAAAGCGCTATGTCATTCAGAGTCTCCTGTGGTATTTCGGTTTTCATAATATTAACAGAATAACTTTGCTTGTTCCCCGCTATAGTGCGTCCGAATTTATCCACGATTGGACCTCTGGGAGCAGTAACCGAAATATTCCTCGTCCTTAAGGTCTCAGATTTTTTCCAATAGTAATCACCTTTTACTATTTGCAAATCCGCCAGCCTGAAAGCAATAACAAAAAAAATTAAAATTGTGACTACCCGAACAATATCAAGTCTATCTTTAAAATATTTTTTAAACATATAATCACCCGACAATACCTTATAATTATTAAATAGCTGCTCATCTAAACAAAAGTTCTCATAGTGATATAACTGGTTACGCGTTTCGTGTTGCGTGTTATGCGTATTTAGCTCGTTCTACGAAGCCTATCTGGACGACCACTAGTCGAGAATCTAATCTCCATACTCTTGTTTCCTACTCCATAGCCATTCTTAAATCGCGAAACTCGAAATGCGTAACGCGAAACCATACTATTCAGGAATACCTGATATTCCTTTAGTATATTCTCCTGTTCATGAACGGGGCTTCATCCAACTTGTAAATATACCTGTATAAAATCGAACCCACTGCTGCATTATAAATAGCCTGTGGAAATATCACCTTCAAGAGCATGTACATATATGAGACTCCTGTGCTGGAAATATTATTTGAGAAATAAGCGAGCAGCATGAAACTATGCTGAAATATAATTATTGCAATAAAGTTGAAAATAAAGGAGGGTATGAAGCTGTCCTTGAATACGTTTTCATGAGCCTGCCCAATAACATACCCTGTCACCATATAGGACAGAGCATTTATACCTATGGCTCGTCCATACATCATATCTATGAGCAGCCCTATTCCCAGACCCGTAAAAGCGCCATAGGAGCTTCCCCTCATAATCGCATAAGCTACAATAATCATTATGGAGAAGTCCGGCTTTATACCATATATGCGCGTATACTGAAACAGAGTCGATTCAAGTATGACATTTACAACTGCCAATGTGCAAATAACTGCTATCCTCACAAGCTACCCCTCACTTTAATGTTTTTCAACACAACATATTTCCAACTATTCAAGTGTTGAAAATACATTTCCTTGGTGTTGTGCCTCTGCAGGATAAGGAATCCTTCCTGTTAAGAGGCACATATTTATTTTACCGTCTTTATAACAAATACTTCTTCCAATCTTTTAAAATCAACTGAAGGTTCTATCTCAACCATTTTTTGCAGCTTTCGCTCCTGTTTTTCTACACTTTTTACCTTTCCAATATATAGTCCCTCTGGCAGTGTACTGTATTCAGAGGTTATAATGTCATCGCCCTTGACTATATCTGCTTCAAGCTCCATAATTGCTGTGACATCATAGTCAGAGCTCCCTGATACAATACCCATATCCCTTGTCCTATTTACAACTATACTTACAGAGCTTCTTTCATCAATGATTGCCATAATCTTAGAATAATTAGCGCCTACCTCTATTATTTTCCCTACAAGATAACCGTGACTGACTATTACCGCATCATTGACTTCAATTCCGTCTTTGGAGCCTTTATTTATTGTATAGACATCATACCAATTGCCCGGATCCCGGCCTGTTACGCTAGCCCCTATATAATTAAACTGCGTATTTGATTCCTTAAACTCCAACAGACTGCGCAGTCTGTTGTTCTCTAGTGCCATCTGGATAAGCTGTCTGTTCTGGTCCTTTAGCGTCTCCAATTCAACCTTAAGTGCTTCGTTGTCAGTTTTAAGGTTCCTTAAATCATACAAGCTCTTAAAGGTATTCTCAAAGAACTCCCCTGAGGAGTAGAACACCCTCTGTACCGGGGTTATTATTCTCCCGAACAATCCCCCCAAAACATCAGGTCTTGTCCTACCTTGAGAAGTAATAGTAATCAATACTATTAATAGTATTGATATTATTATTACAGAAATAAAAAGCTTATTTCTAATCCTCATATATATATAACCTCACACTAATACTTTTTATATCTAATTTTTTTCTTATTAATAATTACTTGAATTCTTATGCCTTATAGAATATGGTCTGCTGATTTCATCATACTGCTCTAAAGCCTTTCCTGTACCCATAGCAACGCAATCCAGAGGATTCTCAGCTACCTGAACTGGCATTCCTGTTTCCTGTCTTACCAAGGCATCCAGGCCGTGCAGAAGAGCTCCACCTCCGGACAGCATTATTCCTCTGTCCATGATATCTGCAGCTAACTCAGGGGGTGTCTTCTCCAAAGTACTCTTAATACCATCCAGAATAGTTGCAACCGGCTCTCTTAAAGCTTCAAGCACTTCCTCTGAAGTAATTTTTATAGTCTTCGGCAAACCAGTTACAAGGTCTCTTCCTTTGATATCTATTGAACCTTCAACAGCGTGGGGAAATGCAGAACCGATAGTGATTTTAATATCCTCACCGGTACGCTCTCCAATTGCTAAATTGTAAGTTCTCTTGATATAGTGCACTATTGCTTCGTCCTGCTTATCCCCAGCTGCTCTTATAGATTTGCTTGTAACTATTCCGCCCAGGGAAATCACAGCAATTTCTGTAGTGCCTCCACCCATGTTGACTATCATGCTTCCGGTAGGCTCCCCAACAGGAAGGCCAGCTCCAATAGCAGCTGCCATTGGCTCTTCAATAAGCCTCGCAGTACGTGCTCCCGCCTGCATTGCCGCTTCTTCAACTGCTCTTCTTTCTACTTCAGTGATACCTGACGGCACACTGACAAGAACCCTGGGTTTTCCAACAGTGGAACCGCCGTATGCTTTTCCTATGAAATATTTGATCATTCTGTGCGTGATATTGAAGTCAGCTATCACGCCGTCCCTCATGGGCCTTATTGCTACGATATTGCCAGGGGTTCTCCCTATCATCTTTTTCGCCTCGTCACCTACTGCCATGACTGCATTGGTGTCAAGCTTCATAGCGACAACTGAAGGCTCCCTAACAATAATCCCTTTTCCTCTCACATATACCAGGGTATTTGCAGTACCCAAATCTATACCAATATCCTTTGAAAAAAAATTAAATAAACCCATTATAAAAATGTCCTCCTTAACAAAATACACATATCATTTGTATTATAATTTACTACTTATAGGGTGCAATTATAGAAATAGTCTTTTTTATATGTTTTACAAGTCCAGTGCAAGTTATTCACCGCACCAAGCAGATTTACATTTTTTTGTTAATTTGCCGGTCTATGGGCTTTATCATATCAAAACAGACCTTTTTCCTTCATACTTATATACTTACCATCTCCAATAATTATATGATCAACAAGTTCAATACCTATGAGCTTCCCCGCTTCAGAAATCCTTGCAGTTATTCCTATATCCTCGCTGCTTGGCGATGGATCACCGCTCGGATGATTATGCACCATAATTATGCTTGCACTCGATTTTTTAATTGCGGGATTGAAAACCTCCCGCGGATGCACGATTGAAGCATTCAAGCTCCCTATTGAAATTTCCTCTACTGATATAAGATTACATTTTATATTTAAAAGTACTAGCTTCATATGTTCCTTTTTAAGATATCTCATATCTTCCATAAGTAAATCCGCAACATCCTTGGGGCTCTTTACAGGCTTGTCCACCCCGAGCTCAAATGTACTCAAACGTTTGCCCAGTTCAATTGCAGCTTTTATCTGTGCAGCCTTAGCCTGGCCTATTCCTTTGATGCAAGACATCTGCTCCACTTTACTGTCAACCAAGTACCTGAGTCCTTGCTCTTGTTTCAATATTCGATGCGCCAGTGAAATAGCATTTTCTTCCTTGGTGCCAACCCTTAATAGTACCGCCAGGAGTTCTGCATTTGAGAGAACAGCAGCGCCGTGTCTTATAAGACGCTCTCTGGGTCTTTCCTCAGCCGGGAGATCTTTAATTGTAGCATGACCATCCTGTATCTTCATATGCACATTCTCCTATATAAGCCTAATCCCAAAACAATTCAGCATTTTCCCAAGTCGGAACAGTGGAAGTCCCACAACATTAAAATAATCCCCTTCTATTCCTTCAATAAATAATGAACCCATGCCTTGTATTGCGTAAGCTCCTGCTTTATCCATCGGTTCTCCGGTATTTATATAAGCCGTAATCTCAGCATCGCTCAGTTCCTTCATTTTTACCTTGGTGCTTTCATACTCGGTCTGGCTTTCTCCTGAAGCAGTATTGATTATACTGAGACCTGAAAACACCAGGTGCTGCTTCCCGCTAAGGTTTTTCAGCATATTGAAGGCGTCCTCTTTATCCCTGGGTTTTCCCATAATCCCATCAAGGTATACAATTGTATCAGAGCCTATTACCAATGCTTCCCCCTGTACTGCTCCTGCTATATCCTTTGCCTTCATATAGGCAAAATACTCCACAAGCTTTTCCGGTGGCAGCTCAATTACCTGCTCCTCAAATTCAGACGGAATTATTTCAAATAAAACTCCAGCTTGTGATAATAATTCTTTTCTCCTTGGTGAATTTGATGCCAGTATTATTCTCATAAGTCTCCCCTGTTCGGTTAAATACTAAGAATCTAAAGTTTTTTGTATAAAAAAATCGCGAGTACAATACCAAGTATACTAAACATATTGATATCAAAGTTCAATCCTAATGTAAGTCTAAGCACATGAAAATTCCACTCATGTGTGGAAATACCCAAGTTATATCCATACTTCAGTATTGGAAGATACTTGCCCAGCAGCTCACCTAAGAAGCCTCCTACAACTAGACCGCATATCACCATTAAAAGCATCACCAAACCACTTCTACTGCTCTCTCTTCTCAACAAGTTCAACTCCTTTATTATTAGCATTTCTTATGTATTGTAAACTGTGAGGTGTAAAATGTCGATATCTGTTTTTTATTGGTGAGAATCCAGTAATTCATACAATGCCTCAAGTTTAAGTTTAACATTTTAAATACTAGACTTCAACTTATTTGGAACCCATTTAACATCCAAAAATCGACAATTTATATAATATATAGACAAAACAAGGGTTAACGACTTTACGTTAACCCTTGTTTACCATATTATTCTATTTCATTTCAATAGCATCTTTAGGGCACTTAACTGAGCATTGACTGCAGCCGACACATTTGTCGTCCAGTACCTTATGCTTGCTTTTAAGCTCGCCTTCAATTGCTTCGAAGTTGCAATGCTTTTTACAAATTGCGCAGCCTATGCACTTATCATCACTAATGAAAGCTTTCTTTCTATCTGCAAAATTTGCGTATATGGTCTTTGTAGGACACACTTCCGCGCACATCATACAGTTGACGCATTTGCTGTAGTCTATCTTCGCTACATTGTTCTCAACCTTGATTGCATCAAATTTGCATGCTTTTACGCATTTCTGGCAAGCTATACAACCGATCTTGCAAACATCCATTGTAGATTTGCCTTTATCCAGATTCTTGCAAAGCACTCTTACCTTATTTGATACTGGAACCAGTTCGATTATTCCCTTAGGACATACTGCTATGCACTTTTTGCAGGCAGTACATTTTTCTTCATCTACAACAGCAGCGCCATTGACTACGTGAATAGCATCAAATGGACATTCTCTAACACAGGTGCCAAGTCCAGTACAGCCGTAACGGCAGCTCTTGGATCCACCTGCGAGCATTTCGGCTGCCTTGCAGTCCTCTATGCCCTGATATTCATATTTTTCTTTAGCATTATTCTTATCTCCGCAGCAAATTACTCTTGCTACTTCGCGTTCCATGCTGCCTGCTTCTACACCCATAATCACAGAAAGTTTTGCCGCAAGCTCAGCTCCTCCTACAGGACAAGTTGTAATTGCTGCATCGCCTCTTGCGATGGCCTCTGCTAGAGCATCGCAGCCAGCATAGCCGCATCCGCCGCAGTTAGCACCAGGTAAAACTTCTCTGACTTCTGTAACCCTAGGGTCAACTTCAACAGCAAATTTCTTTGATGCATACGCAAGTACAATACCGAAGAAAACTGCGATTCCCCCCAAGACTATGACAGGCCAGATTATATTATTAATCAAGGTAGTCACCTCTACTTTCTATAATAACTACAGCAATCCACTAAATAAGCCGCTGAATCCAAGGAAAGCAATGGAAAACAGGCTGGCTGCCAACATTGCTATCGGGAATCCGTCCAAGGCTTTTGGAGTGGGTGCAAACTCAAGTCTCTCTCTCACTCCTGCAAAGAGTACTATTGCAAGTGTGAAGCTCAGACCCCCGCCTACTCCGTTTACAAGGGTTTCGATAAGATTGTAATTACTCTGAATATTTAATATAGCAACCCCTAGCACTGCGCAGTTGGTAGTAATAAGAGGCAGATACACACCAAGTGCCTGATATAGTGTAGGACTTGTCTTTTTAATAACCATTTCAACAAACTGAACAAGTCCTGCAATAACCAATATAAAGGCGATGGTTTGCATATATCCTATCCCAAGAGGAATAAGAATAAAGTACTGAACCATCCAGCATATTACAGATGCAAGACCCATAACGAAAGTAACTGCCAAGCTCATTCCTACTGCAGTCTCTACCTTCTTTGACACTCCCAAGAACGGGCAAATACCCAAGAACCTGGAGAGGACAAAGTTATTTATAAATATTGCACTAATTATTATTAATCCCAGTCTCATCTTTATCCTCCTCCTTAGCTCTTTTTCAAGCTCATAATTTTGTTAAATGCAGCAATTGAAAGTCCAAATACCATGAAGCCTCCTGGGGGCAGTATCATTATCAATGCTGGTTCAAAATTTGCTCCGAATAACTGCATTCCGAAGAATGTACCAGCTCCAAGAACTTCCCTGACTGAACTTATTACTGTAAGAGCAACTGTAAATCCAAGACCCATTCCAATACCATCCATAACAGAATTCAATGGCGGGTTCTTTGCTGCAAAAGCTTCTGCTCTGGCAAGTATTATACAGTTAACAACTATAAGAGGGATAAATATTCCCAGCTGTTTATCCAACTCCGGCGAAAACGCCTGTATAAGCATCTGAACTACTGTAGTAAATGTAGCAATAACTACAACATATATCGGAATTCTAACCTCATTTGGCACTATCTTTTTTATAAGTGATATTATAAGGTTTGAGCCTATAAGAACCGCAGCTGCTGCTATTCCCATACCAATACCATTAAACACAGCAGTAGTAACAGCAAGGGTAGGACAGGTTCCAAGGACCAACCTGAATGTAGGATTCTCTTTTAAGAGTCCATTACTGAAATCCTTCCAAAGATTCATTATTTTCACCTCCAAATTTTCTCGGATATTGAACGCACACAAGTATCCATAATGGGTATAGTGCGAATTCAATAACAATCAATGTAACCGTTTCGCAGAATTTGTTTGAATTTATAATTGTTTTCTGCGAAACACCTTATTACTTACCTGATAATTCCTTTGCCGCTTCAAGGGCCTGGTTAACTCCGTCCGCAATTGCCCTTGATGTGATTGTCGCACCTGCCAATGCAGCAATTTCATTATCCTTTGGAGTACCGCTCTTTATAACGTTGATTGGATTGCCCCAGGTCTTACCGCCGAACTGATCCTGGAACTTCGGAGTTGCTGCATTTTTCCCAAGTCCTGGAGTCTCATTGTTGTTTCCGACTTTAATTCCCTGTACACTGCCATCTGCAGTAACACCAACAACTACATCTATTGCTCCGGCATAACCCTTAGGAGCCACTTTGACAGCATAGCCTATAATACTTCCTCCAGCCTTTGCTGTATATATTTCTGTTACGAATTTATATTTATCATTGGATTTCAAAGCGGAAAAAGTGCTATCATCCAGCTTCTCAAATGCATCCGCTCCGGGAAGTACTGTCTTTCTTGCTTCATCGCTTGCAATTACAAGCTGTTCCTGTATCTTTTCATAGGTTACTGCATTTGTATAACCTAGACCTGCAGCAGCAATAGCACATACTAGCAACAAGACACCGGCCAATCTAATATAATCACGCACTTTTCTTCACCTCCCCGAATTTCTTGGGCATTGTATACTTATCAATAAGAGGAGTTGCAAGGTTCATCAGAAGTATTGAATAGGAAACGCCCTCCGGATAGCCTCCATAGAATCTTATAACCGAAGTTAAGATACCGCAGCCTACGCCGAAAATTATCTGACCTCTTGCAGACATTGGAGATGATGAGTAGTCTGTAGCCATAAATATTGCACCGAGGAAAAGTCCTCCTGCAAATACATGATAAATCATAGCAAAGGGATCAAAGCCTCCGAAGAGGAATGAAAGTACCGCTACCGTTCCTATAAAAGCAACAGGTATTCTGTGGCTTATTACTCCCCTATACAACAGATAAGCTCCGCCAATTATAAGTGCAAGTGCTGATGTCTCACCTATACATCCACCTACATTGCCCAAAAAGAGATTCATGACATTTGGCAATGCCTGTCCTGCCGCTTCTCCACCCTTTATGATAGCAAGTGGTGTTGCTGTTGAAACAGCATCTGGTCCAGGCGCAACCCAGGTAGTCATTCTCACCGGCCATGAAGCCAGAAGCATAGCTCTCGCTGCCAATGCAGGGTTTATAAAGTTGAAACCCAATCCGCCAAAGCACTGTTTTGCGACTGAGATTGCAAATACCGATCCAACAGCTACTATCCAAAGAGGAAGTGTAACCGGTACGTTGAAAGCAATAAGCATTCCTGTAACTACAGCACTTAAGTCATTTATTGTAATGGGCTTGCCCATTATCTTCTGCATAACAGCTTCAGTAGCCACGGCAAACGCAACAGCAGTAACTGTAAGGGTCAGTGCTCCGAACCCAAAGTATAATATCCCGGCAAAAAGCGCGGGCATAAGTGCAATTATTACATCCAGCATTATCCTCTGGGTACTTTCCCCAGATCTGATATGCGGCGATGAAGATACCAAATATCTAGTATTTTCCATGCTTTTCCCTCCCATCACTTAGACTGGGCTTTTTTGCGCCTAGCCAGTATCTCGCGTTTTGATACCCTTATAGAATCAACAAGCGGTCTTTTGGCAGGGCATACAAAAGAACACGATCCACATTCTATACAATCCATTGCATTTAATGCCTCAGCCTGCTCATGCTTGTTTGCGAGCGAGCATGCACTGATATTTACAGGCATTAAATTTATTGGACATGTTTCTACACACTTTCCACACCTTATGCAATTTGAAGGCTCAGGCAGCCTTGCTTCCTCTTCAGAAAGCACGAGAATTCCTGATGTGCCTTTTATTGCCGGTATATCCAATGAGAATTGGGTTATACCCATCATAGGTCCGCCTGCAATAATCTTCCCTATATTGCCCTTAAGTCCTCCACATTGGTCTATTACCTCCCTGAAAGACGTTCCTATCTTTACTAAAAGGTTCTTAGGATTATTCACTCCAGCACCTGTAATAGTTACTATTCTCTCAATCAAAGGCATCCCTGTCTTTATTGCTTGAGCCACAGCAGCAGCTGTTCCGACATTGTTGACGACGACTCCCGCATCTGCAGGCAGCCCGCCTGATGGAACTTCGCGCTTTGTGCATGCAAAAATAAGCTGTTTTTCAGCACCTTGTGGATATTTTGTTTTTAATGCAACTACTTCAATACCTTCAATTCCTTTAGCTGCTTCATAGACTTTTTCTATCGCATCGGGTTTGTTTGTCTCAATACCAATATACCCTTTTTTCACTCCCAATGCTTTCATAAGCGCCTGTAATCCGAATACAACATCATCCGGGTATTCAAGCATCAGCCTGTGGTCTGAAGTCAGGTACGGTTCACATTCAGCACCGTTTAAAATTACTGTATCCACCTTTTTATCAGGTGGCGGAGCCAGCTTCACATGAGTCGGGAAGGTCGCGCCTCCCATTCCTACTATACCAGCTTCTTTTATTATGTTTTTTACATCCTCTGCTGAAAGCTTTGAAAGGTCTCCCTTAGGAGTAACTTCAGCCGAAACGGTATTCTGCATGTCAGATTCAATAACAACACATGGAACAGCCATTCCTCCTGAATAAAGTCTTGGCTCCACAGCCACAACCTTTCCTGATACACTAGAGTGTACCGGAACTGATACAAAGCCTTTAGCTTCTCCTATCTTCTGCCCTACCTTTACCTCATCACCAATCTGCACAATAGGGTCGCATGGAGCACCTATATGCTGCTGCATAGGAATTACAACAACTTTAGGTTCATTTGCTCTTTCAATTGCCAGATTTTCAGTAGCTTTTTTACTGTGTGGTGGATGAGTTCCGCCCTTAAACGTCAATGTTCTTATATCCAATTAGCTCACCCCTTAATTTATATAAATATTTTAAGTGTAGAAATTGAGACCGTGTAAACTCACAATTAGTATCTATTCGACGCTTGTATACAAAATCCTTTTGGAATAATTTTAATTTACTAGATAATATTTTAACACAAATGGGCAAATGCCAACATTTTCAAGCATTACACATATATCATAATTTGATGATAGCCTGAAAACTTTGATGTTAATAAGCTCTGGTGCATATATTATTTCTCAATCTGCCAATAATATTATTGAGGTGAATACATCGTATGGTAATTATTTATAACTGTTATGGAGGGACGCATTCCTCGATACTTGCCTCCGCTATACATCTAAAAAAGCTGCCCATGGACAGAATTCCTACAAAACAAGAAATATTAGGTATAGAACACTTCAACAGGCTGACCTATAGTGATATGGGCCGCCTTATATTCCACGGGGTCGACGATGAAGGTAATTGTGTATATACCATAGGACGAGGTACTTCAAGAGCTTTGGTGCCTGCAATGCGTAATTTGGCAATCGCTTTGTGCAAGGATAATGGTATAGACGAGCACTTTTTATTTATAAACTGCTCACCTACCGTACCCCCTTTAATGACTATGGGCGGTTTTTTTTCCAGAGGTCTCCATATTAACTTTATCGGAGTTCCCCTCCTTGCGAAAGGTGCACAGCAGACATATTATAATATAACAAAACTGGTCGAAAAGTCAAAGGAAATCTGTCGTGAAAAATCCAATGAATGCCTGGTCCTCGATATAGATGTAAAAGGCCGACTCAGTGTTTTCAACTGAGCCGGCCTTTTATTTATAATTATTTCTTTATAATCGCCTTGAATGGGCACTTCTGCAGGCAAACCCCGCATTTTGCACATTTGCTGGAATCTATGCTATAAGCGCTCTTTGGCTGTCCTGAGATGCAGGATGTCGGACACTGCTTTGCACATATTCCGCAGCCCTTGCATTTATCTTCCAGTATTGTATAGTTTAGAAGCGCTTGGCATACTCCTGCCGGACATCTCTTTTCATTTATGTGTGCCTCATACTCATCCCTGAAATATCTCAATGTAGAAAGCACTGGGTTTGGCGCTGTTTGCCCAAGCCCGCACAGAGCCGAGTTTTTAATATTCTTTGCAAGTGTTTCGAGCTTCTCAATATCGCCAGCTTCGCCCTTGCCTTCTGTGATTCTTTCCAATATTTCGAGCATTCTTTTTGTACCTTCACGGCATGGAGTACACTTACCGCAGGATTCGTCAACTGTGAAGTCTAGGAAGAACCTTGCTATGTCAACCATACAGTTGTCTTCATCCATAACTATGAGTCCTCCGGAACCCATCATGGAACCGAGCGCAATAAGGTTCTCATAATCTATAGCTACATCAAGCTCGCTTGCAGGTATGCAGCCGCCTGAAGGCCCACCTGTCTGAGCAGCTTTGTATTTCTTGCCGTTTGGACAGCCTCCCCCTATTTCATATATAACTTCCCTCATGGTTGTTCCCATCGGGATTTCAACAAGTCCTGTGTTGTTTATCTTGCCGCCAAGTGCAAATACTTTTGTACCCTTTGACTTTTCAGTTCCCATACTGGCAAACCATTCCGGACCTTTATTGAATATTGGAGCTATGTTTGCATAGGTTTCTACATTATTCAGTATTGTTGGCTTTCCAAACAATCCTTTTACTGCCGGGAACGGAGGTCTTGGTCTTGGCATACCTCTCTGCCCCTCAATCGAAGCTATCAGAGCGGTTTCCTCTCCGCATACGAAGGCTCCAGCTCCAAGTCTTATTTCAAGGTCAAATTTGAAGCCTGTTCCCATTATGTTTTCACCTAGAAGTCCATATTCCCTAGCCTGCCCTATTGCTATTGCAAGACGTTTAACAGCTATTGGATATTCCGCTCTGCAATAAATATATCCCTGATTGGCACCTATTGCATAGCCTGCAATAGTCATTGCTTCCAACACTGAATGCGGGTCTCCTTCAAGCACGCTTCTGTCCATGAATGCTCCCGGATCTCCTTCGTCCGCATTACACAGAACATATTTCTGATCGTTCTGTGACTTTGCAGCGAAATCCCATTTCATACCGGTAGGGAATCCTGCGCCGCCTCTTCCTCTAAGTCCTGATTTCTTCACTGTATCTACTACTTCTGCCGGCGTCATCTCTGTAAGTACCTTGGCAAGAGCTTTGTAGCCGTCAAAAGCTATATATTCATCTATATTCTCAGGATTTATAATACCACAGTTTCTTAAAGCAACTCTGACCTGCTTCTTATAGAAGTCAACCTCTTCAATTGCTTTTATTCTGTTTCCCTCAACAGATTCTGCATAAAGCAGTCTCTTTACAACTCTTCCTTTTACCAGGTGCTCTTTTACAATTTCCTCAACATCCTCAGGCTTAACCATACTGTAAAAAGAAGCTTCAGGATATATTATTACTACTGGTCCAAGGGCACAAAGTCCAAAGCAGCCAGTCCTTTCTACGACAACTTCACCATCCAGACCATGCTTCTTAATTTCTTCTTCAAAGTTCTTTGCAATTTGTTCCGAATTTGTTGAAGTACAGCCAGTACCTCTGCAAATCATGACATGGGAACGATACATTTCCATTTATTTACCTCCTAACAGATTACTGTAATTGCTTTCTGTTCTGCAAGCCTTCGCCTATTTATCTCCGACTCCGATTGTATATTCATCGACAACCTTGCCTTGAATAATATGTTCGTTTACAATTCTTATGGCCTTTGCAGCATTAACTTTTATATAAGTTACCTTATCTTCTCCGGGTTTGTATACCTCTACAATAGGCTCCAGCCTGCACATGCCTATACAGCCTGTCTGTGCAACAACTACATCCGCCAAATCGTATTTCTTTACTTCATCCATTATCGAAAGAAGCACTGGTCTTGCTCCTGCAGCTATGCCGCAGGTTGCCATCCCTACCACTACTCTAGTGCCAGATCTATCCTTTCTAACATTGATTGTGTCAAGGGTTTTCTTTCTAATCGCTTCTAATTCCTGAATTGTTTTCATTTTACACACCTCCGCGTAAATTCACTAAACCTTCATTAATATAATCCTTTATCCACATCAGAACGTCAGGTTCACAAAGCTGCACATCATTACCCAACGCAGTCCTTATCTCTCTTGTATCAAAGCAAAAATCCCTATGGCCTATAATATGCCTATATACAAAATCAACAGCTTTACTACTATCATTGCCTGCGAGGACAAGGCTCAACATGGTTTCAGACATGTCGCCCATGGGAGCTCTGTCAATATGGCTGTGCTTAAATGTGGCTGTAAGCTTGGTTCCAACATTTTTCTGTGATTCAATCACAAGGTCTCCCTCACATCTAGTGCAAGACGCCAGCATAAGCGGTATGCCAAGACCGACTTTTCTGGTGGTCCTCGTAGTAACAAAGGGATCTTTGACCCTTTCTAGAAAATCTTTATCCATGCCTGCTCCGTTGTCTTCTATATATATAGTAAGTTTATTCATTTCTATATCTTCATGAATAGTAATTTTCACAAGACTAGCCCCTGCTGAAACTGAATTTTGGGACAAGTCCAGAATATGCAGCGATAAATCTTTCATAAGTAAATACTATTGATACTTCTTCAATATGTCTGGAATATCTTCAGGTACTAATTTGCCATATACTTCTTCATTTATCATCATTACCGGAGCAAGTCCGCAGCAGCCAAGACATCTGGTTGCCTCAAGTGTGAATATTCCATCTCCTGTTGTTTCTCCAGCCGCTACTTTAAGCTCTTCTTTGAGCTTATCCAGTATTCCTTGTGCGTTTTTAACATAGCATGCTGTTCCAAGGCACACACTTACTGTGTTCTTACCTCTTGGCTTCAAGGTAAACCTTGAATAAAAAGTGGCTACGCCATATATTTCAGCCAATGAGACGTTCAATACCTCTGAGATTCTCTTCTGTGCTTCTTCAGGAATATACCCGAATAATTCCTGAGTTTCATGAAGAACTGGCATTAAAGCACCTTGCTGATCCTTGTGCTCTATAAGTACATGCTCCAGTTTCTCCATCTTTTCTTTCATTGCAGCGTCAGACATTAAAGAGTTCCCTCCTTCAAATATTTAGAATTGGAAATTATTAATTTCGATTGATATAAATTTGTCAATTTATGCCCTCCAATATTGTAACACAAACTAGATAATTTTTTAACAATTATTTTGAATTTTTTTTATTTTTTCGCATATTTTATTAAAAATTGAGCAAATTAAATAGTTACATAGCCTCTTCCTTGACCTCAAGCTTATCAAAAATCTCACTTATACTCAGGCAATCCAGCTCGATAAAGAATTCTCTCTCACTTATATCTTCCAGATAATGAGCATCAGAGGATACTATATAATTGAACTTACTTAAGAATGGGTATTTTTTAAAAGCAGCTTCTGGAGTGAACTTTTTTGATATCTCTATTGTTTTTACTTTGAGATTGGCAGGGATGAAGCCAAGATTTGCAATAATACTAAAACTTGGTCTGTCCACATGAGCTGGAATACAAATTCCTCCAAGTCCTCTGACCAATATAAAAACGTCATTGACCGAAAGAGCGACCGAAGACAGCAGAAGTCTCTCTTCTTTTCCAACTATTTCATCTCTTGCATTGAAAAGCAGTTGGCGCCCAAACACTTCCTCATTATTCTTTATATCTGGCAAGGAATTATATACTATCTCAGCAAATTTTAAAGCTCCCTCTATTTTTTTGAAAAGGCAGACTACGTGGACTTCTTCCTTTGTCTGGACTTCCATCCCCGGGATAACCATCAGCCCGTTTTCTCTTGCCACTTCCATAACTGCCGGAAGATTGCCGCAGGAGTTGTGATCCGTAACGGCTATAATATCGAGTCCTTTTAGAAGAGCCATATTCACTATATTACTTGGTGTCATGTCCTCATCACCACACGGTGATAATGCCGTGTGTATGTGAAAATCCACCGCAAATTCCATGCTATTCAATTCCCATCTTGTAAAGTTCTTTTGCAAGCTCGTAAGCGCTCAGATTTGATTGAAAAACTGCAATGTTCTCTTCCTCAGCCTTACGTAAAGTATCCTCTTCAACCTCTATGCCTTCCGGTACAATAATACAGCCCAGCTCCAACAATGCTGCCACTGCTATTATGTTTGAGTGAGTTTGAACAGTTATCCATGCATCATTCTTCTTGCCATGGGCCATGACCCAGCTTAATAGATCACAAATATAAGCTCCTCCCAATTCCTTATCTATGCCGTTAGTTCCGGCCAACAGCTTTAATCCCATTTTCTCACTGCATTCTCTTATTATCATATCTAAACCTCCTGCTAATTTATCTTTTACTTATTTTTGAAGCTTTCCATTGTCTTAACTATGCAAATGGCCTTTTGATTCTCACCCTTTACAATATCTTCTGCAAAAGCCCTGCAGGTTGGTGCTCCGCAAACGCCGCAATCAATACCTGGCAGGTATTTTAATATTTCCTTTATCATTTCCATTTTTCTCATTGACTTGGAAATATCGTCATCCAGACGCATTATTGCTCTAGGCTCAATTTTTTCTGTAAGCCTTATCAAACCATCCTTATACATTTCTATTTGTGCTTTTATCTCTTCTTCACAGGTATTCGAGCTCGATAGCCCTTTTGACAGTGCCTTCATACGGTTTTTGGCAATATGGGGGTTCTCAATGGTAAGCGGTCCGCCTACACACCCTCCTATACAAGCCATGCCCTCAAAGAACTCCAGTCCGTCCAGCTTATCCATCTCAATTTCTTCCAACACCTTGATAACCTCATGTATCCCATCAACAGCAAGATAATTCTCTATTCCCAGCGGTTCCCCCTGACCTCCAACTAAAGGCCAGAGCAGTGACTCCTTGCTACTTCTGGTAATATCTTCAGCTTTGCTGCTGCTAATATTCCGCAATATTTCACCGTAAACCGCCTTCATTGACAATACCCCATCGATATAAGAATTCTTAATGCCCAATGGATTTGTCACACTTGTCATCCTTGCAGTACATGGTGAAATGAAAACAACTCCTATCTCAGCTATGGACAAGCCAGTCTTTTTTACAGCTTCTATCTTTGCCAACCGCGCTGCTATCTCCATAGGAGTTTCTATATCGGCCACATTAGGCAGCAGCTCAGGGAACCTGATCTGTATAAGCCTAAGTATTGCGGGACAGGTAGCATTTATTATCGGTCTCTTCTTGTCCGGATTCTTAAGTATGTGGTTTTTTAATACATTGGTTATTATCTCCGTGCCAACCGATGCTTCGTATATCTCGTCAAACCCTATTTTCCTTATTGCTGCCAGCATCTCATTTATTCCGACATTCCCGGGAAATTGCCCGTAAAGCACCAGAGAAGGTATAGCAATAGTGTATTTGTACCTTTTCATGATGTCAAGAGTATCTGTGACTGCATTCTTAGCATGGTTGGGGCATATTCTAATACATTCGCCGCAGTCAATGCATTTTTCGCCTATTATCCGAGCCTTTCCCTCTCTCAGCCTTATTGCTTCAGTTGGACATATTTTTAGACAGCTTGTACAGCCGACACATCTGTCATCATTCAGCACAACCGAGTGAAAGTACTTCCCTCCCATTTCAATCACCTGCTTTCAAATCAACTTCCATAGAAATTACCGTACCTTTTCCTGCAGAAGAATCCACACTAAATCTATCGGAGCATTTTTTCATATTTGGCAAACCCATACCAGCTCCGAAGCCCATTTCCCTGATTTTATCTGTAGCTGTTGAATAACCCTCCTGCATAGCGAGTTCAACATTAGCTATGCCAGGACCTCTATCACTTGCTGTTATTTTTATAAACCCCGGGGTGATCTCCAGTTCAATATGACCGCCCATGGAGTGAATTACAATATTCATCTCTGCTTCATAAGTAGCAATAGATATATTTCTTATGACAGCAGAATCAATCCCCAACTGTCTCAAAATCTTTTTTATATTGCTGGATGCTTCTCCTGCTCTGACAAAATCATCTTTTTCAACAGTAAATGCATAATTTATATCTTGCATTAGTATTTCCTCCATAAATTGACTCTATAAATTACAAACAGTACAACGAGGGCATCTAACCAAAACAGAACCGCGAGGGTGCAGTCCCCTACAGGCCTATGCTTACTCCTTCAAGCCCGTTGCTGTATAGCTTTCCTGAAGCCGTATACAAAGTATCCCTGGTCGAGAGAAGCACAATCTCATTCTCGCAAGCCAGACTTATAATATCCTCTTCAGGTTTTTTCCCCCTGACAAAAACTATGGCGCTTAAATCAGCCATTTCAGCTGTTCTTACCACCTGCTGGTTGGTAAGTCCGGTAAGGAGAATCGTCTTTCCTTTTACAAAAGCCAGAACGTCGCTCATAAGATCAGAACCGAAGGCATAGGAAACCTCCTTGTTCAAATTCTTATCTCCACACAACACCTCTGCGTTCAATATGTTGCTAACGTCGCATATTTTCATGAATATACCCCCTTTTACTTTCCAATCTCGCTATATCAAAAGCTTTCCTATAAATTTTTTGTACGCTTCAAGCTGGTTCATCATACCATCCTGAATTCTATAATAATCCTTCTCATTGTCAAGCTTGTGAGCAAGCACCTCTTTCAGCAGTATTACGAAATTTTCCCTGAAAACCATCTGCTCCTTGGACACATTTATATTTTCCGCATAGCCCAGGTATTTCTCCAGCTTAACCTCACCCTTTGAGATTTCTTCAAGCGCAGGCGCAAGATCGACATTCGACTTTAAAGCGATTTCCTGGCTAATCATGGACTTTGACTTCGCAGTCTCCCAGATAAGCTTGTCTGTTGCCTGTACCAGCTGTATAAATGTATTGTCCGTCTCATTATATTTTAAGCTGTAGCCTGGGAGTCTGGTCTCAACTATGCTGCCTTTTACTTTTACTGCTATACTGTCCTGCACTTTGTCTGCCTCATCCTGGCTGACAAAAACACCGTATATGACTTTATAGCCCTTCTCTTTAACTATAAAGCCATTTAACTTCTTGGCTTTAATGCTCTTTAGATAGGCTCCTGCTTCTTCGAAGCTCTCTGAGCTTTGAAGCTCTATTCTGTAAAGAGCTTTGCTATTTATTTCATAGTTGTATTTGAAGGCAACCACACTGTTTGAGGGTGTCCCGCCTAAAGCCTCCATACTGCTTCCTTTATTGTATATATTCATAAAGAATATTGAAGCAGCAACTGCTGTCAGTGGAACAATTACAAGAAATAAAACAAGGACAACCTTCTTCAAAGCCTTTCTATTTCTATTTCTCTCAAACCTAGTCATCCTCAAACCAACCACCTCGATACAATTATACTGTATATGGAAAATAAAAACGATATCAATTTCGTTATAAATTCTGTCAATTTTCCTCTTTTGTTGATAAGTACTGCATTTTGTATTAAAATGAAATAAAGGCTTGTACCAATATGTTTTGCAATAAACATTTTATATTACGATTTCAATATTGCAAAATCATATTCCTTGAATTCATAGGTTGCCTACATCTTCCTTGAACCAGCTTTAATGCAACCTATATCTCAGAAGGAGTTGATTGAGTTGTCTTCTATTTTATCCGGCCTTCTTCGTCAAAAGCTTTCAGAAATACAAAGTCAGCTTCCACCTTTTGTGAAGCTTCTAAAAGAACCCCCCCCAAGCTTCGAGAAAATGCTTGAGAATGAGATTGTTGGAACAACTGATGATCAAAGCCAGTTGAGCGGCGATTATAGTCAATTAATTGAAGCTGCTTCAAAAAAATATAATATCAACAGCAATATAATAAGGGCAGTTATAAAAGCAGAATCAGGCTTTAACTCAACGGCAGTATCAAGCACAGGGGCCATGGGACTCATGCAGTTAATGCCTGGAACCGCAGAAGCTTTAGGCGTGAGAAATGCTTTTGACCCCAAGGAAAATATAGATGGAGGCGTAAAATATCTGAAGGATATGCTGTCTGAATTCGGCGGCAATCTTGAGTACGCTCTCGCGGCATACAATGCAGGCCCCGGAAGTGTTAAAAAGTACGGTGGGATACCACCTTACAAAGAAACTCAGAATTACGTAAGAAGTATAATGTCAAATTTGAAAAACAAGACATAATGAAAATTCCTGGATTGAACCAGGAGTTTTTTTTATGTGGTTTCCTTTTTCATTATTATAAAGTCAGCTGCCAGGTTCTTAAGCTTGATATACTGTTCAATAGTCCTGAAATATATGAACCCAAGCTTCTGCCAGAAACACTTTCCTACATTGTTTCCGGATATTATGCCTATATAGAATCTTTTAACATCATAGCTCTTATTCAGCATGTCAGTCAAAATGTCGACAGTCTTAGTTCCTATACCCAGCCTCTGGTATCTGTTGTCAATAAGAACTGAGGATATCCATGCTTCCTCACTGTTTTCATAATCTATCCTTCCTTTTATAACACCAACCATTTGCAGTCCAGCACCCTCCCTGAGGAAAATACCCGTAAAAAATTCATGGCTGTTAACCAGCACTTCCAGATACTTCTCATTGATATCCTCCAGGGACATCCTTCTATCTATACCTGTAGCATATATGTTCTGCTCATTCTGGTTATATAAATCCAAGACATCGCCAAGATCATCCTTGGTTATATCTTTAAAAATCAAATTATCCAATTGAATATTTAGAGTAAGCATTTTTTTCACCTTTTCAGTATCATATTTGATATTTATATATTCTACATAACACAATGAATTCCTCCTTTGACCCCAATAAAACACTGTAACAGGCTAGTTCTAGACGCTTCTGCATAATCCACCTAATATTCCCTTTTTTATACATTATTTCTAATTATCTTTACTTTGCGAATATTTTATATATAATCATAATTATAAGTATATTTTTGTATATTTCAGTAAATCTAAAAATTCAGACAGCACCTGACAAGTTATTATCCGCATTTATTATTACTATAATTATGTAATTCTGTTATAATTATTATGTAAATGCGATTTTGTTCACCCTACATTTCAAATTTAAGAAACAGGTGATATAATGGCCGAAGTACGAGTAATGAAAACTTCAGATTGTGAACCTGGTATGGTATTGGCATCAGACATTGTAAACGACTATGGAGCTGTAATATTATACCAGAACTCCGTATTGGACGAGTACTCTATAAATAAGCTGATGAAACTTGGCCTGAATTTTGTTAAGGTCTATAAGGATTATGAGTTTAAGGAGAAGAAGCAGGTTGTTATTGAAGCACAATACAACAACAATCTTGAAGAGTTCAAACAAGTGATATGGGATATAAGCTGCGGTAGAGGCTTGGAAATGGAACGCATACATGAAGTTTCCAAGAGCCTTAGCAATAACTTCGATTCAATAAACGACTTGGTTAATTGCCTGAGCAAGGTAAGATCAATCAATGAATATACATATACTCACAGCTTGAATGTATCCCTGCTCTGCTCCCTGCTGGGTTCCTGGCTGAACCTCAGTCATACTCAAATTGAGCAGCTTTCTTATTGCGGGATATTGCACGATATAGGAAAATCAAAGGTGCCGCCGGAAATCCTGAACAAGCCTGACGCACTTACGAATAAAGAATTTGATGAGATTAAGAAACACCCGGTGACTGCCTATAAGATGCTGGAGCAAAATGAGAGCATAAGCAAGGATGTTGCTCTTGGCGTATTGATGCATCACGAAAGAGAGGATGGCTCAGGATATCCCTTCGGACTGCGCTCAAACCAGATTCATTATTATGCGAAGGTCCTCGCCGTTGTTGACGTATATGACGCAATGACCTCCAACCGTGTATACAAGAAGCGTCAGCCGCCATTTGACGTGCTGGAAATGTATGAAAGTGAATATCTGACCAAGTGTGATACAGGTATAATGCTTACATTCTTAAAGCATATATCAAGCTATTATGTTGGAAACATGGTCAAACTGAGCGATGGCTCCACAGCGGAGATAATATATATTAATTCCAACAGGATTTCCAAGCCTCTTGTAAAATCGAAAGACTCGATAATCGACCTTAGCAGCAGACTTGACCTGAAAATTGTAGAAATGCTGTAATAATTGAACTAATTAGGGTATTCAGCTGTAAGCTGCACTCCACCCGAAATTAGTTCTTTTTTTATTGAATTTTTTGGTACAAATGAGAAAATATCTGGTATAATAAAAAAGTGGTATGGACACATTTTAATGTAGCGGGACTTATATTGACCCATACTATTATATATCTCATATAATGCAACATTATATGGTTTTCTATGTAATATAGTTTCATTCTAATGTGAATGACTACTATAAATATTAGATATACTTATATATATCAAAGGAGGTATTATCATGCCATTAGTAACAACAAAGGAAATGTTCAAGAATGCATATGAAGGTCAATATGCAGTAGGTGCGTTCAATGTCAACAACATGGAGATAATCCAGGGTATCGTTGATGCAGCAAAGGAAGAGAAAGCTCCTCTTATACTCCAGGTTTCTGCAGGTGCAAGAAAATATGCGAAGCATGTGTATCTTATGAAGTTGGTTGAAGCAGCGGTTGAAGACAGTGGTCTCCCGATCTGCCTGCACTTGGATCATGGTGATGATTTTGAGATTTGCAAATCCTGCATAGATGGGGGTTTCACATCCGTAATGATTGACGGCTCCAAGCATTCCTTCGAAGAAAACATAGCAGTTACAAAGAAGGTTGTTGAATACGCTCATGCGAGAGGTGTGGTTGTAGAGGCTGAGCTGGGCAAGCTGGCAGGCGTTGAGGATGCTGTGAAGGTTTCCGCAAAAGATGCTACATATACAGATCCTGATCAGGCAGTTGAATTTGTTCAAAGAACAGGGGTTGACTCCCTTGCAATAGCTATAGGTACAAGTCATGGTGCATATAAGTTCAAAGGCGAACCTGAGTTGGATTTTGCAAGACTCGAGAAAATATCGAAGCTGCTGCCAAACTACCCATTAGTTCTACATGGAGCTTCAACAGTGCTTCCTGAGTTTGTGGCGCTTTGCAATAAGTACGGTGGAAACGTTGCAGGAGCACAAGGTGTTCCTGAGGATATGCTCTTAAGGGCTGGAAAGCTCGGAGTTTGCAAAATAAACATAGATACAGACCTGAGACTTGCAATGACTGCTTCTGTAAGAAAGCACTTTGCAGAAAACCCAGGAGATTTCGACCCGAGACAGTATCTGAAGCCGGCAAGAGAAGCTATAACGAACATGGTGAAGCATAAGATAAAGAATGTGCTGAACTGCAGCGGCAAAATGTAAATATGGGATAAAAAGGCTATAACCAAACGGTTACAGCCTTTTATTCTACTTGTTATCCAATTCCTCCAGCACCCACTGCGTAACTTGCTTCACAATAGGTCCGCAAAGCTCATTGTGCATTCTTTCCTTGTTCTTGGCAGCTACCTCAGGATCTCTGAGATTTACGCCTGTTATATCATAGCAGCTGACCGAGCCATATTTCTCTTTGAACTTAGCAAATACTCTGTCTGCCGGTATATATGAGGTGTCACGGCTGTCCTCGCTGGACTTCCTTCCACCCACCAAGCCCATGCAGATGAAGGCTGCATTCAGTGCACCGCAGTTGCTGCCGTTCCTGCTCATTCCGCTTCCAAAAGGAGTTGCGATTCTCTGTGGTATTTCCTTGTCCAAACCCAAATGATCACATACAGCCATTACAACTGATTCGCAGCAGTTATAGCCGTCGTTAAAGTAGTTCAATACTTTAGCCTGAGTCTCTTCATATTTTCCCATTATCGATTCTCCCCCTAATGTAAATTAAGATTAGTTCTTTAGTTTGCCGAGTTGTCTTCCCTCTTCCACTCCCTTATGTACCTGCCCCCGACTTTCTCTTCCAGCATATAATCCCCCCTGACTTTTATGAATTTATCTATCTGCTCTTGAATATGCTCAACCTGGACTTATAATAAAAAAGCAGTCTCGAAAATGCATAGTCATATATAAAGAATACCAGCTGCAAAGCCGCTATGAAACCTACCAACAGTACGCTGTTCTTGGTGAATTGGGGAGGAAGAGCTGCAATGAAAAGACTCTTGAAAAGCAAATACCATAAAAGTCCTGATATATTGAAGACCGCAAGCTTAAGCAGTATTTCAGCCGCCGCTTGCCTTCCCCTTTCTATTATATACTTGGATATTGGGTAATGCCCGAAAAACAACATGAAAGGCACTATTCCAAATATATTGCCTGTCACCAGTACAGACAGGACACATGTAGTGAAATATAGTGCAATTCCTGCTCCTGTCCCAAACTCAATTACCGCAAAGGCTACGGGCAAAGATGCCAAAAAATATAATGTCAGCTTGCCGGTAGGCATTATTGAATCCATATACAAAAGCACCACCGCTGCACCGGTAAATATACCAATAAAAGCTATTTTCCTGCTCATAATGTCACCGCCTATAAAGATTATAAGAGAACTATGATTTTTACATCTCTTATGTTAACAGCAGCTAAGAAAGTCCCCGCCCATGCACTCGCAGCAGCAGTCTGTACAGACCATGCACTGGCATAAGCCACATAAGTCAGGTCCATTGTTATAGCCTCTCCTGTTATATACCGTTGACTGATACTGCCCGTTTGTATTCATTACCCTGTTCAGAGCATCTCTGAATTCAAAGTTGCTGGGCTCCATATCCGCAGCGGTCTTCAAGCTCGTAACTGCCTCATTGTACCAGCCTCGTCGCATAAAGATAAGTCCCTTGAGGTAATGCCACTCGCCACCCCTGAAACTGATTCCATCCAATATTTGCTCGGCAGCAGCAACATTGCCCATATTTATATATGTCCTTACCTGGTCATAGTAGGCTCTGCCTGCTTCCTCCTGATCGTTTCTGTATCTTGGCCCCTCCTGTGCACTGTAGCTCCTGCTCCCTTTTTGTGTCTCCGCCTTCTTCATAAGGTAATCGTAAGCCTCATTTATCTCCTTAAGCTTATCTTCAGCTAAATCTGACAGGGGGTTATTCTGGTACTGATCCGGGTGGTACTTCTTAACCAGCTCCCTATATGCTCTTTTTATTCCCTCTGCATCTGTGCCTTCTCTAATTCCCAATACTTCGTATGGATTTCTCATCTCTCGTGCAACTCCTTTTTTCGCTGGTTATGCAGCTCAATACTTTCTCAGTCTTGCCGTATAGGCCTTCATATAAGATATTATCAATTATCCCTTTATTGCTCAGCTTCAATAGCTCTATAGAACTCGTGGTCTGTGACAGTGCCTGCAGAAGATTTATCCTAACCTCATCTGCAATTCCCGTCTTAAAAGCTTTAATATCCTGATTTTCATATTTGTATTGCTGCAAAAGAGGATTATAGCTTCCGCTTTTTATATCCTTTTCCATATCATCAAATGCATCTATTAAGTAAACCCATTTTCCCAGATTGTAGCCTATCCAGCCCAGAATCCTTGATATTGACTGATCTTCACCACTGTAGCCTGCGGCAAGCAACTGGCTAAGCATATTTGCAAAGGGCTCCGCCGCTTCATCCATCGAACTGCATTTCTGCTCCTCCAATAGTACCTGTGTCGAAATTGAAGCAGCTATGATTTCGTCAAGCTTCTTGTTTTTTGAGGCAGCATTTTTATAACCTCTTCGGAAAGCCATTTGTGCTATCCGCGGAAGCCAACCGCCCTCATCCCTTATGTTATCCTTCAATTTATAATACGTAAGCAGCACATTAATGTCTGCTGCAAAATCAATATGCCTGCTGTTTTTTACTATCCATTTTCTTTTCACCGGATTGGCTATGCAGCTTTCTTTCTTAAGCACAGGCACCTCATTATGAACTGAGGAAAGCAATAATCCCAAAAAAACAGAGTCATAATTAAGTGCAAATCTTGAAAAGGTCCCAAAGCTTCTGCCCATTGATTTGCACAAGCCGCAGTAATAACCCCTGAACAGCTCATATTCTTTCATCTTTAGCTCCGGCTTTTCCGGCATTATATATCCAAACATGTAAGCTCCTTCAAATTTCTTTTCCTACTATTATAGCATATTTAAACATAAGTAAGCGGGCAAAATGCTTTGGAAAACACTTTTGTTCCGTATACTTCGAAATCTGCCGTAATATTGGCTTCATCTTCACTAATTACTATACCCTGACCATACTTTTCATGGTATACCTTCACTATATCACTGATTTCAGGTATTGCTGCCTGGGCATCGTGCTCTATCCTCTTGACGTCGATATTTGCTTTTATCTCACGGCGAAGCTCTGAAAGGTTCGCTCCACGGCTTACAAAATCCTCACTGTCAATTAGTTCAGGAGGAATCATCCTCAGGTATGGGCTTGGTATTCCGTATACACCAAACTCATCGGGGTTTGTATGATAGGATATCTCAAGAAAATCCTTAGCTCTGGTTATACCCACGAAAAACAGCCGCTTCTCCTCTTCTTCCTCTCCCGGTTTTCTTGCCGGAATAGGTATCAACCCCAGATTGGCGGCAGAAATAAACACACACTTGAATTCCAGCCCCTTGGAGGCATGCAGTGTCATAAGCTTGACTGAATCGCTGCTTTTCCCTGCTCTTTCACTAAGCAACTGACTTCCATACAGTGCAGAGTTATTCAGATAATCCTTAATACTGGCATATAGCTCTTGTCCAGTGTCAGCTGCATACCTGGTTATATCCCCAAGAAAACTCAGTACCCTTGTCCTATCCTCCTCATAGGTTATGGAGGTGGGCATCAGATATACGCCAAGATCGAAATATTCGAAAATGCGTACAGCATCTATTTCATTATCAGTGCCGCACCAAGCTTTAAATTCAATGGTCCTTTTCATCAGCTCGTTACCCGGGGTGTCACCCGCCTCAACGGTGCAAATAATCTCCTTTATCTGCTTTTTCCCCATACCCAAGCCGTATCTGTTATCCCTAAGCATGTATGCAACGCTATCCCTGTCGTTAGGATTAGCTGCTGCCTTTAACAGCCTCACAAGCCAATACAATACAGGTATGTCCTTGAGCGTCCGCTTTAAAGAAACCTCATAGGGTACTCCGCCTTTTTCAAATACATTCGTGAACACTTCCGACTGCTTCTGTTTTCTGTATAGTACAGCAAAATCACTGTACTTAAAACCCTCGCTCACAAGCTTCCTAATCCTGTCGCAAAGGTATAAGGCTTCATTGAAGGTGTTATGGTGTTTTTTCACCACTATGGGCTTACCCTCGTCCCTTATGCCCCTGATAAGCTGTCCCGGTTCAAGGAATACTCTGGCAGCATCCAAAATAGTTGTGGTGGACCTATAGCTTATGGGAAGGGTTAATTCATTCCCATTGTATGCTTTTCTGAACTCCCCAAAAATATCTTTTCTGCTGCCTCTCCATGTATATATAACCTGGTTTGGATCCCCTACAGCAAAAACGTGCGTTTTTTCCTTCTTCATACACTCAATAAGCTCAAGCTGTCTGTCATCGCTGTCCTGGAACTCATCAACAATTATCCATTCCGGGGCATATTCATGGTTTCGCAGAAGAGCTGTGGCATTCTCTATAAGATCATCAAACTCCATTGCGTTGCAGCGTTTCTTTTCTGCTTCTAGAAGCTTGATGAATTCAGTCAGGTCATCATCATGCTTCATATTGCCATAAAGAAGCTTTCCCTGCCTGTGCTGTTCGATCCTTTTTCTTATCTTATTCTTGTATTTCAAAGCCAGATCATTTTCATTTATTACCCGTTCATACAGCTCCAGCATTTCATCAGCATCATAGATTGAGAACCCGCTGGTATATCCTAGCTCTTTTACCGGAAGCACAGAAGAGAGAAGTGTTCTGCATACTCCGTGAAAGGTCCCGAAGAAACGCAGCTCCTCCTCCTTTATGCTTTTGTTCTTTTCCTTTATGCGTATCTTTATCTCTTCCGCAGCTTTATTGGTAAAGGTGAGCACTACCATGCTTTCAAGAGGAATCCCCTTGGCAAAGTGCAGATAAAGTATCTTGTTTATCAATACTGTAGTCTTTCCACTGCCTACCTGGGCATTCAGAAGCATTACCCTGCTGTGATCCAATACAGCGGCTCTCTGATATTCATTAAGCTTATCCAGGTCCTGCAGCAGCTCTTGAAGCTCAGGCTTCTCCTGTCCCTTAAGCTTTCTATACAAATCCTCCATATAAGGACTCACCTACTTCACTAAATCGTCATACCTTCTCATTATCTTCTCGCCTATATCTCCCGGGGTCTTGCTTAAGACCTTAACGCTTATATCAAACCCCGATGGCACCTCTACATATCTCTTGATTGTATTCACAAGCTTTCGCTTATTGGATGGGTCCAATATCCATTCCTCATAAAACTTGAAGTCCGTTACTATATTTAGAAGGGAACCAGACACTTCAACATTGTCTATTGTGCTCAGGAAGCTGTTCATGTACTCACCCTTCGACCTCAGGAAGCGTACGAACTCATCCCATCTTGCAGGCAGCTCAGAAAGCTTGCACATATGCTCAATCACTATCCTTGGAGCCAGCTCTGCCTTTTTTATGTTTTCGGGAGTCTTCGCTTCCTTTAGCATGGATTGAAGCCCCCAATGCACCAGCTTCTTATCCAGGTGATAGTCTCCTACGCAGGCAGGACAGCCATCCTCGCAGCCGCAGTTTTCCACCAGCAGTATTGCTTCCTCCAGGATGTTCTGCGCATAATCATAAGCCTTCTCAGAAAAACCAAGCCCTCCCGGATAAAGGTCATATATGAGTATATGAGACTTTTTGACCTCCCCCTGCTCAGTTTTTGTGTTGAATACAGTGGCCGAAAGATCCTCATGTGTGGACATTGTCCTTCTCATGGAAGCGTTAAGCAGACTATGCTTTAAGCCGTTATAGTAGTTATGCTGCGTATAGGCATTGAAAACTCTGTCTACTTCGTCATCCACCGTAAACCACAAACCTTCTGTCTCTATCTCCTGAAAAAGAGGAAGCGTTATGCGCTCAAAACCAAGGTTCTGATGGTTGTGAAACTGCACCATCTTATATGCAGGTATCGCCTCTTTCACCTTCACATCTCCGAAACGTGCTTCAGTCCTCTTCACAGTCTGAGCCTTGAATTCCCTCAGTACATTTACATCGGTCTCAACAAAAGGAACTGTGAAATAGTTCATATCCACAGGAAATACATGTGCTATCCTGTTCACAATATCCAGGCTCTCTACCATGAACTGCATGCTGTCGTGTATATATATAGCTTTGGGATGCACCTCATGGAATGCGAGGTATTCATCCATTTCGGTAATCACCATGCCGTTCAGCTTGTTTACTACTTTATAGGTCTTATTATTAATATTCCTTAGATTAAAGTCCCCTGCCGGGAACTCGTTTCCCGTCCAGATATAGCTCCCGCCTTCATTTCTAAGCTCCTTGGCCTGTATAAGTACAGGTACTATCTCACCAAGATCCGGAAAAATCGCTGCATCATCAAGAGATAAAGGCAGCTCGGCTGCCGCAGCCCTTACATGAGCCAGCTGAATAAAAAGGTTATCCTTGTCAATTACCGCGTTCTCCACGCCGGTATCAAAGAGCCAGTCGCTGTTTATTGCAAGATACTGGTCGTTAGGTGTGACATCAAGTATCAGTATTCCATACGCTTTTCCGCCCCTTCTCCCAGCTCTGCCCAGCTGCTGCCAAAAAGATGCCTTGGTACCGGGAAATCCGGCTTCGACAACTATATCAAGCTTTCCTATGTCTATGCCCAGCTCAAGTGCGTTGGTAGACACCACTCCAGCCAGCTTGCCGGATGCCAGCCTGGACTCAATTTCCCTTCTCTCCTCAGGGGTATAGCCGCCTCTGTATCCGGCTACCAGGTGAGATAGATTTCTTCCCAGTGTAGGCTTGTCATCAAGATTGGACAGCTTATCCCTTACCTCCTTCAATACAACCTCTACCTCTCTTCTGGTCTTGCAGAAGGTAATGAATTTTACATCCTGCTCCACCAATGTCGGTATCAGTTCTGAGGCTTCCGCTTCCGGCGTCCGCCTATACTGTGTATCCCTTACCAGGGGAGGCTGCCAGAAATACACTGTTTTCTCACTGGAAGGCGAACCATCCTTATCTATTTGTATGAACTCCCTGCTGCAAATGTTTGAGGCCAGCTCCACTGGATTGGCTATAGTGGCTGAACTGCAGAGGAATTGCGGCGAACTCTTGTAATAGCTGCATATTCTCCCCAGCCTTCTCATGATATTTGCCATATGAGAACCAAAAGCACCCCTGTAATAATGCAGCTCGTCAATCACAAGAAAATTCAACCGTGAGAATATATGGTTGAAGCCGAAGACGCTGTGGTTGGTCAAAAAAGATGAATTAAGCATTTCGGGGTTTGTCAGTATAATGTTGGCATTTTTCCTGATTCTTGACCTCTCGCTTGTGGGGGTATCCCCATCGTAAATCCCTGCCTGTATCCTTTTGGGACCGAAGTGCTCCAATATCGGAACCAGGTTCCTATACTGGTCATGGGCTAATGCCTTTGTAGGATACAGGAATATCGCCCTTGTGGTAGGGTCCTCAAGTATCTTCTGCACCACAGGCAATAGAAAGCTCAGTGTCTTTCCACTGGAGGTGGCGGTTGTTATGACCAGATTTTTTCCCTGTAAAGCTTTTTCAAACATCTCACTCTGATGGCAGTAGAGTTTGTCTACCCCTTGGCCTCTCAAGTATTCGCAGAGCTCCGGAGACAAAGCCTCTGGAAAATCTGTTGAAATTGGGTTTCTGGCATTTATAGTCTTGGTTGATATTATCCTGTTTTTAAATTCACCCAGGTTTAAAAAGTTCACAGTTAATCCCCCTTGCTTTAATTTATTAAAGCATACCTAATGTAATCCAATCGTGCAGTGAAACTGCATCGATGACAGGCAATACTCTGCCCGGAAGGGATATTTATATATCCATTTGTTCATTTCGATAATCATTCTGAGTTTGTACATAAACATATGTTCTCATTCTCATACTTATTTTATCAAAATAATACAATATTGTAATTAACTATTTTATGTTCGAAAAAAATAAAAGACCCGCAAAAGGGTCTTCTATATTGTATATGAACTTAAATTGTTTTCTAGATTAATTAAATAAGGTAACTTTTCAGGAATTCCGGTATTCCATCTGCACTCCTGCTGCAGCTTACCGTGAAATTCACACCAAACTTTTCGTTGAGATTCTCAAGGTTCTTAACAAACTTTTCAAGACAATCGTCTTCTGCACTGCTTACTATTTTCTGCCCATCAATAAATACTCTGTCTATGTCAAAATTCTGTGATATCACGCCGCAAATAAAGCCATAAAAGGATTTGAGGTTTTCCAATTGAAACTCGCCAGCCTCAATTAGTCTAATGTTTCGGTTAAGGTCATATATGTGGTTTCTGTCTCTGTCGATATAAACTACGTTTCCATTTGATGCTTTGACGGACTCATTAGCCATGTCGATCATTCTTTTTGTCTTACCTGAGCCCTTTACACCCAGAATAAACTTAACCATAATAATTACCCCCTTATATGTTTTTATATTGAACGCCCCTAGCCCAATCAAGGGTAAAGTGCGAATTCAATAACTGTAATGAAATATTTTGCGAAATTTGAATATATACAAATTGATATTTCGCAAAATAAATTGTTGGAGATTAATATAAAGATACTATAATATGATAACTTTTTCAATCTAAATATAGCTGCAAACTTCTAAATATTCTGTATTTTTAGAAGTTTAGCATGTTCAATCCCTATATTTCAAATATTCTCAAATAAGTTGATAAATCTTTTTGAACGCACTAAGCTTTCATATTGGGTATTTCGCAAAATCTATATATCCAGAATCTGATAAAAATGCAAAATATTCGTTTTTCATATTATAAGCATTTTTTCAATATTTATTATGCATTTGATAAAAAATATTAGGAGGAAGTTTACTTGACCTAAAATATCTCACATTTATCTCTTCAATTGCATATTTTTTCTATTTACATAATGTAAATTTCTTGAGATAATATACGCATCTCCATGCTTACAAAGCCAGTACTTATAGCTATTAACAATAATGTATGAATATAAATTAATACCGCTTTATCTGTGCAACATATTATGTTTTCTAAGCATGGGGTGAGTCGTGAATTATGTTAACTACACAGGTATAGTCAGTAAAATACGAAAGGAGCAATATAAATGGCACAAAAAACAAAAAGAGAAGCAACACTACTCGAAGCACTGATTCCAGTTGTAATTACAATCGGCCTTTTAATGTATATGGTTCTTCCGTTCTTCGGTGTAAACGGAGATGTGCATATCCCACTGGTGTTGGGAGCTCTTGTGGCAGCAATTGTTGCAATAACCAGACTCGGTTATACTTGGGGTGAGGTTGAAGAAGGAATAATCTCCAGTATATCAGGTACGATGCAGGCTATTTTAATTCTTGCAATCATAGGTATGATAATAGGTACATGGATACTCGGTGGTGTTGTTCCCACACTTATCTACTTTGGTTTGCAGGTGCTTTCACCTGGCTTTTTCCTTGTAGCTGCATGTCTGCTTTGCTGTATTGTATCCCTTGCGACAGGTACTTCCTGGGGCACAGCAGGTACAATAGGTATAGCTCTCATGGGCATAGGCGCAGGTATTGGAATACCCGCTCCAATGACAGCTGGTGCTATAATATCCGGTGCATACTTCGGTGATAAAATGTCACCTCTTTCCGATACAACCAACTTGGCTCCTGCTATGGCTGGTGCTACTCTTTTCGACCATATCAGACATATGGTATATACCACAGGTGTCAGCTTAGTAATAGCACTCATTGGCTTTGGCATCTTAGGCGCAAGATTTGCCAGCACAGCTCTTGACGCTTCCAACATACAGCAAGTTATGAGTCTAATGAAGGAGAATTTCAATGTTAATCCCCTTCTCCTGCTTATACCTATAATAGTAATCGTAATGGTTGCTAAAAAGGTTCCTGCTGTACCTGGTCTCTTCATAGGCACACTCCTTGGCGGAGTTGCTGCTGTTTTGTTCCAGGGTGCAAACCTTGCCGATATTATGAATGCAATGCAGAACGGCATTGTTTCTGAAACAGGAAACCAGGTGCTTGATGACCTCCTCACAAGAGGCGGCTACCAGAGCATGATGTGGACTATATCACTTATATTGGCAGCTCTTACTTTCGGCGGAATACTCGAGAAGACAGGTATGCTCGAAGCTGTTGCAAAAGTAATCCTGAAATTTGCAAAAAGCACAGGCTCGCTGGTTACAGCAACAATCTTCACAAGCATATTCGCAAACGTTCTTGCTGGCGACCAGTACCTTTCAATAGTTCTTCCTGGCAAAATGTATAAGGATGAGTTCAGAAAAAGAGGCCTTGCTCCAAGAAACCTTTCAAGGTGCTTGGAAGATGCCGGTACACTTACTTCACCGCTTGTTCCATGGAATACTTGCGGTGCTACAATGTCAACATACCTTGGTGTTCCAACAATAGAATATCTTCCATACTGCTTCCTGAATCTTGTTAACCCGATAGTATCCATCGTATTCGGTTTCACAGGAATCACAATGATGAAGCTGGAAGATGACCCATCAGCTCCGGAATACAAGGGACCAAAAGCAAAGAATAAAGGCGTTTCAGCTTAATAAGTTCAAACAAAAAGCCTGTTGCGCAAGCAACAGGCTTTTTTTCATATCTCTATCAATTCTTTTGTATACTTGTTCAGCACTTCCACTCCAGTCTCTGTCACCATTACAAGGTCTTCTATCCTCACTCCGAACTTGCCTGGCAGGTATACTCCCGGTTCTATGCTGAATACCATTCCAGGTTGAAGTATAGATTTGCTAATATTTGATATGTACGGCTCCTCATGGACTTCCATACCAATCCCATGTCCTGTCCTGTGTATGAAATAATCCCCATAGCCCTTCGCAGTAATATAGCTTCTTGCAGCAGCATCTACTTCAGAAGCTTTCACCCCTGGCTTTACTGCTTCTATAGCCTTTCTCTGAGCTTCCTTGACAGTCTCGTATACCTCTCTATATTCCGATGTTGCCTTACCAAGCATTACAGTTCTGGTCATATCGGAGCAGTAACCCTGGTGTACGCCGCCAAAGTCCATAACGATGCTGTCTCCAGCCTGTAGAATCCTATCCCCTGCAGTATAATGCGGAAGAGCGCTGTTAGGTCCGGAGCCTATAATTGTTTCAAAGGATGGACTTGACATGCCCTGCATTTTGAGCTCTGCCTCCAAAATATCCCTTACTTCAGTCTCTCTCATACCTGCCTTAATCCTTGGAATAGTCCTTGCTACAGCCTTGTCCGCCAGCTCTGAGGACTTCCTCATCTTATCAGCTTCATCAGTCGTTTTATGTTTTCTCAGCTCTCCAATTACACTGGTCGCTTTAATAAATCGAGCGCCCTTAAAAGCTTCATATATTTTTTCAAAGATATTAAACCACATAGTATCTTCGATAGCAACTGCGCCTTCCGAATAACCCTTTTCATGGCACAACAAATCAAGGATTTCCTTAGGATCCTGTGAATCATCCCACGCTATGATACGGTCAAATATAGCTTTTCCCCTTACCTCATGCTCATACATCTTTGGTACTATAAATACTATATCACCGCTTGCATCAAGGACAGATACCAGCAGTCTTTCTCCCTGGAAAGTATTGAAGCCTGTAGTATAAAGCATATCCATTGACGGACTAAGCACTAGCGCTTTAATTTCTTTTTCCTTCATCACAGCAGTAAGCTTGTCTTTTCTTGAAACCAGATTTCTCGTTTCGTCGGCATTACGCATATATATTTCCTCCCTCCAAAATTTCAAAATACAAACCATAATTATTATAGCACAATTTGGCAATTACTCGTATATTACTATTTATATAGTACAAGTATCTCAGTCACATTCTTTCCGGTTATACATATTATGAAAATATATGTGTTTCTACCTTTGTATTGTTAGGGCTTCCCTATGCAACACAATATCTTTCGGGAGGTTAATAAAATATGAATCTTGGGATTGACGGAAGAATAATAACCTGGCATATAGGCTCCGGTTTAGCTACCTATACCAACAACCTGCTGGAAAACTTGAACAAACAGCAGCAATTGAAGAATATATACTTATTCTATCCATATAAAGATAGAACTGATTATTTTGACATCAATGATATACCCAAGAACCTTCTGATTGGCGAAAGGCGTCTTGATTTCTGGCGTAATGTCTATGATTTGAAATGGGATATCAATTATCCCATTGATATTTTTCACAATACCGTCAATGGCATTGGACTTCCTAAGAACTTAAAGGGAGTCAAAATCATAACCCTCCATGATCTCATTCCTTATGTAATGCCGGAAACAGTCGACAGGCCCCACTTGGACTATACCCTGAGAAATACTCCATACATCATTGAAGATGTTTCTCATATAATAACTGTTTCTCATTATTCCAAATCGGATATCCAGAAATACTTCGGAGTAGCTGACGACAAAATTACAGTGACGCACCTTGCTGCAGATCCGATCTTTAGACCTTTGGATAAGGATAATGCAAAGAGAGTGATTTTCAACAAATATGGCGTGGATAAGAAGTATGTGCTTTATCTCGGAGGCTTCAGCCAAAGGAAGAATATAGCCCGATTGATTAAAGCCTTTAAGAAGGTTATAATGGAAAAAGAGGAAGTAATTAACCTTCTAATCTTGGGAGAGCATTCCAGGTCCTTCAGATCCCTATGGAAGCTTACTGAGGAGCTTGAGCTTTGCGACTATGTAAAGTTTCTGAATTTCGTTCCTACAGCAGATTTGCCCTATTTTTACAATGGAGCAGAGGTATTCGTGTATCCCTCCTTGTATGAAGGCTTCGGCCTGCCTCCTTTGGAAGCGATGCAATGCGGTACCCCTGTTGTAACCTCCAATGTATCCTCCATACCGGAAATTGTAGGGGATGCGTGTATGCTGACAAATCCTTATTCTATTGATAACATTGCTGACTCGATACTCACACTGCTTACTGATAGGGATGAGTGGCAGAAGTACAGCCTTATGGGTATCGAAAAGGCTAAAGAATATTCATGGCACAAGACTGTCACAGAGACTCTTGATGTGTACAATAAATGTATAAAAAGCATTTAATCGGCAAAAATCAAGAACATGTGCTGATGAAACTATATTACCGAAGAGGAGAGATATTATGGAAGCAAAGTCTATTAAAGCTTTTTCATTATGCAATGAAATAAGCTTAGACAAAGTCTCTTCCCATTTTGGAATTAATAAAAAATATAAGTGGGAAGACTACCTTACTCTTAAAGAGGAGCATCTAAAAGGCGTCATACCAGTCCCCGAAGGAAAATCAGCTGTCATTTTCCCTTTCGGAAGCATAGTATTCATCGACATGGAGCACAATGAAATAGTTGATGTGGTGAATTATCTGAAAAAGCTGGAAGGTAACCTAAAAAACGCTGATTTCAGGTTTTGGGAAAGCTACATGCTAAAAATAGGAACCGATGAACTCTCTGTAGACTTCAACAGCATGTCAGTTAAAGAGTTTAAAAGCTACCAGCTTGAGACACTCGCAATCGTACTGTCAAAATCTGTTGCCCTTGAAAAAGTAGAAAAGGATTTAAACAGCCTCCTTGACGAGGTTGAAGATATGGTTGATTTGCTTGGTCGGGGGATATTGAATATTAGTGATGCAAAAAATGCTAAAATGTCAGCCAGAATTTTAGGCTTTAAATTTGATACCATATCATATATAATGCTTTTGGATAAACCAGATATTACCTGGGAAAACCAAAATGCAGAAACTCTTTATATCCAGCTCTCCCAGTTCTATGAGTTGAAAGAAAGATACGAAAAGATCCAAGCCAAGACAGAAACTCTGATGGACATTACACAGGTGTTTGGAGCGTTGACGAATCAGAGGCGGGGAAATAGGCTGGAATGGATGGTTATTATACTTATAGGAATAGAAATAATACTTACTCTTGTTGAATTCAAATTTTTTCTATAAATAAAAAGTGTCCCATGGCAATCAAGCCACGGGACACTTTTGTTTATAGATTATCAATCAGTCCAAAGTCATCCTTTACTTTTTATTATGAGTTACAAGATCTATACCGCCAAGTACAACGTGAGCAAGTCCAAAACCAGCTATTCCAGCTGCGGCCACCGGAGCAGCTCCAAAAGCTGCCAGACCTGCCACTGTAACAGCAGTGCCGAGAACTGTGGGTACAAGTCCCTCTCTTACCTTTCTTGCCATATGAACACCTCCTTGCTTTTTATATATATTGTTTGGATACAGGAGGTTTTTATGCAACATATTATATTGAAAAAAACAAGTTCCTGCAATAAATTGCAAGGACTGATCATGTTACTCACTAAGTTTTTAAATATGTAAATTCATACTAGATGCATGTATGAATTTTTATCAGAAAGGATACTTAGTGCTTCACGGGCTTTAACTGTAATATTTCGCACTTATTTGAATTATACTATAAAGGATTAAGTGCGAAATATATAATTAATAGTTAAATGCTGCTATTTCAAAGTATGCTCTTGGATGTTTGCAAGTTGGGCATAATTCAGGAGCTTCAGCACCTACATGAATATGTCCGCAGTTCCTGCATCTCCATGTGGTCTGCTCATCACGCTTGAACACCTTATTCTCTTCAAGGTTCTTCAGCAGAGCCAAGTATCTTTCCTCATGTTCCTTTTCTACGCCTGCCACCTTGTTGAAAAACTCAGCAATCGCTTGAAAGCCTTCTGCTCTGGCAGTCTTCTCGAATTCCTTGTACATGGAGCTCCACTCGTAGTTCTCACCTTCTGCTGCATGCTTCAGGTTTTCCTTTGTGTCTCCAATTCCACAGAGGAATTTAAAAATCATTTTTGCATGCTCTTTCTCATTGTCTGCAGTCTCTTGAAAAATTCCCGCAATCTGCTCAAGGCCTTCTTTCTTAGCTGCACTGGAGAAGTATGTATACTTGTTTCTTGCCTGAGATTCACCAGCAAAAGCTGTCAACAAGTTTTGCTCTGTTTTTGTACCTTTTATATCCATAATAAAACCCCCATTACTTATATTAATTATTTATTAAGAATAACTATATATTAACTTACAATATATGTCAAGCTGTTTTTTTACTCAGCAAAAGCTTTCCTATCCCGCTGTATTGCTCCCTAAGACTATTTATATAATATTCCAGATCATTGCTTTCATAATAACCCTTAAGAATATTATCCAAACCATTAAGGGCATCCTTTACCTCGTTTTCCTTAAGCTCTTTGCTGCTTATAGCATCATTAAACTCATCGATATCTACCACATAATATCTTCCATCGCCCTTGACAATAAAATCTATGTATAAATCCTTTGCTCTCCAAAGCTTCTTTTCCTTAGAGACACTTACCATATCCACATAGTATTTATACACTTCCGATGGATCAAACTGCTGCTTGTTGGATTGGTGCAGCTTGTAGATGCCGATGTTCTCATTAGGAAAAAGATTGTACTCAACAGACTCATGATACTTATGGTCGACATATCTCCTGTTGTAATATAGGTAATTCTCATAAACCCGCAGTTCCTGAATCCTATAATCATGTATCCTTCCGTCTTTCCTCACGCTTTCAATCATTGCTTCAAAATCCAGAATTGTATGCTTCAAAGAAATCCCCCCTGCATATCCACAATTACCCTTTTTTTTAGTATATACAATTATACCTGCTTCGGTCAACAATATGCGTTAAAATGAAATATTTCTAATATACATAAATCTATTTTTCATTGCAGATAATACCCATATAGAATGAACATTATATACTATATATCCTCAGTCTCTAGATAAAAATACAAGCAGCGGCATATAATTCTATAGACTATGTTAATGTTTTATGTTAATATAAAATTAAATTAAGAGTATTAAGCCTGGGATGTACGATATGCCTATATTTGAACCTACAGAGCCAAAACGGGAACCTGCGTATATGACGTGATATCATGCCTCATTTACAATCTGTCAGCAGCAGAGGAAGGTAGAAACCCATATCAGGGTACCCCCCTAGCGAGAGCTAGGTGTCAAATTATAGCTACACGTCATTTTGGGAAAACAATACAAGAAAAGCTTTGGATCCTATCCAAAGCTTTTCTTTTTTTATGCCTATTTTTTAATGCTTATTGTTGACTTTCTGATTCTCAGTGCTGCTGGTATGATGATGTGCTTTTTATGCCCATCTGTTTCCTGCAGCTGATTGATTAGAGTCTCACTGGCATTGTAGCCAAGATCATATACGAAAATCTCCATAGAGGACAGAGGCGGGTCTACATAGTTGGCAAGCGGGGTATCATTAAAGCCTATTAAAGAGATATCATCAGGTATTGTAAGCCCTTGCTCCTTTATAGCCCTCATAGCTCCAAAAGCCATAAGGTCATCTGCCACAACAATTGCAGTAGGACGGTTTTTCTGTGCTAAAAGTTTTTTTACTGCGTTGTATCCTCCTTCTTCTACGAATTCACCAAGGCTCAAAAGCTCCTTACTAAACTTTATACTGTAGGAATCCAACGCTTTTTTGTAACCCTTGAACCTTTCTCCCATAAATACATAGGTGAATTCACCACCAATGAAGCCAATCCTTTCGTGACCCAGTTTTACAAGGTATTCAGTAGCCAAAAAGCCTGCTTCTTGATTATCATTGTCCACCCAGTTTACATCTTCCATATTTGCGGGTTTGCCAACAACAACAAATGGAAAACGCTTTTTCCTCAAGCTGTCTATTGTCTTGTCCCCAATTCTTGAAGTCAGCAGTATAAGGCCATCCACCCTCTTTTCATTAACTAGGCGGCTTGTAGCCTTATATTCCTCCTCGCTGTTGCTGCCAGTAGAGAAAAGGACGTTGTAGCCTTGTTTAAGGGCACTTACCCCTATACCTCTCATGACTTCGGTAAAAAATGGGTTTACAAAAACCTGTTCCGTGGAGTGAGGCATAATAACTCCAATTGTCTTTGTACTTCTGTTTGCAAGACTCCTCGCTATGGCATTAGGGTAAAAGTCCAGCTCTTCCATTATTTTAAGGACCTTTTCCTTTGTTTTTACACTTATCCTCGGGTTATCCGCAATAACTCTCGAGACCGTTGATGGATCAACTCCTGCTAACCTTGCAATATCCTTTATTGTTATTGCCATTTATATGCCCTCCCGGCTACAATTATTATCATCTACTACTCTCTGTACTCATTTTCCTGATTTTATACCTGAATGTATAAAGCAGCATCAAAACAATGAGTTCTGCAATTATAAAAGAGACTTCGATAATATTCCCATAATTGACTCCTGAAACCACTATATCGCCAGAGTTATTGAACACATACAGCACTGCGCCTTTGAAGTGCTCGTAATCCTGCAGTTTTACTATGTTGACCTGTATAAGGTCATATATGAAATGATAGGCAGCCGTGATATATAAGGAATCTGTCAGTATGTAAAGGTAGCCTAACACTACGCCCCCTAATGCAACATCTATAAAATCCAGCAGCTTTCCATAGGTCAGAATATGAGCCGCCATGAAAATCAGTGAGCTTATAAACAACGCCCATCTGTTACCCATGGCAAGCATTAGCCTTTTCTGTATGTAGCCCCTGAAAAGTGCTTCTTCTCCGAAGCCTACCAGCAGAAAGGCCAAAACACCATATAATAGAGACCTTTGTATTTCAGCGCTGCTGAATATGGTTAATCCAGATTCTTGGAACCATAGGGTTCCCATGAAAAGAGACAGCAGCATAATAAGCGCAATTTCCAGAGTGCCTCCAACCAAACCCAGTCCAAACAGCTTAAAGCTGTTTTTCTTCCACTTTAGTCCAATAATCTCTGTATCCCGCTTATCTACAAACTTCCAGACCAGGTAGGTCACCATTATAACAAATATATTGTAAATACAGGTGATGAACAAGAATTCCGGACTTCTTACCATTTGGTCAATAATTTCGTTGCTGTTACCGTAAGTGCCTTTTGAATAATAAAAAGCCCCAAAAATGATTAATGCAACAAATGACCAAGCAATATTTATAATAAAATCAAGGGTAAATACTGAAGCAACCCTAAAAAGTGCTGATGCAACATCCTTCTTATTTGAACCAGCTGTCATTGTTATACCTCCGTAATTGCAGCATTCCTATTGTAACGCACTGACAGACTTGCAAGCTTCTCCTCCAGTTCTGATGTCAGAAGTCCCCCTTCAAGCCTCCATGCCCAATTCTTCCCGCCTATTGTGCTGGGAATATTCATTCTTGCCTCGCTCCCTAGACAAAGAATGTCCTGTAAAGGAAATATCGCAGTATTGGCTCTGCTGCTCAAGGCATTCTCTATTAGCATCCAGCATATAGCCTTCTCCCCAACCTCATCCGTAATGCTGAAATACCTCTTCATTTCATCAATTGACTCGGGATCTGTCTCCTTAGTCTTCTGATACCAGCCTACAGTGGTATCATTATCATGCGTCCCGGTATACACAACTGCGTTCTCCTCATAATTGTGCGGCAGAAACCTTTCCTCCGAACCTCTCCCAAAAGTAAACTGCAGTATTTTCATACCCGGGAATTCAAACTCATTCTTCAGTTCTTCCACTTCCTTGGTGATTACGCCCAAATCTTCAGCAATAATAGGCATATCATTTTTGTATGCTTTTAGGGTTTGAAAAAGCTTTCTCCCTGGAGCTTTTACCCAACTGCCGATTTGTGCGGTTTTCTGCCCTCCAGGTATTTCCCAGTAACTTTCAAAGCCTCTGAAATGGTCGATTCTGATAATGTCCACCACCTTGAGCAACATATCCAATCTGTCTCTCCACCATTTAAATTCATCCTTCTCCATTTCATCCCATTTGTAGTGGGGGTTTCCCCAAAATTGACCTGTTGCACTGAAATAGTCCGGGGGCACTCCCGCAACCTTTGAAGGGTTCCCAGCAGCATCCAGTTCAAAAAAGGAACGCTGAGACCATGCATCACTGCTGTCATAGGAAATGAAAATAGGCAAATCCCCTATTATTTTCACTCCCTTATTGTTTGCATAAGCTTTCAGCTCCAGCCATTGGCTGAAGAATACGAATTGAAGGAACCGCTGATATTCAATTTCATGGGCAAGAATATTTCTGTAGTTTTCCATAGCCTTAGGATTCCTGAAAGCTATTTCTTTATCCCAGAGGTTCCATGCAATTCCACCGAAATGGTCCTTCAATGCCATGAAGAAAGAAAACTCATCAAGCCAGTAATTGTTCTCCTTCAAAAATATGTCATATTCTACATTGTCACCAGCAGCTTTGAATCTTCCAAATGCCTTCCTATATAAAGCTGATTTAAAGACCTTTACTCTTTCAAACTCAATGAGCTTTTTATTAAAGACAGGCAATACATCTATATCCTCCTGAAATAAAAGCTTCTGTTCCATAAGCTTCTCAATGCTTATAATCATAGTATTGCCTGCAAAAGCAGAGAAGCACTGATATGGAGACTCTCCATAGCCTACCGGTCCAAGGGGCAGTATTTGCCATAGCTTTTGCCTGCTTCCTACTAAAAAATCCACGAAAGCATATGCTTCTCTACCCAATTCACCAATACCATATTTCGAAGGCAGCGAGGTAGGATGCAGAAGTATCCCGCTCTCTCTATTGAATTTCATTTTATTACCTCCAAACAAGTGCAATCGTTTGCGCATTATTGCTATTAATAATGCAAATTCAGTTATAATACTATTATAAATGCATGACAGTGTCAATATTATTAGTAGTGCATATGAATGCTATTGGAGATATTTGCTGCAATTATCTCTGTAAAATTCTTGTGCAAACGTTTGTACAATATTTATTCTTAGTATATAATGGGAATAATTAAATTTATTTATCTATATAGGTTGCATTAAAGCTGGTTCAAGGAAGAATTAGGCAACCTATGGGCTTTGTCCCTTCGGCGACGAAGCCTTAATCAAGGAATACGATTTTGCAATATTGAATTATTATGTAAAAATGTTTATTGCAAAACATATAATCAGGGAGGTAATTTTGACTATGGACAATAAACTTCCAGCTGTTGCATATTTTTGTATGGAATATGGCTTGGATACTAACTTTAAAATATATGCCGGAGGTCTCGGGATACTAGCCGGAGACTACCTGAAAGGTGCAAAAGACATCGGCATGCCTATTATCGGCATCGGTCTTAAATGGAAGCAAGGCTATGGAGATCAAATAATAGGGAAGGACAGCAAGCCCTTTGATGCATATCATAATTACAGCTATGACTTTCTCGAGGACACAGGTGTTAAGGTCTCAGTGAATATAAGACAGAGAGATGTTGCCTGCAAGGTATGGAAAGTCAACAAATTTGGGAATGCCGATATCTATCTCCTGGACACTGACCTTCCCGAGAATGAGGATGCCTGGATAACCGGGCAGCTCTATGGATGGTTTGGAGAAGAAAGAATAGCTCAGGAAATGGTTCTCGGCATTGGTGGTGTTAAAGCCCTGAGAATGTTGGGCATAAATGTTGATATATATCATTTCAACGAAGGTCATGCAGTGCTTGCAGCTCTTGAGCTTATTAAGGAGCTGCAGCAGAGTGGCATGAACTTTCCAGAAGCCTTGGATACCGTAAGAAAGGAAGTAGTGTTTACGACTCATACTCCTATAAGACAGGGGAATGAAGAGCATTACTTGGACAGACTTCAATACATGGGAGCCTTTAATGGTCTTACTTCGGAGGAAATGGTGCATATCGGAGGCAATCCCTTTAATATGACAGTTGCAGCATTAAGAGTATGCAAGAGGTCAAATGCTGTAGCAGCCCTGCATGCCGAAACAGCCAACAAGATGTGGGAGCATGTAGATTATCCCAAGCCTATAGTCGGGATAACAAATGCCATTCATGTACCTACCTGGGTGGATCCTGAGATCTTGGCTGCAGCTGATGGCAGTGGAAACCTTTGGGACACTCATATGAAGAATAAAAGAAATCTGGCTGAGTTTGTTAAGGAACGTACTGGAGCGATACTGGACCCGGATATATTGCTTATAGGCTTTTCAAGAAGAGCTGCCCCCTATAAGAGAAGCAACTTCATTTTCAGTGATGAGAGTATAGTTGGGCCACTATTGGAAAACCGTAAGCTGCAGATTGTGTTCTCAGGTAAAGCTCACCCTCTTGATGATATGGGCAAACAGATTATAGTAAACCTTGTATCTATGTCTAAGAAGTATCCTAACGCAGTTGTCTTCCTTGAAAACTACGATATGGAAATAGGAAAAATGCTGACAAGGGGCTCCGACATATGGCTGAATAACCCAAGGAGGCCTAATGAAGCAAGCGGTACCTCAGGTATGAAGGCAGCCATGAATGGTGTATTGAATCTCAGCATATTGGACGGCTGGTGGCCGGAAGCCTGCCAGCATGAAATCAACGGCTGGCAGATAGGTGATGGTTTCGAGAGCAGCGATGTGGCAGAGCAGGATAGGCATGACTTGCAGTCACTTTACAAAGTGCTGCTGGATGAGGTGCTGCCCACTTACTACAGCAACAGGGTAAAATGGGTAGAAATGATGAAAAACAGCATTAACTCCACAAGATATGAATTCTCAATGGAGCGAATGCTGAAGGAATATTATGAAAAGCTATATAACGCATAAGTAGAATAATGTGACACAGGGGAACGGAGGAACGGGTACCACTGAACACACGGATGTTCCACGGATTCCTACGGAATTGCACGATTAATTTTATATAATATATAGCGACATTAAAGAGTTTTGATACTTACTCTTTATCGATTATTACTTATGTTTCAGAATATTTTTTCCCACCGTGTGTTTAGTGGATTTCAGTGTTTTTCCGAAGGAAAACCGTGGTACCCGTTCCCCGTTGCTTAAGACGCATCATTTATCTTATTTGTTTCCAATCTATGTATTTATTGAGTTTATCCACAAAAAGCTGAAGGTATTTTGCATCCAGCTCATCAAATCTGTCTTTTATCGGGCTGTCTACATCCAATACTCCATACACTGTTCCATCCTTCATTATCGGAACCACCACTTCTGAATTTGAAGCACAGTCACAGGCAATATGTCCCGGAAACAAATGTACATCAGGCACGAGTTGAGTCTTCATTTCTACCACAGCAGCACCACATACTCCTTTGCCCGGCTTTATTCTTGTGCAAGCTGTTTTGCCCTGAAAGGGTCCTAAAACCAACTCATCCTTCTTTATAAAATAAAAACCTGACCAGTTGATATCCTTAAGGTTTGCATAAAGCAATGCCGCAGCATTTGACAGGTTTGCAAGCCAGTCTGTTTCACTCGCAAGCAAGCCCTCCAATCTCACAAGCATTATCTTATAGAACTTATCCCTGTCCTCTGAGCTTATATTACTGTTATCCTGCATAATTTCCCCTCCTAATATCTGGTTGTGCATAACGTGCAACCGTACTATTCATGGATATTCTAACCTATTGCACTTCACCTATTTAACTTAAAACTATTATATAGCAATAATCTAAATATGTAAAATAATCGACATTTTCCTAAATTTATAACTTTGACATCCTTAGAGGCTTGTGGTATTTTTGTAGCAACATTACTAATTCCAAATTCACCTTTAGGGAGAACTTATGAATAAACTCGACAGGGATTTTTATCTCAGAGATACTTTGATTGTAGCAAAAGACTTGCTGGGCAAGCTGCTGGTGCATGAAACCCAGTATTACAGAATTGCAGCCAGGATAGTAGAAACAGAGGCCTATATAGGTCCAGAAGATAAAGGCAGCCATTCCTATGGAGGGAGAAGAACCAAACGAAATGAGGTCATGTACCAAATTGGAGGTACTTCCTATGTCTACTTGATTTATGGCATGTACTTCTGCTTCAATGTAGTAACAGAGCAGGAAGATAAACCTTCAGCTGCGTTGGTGAGGGCTGTTGAGCCAATTGATGGTGAAGCACATATGGCGCAATTAAGATATGGCATGGATCTCTCTTCTTTGTCCCCAAAACAGAGGCTGGGAATGTGCAATGGACCCGGGAAGCTATGCATGTCGATGGGTATCGGAAAGGCAGATAATGGGCTTGACCTTTGCGGCAGCAAGCTTTACATATGCAATGCCCAGAGTGAACCCTTCAGCATAAAAAGCTCCCCGAGGATTAACATAGACTATGCAGAGGAATACACTCACAAGGCCTGGAGGTTCTTTATAGAGGGAAACAAATATGTATCTAAAAGTTAAAAAGGCTGCTAACCTCAGAGGTGCCCTGTAATAGAATCCATTTCTAGCAGCAGGGCACAACATCAATGAAGTGCATTATTAACATTTTGATTGACTGGATATCTGTTATGTTAATAAGCACTGGTTAGCAGCTTTTTTTACATTATCTTCTTGCAGCCCATATCGTGCATAAAGCGGTCTATGAGGCTGGAATGATCCCCTTTTATCACTAAATGATGGTTGGCTATAGGATTCTTCAGGAAATAGTCTGTATCTGAGTTCAAATGCACTTTCAGCTGGGTTCTGCACATATTGTCATCCTCAAGGTTTTCAATAAGCTGCCCTGATGTCACAAAGTACTTGTCCAACTTACTTCCGCCGCATTTAAACACTGTGACCGGACCCTCTTCAACAATTCCCTGTATGCCTACTCCGATATGTGATTCAAAATGATTTCTTACAATATATTTTTCCGTCATTTTAGTTGGGATGGTACAATGCGTAAAAACTATATCGTTTTTCTCAATATCAATATAAGCCGGATTTGCCATAAAGGACCTGCTGACCGTAAGCAAATTCACTAGCAGCATTGAGAACATCCCTTGGCAGTCCCCTTCACAACCTGCGATCACATCTTCGTCATTCAGAAGGGATAGTGCAATACACCCTGTTGTTCCGTGCTTTGCAAGTAAATCAAAACATCGCACAGTTACAGCGTCAAAGTCATATTCTTCACGCAATGCCTTTAAGGCCAAATAAACCTTTGCTGCTTCAATTACATCCTTCTCATTTGGCTCCCTTAACCCAGCAGCCCTTTTCATAAAGTCCTCTGCGATTCTCTTTGCGCCATCAATGCTTATCCGCTCTAACTTCTGACTGAGTTCATCCAGTTCGACATTTTTAAACAAGACGCCCCACTTCTTTTGGGCTTCTATGTAGCTAACATCGCTTGCGATAAGCCAATCTGACGGAAAACCCACAACTCCTATAGAGGCTTCCTTCAATCTACTTCTGGTTATGCGTACTCTATAATTGTAATTTATCTGTGAAATCATCTCATCAATACTTCCGTGCAGTATGACAGCCTCATCCCCAAGCTCCTGGACCCATGCCAGTATTTCCATTGATGCAGCAAGGGAATTGTGCATACCATCTGTCAACATCAACACCGGCTTTGGGAGTTTATCGTAAATATTCCTGAAATAATTTTCAGTACCTCCCGAGCCAATAAACACAATTGACAAATCTACGCTGCCGGAATCTTCAGGGTCTATGAAGGAGATGTCAAAACCCTTTTTTAGCCCTGAAATGAAATTATAGTGGGAATTTTCAACTTTAGTAGCATCATGTAATGCGGAAAGCAAAGTGATTATTCCTAGCTTTAGCTTCATGATACTCCACCTGCCTTTTGTTTATAATTATTTAAAATCTGCCTTTATCAGGCAGCTGTTGGTTTTCTTCTCTTAGCGAAAGCCAGTATTCCTCCCATGGCAATTGAAAGGAAAGATGCCATAAGTACTCTGTATTCCGGTGCCAGCATGAAGGTTACAGTATGAGCAGGAATCCAGAATATCGGAATTGTCTTTATCAAAACAAAGCTAATAAAGCCGTGAAAGTCTATCTTAGCAATTACACCTCTCAGTTTTACTTTCATTATCTCCGAGGGCCTGCCGTTTCCAAGGTCTATAAAGGTATCTGTCACCCTGTGAAAAAGCATGAAGGTCGGTGCAAATATAAGGTTCATTAATGCACTGGTGAAAAAAGCGAACAACACTTGATCAATCGCTTTATTTCCACTGAATGGAAGCAGCGCCTTGCTCATAGAGCCAGCAACGCCTGTAGCAAATATATCAAATACTAATACAAAAGCCACACCAAGAAGTCCCCATATAAATGCCTTGTACTGTAGGCCTACGGGCCTTTTCCATTCACCTGTAACTATTCTGAGTGCCATAAGCTCACCCATTGTAGCCAGGATTGCTACCTTTACAAAACCCATGATATAAGGATGCGTCTTTGTTGCTGTCACAAACAAAGTATGGGTGGTCGGATATAAAAGAATAAAAGCAACTGCGAATAGAGCTCCAAACCAAATCGTAAACCATAAATAATTGCGAAAATTACTACCTTTTTTCAAAACTAGTCCCCCATTGTTATTTTTGACGTAATATTATTATACAGAAAAAAAACGTCATTCGCAAACCTCAACATATAAAATGCCATCTATTTTCGATAAACAGTCCATTACCTCCATGTCGATATCCTGTCTTGCACTGCTAATCCTGACTTTTATCAGAACAGAGGTTTCATCCGAAACCTCCATGGAAATGTCGCAGATTTGCAGACCACATTTGCCCAATTCAGTACCTATCTTCCCTATCTGCCCCGGTCTATCCACGGCCTTAATTTTCAGTAGTGTGCTTTTTCTTCTCCCATACAAACGACCTTCAGCTCTTGAAAAGACTACCAGCGTTACAAGAACAAGTGCAGTCGCAAATATCGAACCAGTATAGAAGCCCAATCCTGTAGCAATCCCGATGCAAGCAACTGACCAAATGCTGGCCGCTGTTGTCAAGCCTTTTACTGTAACCCCTTCCTTCAATATCGTGCCCGCCCCCAGAAAACCGATTCCACTTATTACTTGAGCTCCTAAGCGTGACGGATCAATATTGGCATAATTCTTATAGCGCTCAAAAATAAAGATATTGCACAGCATAACCAGGGTGGAACCTACGCATACAAGTATATGTGTCCTAAAGCCGGCAGGATGTCTGTTCCGTTCCCTTTCGATGCCGACGAGCCCCCCGAACAGACAGGCAAGGGTAAGTCTTAAAAGCAGCTCCATATTATCAGGCATGAGTCTCCACCTCTTTATCATATAATATCCAATTTCATACATTATTCGACTTATTGCTCATTTATTCCTGTGTTATATAATATAATTTCTTGAATTATAATATACTTAGTGTTAAGTTTTTATTGTAGAGTTTATTCAAAATATATGGAGACAGGAGCCAGATTGATGAGCAGCGAAATAATTGAAGATTATGTTATAACCAACGGTAGAATCGTGTCGGCATCTGAAGTCGGCGCACTTTCTGCAGGTTCCTCCAAGACAATTTATGAGGTAATAAGGGTATTGTCCGGAGTTCCGCTTTTCCTCGAAAGGCATTTGAAAAGGCTGGAGGCTTCAGCAAGGCTCACTGGCTGTACTGTTGGCTCAATAGCAGACAATGTTGAAAGCAGTATCCATAAGCTGATTAAAGCTAATGACAGTCCCAACAAGAATATAAAAATCATAGTATACAACCTGGAAAACATCCTCCCTGATTATATGGCATATTTCATACAAAGCAATTATCCGGCAGCAGATGAGTATAAAAGGGGAGTCCCGGCCATACTTTTCAATGAGGAGCGGTCTAACCCCAATGCAAAGGTTGTGAATCTAAGCTTTAAGGAAAAGGTAGCTGACGCTTTGTCCAGTGCTAAAGCATATGAGGCTTTGCTGGTCAATCGTGAAAATCAGGTTACCGAAGGAAGCCGTTCCAACGTATTCTTCGTCAAAAACGGCATAGTATATACAGCTCCCAAGGGCAGTGTATTAATAGGGATAACCCGTGTATGCGTATTTGAACTCTGCGAAAAGCTGGCAATTGAAATAGTGGAAGAGCCCATAAATGCTTCTATGCTTGGAGATATGGATGGGGTTTTCATGACAGGCACCTCTCCAAAGCTTCTCCCAATCAGTACAATTGATGATATGCACTTTGACTCAGCCGACAATCAAGTAATCAAGGCACTTATGAAGGGCTATGATGAAATGCTGCAGGAGTACATTAGAGGTAAACGGGGATAGGCTAGGGATATACAGCCAAGTTTCATAGGATTGAGAAGGGCTTTGAAGTACTTTTGTGACTATAGCTACATAAGAGCATTAACCTTGTATACCGACTCACACAATATAAGCTTTGGACAGAATTAGAGCTTGATACTTGTAAAATCCTAACGCACATAAACCCAACGTCCTGTTGGTATGTGCTAGATTTACATCACGTAAATCTTACGGATTTTCCTACGTATCAAGCTCTATTCTGTTACCCAAAGACTTATAAGTGTTCGCTGATATACAAGGTTAATGCTTCATCCAACTCGATAGACAAACTACCCCAAAGCGTCATAGCCTGAATTACAATGAGCGCTATAGAAGCAGCCATGTAATAGCAAAGGTGTACTTATACAAAGCTTGTCAATGGTACTTAGGAACGGAGCCTTAGAAACAGTCGTATGCGAGGCAAGGATGCCAAGCAAGCCTTCAAGGTCAAGGATGACCATTTGAAGGCGTTAGACTTTTCTTAGGCGAAGAGAGTTAGTACCATCAAGATTTGTATAGCTATACCTTGCTATACATGGCTGCTCTATTGTCTACATAGTAGCATTAGTCTCTTATAGTAAGCTTAGAAGTTTTTTCCCTCTATCATAGAACTCCTGCATCATATCTTCAGGCACAAACAGTCCGCCTGTTGCCCATGCTATATGATTCGCATTTTTCATACTATCACCAAGACCGTTGGTTTTTACATAATCCCTGCCTTTATTGCTTCCATCCAGCCACAGAGGTCCCAGCAGTCCCGGAGTTGCTGATGGTTCCATCTTTATGCCCTCTTCATCCTTCATCATTGCAAGCAGCTTGTATAGTTCCTTATCATCCACTGTGAATACTCCGCTGAGAAGCCGCTCCACCATCTTGCCTACAAATCCCGAAGGCCTGCCAACTGCAAGTCCATCGGCATCTGTTATATTGTCCAGACCGAAGTCCTGCACTGAAACCCTGTCGTTTTCACCTGTTGCCAGACCAAGCAGCATACATGGAGAATGAGTCGGCTCCACAAAGAATACATGCACAGAGTCCCCAAATATCTGCTTCAAGCCAAAGCATATGCCACCCGGTGCCCCGCCCACGCCGCAAGGTAAATATACAAACAATGGGTGGTCTTTATCAACTGCTATTCCAAGACTATCCAGCTGACTCTTCAGACGAAATGCCGCAACGCTGTATCCAAGGAAAAGGTTCTTAGAATGCTCGTCGTCCACAAAGTAGCTGTTTGGATCCTGCTGCGACTGTTTTCTTCCCTCCTCCACAGCTTTGCTGTAGTCTGAGGAATACTCTATGACATTGACTCCCCTGCTTCTCAAAAGCTTCTTCTTCCATTCCTTTGCATCTGCTGACATATGTACGGTAACCTTGAAACCTAAAGCAGAACCCATTATGCCTATGCTGAGTCCCAAATTGCCGGTAGAGCCCACAGCCAGCGAGTATCTTCCAAAGAAATCTTTAAATTCCGGTTCTGCCATCCTTGAATAATCGCCATCAATACCTATCATCCCATTATTAATTGCCAGGTCCTCTGCGTGCTTCAGCACCTCGTAGATGCCTCCCCTTGCCTTAATAGACCCCGCTACTGTAAGGTAATTGTCGCACTTCAGCAGCAGTCCGCCCTCGAAGGCTTGGTTATATACGACCTGCAAGCTTCTTTTCATCTCATCGATATGTACTAATTCAGATTCAATCAAGCCTTCTCTGTCCATTGTCTCAGGGAAAAGTCTTGATATGAGCGGAGCAAATCTTTGGAGCCTTTTTTCTGCATCGATCATATCCTCGTAGTTTACAGGAAGTCCATGCAGTACATTTTCTGCCTTATCCAGCATTTCATTTATCCAAAAGGTTGGGTTATAATCAATAAGCTCTTTGATAATGGGGTATTCCATCACCCACTGTTCTATGCTTTTACCTAATATTTTATCAACCATAAAACATCCTCCTCCCTATATACTAAATATAACAAAAATAAAATAGGCTGCCTACTACATGTTTTGCAATAAACATTTTATATTACAATTCAAATATTGCAAAAGCATATTCCTTGAACCAGCTTTAATGCAAACTATATAATAAATAAATTATACCCAGAACAGTGTCAAATATGATTCCGTTACATAAAATGGTAATATCACTGCATGTGAGGTGAATTATTATGCCACTTTCTACAAGAGAATTGTTTGCTCGAATGATAAAATGCGAGGCCGGTGGCGAAGGTGAAAATGGGATGAAGGCCGTGGCTACTGTAATAATGAATAGAGTTCATGTACCCAACGGAGAGTATCAAAGAATAGGTCAGGGAGATTTGCGCAGGGTACTCTTTCAGAGGGGGCAGTTTGATTGTGCATCAGAAACCCTTGGTGGAGCTTATAACGCACAGAATATTTATAACATTCCTGCCGAGCAAGAGCATTATGCAATAGCTGACTGGGCGTTGTCAGGCAATAAGCTGCTGACAGTGGCCTATAGTCTGTGGTACTTCAACCCCTTCGTGCCTACATGCCCTCCGATTTTCCCGAGGAATGGATCCGGCAGGTTTACAAATAGGATCCCAGAACACTGTTTCTATAACCCCACAAGGCTTTATTATTCTACATAGGAAAAGAACGAAGAATTATACCAATTAGAATATATATGAAAGGAGATCTTTATGTACAGCAATAGTCCATACAATTATAATCAAATGCCTGCTACTGGCACTCCCCTATCCCAGCTTAATCAGGCTGCCGAAATGGGTACCTCCTTTGGTTATCCTATGGCCCCCACTCCTTATGGAACTCAGCAGTTCGGGGCACAGCCCATGATGGGAGGGCAAGCAGGAATGGGACAGCAGATACCAACAATGCCAGCTCAGCCTATGCAGGTTCCTATTACAGGAGCAGCTCCTGTAGATTTTGACATGCTCCCAACAACACCAGTACTTGATGTGATGTATACTCAAGGCTATCTCAAGAGTCAAATAGGCGCAAGAGTCAAGGTGGAATTCCTTATTGGCACCAATATGTTGATTGACCGTGAGGGAACACTTGTGGATGTTGGAATAAGCTACATTATAATAAATGAGATTGAAACTGATGACCTTCTGCTTTGTGATATTTATTCAATAAAGTTTGTTAGATTCTATAGGTAATATTAATATTTTACCGGGTACAGAGGATAAGAGGTTCGCTGTACCCGGTACACATTTTACTCAAGCCTTATGTTTATGTTTTGCAAGCATTTCAATGTCAAATATAAGGCTCCTCAAATCCTTCTGCTTCTCCTCAAGATCTTTCCGCCGGTACTCGTAAAGTATGGCAATGGCCAGAATAGCAAATTGTACTGCTATGAAAATAAGTCCCTCTCTAATGCTGCTGAACCTAAAAAAACCGTACATGCCCTATACCTCCATGCCCCGCAGGTTGAATACAATCAAGTCCTTTTATCATATATTTCCCCTCCTTATCTTCTTTAGGAGGGGAAATTGAAAAAGTGCATATGCAGGTTTTATCCCACACATGCACTCTATGTTATCATTCAGAATCTCAGGCACCCCTGCACATTACAATACAAACGCATTGTAACACCAATGCAATGGAGCTGCCCTTGAAATAACTGTAAAAATAGACTATAATAACATCAGGTTGCTGTGGCAGCGAAAGCTGCGTTTGTGGGTGGTGCTACACCTGCATGAGCCTGTAAGTGCGTCAACACTTGCAGGTCACGGCGACCTTTTTCAATTCCCCTACAATAATTATAGCCTTATGTTTTCCAATGTGCAACAATTTTGTATTTTTTTGTTTGTTGAATAGCGTAACTGCATTTTGCCATTATTTCTTTCATACCAACCTTCAATACCAGTTTTAGGTTTTGGTTCATCTTTTTTAGGGATATATATTTTAGAAATCTGACTAATAGTCTGCGGTTGGAATGATTGCATGGGTATTTGGTTTACATCAATCTTGATCTCTTTAATTAAGTCCATTCTAGGTAAATTATATATATTTAATGATTTTAATTCATTATTTTGATTATCCATAATACACTCTCCCATACACTTTTTCCTAATTATACCATGTAATATACTATAAACAAATAATATAAAACCCTACAAAATATTTCATATTATGCTAAATTATGGTATAATATGGACATGTATTTTGTGGGAGGATAAAATATGATAGAATATTTTGATATAGATAATTTGAACAAAGGAGCATATTGTGTAGGTAAAGTTAACCAAAAAGTTATCAATCTGTTGAATCTAGATATTAATGAAGTAGATATAATATTTAGTAAGGACAAAATAGAGTATACAGTAAAACATAAGGATGAATACAAAACTTATGATGATTATAAAAGGTTTACAGAGTTAACTCCCAATATTATATCTAGTCCTGATTATATTAGTATGCATCCTAGTGGAAAAAGTATAGAATACATAAAAATAATTGACGAAATTATGATAGTTGCAGTTAGAATTAAGCCTCATGGTGTTTTATGGGTTAAAACAGTATTTCCTATAACAATTGACAAATTTAAAACATATGAGAAATCAGGGACATTAATAAAATATGAATAAAGTATGTTGACAGTACGGTATAGCGTACTGTATAATGTAAGCAAATAGTAATAAAATATTGTAGATAGGTTATTTGAGGGCAGAACAGGCAGCTGCCACGCCACTAAAGTGGTCTGATAAGAGATGTAGGATACGCCTCCCTACCATTTAATCTATCAATAGTGTTCTAGGACTTCCGATTAACCTCGGAGGTCTTTTTCATTGTCAAAAAAGGCATTTAGGTGCCAGATGCAAAGGTTATTAGGTTACTGAAATCGATGATTACAATAACCTAATAACCTCGGAGCCTGGCACTTATCTATAAATTACCGTTTATATAAAAGAATATACATTTTACCAAAATTGTAAACATATTACATTTAATTATGATATAATTCAATAAAAGCCAATCTGAAAGAGGGGGTATGAGTAGCTAGTTGTTTTAGTATTGAGTTTTTAAGTCAAGACAGTTATAAAAATTTAAAGTAATTTAATTTAAGCGACTAGGTTATTAGATAAAAAACAGGAGGTATTTGTTGATGAAAAAAACATTAAGTATTATTTTAATAACATGTTTAGTATTAACAATGGGGGTTTTCGCATCTGCTCATGAGAATACTGATACTTCGAATAGCGATAGCATAAAAGAAGTTATTACACCAGAAGAAAAGGCTTTTAATGAAAAAATAGATCAATATTTTGATAATCACGATAAAGAAAGTATTGAAAAAACATTAAAGAAATTATTTTCAGCAAAAATTAGTGAAATAGAAATGCTCGAAACATTAAAGAACATGACTGACGCTGAACTTTCCAAACAGGGATATTCAAAGAATGATATTAAGAAACTTAGATCACTTGATTATGCGGAGAAATTAAAAGAGCGTGCTAAATATAGTGAGGAAACTCTTAAATCAATGGGTTACAGTGATGAAAAGATAGAAATGCTTAAAAACTTTGATGGTTCACAAGAGCAAGTTACAGCTCTTAGTGCTACTTTAAGCATTGATGGTTTTACAGGTATGTATAGCTATAGCAGTTCAACTAATCAAACTAAACATTCCGGAATAGTATCCTGGGAATGGGATTATGCCCCAGTATGGGCATTTACAGATATAATAGGGGCATCATGGTTTGAAGGCTGGCATTTAAGTTCTACAGCATATCACAATGTATACTATGAGCATTCCCTTGGAACAAGAGCAACACAGACATCAAAAAAGAGTTTTTCAGCAGTGGAAACTATCGCAGCTAAAAGCACATTCCCAGTTACAGGCACAGTCTACGGTGACTTAGACTATATGTGGGCTAGAAGTGGGTATGTCAATCTAATCATTTATATAGCTGGTAACGAGTTAAATTCAAATATTATGATTAAGTATGGACATCGACAAGTTGTCGGAACTCCATCAATAAGTGTAGTTGGTGGTTTGGATTTTAATTTCAACACAGGAACATCTGAAGCTGGTTCTTATTTAATACAATATCCAGACGAAGGTTAAATTTGATAATTTACAATTATAGAGTAAAATAAAATATAATAACCTAGTCGCTTTCAACTTTTTATAATATTTAGGAGGAAAAAATGTTATTACTAATATCATCAATAATATTGGGTTATATTGGATTCAGTATTGGAGGGACATTACAACTTGCCGATTTTTGGTCAATTTCTTTCGGCCTTATTGGCTTTACTGCACCTTATGCATACATTTTAGAAAAGATATATAAGAGGCTTTACAAGGAGTAACGGGAGTGTGAGACAACTATCCAATCAACTCCACTTATAATCATTGCTATCACTCACTTTATCGCCACTTCCGCATTTACTTATGGTACGGTTCACCGTACCATAAGTAAATGCGATTTTTTTGTTCACACAGACAACCGGATAACTTCTGTGCCTGATACTACAATTTAGCATCTTACATGTTTACGTTTAAAGCCCAGTTTTCCTTGATCAACTGCATTTCGAATATATTCTGCTGCGACATTTGTTTGATAGAGGTTTTTGCCCTTAAAAACATCTATCTTTCCTACTTCTTGAGCAATTTTCTTTGCTTCTTCATGAAGCGGTAAAAATGACATACCAACCGCCATAATAAAATTGTTCATGGAATATTTAATACGGTTCGGCTGGTCGTGAATCGTGTCACGTACCCGATTAAGCATTGCTAAAAGCTTGTCCTTGTCGAATTCACTGTCTTTACGGGTGCCTAATAGCCAATCATAGCAGCTCCAGCCAGCCGACATTGTTAATTCTTTTCCGCTGTCAATCCAGCGGTCGGCAACGGTAAAGGCAATATCTGCTTCGGCAAGGGTTACTGCCACAACAAAGTCTGAAATCATATAAAAATAAGCGCCTTCTATCCACCGGTTAAAATCTTCCTCTGTCATTTTCTTTGGCTCCGCTATCATGCCGGCTAAATACATGGCATCATAATTTCCTGTTGCATAAAGCTGCTCTGCCAAAGGCTGGTTGTATTTTATTTTCTTAAAAATCGGCTTCATAGCGCTTATGGTTACGCCAAAAATAGGCTCCTTAGCACCATTTCCCATGTAAATTTTTTTCGTACGTTCTGTACCAAGAGACCTTAGTTCGTCCATGATTTCGTTTAATTCCATTTGTAATATCTCCTTAAAATATTATAGTAAAATTCGTAACTTGATAATATCTACGGCATCGCTTCTTAATAGCTATTTATTAATATTAAGCTTCAAACGCCAGTTATTGCATCGCATGTAACTCCCTAGCGGGTATTCAAATTCATGTTCTGAGATAAAATCAAAGCCCAGCTTCTGACAGATTGCATTAGAGGCAAGATTATTGATTGAAGGAAAAGCGTGAATATATTCATACTTGTTCTCGGCAGTTGCTGCGTCTATTGCTAACTTGGCGGCACCTGTAGCTATCCCTTTCCCCTGATATGAAGGTAGGACGCTCCACCCTATTTCGTATATACCTTCGCAATTCCAAACTTTTTCCCAATAACCAATACAGCCGACTTCCTTCAAATCTGGATATAATATGATACTAAACATACATCCCTTATCGCCAAGCTCTAAATAACGTTTGTGACGACTCAAAACCTGTTCTTTGGTATCAGGTCCTCCAAGATATTCCATCATCTCTGGTTCGTTAATAACTCGTTTAGGTGCCAGGTGCAAAGGTTATTAGGTTACTGAAATCGATGATTGCAATAACCTAATAACCTCGGAGGCTGGCACTTATCTACTCTTTTCCTCTTTAGCTTTTTCCAGTATATTTTCTATAAAAGGATCTTTTTTTCTGGCATATCCATCTCTGTTATCAGCAAACTCACTTTCTAGACTTTCTTTTAAAATACTATATTCTTTTACTAATTCAAAATGATTATTTAGATAGTCTCTATACAAAATATGATTGGTCCATAATTCCCCATCAATTGGCTCTACATGTACATAATGAGTTCTTAATTCTCCGTTACCTTTCTTAAAAAAATGCCTACCCGGTATTTTCCCATCTCCATCATATATATAGCCTATTTTCTCTAATACAGATATCAATTTTTCACCATATTCAAGTGATTCTACTCCTATTGCAATATCAATTATTGGCTTGGCTGAACATCCTATAATAGATGTACTTCCAACATGTTGTATATTTACATTATATTCTTTTAAAGCCGTTTCCAACCTTATCCATTCCTTTTCAAATTCGTTTTTCCATTCCGGATTATATTTTTCTATTCTCACGGTTCCGCTTTTCAAGCCTAACATAAAAACCTCCATATATCGTGGTAGTAAATTATATAAATACCCAACACTTAAATAAATTCTGGGAACTTCCCATTATTAGCCTAATCAGAACAACTTGTCCATGATAATTGTATGGATAACTGGAAGCTCAGGTATTGCGTAACATAAGAATATAACGTATTATTGATTCGGAGCTTTGCGAAGAACTTGGCAAAAATTAAGCCTTTTGTTTGGAACACATGAATTAAATACATATATTCACTTCATGTATCATTATGTATATATGTATTTGGTGTTATCCTTGCAATTCCTCTTTTGGCTCTTCAACAGTTAGCTGAGTGGTTGATGAACTGCTCATATGTTTATTCATATAACGCATCAGCACTGCCAATAGTAAACCCATCACAATCGCCAAAATCCAATGGGCGGTAAAAATATCACTTTTATCCTTCAAAACGCCCATGATAGGTAAAATCAATGCAACAGTCAGATTGGAACATAGACTTTGGAAAGACAAGACCGTTGCCCTTTTATCCGATGGGATATATTTGTTCATATACTTGGATGTCACCGGACGGTAAAATCCTTTTGCGAATTGCTGCAACAGAATGAACAAAACGCCGACCCATATATGGAGGGAAGCAATAAAAACATAGGATACAATCAGCAATCCGCCGAGAACACCGAGGGTTCTAGATTTTGTCCAGTTTATAAAATCGTGACTGCGCTTTGAGGCGTATGCAGCTGCAATGTTGAAAACAAAGAACGTGATGCCGAAATAGCTGACCGGTATATGTACCGCCTCCATATAAGGCTGGACGTACCAAAATCCGGCGCGATAAAAGGTGTAGAAAAGCATCGTAAATAAGATCACAGATCGCAGTTTGGGATGCCGGACTGCATAAGATCCGCTCTCCCGAATCTGGTTAAAATAGGCACGCATTGGAGATGCAGACATGGTGAATGTAGGCATCTTGCTATCGCTAAGAGTTTCTTGCTCGCTTTCCACCCCGACTTGTTTTTCTTCAAAACACAGCGCGAAAAGCACCGACATCGCAATAAACCCTATAGAAATAATTAAAGGCAGATGAATATTGATTTCGTAAGCAAAACCTGCAGTGATTGACCCAAAGGCTAGTGTATAAAGTGCGAATGACCGTGCCTTTCCCTCAACCTTCAAATAACGGTCCTCTTGTTGGCGAAGTTTCAACGAGTCATATATCAGTGCACTATCCGCACCTGATTTGAATGCAGCGCCGAAACCGAAAAGCACCTCCGCGAAAGCAAAAACGGCAAACCGATTTCCGATAATGTAGATAAATAAGCTTATACAGCAAAGTATCCCGCCCAAAACCAAACACCATTTGCGACCCAATTTATCTGCCAACGCACCAGTGGGGACCTCAAATGCGAAAATTGCAATGGCTAAAATTGAGTCGATCAGCAAGATTTCTGTAAACGATAGTCCTTTTGCCGTTAGGTAGAGTACGATAATCGGAGTTAAAATCACTAAATCAGCAAATGCAGAGTACCAGTAATAGATTTTTTCGTTTCTATGCATATGTCCCCCTCTTTCACGCGTTTTTTACTGATTTCTCATTTCAAATTTAATCATTCTCCACTTTTATTGATTACGGACTGATCAACATCATTATAGAGCATTTTAATCCAATTATTATAATCATCATTTTATTATTTACTATATCTGCTGTCCAGCCTTTCACATAAACACTTTCCTTTGATTTCGCGTCTTACGCAATATTATACATTTCTGCCCTAAATAGCTATTTCAGTTGCCCCTTACCCGGAGTTTATGGATAATCCTGCTAATAAAAGTCAACCATAAATTTCAGAAAATATCAATATAAAAATGGGTATAGTAATGTTTAGGTGCCAGGTGCAAAGGTTATTAGGTTACTGAAATCGATGAATACAATAACCTAATAACCTCGGAGCCTGGCACTTATCTACTCCTGAAATATAGTCAGGGTAAAGAGAATAGACAGCTTCAAATTGTTTGAATGTTATTGTCCTCTGACCTGATAATCTAGCGCTATTAGTTTTTTCAGCAGCTTCGTCTACGATGATAGAATCATCGCCCCACCACGCAGTGAAATAGACAGGTGGTTTGCGAATCCTGGTAAATGAAGAAAATTCAGTTGGACTATTCCTAAGCTTCTCCAACAATAGATTTCAGGCTTGTCTGATTTCCATTTACTTTCTCCTTTGAATAAGTTGATTTTAAGAATGATGTACCAAAATTGTTGCTCAACATTCAATAGCAGATAGTTTACTATTGATAATATTGTACCGCGTACACCGGATAAGAAGTTATTGCGAAATGATGCAAATATAACCACATAACCGCTGTGCCCGGTACATATTTTATAATCATAATCCTTCACGCGATGTGGCGGTCCTATACGCGCGATTTCAGATAACGTCTTTCCATTCACGACGTTTACCCCAAAGCCGAACCCCCAAAGAAAATGTCCGTCGAATGGATTGTTAGCCGACGTTCCCATAACGTTAGGTGATAGTGACACTATATGGATAATTGCACCATATGATATACTATAAAGAAATAATATAAACTTTCCATAATATATTTCTAATTGTGTCAAAATATGGTATAATTGGGACATGTATTTTGTGGGAGGATAACGATGGATGCATTAGACTTTAATAAAATTGACAAAATTGATGAAAAAAATAAAATATTAACTTCATTATCTGGTTTAGATAGAATTAAACTACTACAATCTCAAATTAATTTAATATACAAATATTGGAATGATTCTATGATAAAAGTTAATGATAAAATTACTGCCAGTAATTCTGATTTATTTAATAAGTTATTATTTTATGACTTTGTTTTATCTCAAGCAATTTGGGCTAATAAAAAAATTGATTACCCTAAAGAAAGTCCAGACCAAATATTCCAATGGGGTATTTTAAATTGTGATTTAGGATATAATATAGGGAGCGAACAAAATAAAAAAAGACCTGTAATTGTTTTAAATAATACCTTTTTTACTAGGTCTTCAATGATGATTGTTGCACCAATAACAGGAAGTGGTAAAAAAATATATAATCCAGAGGTTCAACTATATGAGACTTCTTATAGTAAAGTGACAGGTAAAATTGATTTGTCTCAAATGAGGTCTGTAAGTTCGGATAGATTTGATTTAAAAATAACTGATAAATTAATGAGCGAAGATGAATATAAAAGTAAATATAAAGATGGAAAATATACACCAATACAGGATATAATAAGAAATAAACTTAAAAATATATTTGGTATTGTAATCTAAATACATGTATGTTATACTTTAGCTACAGTAGCGTGAGCTAACAATAAAGTATTTTAGGCACATGAGTGCAAAATAGGAAAAGACTTCTGATTAATTTCAGGAGTCTTTTTCATTATCAAAAACCAAAAAACAATCATGAAAAATAAAAATTCCTCCAATGCCCTACCCTAAAATGATGTGGAGGCTGAGGGGAATACTGTGCGTTTAGGTGCCAGGTGCAAAGGTTATTAGGTTACTGAAATCGATGATTACAATAACCTAATAACCTCGGAGCCTGGCACTTATCTACATAATGCGGATTATCTTTTTTTATTTCTTCAAAGTCATAACGCAGTTGCTTGCCTGCTTCAATGAATAAGTTTAATATCTTTTCATTCTTCTCCATAATTAACCTCACAAATAATTTGGTATTCCCTATAATCGGTAAATTCATCTGCAGCTTCCCATTATAGACACAATTACACTTCTATCAGCAAATACGTAACATATTCCCAGATATTTTTACCCCAGATAGTCAGGCCATTAAATACCGCCAGTTTTATCTGTAACTCTGCATAGATCCTACACTAAATGGTAATATTGCCTGACTCTAAACTATAGCTATATATCTAAACTAAATTCGAAATGCTCTTAGCGTAGCATAATACCCCTACTATTAATTTATAGAGTTCAATTGGTGCCTTTCAAAATCCTCCTGTACATCCATTAAGTCCCTGATAATTCGACCGCATTATTCGACTTATTTCGCAATTTACTAATCATCTAATCATTTACCTTCATATTACGGTTCTATGAATTCTCCTACATAGCTTTAATTTGAGTAAGGGCATAAAAAGAGAACCTAATCGTCAATTGACAATGAGGTTCTCTTTTTATGTTACTCTCTTGGGTATGTCTCGGAAGCATTATGTAAGGCTTGAAGTGCTTGCTCTGCAGGCATTTTTGCAATTGTTGCTGCGCACTTGTTACAAAGGGTTTTCCCTTTGCCTTTAAAAACGTCTCTGCTTCTTAAGTCACGACAAGGGTTATTGAATATTGGCACATTACATAATTCACATCGTTGATGCTGCTCATATAGACCATGCCCTTTTTCGCTGCTTTGATCATTCATACTCCTTAGCTTTACGAGCTTCATTGTTTCACTTCCTTATTGGTTTGTTATTATTTTGCCCAAATTCTTATTTACTAATATCTATATCCAATAGATGCACAAAGTACTGCAATCAAAAGAGAACCTGCATGCCCAAGGGACAATAAGGTTCTCCTTTATCTAATAAGCTTATGTTTTAGTTCTTCGAATCAGTTACTTCAAATCAAAAGGCTTTAATAACTTGTCAACTTCAATATCCTTGCCGTTATCATCCTTGACTGGGACCTTTGCGAATACCCAGCCTTCCACTTTAGCAGGGTCAACGCCTGCATCGATAAATGGCTGTGGGTTCAATACGAATACGATGTCCTTATCATTGGTATTCATGTCCTTTGCCCATTCAAACATATTGCCGTTGCCCAATGCGACACCATAGTGGTCAAGCTTTTCATGGTAACCAATACTGTCTCGGTGTGTTTCTACGATTTTCTTGAAGGAATCCAAAGGTTTCGCTTCTCCGCTATAAGTAAACTTTTCATTGCCTAACTCAGAGTGAACCATTAGTTTATCCATATCGCTGACATATAAATAAGTCTCTTTTGGCAGCTTATTTACGTCCAACCCCGCATTAATAAAAGGTTTTGCATCAAACTCGAGCATAATATCAGGTGCACCTTCTTTGCTGAAGTCCTTCCCCCATATGAATCTTTCACCGGTTGGGGAAGTTAATGCCCATCCATTATTTACTTCGTCAGAAGCTATTTTGTCAGGAATTTTATTTAATACTGCTTCAAAGGATGTTACTGCAACTTTGCCCACTACATCTGTTGCTTGGCATGCTGCCAGGGATGCTGCCAACGATAAAACCAAAACAATAACTATTATTCTTTTCATATTCACTAACCTACTTTCTTTCATAATTACTTTACCCCCCTACCGTACATATATATTAATATAAACATTTATTATGAAGATTTAATGGAGATTTTGACTTTCCCGATATATATTTCTTCTAATAGTATTATTGCCAGAGGAAGTATGACATACTACTTTCCATCTGCTAAAACAAGCAAAGAAGGCTCAAATGCTTGAGCCTTCTTCAATATAAAAACCATCTAAAAAAGAGAGGGTATTAGATGTGATGTTAGTTATTGAACAGCGTAATTAAAACCATTCATCATGTTGTAGCCAGAGCCTCCGCCCATCATTCCACTGCCAAATCCAAATCCAAATCCGGTGTTATTGCTGGTTTTGCTGTTATTGAAGCTTCCGCCTCCACAGCCGCCGAACCCTCCAGTCATCATACCATTCGGGAAACCGTTTTCTGTATGGAACTTTTCCATTTGGTCGATATTGTCTTTATATAGTTTTGCCTGATCCTGAGTTATGGAGCCATCCTTCGCAGCTTGGTCAACCTGTGTCTTTCTCGCTGATATCATATCCTTAAACCACTGCGGCACATTTGCATTGTCAGCCGCGAAGACAACGGTTGCAAGCATAAGAGAGATGATGCTCATTATTGTAACAATCGTAATTATTCTTTTCATTCAAATTCCTCCTTCAATTTTTCCATATTTTTATAATAACAGGGTTTTGTGAAGAAAATATGAAGTTTCTTACTTGCTAGTTTTGTTTGGTCGGTCCAATTTACAACAGTCCAGCTTTTCATTACCAAACTGCTCTTGATTTTGTTTTGCCAGTTTTTTTAAAAAATTGTCAATCATTTTCTTAAAACTTATCATAATCTCAACCTCCTCTTATCCCATCATTAGCCTTATGAATATCCTCATCATTATATTATTCTGCAGGTTTATTTAATTCAAGTGGCTTAGTATCATCTTGATTCTCATTTTTATCATCACAACAATTTCCTTTTTTGTTGCCCCCCAACATCATTGGCAACATTGAAATCATCAATATCGGACATAAAAATGGCGCTATCTTTCCTAGTATTCCACCAGCCGCAGGACTATACCTTGTTATTAGTGGCAAAGATCCAATAATAATTATAGGTAATCCACAACAGAGAGCCATGTGCAGCATATGCTTTAATGCACTATGTTTATGCGATCCTTGCTCACCTTTGTTATCTCCATGACAATTCATACTTAACCCTCCAATATGCTTTTCTTAATTAAGAAAGCATTTTTCTTTAATTATATTTAATAACAAATGTATGTAGATTGTATGAAGGAATAAAATTTTCTTTCATCTCCATAAAACCCACATATTTATTGTATATACTCTTGATTTGTAAAGTAAAATTAGGAGGATATCTATGAGTATTAAAAATGAAAAAATTAAAGTTTATGAAATGACCTGTACCTCCTGTGAAAGTCGTGTTGAGAAAGCTATTAAGAAATTGGATGGAGTAATGGATGTCAAAGCCAGCTATAGTGGACAATTTGCAGAAGTCAATTACGATGATGAATTATGCAACTTGGACAAAATTAGAGCCGCTGTAAAAAATGCAGGATACAGCACACAAGGTTCTAAAGACTATAAATTTATGGGAATTCTTATAGTTGTAGCTGCTGTAGTTTTGCTTGGCCTGAAAACCAGCGGTTTTGACATGGAAGCAAAGCTTGCTAATGCTTCCTATGCGGTTCTTTTCGTAGTAGGAGTTCTTACATCGCTTCACTGTGTGGGTATGTGCGGTGGGATTATGCTTTCACAAAGCTTGTCAAAAGAAAGCAAGAACAGATTTGAAGCTATTCAACCGGCACTTTTATATAATATAGGAAGAGTAATTTCTTACACTATTCTTGGTGGAATAATCGGTGCCCTTGGTTCTGTGTTTTCGCTTTCAATTGTTGCGAAGTCGGCAATGCAAATACTTGCTGGTTTATTCATGATTTTGATGGGCTTTAATATGGCGGGCTTTAGTACATTTAGAAAATTTCATATTAAGCTGCCTTTCTCAGCGTGTAAAATAAAAAACAAGTCTGGATCTCCATTTATTGTTGGCCTTTTAAACGGACTTATGCCCTGTGGTCCTCTTCAAACCATGCAGCTTTTTGCTCTAGGTACAGGAAGTGCCACAAAAGGAGCTTTGGCAATGCTCGTGTTTTCTATAGGAACAGTACCTCTTATGCTAACCTTTGGTGCATTGTCAGGGCTTTTAAGTAAAGGCTATACTAAGAAAATACTTAAATTCAGCGGTGTGCTTATTATAGTCCTTGGCTTAATCATGGGAAATAGAGGTCTTGCCCTTGCCGGTATAAATATTAATCCAATGACCGCATTAGCCAACGACTCAGGTGGCTCTTCAAGTGCATATGTTGCGAAGGCTACTTTACAAGATGGCATTCAGATTATAAATATGACTGCTGACAACAATGGTTATTCTCCTAACTCTTTTTATGTACAAAAGGGAATACCTGTTAGGTGGATAATCGATGGGAAAGAAATGAATTCGTGTAATAATGCGATTGTTGCACGAGAATTAAATCTTGAATGGAAATTAAAAAAGGGAGAAAATATTAAAGAATTTACTCCAGGGGATAAAGATATAAACTTCAGCTGTTGGATGGGTATGATACGAGGTGTAATAAAAGTAGTAGATAATCTTGACTCTGTAGATACATCAAAGGCTGATCCGTCCTTACCTCCACCAAGCACAGGTCCCAGCTGTTGTGCAACTCCAATAGATGAGGGTTCTGATGAACCAAGCCAGCCAAGCATTTATGCTGGTATAGACCAAATTTCAACTGAAACGCTAATTAAAAAAGCTCTAGTTGATGGGAAACAACAAAGTGCTTCATTTAAAGGTATTGGTTATGAATTGCAGCCATTGATAGCTGTTACAGGAAGCAGTGAAAAAACTAAGTTGACCTTTGATTTAAACGATTTTGATAATGCTGAAGGGGAATATTTAATTGTAGATGTTACTACAGGAGAAAAAGTTACCTCTTTCACTGGCAAGAAAGGTATAAACGAAGTCGAGTTTAGTCCTGAAAAGGCTGGTGGTTATGCAATTGTAAAGGACGAAAACATTTTAGGCATAATTGAAGTAGTTGATGACCTTAAGGCTAAAGACTTAGAAGAAATACGAGAGCTGTATCTTCCGAAAAGTTAAGTTTATTTCATAGATTGTATAAACCTTCAAATTAATGTTAAAATAAATCATTAGTTTGGAGGTTTCTTATTGTAGGAAGAGGGTAACTAAAGGAGGCAGAAAATTGGATTTAACAGTACTATGGACTATAGCTGGGAGTATGGGTACTTTATCTGATATTGCAATGCTGAGAAGGGTTAAGTCCTTTGACATTGATGTGATTACTGCAGATTCAGAAGACAAAAATAATGCAGGATTTGCAGCGACAGATAAAAAATATGTGGTTCCTAAAGTGAAAGACTCAAAATACATAGATGCAATATTGGATATATGTCAACATGAAAAAATAACAACCATAATACCTCAATACACTGATGAGCTCTTTCTTATGTCAGAAAATATTAAGCGTTTCAACAGCTTGGGTATAAAGGTACTTGTGACAGAGGACACTGAAAGTCTTGGAATCGCAAATAGTAAAATCAATCTCTATCAATTCTTGAACAACAAGGATTTCATACCAAAATACACGGTAGCTTCAAATATTGATTCTGTTAAAAATGCTGTTTTAGCGCTTGGCTATCCTAATGTGCCTGTATGTATAAAACCTGGCCAGGGTGAGGGAGGAAAGGGCTTTAGAATTATAACCGAAGAAAAAATCGACATGTTTAATGAACCCCCAGGCCCCCCTAAGATGAGCCTTGAAGCATATATTAACCAGCTAAAAGCAGTAGATAATATCCCTGATCTTTTAGTTACAGAATATCTTCCCGGAAAAGAGTATAGTGTTGACTGTGTATGCAAAAATGGAACTACCTATATCTGCATACCCAGGCAGAGAATTGAGACTTCAATGGGTGTATCCAGTGTTTCCTTAATTGAGAAAAATGAAGGCTTAATTGCGTATACAAAAGAGATAATATCAAGTCTTAACCTTTCATACAATATAAATGTTCAGTTTAAATATTCTAATGACGGAAAGCCGAAGCTTATAGAAATAAACCCCCGGGTGTCTGGTTCCCTTGTTGCAAACTACGGAGCAGGAGTAAACATGCTGGAAGAGTCTTTAAGACTTGCTTATGATATGCCTGTTGAAAATGTAGATATTAAGTGGGGAACTAAAATGATACGGCATTGGGATCAAACCTTTATACGGGTATAATATTTTTCAATATCATACCCGTATAAGATTTCAGTAACTTTCTAACCCGGAAACGCTTTATATTTCTTCAACATAGTGCAAGGATTATATTTTTCTTTAAATCTCCTAAGTCCGGGAAGCCCCAAATCATCTTCTTTATTAATGTAAACCGCATCCATTCTTTTTGCCAGTTCATTGATAAGATAGGCATGCACCCCTCTGTGGGAATTGTTTGTAAGCTCAACATGCGATTGAACCGTATCATCAGATATTTTCTCATACAAACAAAATGCCGCCACCTCATCACTATCCAGGACTACCCCACCCTTTAAATTGAATTCGTTAATATTATCAAGCATTTTATATGTAGGGTTCAGCTTATCCGGTGAATTGTGATACTTTAGCGTAAAAGCTTTGCATTTATCTATATACAGCTCTACCCTATCATCGAATTTCGGTGTGAAGCTTTTAAAATAACTAGATAAGTTATTTCTCTGATTCCTCAATTCCTTACCTTTATATTCAATGAAATCTGAGTTTTTGTATATATAATCAAAGGAATCTCTATCCTCTTCTATGATGAATTTAAGATCATTAAAAATCCCTAAATAATCTTGAGGTATTTTAGCGAATACGGGACTTATATTATTTTCCTTACAATATTCAAGAACTGATGCAATCCCCTGCTTCATGTCCCCAAGAGGCATATAGAAGCTGGTGTTTTCAATGTCAGACCGGATAACTACTGCCCCATTCTTTTCTGCTATTTTAAGTTTATACAATTCCTGGTACATATAGATATATGAGAATAAATAATCCGAACAAATATTTCTATACCTATCAAAGGTTTTCTTATCATCAAGTGTTACTTCTCTGAAATTCAAATATTTTTCTGCCTCCTTCAAGATGTACAAAACTGTACCTTTATGCTACCATTATACCACAAACGGCACAATGGTAGCATTGACTCACAGCTTTGATTCGAAGGTCCCACCGTCATTTATTTATACGGTTTGAAGCCTTTCAGCCTCAAAGCATTTGTTAAAACAGAAACTGAACTTAATGACATCGCTGCTGCTGCCAATATTGGATTTAGCAGTGGTCCGCCAAATAAATGCAGGATGCCTGCTGCAACTGGTATTCCAGCTACGTTGTAGCCAAATGCCCAGAAAAGATTCTGCTTGATATTGCGAATTGTGCTCTTACTGAGTTGTATTGCTGTCGGAACATCCATCAAGTCACTTCGCATCAATACTATATCTGCAGATTCCATAGCTACATCAGTACCAGAGCCTATTGCAATTCCTATATCCGCTTGAGCCAGCGCCGGTGCATCGTTGATACCATCACCAACCATGGCTACCTTCTTGCCTTCAGCCTGCAGCTTCTTTACTTCATTGGCCTTATCCTGTGGAAGAACCTCCGCCAGCACACGGTCTATACCAACCTGCTTTGCAATAGCTTCGGCTGTCTTGCGGTTGTCACCGGTAATCATAGCTACTTCGATGCCCATATCATGAAGCTTCTTTATTGCTCTTGCGCTGCTCTCTTTTACTATATCAGCAACAGCAATAATTCCCGCCATTTGATTGTCTATAGCGACGTACATCGGTGTTTTTCCCTCTGTTGCCAATCTGTCTGATTCCGTTTCAAGTGCAGAAAGGCTGATATTTCTATCCATCATAAGCTTTCTATTCCCAAGCAATACATTCTTACCTTCTATTTCAACCTCGATACCATAACCTGGTATTGCATTGAACTTCTCTACTTTAAGGCTTTCCAGATTTTCTTTCTCTGCCCCACGTACTATTGCCTCACCAAGAGGGTGTTCAGAGCCTTTTTCGGCAGATGCTGCAATCTGAAGCAGCTTATTTTTTTCAATAATCTTTGTAGTGACTATATCCGTCACCTCTGGTCTGCCTTCAGTTATTGTCCCGGTTTTGTCAAATACAATTGTTTTAATCTTATGTGTTGTTTCAAGTGCAGCCCCGCCCTTAATCAACACGCCGTATTCGGCTCCTTTTCCTGTTCCAACCATAATGGCTGTTGGGGTAGCCAGGCCTAATGCACAAGGGCAAGCAATAACCAATACAGCTATAAAGATTGTTAACGCGAATACTGGTGTTTCACCGCCAATAAAGTACCATGCTAATGCTGACAGTGTTGCTATTATGAAAACAATCGGTACAAAATATCCAGATACTATATCTGCCATTTGTGCAATTGGCGCCTTTGATCCTTGAGCGTCTTCCACCAGCTTTATTATTTGGGCTAAAGCTGTATCACTTCCTACTTTAGTAGCCTTAAATCTAATAGACCCAGTCTTGTTTATGCTTGCAGCAAATACTTTATCTCCCTGTTTTTTCTCAACAGGTATGCTCTCGCCTGTTAACATGGATTCATCAATTGCTGTAAGTCCTTCTACTACTTCACCATCCACCGGAATCTTTGAACCTGGTTTTACGATTATGATATCGCCTACTTCAACTTCTTCAATAGGTATCTCAATTTCCTTGCCTTCCTGAAGTATGATAGCGGTTTTCGGTGTCAACCCCATCAGTTTTTTGATAGCCTCTGAAGTTCTTCCTTTTGATACTGCTTCCAGGGATTTACCTAAAAGAATCAATGTTATAATTACACCTGCTGTTTCGAAATAGAGGTCTTCAACATATTGAAAATCTCCGATACTTATTCGATAGGTTGAGTACAGGCTGTAAAGAACAGCAGCTGAAGTACCCATTGCTATCAGAGAGTCCATATTTGGACTTCTGTGAAATATTGCTTTAAATCCCACCGTATAAAAACGGTAGCCGGCTATTATTACGGGTATGACAAGTAAAATTTCTACTAAAGCGTAGAAGAGCGGGTAATCCATTGGATTCAAAGCTTTCGGCAATGGCCAGCCCAGCATGGCGCCCATTGCTATATATAAGAGAGGGACAGCAAAAACTGCTGAAACCGTAAATTTAGTCCATAAGATTCTTATTTCTTTTTGCTTCCGCAGTCTATCCTCATCCACTCTGTCCTTGCTTTCTATTTCAAGTGCTTTATATCCCGCCTTCGCAATAGCCTGCTTGATTTCTGACATTCTTAAGTCAGTTGGGTTATATCGAATATTCGCTTTCTCTGTTGCAAAGTTGACTGACACAGCTTCCACTCCCGGAAGCTTGCCAACTGCTCTTTCAATTGCCTTGGCACACGCAGAACATGTCATACCTTCTATTGGTATGGCAACCTCTTTTGTATTCTTTTCTTCCAGAGCTTCGTAGCCCGCTTTTGATACAGCCTCCATAATGTCACTGGATTTGATTTTTGCTTCATCGTAAGTAAGGGCAAGCTTATCTGTCGCAATATTTACAGTGGCATCGGTTATTCCATCTAATTTTTTAACGGCTCTCTCTACAGCTTTAGCGCAAGCTGCACAAGTCATTCCATTTATTTTATAGCTTTCCGATTTCATAATTTATCTCCTCTCGATTATATAATGTAATTAATATCTCTCTTCTAACAATGTATTTACTTTACCCCCCTACCCTATATTATACAGTATAAGTATTCAATATGGAGATTTTATGGAGATTTTATTTTGTTTATTTTTATTTCCTCTAATAGTATTATTGCCAATATGAGTTTAAATCCAACAGAGTTAAGAACAATCAGTGTATTCATAATTATACCGCCTGTTTCGGTATAACAAAAGGAAAAGCACCATTCATACACGAATAGTGCTTTCTATGCTATCTTTTCCAGTCTGAAAATAAGCCTTTGCTTGCTTCCAGGAACTCTTTCTTTACCGTTATATAATTGCCATCATCGGCTTTACTTTCCTCAAGAACCGGAACAGGGTTGCATCCGCCTTTCACTACTTCAACATCATCTACACCAAATATATTCCCACAATTCTGACATACTAGTGTATCATCTACTTGCTTATAGTATCCACGACCAGAGTCAAAACAAACCTGACATGTGTTTAATGCTGTACGAATACTTCCATCTGTTGCTTTCACAGCTAACACTTCCATGTAAGTATCACCAGCTTTGTATGGATAAAATTTAGCTTTTTCGGTTATCTCACTCTTTAATATCTTAACGTCTATATTGCTTGGTATGTCGACAGCTTCACCTTTTTCTACTGTCACCGGCGGTTTGCCCGAATCTGCTGAAGATGCCTGTTGTTTCTGATTGCTATTGATAATTGTATACACTGCAAAAGATGCCAAAACTGCAACAAGTATAATAAATATAATATTTTTGCTTTTGCTTTTATTGTCCAAAATAACTCCACCCTTCATTTTCCTCTAATAATACATATTGTATATGGAGATATTATGGAGAAACGGATACATTTTAACTTTTTTATTTATGGAAAACTATATTCTCCTATAAAAAAACAGATATTACTTAGAAGACAGCTTAGTAGTATAGATTTTTGCTGAAATATCGGTCACCGCGATCTGGAAAGACAGTTACAATATTCCCTGATGTGATTCTCTGTGTCAACTTTAATACAGCCGCCATGGCAGCACCTGATGAAGAACCCACGATGAGGCCCTCCTTTCTCGCCAGCTCCTTTGCCATAAAGAAGGCTTCCTCATCATTGACCTTGATTACATCGTCCACAAGTTCCATATCCATTGTCTGTGGTATAAAGTTATTGCCGATTCCTTCCATCAGATAGCAGCCCTCTTCTCCACCACCCATGGTTGAACCGGCCGGATCCGCTAATATTGCTTTTATTCTGCCATCCTTCTCTTTCAAATATCTAGCAACACCTGTATATGTTCCACCACTGCCTGCTCCTGCAACAAAGTAGTCAATTTGACCCTCCAGATCCGTGAATATTTCCTGTCCGGTTGTCTCATAGTGAATTAGTGGATTTTGCTGATTTTCAAACTGCTTCAAGGTAACAGAATTCTCAATGGTACTAAGCAGCTCTTCTGCCTTTTCCATGGCTCCCTTCATTCCCTTATCCTTCGGAGTATTAATGATTTCACCCCCGAGTGCGCGCATCAGCACTTGCTTTTCTATCGAAAACTTGTCGGGCACGACAAAAATTACTCTATACTCCTTGTTTAATGCCGCTAATGCAACCCCCAATCCGGTATTACCGGCTGTTGCCTCAACTATGGTGCTGCCTGGCTTAAGCAGTCCGTCTCCTTCTGCCTTGCTGATCATCGACAAACCAATCCTATCCTTCACGCTGCCGGCAGGATTGAAGCACTCAAGCTTGGCGAATACATTTATCCCGGCTTTAATGCCCATATTGTTCAGCTTTATTATAGGCGTCTTTCCTATCAATTCCCGAATATCATTCACATATCTCATCTAATCCACCCCTACCGCTGCAATTTCGCTGCTTCGATAGCATTCATTATGTCTGAAAGCAAGTCATCCTTGTTCTCAATTCCCACTGACAGCCGAACCATATTGTCCAAAATACCTACTTTCTGCCTTAGTTCATACGGGATGGCTCCATGGGTCATTGTGGCCGGGTGGGTCATCAATGACTCTACCCCCCCCAAACTTTCTCCAACAGTTATGGTTTTTAAACCTTTAAGGAAACGGTTAACATCATAATTCTCATCCAAAATAATAGAAATCACAGCTCCCGGCTTTTTTGCCTGACTTTTGTGAAGCTCATATCCCTGATGGTTTTTTAATCCAGGGTAATATACTTTTGAAACTGCACTTAGCTCATTTAGCTTCTCTGCAATATATTCAGCGTTTTCAACGTGCCTATCCATTCTAACCGATAATGTCTTAATTCCTCTTATGAGCAGCCATGAATCAAAGGGTCCAAGTATTCCTCCTGTTGCATTCTGAATGAAGTGTATACGGTTTGCAAGCTCTTCATTATTTACCACAACCAGTCCTGCTACTAAATCGCTGTGTCCCCCCAGATACTTGGTTGCACTATGAACAACAATGTCCGCTCCCAGTTCAATCGGTTTTTGCAAATATGGAGTCATGAATGTATTGTCGACTATTGTAAGCAAGCCCCTTTGTTTCGCAATAGCAGATAGCCTGGAAATATCAGTGATGGTCATTAATGGGTTGGTAGGCGTCTCGATAAATATGGCCTTAACACTATTATCCAGGTGCTCTATTACCTGCTCTTCATTGCTGGTATCAACAATCTCATATTGTATTCCAAAATTCGTAAAAACCTTATCCAATACTCTAAAGGTGCCCCCATAGATATTATCCGGTATCAGTATTTTATCTCCACTCTTAAAGAGCATCAAGACAGCTGTAATAGCTGCCATTCCTGACCCAAATGCATATCCGGCATAGCCTCCCTCCAGCTCAGCAATAAGCTTTTCCAAAGCATGCCTGGTTGGATTCCCAGTTCTCGAATATTCATATCCCTTATGTTCACCAATACCTGCCTGCTTATAGGTCGAGGTCTGGTAAATTGGTACACTGACTGCACCGGTTTGCTCATCCCCATCAATACCGCCATGGATTAATAACGTTTCTATGTTCATTAAAATACCTCCAATATTATATCTATTATGCTGCAGCTCTATATGATCTTGCTTAAGAAAGCCTTAGTCCTATCCTTGACAGGGTTGTTAAACAGGTTTTCCGGTGTATTCTCTTCAATTATTTCACCATTGTCCATAAATATCACTCTATTAGCCACTTCTTTCGCAAAGCCCATCTCATGAGTCACAACCAGCATGGTCATACCTTCCAAGGCTAGTGAACTCATTACTTCCAGGACTTCAGAGACAAGCTCGGGATCAAGAGCTGATGTAGGCTCATCAAAAAGCATAATCTCCGGCTTAGTCGCCAGTGCTCTGGCAATAGCAACCCTTTGCTGCTGTCCCCCTGAGAGCTTTGATGGGTATACATCCGACTTATCACTAAGTCCCACCTTATCAAGCAATTGGAGTGCATATTCTCTGGCATTGTCCTGATGAATTTTTTTCACCACTCTTGGAGCAAGCATGATGTTTTCCAGAACAGTCATGTGAGGGAATAGATTGAACCGTTGGAAAACCATGCCTATCTCAGAACAAACCTCTGATATTCTTTGCTTTGATGGCTTGAGCATATCCTTATTGTCTTTTCTATCGTAGATTAGTTCGTCTTTTATGAATATCCTTCCGCTGGTTATCTTCTCCAGTTGGTTTAAGGACCGGAGGAGTGTGCTTTTACCAGAACCGCTGGGGCCTATTATGCAGACCACTTCACCTTTTTCCACCGAGAGGTTTATGCCCTTTAGCACCTCAAGAGAACCGAAATTCTTATACACATTTTCCAATCGTATCAATTTGCATCCCTACCCTATTTCATATATTATCTTGCCAAATGCCTTCCGAAACGTGCTTCCATTCTAGATTGCAGCACTGTAAGTCCTGAGCAGAAGATCAGATATATCACAGCCGCTTCTGTATATAACCACAAGGGTTCATAGGTTCGCGCAGTTATCTGCTGAGCCACCTGGAACATTTCTGACACAGTAATAGTCGCCGCCAGAGAGGTATCCTTTACAAGGCTTATGAAGGAATTGGATAAAGGCGGTATTGCTACCCTTATTGCCTGCGGAAGTATTATATGCCTCAAGGCTTGAGCCTTCGACATTCCAAGAGCATGTGCCGCCTCCCATTGTCCACTCGATATCGACTGGATAGACCCCCTTATAATTTCTGAGCCATATGCCCCAACACTTAGGGAGAAACCGATAACTGCAGATGTTAAGGCATCCAGCGTTATCCCTATACTTGGGAGACCATAAAATATTATGAAAAGCTGCACCAGTAAAGGTGTTCCCCTTATAATCCAAACATAAAAACGGGCTATGACCTCAAAGGGTTTGATTTCTAAAACCTTTACTATCGCAACAACAAAAGCTATGACCACCCCAAAAAAGAAGGACAGGATGGTAAGTGGCACAGTAAATTGTATCCCCGCCTTTAAAAGCGGGAGAAAGGAATCAGTAAGTATTTGTACAATTCTTACCATTCTGTCTGACATATGAAATCACCTCATGCATTTTATTTGGACACGTCTGCCCCGAACCATTTCTCTGATATCTTAAGGTATGTGCCGTCAGCTTTCATTTCATCCAATGCCTTGTTGACCGCGTCTACAAGCTCCGCATTTCCTTTATTGAACATTATCCCCATTTGATCCATGGTATCCATCTTATCTACAATCTTTATAGGTGTCTCAGGTCTCTGCTTCTTAAAATCCAGGAAGGACAGACCGTCATTAATAGTAGCATCAATACGTTTGGAAGTAAGTAGGTCTATTGCTTGGTTAAACCCGTCGGTCTGTACTATTTCCGCTCCGAATGACTTGGCGATATCTGATAGATTGCTTGTAAGCGACTGCCCTGATTTCTTTCCTTTCAAATCTTCAAATGCTTTGATGTCAGTGTTTTCTTCATTTACTATGAGTACAGCCTTTGAAACGATATATGAAGTGGAGAAATCATATTTTTCGAGTCTGTCTTCTCTTATTGCAACCTCATTTGCTATGGCATCAAATCTTTTTGCATCCAAGCCGGCGAATATTCCATCCCATTTGGTTTCTATGAACTCGGCTTTTACACCCAAACGTTTTGCTATTTCCTCAGCAATTTCAACATCAAAGCCTGTAAGCTTGCCGGCTTCGTCATGGAAAGTAAAGGGTGCATATGTGCCTTCAGTTCCAAATTTGATCTTTCCCTCGGCTTTTATCTGTTCAAGCAGATTCTGTGGTTTTGCATCATTTCCTGATTGGTTTGCTGCTGTCTGGTTTGATGCGCTGCATCCACTGAATACCAACGCCAAAATGGTAATAATTGCTGTAACTAAAATAATTCTTTTTTTCATGATTAATCCTCCTATTATTATATATTACTATTCCTATTGTTTTTGTAGGTTATTGTATGCTGCATTGCATTAAAGTTTTGTTATCCCTCCTCGATATTATGTAATTTGTATAGTAGGAACTAAGGCAAAAAACAAAAACTCCCGCCTCTATTACAGAGGCGAAAGTTTATTTCGCGGTTCCACTCTGTTTATTTGCATCATTATGTTGGAATGCAAATAACTCGTAATTCCGGTACAATCATACCTTAATGCTATAACGGGCATACCCGTCGGAGCCTACTAAAATCAGGATTGATTCACAATCGCTAAAGTATTCGGTCCGGTGTTCCGAGATGCACTTCAGACAAGTTACGCTTAAAAGTCCTCTCAACATTGGACTTTCTCTCTGTCAGTTTCTCTTGACCTACTCTTCTCTTCAATACATTTCCCATTATTCCTACTGGTTTTATATGTTTTATTTTACTATATAATTTTAACTATGTCAATCGTTTTTTTCTACTTCTTTCAATGTATAGTTCATACTGCCAGTTTTATAACCAGACAGCTCTAATGTCACATATAGAAAGCCCAAGGATTTGAGCTTATCAGTAATTTGATCCGCAAAGGTCACAATCCGCCCTAGATCAGCCTTACCTACTTCTATCCTTGCTATGGTATCATGATGTCGAACTCTTAGCTCCGGAAAGCCCAAGTCTCTGATAAAGTCTTCCGCTTCGCCAATTACAACAAGCTTATCGGGTGTAATCTTCGTTCCATATGGAAATCTTGATGACAGACATGCAAAGGAAGGCTTGTTCCAAGTGCTCAATCCAAACTCTTTGGACATCTCACGTATATCGTCCTTTGTCATTTCCGCATCCTTCAATGGACTGACAACCCCTAGCTGCTTGGCGGCACGCATGCCTGGCCTGTGATCATTCCTGTCATCAAAGTTTGATCCATCAAAAACATACCTTAAACCATTATTCTTTGCTATCTCTGTAAGCTTGGAAAACAACTCATGCTTGCAATAAAAGCATCTATCCGGCGGATTGTCTGCAAAACCTGCTATCTCAAGCTCAAGGGTTTCAATTACTATATGTCTTATTCCTTGAGTTTCGGCAAAAAGCTTTGCCTCTTCAAGTTCCCTTTTGGGATAAGTTTCTGAATTTGCTGTCACAGCAATAATATTATCTCCAAGAACTTCTGAAGCAACCTTTAGTAGAAAGGTGCTGTCCACTCCCCCTGAGAATGCAACAACTGCTCCGTCTGTGTTCCTGATTATTTTTCTAAGGTTCTCCAGTTTATTTTGTAATTGCTCTTTCATATTTCTCCTCCGTTTATGTTTTACTTATTGCACTTATGCTATCTTATAAAACAACTCTTGTCTACCCTGTGCAGGTTTTACATTTAAGTATATAAAACATTTGTGAAGATATTATGAAGCTTTAATCGATTTCTATTGAGCTGATAACGTTAAAAGCCTCTGCAAAGATATTGCAGAGGCTTTTAAATCTATTAGATATGAAAGTTATTTAAATATTAAACAGCTTGTTCTGATTTTCCTTTATTATTCTGAAGCTTCATGTACACATAGAATGGTATTCCTACAAGCATTAACAGGAAGCCATACATTACAACTGTTGCGCCTGTTCCATATATTGCATATATTGAATATACAAATGCTAAAAGTGCCATGAATGAATTCTTAATGAAGTTCCAAACATTAAAGTCAGCAGAATGTTTTGTTAATAACAATATTTCAGCTGCTGCTGTAAATGAGTATGCTGGAAGGAACGCCAGTGTTGCGAGAAGCAGCATAAAGTTAAACGCAGATGTAAGTGAACCTACATAGTTCATTATAAGAAGAATGTTTGCGCAAACTCCTGCTACAATTAATGAAGTGTGTGGAGTCTTAAACTTCGGATGGATATTACCAAAGAATTTAGGGAACAACTTATCTTCAGCAGCTGCATATGAGCTTCTTGCTGTAGTTAAAATCCAGCCTGATGTTGCACCAAGTGTTGAAATTACTGCACCTAATGCTATCAGAGTTCCACCCCATGTTCCGCCGATTGCGAAGTTTATTATATCTGCAAGAGGAGCGCTTGATCCTGCCAACTTGTCCTGAGGCATTGCACCAATTGCAAGGAAACTGATTACTACATAAATAACTGCTGTTACTATAGTTCCATATATTGTACTTAATCTAATATTTCTTTCAGGATTTTTGATTTCTCCTGCTGGAACTGTTGCACTTTCAAGTCCAACGAAGGACCAGAGTGTAATACCAACAGCGGCTGGTATTGTTGCCATTGTGGAAACTTCAACTGATGATACTGTGCCAAAGTTGCCTCCATCAAACTTCATAGCAGCAATTCCTGCAAAGATGATCAGTGGAACTAACTTGCATGCTGTAGTAACTATACCAACAAGTCCGGCTCCCTTAACCCCTTTAATATTTATCCAAGTAAATATCCATAGTACAAGGGATGACATTAAAAATGCGAAAAGTCTGTTTTCTCCGAATACAGGGAAGAAGTAAGTAAAATAGCTCATGAAACCTGTTATAATTGCTGCGTTTCCAACCCAAGCACCTATCCAATAAGTCCATGCAATCAAGAATGCTGCAAATTCTCCAAAGGCAGCTCTTGAATAAACTATAGGTCCACCTGTCTTTGGCATAGCGGTACTCATTTTAGCAAAGCTTAAAGCTAATAAAATTGAACCGATTGATGTAATAATCCAGGCTATCATTGCAGCCTTTGGATTTGATGCTGCTGCAAGTCCTTGTGGAGCCATAAATATTCCTGACCCTATCATGTTTCCAACAACAATCGCTGTCGCTGCGGCTAGACCTAGTTCCCTCTTAAGTCCACCGTTTTCCAATGACTCGCTTTTGAACTTTTCTTTCATTAATATTCCTCCTCTTTGATAATATTTATGAGATAATCTTAGATTAACTCCGTTTATTATATGCTTCCAACTAAATATTTAGATTTAATTCAGTAAGGAATTAGTTATGAGCTTTCTACCCTTTATGGTTTTCTGATTTGAAGAATTTGTAACACATTCTTAATATAATTTACTAATGAGTATATTATACCATAAAAGTTGCTAAAGACAAGCGGTGTTTACGCTGCCTCTGGCGAAAGCAACCCACCCTACAATATAGGGGATTGGGGTAATATAAGCCTACGTCCCCTCGTAGGCTTATATTTATATCGTGCGGCTGCCCCTTGAAAACTGTCTAATGAGAATGTCTGTGATGCAGGTCCGGCAAATGAGTATGCTTATGTTCGACAGCTTCATGAGTATGTTCATGACTATGCTCTCCTATCACTTCCTGCTCATGGATGTGAATATGATGACCATCAATGTGGTTGTGCTTATGTTCATGAACTTCCTCAGTATGAATATGGGTGTGCTTGTGATCCTCAGATACTGCAAAATAGGTCCCAACCAACATAATTATCAATGCAATCAAAAAAGAATCAGCAATCCCTTCTTGTAATACAAACCATGAAATCAAGACTCCAATAAATGGTGCTGCTGCGTAAAAAGCACTCGTTCTGGCTGCTCCAAGTTCTCTTTGTGCTTTAATATAGAAGAATATACTTAGTCCATAAGCTACAAAGCCAAGTAAAAGGGCAAACGCAATATATGCAACATTGCTGCTATATTCCTTCAAAGTCATAGAGATGATGAGTGAACCAACGCCTGACCCAAAGCCTTTTACAACAACTATTTGCAAAGGGTCTTTTAACGAAAGCATACGTGTGCAGTTATTCTCAAAGCCCCAACATAAGCAAGCCATAATTACAAAAATTGACCCTATCGAAAATGAAAAGCTGCTAAAATCCTTAACTGACAGAATAATGCTCGAAATCGTAATAAGGGATATTGCTATCCACATTCTTTTACCTATAGCTTCTTTGAAAATAGACAAAGCAATAAGAGCTGTTGCAACGATTTCAAAGTTGTTCAGCAAAGATGCATTTGATGACGTTGTAATTGTTAGTCCTAACATCAAAAAAATAGGAGCCGCAATATCAAGAAGGATCATACCGACTACATATGGTATCTCTTTATTGGTCATTTTGGCTTCTATTTGCTCTCGCTTCCGTAATACCTTGAGCATATTAACAAGTAACATTCCTAAGCCAGCACCTAAATATAATAGTGCTGCCATTAATGTTGGTGGTATCTCTATGAGCAGCAGTTTTGATACAGGTGAACTAATACCATAAAGAGCTGCAGCCAAAATAGCCATAAGTATTGGTTGTATTTTTTTGTCTTTAGAAGCTAATTTTTTTATTTTTAATAAATCCATATATTGCCTCACTCACTAATCAAATCATTTTCGTATATTGGCTTAAAGCACGTTTTAAACTATTAATCTGGACTTCACCATCTCCATCACGAAGTGCGTCTAGTACACAATGATCCAGATGGTCTTCCAGCACAATTTGACTTATTTTCTGCAAAGCAGCTTTCGCTGAATTAAGTTGAATAATGATTTCATCACAGGGTTTGTTGCTTTCAAGCATCTTACGAATTCCACCTAATTGCCCTTCAATCCTATTAATTCTTTTACATAGCTTTTCAACATCATGGTGTTGTTGAGTTGACATTTTTCTTCCTCCTAATTTTAATAGTTATATGCCATATGCCCCTATTGGGCATATAATTATTGTATTCTCCTTTATGCCTGCTGTCAATCTACGATTAGATGCAAAAAAAATGCCGGCTAAGATGCGCAATGCACCTCAGTCGACGGTTGTATTTACACTTTTAACTGCCTATTCATATCTTAATTTCTTCCGAGTCTTCAAACTGTGCATTATACAATGATGCGTATACTCCATTGTTGTTTATAAGCTCCTCATGGCTTCCCTTTTCCTCTATGCCGTTATCGGTAAGCACCAGTATAGTCTTTGCCCTCTTGATTGTCGAAAGTCTATGAGCTATAACAAAGGTGGTCCTGTTGCTGGACAGGCTTTCCAGAGACTGCTGAACAACTTTTTCGCTTTGATTATCCAAGGATGAAGTAGCTTCATCAAGTATCAATATAGGCGGATTCTTTAGAAAAGCCCTTGCAATGCTTATTCTCTGCTTTTGTCCGCCCGAAAGCTTGACTCCTCTTTCTCCCACATAGGTATCGTAGCCCTTTTCCAGCCCCATTATAAAATCGTGAGCATTTGCCTTCTTGGCGGCGTCTATTATTTCCTCCCTAGAGGCTCCCGGCTTTCCATAATTGATATTTTCCAGAATTGTCCCTGCGAAAAGATATACTCACTGCTGAACAATTCCAATATTTTTTCTCAAGGATTCAAGCTTAATGCCCCTGATATCCCTTCCGTCAATCCTTATGGTCCCGCCAGTTACATCATAAAACCTTGGTATAAGGCTGCAGAGGGTGGACTTGCCTCCTCCTGAAGGTCCCACAAGAGCTGCAGTCTCCCCAGGCTCCAGGTTCAAGTCGATATCCTTCAGCACATGTCCTCCCTCATCATACTTGAAGGAAACACTCTCAAACTCGACTCTGCCTTTGACTTCCTCCAGTATAACGCTGTCCACGCTGTCTTTTATATCCGGCTCCGTATCCATGATTTCCAGGAATCTTTCAAAGCCAGTCATACCTTTTTGGAACTGCTCAGTAAAATTAATCAGTGATCTTATAGGCGTAAGGAAGGTATTTATATAAAGCAGATACGCAACAAGATCTGAGGTTGACGCTGCACCAAGCTTTATGAAATATGCTCCGGCAATTACCGCAACAATATATATTACACCGTTAAATAGCTCGACGCCGCTAAAGAATCGTCCCATGTAAAAGTAGCTCTCCTGCTTTGTCTTCAGGAAACCCATATTTCCTATGCTAAACTTCTCCTGCTCCACCTTCTCATTGGAAAAGGACTGCACTACCCTTACTCCAGCTATGCTATCCTCCAGCTGGGCGTTAATCTCCGCAATTTTCTGCCTGTTTCTCATAAATACGGAGCGCATTTTATTATTGTAGAAAATAGCAAAGACCATCATGAACGGGATGAATGCAAAGATTATCAAGGTAAGCTTAACATTGATGCTAAGCAATATGAAGAAGGAACCAAGTATCTTTATCGCAGAAATGAACACTTCTTCAGGACCGTGATGTGCAAGCTCGCTTATATCAAACAAATCATTGACTATCCTTGACATTATCTGTCCGGTCTTGTTGTTGTCATAGTATGAGAAGGACAACTTCTGCAGATGCGCGAAAATATCTTTGCGCATGTCGTATTCCATTTTTGCCCCCATTATATGACCCCAGGCAGTAATGAAATATTGGCAGAAATATTTTAGTATTTGTATGGCGAGCATTACTGCCCCTATCTTTATTATGATGTCAAAGGCCGTATTCAGCTCTGCACTAAGGCTCTTCTCAAGCAGGTACTTTACCAGCACAGGGAAGAGCAGGTCTACCCCCGCTGCTGTAAAGGCGCAGAACATATCAAGAAAGAACAGGCCTTTATAAGGCTTATAATATGAGATGAATCTCCATAGCTTATTCATTGGTCAACCTCCACATTAATACAATATAATAATCCTACACAACCAAAAAATCAACCATTAATATTATAATAGATGGTTGATCAATTCTAAATTATGTATTTATTTAGCCTTCCCCGCCGCTGCCTGTGCAGTGCACAACTCATTTCCCGGTTAAATGTCCTGCATAATTCCGTCTCATAATCATTGAGTCGTCTACAATCAAAATTTTTGCCACTTTATCACCCGGATTTATGCTTAAATGAATGAAACAATAACAATATGCATTCTACATTAAATATACTCTTTTTGCTTCGTTACTGTCAACTGACAGAGAATAATGTCGATTGCAAAAACCAAATATAATGCATTGGGTTTATTTAAAAATCCTAGCATTATATTCAGAAACCTTATTGGTTTTGAAGAAGAATATATGTGAACAGCAAGTGCTTTTTAACACAACAAATTTCTGATAATCAAGTGTTAAAAATGCACTTCCTTGATGTTGTATCTCTGCAGGATTAACATTTCTTTCAGTTAAGAGATACAAGCGCTGAGTTTTTAACTGTTACCCTTCTTGCTGCCCTTTCCTGTAATTATTGCAATTCCTATAATTATTAAAACGGCTGGTATTATATAATCCTTTAAGTCAACGCGTATATAAGTTCTCAGCAGTGCTGACAATCCTATGCCGCCTAAAATGGCTACAGGCACTAAAAGTCCTTTGTCATGGTTTCCAAACAGGTACAGTTCAAATAGGCCTATTGCAACACCTATAAGAAACAGCGGCCAAAGATCAGCCATCATGTGCCATCCGAAAAACACGTTGGCATAAAAAAGCGCTCCGTAAGTAGTGAGTATTCCTCCTGGCACAAGTATTCCAGGGTTCTTGTCAATTCCCGTGAAGAATGCAAAATGCATATATAATCCAGGAACCAGCAACGCCAGAGGCCATATATAGTTCCATGTGAAATTCAGATAACCCAGGTTCGACATGAGAAACAGTGCTCCCATAGCTATCAAAACAGTACCAATTACAATATTAGAATTCCTATTCATTATTTTACCTCCCATATATTTTGCGAAAAACATTATATATTTAATCCTTATGCTTTGCGTTTTATCTTTCATAGTAATATACGCGAAACTGGAATATATGTCTGATAAAAGTATGGATTTTCAAGAGGCTTTTTTTTAATTCCGCAGCAAGCCAGCTGCTACATATAAATTCTCAATTGCGCCCAACATATAATGAGTGATAATATAATTGTTATGGAAGTAATACTGCCAAAATGTGGAGGAGTATATGAAGGATTCAATAAGAAAACAAATACTTGGTATAAGGAATAAATTATCCGATTATGAGGTAAACAACCTCAGCGAAAGTATTTTTCTCAATCTGAGGAAAAACAGCTTTCTTGATAGCTCACTTCATGTGATGGTATATCTGGATTTTAAGCACGAGGTGAAAACCGACGCTATTATAAACTATTGCCTGGAGCAGAACAAAAAAGTATATATACCAATATGTATACCCGAGACTCATGAGGTTTCCATTTCAAGGATTACAAATCTGGAAGAGCTCCAATCAGGACATTTCGGAATACGTGAGCCCATGCTGCAGCATATCAGACTTGCCGACAGCAGACTTATTGACTTGGTGCTCGTACCGGGCATAGCCTTTGACAAGGTCGGAAACAGAGTGGGCTTTGGAGCAGGCTATTATGACAGGTTCATGAAGCGCTTGCAGCCGGGTGCAGTTAAGGCCGCCCTTGCGTTTTCCTTTCAGATAGTAGACTTTGTTCCATCAGATGAATACGATATTCCTGTAGATTACATAGTAACTGAAAAAGGCACAATCAGATGCACACATAGCAGTATAGACTAAGAATAACGAAATAGAAGGTGATAACATGCTACTTGACATTTTCTTTACTTTTTTTAAAATAGGCTCTTTTACGATTGGAGGAGGCTATGCAATGCTTCCCGTGATACAGCGGGAGGTTGTAGACAATAAAAAGTGGCTGGGCGACGAAGAGTTCTTGGATTCTATTGCCGTTACCAACAGCCTGCCCGGCCCCTTGGCTATCAACTGTGCCACTTTTGTAGGTTACAAAAAAGCCGGTTTTGCAGGAGCGATTTCTGCAGCTCTTGGAGCAGTTATGCCTTCCTTCCTGATTATACTGCTGATTGCTTTATTCTTTGGCTCGATTCAGGAAAATCCCATTGTTGAGTATGTATTTGCAGGGATAAGACCAGCAGTGGTAGCATTAATTGCTTATGCCTTGGTAAAGCTTGTAAAATCAATGGGTATAAATTTGGTTAACATATCAATCTCTTTGGCGGTACTACTAGCGATTCTCCTGCTTAATTTCCACCCCATAGTAACTATAGTAATATGCGGGGGTTTGGGATTTTTCCTCTTCAGAAAGGAGGAGAAGGCATGACTGCACTATTGAAGCTTTTTTTAGCTTTCCTCAAGATTGGAGCCTTCAGTTTCGGCGGAGGATATGCGGTTCTATCCCTTATACAGGAGGAAGTAATTGAAGGCAACGGCTGGATTTCACCGGAGGATTTCATTGATATTGTTGCCATAGCAGAAATGACTCCCGGGCCAATCGCCGTCAATTCTTCAACCTTTGTGGGTTACAAGGTCGGAGCTCTGGCAGGATCAGCCATTGCAACCTTTGCAGTTGTGCTGATACCTATTACAATCACACTGCTCGTATCGGTTTATTATAATAAGTTCAAGCATCTGAAGCAGGTAAACTGGGTCATACTAGGCATAAGACCTGCAGTATTGGGGCTTATCGCAGCAGCGTGTGTAAAAATTGGTAAGGTGTCTATTATTGATCTTAAGGGTGCGATAATTGCATTGCTGGTCTTTGCGGGAGTCTACAAGCTAAAGATAAACCCAATAATTGCAATAGTTATTTCAGGAGTGCTTGGAATAGTATTCTATGGAATGATGTAAATATCTGGTTGCCCATTGCCAAAAAATCCACAGTCATGTAACGCATGATTCTGGATTTTTCTTATTTTTGTTTTAAACTCTTGTTCTTTGTTAATAATATTACAGGGAAAGAGGTGATTTAGTGGCTTTAAAAGTAGGCATTCCCAGAGGAATGTATTTTTACAAGTATTATCCCTTTATACAGACCTTTCTTACGGAGCTCGGGGCTGAAGTAGTTCCTTCTCCGGAGACAACTAAGGAAATACTTGATAAGGGTGTACAGTACAGCATTGATGACGCATGTCTCCCGGTAAAGGTATACCATGGTCATGTAAATAATCTGAAGGATAAGGTGGACCGCATGCTTGTACCCCGCCTTACAAGCGTATCAAGGGGTGAATATATATGTCCGAAATTCGGGGGGCTTCCCGAGATGATTAAATACTCAGTTCCAGATTTGCCCCCCCTAATCGATACAGAGATAAACCTTTTAAAAAGCCAAAGGGAGCTTGTAAAAGCACTATATAAAATGGCATTTTCGTTAAGGTTCAAAAACCCGATGAGAATCAGCAAAGGCATAAATTTAGCGTTGAAGGCCCATGAGGAGTTTAAATCATCAGTACATAAAGGCAATACTCCCGACAGCGTAATTATGGTCAGACCAGATATTTCATACAAGCGCAAAATCACAATAGGGCTTATCGGGCACCCGTACCTGCTTTATGATAACTTTATAAACATGAGCCTGATAAAAAAGCTGAGGGATCGAGGTGCCGAAATATTAACTCCCGATATGATAGACCCACATATTATAAATGAAAGATGTATGGAACTTTCTAAAAGAATGTTCTGGAGCAGCGGCAAAAGCATTATCGGCAGTGCATTATACATAATGGACAATAGCTCCATTGATGGAATGCTGTCACTGACAGCCTTCGGCTGCGGAGTAGATTCTCTTGCGGGAGAATTCATTGAGAAATATGCTAGAAAATATTATAAAAAACCCTACATGGTGTTGAATATTGACGAACATACCGGAGATGCAGGCTTCAACACCCGCTTAGAGGCGTTTTTTGACCTATTGGACTGGAGGAATACAAATGCGGCTTACTTATCCGCACATGGGCGAAGCATACATAGCAATTAAAAGTCTTATGGATGAGGTAGGAGTTGAAAGCGTCATCCCTTCATTTACAACTAGTGCAACCTTAAGGCTCGGCTCTTCCATCTCACCGGAAACTATATGTCTCCCGTACAAGATTATGCTTGGAAATTATATTAACAGTATCAATGCAGGAGCAGACACAATACTCATCACCGGGAGCTGCGGGCCTTGCAGGTTTGGCTACTATGGTCCCTTGCAGAAGCAAGCCTTGGAGGAAGCAGGATATAAAGACATAGATATCATGATTCTTGACCCTCCGAAGGAAGGATATCGGAAATTCTTTGAAACAATCAAGAAAATTGCCGGAAACAATAGAGCAAATATCGTAAGGGCCTTTTTGAATGCTTATAAGGTATGCTGTGAAGTGGACAGCTTGAATGAATTGCTTTATTATACAAGGCCGCGGACTGTCAATAAAGCTGAATTACGGGCAATCGTACATGAGTTTAAGAGGAATGTGATGAATGCTAAGGGCACAGCCGAGATGCTGAGTTTAATCGGTGAAACCAAGAATCTTATAAAAAAAGTAAATATAGACACCAGCTTTAAGCCTGTGAGAATAGGAATCATCGGAGAGATATATACAATTATTGAGCCATTCACTAATCTTAATGTAGAGGAAAAGCTTGGGGACTTGGGTGTGGAAGTGCACAGGTCAATGACTGTAAAGGATTGGGCTCGCAATAATGTGATTCTTCCTGCTACCGGGCGAAAGCCGTATACGAAGGAAAAGAAGCTGTCGAAGCCCTACCTGCCCACTCTCATTGGAGGGCATTCCCAGGAATGCATCGGTCATGCAATACATTATGCAAAAATGGGCTATGATGGACTTATACAGATTTACCCCATGACCTGCATGCCTGAAATAGTATCCCGATCAATACTTCCTCAGATAGAAAAAGATTATTCCATCCCCATACTTTACATGATAGTGGATGAGCAGACAGGTGAGGCTGGATTCCAAACAAGGCTGGAGGCCTTTGTGGACTATATAGGGAAGAATAGAAGCAACAAAGCTAGTGGAGTACTCCACTAGCTTTTATCTTTCTCAGCATCCGAGTACTCTTCCTCTGCTTTTCTAAAGGGTGAGAACTCCACTAGTTCATCTACATGTCTGAGCCCACTTTTCCAAAGATACAGCATATATGGCAGGAAAAAAAGCAGCATGTAAAATTTCTGTGAAAACAGTATGAAATCATATATTCCATGAAGTATTACCGGAACTGCAAATCCAAGCAATAAATATTTCTGCCTGTACTGTGGCTTTGCAAATTTGGCTATGCCCAGGTAATATCCCATTGCTACGGAAAATAGAGCATGTGCAGGCACAGCAGTAATGGACCTGACAATTGCAGTGCTGAAGCCACTTGAAAGCACATATGCAAGGTTTTCGACAGTAGCGAAACCTAAGGAAATGAACACTGCATATACGATACCGTCATACATTTCGTTGAACTCTCTGCTCTTCCATATATAGAAGAAAAACAATAAAAACTTGGAGGATTCTTCTACAAGCCCCGCCACTATAAAAGCAGTATAGCCAGCGGTCAACAAGCTAAAGTCAGTCGTATCAAATATATTCAAGGTCATCTCTATAAAAAGTACCGGTATTACAAGGCCTCCGCCCAACAGGAATGCTTTTAAAAGCAGCCGCCTGGGCTCCTTTTCATATTTATCTCTGGTATAAAAGTAGTACAGCAAAGCAGCAGATGGAGCCACCGCCGCAGCCAACAAAAGCATCTCGACCCCTCCTTGTTGAATTAAATATATACTAAAATAAATAATGCGCAGAAAGCAAAGGAGAAACGGGAACCACGGTTTTCCTTCGGAAAAACACTGAAACCCACGGAAGACACGGCGAAAAAAAATAGACTGAAACATAAGTATTAATCGATAATGAAGTAAGAATCAAAAACCACTAATGCCGCTATATATTATATAAAATCAACCGTGCAATTCCGTAGGAATCCGTGGAACATCCGTGTGTTCAGTGGTATCCGTTCCCCTGTGTCACATTATTCTATAACTATTTGTTAGATTTATTACTAGACACATTGCCATTATTCTCAACAATTTTTATCTGTCTTTCATTTAATCCATACAGCTTATATAGTTCCCTGTCGATTTCATATGTAACAGCCCTTTTGTATTCCTCATTTTTACAATCCTTTAGCTGGCGAGCCTTCTCTTGTATGAGACTTCCGGCTATGGGCATAGGAATTCTCATTCTCAGCACTGTATTGGGATAATAATCATATAGGTTTTCACTGATTTTTTTTGCATAGCATTTAAAATAGTATTCGAACAGCTGTGAATTAAGGATTGCTGCAATATAATCCAATGAAATAATGCCTTCATATTCCTTCTTAAGCTTCAGGCTGTATATGTCCGCACTGCAGAAGTTGCCTGCTTCATCAACTGCAAAACGGCTGTTTGAGGACTTGTAGGGGTAGATTATTTTGGGCGACTCAAAAATCCCGTTGTTTCTGCCCCACTGCAGCTGATACCACTTCCGCACTCCCCGCCTGCATTCTCTTCTCTCTTGAAGTTTATCCCGGCAGCTTGCAATGTATTTTATAGCATTTGGAAAATCCTTCTCCTCCTGTATAAAATCAGAGTATATAAGGAACCTGTCAGTTACCTTTATACCATGCTTTAAGATATCACTGTTCTTAATCCATGGTCTCAAAAGCGATTTCTCTATCCCATGCTCCGAAACCTCACTTCCACTTAAAACAAAAGCCCTGTCACAGCCGGTTATTATACCCTGATAACTGTGGGCAATGTCTTTCAGAGTCACACTGCTCTTTGCTTCAAGAGCTGCAAATATTTCATATTTCTCAGGGCTTAAAAGCACCCAGCCATCATCCTTGAATTCCGTGCTATTTACAGTAAAGTGCTCAAAGCTTGAAGGAGCAAACAATTCAGCTTCTGAAGCAGCTATATTTTGTTTTTGCTTCAAAACTACAGTTTCGCCAACAAAGCTTCCCTTATTCAGCGTAATTATACAGGCAGCGACTCCTGCGTCCTGAAAAACGCGACTCCCGTAAAAGTCAACTACTTCAGTGATATTGCATTTATCGGTTATATACCTTCTAAGTCCCGCAGCAGATGGGCCTTCCATAAAGTATCTGGAAGTAATGAAGCTTAAAGTGCCCCCCTGACGCAGAAAATCTATGCCCCTTTTCAGAAAGCAGTAAGATATGTCAGACTTATCCATGTAAATTCCTTTATATATCTGCTGCAAGACTTTCTTATATTCACTGGATACCATCTTATGACCTATGTATGGAGGGTTGCCCAATATATAGTCGTACTCCCCTTCTACTCCGCCCAGCAGGCTGTCACAGCAGGCAAGATTCCCCCGGCATTCTCTCCCTGCCAACCGCATTAGTATTTCACCGGCTGTATCCAAAGCTTCCTGATCTATATCGGCACCCCATAAGTTGTTTTCAACTATAAAGCGCCCTATACCCTCCTTTTGCAGCTTTCCTTGCAGCTCTTTATTCCTGTCCAATATTGTCTCATAGTTTCTCTCGAACTTCTCCTTCAGCATCTGGAAGGCTTTTATAAGGAAAAGACCCGTCCCGCAGGCAGGGTCCAATATCCTGATATAAGGATTCTCTATCACATCTGCCTTGGACAGCACTTTCTCAGTCATTCTTTCTATGACCTCCGGGGGAGTATAGAAAACCCCCTTGTCTTTTCTGTCCCTGCGGCTTTTCTTCGATTGTACTTTATCACTCTCTTTGAGTATTGATTCTTTTATACTCATGCTTAACCTCATATCTACAGCTTTTCCATATATAATTTCCCCTGCAGGGGTTCCAGGATAATGTCCAGCCTGCCCTCAACAATGTCAATACCTTTACTGCCCTCAAGCAAGTCATACATGCTGCTCTTGCACCATTTCCCCATGTCTATTGATACATGGCGCCGGCTGTCCCTGCTCCTGTTCACCAGCACAAGGGCAGTATTGTCCTCACAATGCTCCCCGAATGCATCCCTGCCATTATCTATACTTCTTACATAACCATAAACATCGCCTTCAGCATATACCGTAATCCATTTGCCTGTGCTGAAAACATCATATTTGCCTCTAATAGACGTTATAGTCTTATACCAATCAAGCAGTTCAGAGTTTTCATTTCCCCAAGGATAGGTTCCCCTGTTCAGAGGGTCCTTGTACCCCTCCAGTCCTGCTTCATCTCCATAATATATGCTTGGAACTCCAGGAAAGGTCATTTGTATAAGCGACAATAGCTTAAGTCTTGCTATGCCTAGAGACCTCTGACTCTCAGGCAGGCGATATGTTTCCTTTTGCATCTGCGACAGCTGCTGCTCCCCGGGGGCATCCCCCAGTATGGTCAGTATTCTTGGAACGTCATGGGTACCGATCAAATTCATATTGCTGTAGAAATTATGGAGAGGATAATTCTCATAAATACTCATGAGAACTTCATTTGCATGTCTTGCATCGTGTCTCCCGGTAAAAAAGTCGATCATTATTTCCCTAAAGGGATAATTCATTACTGAATCCAGTTCCTCTCCCATAAGATAAGCCCTCTTTTTTCCATAGCTTTCCTTATTAGAGGCATCTTCCCAAACTTCTCCCATAAGTACCGAGTCAGCATCCTTTTCCTTCATAGCCTTACGGAGAATGCGGATAAATTCGTCGGGAAGCTCATCTGCCACGTCCAGACGCCAGCCCTTTGCACCCAAGTCCATCCATTGCTTTATGACGCTGTTCTGCCCGGTAATTATATAGTCAACATATCCAGGATCCATTTCATTGACATTGGGCAGGCTTTCGACTCCCCACCAGCACTCATAGTCATCCTTGGAGCACTTGAAGCGGTACCATGAGTAATATGGGGATTCTGTTGACTGAAACGCTCCTATACCGGGATAGCTGCCATACCTGTTGAAGTATATGCTGTCGCTGCCGGTATGGCTGAAAACCCCATCCAGCATAATAGATATCCCCCGCTGTTCCGCCTTTTTGCACAAGTCCTTGAAGGTCTCATTGCTGCCAAACATCGGGTCTATCTTTTTATAATCCGCCGTATCGTATTTGTGGTTACTGGGTGCCTCAAAAATAGGATTCAAGTAAATCACAGCGATACCCAGCGCTCTTAGATAGTCCAGCTTATCTATCACACCCTGAAGGTTTCCTCCGAAAAAGTCCCACCTGGCTATTGAGCCATTCTCACAGTCCTTTATATAAGTAGGGGTATCCTCCCAATTGGCATATATGAAGCTGTTCTTCTTAGGGTTCAGCGCCTTGCCGTCTTTGCTCCCATTATAGAATCTGTCCACAAATATCTGGTACATTATTGCTCTTTTATACCAATATGGAGTTTTTGCTTCTCCCTTATATACTGTAATCTGATATCTTGGAGGGATTGTATCATATACGCGGCCTATACCTCCCAGCGAGCTTTCGCTGTTCCCGCAGTAATACTTTCTGCCCTCCATGACTAGCTCAAAATAGTACCACAGAAGTCCCGGCTCCTGTGGTACATCCACTTCTGCAGTATAGTGCATTGCTTCTCCCGATTCGTCCTTTAAGGCTAAGCCCAACCTCTGTTCAATGCCGCCCTCTATACTGATTATTACATCAGCTGAGCTTATTGGACTCGAGGTGTGAACTGTAAGCCCCAGGCTGACTTTGCTGCCGCAGGGAACTGCACCAAAGGGGAAACGATATTTTTCCTCATGAGAGTTATGAAAAAACAATGTATTCGTCATATAATCACCTCTTTGACCCCCCATATGCCTGTTGCATATTCCGATATTGTCCTGTCGCTGGAGAATACTCCAGAGTGAGCAATATTGTTTATACTCATCCTTGCCCACTTGGATTTTTGCCGATAGAGCTCATCCGCCCATTTATGGGCTTCCACATATGCATTAAAGTCTTTCAGCACAAAGTACTCATCGTTTTGCAGCAGCAGGTGGTTGTAAATGCCCATGAACTCAACATTGCTCACCGGGAAGAAGCCGTTTACCAACTGGTCTACAACTTTTTTAATCCTTGGATCATTGTTATACATCTCGACTGCATTGTATCCACCTTGCCTGTAGTAATCCATTACTTCTCTTTCTGTCATTCCAAATATAATAATATTTTCATCCCCGACTTCATCCCTTATCTCGACATTTGCCCCATCCAGAGTAGCGACAGTAATGGCTCCATTCATCATGAGCTTCATATTTCCTGTACCTGAGGCTTCCTTTGTGGTAGTAGATATCTGCTCACTCACATCAGCTGCCGGAATTATCCTTTCAGCCAAAGATACCTTATAGTCTTCCATAAATACAACTTTAAGCTTATTTTCAATGGTCCTGTCATTATTTATTTTATCGGCGAGGGTGTTTATAAGCTTAATCTCCTGTTTAGCCAAATAATACCCCGGTGCCGCTTTGGCCCCGAATATGAAGGTTCTTGGGATAATATCCAGCTTGGGATTCTCCTTCAAACAATTGTAAAGGTGCATTATATGGAGCACATTAAGAAGCTGTCTCTTATATGCATGCATTCTCTTTATCTGCACATCGAATATTGAGCTTGGATCAACATCTATTGAATACTTCTGTTTTATTATTCTTGCCAACTCCAGCTTATTATTCTGCTTTATTCTCATTATCTTTTCCTGAACTGCAGCATCATCCTGATATTTTAATAGTTTTATAAGATCTGTGGGATGCTTTGCCCAACTGGTCCCTATGGTCTCCTTAAGCAGCTGTGCCAGCTCGGGATTTGACTTCAGCAGCCACCTTCTATGGGTAATGCCGTTGGTCTTGTTATTGAACTTGTATGGATAGAAATGATAGAAATCCACAAGCTCCTGCTTTTTCAATATTTCAGTATGAATCTTGGCAACCCCGTTTACACTGTGGCTCCCCACTATTGCCAGGTGTGCCATTTTCACATATCCTTCCGCTGTAATAGCCATTCTTGATATCTTGTCCCATTGACCGGGATATCTATTCCACAAATCCCTGCAAAATCTCTCGTTTATCTCCTCAATAATCATATAAATTCTCGGCAGCATTGATTTGAACATATCTATAGGCCATTTTTCCAGTGCCTCGGATAGAATAGTATGATTGGTGTAGGAAATAGTATTTGTAGTTATCTTCCATGCCGTATCCCAGTCTATGCCTTCCTGGTCCATGAGAATTCTCATTAGCTCAGGTATGGCCACTGCAGGGTGAGTGTCATTTATATGAATTGCCACCTTTTCATCAAAATCCTTAATGCTTTCATTTGCATGCTTGTAGGTTCTTACAATACTCTGCAGGCCCGCAGACACAAAGAAGTACTGCTGCTTGAGTCTCAGTTTCCTGCCTTCTACATAGCTGTCATCAGGGTAAAGCACCTGTGATATGGCCTCTACAGAGTATTTGTTCTCCACTGCCTTCATGTAATCCCCTTTGCTGAAGGAGGATAAGTCGAAATCCTTCTCTGGGTTTTCTGCACTCCAGAGCCTTAATGTGTTAACAGTTTCATTTTTATAACCCATTATCGGTGTGTCATAAGGAACTGCCAGCACTGTGTCATAGTTCTCATGCTTGAATTTTAGCTTGTCGTTCTCATACTCGGTGGCCACATTTCCCCCAAACCTGACTTCAACAGCCTTGTCAGCCTTCCTCATCTCCCAAACATTTCCCTCTCTGAGCCAATTCTCAGGGAGCTCCACCTGATAGCCGTCAACGATTTTCTGATGGAACAGTCCATACTTGTATCTGATTCCACAGCCATGCCCAGGTATTCCAAGGGAAGCCATGGAATCAAGAAAGCAAGCAGCCAGCCTTCCAAGTCCTCCATTTCCAAGCCCAGCATCAGGCTCGGCAGACTTTATCTCCTTCAGGGTGGTTCCGAGTTCTTGAAGCACTTCCTCGCAGACCTTCTCCATATCGGTATTTACCAGGTTGTTGCCCAGGAGTCTTCCCAGCAGGAATTCAATAGAGAAATAATATACCTGCTTTATATTCTTTTTATGATATTCTTCATTTGTCTTAATCCAATCCCCTGATACATAATCCCTGATTAGGCTTCCAAGAGCTGTATACCGGTCATTGTTTGTTGCTTCCTCAAAGCTTTTCGCATGCATGGTTGATATTTTTTTCAAGTAATCATGTTTAAATCTATCTTTACTTATAATCATAATTGCCTCCTAGTTTTGTGTATACAAAACATTCATCGATTTTGTCCATTCGTTCAGCTTTGCTGCACGCTGACAGGCTTTGCCTGGAAGGGACATTAAATAACGATTTATAGCGAATAATGTTACTTTATTATATAATATTTTCAAAATTTAAACTATGGATAAAAAAATGTATTATTCCTTGTAATACCATGATACGAAAAAAGCGCAGAATGTGCGCTCTTTTTTCTATGTAATGCTTTGATAAAGCTTCTTATATGCCATTGCAGTTCTCTTCCAGCTGTAATCCTCTTTCATGGCGTTCTTTGCTATCTGCAGCCAGCTATCGCCCTTATAGTACTCCAAAGCCTTCTTAATTGCGCCAAGCAGGTGCTGCGGCGTATACTGGCTGAAGCTGAAGCCGTTTCCTTCGCCTGTGCTGTCATTGTATGCCTTGACTGTATCTTTAAGTCCGCCGGTTTCCCGCACTATGGGAATGCAGCCATAACGAAGAGCAATAAGCTGCCCCACTCCACAGGGTTCAAAAAGGGATGGCTTCAAATAGAAGTCTGAAGCAGCGAAAATCTTGCGGGCAAGCACATCGTCATATGTAATGCTGGCTGAAAACTTATCTGGATAGTTGTTCTCATAATTCCTGAACAATGTCTCATAATTGTTATCTCCCTGACCTAACACCACCAGCTGAACATCCATTGCAAGTATGCCATCGAGCACATTAGCTATAAGATCAAGTCCTTTTTGTCGTGTTAAGGTGCTAACCAATGCAAGCATCGGTATATCCTTGTTGACAGGCAGCTTTAACTGCTCCTGAAGTTTTGTCTTGTTCAACGCTTTGTTTTTAATATTTTTAGAATCATACTTCACAAAGATTCCCTTATCGGTTTTGGGGTCAAAACTGCTGTAGTCAATTCCATTTACAATTCCGAAAAGTCCTTCCCTCTTCATTCTCAGCAAGTCATCCAACTGCTCACCGAAGAAAGGTGTCTGGATTTCCTCCCTGTATGTATCGCTTACTGTCGTAATGACATCGGAATAATTGATTCCACCTTTCGTAAAGCTTATCCCTCCGAAAAACTCCACCGCATCTACGTTAAAGTAATCATCACCCAGATCCAATAGCTCTCCAAGAACTTCCTTTGGGAAAATACCCTGGTATTGCAGGTTGTGTATTGTAAACACGGTTTTTATGCCATTATATGCAGCATCACTGTCATAATGTGCTTTCAACAGCAAATTAGCCATCCCGGTCTGCCAGTCATGGCAGTGCAATATATCCGGCTTAAAATCCAAATACCTGATGGCTTCCAGGGCAGCCCTGCAGAAGAATGCATACCGCTCCGCTTCATCATAGAACCCATACATCCCCTGACGTTTGAAGTAATACTCATTGTCTATGAAGTAGAAGGGCATTCCTTCGTATTTTATTTCTTCCACACCACAGTATTGGTTTCTCCAGCCTACAGGTACGTTGAATATACTTACGCAGGACATCTTCTCTCTGAAAAATGATGGTATATCCCCGTATTTGGGAATCATGACCCTGGCATCTATCCCTAATCTTCGAAGCTCTCTCGGCAATGAGAAAATCACATCCCCCAGACCTCCGGACTTTATAAAGGGAAATGCCTCTGAAGCTATAAAAAGCACCTTCATTTCAACTACTCCCCCCATAGATAAACTGAAACTATATTATAGCTTTCTTCTCTATAACAATTGGGTAGTTTTGATCCCCCTTAAGCTGTTTTTCCTTTGTTATCTTCACACTCTTATCAAGTATTACATTCCTTAACAATGAATCCTCTTCTATAATACAGTTCTGCATTACAATGCTGTTTCTGACCACTGCTCCCTTTTTTATCTTCACACTTCTGAATATAATGCTGTTCTCCACCTCGCCGTTTATTATGCATCCATTAGCTACCAATGAGTTTATCACCCTTGCATCTTCTGCATACTTTGTCGGCGGCTCATCCTTTACCTTTGTATATATAAGCCCATTTTTAAAGAACAGCTCCTTTGAAATATTCAGATCCAAGAGCTGCATATTCGCCCTGTAATAGCTCTGTATTGAATTGACGCAGGCAAGGTAGCCATCGAACTTATACCCGTATACCTTGAACTTGTCTAAGTTCTTATGTACTGCATCCTTAAAGTAGTCACAGTCACCCTTGGATATGCAGGTATGGACTATATCCAAAAACAGTGCTTTTTTCATAATGAATATATCCATAGAAATGTTGCCTTCACTCTTTTTACCCAGATTAATATCGACATCTGTAATCCTGCCGCTCTCATCCAAGGTAAGAGTGTTGCAATATTTGAAATCCTCGGTGCAATTGTCCACTTGCTTGTATACCATTGTGATGTCTGCTCCTGTTTCATTATGATGCTTTATTGCATTCTCATAATTCAAGTTGCATACCATGTTGCTTGAGGTCATAATGATATTGTTCTGCTTGCTTAGATGAATATAGTCAATATGGTTCTTGAAATTCTCCATATCTCCCCTGTAAATGCCCAGAGTATAATAGTTAAACATAGGTGTCATTATAAAAAGTCCGTCGTTTTTCCTGTCCAGATCCCAAGCCGCTCCCGTCCCCAGATGATCTAAAAGAGACCTGTATTTGTTCTGTGTGAATATGCTGATATTCTGAACGCCGACGTTCACCAGGTTTGAAAGAGTAAAATCTATCATCCTGTATCTTCCGGCTATCGGTACTGCAGCTATAGGTCTGTTATATGTCAATTCCTTTATATTGTCCTCTCTCTCGCTTAAGTTGATAATTCCCATATAGTCCAGCATGATTATCCCTCCCTCAGTGTATTTAGGTGCACCCGGTCACTCATTGTAAGCAGTGCCTTCGGACAGCTGCTCATATTCCCCTACGAGCGCAATGGATTTGGATTTGCTGTCGCCTATCCTGCAGTCGTCCTTAATGACAGATCCCAAACCTATTATGGCGCGTTCTATAGTAACATTGTCGCCGATTAAAACCTTCGGCATCACAACAGTGTCAATAACCTTTGTGTTTTTACCTACGTAAACTCCGGGGAACAAAACTGAGTTTCTTACTTCTCCATATATGACACAGCCTTCACCTACCATTGAGTTCTTTATAACAGCAGTTTCCCCTGCAAAATGAGGCGGTCTGATAGGATTTACCGAATAAATCTTCCACATTGGGTCGTAAAGATTAAGCTCGTTATCCTCCTTCAGCAGGTCCATATTAGCTTCCCAAAGGCTTTCTATAGTACCTACGTCCTTCCAGTAGCCTTCAAAGGGATATGCATAAAGCTTCATCCCATTGTTCAGCATCTGAGGTATGACATTTTTGCCAAAGTCATTGCTGGAGCTAAGATCTGCTTCATCTTCCATCAGATACTTTCGCAGAACCTCCCAGTTGAAAATATATACTCCCATTGAGGCTAAATTGCTCTTCGCTTTCTTAGGCTTTTCATCAAATTCATATATTCTGCTGTCAGGTTCAGTGTTCATAATCCCGAACCTGTCGGTTTCTTCCCATGGAACCTCTATAACTGCAAGAGTGGCATCTGCTGACTTCTGCTTATGAAAATCCAGCATTTTTGAATAATCCATTTTGTAAATGTGATCTCCCGACAGCACTACAACATAGTCAGGATTGTGCCCATCTATGAAATTGATATTTTGATATATCGCATTGGCTGTACCCTTATACCATTCCCCGCCCTTTTCATTCACATAGGGTGACAGAAGTGTAACCCCGCCTTTTTTCCTATCCAGATCCCAAGGGCTGCCAATTCCTATGTGCGCGTTCAAAACCAGTGGTTGATATTGTGTCAATACACCTACAGTATCTATTCCTGAATTTGAGCAATTGCTTAGTACAAAATCAATGATTCTATACTTACCCCCAAAGTATACAGCGGGCTTTGCAATCTTCTTCGTAAGCAAAGTCAGCCTGCTGCCTTGTCCGCCAGCCAGAATCATGGCAATCCATTCTTTTTTCCTCATGCATACCCCTCCTTAAATTATTCAGGTTATCCATATCTATTAATATCCATAATGATTTATTCTCGTATCATAGTAAATTATAGAAATTTGTTACGAGTTACGGGTTACGAGTTGCGAGTTTTAGCTATGGCTTCGAAGCCTTTGCTTAATCGCGTAACGCGAAACACGAAACGCGCAACCAGAATTAAACCCTTAAAAGCTCAGGCTCTAGAGCTTCAATACTTTCTACATAAGAATCCACTTCTTCTAAATTACCGACAGGTTTAAAATATACAACAGCCAGCGGTGGTACCTTTATCTCTATTAGGTATTGCTGATTCTGCCATTTCAGTTTTTTTGCACTCATGATTTCTTCATTTTTCTGTCCTGAGCCCCCGAACTCCTGCCAATCGCTATTGAATACCTCGGTATAATCACCCTTGTATGGCACTCCGATTTTGTAGTCTTCATAAAACCCAGGAGTAAAATTGCATACTGTTATAATAGTATCCTTAGGGTCCTTACCTTTGCGCATGAAAACTATTATGCTCTGATTGAAATTATTGGCATCAATCCATTCAAAGCCTTCAAACACATGGTCCAGCTCCCATAATGCCGGCTCTTTGCTATAAACTCCATTTAGATATTTTGCATAATGCTGCATTTTCCTGTGCATTTCGTAGTCCAACAGCAGCCAGTCCAGGCTGGAGTCAAAACGCCATTCTATGAACTGTCCCAGCTCTCCTCCCATAAAAAGCAGCTTCTTTCCAGGATGTGCTGCCATATAGCCTAGGAATAACCTGAGGTTTGCAAACTTCTGCCAGTAATCCCCGGGCATTTTATCCAGAAGCGACTTTTTTCCATGTACCACTTCATCATGGGATAGTGGCAGGATGTAGTTCTCGGTAAATGCGTACATAAGTGAAAATGTAAGCAGGCTGTGATGCCACTTTCTGTGTATAGGATCCATTGACATGTATTTGAGCATATCATTCATCCAACCCATATTCCACTTATAATTGAAGCCAAGCCCCCCAAGATAGGTGGGAGCTGTCACAAGAGGCCAGGTAGTGGATTCCTCAGCTATCATAAGCACATTGGGGAAGTATTCAAAAACAATCTTGTTAAGCTTTCTTATGAAATCTACCGCCTCAAGGTTTTCCCTGCCGCCATATTTATTGGGCGCCCATTCCCCGGGCTTTCTCTCATAGTCAAGATAAAGCATGCTTGCAACTGCATCTACTCTCAGTCCATCTATGTGATACATTTCGAACCAGAAAACCGCATTGGATATCAAAAAACTGTGTACCTCCGGCTTTCCAAGATCAAAATGGCAGGTGCCCCAGCCATAGTTCTCACCCTTTCTCGGATCACTGTACTCATAAAGGGCAGTACCATCAAAAAGTCTCAAACCATTATCGTCCTTGCAGAAATGTCCTGGAACCCAGTCCAGTATTACTCCTATCCCCTCCTGGTGACACTTATCTACAAAGTGCATCAGGTCTCGAGGTGAGCCGTATCTGCTGGTTACTGAATAATATCCGGTGGATTGGTAGCCCCAGGAGCCATCGAAGGGATGCTCAGTAAGAGGCATCAGCTCTATATGGGTGTAGCCCATGTTCTTAACATAGTCCACAAGCTCCTCTGCAAGCTCCCAGTATGAATAATACTCTCCATCAGGTTTTTGCTTCCAGGAGCCCGGATGCACTTCATAAATGTTAATAGGGCACTCGTATATGTTTGCGTTTTTGCGTTGTTCCATCCACTTTGCGTCATTCCAATTGAAGCCTTTGAGTAAAACCAACTTTGACGCTTTACCCGGTCGAAGCTCTGAATAAAAGGCATAGGGGTCTGATTTAACAATGACACTGCCATCCTTTGCATGTATCTCATATTTGTACATATCCCACTCTTTCAAGCCGGGAATAAACGCAGACCATATGCCGGAATCGTCGGTTCTTTCCATAGCAAAGCCGGCTCCCTTCCAGCTGTTAAAATCCCCTAATAAACTTACAGAACCGGCATTTGGAGCCCATACGCGGAATACTGCTCCATCAAGTCCGTTTGTATTTGTAAGATGTGCACCCAGGAAATCATAACTCCTATAATGATTTCCCTCCCGAAAGAGATAAGCATCATAGGAGCTAAGGGGTTGCTTTTTCATATGCATCCCCTCCTTGTATTATTTTTGAATATTTTGAATTTACCTTATAATTCTACAAACCCTATTTTTTTCCTTCTGACTAGTAAAATTTTCAAAAAACAAAAATATACCTCTAATGCTGGATTTCGTATTGATAATTAAACTTGACGTGTTTCAGCAGCGGGTATATAAAAGACACTCAACATTATATTATTGCTGAGGCAAGAATATTACTCTATAGCTCCAGATTAGTATTCATTTTATTGAGATATTTTATAAACTCTTGCTGCTCTGCCTCCTCCATGGGAAAAGGCCTTCCCGATCTTATGGTACCGGGTACTGCCTTAACGGACCTAAGCACTCCTTTATTGTCATACCTTACGGTTGCCATTATAGTTTTGTTGCATATTTCTGCATGTGAGGTTGTAAAGAAGAAATTACCCAGGCTGTAAAATATCGGCCTGTCATTGTACATTTCAATTCCCTGTACAACATGCGGATGATGTCCCACTATGACATCAGCTCCTGAATCAACCAGCTTATGTGCAAGCTCTGTCTCTTCCTTCCTCACAACGATTGATCCTTCCTTGCCCCAATGCAATGAGACTACCATAAGGTCGCATTTTTCATTCAAATTCTTCACGGCCTCTAAAACTTCTGCTTCATGAACCTTGTAAGCTCCTATTATACCAGGCTTTTTAGCTCTGGCATACCAATCCAAACTGGGTATTACTCTTGTAAAAGCAATAAAACCAATCTTGACTCCCTTTTTCTCTATTACAACTCCATTGGAAGCCTCTTGCTTGTTGTAGCCTCCGCCCCCATAGCTTATACCATTTTCCTTCAGCAGCTTCATAGTATCATTGAAGGCTGATGGTCCATAATCCAGTACATGATTGTTTGCAATACTCAATGCTGTAAAATTGTGTTTCTTCAAGTGGGGAGCGAGCTTTGGACTGCTCCTGAAGGTATATTCCTTCTCCTTTATTGGCTGTCCTCTACCGCTGAGAGCTGTCTCAAGGTTTCCAAAAACAATATCACTGCTCTTGAATTGCTTTTCATAACCTTCAAAAACATAGTCCTCCCCCTTCGACTTGATAAAACCGGCAACCGACTTATCAAACATCATATCTCCTACAAAAGAAAGCACCAGTTCTTCCTGATCATCTTTCTGCTGCACTGTTTCCTTCACACTGCTGCTCTGCTCATTCTCCTGACTGCTCTTAATATTATTCTGCTGACTGTCCGCTCTTGAACAGCCTAGAAATATAATTATCAAAACCATCGCAAATAAAGCTGCGAGTCTTTTCATTTTTTCACCCCGCTATTCACCCTTTTTTCTATTCACAAAGGGTATTACCTTAGATTTACCGCTTATTAAAGTTCCTTTTGCCTTACCATACTCATCCAGTTCGGATTTCAGTGCAAGCCAAATAAATGTTATTACAGCTATATCATCCAGTATCCCAAGCCCGAGAATAAAATCCGGAACTATGTCGACAGGGAAAACAAGATATAGTGCACTCCCGATTATAAGCAGCTTTTTAACAAAAGGTACATTCTTATCCTTCAAATACTGTATCGTCAGCTTTATTCTTTTAAACATAGTATCATCCTCGCAAGTTATTGTTCAAAGCTATTGTCGGGCGATTCATGAATCGCCCCTACTCCTCGTAACCTCGCACCAATTATATTATTGATTAATTCGACTAATGTTATGTATTTCCTGCAAGTACCAAATATTCAACTAATAGAAAATTTTAACTTCACACGGCTATTCTACTGTAGTATAATAGAGGCAATAAGACAGGCTTAATTCCATAGTGGAAGCGGGGGATATACGTCTGGGGTGAATAGCATGACATCTTTCTGAATGCTTAGGATTACTCTCGATCCGAATCCGTCAACTAACCTCGTAAGCCAATTGAGAGGAGATATCACATGAAAGGCAATACCTTAAAGAGAGCATTTCTTATCCCACTGTGTTTGGCGCTGATATTCAGTATGACTATTTCTTTATACGCCGACACTTCCTCTTTTAAAAAAGGGGACAAATCCGATGAAATAGTAAAAGCACAGGCAGCATTAAAAAAACTTGGCTTTTTTGATGAAGTCTGTACAGGCTATTTCGGAGATGTTACAGAAGACGCAGTACTGAAATTCCAGAAAAAAAATGGTTTGGATGCTGACGGCATATTGGGTTCTGCGACAATCAGCTTGATTAATAAGCTTGCAGGAGAGCATATTGCAATTCCCAGCCGTTCCTCAGCTGCCCGAAAGGATACAACCAAGGTCAATGTCAAGTACAAAATCAAAGATGGTGATACTATATGGGATATAGCAGCTGATTATAACGTAACTGTTGATTCCATACTTCAATATAACAATCTTAATGAGAAAAGCATACTTGATATAGGTGATGAGATTATAATACCAAATGTAGTTAAAGTGGTAAAGCCATCCCCTGCCAAGCCTGCTGAAACAAAACCTGCAACCCCCGTACAGGATAGCTCAGAGCTGGAAAACATATATGACTATAATAAGAATGTTTATGTTGTAAAGGAAGGGGACACTTTTGAATCCATTGCAGAAGATTATGGTGTTACCGCAGAAGCAATTAAGAACGAAAACAACTTCAGCAGCGACACAACTCTTCAGGCAGGCCAGGAAGTAAAGATTCCCGAAGGCAACGATAATAATATAGAAGAGGATCCAAAGGACGAGCCCAGCACATCAGCCACAAAAGGCGAATACCTGGATTGGTTCAAAGAAGTACAGTATATTTATGAAAAGGGTGACACAGCCACAGTAACCGATGTAGAAACAGGCAAATCCTTTAAGGTAAAGAGATTGTACGGCAGAAACCATGCTGACTCCGAACCCTTGACCGCCGAAGATACAAAAATCATGAAGAGTATCTACGGAAGCTGGAGCTGGGACAGAAGAGCGGTAATTGTGACTATAGAGCATAAAGGTGTAGAAAGAAAAATAGCAGCCTCCATGAACGGCATGCCCCATGGCGGTGAATCGATAGGAAACAACAACTTCAAAGGTCATTTCTGCATCCACTTTAGAAACAGTAGAACCCACAGCGGAAGCAGACTGGATCCCGGACACCAGAAGGCTGTTAAAAAAGCAGCAGGACTATAGTTTAGGAAACATAAAGCCCCTCAATTTCGAGGGGCTTTGCTATTTGCTTATAGGATTATTATGCCAACATGCCTTTTTTTTAATATTATTTTATAGTTCAGAAGGATATTTGAATTTTACATAGTAATATATATCATATTGACAATTGAATTACCTATCACCGAGGGAACTATGCATCAAATAATTTGTTAAAAGGAATGTGATTAGATGAATGATAAAATAATTGATGTTCTTAAGTACTTCTTTCTCACGTTTTTTTCCCTCGGATTAATGTATTATATAGCCAGAAGCAGCTTAAACCTTGGATTAGTGCTTCTAGTATCCATAGCATTTACAGTTTTGTATGCTCTGGATAAGTTCAAGGTATTAGGCAAACTTTTTTTTCCTGAGAAAAGCATTACTTCTCAGAACACAAAGAAGGACCAAGCTATGTAGATGCTTACGGAGTCTCAATGAGGGGCTCTTTTTTAGTTTTAAGCTTCGGCCTCTTAAAATTAAGTTTACAGTATTTACTTTTAATTTATTAGTGGTATAATTAAACCATAGAATTTATTTAATAATAATCGTTATCGTACATATGAGAAAGTTGTTAATTCATTATCATACTCTTCCATTTTATACCTAAGATGTCTTGACAAATGTAAATATTTACATTATGCTTTTTCTATATGAATAATAATTTCGCTGGAGGAATAAACATGGTTGATTTAATTAAATATCTAAAGGAAAAGGGCTATAAAGTAACTCCCCAGCGTATAGCTGTTTACGACATATTGAAGAATACAAAAGAGCATCCCAGTGTGGATATGCTATACAACAGGTTACAGCCTGTATATCCTACAATGAGCCTTGCCACAGTATACAAATCCCTTGAAGTATTCAAGGGGTTGGGGCTGGTACAAGAGCTTAATGTTGGGGAAGACAAATTCAGATATGATGCTAATGTTAGTCAACATCCGCATATTACCTGTGCAGGCTGCGGAAAGGTTGAAGACGTAGAAGACGAAATGCTGTTTGACCTTATGGAGCAGGTATCGAATAAGACAGGTTACAAGTTGGTTAGCCAGCAGCTTTATTTCTTTGGTTATTGCCCTAACTGCAAACACAGCCAGTAACAAAGGCGGCAAAGCCCCTTTGAAGCCCATGTGCCTTTTTCAAAGCAATGAGAAAATGCTGGCACGGGCAGTTAAATCAAAACTGAATTATTATATGGGAAAGTGTAACTTTCATATATAATAATTAATCTCAATGGTATAAATACCATTGAGATTTTTCATTTCCGATCTATTGCTTAATGAGAGACTCGTTCAAGGCATTTCTTACGGCCTTGATCACTTTGCTCAACACATAGGAGGTATTACCGGTATCATCTGCCGTTGCAACATCCTGTGACTTTATTGTTGTATAGATGATTTCAGAAATTTCATCATTTATACTGGGGTTGTTACTTATGTATTCGGAAGGCATTTCGATAAGCTTTATGTCTTTTATCTTTGTGTTCTTTATGGTTACCTCGGCCTTCACATCTCCGGACTCAGTCTTTTCAATGCCTACATATACTCCGTCATTGTATCTTAAATATGTATATCCTGAGGTAGCAAGTCCTACCTCATTACTTCTTAATGTAAACAATAAGACCAAGCCAATAACCAGGATCAGCAGTAGTGCAGTATAAATCATGAGACTCTTCTTGGTTAAAATAATAATTCTCGGTTTTATAAATATCCCTCCCATCTTAGTATATTAGACGAAATCCTTTATGCATTTCCTTATATAAAGTTATTACGGAAGGAATGAATATATGCAACCTTTTAGAAAAAAAGCGGCTTAAGCCGCTTACTTTTTTCACTATGCAATCATACTTTTAACTCACAACAGAATTGGTCCATTTCCCACATCTGTCGCCCCACATTGCCACTATTTTCTTGTTCAGCTCCACTTTGATGACCTCGCAGGAATTGTCACAGCCACTGCATTCAAAGCTTGTAGGAGTAAAATCGAAGTCACTGACCTCAAAGCCTCTGAACCTTGTTGCAACTCCGGTGCCTTCCAAATGCTCTTTGGCTAGTATTGCAGAACCAATTGCTCCCATAACATTATAATGTTCAGGGATAACAACTTCATGCCCTACTACTCTTTCGAAGGCTGCCTTGATGCCCTTGTTGGCAGCCACACCACCCTGGAATACAAAAGGAGCTTCAAACTTTTTGCCTCTTCCAAGATTATTTATGTAGTTTCTGACAAGAGCTTCGCACAAGCCATTAATAATATCTGCTTTTGAAAAACCATACTGCTGCTTTGCAATCATATCAGACTCTGCAAATACAGTACATCTTCCGGCGATTCTGACATTTTTCTCTGCTGACAATGCAAGATCTCCAAACTCCTCTATCCTAACCTTCAGCCTTTCAGCTTGATGCTCCAGGAAGGAGCCTGTACCGGCTGCACAAACTGTATTCATTGCAAAGTCCACAACCATACCATCTTTAAGTATTATAATCTTTGAATCCTGACCGCCAATCTCAAATATAGTTCTAGCTTCGGGAAAATATGTAATGGTAGCAGTTGCGTGAGCTGTTATTTCATTTTTCACTACATCAGCGCCTACCACTATACCTGTAAGCTGCCTTCCGCTGCCTGTAGCACCCACTCCCAGCACCTTTCCATCGTTCTTAAATTCCTCCCTGAGGTTTCGCAGTCCCTGCTTTACTGATTCCAAAGGCTGCCCGTTTGTCCTTATATATTGTTTTGACAACACATTGTAGTTATTGTCCACTGCAACCACATTTGTACTTACCGACCCCACGTCTACACCTATGTATAACTCCTTCATCACATACCTCCTTATTCTGCTGCGCATATAGTGCTTCATCACAACTTAAATTTCTCCAACAATTACGATTCTTATTCCTCACTACCTTTTGATAACTTCATCACTATTCTAAAAGCAACATATTTCATAGATTTTTCGCAAGCTAAAAAACATTGCCGTTGTCTTTGCTGCAATAATAGATAAAAAGAGCACTTTTACCCATGAGCACTCTATCGGAATTTCCAATTTTGCTTTATTGTTTTCTAAGTATTATGGCTTTGAAGGAGATTATTTAGTGCTTTTCATCTCCTCCATAACCTGCCCTATTATTGATATTCCTTCTGTTATTTGCTCAATGCCGGTGCTTGCAAAGCTTATCCTAATATGCTGTTCCCCTGGGTAGGTCTTTATAAATACCGTTCCAGGCGTAAAAAGCACCTTTCTTTCTTTGCATCTGTCATAAAGCTCACCGGAGCTTATCCCCTCCGGCAGCTTTACCCATAGGTTCAGCCCTCCATATGGCTGGGTGAAGCTAGCCCCCCTGAGGTACTTTTTGACCGCTCTTACTGCCTCATAATATCTAACGCTGTATTCCTTCTTCATATATTCCAGATGTTTATTCCATATACCACTCCTGAGATACAGGTCAAGAACCCTTTGCATAAGTCCAGAGGTAGATATGTCCGTTATGTGCTTGATGCTCATAACCCTTTCCTTGATGGAACTCGGTATAATCAAATACCCCACTCTTAGTCCAGGCATGAATATCTTGGAGAAACTCTTTATATATATTACACGATCTTCATTATCAAGTCCTTTTAGAGGTCTTGCTCCCTTGTCAATGTAACTGAGGTCGCTCATATAATCATCCTCAACGGCCATTACATCATATCTTCTGCACAGCAGCAGCAGATGTTTGCGCTTCCTTTCGGAATAAGTGCAGCCGGTAGGATTCTGAAAATTTGGCATTATATATATAAATTTAGGTCTGATAAGCTTAAGCATTTTCTCCAGCACTTTCATATCCGGTCCATCAGTAAGCAGTGGTATCTCCACAATCTTTGCTCCCCTTGACTTGAAGACAGCCACAGCACCATTGTACGTGGGGCTTTCCACAAAAACATAGTCTCCGTTTGTAAGCAGAACCCTGGAAACAATATCTATGCCTTGCTGAGCACCGGATATAATATGTATATCCTCAGCAGATGCCTTTATACCGTACGCCGGCAGATATTGCGCTATTGACTCCCTTAGAGGCTTATAACCCATACTTTCATGATACATGAAGGCACTGCCTCCGTCCCTTTCCAATACCTCATTAAGTACACGCTTGAAATCTCTTACGGGAAAAAGCTTCGGATCGGGAGAAGCGGCAGAAAGGTTTATAGTATCCTCATATACTTCTCTGTCCATATCGAACTCAATTTCGTCACTTACAGTGACTGCATCCCTTTCCAGATTTATATCATCCTTCAAGGGCATCACAAAGGTGCCGCTGCCTACCTTCTTATACACCAGCTTGTTATCCTCCAGCATCTTGTATGCGTTGACTATGGTCACATTATTTACTGCCAGATGCAGAGCAAAGCTTCTTATGGTCGGAAGCTTATAATCCTCGGCCAATATGCCCTCATTTATTAATTTCTTCAACTGCTCATACAGCTGTATATAAAGAGGTTTAGCGTCACTCCTGTCTAAAACAATATCAATTTCCCCCGGGTAAATCACATCTCCCATATTCCCACTCCTTCGTATTGTATCGATACAATTATACTATAATATGATGTTCCTGCCTATAGTAATAAGTTAAGTATGTTCCAAAATTTTCCGATATATTGTATACCAGTGCCAAGGCACAAATGGATTGCCGCTTTGGCTTACAATTCATACAAGGAGGTAAAAAAATGAAAATCGAAAGCTCAAGCATCTCTTTCCTAAGCCAGCATGCCATGCTGGAGGTGAATCAGAAGCAGGAGAACCTGCAGTTCTGGGTAGGTGACAATCCTAATGAAGGGATGAAAGGTCCGCCGGGAGTAACTATTGATATATCCGAGATAGGACGTGAAATGCAGAAATCCCTTTGCAGCAGTGAAACCCAAAGTGTCGAGGATGACATGGAGGATATGCTGAGTGAAAAGGATAAGCTGAAACTGCAGCTCATCGAAGCTATGATGGAGTATTTTCTTGGCAGGGAAGTAAAGCTCAAGCTTCCGAAAAAAATCAGAACAAGTGAAGAAGTTCAGCCAAATTTGGTCATAGAATCACCAAAGGCTGGATGGGGGCTCATCTACGACTCTCATAAATCACACTATGAGAGTGAAAAAATGTCCTTCAGGTCAACGGGTATTATAAAAACCGCTGATGGGAAGGAAATAAAGGTTGACCTCCAACTGAACATGAGCAGGGAATTCTATACCAGCCAAAGCATACATATAAGAGCCGGAGATGCAATAAGAAAAGATCCTTTGGTAATTAACTTTGATTCCCCCACTGCTAAGCTTTCCGACAGCAAGTTCAGCTTTGACATTGATTGTGACGGGTATTCAGATCAAATATCACAGCTGAGTACCGGAAGCGGATTCCTGTCCCTTGACCTTAATGGTGATGGCAAGATAAATGATGGCAGCGAGCTTTTTGGTCCTAAAAGCGGCGACGGCTTCTCGGATTTATCCCTTTATGATGGAGATAAGAACGGGTGGATAGATGAAAATGACGCTGTTTTTGACAAGCTGAGAATATGGACTAAGGACGAGCATGGAAATGGCACTCTTTTTGCACTTGGCCAAAAGGGAATAGGTGCAATATGTCTGGGCAGTGCAGCCACACCCTTCAGTTTGAAAGGTGCAGAGAATACCGAAAATGGAGTTATCCAGAAGACCGGCATTTTCCTCAGGGAAAACGGACTGGCAGGTACTATCCAGCATGTAGACTTAGCAGTTTAGATGCACGTGCGGCTATGTATCGCAACATAGTCGCATTAGCCAAATCGCTATATAGCATACACCCATGAGTAACTACTTGGTAGAACAGCCATATCAATAGCCTAAGTATGCTTATACAGAAATTGTCAATGGCACTTATGAACGTAGCCTTAGAAAAGTCGTATGCGAGGTAGGAAACGAGCTTCCTACCTTTCTACTTTTTCCACCATTTGAATTTTAGTCCCGTCATTTTTCATCTTATACAGCCTGTTGGAAGCAGAGTCTACAATGAAGTACAGCCAACCGTCTGCAATATTCAGGAACTTTGAGCTTTCATAATTCAGAATGTTCTTCTCAGTGCCATCTTTTTTTATCTTATACACCCTGTTGCCATTATATCCATTGCTGTAATATACCCAGTCCCCGGACACATTTATATACAGCGCTTCTTCAATAGTCAGTCCAGTCCTCCCGGTTCCGTCCTTCTTGATTTTGTATAGCTTGTTTCCATCCGAACCATTGCTGTAGTATATCCAGTCCCCCTCAACATTTATATATGCGGCAGCATCCTCAGATATCTTCTCTCTTTTTGAGCCATCGATACTTGCCCTGTAAATTCGCCTCTTATCATCTCCATTGCTATAATATACCCAATCATCCTGTACATTCAGATATGAAGAAAAGTCAGCAGCTAAGCATATTTTTTCTGTGCCGTCTATTTTCATCTTGTATATACGCCTGTTATCCGAGGCATTGCTGTAATATATCCATTCATCCACAACATTTATGAAGGAAGCAGAATCATTGGTCAGTTTTGTTCTTTTCGAACCATCAGTCTTTATTTTATATATTCTATTGCTTTCTGTCTCTTCAATATTGCTGTAATAAATCCAATCTCCCTGTACATTAATGAACATTGATTTGTCACTATTTATTTTTGTTTTATCCGAACCGTTTAATTTCGTCTTATATATGCTGACATCATCAGTACCGTTGCAGTAGTAAACCCAATCTCCCTGATATGCCACAATGCCCCCATTTGATATATTCCCAAGGGTATTTCCATAGCCCTTGGAAGGTATCCCTGCATTATTTCCCGAAGCTTTATCATTTTTACTGGTACAGCCTGAAAGGTTAGCTATAATAAAAAACACTAAAACAAAAGCTGTCAGAAGCTTTCTCATATTATCTCTCCTATATGTTTCGCACTAAATCCATTAGAAAATAGTTCAATAGTGCGAAACGTTTTCATTGATGTTATAAATCGCAGCTATTCTATGTAATCTGCATAGGCGATTTATATCGCATGATTATTCTTTGAATATATTCAACGTCATTGCTGCAATTCCTCTATAACGAATAGGAAAGTATAAATTACCTTATTCAAAAATCTTATATATTTTTTCGGTACATAAGAAGAAAATGTTAATATTGTATTGCTGATGCTATAAAAGTTATAATTGTATAAGAATAAAATTTCCAGAAAATTCATGGAGGTATACAAATGCAGAGATACATCAGAAATATAAATACCCTCAGCATTGAAGAAAATGACAGCCTTAAAGGTTTCAAAGTCTGTGTTGTGGGCTGTGGTGGCCTCGGAGGCTATATAATAGAGCAGCTTGCACGTTTGGGAATAGGCTTTATTACAGCTGTTGATGGAGATATTTTTGATGAGTCGAACCTTAACCGGCAGCTGCTGTCTGAGATGGACAACCTTGGCTGCAGCAAGGCTAAAGCCGCAGAGGAAAGAATAGGAAGAGTCAATCCGCTTATTGCCGTAACACCAATACAACAAAGGCTCACCGCTGATAATGGTCTTGAAATAATAAAGGGCCATGATGTAGTCGTTGATGCTTTGGATAATATAGAAAGCCGCATTGTGCTCGAGGAGCTTGCCGAAAGGGCAGGAATCCCACTGGTGCATGGGGCGATTGCAGGCTGGTTCGGGCAAGTTACTACGATATTTCCCGGGGATAGAACCTTAAGCCGCTTGTACCCAAATGATGTACAGCATGGCATAGAAAAGGAGCTGGGCAATCCGGCTTTTACACCCGCAATGATCGCCTCCATACAGGTCGCGGAGGTATTAAAGGTCCTAATAAAACGTGGTAACACTCTGAGTAGACGACTGTTGGTTATAAACCTGCTGAACCATGAATATGAGGTCATTGAGCTATAAAACTTCATACAAGGCTAATTTTCTCTATATCGGGTAATAATATAGCAGTGCAGATATTGGCGTGGTATCTGCTATATTGAAATGTGAGGTGAATATATGAGTGTTCCTCTCTTTAGGAGGCTGCCTCAGCACATTGGAATTATTCCCGATGGAAATAGAAGATGGGCCCAGATGAAAGGCTATGAAAAGCAGGATGGATACAGCCATGGCATAGGACCCGGCTTTGAGCTTTACAGCCTATGTCTTGAGCTTGGAATTAAAGAACTGACTTTATACGGTTTTACCCAAGATAATACCAAGAGGCCTTCCGTACAAACCCAGGCTTTCAGCAAAGCTTGCGTTGACGCTGTTATGCAGCTTGCGGGAAAGGACGCGGAGCTTTTGGTCATAGGAAATGCGGAATCACCGATGTTTCCACAAGAGCTGCTGCCCTATACCAAGAGGGTAAAGTTTGGAAAGGGTCTTATCAAAATAAACTTTTTAGTCAATTACGGATGGAACTGGGATCTAAACCACGCACTCAGCAGTATCAAAGACTGCAGATCAGCAGAAAATATCAATCTTGCAGAGCATATTGCGTCTGCGGATATATCCAGAGTGGATTTGATGATACGTTGGGGAGGAAGGCGCAGACTCAGCGGTTTTTTACCTATTCAGTCAGTATATGCAGATTTTTATATAATTGAGGAAATGTGGCCGGATTTTGATCGGTCACAGTTTTATAAAGCCCTTGAGTGGTATCAGGATCAGGATGTAACGCTCGGAGGTTAGTGCTTAACTATAGGGGGAGAGTCTATGAAATACAATATGAACATTTTGATACCCCAGAAGGTGCAATTTATTCTTGACACCTTGCAAAAGCAAAAGCATCAAGCTTTTGTAGTGGGCGGCTGCGTTAGGGACTCCATATTAGGCAAGACTCCCGGGGACTGGGATATTGCTACAGACGCAGTACCAGAGGAAATAAAGCAGCTTTTTTCAAAGACAGTTGATACCGGCATCAAGCACGGTACTGTCACAATAATTTTGGAGGGAAGCAGCTACGAGGTAACAACCTACAGGGTTGACGGTGAATATCTTGACTTCAGAAAGCCTGAGTCAGTAACCTTTACTTCCTCAATTGAGGAAGACCTTTCTAGAAGGGATCTCACTATCAATGCCCTCGCCTACAACCCGCTTATAGGAATTGTTGATCCTTTTGGGGGCATAGTTGATATTGAGGCTGGTATTATAAGAACAGTGGGAGACCCAGACAAAAGGTTCAACGAAGATGCGCTGCGGATGCTTAGGGCTGTTCGCTTCTCAGCTCAGCTCGGTTTTACAATTTATGAAAGCACTCTGAAGTCTATTAGGAAGAACTGCCAGCTGATAGAAAATATAAGCAGTGAACGGATACGGGATGAGCTGACTAAAATACTGTTATCCGACAACCCATTCTGCTTCTCACTTTTAATGGACACAAAACTGATAAAGTATACCCTTCCGGAATTTGAGCCTTGCTTTCTCACTGTACAGAACAATCCATACCATGCCTATGATGTGGCCATGCATACCTTGCATTCGGTAGCCAACATAGAAAAGAACAGGATTCTAAGATGGGTCATGCTGTTTCACGATATAGGAAAGCCGGGTATGAAAAGCACTGATGAGAAAGGTATCGACCATTTTTACAATCATCAGCAGCTGAGCGTCAAACTCTCAAAAACAGCTATGCTGAGGCTCAGGTTTGATAATAAGTCAATGGACAGAATACTTCTGTTGGTGAGATGTCATGATATGCATATAAAAACCGAATATAAATCTGTAAGGAAAGCCATGTTCAAGGTAGGAGAGGAAGTGTTCGAGGACCTTCTGAAGGTAATGGAAGCCGATAAGAAGGCTCAGAATCCAAAGCTTTTACAGGAACGCACCGAAAAGTTTAAAAGGTTATGGGAAATATACCGGGATATAAGAGAAAAAGGGCAGTGCACAAGCTTGAAATCTCTCGCAGTTAACGGAGATGACCTTATAACTCTGGGCATAAAGCCTGGAAAGAAAATAAAGGAGCTACTCAATAATCTTTTGGAAAAGGTAATTGAGGAGCCCCAGCTTAACAACCGTGAAGCACTATTGAGTTTACTTCGCCAATATAATTGAGCCAAAGGATATCGCCAGAGAAATCAGCCACATGCCGACAACTATTATGGTGCTCTTCTTTTCAGGCAAGCCTGATACGGCAGAAATGCCAAATACCATCAAAATCGACTGCCATATAATAAAAAGATCCAGATTGTCATACAACGCGTCGACAAATGTAGGGCTTAGGTTTATATACAGCAGATTACCGGTAAGGTACATATAGGCTAGTTTGACCAGAATTCCAATGACAGATGCCATATAAGCCAAAGTATACACCGAAACCATCTGTGAGTATTTTATCTTGCCCTTTAATGCTCTGACAAATGCCATATATACAAGAGAAATCAATAATATGATTGCAATTATGGATACTGCACCAATTAACGCAGAAATGCCATTCATCATAGGTGAATTCAAAAACGTAATGGAACCCTTTACAGCTTCAGCCTGATCCGGTGGCATTGAAGCAGCCTTCTCTTCCATCAATTCAGTAAAAAGATCCTTGCCTAATATCTTGGTCGCATATGTATATAATGCTGTTACTACAGCTATTACGAGGAGCTTCAATGCCCAAGCAGGCTTCTCCAAGTAATCCTTGAACAGCTCAGATGGTTTGACTACAAACAGCTTGAGCTTTTGCAGCAGGGTCTTTTTTGTACTAACTTCATTTGTCTCCATTTATAAAACCCCCTCATATAAAATATTGGAATAATTAAAACCCCTCAATAGAATTATATTCCAGTTGCTATGAATTTTAAACCTTTAAATTTAAAAGGAATAAGGCTTTTCGCCTTATTCCAATTCATGTATCGTAACTTTTCTTGTATGAAGCGTATGGCTCCATTCCTTGTTTTTCATCATTACTATACCTTGCATGGCTATAGGTATCCAGGTAAGGCAGTACAATATGTATGTAGGGTAATAAAGGAACAGCTTATATGAAAGCTTCTTATCATAATACAAGCATAAGGGTATCAGCAGGAATTGTGTTAAACCATATACTTGAAAGAATGCCGGAGCAATTTGTGCTGATATTACATACATGCTCTCATCCATTACATATGTATTTACTAAAGGAACCAGCAGCATTGCAGCGCCGATCAGTATAAGATAAGGCTGCAGCGTATATACTGCACAGTCAACAAGTGCTATATTGCGTTCCTTTATGCCCTTTATGAAAAGCTTGAAGAAATATCTGGAGCAGACATCCGCAAAACCCTGCATCCACCTTCTTCTCTGCTTCCAGGACTGAGCCATGGTTAGGGGCTTCTCATCATATACTATTGCTTCGTGAGCCCAGCCTACCTTTATGCCATTCAGCATCAATTTCATAGTAAATTCAAGGTCTTCTACCAGACAGGTAGCATGCCAGCCAACCTGTTTCAAAACGCTAACATCCACGCAGAAGCCTGTGCCCCCAATTTCACAGCTCATTCCCATAAATGATCTTGCGCATTGGAACAGCCTGTTGGAGGACCAGAAAGCAATGGAATAGCTTGCTGTAATCCATGAATCATTGGGGTTCTTACTGTCTATGTAACCTTGTATAACTTTATTGCCATCACAAAGCTTGCTGTTCATTTCCTTTAAAAAATTCTTTGATACCAGATTATCGGCGTCGAATATGACAGCTGCATCATATTCACAATCTTCCCCATACAGTTCCTTCTCAAAAGCCCACTCCAGGGCATATCCTTTGCCGCCCTTCTTATCGTCAAACCTCTCAAGTACATTTGCACCTGCTGCACTTGCGATTGCAGCTGTATTATCCGTACAGTTGTCCGCAATTACGAACACTTCGTAAGAATCCTTGGGATAATTCAGTTGTTTTAAATTATCCACTATATTCTCTATTACGACTTCTTCATTATGGGCAGGAATAAAAATTGCAAATCTTTTTATAGGCAAATAATTCTTTGAGGCTTTGCCGTATACCTTCTCTGCAAGCCCGAATATTGAAGTAGCAAAGTAATAGAAGCCCATTGTGAAAAACAGTATCTGAAATATTAAAAATATGATATTTATTGAATCCTTAAACATTAATGTCATTCCCTCCGCTTACATTAGAGGCATAAACCTACTGAAAATGGTTAGAAACACCGTTTTCTTAATTTTCCCCTGTGGTTTTTTTCATACTCTACCATGATATCACTTTTCCCACCATAATAAAACTATACTGGATATTATATTTGGGACTACTTTCCCATTATTCACATTCTAGGCTAAAATAACTCAATGTATTGCAATTATACTTGGAATCTATCCGGAATGCTCGAATTTAAAAAAAATAATAAGACACTCAGTCTTATTATCTCTCGTATTTGCAAATATATTAATAATTCTGTCTAATTTGCTTCCTGCAGAAGCGTTAGAGCCTTAGGACTCATGAACGTTATCCTGTTCTGAGGTGTCGCAAATTCCTTTTCTACGAAGGACTTTGCTCCATCATTGCTGTTCAGCCAAACCATATAATATATGATAAAATCATCCTTCAATATGCTGCTTCTGTTGTATACCATGTCGGGACTCCTGCCCAGGCAGTCGGATACTGCAGTAATAACATCATTCATCATTGTGGGAATTTTACTTAGAGACACAATTATCTCATCTTCTGTGGCTGTGATTACTATTATGCTGCTATTCTCAGCGTTTTTTACTGTAACCACTGATTTCCTCACTATGGCTTCCGTCAATGCGTCCAATAGTGCCCCTTGAAACTCCTTCTCCATATACATATCCATCCTTTCAGGTATTGAACGCACGTCAGTATACTCATTGTGTATAGTGCGAATTCAATAACAACTAATGAAACCGATTTTGCGGAATTTGATTACTTGTATAGCTGTTTTTCCGCAAAACGCCTGCCTCACATCAAAAACGCTGCGGTAACAAGATTCGATACAACATGAGTTATTACGGCTCCATAAAAGCCCTTCTTTTCGTACATGAAGGTGCAGTAAAGTCCCAAACCCAGAAAGGTAGGAATACCTGATACATTAAAATGCAGCAGGGTGAAAAGGGCAGATGATATGATTGCAGCCACAACAGCCGGCATCCTTGGGAGCAAAAGCTTATCATATATATAATACCGGAAGATATATTCCTCCACAAAAGGCGCCAATACCACCACCAAAACAAAGAGCATGACTTTGTAATACAACTCTCCGTCTACAAACTCACCAACTATCTCTTGAGGTTTGGCGCTAATTCCTAAATATACATCTATTATATTTATGTATAATCTGTTCAACTGGCTTATCACAATCTTAAATACCAAGGCTGCTCCAGCGACAAAAGCGATATCAATGTAGCCAATTGACCATATATTGATGTCTCTCAACTGTGTTTCGTTTTCTGATTTTCTATGTACTCTGAAAATGAGTATAAGCACCCCGATAAAAGGAACCAGCTCCTGGGTCAGAAATGCAAAAAACCAGTACAAAACACATACTGTAATCTTGGCAAATGGGTTGAGGTCCTTCATTACATACTTATAAAGCGATATAAATATCGGAATGTTAAGCAGCAAAAAAGTAAAGATCAAAATAAATGTCTCATAAAACAGCAAAATCGTCCCCCCAATCCGATAAACCTACACTCCGGCCGTCATTACCTCCCATAACTCCTCTCTCCCCGCATGGGTTTCCGAGGAATAAGGTATCAAAATACCATTTTCGTCCATTTCAAGCTTTTTCCTAATTATATTCAAATTCTTGTTTACTGATGACCTCGATATCTTGTCTAATTTCGTTGCAACAACAATTACAGGCTCCTTGTAATACTTTATGAAATCGTACATTAGCTTGTCATCTGCCGTTGGCTCATGTCTTATATCAACAAGTAAAACCACATACCGTAAGTTTTCTCTGTTTTTTAAATATTCTTCTATCATTTTGCCCCAGGCTGCCTTTTCAGTTTTAGCTACTGCCGCATAACCGTAGCCAGGCAAGTCCACCAAAACGCTTTGCTCATTAATCAGAAAGAAATTAATCAGTCTGGTCTTCCCTGGATTTGAGCTGACTTTGACAAGCTTTTTCCTATTGAGCAGTGAATTTATCAGTGAGGATTTCCCCACATTGGACCTGCCGGAAAAAGCTATTTCCGGCAGGTCCAACTCTGGGTATTGATCTTTATGAACTGCACTTTTTAAAAATTCACATTTCTTAATTATCATTTTTATCACCCTTTACCAGAGCATGTGGCAGGACCTCATCCATATCAGACACAAGCACAAATTTCATATTCCTTTTTACTGTGTCTGGAATCTCCTCAAGATCCTTCTCATTCTCAAAGGGCAGAATAATAGTCTTTATACCTGCACGCTTAGCAGCAAGCACCTTCTCCTTCAGCCCGCCTATAGGAAGCACCCTGCCCCTTAAGGTGATTTCTCCGGTCATCGCAACCTCTCTGAATACCGGTGTCTTGGTCAAAGCTGATACCAAGGCTGTAGTCATTGTTATTCCTGCCGAAGGACCATCCTTGGGAGTGGCACCCTCCGGAACATGTATGTGTATATCCATATTCTTTGTAAATTCCTTATCAATACCAAGCTCTTCAGCTCTGGAACGAATATAGCTTAAACCGGCTCTTGCTGATTCCTTCATGACATCCCCAAGCTGACCTGTGAGCTCTAGCTTGCCTGTGCCAGACATAACAGAAACCTCAATAAAAAGCGTATCTCCGCCCACAGGTGTCCAAGCAAGGCCAGTTACTACACCTATCTCATTCTTCTGATTAATAATATCATACCTGTATTTTGCTATCCCAAGATATTTCCTGAGATTAGCAGGAGTTATCCTGACTTTTTTCTTATTATCCTCAACTATTTGAGTTGCGCATTTTCTTATAACATTCGCAATCTCCCTCTCCAGGCTCCTTACTCCGGCCTCTCTTGTGTAACCACTTATTATGCCTTTTATGGAAGCCTCAGATATAAGTATATTCTCCACGCTCAGCGAGTGCTCTTTTATCTGCTTAGGCACAAGGTAATCTGTAGCTATATGAAGCTTCTCCTCTTCTGTATAGCCAGAAATATGAATTACCTCCATCCTATCCAAGAGCGGTGCCGGTATCGTGTCTATCGAGTTTGCAGTCGTGAGGAACATAACCTTGGAGAGGTCAAAGGGCAGCTCCATATAGTGATCCCTAAAGTCCTTGTTTTGTTCTGCATCAAGCACCTCAAGCAGTGCAGATGCCGGGTCTCCCCTAAAATCACTTGCAAGCTTGTCAATTTCATCGAATAGGAACAGCGGGTTCTTGGAGCCTGCCTGTTTGATAGAATATATTATTCTGCCTGGGATAGCTCCAATATAAGTTCTCCTATGTCCCCTTATTTCAGCCTCATCGCGTACTCCACCCAAGGACATCCTGGCAAACTTCCTTCCCATAGCCCTCGCAATGGATTTGGCTATGGAGGTCTTGCCAACCCCAGGAGGTCCGACTAAGCACAATATAGGTCCTTTCATGTTGTTGGAAAGCTGTCTTATTGCAAGGTATTCAAGCACCCTCTCCTTAACCTTCTTAAGGCCATAATGATCCTCATCAAGCACCTTTCTGGCATTCTTTATATCAAGGTTGTCGACCGTAGCAATGTTCCATGGCATATCAAAAATCCAGTCCAGATAGGTTCTGGTTACTCCTACCTCAGGAGAACCCGGGGACATCTTGGACAGCCTATCCAGCTCCTTTTCTACCTTATCCTTTACTTCTTCAGGAACCTCAAGCTTTGAGAGTTTTTCTCTATACAGGTCAATCTCTTCTGTATGGCCTTCCTTTTCACCCAGCTCCCGCTGTATAGCCTTAAGCTGCTCTCTCAGATAGTACTCCTTCTGTGATTTGTCTATCTGCTTTCTTACTCTGCCGTTTATCTTTCTTTCTATTTCAAGTATCTCAAGCTCCCTGGAGAGAATCTCATAAATCTTCTCTATTCTTTCCTTTATATCAAATAAAGATAGTATTTCCTGTTTCTCTTCTATCTTGATTGTAAGATTGGAAGCCACTACATCTGCGAATCTGGATGCATCCTCTATGTCTGATACAGTAATAAGCGTCTCTGGTGCGACCTTGGGGTTTGCCTTAATATATTCATCAAATACTTCAAGCACGCTTCTTCGCAAAGCTTCCAGCTCCAAATCCTCATCCTGCTGCACTTCAGCCTGTTCCAGCACATCTGCAAGGAAGTAAGCTTCCTCTGAAATTATCTCCTGTATTTTAGCTCTGCTAATCCCTTCAACAAGCACCCTTATTGTATCCCCCGGAAGCTTTAACAGCTGCTTAATCTTTGATATGGTGCCCACCTCATAAAAATCTTCGGTGTCAGGCAGATCTGTGTGAGCATCCTTTTGCGTCACAAGGAATATAAGCTGATCGCCTATCATAGCTTCTTCCAATGCCCTTATGGATTTCTCCCTGCCCACATCAAAGTGCAAAACCATATAAGGAAAGATACTTAGGCCCCTTAATGGCAGCAGTGGCAACCTTTTGATATCGTTTTTTCTTTTTGTCATATCATCAACTCCTGTAAATCTATATAAAAATATTGGATTAAACTCTAAAACTTGGCCTAACTTATTATAGCTTTACGGATAAAAATTATCAATATATTTAAAGGACTTCATAGATGTAGTGCTCTGCTGCCAGATACGAATATTATCACAGGGCACATCGTGCTTATTATTTGGAATCGCTCATTGCCTGTATAGTTGGTGTATTGCTCATACCCGTTGCAGTTAGTATGTTCATATCAACAGGCTGTGCTATGAGAGTTTTCACTTCTGCCTGTCTCATGGTGGCTATGTTGACTGCCTCTATGATATTATCTACCGGTATCACTTCAATATCAAAGGTATTGAATATTTCCTGCCAGTTCTCCTTTGGTATCATTACTCTTTTTGCCCCAGCATGCAAAGCAGCTTCAACCTTGGGGATAATCCCGCCTACTGCTTTTACTTTTCCCCTTATTGAGATTTCTCCTGTCATTGCTATTTTGTTGTCTATATAGGTATTGGTTACAGCAGAATATATAGCAACTGCTATTGTAACACCCGCAGAAGGCCCGTCTACAGGTGTTCCGCCGGGGAAATTCAAGTGGATATCATAGTCACAGGGGTCTATCCCCAGATACTTCTTAATTACAGTAAGTACATTATCAGTGGATGCCTTGGCCATGCTTTTTCTTTTAATAGTTCTGCCGTCTCTGGAGCCTATCTCTTCTTCTTCAACTATTCCTGTGACGACTAGCTTGCCGGTTCCTCTCGGGGCGCTTGCCGCAGTTGCTTCAATCTCCATAAGCGTTCCCATATTGGGACCATATACTGCAAGTCCGTTAACATATCCGACCTGAGGTTCATCATTGATCTTCCTCTCAGGCCTTGGGCTGTACTGTCCATTGTTAAGCACCCATTCTATGTCACTGACTGTGATCTTGTTTCTACTTTCATTAATATTCACACCAACTGCTGTTTGTACTATATTTACAGCTTCCCTGCCGTTTGTTGCATATTTTCCTACAAGCTCGGCTACCCCTTCTTCACTTTCAAACTTGATTTTGTTAAGAGCATTTGTTGTCACCTTTATGATTTCATCCGGAGTCAGAGATCTGAAATATATCTCAAGACATCTTGAACGCAATGCGGGAGGTATTGCTTCAGGGCCTCTTGTAGTAGCACCTATCAGCCTAAAGTCAGCCGGAAGCCCATTCTGGAAAATATCATGGATGTGGAAGGGTATGTTGGAATCCTCTGAGCTGTAGTATGCGCTCTCCAGAAACACTTTCCTGTCTTCAAGTATTTTAAGTAGTTTATTCATCTGTATAGGATGCAGCTCACCAATCTCGTCTATGAATAATACGCCTCCATGCGCTTTGGTTACAGCACCTATCTTAGGCTGTGGTATTCCGGCAACACCCATTGCTCCTGCACCTTGGTATATTGGATCATGCACAGAGCCAATAAGCGGGTCTGCAATACCTCTTTCATCAAACCTCACAGTTGTTGCATCAACTTCAATGAACTTGGCATCCTGCCTGAAGGGACAGTTGAATACTTTCTTTGCCTCCTCCAGTATAAGTCTGGCGGCAGCTGTTTTCCCAATTCCAGGTGGACCGTATATAATCACATGCTGCGGATTAGGACTGCATATTGCAGCCCTTAGAGCCTTCACTCCATTCTCCTGGCCCACAATTTCATTAAAATTAGATGGCCGCGTAATCTCAGACAAGGGTTTTGTGAGCTCAATATCCCGCATATGCTGCAGCTTTTCCATTTCCTTCCGTGATTCTTTTTCTATCGCAACCTTATTCCCCTGCTGGCTCCTTAGCAGGTTCAGAAAATATAACCCAATTACAACCGCAAAAAACAACTGGATAACTAAAAACAATTGTGTCATCGTGTCTTCCTCCCTCTCTTAACTGTATTCAGTGTATAACAGAGCTTCTATCTCAATTGAAAAGCTATTTATATGAAAAATAATGTTTTCCGCAAAATGTATTGCTCCGCGATATTTGAAGCATTGATAATATTATCTGCCCATGGGTTTTTTTTATCCTGTACTTCAAAAATTTTGACAAAATTAGTGCGTATGAATAAATGCTTATTAAATTGAATAATGTTAAATAGTTCTATATAATCTATATAGAACGCATTTAACATTATTCAAGTAGAAAAAAGTGCATAGGTGGAGGTGCGAATATGCCAACAGTAAAAATTCATGTTTCCTCGACAATTCTTCCTTTTCAGAAGCCTATACTGGTTAAGGAAGTGAGAAAATCAATAGTGGAACTGCTGAATACTGATGAGAGAATCAGCCAGGTTATCCTATATGAAGCTCTTCCACAGCTTAGAAGTGCCCATGAAAGCAGGAGCAGCAGCTTTGTATATGTAGAAATAATAATGTACCCCGGCCTGAGTTCCGAGAATAAAAAGGTGCTGCTGCAGAGAGTCTGCAGCCTGGTTTCCAAATCTATAGAAATTGATATGAAAGATATCAGCTGTTGTATAATAGAGGTTCCTGCTGAAAACTGGTATGAAGGGGTTTTGCAAAATTAAGAGCTGATTTAAATTCATACAGATTTTACACATTTGAAACACAGAATTGCCGGAGTTCTTGGGTATTATTAAATTGTAGCAGAAACGAAAGCTTCAGTTACAACTAAATAATAAGGAGTGTAAGAAAATGAAAAAAATGTTAGTTTTAACTATGGTATTGGTGTTTATGTGTGCTCTCTCAATAGGGGTATTTGCCGAGGAGCCTGCAGGGGATGCAGTGAATCCTGAGCTGAAGGCCGAACTTAAAGAAATGAGAGCTGAGTTGCAGGGTCTAAGAACAGAACATAAGGACCTTCACCTGCAGGTAGTAGAAAAAAGAACTGATATCAAGGAAACCATAAAGGACATTAAGGAATCAGGCTCATTGGAAATCCTCGATACAATACAGCCTTACAGGGAAGAGCTCAAAGCCATACGAGAAGAGCTTAAGACTCTAAGGGAAGCAAAAAAGGAATTGTGGACAGAAATAAAAAGTGCAAAAGAAGTGAAGGATTTTGAAACAATAAAGGATAAGCTTGCACAGGTAATTGAGTATAAGGGGCAGATAATAGAAAAAGTTGAAGATAAAATCGTGCTCTTGGATAGTATAATAGATGCATTGGAATAGAAAATAAAAAAACCGGTTCGGGTATTACCCGAGCCGGTTCTGTTTTTTTAAGATGCTGTACCTCGTTTTGCTTTCTGGCCTTTTCTGGACTGCTTCTTGACAGTCTTTTTCGACCCTGGTTCAAGGTACACTATGTTTGGTTCTTTATGCTCCAATATCGATTCCTTTGTAACTATGCACTTGTCTATATCATCCCTGGAAGGGATTTCGTACATTACATTCAGCATAGTTTCTTCAAATATCGCCCTTAAGCCTCTTGCTCCAGTCTTTCTGTCCAAAGCCTTCTGTGCAATCTCATCTATGGACTCCGGTTCAAACTCCAGCTCTACATTATCCAGCTCAAATAGCTTCTGATACTGTTTCACAAGAGCATTCTTCGGCTCAGTGAGTATCTGCACCAATGCTTTTTTATCCAGAGGATTAAGAGTAACTATAATTGGCAGCCTCCCTACGAATTCCGGTATCAAACCGAACTTCAGAAGGTCTTCAGGCATTATCCTCTTTAAAATCTCTCCTATATCCTGCTGTTCCTTAGACTGTATATCAGCTACAAAACCCATGGACTTCTTGCCTGTTCGGTTCATAATTATTTTTTCAAGACCGTCAAAGGCTCCGCCGCAGATAAACAGAATATTGGTAGTATCAATCTGTATGAACTCCTGATGAGGATGCTTTCTTCCTCCTTGAGGCGGTACGCTTGCCACTGTACCTTCAAGAATCTTAAGAAGCGCCTGCTGCACTCCCTCACCGGAAACATCTCTGGTGATTGAAGGATTTTCAGACTTCCTAGCTATTTTGTCAACTTCATCGATATAGACTATACCCTTCTGCGCTTTTTCAATGTCATAATCTGCACTTTGAATCAACTTCAAAAGTATGTTTTCTACATCTTCTCCCACATAACCAGCTTCAGTCAGTGAGGTAGCATCTGCGATAGCAAAAGGAACATTTAGCATCTTCGCCAGGGTTTGTGCAAGTAATGTCTTACCTGAGCCTGTGGGACCTATAAGTGCTATATTGCTCTTCTGCAGTTCCACATCATCAATCTTGTAATCAGAATTTATTCTTTTATAGTGGTTGTATACAGCAACTGCCAAAGCTTTTTTAGCTTCGTCCTGCCCTATTACATACTGGTCAAGAAATTCCTTGATCTGTGCTGGTTTTGGAACATCCTGCAGCTCTGTATCCAATTCCTCATCAAATTCCTCGTCAATGATTTCCTGGCAAAGCTCGATACATTCATCACAAATATATACACCTGGGCCTGCTATTAATCTTCTGACCTGTTCTTGATTTTTTCCGCAAAAAGAACATTTCAGCTGTTTCTTATCATCAAATTTAGCCATCTTTTCACCTCACATTACCTTCTCTTAACAAGGATTTCATCAACAATTCCGTATTCCTTTGCCTCCTCAGCTGACATGAAATAATCTCTTTCAACATCTCTTTCAACTTTTTCTAAAGGCTGCCCTGTCTTTTCACTAAGTATTTCATTCAGCCTCTTTCTAGACTTTAGAAGCCTTTCAGCATATATTCCCACATCTGTTGCCTTACCTTGTGCTCCGCCGGAAGGTTGGTGAATCATAATCTCACTGTTTGGAAGGCAAAATCTTTTTCCCTTTGCTCCGGCAGTCAGCAGGAATGCGCCCATGCTGGCCGCCATACCTACACAGATTGTGGAAACATCGGGCTTGATATACTGCATTGTGTCATAAATTGCCATACCTGATGTGATTGATCCGCCGGGACTGTTGATATAAAAGCTGATATCCTTATCAGGATCATCAGCTTCCAGAAACAAAAGCTGTGCAACTACCAGGCTTGCTGTCACATCATTTACTTCATCGCCCAGGAAAATTATCCTGTCCTTCAGAAGTCTTGAAAAAATATCATAGGAGCGTTCTCCTCTATTGGTCTGTTCTACAACTATCGGTACTAAGCTCATAAGTATCCTCCTCATCCTCGAAAGATATTATTTGGTTACACTGTTTTCCACAAGGAAGTCAATAGTCTTTTGGACTATTATTCCATCCTTTATATATGATATTTCGTCTTCTTTTAAGGTTTCCTTGAATTTTTCAATATCCTGCTTATAGTGCTGTGCTGTCTTTTCAATTTCTGTATTCATATCTTCCTCTGTAGCCGCAACACCTTCGACTTCAGCTACCTTTTCAAGCACCAGCTGACTCTTTACTCTAGCCTTGGCTCCACTTCTGTATGACTCTTTGAGTGTATCCATATCTGTGTTCATATATTTAAGGTAAGCTTCCAGATTCAAGCCCTGATATCTAAGCTGGTAATCGAAATCCCTAAGCATTACGTTTACTTGTGCATCAACCATTACCTCTGGAATATCAACAGTCGCATTCTCTACAATCTTACTGATGACTTCATCTTCATACTGCTGCTTCTCCAGCCTCTTAGACTCTTCTTCTCTTTTTTTCCTGATATCTGCTTTCAACTCATCAAGGCTATTGAACTCGCTTACATCCTTTGCAAACTCGTCATCAAGATCAACCATCTGCTTTTCCTTGATTTCTTTTACTGTAACCTTAAATATGGCGGGCTTTCCTGCTAGATCTTCGCTTCTATAATCCTCTGGGAATTGGACATTGACATCTACTTCTTTACCAATCTCAGCGCCAACAAGCTGTTCTTCAAAGCCTGGTATGAATTGTCCAGTGCCTATCTCAAGATTGTGGTTCTCAGAAGTGCCCCCCTCGAACTGATTACCATCAACAAAGCCTTTAAAGTCAATTATTGTAATGTCTCCGTTTTTTACAGGCCTGTCAGTAACTTCTACCAATCTGGCATTTTTCTCTCTCATTTTTTCGATTTCTTTATTTACATCTTCATCAGTAACATTATACTCTTTTTTTTCTGCTTCTATTCCTTTATACTGTCCCAACACAACTTCTGGCTTTACAGTAACTGTAGCTTTGAAAATCAGTCCTTTGCCGCCTTCAATATCAACTATGTCTATGTCAGGTCTGTCAACTGGATCCAGGTTGTGCTCTTTGACTGCTTCGTCATATGCATCCGGGCAAACAATATTTATGGCATCTTCGTAAAAAACTGCTTCGCCATAATGTCTCTCGATTATTTTCCTCGGTGCTTTTCCTTTTCTGAATCCGGCAATATTGAACTTTTTTACATTCTTGAGGTATGATTTCATTATTCCTTCCTCAAGCTTCTCTGGTGAGACTGATATCTCCAATGTTGCAATATTGTTTTCAATTTTTTCTAATTTTGAATTCATGTGTTTCCTCCTTAATTATGTAATTCTGCAAGCTATTCTTTTGCTTATTAATTTTATCTAAATTCAAGCATTAATCCTTGTAGAATCAATGGTAATTTGAAAGCTAAATCGCTTCAATCCTTTATATTATAACATACCTATAACCTTAATCAAGATTTTTTCACATATTCATAGACTACCTCACTGCTTGCTCAAGAATGCTTAAGGTTCTGCTGCAAGTGTCGATTAAAGCCTCCGCACCTATTGGGATTGTTATATTGGGCTTACAGTGTCCAATCTTGTAGCCTTTCAGCACCGGTTTGTCTATATTTTTAAACATATCCTCAAAAACCTCTTCCAAACTCAGGCTCTTTTCAGGCTCTTTCGGGTCTGAGTCTCCCCAATCGCCCAGCACAACCCCTGCCGCATCCCTAAGCTTTCCGGCTAATCTGAGCTGGTTCAGCATCCTATCTATACTATATGGTTCCTCATTCACATCCTCCAGCAGTAATATCCTGCCCTTGGTGTCGATTTCATAAGGCGTGCCAAGAGAAGCTGCTACTATGGAAAGGTTGCCGCCAACCAACTCCCCCTTTGCTCTGCCTTCAGCAACAATCTCGGGGATCTCTGGATTTGGCACTTCTCCTATTGGTTCTGTGCTCCCCAATGCTTTTTTCACAGCTGCTTTAGTCTGTTTACCCAGACCTCCTGCAAAGTCTCCTCCCATAGGGCCATGAAAAGTTATAAGGCCACATTCCTGGTAAATTGCATTGAGCAAAGCCGTTATATCGCTAAAGCCCATGAATATTTTAGGATTATCCCTGATAAGCTTGAAATCCACAAGGTCCAATATACGCTGTGAACCATATCCTCCCCTCAGGCAAAACACTGCATTTACCTCATCATCCGCAAACATCCTGTTGATGTCATCAGCCCTTAATTCATCCCCGCCTGCCAGATAACCTCTGCTGCTGTATACCGACTCACCTGTCTTGACTCTATAACCCATGGCAGTCAGGTTTCTTACTGCCTTTTCCACTTTCGAGTGATCGGATGGGCTGGCAGGAGCGACCATTCCGATTGTATCACCGACCCTCAGTCTTTTTGCCCTCATTGCAACACCCCATTTAAATATGGATACTTATCCTTTTTTTAGATAAAGCGTTACTTCCTCCCTATTATGAAAAAGCTGCTTTACCGCTAAAACCTCAAATACCTCTTTATATATAGTAAGAACTTCCTTGATTGTCTTTCTTACTTTGTCGCCCATAAGCTTCAAGGTTATTACAGCAGTTCCGCCAGACTTTAAGTATACTGAAGCATTATTTATGAGCCTTGCAGTGTTTTTAGGATTCCAGCTTATATCCGATGTCATCAGGTCAAAGCTGTCATTTTTCAGCTCCAACTCTGCAGCATTTGCTTTTATGAACTTGAAATTCGGATATTTGAACAGTCTGGCATCCATATCCCCCGTATCTACAGCGGTAACCTGAAGGCCATGCTCTAAAAGCACTGATGTCCATCCACCCGGAGCAGCCCCAAGATCAAGTGCGTAACGGAACCCTCCCATCTCAATATTGAATACCTCAATGGCTTCCATTAGCTTATATTTGGCTCTTGAAACGTCATTCTCACTCTTTTTATAATGTATCATGCCACCTGACCAGTCTGAGATATTGTCATCAGGGGTGCCAAGTCCTATACAGCACTTTTCAGACCACAGCAATATTGATATGATCTGCTCAGGCTCCTTAACCTCGGGAATAGCACCCATACTGTCTGTAAGCACAGCATCAACAGCACTTTTGACATCTATTGAGCTGTAAGGATAATCCCCCAGGCCCTTCCTGACTTGAACAGCTATCCTTTGCCCCTCTGATATTCTGCTTCGATATTGCTTGACCGCATCAGCTGTCTTCTGGGGTCCGTCGGCTTCTAAATCAATAATATAGTCAACTGCATTCATATGCCTTATAAATACCGGTTTCTTAGCCTTTACAGCCTGTATAAAATCAAGCTTCTCAAGCTTTGTTTCTATAATAGCGACCCCATTTTCTAAAAGCTTTACAACTCTTACGCTTCCATCTATCTCTTGCAATTCACTGAGACCTTGATTAAAGTATTGTGCTGAAGCAGTAATTACAAACACGCTGTTTTCCATCGTTTACTTCCTTTCCTATCCACGTTCTCTTTCAAAATCAATAAATCTTGTACCCCGGTGAGTCAGCATTCCCGCATCACCTTCCACATCCAGTCCGAAAAGCGAGCTGCTTACAGGGAACTCCAATCGTTCTCCCTTCTCAGTTTCAAAGGTAACATAATAACTGGTATGTGCACTCATATTTCCATGCCCGCCCCAGGTATGTGTACGTTTTGCTAAAAGCCTTGCAGGTATACACTCCTCCGGAATCCCGCTGTTTCTCACATACTGACTGACTCCTTTAACTAAAGATGTTATGAATACCATAACCACAATTGCAAAGACTATGAATATAAAAAACGGAACAGCCGAAAACATAAATGAATCGAATGGATTTCCAAAGCCCATAAATACCCCTCCCAAGCTTCTGTATTAATATAGAAACAGTTTATTAAAAAGGCATCAAATATGTGTATGTTATAAATCTATTATTTCTAGGTTTATAAAATTTAGCCAATTATACCAGAATAATTCGAAACCACAAATATAATAACAGATATACTTATGTTTAGCTATATTATACCAAAAATAACGTTCCGCATCACTGCGGAACGCTATTTTAATCTCAAATGCTTATTACTGCCTTACGGGATTTAATCCCCTTATGAGCGTAGTAAGCTCATTTCTAAAGCCACTTATAGGACTTCCGCTCTTGACTCTATCTCCGACGCTCCTAAGTCTTTCAAAAAAGTCGGCATCTGTGCTGACATACACTGTTTGTATTCTCGGATCAGTTGATTTCACCCTCTGGGCGCATGATCGTTTTACTGCATCAAGACCAGTTGCGTTCCCATAGGAAATATTTCTGCCTGTAAGGTCCCCATCAGTATCTATACCTACATAAGCCGTATTTCCATTTACAACAACAGTCGCGTTGTCAACGCCGGCCATTTGTTCGATGGATCTTGCTATTCCATCAGCCTGAGTTGTTCCTCCGGTATTATTCAATCCATAGTTTGGAGAGTTGTTGCTTCCTCCAACATTTCTATAATCATTCCCATATCCGCCATACATGCCTTGATTATAGCCACCGTACCCGCCATAACCGCCGTAGTAAGATGGGGTGCCTATTCCAGTTGCTCCTCCGCCATAGTTGTCTTTACCTGGTAGTGTGCCATAGTTGCCTTTTGATGCTACTCCGCCATAGTTGCCAGTAGTTCCTGTTCCGCCATAGTTGGTTCCAGCTCCTGTTGCGCCATAACCGCCATAGCCTGGATTGTTTCCTGCTCCGGGATTGTTTCCTGTGCCATAACCTAAATCGTAGGGGTTATTAGAACTTGGCCCCATACCATTATATGTGCCTGTGTTTGTGCGATTACCTGTTGTTGTGCCTGTACCACGGTTGTAATTGTAGCCCGTGGTACCCTGCCCTGGCTGTACTGGTGTTTGCAGAGGTCTTCTAACTGCACAAGCTGTAAACACGAATGCAAAAACCAATACTAAAGCTAATATGACACCTGTTTTTCTTCTCATAGGCTGTTATTCCTCCATATTTTTTATTTTTGGTTTTGCATTTATATTTTTCGCTAATCTTCTAATAATATTAAAAAACTTATTTACTTTTATTCCAAATAAAAAAGCTGCAATTTCTTGCAGCTTTTGGTTGCTTATCAATCTTTTTCAAAGAAACAGCTCTTGCCCACGAACTCCCTCAGTATCGAATTGGTAGGAATCTCTTCTATATCTGCATTTAGGAAATATTGCAGAAATTTTGAAAGTCTCTTTGCTTCTATATATTCCGGGACGCTGTTATCTATCTTCTCCAGCTGTGGCAAAGCTATCTGATTCAACACAGCCAGCTCATATACCAGAGATGAATTGAACATTATATCAGCTTCCTCCTGGAAGGGGTAAATATAAGTATCTTCCCCTCGTCTCACCGAGTCCCATCGTTTTATTGTGGAAAGTGCATCTGCAGACCTGAACTGGAAATCCCTCACTATGCGCCTTATAAGTCTTAAATCGGATGTAGGAATCCTGTTATGGTCATCTATGCTGAGGTGTGTGAGGGCGCTTATATAAATCTTGAACTTTTGCTCCCTGGGAATATCCTGTGTGAGTGTTTCGTTGAGGCCATGTATTCCTTCAACCACAAGCACCTGCTCTTCACTGATCCTCAGTTTTTTGCCCCTCCACTCCCTATTCCCTGTATGGAAGTTGAAAGAAGGCATTTCCACTTCCTCACCTTTAATTAGTCTCCTGATTACATCATTAAAAGTAACTATATCAATTGCAGCTATTGTCTCAAAATCAAAATCTCCAAATTCATCTATAGGGGTATCCACTCTGTCCTTAAAGAAATCATCTATTGATATGGGAACCGGCTTCAAGCCATTAACTCTCAACTGAACCGACAGACGCTGGGCAAAGGTTGTTTTCCCAGATGAGGATGGTCCGGCTATAAGCACAAGCTTCTTATTGTTTGAAGCAGAAATCATATCTGCAATCTGTGCGATTTTCTTTTCATGGAGACCCTCAGCAACCGCTATTACCTCACTGATTCTGCCTCCATTTATCGCGTCGTTCAAATGACTTATATTTTCCAGCTCCAATATCTTTCCCCAATTTTCAAACTCTCTGAATATATTGAAAAGCTTTTTTTGCTCCTTGTATTCGGGCAGCTGGTTGGGAGTTGACTTCTCAGGAAACCTCAGCACGAGTCCCGGCTTATTGAATTTCAGATCAAACAGTTTGAGATACCCGGTAGAGGGAACCATATATCCATAGAAATAATCATGGTAACCGTGACAGCTGTATACATTGATGTACTTTTTCTTACGATATTTTATCAAATCCACCTTATCCAGCTGTTGAGTGCTCTTAAAAAGTTCTATGGCCTCAGTACTGGCTATTTTTCTTTTTTCAAAGGGTATATCCTGTTTTTGAAGCTCCCACATTTTTTCTTCTATTTTTATAATATCCGGCTGTGTCAAAGGCTCATTCTTATGAACCTCACAATAAAGCCCTTTGTTGAGGGAATGCTCTACTGTGACCCTGCACCCTTTGAATACCTCTTTTGCCGCTATTATAAACAGAAAAGCCAAGCTTCTCGAGTAAAACCTGTTCCCATAGCCTGTAGTTCTATCAATAAACTGCAGAGTGCAATCCTTTTGGATTTCAACCCACAATTCCTTAAGCTCGTTATTCATAATTGCTCCAACAATATCTGATTTAAAGCCCTGCTGAAAATCTTTTGCGATCTCCGAAAGCTTGGTTCCCTTTGGATATTCCTTGTTTATACCTTGGGGAAATGTCATTAATACCATATCTTTCATAATTCAAGCCTCCAATCATAATAGATTATTATCCCGCATTATCAAAATAAAAATCGTGCAAATATACATCACTATCTTATTCACCATAAATAAAAATTACCATATTTTTTGAGTAGTAATATGTTTATTTTCGTCAGTAATGTTTAAAATCCTTTATTTAATACAGCTTTATCATTTCCTACTAAATTTAGAAATATTTATATTTAAATTGAGTAGACTTTATAATAGAATATATATGCTGAAACATATTTGTTTTACAGGTTTTAACGGTACCGCAGTACTGTGTTATGAAAAATGAAAGGTGGGTCATGTATGCTTAATTACAAAATAGTCGGCAACGCAATGCAGCAGATTGTTGTGGAGCTAGGAGCTAATCAGCTGATGTACAGTGAAGCCGGAAAATTCCTATGGAAAACAGACAATATCAAATTTGAGACTTCCTTCAATGTAAGTGACAAAAAAGGTCACTTTGAAGAAAAAGGCGGCGGGGGACTCCTTGGCAAGTTCATGGATACCGCTGTCAATGTGGGTAAAAGAAAGCTGGCAGGGGAGTCTGCTGCATTTCAAGTATTCAATGTTACTCATGGGCAAAGCGGCTTGGTAACTTTCGCCCAGACTATTCCCGGTGAAATAAAGGCTCTGAATATTGAAGACTTTGGTGAGCTGTATGTTCAGAAGGACGGCTTCCTGGCAGCAGAAAACACAGTAGACTTTGATATCGCACTTACAAAGAAGGTTGGCGCTGGCTTCTTCGGTGGTGAAGGCTTCATCCTTGAGAAATTTACAGACAAAGGTACTCTTTTCATTGGTGCCTGCGGTAATTTCATAGAGCTTAATCCTGCGGATTACGGCGGAAAGATACAGATAGACACCGGCGCTCTGGTTGCCTTTGATAAGAATATTGATTATGATATTGAATGGGTAGGTAAAAGTGCAGGCCAGGTAGCCAAGAACCTCTTGTTAGGCGGAGAAGGACTTTTCCTCGCCACTCTCTCAGGAAACGGAAAGGTACTACTCCAAAGCATGAACATAACAACCCTGGCTAGAACGCTTTTCAGGAACGCAACCAAATCATCTGCTGAAGACAGAAGCAGCGGCAACGTGCTCGGCGGGCTTGGCAGCCTCCTTGGAGAACTAGGCGGCGATAAGTATTAAGCTATTTAAAGCTCCGATAAATGTATCGGAGCTTTTTAGTGTACATAATAACTTACCAAAGATGTAAACAATTTGTAACAACTGGCTCCAGCCTATATCATTATGTTTTCTATTCTAATATAATAACATTAAGGAAAGTAATTAATGCTAATACTCTTTATTCCTCCCCCTCATTTTAAAGAATGCGGCATTTATAGGAAACTATAAATGCCGCATGTTGCTTTGCCTTTCTCTGCTCATATTTCATTTACATTTCTCAGATTATTATATATATTATTCTTTGAGACCATAATTATATTTATTTTAATAAGGGAGAAAAATACTGATGATTGATACTATTTTATTTGATTTGGACGGAACACTTCTGCCTCTTGATATGCAAAGATTCACTGAGATTTATTTTAAAGAAATGGGAAATATGTTTAAGGATATGATGGATCCCAAGCTGCTTGTAAAATACATCTGGACCGCAACCGAAGAGATGGTAGAAAATACTGAATATAAGACAAACGAAGAAGTATTCATGAATAAATTCCAGCAGCTTATCGGCGGGGATATCAGCAAGTATCAGAAGCGATTTGATGATTTCTATGACACTCTATATCACAAGACAAGAGAATCCGTACAGAGCCAGGCATTAATAAAAGAGAGCATTAAACTGCTCAAAGAGAAAAATTATAAGCTCGTTGTCGCTACCAATCCCCTATTTCCACGCAAGGCGATATATCATAGGATTGAGTGGGCAGGGCTTGATTTGAAGGATTTCGCATATATTACATCTTACGAAGATAATCATTACTGCAAGCCACAGCTGCACTATTACAAGGAAATACTTGAGGTGATAGGTAAACGACCTGAGCAGTGCATGATGGTAGGAAATGATGTACAGGAGGATCTAGTCGCCCTTAAGCTGGGACTGAAAACCTTCCTGATAAGAAACCATATGATACATAGAACACAGGATGAAATAGACAGCACTTACGAAGGGGTCTATGAGGATTTCTATAATTTTGTGAAAGGTATGGATGCTGTCAGCGCGTCTTCCTAAGCATTGCTCTGATAGCCCAGACAGCCGGTATAAGCGTGATGGCAGTTATTATTATGAGATAAAAACTGCCGCTATAGTATTTTGCAAGAGAAATCAAATCGTTGTAAAAGTGAGCTAAAAAGCTTATCCAGATATTGCCCGTATACAAAGTGACAAAGAATACCGGTATATAAGCAATACCTATAGGAATTGCGGCATTAAATCCCCAGCCGAAGGTGTGCAGAATACCAAAAATCAAAGCAGCGGAAAGTATGCTTCCAAATAACCTGCATTTCCCAGGAAGCTTCATATATTTATATAAGAAAGAAACCAGAAGCAAATTCAGGAGTTCTTCTGCAAAGGCTATCAGTGGCAGGAGCATAACCTTGGTTATTAACTCTGCGGATGTGCTGCCCGCCGCATCTATCTGCTGCGGGGCAATGGGAAAAATGCCTGTTGCTATAAGCAAATTACTTATTATCCCTATTAGTGACATTAGTATAACGGGATAAATAAATATAGTGTCCAGCCTATGCCCGATGAAAACGGGCATTTTTTTATTCTCCCCCGGAAAACTCAAATAGCTGCTTAAGCTCTTGAATAGCAGCATGCATAAAATCACTAATGATATATAATAGGCACCGCCGAAAACAGATGTGAATAAGAAGCTTTTACTTTTATTGATAAGAAAAAGGCACAATAGTGTCCAAACAAACACTATTGTACCATTTAAGATACTTACCCCAGTGTATACGTTACCCTCTGCCTTTTTTATAGCTCTCTCCAGTTTGACATTCATGAATTTGCACCCCGTTATTTACTGCGGAAGCTGCATTAGCTGATTCTCAGCTTAAGCTCCTCCAGTCTGTTTACATCGAAATTTGCTATGTACTCTCTGAGATTGTACCACTCCAAATTGCTGTTGCTGTAATACTCCCTATCTATTAATTCGGCAATTGTTTGAGCAAGATTACACCTTGTCTCCACATTTTCAGCCTTTTTTATTGAGCGGTACTTTTCGAGAACAAGTGATGTTGCAAGTGTGAGCTTGCCATTATGGACCATCAGGTAATCGTCGCTGAACTCTAGAACATGGGGCCCCTTTCGTATGAGCTTAACAAATATCATTTCTTTTTCATGCTCAATATTTGTCATAGCCTCACTCCCTTTCTTTTATGAGTATACACTAAGTAATCCATGATTATTATAGCATACCCCCCTATGATGCAAGCCTCTTTTATATTATCTGTCGAATATTCTGGGTAATTGGCATACACTTACCTTTTATCAAATATTTAATGAAAAAATTTAAAAGAGCATTCCCCTAAGAGAATACTCTTTTGTATTTTCTGCAATGTCAGTTGCCAGTATTTTCACCTTTATTTCCCTTTAACCACTCATCTATAGCTTCTTTACCGAACCTATATTCACCACCTATATTTACATAAGGAAGTCCTACACCTGGTGCATCAATCATGTCATATACTTGATTAATATTTATATTCAGATACTCTGCAAGTTCCGTAGGTGTGAACACATCCTTTTCCTTTGCTTCAGTCTTTGGCTGAATTAAATTCTGATTGTTCGCACTGCTCTGGACTCTGGCAAGCTGCACTTCAAGCAGATCAAGCTTGCTGCTCATCCCATCAAGCCTGTTATTTAGCGTATTCAATAAAAATCCATTGGCAGCAATTAGTATAACACCCAATACAACTAAGATTATACCTATCTTCTTCATTCATTAACCTCCCATTACTATTGAGAATAACTAATTCATAAGAAATTATATTCAGATAGCACTTAATAAAGACTTTTTCTATCATATCATAATGTGATGTACAATGCAGTAAGGAATTGGATTCCCAGGAAAAATCCAAAGAAATAAAAAAACCTTGAATCTTCAAGGAGTGGCTAATGCGAAATAAGCGACAATTGAGCAGCCATGTATAGCACGGTATAACTATACAAATCTTGATGGTACTAACTCTCTGCGCCTAAGAAAAGTCTACCGCCTTCCAAAGGCCATCCTTGGCCCTGGAAGGCTTGCTCGGCATCCTTGCCTTGCATACGACTGTTTCTAAGGCTCCGTTCCTAAGTACCATTAACAAGCTTTGTATAAGTATACCTTTGCTATTACATGGCTGCTTACATAGTGTATATTGTTTATTCAGGCTACGAAGCTTTTGGATAGTTCTTCGGCTAGCTGCCCTTGATTGCTCAAGGGTTTGCTTATTATAAATAAATGGTGTGTCATGACGGACTCAAATTGCGGACCCATTGATTAAGAGTTATGACGAACACATGTTCGTACTTTTCCGTTACTTATAAGCGAAATCGTACTATTTAGGATAAAAAAATGCACGATAGATTCATATCGTGCAGTATTCAGATAGACCAGGTGACACTTCTACTTTTACTTTGCATTTAGGAACTAAGATTAAAAATTAAACCTGTGTTTACTTCTTTAACTTTCCATTTACCATCTATGTTGACCAAATTAAATCTAAGTACATTTGGTACCTGTAACTTTTGTTTGAGTATTGTATCATTTATAAGTCCTATATTATTCTTAACTGATATTTCTAATTTCCTAACTTCTTTAATTCCATTTTGGTATTCTCTTACATCGATCATTGCATCCCCAGATGTCATAATACCCATCCCGGGAGGAATTATAACAATCTTTGTTCCATCCTTATCAATTAACTCTACTGGCACACTTATTCCAGCATCTCTTAATTGTTGGTGTTGGGCATCTGTGACTTCATAACTTAAACCCTGAGCACCCTTAATTTTGAATGGTTCTATTAGTTCAGGCCAGTTATTTTGCATTATTTGCAGAATATCTTTTTTAGTCCAGTCCTTATGTTGAAAAACATTTATCAAGTATGCCATATCATTTAAAAAATAAACAAATAGCAATGGTCCAGTGCGTTTTATATATTTCTTATTGGCTTCTATTTCATCACCTAAATGAAGATGCAGGATACCCCAATCATTATACATTCCATCATTGTTTAATTTATCAACTTGCTTACTGAGGTATGGAGATATGTCATCACCTTTTTTTAAAACTTCAATCAATTGATCTAATCCTTTTTTCAATTCAGGTGGGCAATTAAACTCTTTTGCAATTTTGATATTATAAGGTTTCCTAATACCCTTTTTTCTTAAATACGAGAAGTATCTTATTATTAATAAATCTTTTGATAGATTCTCATCAAACATGAGACCTTCTTCTTTAATTTCTTCAATAAGTGCGATATGCCAGTATTGTACAAAATCCATCTCCAATTTTTCCATAAATGAACCTCCTTAAACTAAAGCAATTTTATAGAAATGTTACAAATTCTCATATTGACGATATATATCATCAGTAAATTTATATAGATATAATTAAATAGTAAATACTGTAAATATATAATTCGATGTGATTTAATAATATCCTTCAATATTTCTTATATCTAAGTAACGTAGTAAAATTTAAAATGCACGAAACCTCGATTTAGCGTTATAATATCGACCTAAAATAATTATTAAATAAAAATACTACTATAAAGAAACCACTATAACAAATTAAGTAGCTCTTGAGTGTTACTAGTTTTAATTTCTTATTTGATAAATGAAATTTAACAAGAGACTGAAAAATATCAGCAACTGCGAAAAGTTCAGTAATAATAATAACTTTAATGAAATTATTTATATCATAAGACTTATTCCAAGATAAAAAAAGTGCAATGTATAAAATAGCAGTATTGTATAGAGCACCTATAATAACCACGGTATTTAACATATCCTCGTTATTTTTAAAATTAGCTGTCCGATATGAACTACTAAGATAAGGAAATGTGTAAATTAACATATTAATAAAATAAATTGGAAATGTGATACTTGAAGATAAAAATACTAGCTTAACAATATCAAAGCTTATAAAATACTCACTATAAAAGTGAAAAAGAATAAGTAAACCTGCGCATATTGTGCCAGTAAACATGATAAGAATACATGAGACTTTGCTTATGCTAGTTTTAAAAATTTCAGCTAAAAATTCCATATTATCCTCCATAATATAATTACTTAGAATATTATAACATCAAAATTTATCAATAAATAGCATAATATGTAAACATAGTTCTAATTCGTTACAATCAACCTTACAAGTTTAAAAGCAAAATGCACGAAAGATTAATTTCGTACAATATGTAGATTTTTTACTTCAAATAATTATAATAGAACAATATTTTATTCATCTTCAAGACTACTATATTTACCTATAATGTAAGAAGAGATTTCTGTTCCTATTAATTTCTTTTTTACACCTTTAACTCTAACATGAAGTTCATTTCCTTTAACGAAATATATTGTTTTTTTATCAGGTGAAAGGGGTATGACAATTTCTATTATATAAAGGTTTTCTATTGGCTTGTTATATTTATCAACTACTGGGTGGTATATGATGTCAAAAAAGTTAGGAGAAATAGGAGGTTGTATACTAGCTAAATTTGAGTAAATTGTTCTATTAATTTCATCAACTTTATCCTTATTTATTAGGACTCCCTTTACTACTCTATCATTTGCAATACCAAAGTAAAGTCTGCCACCTCTACCATTTAAAAAAGAAGCTGTATACTCGGAAATAGTGCTATTTATTGAATTATTAGGATCTGGTCCTCTTATTTCTTTGAATTCACAATCATAATCTTCAATAAAGTCTACTTTTTCATCAAGTCTAAATTTGTAAAAACTATTAACTTTTTCTTTTTCATCAAGTGAGTAATCTATAACACCTCCAGCAACTAGATAAGCTGACGTTATTTGTTTTAATAGGTCCTCATCAACATGAGCTATTCTTTCTTTGAGTCTTTTTTTATCTATTGTTCTAATTTGTTCAAACAATATAACAGAATCTTTAGCCATATTGTATTTTTTTGCATCGAGGTCAATATGCGTTGGTAATGTTGCTCTAGTAATTTGTGATGTAATTGCAGCGATAATTGTTGTTGGCGCATATTTGTTTGCTATATCATTTTGTATAATTAAAACAGGTCTTACTCCTCCCTGTTCACTACCAATAACAGGGCTTAAATCAGCATAGAAAATATCTCCTCTTCTAATAATCAAAATTGAAAACCCCCATTGCATTAATATAGTAAATATAGAGTTCTGGGAAGATGCACGGAATTTATATTCCGTGCATCTTATAGCATTTTAAAGTGTATAAAGGCATTCCTGATATCTACTTGTTTGTTTGGTGGGCATGGGTGCGTACGATTATCAAGTGAATATCTATTTGGTGATACTCTAGTGCTAAGGCCACATAATTCTTTCATGTGAGCTATCCAACATGTTTTTGGTATATACCCACATTTGTTTCTTACATATTCCTGTATCTCCCTATATGTTGCCATATTTTAACACTCCCTTCTATTTTAGAATACCAAACTATAACTAAAAATCAAGTTGTGTAATTATAATATAATAGAAAATGCACGAAACCTCAATTTCGTGCACTTTTTAAAAAAGCTATATACTAGTACTAAGCTTTAATATTAGTGTCCTCACTATTTAAGACTCGAGTATTATTTGTCCGTGTTTTCATTACTGTATTAATCATATCTAACTCCCTCTTTTCTTCTTCCCTAATAGCTTCATATGTAGTAGAAATTCTGTTATGTGTGTATTCTGAATCCGGATCAATACGTAAGGCAGCAGTAAAACATTCCAAAGCTTTGGAATAAAAACCTTTGTTTTTATAAGCATTTCCTATGTTAGCAATAATCCATGATTGATTATTATTAGCTAATTCATTGGCTTTTTCATAACATTCTAATGCTTTATTATAAAAGTTCAAATCTAAATATGTATTGCCCAGTAGGCCTATATAATTCTCATTTTTAGGATATAATTCAATCATACGTTTATAAATAGATAACGCCTCTTCTTTTTTATTGCTATTATAAAGAAATGCTGCATAAACTTTTAAAAGATTTTCATCACTTGGATTTTTCATTAATGCCATATTATAGCTTGCATAAGCATTGTCTAAGTCATTCTTCTTAATATAAATATCAGCTTTAAGCGTGTTACATTCAATATCGTTAGGGTAATGTTCGGCAAGCATACTTATTATATCTAATGCCTCCGGGAATCTTTCTAGCTCTGTTAAAACTTCTACTTTTCTTTTCAGTATTCTACAATTATCTTTTATTTTACTTATGCCTAAATCAAGTATGTTAATTGCCTCATTAGGTAATTTGCATAATAAGTATTCTGATGATAATGCCAAATATGGTCTTGAATCACTTGGATATTTCTCAGCAAAAGAATTTAATTTTCTATATCCTGAATTAAAATCTTTTTTTAACAAACATAAACCTATAATATACTCATTATCTGCTACTTCTTTTGAATCTTCAGCTTTGTCTATTAGTCTTTCTAATACTTTAATTGCAATATCATAGTCTTTATTCATATAATGGGATATCCAATCAAATGGTTTATCTCCATCACCTATATGATCACATTCATCATTAACACAATTATTTTCTACAATATCTTTATTAATAATTTCTTTTCTACTAGATGGTAATAATAACGTATCATCACTTTCTGAGCCTCCAACTTCTATTTTAAAACCATCTTTGGTTTTTTCAAATCTTTTTGTCGAGGCAACACTGGTTAACATTTTCACTAAAGGCTTCTTATAAACTAATAAAATTATTAATAGAACAATAGAAACGATGATAATCGATAAATATTTTATCCATTCCATAAGTAATCCTCCCAATTATATAAATTATTGGATAATAAATTCACTTTAGTTAAATTATAGCAGTTTATAGTATGTAAGGGAATAAAAAGTAAAAACAGGACATAAATGCACGAAAGGTTACTTTCGTGCATTTATAAGTTGCTAAAATAGGTTATAGTATATCCTTTAGTTTCTTTAATAAAAGTGTCTTTCTTTGTTCTATGAAAATTTTAAAATCTTCGATCCTTAAACAATTTGGAATTAATTGCTTTTGTATATCAATATTTTCCTTAGTTACCCAATCAACTAGCGTTTTATCCTTTTTAGATTCATTTTCTCTTGAATCAATAAGCTGCAAGTTAAGTATACTATTATAATGATTTTTATCTAAGTAAAATTTTATATCATCATCATTTGTAATCCCAATGTTGGTTAAATGGTTGATATTAAAACAGCTTTCCGGGTGAATGTGGTCTTTATGAAAATCATTATTTTTATAATCAAGATGTGGATACAGTAATGATAAAATTGAAAATGTATAATTATCATCTTTTTGAGTATATAATATCTCACTTAAATACTTTTCGTCTGTGCTGATATAGCCACTATCTATTAATTTAGAAACTGTTTCTTCATATGGAAACCAAGGCAAACTAAGATAGCTTTTAATAACATTTCTTAATAATGAAAGTATGGTATCCGAAGAGCGCCCAAACACTCTCTGTAACAATACTAAGTTAATCCATCTTTGAATGATACGTCTATCACTTTGCATTAATTTTGATTTCACAAAATCTTTATAAATATCCTTATGATATAAATAATAGATTATCGGTATAATTGCATTTTTTGATGTTAATGTGTTTTCTGTGAAGCCAAAAGATCTGAGTAAAGCGAACGATGTTTTAATTACACTTTTTATTTCATCCCATTTTTCTTCAAACTGTTTTGCACTATCAGCCTGGAAGTTACTAACCCTGAATTTAATATTATCACTATGTAAAACTAAATAGACTCTTAAAATGAAGTCTTTTGTTATAAAGAACCCTTCATCTCTGATAGATTCTATAAGTTTTTGAAATTCTTTTTTTGCATCTAAATTTTCCCAGTGTGCTATCGCTATAGATATTAATAAATCCGAATAATCTAAAGGCTCACCACCACTATTTATTCTAATAAATATATTTAACGCCTTTTCAATATTTTGTTCCTTTTCTAGAAAATAATTTATTAATTGTTTTGAGTGAATGACATTATGTAATGTTGAAAGTGCCTTATAAGTAAATTCGCTATCCTTATATCCATATGTATCTAAGTATTTGTTGAATTCAAAATTATCCTTCAAATCAAGTATCTTACCAACCTTAAACCACTTTTTATGACCACTATCAAACTCGAACTCATCTAAAGTAAGAAATCTAAAGTCATATATTCTACCATCTTCTTGATTGCTTACTGCAGATTCAATATTTAAGTAAAGATATCTTGTAGGTATATTATCTTCTGTATCTTTCCAGAAAACTCTTGGCTTTTTATGTGCGTAGCTACCCTTTAACCCAATATATAGAGAAGTAAGCCTCTGTTGTCCATCTAAAACAGCATAAAAATCATGCAATCCTTCAGTTCCGAATTCATCGCTTTGCGTCCTAAACAATTCTCGATATTCTTTCAAAAAACTGTAATACTTATAACGGTTTTTTGTTTCTCCTTCTATTCTCCAAAATAAAAAGGAGCTTATCGGATAATTTTGCATAATAGAATCAAAAAGTCTCTCAACCTTTTCGTAGTTCCAGACAAATTCTCTTTGGATTGCTGGTAACAAATAGTAATGGTTTTCAATGTTCTCCATAGCTTCACTTATTGTTATTGGCACTTGAAATGACATAATTGTTCCCCCCGAATATATGAATTTGTATTTCTTTTAGTTTCAGCTTTATTATATCAGTAAAATTTAACATAAAATAGTATTTATGGAAAATTTTATTTAACATAAATGGCTCTATATAAACCAGAAAAAGCGTTACAATAACTACCCCAATAACAAAAATGTTTAGCTGTTTTCGGCAAAAATCCAAAAATTAAAAAAAACCTTGATTTCTCAAGGTTTACAGTCCAAAAAATAAAAATGGTGCGCCATCACGGACTCGAACCGTGGACCCATTGATTAAGAGTCAATTGCTCTACCAACTGAGCTAATGGCGCAGGTTTGTTTGTTTTGTACAGTTTCGTCAACCGACTTTTTTATTATACAAAAGAAAGTAAGCTATGTCAACAGCTTATTACTGGATTAGCTGTAATTTTTTTTAGAATAATGCATGAAAGAACTTCCACTCATATTATATCTAGAATTCAAATGTCTATACTGTCGCTTACATAAACTATGCCTTTAGCTTTAAAAAGGAATTCAAAAAAATCAATAGACCGGTTTAAGCCGGTTTATTGATTTTTTGTTACAATTACTGCTACTGAATGCAAAAAATTCTGGCTTCCCTTGTAGTCTTGCCGCTATGATTTGCTGCTTCAAAGGTTACAACATGGAATTTTTCCTTTAATGGCTCTGTAACAGCTATGCTCATAGTTCCCGTTGTCTCATCAAATTCAGGAGTATATACATTTCCATCCACTATTAGCTTCAAGCTGTCAATATCAAGCTTGGAGCCTTTGTCAGTACTTACTGCTGCAGTTAGTGTAGGAGTTGCAGTACTAATTATTTCCCCCATTGCTATTGAAGGTTCAATAATTGGGGCTGCTCCGCTATTTTCATTCTCTGCGGCTTTTCCCCAAACTTCCTTGAATAACCTTAAAGAGTTCCCGCCAAGTATCTTCTCTATATCACTCTTTATATACCCTCTTTCAAGCAATTCTTTTGTGATATTAGGCACAAAGGATACATTCTGGAGGTCTATCGGCATGTCTGCTCCATCAAAGTCAGAGCCAAGTCCCACATAATCAATCCCTACCAGGTTTACTATGTAATCGATATGGTCAACCAGATCTTTGGTCGTAACAGTTGCGGGATTTCCTAAAAACAGATTATAAAAATTGACTTGGATTACACCGCCCCCATCTGCTATAGCCTTTATCTGATCATCCTTCAGGTTGCGGACTTGGTTTGCTATGTTGTATACGCAAGAATGGCTGGCGATTACTGGTGCTTCCGAAGCTTCTATAGTTTCCCAGAAGGTTGCCTCATTCATATGGGATACATCCACAATCATACCCAGCTTGTTCATTTCTCTTATTACTTCCCTGCCAAGCTCTGTCAGACCGCCTGAAGAAGGTGTGCCATCCTTGTATTTATTGTTTACACCTTCGCCTAGTGCGTTGGAATTGCTCCAATTAAGCGCTAACATCCTCACACCAAGGTCATAGTACTGCCTTAACAACTCAATTCCTGTATCCTCATTGAGTGAATAGGCTCCTTCGATGCTGGATAATGCAGCAATCCTTCCAGAATGTTCAATTTTTTCGATATCTTTGAGGGTTAACGGCTGCTCTATGGTGTCCGGATTGTTATCCAGTGTCCATTTCAGGGCATTGATAAGAGCCAGTATGCGGCTGTTTCCCCTGGTAAAGTCCTGTCCCCCAGTAGGAATAGCATACCCACCAGTATATGCACCGAAGGTCTGTACATCGACTCCACCTTGCTGCATCTTTGGTATGTCCAACTGGAAATCTGTTTCATTGCCAATGTTTGAAGCGGGAAGCCATGTAGTACGGTCTATAATGTTTAGTAATGTGTCTGAATGAGTATCCACCACTGTTGCATCACTATGTATCTCTGCTGCGTTTCCAACTGTAGCAGGAGTAGCGTAAGTAGTTGTGAAACTAACGAGAAGAACTATACATAGAACCATACATAAAGTACATTTTCTCTTTCTCACCATTCTATTACCTCCTAGCTATTTTTACTGACAGGCAGTGTCCAACTCCGAGACTTACCACCGCTTTCGTTTTATATTGCCTGCTTATCCAAATTACACCATATGAAGAATGCAATATTTTGTAATATCCTATATCTGTCTGCTAAAAAAACGTTCTACTTGTTTTCTGTGCAGAGGAGCAATTTTGATTAATTTCTTAATCCGCACCCAAATTTCATAGTTATATTACATTTCCTCCTCAAAGCCAGCCAAAGCAGCCGGGCTTGGAATGGATGCTGAAGCCCAGGTCGATTTCACAAAATCCTGATTACTCTGTACGCCTCAAGTTTCCCTCATAAATCTGCACTAAGCCGTCATATCCATTGGCTGAGTATTTCGGTACCAGCAGCCTTATTTCGTCCATATACTTTACTGCCTTCTCAAATTCCAACTTTGCCTTATCATACTTTCCTTGACTAAAGTAATTTACTCCAGTTTTATTGCACTCATCAGCTAATTTAAAGCATTCATATACCTTTTCAGCCTTTTCCAATATTCTATTTTTGTTCCCCAGATATGCAGTCTTCAGTTTGGAATACTGCTCTTGATCGTAATTACTTATACATGCTTTCATGGATTCCAGCTTGTTCAAGGCTTTATCAAATTCATTTTCTCCCTGCTCCAGTTTGCCTTCATTGAAGTATTGCACCCCCAATAAGTTATGCTTCCCGGCAAGCTGAAAGAAGGAATCGGCATACTGGGCAGAGCTGCTGTAACCGGCATCAATTTTAGCCAGCTCTGCAAAAGCTGTAATAGCTCTTTCATAGTCATTCCGTACATAATAATCTGTTGCTTCTTTATAAAGCTTCTGCACTTTCAAATAGTTTCTTACAGTCTTGATCTGACTGTCCACCTTACCGCTTTCGTATCCCAGCCTTTTTGATTCTTCAAAAGCAGAAAGGGCCAGCCCATATTGCTTACTCTTCATATATCCCAAGCCCATCTTGAAATATTCCTCCCCGCTTTTTCCCATAACAGGCTGAGGGGCTAGGGCTGGAGTTGTTGTTGTCGTTGTAGTCGGTAAAGGAGTAATCTTTATAATATCAGTTGCTGTCTCTTTTATAGGTGGTTTAAACTCATATGCATTAATAAATGCTAAAGTAAATGCCAGTGTCATCGCTATAATCCCGGTGGCAACTGAGACTATAAATCTCTTTCTCGCGCGTTTTTTTGCATTATTCATTTTATCTATCGATGCAACAAGCTCGACTACTGCTATCTTTTCAAGCTCCTGCGCATATGCTGCCCGTGCATCGGCTCCTCCTTTATCTACAGCTATCTGGGCCTCTTCATAATCAGCTTTTCCTGCTGCGCATTCAGCTGTGCTGTTTATTGCCAAGCCATCTCCCTTTGCAGACCTTGCATCCGCTTTCAAGAAGCGCTCCAGCTTTTGCCTCAACTCATTGGGTGACTTATACCTATCCTTTTTATCATAGCTGCATGCCTTTAGAATTATCGCCCCCAGGTTCTCGCCTGCATCTACAGGCAATGGCAATTCTTCTCCTGCCATCCTGCCAGCTATGGATTTTTCTGTATCATCAACAGTAATATTGTCCGGGGGCAGAGGCAAAAATGGCAGTCTCCCTCTGTTAAGTAATTTGTACATGACAATTCCCAGTGAGTATATATCTACTGAAGAATCATAGCTCTGTTCCTTATATAGCTCAGGAGCCATGTATAAGGGGTTGAATTGAGCCAGAGCCGTCCTTCCGCCCTTTAAGAGCTCCTTTGCCAGACTGAAGCCGCCCAGCTTGAATTCTCCTTTAGTTGATACATATATGCTGGAATCCTTGATGTCCCTGTGTATTATGCCTTCCCTGCCGCATGCCTCCAGGGCCTTGCATATATCAATTCCAAGCTTTGCCACCTCGCTCTTTCCAAGCTCCCGGCTTATCAGAAAATCCGGCAATGGCTGAAGGAACTCCATCCTTATCAGTACATCCCAGCCTAATTCACCTTTCTTCTGATAAATTGCATGGTCTTCATAAATTACAATGTTGCTGTTTCCCCTTAATTTGTACATCAGCTCAATTTCGTTAAGGATGCTGCCCACCATGCTTTTAAAATATTCCGGCATTGATGCCTCATCAATACCTATATCTTGTGCTTCCTTAATATCGCTCTTGCCAATGGAAAAGCTCATTAGCTTAACAGTAGAGATATACCTTTTGCCCCATTCTTCCTTATACGCCCTGTATACTTCACAGCCACCCCCCTGGCCTATAAGCTCCTCCACTCTCCAGAAGCCCCACAGCGGCTGATATCTTTCTATAGCACTGACAACTTCCTTCATTTCATTCACCCCAAATCCAACTGAGACTGATTCGATTCGGATATTAGTAATTCCGGCATCATTATATAACTTAATAATTTCTATATTTGGAAGCTGTATCCTTTATTAAATTTTTCGCAAGTTTTGACAGGATTTTCCTGAACTCCCGCGATAGTACCCCACGAATATTTATCAACAGAACAATTTGCTTAATTGCAGGTAATAAAATTATGATTCCTTTATATACTAAATGAGATATAATTAACTTAACAATTTGAAGGAGTGTGATTATCATCAATGCATTAAGCCAATTGATTCAATCAGGCGACTGGAAGGGCGAAAAACATGTGCCAGTGATTCACTGCCCGGAAAAGGTAAAACTCGATACTCCCTTTGAAATAAAGGTGTCAATCGGTGACGCTGTACCCCATCCAAATACCTTCGAGCACCACATAGTGTGGATTAAAGTATTTTTCCAGCCAGAAGGCTCAAAATTCCCAACCGAAGTGGCTAGTTTCAGGTTCTCCGCTCATGGAGAAGGGGAGACCTTTACGGATCCGGTAGGACTGACTCAGATTAAGATCAAAAAGTCCGGTACCATCTATGCAATGTCATATTGCAATATCCATGGGCTATGGGAAAATAGCAAGCAAATAAGTCTGGAAGAGTAAGCAGAAGCCCTGATGTATCATACATTAGGGCTTTTATCTTGCCAACCCATATTATTCACTTCCAAAATAATACCTGGGGTCCTCGGCATCTTTTACATATGTCTCATATAGGAACAGCTCGCCTCTTGGAGTTGAGAAGATAAGATTGTTATCTGTATCAATGTAAGCTCTGGCAAGGGTATATACCTCACCTTCATGCTCATACATGACCCCTTCATACAAGTGCAAGTAAATTGTTTTGTTCTCTATAATGGCTGTTGTACCAACACTATCCCCACTTAAATCATATCCGAACATCACATGCACCAACTCAGCTATACCATGATCTTCAAGCTCGGACCATTTAGTCTTGATCTTACCCTCTGCTATCAATTCTTCAAGCTTCACATCAAGTTTTGTAAGCATTTCCAAACCTCCTACTATCACACTTCTTATGTCTATTTTACCACCCTTAGCGCATTAAATACTTCTTCATCGTGAATTATGACCTCTAGTACCTCAATTCTCCATCCAAAACAGTAACAGCTGTGCCGCCTACCTTTACTCTCTGTATTTCGCTGTTCTGTTTTGAAATATTCACATATACACAACCTGGTCTGCCAACTTCCTGTCCTTCTTCTCCAATCAAATCGATAGCTTCATCGCATTCTACAAGTTTATTCTGTATTATATAAGAAGCTACGCTTCCGTTGCCGGTACCACAAACAGGATCCTCGGCAATTCCAACAAAGGGAGCAATTGCTCTCATATGATAACTATATTTCTGGTCCAATACTTCAAGACAGAAAGGAGTAATTCCTATCAGCTTATACTTCTCACTTATCCTTTCAACAGCTTTCAAATCAGGCTTTGCATTCATAAGCTTATCCAGTGTTTTTATCCCAAACACCAGCCACCATATCCCGGTACTAACTTTCATAGCCGGTATATCCAGCAATTCACCTTCATTCAAGCCTAAGAGCTCTGCAACTTCACTTTTGCTTAAATCAAGGCTTTCAAATTTAGGGGTAGCTTGCGTCATCATAAACACTTTTTCATTGTTGATACTCATCAATTCTACAGGCAATACACCAGCCTTAGTTTCCTGATAAAATATATCTTTGCCCAAATCCAGCTTTCCTTCTTCATAAAGTGCTGAAAATGTGCCTATTGTGGCATGACCACATAAGTCCACTTCAAATCTGGGTGTGAAAAACTGTACCTTAAAATCAGCAACCCTTGAAGTAGAAACAAAAGCAGTTTCAGAAAGGTTCATTTCTTTAGCAATTTTCTGTTTAACATCATCAGTTACACCTGAGGCATCTGTGACAACCCCGGCAGGATTACCTCCAAAAGGTATAGACGTAAATGCATCTACCTGCTTGATTTTAATACTTTTCATTCATTTCACCCCTATTTATATTTGTTGTTTTTATTTCTCCATCTATTTCCATAATCCTCTAATTCTTCAACACAATTTATAACCCATTTTGATTTGCTCAAAAAGCAAAAGCTGCTAATTAATAGAAATAGTATTGACACATAAAAATGAAATGAATATACTATAGTTAGAATTCTAACTATGTAAATGGAGATAAAATATGCGCAAACTGTCTTTAATGTCTAAAATGGGAATAGTATTTCTTACGTGGAGGCGCGCTCTTCAGAAGGAGTTGGTTCCACATAAGATAACTCTGAACCAGCAGTATGTCTTGAACCAGTTAACAAAACGAGAGTTCCTTTACCCCTCCCAGATTGCCGATATGCTTTTCTGCGATCGCCCGACTGCTACAGTCATCATTAAGAACATAGAGCGGGAAAAATGGGTTAGAAGGGAAAAGGACATAGAAAATGCAAAGCAGATTAGGATTTACATCACTGAAGAAGGTAGACAGAAGCTTGCTTCCTTGAAAGGTGCATCCGGTCCTGAAGATATGGCCCTCTATGACCCGCTTATGTGTCTTACCGATAAGGAAAAAGAACAGCTTGATACTCTTCTGACTAAAGTACTGTCCAATCTGAAAGAAAATAAAGACAATCATATATAAAATTTTTTGAGACTATGATTAGAATTCTAATCAACATAATAAGGAGGAGCTCATATGGATTTTTATAAAGTCGTTAATTCCAGGAGAACAGTCAGAGATTTCCAAGAGAAGGAAATAGAGCTTGAAGTAATTAAAAGAATTATTGATGCGGGGCTCAAGGCACCCTCCAACGATCATTTGCGCCAGTGGGAATTCATACTGTTAAATGACCGGGCAGCCAGATCAAATCTGATAGAGCAATTGAATGAAAGCTATACCGAGGAAGAAGCAACAGAATTGGTGAATAGAAGGGGATATGCCGATGAATATCAGCGTGAAATGTATATTGATGCAAACCAAAAGCAGTATAGCATGCTTGTAAATTCCGGATGTCTTATCATACCATGCATGCGCCAGAAAACGCCGCTTCTGGAACCTTCTAAACTGTCCTCATTAAATGGGCTGGCTGCAATGTGGTGCTGTATTGAGAACATACTGCTTGCTGCAGCAAGCGAAGGCATATATGGCGTAACACGAATCCCCTGCCTGGATGGAGAGACCAAGCATATAAAAAATAGACTAGGCATACCAGAAGACTATGAAGTTCCTTGCTATATAGCATTGGGTTATCCAGACGAGAGTGCCAGAAAAATCAGACAGCACTCTATAAAGGCGGAGGAAAGGATGCATTTCAATAAGTGGTAAATAAAAAACCTGTGCTTTGCCCCGGACCCCTTTTATTGCATAATCGGACGCATACTATTAGATAATAGATGTGACTTATGATTTAGAAGAGGTGCGAAAAATGAAAGTAGCAATCCTTGGTGCTGGCGTTACAGGCCTTGCATGTGCACTCGAGTGTGAAAGACTTGGGGTGTATGCTGACCTTTATGAACGAGACCATACAGTTGGATGGGTATGGCCATCTGTGAATTATTGGCCAAGCATATTTTTTAGAGATACCGGTGACATAATTGACTATCTTAAAAAAGAGTACAAAATGGACCTAAATCCAATCGGTGAATGCAAGAACATTGTATTAAAGTCGCCAAATCAGACTGCTAGTATTGATGGTAAACTAGGCTACTTTATTGCCAGGGGCAAAGGTGAGGAATCAATAGAGTCGCAATTGAGGAGATTTTTAAGAAAGACTGTAGTTCATTTCAATAGTAACGTGGATTATAAAGAACTGTCTAAAAATTATGATTGGGTCGTAGTAACAACTGGAAATGATATAGTAGCCAGAGATTTAGGGATATGGGAAGATGAAGGATTAGTCCGTATAATGGGCGGTGTCGCGTTAGGAGATTTTAATCAAGAATCAGCGAGCCTTTATCTTGATACCAGTTATACTGGTTCCGGTTATGCCAGATTAACGCCTTTTAGCTCAACACAAGCAATAGTTGGGTTGTATACAATCGGATGTGATGAATTTGATTCAGAAAGGTTGTATTCTGCGTTCTTACAGAAAGAAGGTTTAACTAACTTAGAATTCTTGTATAAATTACTTCCCCCACCATTTTCAACAGGAAAAGTAAGAAAGTTTCAAGTTCGCAATATACTTCTTGCGGGGAGAGCAGCTGGGCTAACAGAGAGATTGCTTGGTGTCGGAGCTCCAGAGGGGATAATAAGTGGGATCTTGGCAGCAAGGGCCATCATTAATAATGAGGATTACACAAAACAGGTAGAGAAAGTAAGGAATCATGTAGAAAACATATCCAGTTTTAGAAAAATTATTGAGAAATTTGATAATAACGATTATGACAAGCTTATAGCAGCTTTAGATACGCCAGGAATAAAGCAAATTATATATAATACAAATATAGATTTTGCTGATATGGCAGGTAGAATAATAAAGCATGTGACAAAATAGGGAGCCTTTTGATTGATTAATGCCCACATATTGGACAGCCTTGCAGACTTAAAGGTAGTTCCAGCCCGCATTCCTCGAGCAGCTGAGAATTCGTCATGATTTCAGTAGTGGGTCCGTCGTACTCTACTCTCCCATTCTTCAGTACTATCGTTCTGCTGCATAGTTCCAGTGCCATATCCAAGTCATGGGTCGCTATAAGCTTTGTATGCATAAAACCCTGCAGCAGATTTATTAATCTTCTTCTGGACTTGGGGTCCAAAGCAGCAGTAGGTTCATCCATAGCCAAAACACTTGGCTCCATGGACAGCACTGTTGCAATTGCTGCTGCTCTTTTCTCTCCACCAGACAGCTTATAAGGGGCACGATGCAAGAGGTGTTCTATTCCCACTGTCTGAAGTGCTTTTATTACTCTTCTCTCAACTTCCTCTTCATCTAAGCCATAGTTTCTTGGCCCAAAAGCAACATCATTATAAACACTTGTATTGAACAGCTGATCCTCCGGATCCTGGAAGGTAAAACCTATTTGCTGTCGTATCATGTTCAATGTTTTCTTAGTAACAGGAAATTCACCCAACCTTATTTCACCTTGCTCTGGCATCAAAATACCTACCAACAGCTTCAGCATGGTGGATTTCCCAGCTCCGTTAGCTCCTACTATTGCTACTGATTCTCCATGGTGAATACGGATATTAAGGTTTTCTAAAGCCTTATTGCCGTCATTATAGGAGTAAGATATATTTATAAAATCAATTATATGGTGGCTCATTTTATCACCTTTGTCACTAATAACCCTAAAAGCATGGGTATATCATTAAATTTTGCTACTAAAAGAAAAGCTGTCCATCCCAGTAAGTATATTATATCTATTTTATTAAGCTTATCGAGATTTACTCCATAGTACTGATCTTGAAAGCCCCTCAGCTTCATAGCCTGATATAGTCTGAGTGCCCTATCATAGGTTCGCAGCAGCAGCAATCCAATCAAAGACCCCCAAACATTTCTGCTTATGCCCTTTTTGTATGGTGCTCTTATGGTATAGGCATTATATACCCTGGAGGTCTCTCCCATAAGCACTGATATGTATCTATAGGTTAAGAGAAGCTGGATTATGAATATTTGTGGTACGTGCAGTCTTTGCAAAGCAGCTGCAATCTTGTTCATACCTGTAGTAGCCAGCAGAAGCAAAGCCGCCGTTACTGTCAGTCCACATTTTATAAGCAATGAAGCAAAAGACAGCATGCCTGCCGAAATACCAATACCTCCTATAGCAACCACTATAGCCCTGTCTAAAAACGGATTGAATATTCCAACCCCAATTACCAAGGGTGCCGCTATTGCTAGACCAACCAGTATTGGTTTAAGAGAAATATCTCCCACTGTCATTATGATAACTGGGTAAAAAAGCATGGGTAAAAGCCCCGATATATCATACTTATCGTAGGATACAACAACTAATAGGTATATAAAGGTTACAACCAGCTTTACTACAGGATTGGTCCTGTGAATAGCAGTCTTTTTTTCAGCCAATTCATCCAGTATGAATATTTTGTAGTATGCCTTTGTTATATCCACCATATCTACCAATCCCCATAGCTATTTATTTGCAGGGCATGCCTGCTTCGGACTGCTATGTATTATCATCGATTCTTTTTCTTAGTCAAGACCTTTATTATTATACCAACACAAGCTGCTAGAAACAAGGTTATTGCTGACCCCACTACTCCGGAAATACTGGTGCCTGCTTGCTTTGGCGCTTCTGCACCTGACTTGAAACTGTAATGCGGCAAAATAGCAAGTTTATTTTGTATAGCGGAAAGCATTTGACTCAGCTCACTGCCTTGTTTCAGCTCTCCCTGCCCTGCTGAATTTTGCAAAGACCATTCCAATCCATCAGGATTGCCGGATGCATACCAGGATAATATACCTCCGATTACTAAGGCTGCAATTATCAATGACAACAAAATTCTTTTGAAGGGAACATTGCCGCCAGTAGTCTTTGAACCACCAGAACCTTCTATCAGTTCAGGCCTGGCCTTCCAGATAAAGTTGATCACCGCTGCGGTTATTAAGCCTTCAACTACACCGATAGCAAGATGGATTGACTGCATCAGCAGTAAGAATGTCGTGAAGGGAAGCTCCAGCTTTCCTGATAGCATTGTCTGAACAACAACACTAAAAGCCCCCAATTGCAATCCTACTATAGAAGCCAACATAGATGCCCAAGTAATACGTATTGTAGAATAGCCTTTTGTTAAAATCCTTTTGTATATAAAGGGATAGGCTATAAAGCAAGTATAAAAGCCCATGTTAAATATATTGCAGCCCAGAGCCAGCAAGCCTCCATCTGCAAAAAATAATGCTTGAATGGTAAGTACCGCTGCCATAGCCAAAAAACCTGCATAAGGGCCGAGAATAGCTGCTAAAAGCATACCTCCGCCCAAATGTCCGCTTGATCCTGTACCTGGTATAGTGAAATTTATCATTTGAGTCGCAAATATAAAGGCTCCCATGACTCCCATCATAGGTATTTTAGTATCATCCATGTCACTTTTAATTCTATTTATGGAGTCATTCCCCACCTTTGCAGCAGCAATATACATCACTCCACCAACCAAAGGCGTTATTAGCGCATCTGCCATGTGCATGTCAACGTTCCTCCCATTAAAAAACAATCATCCTAATGCAGCATTCAGCCCAATTGCTCCTGCTAATCCCTGTGCAATTTGCCCAATACCTCATTTAAACTGCCTGTTCTGTAGCCGATCAAATCCATAGAAACATATTGAAAACCTATTTCTTTCAATTTGCTATCAATGGCTTTATTCAAGTCTTCTGTAAATATCCTTTTAATATCCTCAGGTACAAGCTCAATCCTTGCCAGCTTGCCGTGACATCTCACTCTCAACTGTGTAAAGCCAAGGCTTCTTAAATATGCTTCCGTCTTATCCACCATACTAAGCTTTTCTTCTGTTATCTCCTCATAATATGGTACTCTGGAGGCAAGGCAGGCTAGACTCGGTTTATTCCAAGTATTAAGCTTCAACTCTTTAGAAAGCTCTCTTATCTCACTTTTCCCAAGACCGCTAAGCTTAAGAGGGCTCAACACCTTAAGCTCCTGCAGCGCTTTCAGTCCTGGTCTATAATCTCCCTCATCATCTGCATTTGTACCATCCACTACTACTGCTATGCCTTTTTCCTTCGCTCTTTCAAGTATCTCTTCAAATACCTTATGCTTGCATATGTAGCACCTATCACTAGGATTTTCCTTAAAGCCCGGTATTTCTAATACATTCTTCTTAATAAAAATATGATTTACATCCATAGCAGCCAGAAACTTTTCCGTCTCAGCCAGCTCTTCTCTTGGCGTTACACTAGAAAGTATTGTTATAGCCAAAACATTTTCTTTACCCAGGGTATCCAAAGCCACCCTTAAAAGAAAACTGCTGTCCACTCCACCTGAATATGCTATGGTAGCTTTTCCGTAGCTTCTTAACAATTCCTGCAACTTCGCGAACTTTTCCACTTGTTTCCTCCTTTAACGCATAGTCCCTTACCGACAACCACCCCATTTTATACTATTATAATTTGTCACACATACAATTACCAGATAAAATAAAGTAATACCACAAATTACCACATACCTGTAAGTTTACATAATTCGTTATAAGTCCTATAATATTCTTAAGACAGGAGGTAGCAAATTGAATATAGTACTGAGAAAACTCATATATAACGAGTCTGAGATACACCTGATAACTTGGAACGGAAGCCCTTGTTTCATGGTGTCCGAGATAAATAAAGCGCTTGACGGTGCTAATAAGGAAGATATGTCATTATACTTACGGCATAATGTTATATCAGTTAAAGGCATCGATTATGATGTAATACAAAATGCAGAAGCACGTGCACTAAGGAGTAGCTTAGAAGAAAGCGGAGTTGTAAAAAAATTTGCGAAAGTCATGATTGTATACTTTGCCGGGCTGCGCAAATACTTTGAATTCAGAAGGACAATTCAGGTTAAGGATTTTAGTAATTATCTGATAAAGAATAAAGTATTCATAGCTGAAGATGAAACAAGTAACAAGTTAATACCAAGTATTTCTGCCCCTCTGCCCGATTCAGCCAGTCAAAGTGTGAAGACTGCACCAACGGCAATACCGGATAACAATATTGGCTATAAAGGATACTCTGAATTTTATAGGCATATTGCTTTTATGGAGGAGTTCGTTAGCTCAATAAATAAGCTGAACATCTCACCTGACAAATCTATTGCTTTTACAATGGATATGGTCAAATTCCTCGAAGACAACGGCATGCAGCCTCAGAAACTACTTGCGCAGATAAAAAAATGGATAGTATAAAACTATCCATTTTAACAGTTTGTCCGAACCTTTCAACTTTCACAACATATTATATAGCAAACAACAAACCTTCTTGGGTTGTTTCATAAATAGAAATAAGGAGTGCTAAACTAGATGACATCCACAGAATTTGTTACTATTGCTATTCTTGCAAAGGATAAGGCCCATGTATTGCCCTTGTACCTTAACCAGATTGAGAACCAGACTTACCCTGCATCCAAGATAAAGCTCTATATACGTACAAACAATAACTGGGACAATACTGCTGCTTTGCTTGAGCAGTGGGTAAAACGAGTCAGGGACAGGTATTCAGAGGTTTACTTTGATTCCAGTGATGTTGAGGAACCTGTACAAAACTACGCTCCTCATGAATGGGTTTCATTGAGGTTAAAGGTGCTGGCACGACTTCGCCAGGAATCGATAGATTGGGCAAAAGCGAAGGGAACCCATTACTTTGTAGTTGATTGTGACAACTTTGTCGTCCCAGAGACTCTTGAAATGCTGCTATCCACAGGTTTACCGGTTGTTGGACCAATGCTTCATGATGGTGATGACCCCCTACGCCTTTTTTCCAACTATCACCCTGAAACTGATGAAAATGGCTACTACAAGCATTCGGATACTTTCTGCGACATATTCAACCAAAAGATCAAAGGCCTTATCGAGGTGAATTTAGTTCACTGTGCCTACCTGATACGCAATGAAGTACTGGATTATGTCAAATACGATGATGGCAGCGGGCGCCATGAATATGTGATATTCAGCGATGTTCTGAGGAAATCGGGTATACCGCAGTATATAGACAACCGCCGCTATTATGGGAAACTTACATTCTGTGATACAGAGGAAGAATTCAAGTCAAAGAACATTGAAATATAGTCAGGTTTTAGGGTTAGTTAAACTAGTGAGTATTTGTAAACAAATAATAGTATTGCTTGTGGAAAATAAAGGACTGGCATACTTACTGCAACGGTAATTTTAGCCTTGAAATATCATCATTTATGCCATATAATAGTTATAATATATAACCATTATATGGCATAAAATATTTTAGTACCATTTAATCAAGCTTAATGTAAAGGTGGGGGAAAATGAATATAACCGAACTATCCGTTAAAAGGCCAACTGCTATAATAATCCTGGTTGCCTTGTTTATCGGTCTGGGTGTCATGGGCTATATGAGCATTGGGGCAGACCTGTTTCCTTCTGCGAACACGCCAATAATGGCCATTCAGACGACCTATGCCGGCGCGAGTGCTGAAGAGATTGAAAAGGATATCGTCAAACCCATTGAAGATGCCGTATCCGGCATCAGCGGTATCGACAGCATCCATTCTACAGCAGGAGAGGGTTATGGCTACAGCGTCTTGCAGTTTTCCATGTCTACTGATCCAAATACGGCAGTCATAGATGTGCAGAAGGCTGTAGACGGCGCGATTGACAAATTGCCCGAGGATGCCTCAAGACCAGTGATTCACAAGTACAATATCAATGATTCTCCTATTCTTATTCTCTCCGTTTCAGGTTCGCAGGCTTATGAGGAGCTGTATAAGGAAGCGGACAGGATCAAGCAGGCGGTTGAAAAGCTGCCCGGAGTAGGAAATGTCACACTCCGCGGTGCTTATAAGAAGGAGCTCTCCATAAAGCTGGACAAGACAGTTCTGGAATACTATGGCATCGATGTGAGCACTGTCATTTCAAAGCTCAAGGCAGAAAATTTGAATATACCTGCCGGACAGATCCAACAGGCTGCAAGAAATAAGACTGTCAGATTATTGGGGGAGTTTGAGAACATAAATGAAATAAAAGATCTCCGCATTCCTCTGTCAACCGGTGGGAATGTTCGTATGGACGATATCTCCGACATAGAGCTGCAGTACCCTGCCGCTGAGGATATTGTAAGGCTTAACAGCAAGCCCTCCATAGGAATTCTTATTCGCAAGCAAAGTGATGCCAATATCGTGGCTACTGCCAATAAAGTAAAAAATGAGCTTGAAGCTCTGAAAGGGACCTTATCTCCCGGTACCGACCTGGTAATCGCTGAGGATTCCACCTATTTCATCAATTCCTCCTTGGGGGAGACCAAAAGAAATCTGGTGGAAGGAATCATTACTACAGCAATCGTACTTTACCTCTTTCTGAGGAGTTGGCGTTCCTCGCTGATCGTGCTTATTGCCATACCAACCTCATTAATTTCCACCTTTTTTGCCATGTATGTGCTGAATTTCACCTTCAACATTGTCTCCCTTACTGCGCTGGCTCTCTGTGTTGGCATATTGGTAGACGACTCTATAGTTGTTCTGGAAAATATACATAGGCATATGAATATGGGCAAGGATCATATAACAGCTGCCATAGACGGACGTGCGGAAATAAGCCTTGCTGCCATTGCCATCACTCTTTGCGATGTCGTTGTCTTTGCACCAATAGCCTTTATGACAGACCTGGTAGGCCAATTTTTCAGGCAGTTCGGCCTCACAGTGGTTTTCGCCACCTTGTTCTCCCTTTTTATATCCTTCACCTTGACACCATTGATGGCGTCCAGAATATATAAAAAGTCCGGTGGTATAGGAAAACCTGACGAAGAACACAGTGAAAACCAAGGAAAGCTTTCGAAGCTTTTTGATAAATATGCCAAACCGGCCTACAGCAGCTTTCTAGTCTGGTGTCTTGACAACAGATGGAAGATTGTCAGCATTGTTATGGCAGGAGTCGTATTCAGCGCTGCTCTCATCCCCCTTGGTGTTATAGATGCTGAGTTCCTGCCGAAGTTTGATCAGAGCAAGCTTAACGTGAGTCTGAGCTTGACTCCGGGCTCCAGTCTGGAAAAGACCAATGAAAAAACCAAGCAGGTAGAGGAGCACCTCAAGTCCATGCCTGAGGTCAAGGAGTTTTTTACAACTGTAGGGGCTGAAAGCAATGAGGCTGCAGCAGAAATCAATATCAATCTGGTAGACAAGAACAAAAGAAAGAAGAATGTATCACAGCTGGCCAAGGAGCTTAGAGGCTGGGGGAAGAGTATTACAGGAATCAGCTTCTCCGTTTCAGAGCCCAGTATAGTGGGGCAAACCTCGGTAGCCGGTGCAAAGCCTGTAATACTGAATATAACGGGTACAGATACAGAGATTTTGAAGGGTGTATCCAGAGAGGTAGAGGACATAGTCCGGTCAGTGTCCGGCGCAGTTGACATAGACAACTCCATAAGGGCAAGCCAGCCGGAAATAAAAGTTAAAATAGACAGACTTGCAGCGTCAGAATACGGAATCTCCATTGCCGGCCTGGCTTCAACCCTGAGGACTGCCATCGCAGGTACCGAGGCTGGTGTGTTCAGGCAAAACGGGGATGAATACGACATAATAGTGAGCTTCAATAAGGATCAGGTAAGAACCCCCGGTGATATTGGAGCTATAAAGGTGATCAGTCCGGCAGGTCAGCCGATCTCTCTGAGCCAGATTGCCGAGATATACCAGTCTGATAGTCCTCAGGAAGTACTGAGGCTTGATCGGCAAAAGGTCGTAACAATATCTGCAAACCTTCAAGGAAGGGCTCTAAGTGATGCAAATGGTGAAATCACAGAAAAGCTCAAGATCTTGAAGCTGCCCTATGGCTATCAGATAAAACTGAGCGGTGATCAGGAGAACATGACAGACTCCTTTTCTTCCTTCATCAAGGCATTAGTCGCATCGATCCTTCTCATTTACATGATACTGGTTGTGCTATATGAATCGTATCTTACACCTTTAATCAGGATGCTTTCCCTACCCTGTGGCATCATAGGCGCTTTGCTTGCTCTGGCAATAACGGGGAAAACGCTGAATCTCATATCCCTTATAGGTATCATCATGCTGGATGGTTTGGCTTCAAAGAATGGAACCTTGCTAATTGACTATGCCAATACACTTATGAAAAGAGGACTGCCACTTAGGGAAGCGTTGCTGGAGTCAGGGATCACAAGGCTGAGGCCGATTATAATGACATCCATAACCATGATCATGGGAATGATGCCCTTGGCATTGGCCTTGGGCGAGGGCAGCGAAATAAAATCGGGCATGGCAGTTGCGTTGATTGGCGGACTAATAACTTCAACACTTCTCTCTCCCGTTCTGCTCCCTGTAGTATATACCCTAATGGATGATTGGAAAAATCATATCCACCGTAAGCGCAGTAAAAATACCAATATTAACGGAGGTGCCACAAATGAAACAGTCTAGGCGGATGATACATAAATGGATTTCTCTGCTCCTGATTGCAGCCCTAACCTTGCTCCCCTTGGTTGGGTGCAGCAAAAATCAGGAAAACACGCAAACCGTAAAAAATGTAAAAGTCACTGAGGTAAAAAAGTCATCTATAAGCATTGCTGTCGAATATGCGGGAAAGGTCACTCCCCTTGAAGAGGTAACCATAGCTTCAAAGCTGCCGGGTAAGGTTGAGCTGGTTAAGGCAGATGTCGGCAGTCAGGTGCAAAAGGGCGATCTGCTGTTCAGCCTGGATGTCAAATCGGTAAATGCGCAGCTCAATCAATCAAAAGCAGCTGTTGTCAATGCACAAGCAAACCTGGTGAGAGCAAGTGATTCCTCAGTTGTTCAGCAGGTCACGCAGCTGGAAGCGGCAGCTAACCAGGCACAGCTGCAATACGACGATGCCAGGCGCAGCTATGAGAGGGTACAGACGATGTACACCTCTGGTGCAGTCTCCAAGCAGCAATTGGAAGCTGCAGAAACCTACTTTAAAAACGCAGAAATTCAGCTGAACTCTGCAAAGGATGGTTTAAGAATCCTGAATGAAAAGGCAGCACCCCAGACTGCTGCAATAGCATCAGCCCAGTTGGAACAGGCGCAGGCAGCTTATGAGTCTGCTTCTATTCAAGTCAGTGACTCCGCTGTCACCGCACCGATTACCGGAGTTGTATCAATGCGCAGTATCGATGAAGGTGAATTTGTCGCAACCGGTATACCGGTTTTTACTGTGATCAACTCAAAAACTCTAATCATATCAATCAGTGTGCCTGATACAGTAGTTGAAAAACTCTATACCGGTGAGCAGGTACCCATGAAAATAACCGCGCTGTCGAAAAGCGAGTTTACAGGCATCATAGATACCATAAGCCCCACTGCCGATCCCAAAACCCAGGCTTATACTGTCAAGCTCAGGCTTGAAAACCCTGACAATGTAATCAAGCCGGGCATGTTGGCCAAGGTAATACTGCCGCTGGAGAGCAAGGAAGGTATAATAGCCGTGCCAAATGAAGCAATCTTTGTAGCCGATGCGATTCAATATGTGTTTCTTGTCGAAGCTGGAAAAGTCAAAAAAATCTCAGTCGAGACCGGACTCTCCAATGATAAAATCACTGAGGTTACTGAAGGCTTGTCAGAAGGAGCTGCAATTATAACAGAAGGGCAAAGCTTCTTGAATGACGGTGAAAAAGTGAGCATAATCAAATAGGAGGACATACTGATGAAAAAATCGAGAGATGAATATCTAATGAGTGATTCCATATTGTTCTATCCGATACAGTATAGCAATTATGTGAACTATATCTATAGCCTCGTGGGAGAACCAAATACCCCGAAGGTATATGTCCTGATCCTGCTCACCCTAAAAAAATTCGGGCCCATGCCTATTTCCAAGATTGGAGAGTGGATCGGCATTGCAAAACCCAATATGACGTCAGTTATTTACGGATTGACGGAAAAAGGCTGGATCAGAAGAAACTCATCCTCAACGGATAAAAGGATAATAAATATTGAAATGACAGAGACAGGCAAAGAGTATTTGAATGATCTTATAGAAAGATTATACCCCATCATGCAGGAGCAGTTTGCAAAGCTAAGCGATGAGGATGTGGAGAAAATGGTATCCTCCCTGGAATTCCTCGTAACGATAGGGCAGAAGCTTATCAAAGCTTAAGTGTCCACAGCTTCTGCAGCGGTAACTTGGTGCATATCTAGGGTGCCAGTCTGTCAACTTATCAACTTACTCAGAAATAAGCTAACAAGTTGACAGACTGGCACGTAACTTTTCTAGTCATCTTATGCGAAGAAATTCATGAATGCAGTAATAATACCTGCGTTAAAGAAGTCTATAAATAAGCTTCCTACTAATGGCAGTATGAAGAATGCCGCTGGAGCAGCTCCATATTTGCTTACGAGTGTTTCCATATTTGCAATGGCATTAGGTGTAGCACCCATTCCGAAGCCGCAATGTCCACTTGCCAGTACTGCTGCTTCATAATCTCTGCCCATAAGTCTGAAGGTTACGAAGTAAGCGAATAATATCATCAGGATTGTTTGAGCAAGCAGCATAACAACCAATGGTACAGCCAGTTCTGCCAGCTCCCAAAGCTTTAATCCCATTAAGGCCATTGATAGGTATAAGGATAGTGAAACACTTCCGATAACATCAATCTCATCCATAAAAGTATTATATAATTTTGTACCGTCAGATATATTTCTCATTATAGCAGCTGCAAACATCGCACCTAAATATGATGGGAAAGTCATACCTACGCTTTGGAAAAAGGTTGAAATAATCGTACCCAATCCCATTGCCAAGATAATCTGAGAAGCAGCGGAGGCAAAGTTGCCTGGAATCAATTCTTTTGTCTTTTCCACCAATATCACAGCAGCTTTACCTGCTGCCTTTGACTTGTGATGGTTTTGTGACAAACCATATTTCTCAATTAAACGTTTTGCGATAGGTCCGCCAATCATACTACCAATAACCAAACCGAAAGTAGCAGAGGCCATGGCTACTGTAGTGGCTCCTATTGCTCCGGCCTTTTCAAATAATGGGGCAAATGCACCTGAGGTACCGTGGCCGCCAGTCAATGGAACGGATCCTGTAGCAAGTCCGAGTAGGGGGTTAAGGTTGAAAGCCTTCGCGAGACTTACGCCCACAATGTTTTGTAATAATACTAAAATGACAGACACTCCTAAGAATACTAAAACCTTTATACCGCCTTTTTTTAGCAGCTTAAAGCTTGCTGTAAAGCCGACTGTTGTAAAGAATGCAGTCATAAGAACCTTTTGCAGTGTAATATCCATTTCAAGAGCCAATATGCCTGTTTGTCTAAGTACCAGGAAAAGTGTTGCAAATATCAATCCTCCTACTACAGCTGCAGGAATACAATATTTTTCAAGAAAATCTATTCTCTTTCTTAAGGTTTGTCCCAGGAACAGCACAGCTACAGCCAATGCGATGGTTTGAATAAGATCGAACTTTAAAACCATAAAAAAACACCTCCATAAAAATAATATAATGATACAGATTAATTTTATGGAGGTCCTACATCAGACTACCGAGTACTTTATAATCCGACAAAAAGATTTATAAAATTCAATCTTTGGCACTAAATGAATCGCGTAATGCAATTGTCAGATAATATATACTGTAATAAGCGTTACATTAGCTTGACTTAGAAATTATTCCTTCAACAAACTTTTTCACACTGATTTTTCCTCTTTCCTCCCGGGAATTTTCTATATATCGTATTTCTTGCTTTACTTGCTTGAAGTCGAATAAAATAGCGCTGTATTCTACAAATTTATCATTGTAATAATCATCATGCCCTAATAAGGCAATGTTTTCCAAAGCCTTTAGAATAACTCTTCTTATTCTCTGTTCAATTGTCTTTGTATTAGTAGCTGCATCTTCTCCTTTATATTCTTCTTCAGCAATCTCTTTATAAAAATCTTGAAGTTGATATTGTTCTGAAGGGGAAACCTTCTTAAAATCCATAACCTTCTGAACCAGTTTCATAAGTTCTCTACTGCCGGTTTCGCTGATAATTCCAATATCGGTGAAAACTTGAAATGCATTATTACTAGTAATGGATTTTGAAGCAGGCTGCTTATTTTGATTAATATTAATAACTGCATTCGTTATTAGCTGCATAGAACGCTCCAATTCAATGTTGTGGCAGACACCTTTTATTACATTTATTACTTCAATCATATTTATTGGCTTGCCGATAAAGAATATTATCCCTCTTTCATAAGCCTTTGCTATCATATCCTCATCTTCAACCTGCGAAATCATAATGAATTTCCCTTGATAGCCTTCAGCTTTGACAGCTTCGATAATTTGGATGCCATCTCTGACTGGCAGAAGAAGATCAATCAGTACAATATCAGGATTATAGAATATAATTTCTTTTACCGCATGTTCCCCACTACTTAATTCGCCTACAACTTTACCCAAATTATTTTTTGAAATAATATGGGTAAACATCTTTCTTATATTGATGTCATCATCGATGATGAAAAAAGTATTTTCCATTAAATATCACCCCAATAAAGAATTCTTTGGTAAGGTTATTTCAAAAATAGTTCCTGCTTCTAAAGCAGACCCCACATTAATATTGCCTCGCAATTCTTCAACAATATTTTTTACATGGGATAGGCCGATACCTGTGGATGCTTTGCCATTATCATAGTATTTTGTAGTAAATCCCGGATTGAATATGTAGGGAAGAATATCTTTTTCAATTCCAACACCGTTATCTTCCACACAAAAGTAGATGTTATCCTCATCGCTCTTTTCACTTACCTTTATTATTCCATCAATATCACAGGCATCAATCGCATTTATAATTAAATTATTTAGGATAGTAAAAAGACTATAATATTTTTTTAATTTAAAATCATCTCTAAAATTAAAATGCATGGTTATTTTCTTTTCATGTTCAGAAAGATAACGGTTCGTGTTGTCTTTGATTATTGCATGCATATCTTTCAAGGTCATGGTTCCATTGTTTTCAAAGCTCTTCAGGAAACTTTGAAAGCCACTTAATATACGATAATATTCTTTTTTGATTTCATGTACTTCACGGGCGATATTAAGAGTGTCTTCTTGTAAATCTTCGTTTTCTTTATGTTTTTCATATAATTTGTAGCTTTTACTCATAACGTTTTCGATATCTCCCATAGATTTTTTCAAATAAAACATTTCAGCCTGAATATCTGATATAAGGATATTTAATTGGCTATATCTTTTCTGGTGCTCCCGTCTAAGTATAAAAAGCTCTTGGTTTTTGTAGAGAAGATAAATAAAGTATGCTGCGATGCTTCTGACTAAACCTATAAGAATGAATACTTGTATTATATCAAAACTGACAATTCCATCGCGTATAAGAACCTCAACGGTGTTGCTTAGAGAATCTGTTAATGAGAAAAGAAAGATAGCAGGAAAGAAGTGTTCTTTATATTTTCGAATACGGAGCAATAATATCAGGAATCCATATGCCAAATAGTAAGCTACTGAAGGTAAGTTATATTGTATTATATCAGTAAAAGGGATACCTGAAAAATACACACCTATTATGATTCTCAATAGAAAAACAATAACACCTGCAAAAACGGCAGTATAATATTCTGAAATATCATCAGCAATTAATACAATTAGGTTCAAGGCGATAATACCTGCAGATATCCTCAAACTGCTGTTTATGGGATAGAAGTATATTTCTCCGAATAAGGCTACAAAAATCGCCGGTAATAAATATTTTTTTAATTTATCCATAGTCGTCTCCTAAGCGGGACAAGGGACAGGTGCCTTCTCAGGTAGATAATTAACAGCTGCTTAGGTTATTGATTATTTAACCATAACAAAAACAAGCATTCCCAAAAGGAGTGCTTGTTATAACGTCCTGTGACGAGGATTTACATGGTGCGCCCAGAGGGAGTCGAACCCCCGACCTACTGATTCGAAGTCAGTAATATTTTGTTATGTAAACTTATCTATGCTTGCTTAAAGCATTGTAATATAAGCTTTTTATTCTATCATTGTATTATAGAATTCGTTACCGTTATGTCATCAAATTCAAAAAGTGTCATCAAATTGTCATCAATAAAATTTGTTACAATCTATGCAATTGTCAGGTCAAATACCGAGCCTTCCTTAGTATAGTAATTAATTAGCCAGATGTTTAGTAAACAATGGGCTAGGTATATTGTATCGCAGAATGTCTAATATTTCAACTTTGAATTATATGGATAATCCAATGTGTAGTTATCAATATAACATATCAATAAGAAATTCAATTAATAAGAATTATATGTAATATTTTATTTTTTGCTCATTTACATGCTTTATTGCGTATTGGATTTGTGATTCAAGTTCAGGAAATAATATCCTTGTATTAACACCTATCATATCTAGTTCGGACAATATTTGTTCTTTTGTGGCAGCAGGAATGATGATCGTCCTGCTTTCAGGCCAGAGATCGTCAATTGATAAATAGCTTGCTTCACAGAATTCTATACCACTGCTCGTGTTTTCTTTGATTTTCATGCCACAAAGAACAAAAACTCCATCCTGACACCTTAATCTTTGATTTGTGAGTTTGGGATAGATACCGATCGGATCTGTTAGTATTTTAATTATAGCCTCATCATTGTGCAAATCTTCAACGCCTCTCAAAGGGTAGTTTAACAAATTGTTTTTTATCTCATCAATAAGCACTTGTGGCACAAAAGGCAAACTACTAAATTCAAAGATATACTTCATCACAATTGATATCCAAACAAATTCCTGCCGATAAAGAGGAAATGCGTGTAATTCAAAAACTGCTCCGTCTTTTGTGGGTTCTCCACAACATGCAAAATACAGGGCAACCAATGAATTTGTCGTAAAATCTATAAGTCGAGTAGGTAATCCGTAATGTTGCATTTTCATGAGTTTTTCAATATAGCTTAACCCTGTAAAAGAATCAGGTTCAATACGCTCAATCTCACGTATATAGTTGCCCTCATGTCTAAAACGACTATTTCGATATACAGATGGTTCTATTGGCCAATTTGCATTGGCTTGTCCACGGAATAGAGGCATATAATTTGTTGTTCGCGTATAGAATCTCGTGCTATCTGATAAAGCAACATCTTTGATATATTGTGTTACTGAGGTTACAACAATATTTTTACGCTTCGCCACTTAAAAGCCCCCTTTATATTATATTTGGGGTGCCAGTCTGTCAACTTATCAACTTATTCAGAAATAAGCTAACAAGTTGACAGACTGGCATATAACTTCTATCCATTTTTCAACATGTTTCATTCTATCACCAAATTGTTTAATTGTAAATACTTGTTAATTAATCCACCAATATACATATTATTCTGTGTCAAAAAACACAAAGCCCCCAGTTTATCTGGAGGCTCTGCAACGTATATTTAACATTAGTCAGGGTCAGTATCATGCACTAATACCACTATTGGCGGAGCATCAAGTCTAATTGATTCCTCATCGGTATTTTGAATATACTGCTCCTCTGTTACAGGATTCACAACCGCATCTGGTGTAGTGTCATGAACAGCAAATACAGTCATGAAAGACGTACAAGTGATAGTGATAACTAAAAGACAAATAACCATTAGCTTTTTCATTGGTTTTCCTCCTTCTTAATTTGAACTTAGTACTTTTAATGAAAGGCACATATCGCTTAGAATATTATTGAGTTCCCCTTTGCAAGTTTTACTTCCCTTACCAATCTTATCCATTATATCTGTAATCTGTTTTGCATATTGGGCCATTATCTGTTTGTCTTCCAAATCTGCTTTTACAGCAATGTTAATTCCATCAACGATGAAACATTTGTACATGAAGATTTCATTAACCTGACTTATCAATTCAACCAGCCTATTTAGTTCGTCTTTTGACTCGCCCTGTAATATTTTAATCTGAGTATATGTCATAAAGAATATAAAGAACTTGCTCATATTCTTACTTTCCAATAATACAAATGCTTCGTTTATATGCTCCAAAGCTTTTTCATAGTTACCTATATTCTTATACAATTCTGCAATACTATTATGTATGCTACTTCTTTCAATCGAATAATCTTCCCCGTAGAGTTTTAGTGCTTTGTTGAAATATTCAAGTGCCTCATTATATAACTCACGCCTTTCATAATTTGCACCGATATTTAAGAGTACTTTCCCTTGCTGTGGGATTTCTTTTGCATATATTAATGCTTCGCAAAGCACATTGTACGAATTAATGTAATCTTCCATGTGCCAATATAGTATGCCAGTACGCAAATAGAGTAAATATTGCGTTTTATCCTCTAAGCCATCTGTATAAGGCAAAAGTTCGAGGGCTTGTTTAAATGCTTTTTGGGCTGACTTGTACTTTAGGTCATAGAAACTCACTAACCCTTTGTCAGCTAAAAATTGAACTATCAAATTATATGACTTCTGTTCCATTGTAATCCTTAGAGACTGACTAATGTACCTGGTTGCCTTTTTAGTATCGTTCTTGTAAAAATGGTACATTCCGATGTTTCTTATCATCTCTGCTGTTTCTTTAGTCAATGCCTTTACTAAACATAATCTTTTAAGCTTTTTCAACATAACGATATCATCATTGTGTGTATAGCTCTGGATATCCTTGGTAATATTATCGACATTTCCAATTATTTCTTCAGTCAGCAATATTCCTTTCTTTTCTTTTTCTAAGAGTTTACGTACATCCAGAATATTAACCCGCAAAATTTATCACCCCCCCCCCACTCAAAAACAAAGAATGTAATTTATAATCAGATTATATCAAATTTTGGAAATCATTGCTATATTTAAATGTAAAATGCTGGATTTTTTATATGAACGGTAAATAAAAGTACTAAAAACAAAAAAACTCCATTTTAAGGAGTTTTATTCTGTCAATAGTGCATTTATTTATTGCCTCTTCTCCTGAAGAAATAGTAGATTACACAGCCAGTTAGTATCTAGGGTGCCAGTCTGTCTAAACTGATACCTATGTCAAAGACATTTATAAAAAGTGCTAAGCACTCAAAAGATGATTTCTGAACTGTACAGGAGTCATCTTTTTTAATCCCCATTGATAAAGCGGTCAATAGTTATAGTGCCAGTCTGTCAACTTGTCAACTTACTACTTCCACTTTTATTCTAGCACTACTTGCAATATAAACACATATTCCAATAACCATATAACGTTACAGCTAAACCACAAAAAAGTTTTCAGTGTCGAAATTTAACATAGTTTCACAAAGCAAAAAAGCCTTGAAATATCAAGACTTTAATTATTATCTAAAAATGGTGCACCTAGAGGGACTTGAACCCACGGCACACGGTTTCGGAAACCGCTGCTCTATCCAGCTGAGCTATAGATGCATATTTATTTATTCATATATATGGTGCGCCCAGAGGGAGTCGAACCCCCGACCTACTGATTCGAAGTCAGCCACTCTATCCAGCTGAGCTATGAGCGCACGTATTACTGAGCCGACCAACTGATTAATTTGAGAGTAGACCAACTGATTGGCACTATTATATATTACCATATTAGTCGCAAATATAAAAGTTCTAATATTTTCACTCTGAGGTATTCTAGTCATCTTAATCAATTTATATACTTTTTTGCTCTATGTACCCTTGTAAATAACCGCTTCTCAGACCTATTAAAGTGCATAAAGTGTTAATCATGTGTTGTAATGGTAATTAGCTATGCTTAGCACTCACTCAATTCATTCATACACTTTGAGCAAATAATCTTTTCTTTATATAACTTCGATTCACCTACACTATCGCAGAAGAAGCAAGAAGGGGTATATTTTCTTTCCTAAAATTTACCCTCTTATACATAAAAAAGCTCATAGACGGTATAAGACCATCTATACGAGCTTATATAAAACACTATTAATCACTTTGTCTTAACTGTTGTTTCTATTAAGTACCTTTTAAACGCTAAACCTAATACTACTCCAAAAAAAATCGCACCAAGAAATTCAGCGAGATAGCCACTTACTGGTCTATACGGAAAGGTTTTTCCTTCTAGTGTAACAGTTAAGAAAAATTCTAAAACTGCCCAAACGAATAATGACAAAAACGCACTTTTTAAGATGAGATAGTCAGAACCAACTTTGTTTATTCCATAATATAGGACAAAAGCAATAAAACCTGCAACTATAGAACTAACAATAATCCCTATCACAGGGACTGGTCTATTCCCTGTAACCGCAAAACTATCTAATTGATAAAGAGTGTATTTCGATAATCCCATATATTTCGTAACCATAGTAAATAATTGAAAAGGTATAGTACAAATCATTCCTATTAAAATAGCAACTAAGGGTTTATCAGTATTCATGTATGTAGTTCCCTCCACCAAATGATATTAGTAATAGTTAAGCTTCATTATTGCTTATTATTTGAATAGTATATGTTAATTATGTATTTTGAAACTTACATCATCTATACTCTTTGAGCCGCAACGGTTTTAAAGCCTAATATCCTGATAAAATCGAGAATTTATCTTCTAATAATAAAAAAGGCATATCAATAATTGATATACCTTATATTACCTTCCTTAATATCTCTGTAATTACCTCTATTAATATCTACTCCCCTATTAATTTAACTTCTCCATTTTCATACGTTGCAATTTCATAACCACGATGTGTTATTGTGTAAATATAATCATCAAATTTAGGCATATAGTCCAAATCCTTCGTTTCCTTTTCATATAAATCTTTAAACGGAATATAATAGTTAAACCAAGTGTTCTGTGGTATTTTTTTGTATCAGGCAGGTGTATTAACTAGAAGTAAAGGCTGTATATGCAAGTCATTGTATATACAGCCTTTGTTATCAGCAAGAGCTTCTTGAACCGTTCACATATATCGAGAAACCTTTTCTAAGCCAGCCTTTATTGTAGTCAATTTCTAAATAGTTGACTACATCGGCGATTTCCCTTTCTACTGAGAAAGCCATGCCGTCTTTTTCCACTGTTACTTCTCCATCCTGTGGCTCACCCTGAGCCAATCCAAAATATGGACCTGATCAGCCATAGCCTTGCAATACAATCCGGTAAGCTTTTGAATTAATGCTGGCAAACTCCTCTGCAGCTTGCTTAGTTATTCTTATATTCATGATGACACCTCCCAACGTTCACTACCCGTACCCCCGTGGGGTACATATTAATTATAATGCTGATTCAGGTGAAAATCAAGTACTGAAAAAAGAAAATTACAGGTTAAGGCTTGTCACACTATTTTGTGGCCAAGCATATCCTGCCAGTAGAAAGGAGGTGAAAAAAATGATAATAAGAAGACTTATCCAAATTATCGGAGCGATTCTGATAATTATAGGTGTACTGCTTATTGCAACAGGATTCCCGATTTCGATTATAGGTCCCCTGCTTATTGTTGCTGGTTTACTCCTGATATTTCTTTCTGTGTTTATTGACGGAAAGTTTGTATTAGGAATAGTAAGCATTTTGCTGGGGATTTTGGTTGTGATTATAGCAGCTGCCATATTCGCCATTCTCGGCGCAACGCTTCTCGTGGCATATGTGCTGCTGTTCCTTGGGATTGCTTTGATAGTCCTTGGGTTAATCCTGCTGTCCAGGCCGTGCTAAGCCACATGGAATCAACAAAAGACATCGGTACATTAAAGATTGTATGTATAGATGAAAATCCTAAAAGGTAAGTGTACACAAATGAAATGAAAATGGACATGCATGAAGAAAAGCTTTTCTAGCTGATCTAGAGATTTGAACCTTTACCTTAGAGATGTAAATATCTCTTCAAAAAATAGTTGGTGCGCCTGAAGGGAATCGAACCCCTGGCACACGGATTAGAAGTCCGTTGCTCTATCCAACTGAGCTACAGGCGCATATTTTTGGAGCGGGTAGAGGGAATCGAACCCTCGCGATCAGCTTGGAAGGCTGACGTTCTACCATTGAACTACACCCGCATATTAAATTTTCAGAAAATAAATGTATATATGGAGCGGGTTACGAGATTCGGACTCGCGACTTTCACCTTGGCAAGGTGACACTCTACCACTGAGTTAAACCCGCATGTGCATAATGCTCATATATACTAATGGAAAAAATGGTGCGGAGTAAGGGACTTGAACCCCCACGTCGTTGACACTAGATCCTAAGTCTAGCGCGTCTGCCAATTCCGCCAACTCCGCATGTTTTTATGGTGACTCACCGGAGGATCGAACTCCGGACACCATGATTAAAAGTCATGTGCTCTACCAACTGAGCTAGTGAGTCATAGCTTTAATGGCTGGGGTGGCTGGATTCGAACCAACGGGATGCCAGAGTCAAAGTCTGGTGCCTTACCACTTGGCGACACCCCAAAATTTAATTGTTGGGGTGGGTAATCGGGGTCGAACCGACGGCCTCCAGAGCCACAATCTGGCGCTCTAACCAACTGAGCTATACCCACCATATAAAATATGGTGCGCCTGAAGGGAATCGAACCCCTGGCACACGGATTAGAAGTCCGTTGCTCTATCCAACTGAGCTACAGGCGCATGTTATTTGGAGCGGGTAGAGGGAATCGAACCCTCGCGATCAGCTTGGAAGGCTGACGTTCTACCATTGAACTACACCCGCTTGTCTTTGGCGCACTTGTTATAAGTATCGCCGACATTTATAGATTATAACAAAATTTATTATGTGTGTCAACTGATTTTGGACTTTTATTAGTATGCAATTTATAACATATCGCCCATTCTGCATACTTGTCTTCTGTCACTTGAGCATAGTTCATACATGTTATACAATTGATAAAGATTCTCTTTCGAAAATTACATGTATATTCTTAACAACTTTTATTTTTTCTATTCCTTATTATATATTCGTCTTTATTTAAGCTTGTTCACAAATTCCTTGAGCGCATTTGCCCTATGACTTATATTGTTCTTCTCAGCCGAGTCTATTTCAGCCATGGTCCTTCCATATCCATCAACTATAAAGAGCGGATCATATCCAAAACCACGCTCGCCTTTTTCTGCATAACCAATTTTCCCATATACATAGCCTTCTGCTGTTATCTCTTTCCCGTTTGGAAAAACTGCAGCAATTGCAGAACAGAATCGTGCGCCTCTTTTATCATCCGGTATGTCCCTCAAAGCTTTTTTGAGCTTTTCATTGTTTTTAACATCCTTAGCAGCCCCTGCTTCGCCTGAATACCTGGCGGATTTTACGCCAGGCTCTCCATTTAAAGCATCCACTTCGAGGCCGGAATCATCAGCAATGGCTGCTTTCCCCGTCAGTCTGAAAACCTCTCTCGCCTTTATCAGTGCATTATCTATGAAGGTGTCCCCGTTTTCCTCAATCTCTATATCCAGCCCGACATCTGCCATAGACTTGACTTCTATACCTTTTTGCTTAAGTATCGCTCTTATTTCTTCGAGCTTGTGGCTGTTATTTGTTGCCGCTATCATTTCCATTGCTCATACCTACCTTGCCGGCAATTTCACCAAGGGACTGCTTTTGTGCTTCAATCAAATCCTTTATACCCTTTTCACCAAGCTCCATCAATTCCTGCAGCTGTGTCTTGCTGAAAGGACTCTCCTCACCTGTGCCCTGAATCTCTATAAATTCTCCCTTGTCAGTCATTACCAGGTTCATATCCACCTGGCAGGTTGAATCCTCTGAATAATTCAAATCCAGTATTGCTTCACCGTCTTTGATTCCTACACTTACTGCTGCTATATAGCCGTTTAGCGGTATTGCTTTAAGCTTTTCCTGAATTACAAGCTTATTCAGCGCATCCACAAGTGCCACAAAGGCTCCTGTGATAGATGCTGTTCTAGTGCCACCATCAGCTTGTATCACATCGCAGTCTATATAAACTGTCATTTCGCCCAATTTCTGAAGGTCTACTATGGAACGCAGCGCTCTTCCTATAAGCCTCTGAATCTCCATTGTTCTTCCATCCACTTTACCTCTTGTAGACTCTCTTGGCTTGCGAGTCTCTGTTGACCGCGGGAGCATGCCGTACTCGCTGGTAATCCAGCCCTTGCCTGTTCCTTTGACAAAAGGCGGTACTCTCTCTTCAATAGAAGCAGTGCAAATTACTTTGGTATCACCCATTTCAATAAGCACTGAACCCTCCGCATGTTTCAAATAATTCCTTGTTATTTTAACTGGTCTGATCTGGTCCTTATTTCTTCCGTCTATCCTCTGCATCTGTATTCCTTCCCTTCATATACAACTAAAGCTTTATTTTAAAGCTTGCTTGCAATTTAAATTTTTTTTGAGCTTCATATAATATTATTCCTAAAGTGCAATGCATTTATTTTGCTCTTTCTTCCCAAAATATACTAAAAGCATACAGCTTGTCAACCTTTTGTTCTCAAATAATCCACTTTAAAGCTAAAGTGGATTATTAATACGTTATATGTATTGTTATTCGTAAAAGTTTACAAAAACCGGAACATCAAGATAATTGTCAGCACCTAATCCGTCAGCGTTTTCTACGATTTTGCCGTTTACAAATATCTTGGCCTTTGAAACCTCAGGGAATTCCTTCAATGTAAGCGTTACTGCCTTCATCATTGCATTTTCTGCTGCTTTGTCACCCTGCTTTGCCAATACCTGCTCGGAAAAATTCACGTAAGCTACACTGTCCTTCACCTGCACTCCAAGGAGCTGTGTGCCTTCCGGGAAAGAGGTAACCAAGCTGCTTCCGTCTGTGGGTCCTTCAAGAAGTGCGCTCATTGCTGCCTCTGCGCTGTTCTCGAAGCCTGATACTATCTTTGTCACAGGGACAAAATATGAGTATGCTCCACTACCTTTTTTATGATAGTATACCACAACCTTTGATGGCTTTTCACCTGGGTTTTCCACAGATGCTAAATTTATTTCAGTTCTTTTGAGACTGGATTCAATTTTTGTTCCCATAGGCATTTCTTCTATTTTTTTGCCATCTACTCTGATTTCCAAAGAATTAATGTTAGGAAACTCAGTCAATGTATATACTATCGCTTTCAACCCCAGCTCTTCAGCCTTAGCACTGCTGAAGTTCAGGAATTCCTTTGAGAAATCGATTATAGCCAGCCCGCTTTCTTTTATAACTGCTCCATTGATTTTGGTGCCCATAGGCAGTGCCGGTGTCAAGCCTGCTGCATTAAGATCCTGTGCTTTATCGGGAGTGTAAATAAGTGCTGATAACGCAGTTTTTGCTATGCCCAGGTCACCCTTAGGTATATATCTCATTACAGGTACCAGGAAGTTTTCATTATCTTTGTAGTAGAGCACTGTCGCCCTGCTGTTCTCCGGTTGGGCCATACTGACTTCACTCATGCTTTGGGTTTCTTCCTGCGCCTGCTCTTTTTCATCATCTATCGTATCGTCATTTTTGTTAAAAAAATCCCGTAAGGACGTCAGCGGGTTGCTGCAGCTTGCAAGAACCAATGTGCAACAAAAAATCATTGCTAATATTAGTACAAGCTTTCTGTTCATTCATTTCACCCCTTATTTTTTTTATCAATATATTATATTAGCCTTATGAGGGGTATATTCGTGAATTAAATGGCTGAAATGAAAAGACCCTGAAGCCTATGTAAGCTTCAGGGTCTCAAATTCTTATCAGTTGCCGGACATGTTGTCTTGAGCAGTAATTTGCTCTGTAATGAGGCTTTCCTCTGCAGAGGACTGTCCATTGTTTAGTGCTGCACTCTGCAGGCTGTATGGATTTGCAGGTGTGGGTGCTGCATATATAGCATCAATGTCTATATCAAGGCTGATTCCCTCAATTTCTTCAAAGTGTCTCACTATGGAAACCGCCAGCGCCCTTGCTGCCATTTCCCTGTATTCAGCCTTCTTAATCTGTGCAAACTCTTCAGGGTTTGTGATAAAGCCAAGCTCCGCTAGTATCGCAGGCATCTTTGTCTTGTTCAGAACATGCAGTCCAGGTCTTGGTGTTATTCCCCTGGAGGGTCTCTTTAGAGCATCTGTTATCTCATTATGGAAAATGTTCGCCATTTTTTTATTGTCAAAGGGATACTCATCAGTTATTTCATTTGGATAGTATAGCGTCTCTATGCCCTTAGCTGTGCTTGTAAAGGCATTAAAATGTATACTCATGAAGAAGTCTACATAATTGTTGTTTGCCATACCTGACCTGCTGGCAAGATCCACATATCTATCATCTTTTCTTGTAATCATGGTATTGAAGCCTATATCTTTAAGTATCCTGTTCAATCGCAATGCAACATCCAGGTTAAGGTCCTTTTCATTGGTTCCGTCTTTCGCCCTTGCTCCGGGATCCTTCCCACCATGTCCTGGGTCAATAAGCACAGTAAGCTGATCGACTCTCTCTGCTTTTTGCTTGAATTTGATGCTTACAAGCTTGGTGATTGCCGGGGAGAGCAGCTCATAATCTACCGTAGGCTTCATCATGAAGGAAGCAACTGTATATATATTCTCTCCGTGGGTTTCTTTGGTAACTGTAACATATTCCATCACATTGTCATTCATTTCATAGGTCTTCTGTTCCACGTCAAGATCCTTTGGTATCATTATTTTAAGGGTTCTGTTGACATTATCAATAATGGGCTGATATTCCACTTCTACTCCGGGGCTCAACTCGATAAATGCCGAGCTGTAATATTTCTTGTAATCGAAAAAGGAGAAGGGAATATTGGAAATATATACCTTGGTCAAGCTTCCTTCAGTCTCATAGTCATAATACATGCCCGGTTCCAGATCAAGCACTACTCTGGCAACTCCCACGTCCGCCTGCCCTGACCTTATGGATTTAACATAAGAGGTTTTTGTATCTAATGACTGATACTCGCTCAGTACTGATTTGTACATATCCACTACCAGCCTGTCAGGGTTCTCCAATTTGAACACATTAGGATCCATATCCTGGCTTCCCCTTATCATAATCACATCTTTGCCTTCCTCTTTGATAAAGCTGACCGGATTGATTATATTAGCATATATCAGGGATACCGTCTTCTTATCGTTAGACTGTACCAGTTTACATCTTGTCTGATCCTCCAGGTCTATTACAACCCTCACAACATCTGGAGACTTGCTGAATTGTGCTACTCTGACCCTGATTACGCCGCCTTTTCCTATTTCTTTGGTTTCAAATTCAGTATTCAAAAGGGAGCTTTCTATATCCACTACCATTCTGTCCGGATTGGACATTGTATAGCTTTTATATTTTATAGGGTTATTAGCAGCTATATTAAGCTGAGGAAAACCTCCGTTATCATCGTAGATAATATCGTCTATGGTTGCAGTCTTGTACTCTATGGGCTTTTCTGCCGCTATAATCGGTGGTGGTGCAGCCTTTTTATCAACCTTTACTATATTCTTTGCTTTGTCATAAGAAACGTCATAGTCAAAATTGTTTTGTATGAAGGTTATCGGCACGTATGCTCGTCCATTATACAAAAGCGGTGCTGGGTCTATCTTTGCACTTTTGCCATTTACATAGCCATTGCCCGAGCCTATTACTACTTTAGCCGAGCCGTTGGCCGATTTCAATTCCATTGTCTTCGAGGCTGCATTCCAGGTTACTTTGTAGCCCAGGCCTTCCCCGATGTGTCTAAGAGGTATGTATACTTTGTTGTTTTTTGTTATCGCCAAATCGGTGGCAGTCATCTTTTTTCCCAAGACGTATACGCCTTTGGCTGCTGCCGCACTGCTGCCCGTGCTTGCGGCTGCTGTTTTCTTATTGATAGTGATAAGATTTTTTGCCTTATCGTATGTAGTGGTAAAGTTAAAGTATTTCTGTACAAAGGTCAAAGGAATATACGCCCTGTCGTTATACATTATCGGGGCAGCATCCAGCTTTGTCTTCTTGCCATTTACATAGGCATATACGTTGCCTATCGTAACCTTTATTGTCTGGCTGGAGGCTTTAAGTTCCATAGTTTTGGTTTTCGCAGTCCAAACGGCCTTGTAGCTCAGCGCTTCTCCTACCGCCCTGACAGGCAGGTATATTCTATTGTTCTTAACAATAGGAGGACTTGCTGTGCTTACTTTCTTTCCCAGTATCTGCATTGACAGCGGAGGTGTTTTTGTGTTGGTTGTTTGTGCGAATACAGTGCCTGCAAAGCTGGTTGTCATTAAGCAAAGCACAAGTATGACTGCAATTGTTTTTTTCATCTAATTCCTCCTTTAAAGACATATTATAGTATATATTTCGACCATATTCTTCAAATACCTTTGCTTTTATATTATAATTACATTACCAATATATTTCATTTATGTTTCAAACTCCCTTACAGTCCCTAGTCTTACGTCTAATTCATCATAATAAAAAAGCTCATAAAAAAAGATACGATATGCTCGTATCTTTCGACGTATATTTACATTATTTTGTTCCAATAAATTTTCATGCTTTGAAAAGCTCATCAACGTCGGGGGGGCTGAGTATTAGTGTCTCCCCGTCTCTGATAATATTTCTGTCATGCTCTGTTATCCTACCAATTATAGCCGCCGGTATACCCTTTTGCTCAAGTATCCTAACCAGCTCAGCTCCATTTTTCACGGTTATCAGCATGGAACCGCTTGATATCAGTCTATAAGGGTCTATTCCAAATACATAGCACAGCTTTCTGGTAACCGCATGTACAGGTATCTCATCAATATATATGTCTATTCCCTTGGATGAACTTTCAGCAATTTCCCATGCAGCCCCAAGAATGCCTCCTTCGGTTACATCATGCATGCTGCTTGCTCCAAACTCTCCAGCAGCTACACCTTCCTCCACAACGCTTATATGCTCAATGAAAGACTTTGCGACTTCTATCTCCTCTTGTGACAGCCTGTCTGCGAGCACTTTTTCCTTATCTGCCGCTATTATCGATGTGCCTTCCAGCCCAGCCCATTTGGTCATTATTACATCGTCTCCGGTTTGCGCTCCCGAGGACCTTACTATTCTATCCTTCAGCACCTTGCCCACAGCGGTCGTGGATATCACTATCCTGTTTACCGCCGAGGTGACTTCAGTATGTCCTCCTATTATTTCGACACCAAGCGCCGCGGCTGCCTCACCTGCTTCTTTCATTACCCTGCCAATATCCCCTTCTGTGGCTGTTGGGGGTACGAGAATTGTGACCATTATCCCGACCGGTCTAACCCCGCAGGTAGCAACATCATTGCAGGAGATATGTATTGCAAGGGTGCCGGCGCCCTTTTCCGCTCCTGTTATCGGATCAGTGGACAATACGCATGCGTGGCCTCCAAAATCTATTGCAGCACAGTCCTCGCCGATTTCAGGCCGCATTATGACTTCTTTGCTCTTCACTTTTATATTATTGAATACCAAACTCTTCAAAAGTTCTGGAGGTATTTTCCCTTCCTTCAAACATAACACCCTCTTTAGCTGAATATTTTCATGACTATTATAGCACAATTTTATGTCGGGCAATAGGCGCTTGGCAATGGGCAATGGGATTTAGAAAGTATATGTATTTAGTTTTATCCAACTAATTCAATGCATAAATATATATAGATACCATGTCATTTTCTAATTATATTGCGGGTGGTGTTTCAATGAACTTTGAATTTTCATATCCCGACATAATAAAACAATGCAATACCATGGCTTATCTCAATGTGGTTTCCTTCTGTCTGCTTTCAGGCTGCGGCAACATAGAGATGCCTAATGAACAGGAGTTAAATCAGATATACAAGCTTTTAAGAGATGAACACAGCCATAAAATGCCAAAGAATATAGCTTTCATGTCGTCCCTTTACAAAAGGTGCCTGCCTGCTTATGCAGCTATTCCTGATACGACCTATGATTTTAAGTGCTTCCGCTGGGTAGACAAAAAAACCAAGAGAGTACTAGAACCCAATGTACTTGCCCATTCCATATGTGCCATGACTGCTCTTATACCTGTCATACAAAAGGGAGAAATACAGCTGGATAATAAGGATTTAATTGCTTACTGCCTTGGTGTAAGCTCAATAAAGCAAGCTCGTTTTCTTGTTGATTTTCTTAAGCTGGGGGACTTCTATTATTCAGGAGAGGATACGGGTGATAATGCATATGGGGAATATAAGATTGTCATCAATAATGAAAATCCTGATATCAGAACACAGTTTTATGCTGCTGAAGCCCTGTCCTCTGCAGTAAGACTGATTAGCGATAACGAGCAATATTCCAGGGAGCCGTTATCCAAGCTTGAAAAGGGATTGGAGATACTTCCGGTAATATGTGAAAATGTAATTGAAAACATCAATGATATCAGTTCAAGGGATTTGTCCCTAATATGCTTAAGTCTCCTGTCCACACTGAAGCACACTGTTCTGTATAAGGAAATTGCATATAACACCGTTAATGCAATAGGCATTGAGCTATGTGAGCGCCTTGCACATACCGGTGATATTTCCAGAAATATATCCGACGACAGCTCAAGCTCCTTTGTTACCTTATGCAACTGCATGAACTGTTTGATTAAGCTTTATGAGGTCAATTGCATAAGTATATATGAGGCTTCCTACTCAAAGCTCTATGATAGAATTGACTCCTATTGGGATAGAAGCGGCGGACTCTTTATCACCTCGAGCAAAAGCAAGCAAAAATATAGCTTCAAGGACATATCGGCTGTCCTGGCCGCAATTCGAGCCCTTCGCAGCTGCCTTACCGAGCCTGATCTGTATATGCATGTGGATAGGCAGTTGTCCTCCTTTTATAGCTCAGCAATTATCAGCAGCAAGCTATTCAATAATCAGTTCTATCCTATATTGCAGGATGGCAAGCTGGAGCTTCACAATTTAGGTTCCTCAGTAAAAGATATTGCACCCGTTTTTATGGAGGGTTTTGAGGTTAAGGTAAATAAAAAGAAGTACTATTGTGAGCCGGGGGTTTTTGAAGCAGAAGAAATACTTCTTGGCTGCAGGTATCTGCTGTATTGAGTCTCAATAATCCGGTTCCCTGGCTTGAAGAATTCCTGCCATTCCTTATAGCTCATTATCTGGTGGTCTGAGATTATATAAAGACATTCAATATCTTCCGGAGGGATTTTGTGCATTACGAGCAATTCTGCATCATATCCCTCCCTTTTATCATATCTAACATTTAAATTATCCCTATAGCTCAGGGAATTTTCCCAATATTCCTCAACAAATGCCCTTCCATTAACCCTCATATATTCCCGTATATCGCCAAACCCCTCCAAATTTTGAAGAATATATGGCTCATATATGAAATTAGCCAAATTCTCATTGCAAATCCAACATCTATCCTTCTGTATCTTGACTTTAAGCACAGCACTATGGGAATGCCATTTATGCCCTTTTTTGAAACAGATACTTGCAAATATTGCTTTCTTTCTCTCTACCCATCCGGGTATAGCTGCAGGCTTGTAATAATCCAAATATGAATGGAAATCATAATATTTGCTGTCATATGTAGGCTTGTCATCATACTTAATGCCTTCAGCCAGAGTTTTTCCCAAATCTACAATATTGACTACATGATATGCATAACCTTGCTCAGAACAATCCTCAAGCATCATTGTTCATGCTCCCCCGATCCAATTGCTGTTATAGCTTCAACACTTAATCTGTTACATTAGTTTTGACGAATTTGAGAAAATTATAATATTCCCCGGGCAATATTCGACAGCATACGTTTGAGAGCTTGTAGAAATATATTATTAAAACTTGGCAATATAAGCAGTATATAGAAAGTATACAAAGATATTGTGTATCAGAATGAACAATGCAAGCTCCGGAAAGCTGTTCAGATAGGTTTTGCTCCTTCTGTACAAACGCACAATAATATACGATAAAGCTGCTGTAATCAGCAGTATTGCTATTGGTGACAGCCAATACTTCAGTATGTCCGGCATAAATGGCACTGCCAACGGATTTCTATATATTCTGGCGATACTGAAATACATAAGAAAAGTTTCTGCCAGAACCCCTATCCTGAAAGTGAGCAAAGGGTTATTGAAAAAGAACTTCCATTCGAAGAAGTCTACAGCAATAGGCCACAGCAGTATAAAAGACACTGTAATCAGATTTATAAAAATGATTAGAAATGAGAATACATATGCCCCAACAGTATCCATTACAGAGAGTTTGATATCGCTCACTGCAGTGCCATTAATATTTGACTTGTACTCTTCAGCTGTCGAGGTAAGGTTTACAATATATCTTGATCCGCCTTTGGTCTGCAGAAAGGAAGCCACATATTGGCCTTCAAGCTTGTTTATTGTAGTGAATGAATTCCACTGTCCCGTGTTTGAAGCAGTCTTTTTATATATTATATTCCCATCATCTATTGCCATGTAGAGAAGCTCAGTGCCTTCCCTTCTTATAGATGTTCTTATGGGTGTTGTTATTATCACACTTAGCTTATCCGAATCTTCATCAAGACACTTGAGAGAGGAAATGTACGTCTCCTTCTCATCAGCGCCACCATCAAGCTTAAGCCTCTCAAATGTGAGCTTTTCAACTTTATTTGAAGCTTTTGGCACTCGTCCCATATATGTCTTGGCTACCATACCCTGGCTGCTGGATTTGCCTAGTTCATAAAATACGTATATGTCCTTATCGTCAAAACCCAGCTCCAGATTATTTATGGAATTGGAGCCCTCCCTTGTAGTAGTTAAGTTTTCTATTATGACCGGTTCAACTCTTTCAGCAAGGCTGACCGCTGATGGATAATAGCTGAACAGCCTGAATTTATAGTCAGTAGGACTTATTCTCGCGACACCTGCAACGTGTATACTGCCTTTGCTGTCTCTGGCAGCGTTAATTTTAGTAATATCATAAACTGGAGCCTCTGCCATAGATTTTACCAATCCATCATCGGAAAAGCCATATAATGCTATTGAGTTCTCAGAGGCAGCTGCAATTGTTAAATCTCCGCTAGTCCCAACCAGCTGAAAATCAAGTATCCCAGACAGCAGCTTCTTTTTGTCCGGTTCGTTATTTTTCAGATCAGCATAGAACAAATCATAATTTTCCGTCCAGAAAAGCTTATCTGCTCCCATCTGATATTTTACAAGCCTGGCAGGAATATAACCATTGATATTAATAGCCTTCGTATCTACGATAGACCCCTTTATATCAACTTGGATCCTCTGAAAGCCTTTCTCGTCTGCAAAGACAGCAATGGTATTTGTACCTTCCGTATATATGCTTGGAGTCTTCTTGAAATCAGTAATGCCAAGGGCTATATTCCTGCCCCACATATCCGATGGAGGTGCAACTCTTTCCTTCAAATACATTCCACTGTGAAAGCATACAATGGATAATATAACTACCACAAATAACAGTAATGCCGTATACTTATGTCTTTTCAATCATTTAACCCCCATTCAAATTATACAAACAAAAATTATATTAAATATTTAGAATTATTTGGATTTTATATGTATATTTTACAGAAAGACTATGCAGATTTCTATAACCTAATGTGAAAAATAGATGAAATAACTATTAAATATGCTTCACTAAAAAGAAAAAAACAGCTTAGTTTTCACTAAACTGTTTTCGAAATTCATTATACTATATGGCAAGCTACGAAATGATCCGGAGCAATCTCTCTTAGAGCCGGCATCTGTTGGTGGCAGATGTCCTTCACATATCTGCATCTTCCTTTGAATCTGCAGCCCGGTGACGGATTTATAGGACTTGGAACATCACCTTCAAGTAATATTCTCTGCCTGTTCTTCTCTATATTCGGGTCCGGAATCGGTATAGCTGACAAAAGTGCCTGTGTATACGGATGCGTTGGTTTATCATAAAGCTCTATGCTCGAAGCCAGCTCAACCATTGTACCCAGATACATAACAGCTACTCTGTCTGATATGTGCTTAACCATACTAAGGTCATGGGCTATGAAAAGGTATGTCAGATTCATTTCCTGCTGCAGCTTTATAAGCAGATTAACAACCTGAGCTTGTATAGAAACGTCCAAAGCTGATATTGGCTCGTCACATACTATGAACTTAGGCTCTATAGCAAGAGCTCTGGCTATACCTATTCTCTGTCTCTGTCCGCCGCTGAACTCATGAGGGAATCTGCTTGCATGCTCTCTGTTAAGTCCAACAGTCTCCAGAAGGAAATATATTCTCTCCATTCTCTCTTTTCCAGCCATAATGGCATGTATGTCAATACCTTCACCGACTATGTCACCTACTGTCATACGTGGGTTTAATGATGCGTATGGATCCTGGAAAATCATCTGGGTGCTCTTTGTAAATTCCTTATGCTCTTGCCTGGACATCTTGTGAACATCCTTGCCATTATATAATACTTCCCCTGCTGTTGCATCATAAAGCCTTATCATTGTTCTGCCTGTAGTTGACTTTCCGCAGCCGGACTCTCCAACAAGGCCAAGTGTTTCACCCTCATATATATAGAAGGATAAATCATCTACTGCTTTAAGAATATTGCCTCCGCCAACGTTGAAATATTTTTTTAAATGATTAACTTCAATAAGCTTTTTATCTTTATTCATCTTATTTTACGCCTCCAATTCCTACCGGTCGTTCAACTTTAGGAGCATTGGGATGAGACAACCAACAAGCTGAGTGATGTCCATCTGCGACCTGCAAAAACTCTGGCTGCATTTCCTTACAGATAGACATGCAGTATTCACACCTTGCTGCAAATCCGCACCCAACTGGCGGAGCGAACAAGTCTGGTGGTGTGCCATCTATTGGCATAAGATTTTCCTTCTGCTTAGCGTCAAGTCTTGGAACAGATTTTAATAAGCCCCAAGTATAAGGATGGTGCGGTCTGTAGAATATATCATCAAGGGTGCCGCTTTCAATGATTTTACCCGCATACATTACTAATATTCTCTGAGCCATGTCAGCAACAACTCCCAAGTCATGGGTAATAAGTATTATTGCTGTATTAAGCTCTTTCTGGAGATCCTGCATAAGGTCTATAATCTGCGCCTGTATAGTAACGTCAAGGGCTGTTGTAGGCTCGTCAGCTATTAGAAGCTTAGGATTACATGCAAGAGCTATAGCTATCATGGCCCTCTGCCTCATACCGCCGCTGAACTCATGAGGATACTGCTTCATTCTTCTCTCTGCATTCGGTATATTAACAAGCTTAAGCATTTTCAGTGCTTCTTCGTTTGCCTGCGATTTGCTTAAATGTCTATGCTTTATTAGACCTTCCATTATCTGTTTACCAATTGACATAGTCGGATTCAGAGAGGTCATTGGGTCCTGAAATATCATACCGATTTCAGAGCCTCTTATTACCTGCATCTCTCTTTCAGAGAGCTTCAATATTTCTTTGTCGTTAAACATTATGCTCCCATTTTTAACCCTGCCTGGAGGTGAGGGAATAAGTCTCATAATAGACTGAGCAGTAACGCTCTTTCCACAGCCAGATTCTCCAACTATAGCAATGGCTTCTCCCTTGTCAAGGTGGAAAGAAACTCCTCTAACCGCTTTGACTTCTCCTGCATAGGTATCAAAGGAAACTTCCAAATCTTTTAATTCTAATAATCTATCCATTTCTTCCTCACCTCTACTTTCTCAATCTTGGGTCAAGGGCATCTCGAAGACCATCACCCAGCATGTTGAAGGACAATATGGCCAAACTTATGGCTGCTGACGGGAATAGAAGCATGTGCGGCTGAGCAATGATTGCCCTCTGCCCTGTGGCTGCCAAAGTACCCCAGCTTGCGAGAGGCTGTGGAACACCCATACCAATAAAGCTTAGAAAGGCTTCGAAGAATATACAACCTGGTATAGCAAAAGTCAGTCTAACAATAATCGGCCCTATAACATTTGGTATCAGATGCTTTCCTATAAGTCTTGAAGGGCTCGCACCCAGTGTTTTCGCTGCTAAAACAAATTCCTGCTCCTTGATCTGCAGTATCTGCCCTCTGACTATTCGAGCCATAGGCAGCCAGTGCAAGGCGGAAATCGCTAAAATAACTGTCAGTAACCCCGGCCCCATAACCATTATAAGAAGTATCATTATGACAACTTCCGGTATACTCCACAGTATGTCAACTATACGCATCATCATGTTATCCACCTGTCCGCCTTTGAAACCGGAAATCCCACCATATATCGTACCTAAAACCAATTCAATAAGAGCACCGACCAATCCTATAAGGAGTGAAATCCTTGCTCCTATCCAGACTCTTACAAACAAGTCACGGCCTAATTCATCTGTTCCAAACAAATGCCCTTGTACCCCAGGCTTTCCATTTGTAAGCATAAGATTCTGCTCAGAAAATGAGTAAGCTGAAACCATAGGCTGGAAAATCGCCATTAATATAATTAAAGTGAGTATTATAATTGCGGCTATAGCGGAAGGATTCTTCTTAAGTCTTCTCCATGCATCCTGAAAATATGTCAAGCTTGGTCTTACTATAGCCTGTGCAGTACTTAAGTCCTTGCCTACAACCGTAAATTGTTCTCTTTGCAATTCCATTTCAAATTCCCCTCCTTTACTATTTACTTGAGCCATCAAGTCTGATTCTTGGGTCTATAAGTCCGTATAAAATATCAATTAGAAGATTTATAAATACCATTAATGTGCCCACAAAGGCTGTTATGCCTGTTATTAAGGAGTAATCCTGAGTATTTATGCTCTGTACATAGAACTTACCAATACCAGGTATTGCGAATATTGTCTCTACAACAAATGAACCTGCTAAAATAGCGGCAACAAATGGACCAAGTACTGTGATAACAGGAAGAATTGCGTTCCTGATTTCATGGCTCCAAATAATTTTCAGCTGTGAAAGCCCCTTTGCCTTTGCGGTCTTAATATAATCCTGTCCAATTACGTCAAGCATCTGAGATCTCATAAATCTTGCAATCTGTGCAATCATACCTAACGAAAGCGCAAATGTCGGCATTAATGTGTGCGCAAAGGACTTATATTGTGCAACGGGCAAGATCTTTAACTTAACCCCCAAGTAGTATTGTAGAACAGCAGCTACAACGAAGGCCGGTATAGAAACACCTACAACGGCAACCAATATTGAGAACCGATCCCACCCTTTATTGTGGTTAAGTGCCGCAACAATGCCTAGCAATATTCCTACTGTAAAGCCAAATATTATTGCTCTAGCACCAAGGTCTGCTGTATATGGTAAACCTTCCTTTATGATAGTGTTAACTGTCCTGTCCTTCCTTTGGAAGGACGTACCCAAATCACCCTGTACGAAATTCTTCATATAAATTCCATACTGTATAACCAATGGTTTGTCGAGTCCATAACGTGCTCTGAGCTGCTCTTTTAGCTCTGGTATAACCCTTTTCTCATTCATGAAGGGGTCTCCAGGAATTGCCTGCATCATAAACCAGGTAAGGCTTACTACTACCCATATTGTTACTAGAGCAGCAGCAATACGTTTCAAAATATATTTGAACATCTCTTCCAAACACCACCTTTACATTTTTTCAAGTAAGAAGGTATATGCTAAGCATATACCTTCTTGAAATCAATCTGTTATTATTTTATTTTGCCTTTCCTTCTATCCATGCATATATGAACTGGATGTCAGGTGAGAAGCCGTCTCTCTCAAAGCCTTTTACATATTCTCTTACAGCGTAGTTTCTGTATCTCCAGTAGATTGGACCTACTGGCATATCTTCCATAAGTATGTCTTCCGCCTGTCTCATCAGAGCAAACTTCTTTGCCTTGTCTGGCTCAGCTTTTGCGTCTTTGATAAGCTTATCATACACTGGATTGCTGTATGCTGGGTCATTGTTTCCACCGCCTGTTACATACAGGTCAAGGTCTGTCATTGGGTCTGGATAGTCCGGGCCCCAACCAGCAAGGGATATTTCGTAGTCATGCTTCTGCTGTCTGTCTATTCTTACAGCTGATGGAACTGCTTCTATCACTATTTCTACACCAAGGTTCTTCTTCCACATTTCCTGGAAGGCTTGTGCATATGTCTGTGCAGTTGCTTGATCATTGCACATAAACTTCAGCTTTGGAATTGCTGTAATTCCAAGTTCTTTCATACCTTGTGCAAGGAGAACCTTTGCACCATCAACGTCGTTATCCTTGAAGTATCCTGGCTTAGCTGCTCTCCATGGAGTCTTGCCATCAGCATCAGGAATAAGGTCAGGTTGTACGTATGCAGTTGCTGGTACCCATGGCTGTCTTGCAACGTTGTCTATAAAGCTCTGTCTGTCAATAGCAAATGTTAAAGCTTTTCTTATGTTCTTATTCTTAAGTACCGGATGTGTTGTGTTGAAGTCAAAGAACCATACTGAACCGTCAGCATACTTTTTAACTTCACCCTTTGTAAGTGCTGCCTTTTGGTCAGCATCAAGAGATATTGTATGATCAAGTTCACCTGATTCATACATGTTGAACATTGTTGAATCTTCAGTTATCATAAGGCCAGTAACCTTATCAAGCTTTATAGCAGCTACATCCCAGTATTCTGGATTCTTTACGTATACCATTTCTGCTTCATGCTGCCATGATTCAATTTTGAATGGTCCGTTTGTGAGGAAGAATTCTGCCTCTGTATTGAACTTAGCGCCAACCTTCTCAGCAAATGCCTGCTGTACAGGAGCATATGTCGGGAAAGATACGAGATAATCAAAATAAGTTACAGGCTGTTTAAGTGTGTACTCGATTGTCTTTTCGTCGATAACCTTTATACCAACCTGATCAGCTGTTCCTTTGCCTGAGCTATACTCTTCTGCACCAACGATATCATACAAGAAGTATGTGTAGTCTCTTGGAGTCTTTGGATCCAAAGCTCTCATTGCGCCGTATTTGAAATCAGCTGCAACAACTGGAGTTCCATCAGACCACTTCGCATCTCTCAAATGGAAAGTCCATACTGTTCCGTCTGCGTTCTGTTCAAACTTTTCAGCGATACCAGGCTTAACCTTACCCTGGCCAGCGCTCCTTGTCAAACCTTCCATAACCCAGTTGTATATCTGGATTTCACCAGTTGATGACATTCCCTGCCAGTCCAATGTGCTGTTTTCCTGGAATATGTCGATTGTGAGTTCCTGTGGTTCCTTTGGCTGCTCAGTTGCTGTAGTTGGAGCAGGAGTCGCAGGAGCTTTCGGTCCGCAAGCTGATAATGCTACGCTCAAAATCATCAGCATTGCAAGTACGAGTATTAAAGACTTTTTCATTAATTCATCCCCCTTATTTTTGGTTTAGGCGTTTATGTAAATTTTTCGCCTCTCAAAATTTAGTACCTAATAAGTTTACAGGTATAAAGGAAGTCAGCAATGTAAACATTTTATATGCATAACATGTTAACTCTGTGCCATATCCTACAACGATATGGCACTATTCCTGTAGCACCTTATCAAGTATAGTATAATATTACATTAACTGTAGAATTTTTTCAAGAAAATTAATATATGAAAAACTCTCAATAATATTCAAATTTCAAAGACCAGAACTGGCGCAATGCCTGCCGCTTTTCAACCCAACTGAGTTAAAAAAATAGCAAGCGTTCAAATTCTATAATAATCAAATATAGTAATGAACCCAAGCCAACCAATTTGCTGTTTATGCCACGGCTGTCCCAGATTCAGATTGCTGTTTTAATTATGCATTGAATTTGATGAACCGATTAAGACTTGCTAATTTATATGCATTCGACATGTAGCTAAATTAAATATACCAAAGGTTTGTGAATTTTCTGTGAACTTTTGTTGTTTTTTCTATGAACTTACAATGAATAAATATTTTGAAAACAGCAGGAAAATAAATAATCCTCATGAACTTGAAGAATTCATGAGGATTATTGCTGATTTATATACTATCAATTATATCCTTAATTATTTTACTTATAATCTGCGGGTTTCCCTTGCCTTTAGAGGCTTTCATGGTTTGTCCGACCAGGAAGCCCATTGCCCTGTCCTTACCCTCTTTATAGTCCTTCACAGATTTAGGATTCTCTTCTATTATCTGTCTGACAATTCCAAAAATTGCATCCTTATCGTTAATCTGCTCCAGTCCCATCTCTTTCACAAGCACCTTCGGCTCTTTCCCGCTCTCAAACATAGCCTCGAAGACTTGCTTTGCTGCTGTGCCGCTTATTGTCGAATCCTCTACCAGCTTTAACAGTTCAGCAAGATAAGCCGGAGGGAATTTTACATGCTCTATATCCAGTTTCTTGTCATTCAATAATCTCAATAGTTCTCCCATAACCCAATTACTGACCGGCTTTGGATTGTTGTATTCCGCAAGGCACTCCTCATAAAATTCTGCAAGGGCCTTTGATGCGGTTATTACCATAGCATCATAAGCCGGAAGTCCGTATTCTTTAATGAACCTCTTTTCCTTTTCATGAGGCAGTTCCGGTATGGTTGCCCTTATCTTTTCTATCAAGTCCATATCAACAACTAAAGGGGTCAAATCCGGCTCAGGAAAATATCTGTAATCATGAGCAAGCTCTTTGTTTCTCATGGATATGGATATATTTTTATCATCATCCCATCTTCTGGTCTCCTGCATAACCCTCTCGCCTTTATCCAGCAATCCCGCTTGCCTGTTCTGCTCATATTCAAGCGCCATCTGAAGGGCTTTAATCGAATTCATATTCTTTATCTCAGCTTTTATACCGAGCTTAGTTTCTCCAACAGGTCTCAGGGATATATTTGCGTCGCACCTTAAGGAGCCCTCCTGCATCTTGCAGTCAGATACTTCGAGATATTCCAGGATGCTTTTCAGCTTTTCCAAATAAAGCCTTCCTTCTTCAGGAGTTCTCACATCAGGCTCAGATACTATTTCTATCAATGGTACGCCTGCCCTGTTGTAATCTACAAGGGAATAATCTCCGCCATTCTCTGCGTGGACCAGCTTTCCTGCGTCTTCTTCAATATGTATCCTGTTTATTCGGATTTTCTTTGTTTCACCCTTCAGTTCGATTTCTATGTACCCATTGCTGCATAAGGGGAGATCATACTGAGATATCTGAAACGCCTTGGGCAGGTCAGGATAGAAATAGTTCTTTCTGTCCATTTTACTGAACTCAGCTACCCGGCAGTTGGTTGCGAGTCCAACCTTTATAGCGAATTCCACCACTTTCCCATTCAGAACCGGAAGCGCTCCTGGCAAACCCAGGCAAACCGGACAGCAGTGCGTGTTAGCGTCACCACCGAATTCATTCTTACAGCCGCAGAATATTTTTGTATTTGTCAAAAGCTCGGCATGAACTTCAAGCCCTATTACAGTCTCATATCTCATCTTCGCACCTCATTCAATATAGCCGGCTTGTTTTCATTAAAGCGGGTGTTCTTCTCATAGGTATAGGCAACTTGAAGAATGCTCTTCTCATCAAGCGGTTTTCCTATTATCTGCATACCCACCGGCAACCCGTCTAACCTGCCGCAGGATATGGATATGGCGGTATTCCCGGCTATATTTACAGGGACTGTACAAATATCTGACATATACATGGAAAGGGGATCACTGGTTTTTTCCCCTAGCTTAAAAGCAGTATTAGGAGCAGTGGGCGAGATTATTACATCATATCTTTCAAAAGCCTTGTCAAAATCCTGCTTGATAAGCGTCCTCACCTGCAGTGCTTTCATATAATATTCATCATAGTAGCCTGAGCTTAAAGCAAACGTTCCAAGCATTATCCTTCTCTTCACCTCTGCACCGAAGCCCTTGCTCCTTGTCTTTACATATAGGTCTGCCAAAGCATCAAATTCCTCTGCCCTGGAACCATATCTAACCCCATCATACCTGCCCAGATTGGAGCTTGCCTCTGCAGATGCAGCAATATAGTAAACCGGCAGTGCATAGCGGGAATAAGGAAGTGACATTTCCTCCACATTCGCACCAAGACCTTCCAGGACCTTTACCTGGTCAAGCACAATTTTCTTTATACCAATATCTATTCCATCTCCGAAATACTCTTTGGGAATCCCTATCTTAAAGCCTTTCACATCATTTACAAGGGCACTCTTATAATCATACTTCGGCACATCCAGCGAGGTGGAATCCTTTGGATCATAGCCTGCTATGCAGTTCATCACCAGGGCACAGTCTTCAACATCCCGGGTTATAGGCCCAATCTGATCGAAAGAAGATGCAAATGCCACCAGCCCATATCTGGATACCAAGCCATAGGTGGGCTTCATTCCCACAACACCGCATAATGCAGCTGGCTGTCTTATGGAGCCTCCAGTATCCGAACCCAGCGAAAAATAAGCTTCTCCTGCAGCTACAGCAGCCGCGGAGCCGCCGCTGGAGCCTCCCGGTACTCTTTCTATATCCCATGGGTTTTTTGTAACCTTAACAGAAGAATTCTCTGTTGATGAACCCATCGCAAATTCATCCATGTTGGCCTTCCCCACCATTATGCTGCCGACCTTTAAAAGTCTGCTGTATACCTCAGCATTGTATGGCGGTTCAAAGCCCTTCAATATTTTAGATGCGCAGGTAGTTTCCACACCTTCGGTGCATATGTTGTCCTTTAATGCCATTGGAATCCCTGCAAGATCCGGGAGCGTCTCCCCCCCGCTTATGACTTTATCTATTATTTCAGCATCTTTATATGCTTTCTCTCTTGTCAGGGTAATATATGAACTGACCTTAGCCTCTACTCCATCTATTCTGCTGTATGTATTATCCAGCACCTCTTTGGCGCTTACTTCTTTTCTTCTCAGCATATCCCTTATTTCATGAGCAGTAAGTTCATAAAGCTTCAAATGTCACACTTCCTTTGTAATTTTGCCTCGTGCTGCGTGCCTCGTGCCACGTGCATTCAGAAAGTCCTTCGAAGATTCTCTCCAGTATACGCGCAACTCGAAACGCGTAACGCGAAACCAAAATTCATTGCCTACTCTATTATTCTCGGTACTTTAAAGCAGCCGTCCTGGGTTGTTGGCGCATTCATCAGCACATCATCCCTATCTATTGACTGCCTTACTTCATCTTCCCTCAATACATTAATAACAGGCATTACATGGTATGTGGGCTTAACACCCTCAGTATCAAGCTCATTCAACTGGTTTATGTATTCCAATATCACGTTCAGCTGCTCTGTATACTTCTCCTTCTCATCCTCTGAGAATTCAAGTCTGGACAAAGCAGCAACATATTCAACGTCCTTTTTGGTTATCATAAACTTTCACCATCCTAACTAAAAACCCATAGGTTTTTAACGGGCGAACACTGTTCGCCCCTACGTCCCCATTATCTACGTACCTCGAACCAATTACTCTTTCGCCCAGTCCATAAACGTTTCCTCATCAATAACAGCCACGCCAAGTTCATTAGCCTTTACAAGCTTGGAGCCTGAGTCCTCTCCGGCCAGTACATAATCCGTTTTCTTACTGACGCTTCCGGACACTTTCCCTCCGAAGCTCTCAATTATTTCCTTTGCTTGATCCCGTGTGAAGCTTTGAAGCGCCCCGGTGAGCACAAAAGTTTTTCTGTTGAAATGCTCGTTTTCCTTTATTTCCTTTTTCGAACCTCTTGTATTCACGCCACACTCTTGAAGCTTTTTTATAAGTCCAAGGTTTTGCTCCTGTCTGAAAAAGGTTATAATGCTTTCTGCCATTTTCTCGCCTATTTCCTGTATTCTGATCAGCTTATCAAAATCTGCGGTAAACATGGCATCTATGTCGTCAAATTCATTAGACAATACTTGTGATGCCCTTTGTCCTATCATCCTTATTCCAAGAGCGAAAATAAGCCTGTTCAGAGTATTAACCTTGGAAGCCTCAATAGCATCCAGCATGTTCTGCACTGACTTTTCGCCCATTCTTTCAAGTTCCACCAGCTCATCCTTATGATTCTTCAAAAGGTATATGTCAGCCGCATTCTTTATGAAGCCCTTATCCATAAGAAGTGTCATAATCTGAGACCCAAGCCCGTCTATGTTCATTGCATCCCTGGATACAAAGTGGAACAATGACCTTTTAAGCTGTGCAGGACACGATATATTAGTGCACTTCGTTACAGCCTCCCCTTGCTCCCTTATGGTGTCCGACTGGCAGACAGGGCATTTTCCGGGCATTTCAAAAGGCAGCTCCGCTCCCGTCCTGTCTTCCTTAACGACTTCAACGACCTCAGGAATTACATCCCCGGCCTTCTTTATGATTACGGTATCGCCAATTCTTATATCCTTTTCCCTTATATAGTCCTCATTATGCAGCGTTGCTCTGCCTATCACAGATCCCGCAAGCCTCACAGGCTCCAGCTCCGCAGTTGGTGTCAGCGCTCCTGTTCTTCCAACCTGCACTATTATATCCTTAACTTTGGTCTTCTTGGTTTCAGGCGGGAACTTGTACGCTGCCGCCCACCTGGGAGTTTTTGTGGTATAGCCTAAGCTTTCTCTCTGCTCCAGGCTGTTTACCTTTATGACTAAACCGTCAATTTCAAAGGGCAGTTCGCCCCTCTTGTCAGCCCAATAGCTGCACTTTTCAATTATTTCCTCGCTGCTCCTTAGCACGCTTATGAAGGGGCTGACCTTGAAGCCTAATTTTTTGAGGTATTCCAAGGTTTCCACATGAGTATCGAAATTCTTGTCTTCTATGCTTTCAAGGTTGAATACAAATATATCCAAGGGTCTAGTGGCAGTTACCTTGGTATCCAACTGCCTTAAAGAACCTGCCGATGCATTCCTTGGATTCGCAAACAGCTGCTCCTCCTGCTCCTCACGCCTTGCATTAAGCTCTTCAAAGGCTTTTTTTGCCATGAAGACCTCTCCCCTGACTTCTAATTCTAATTCTTCACCCAGTACAAGGGGTATGGACTTCACTGTTCTGAGGTTTGCAGTTATATCTTCGCCTTTGACGCCATCGCCTCTGGTAGCCCCTTGTACAAAACGACCCTCTTCATAGTTCAGCACAACAGTAAGCCCATCTATCTTCAGCTCAACTACATATTCAACGTCGTCACCGACGGTTTTTCTCACCCTCGAGTCAAAATCTCTTATATCGTTTTCATCAAATACATTTCCAAGACTCAGCTTTGGAGTTTTGTGCACCACTTCTCCGAAGCCCTGCAGCACTTCCCCCCCAACCCTCTGTGTAGGAGAGTCGGCACGCTTCAATGCCGGGAATGTGCTCTCCAATTCAATAAGCTCTTTCATGAGCATATCAAAATCATAGTCACTGATTTCCGGCTTATCCAGCATATAATAATTGTAGCTATGTTTATTTATTAGCTTTATTAGCTCATCCACTTTTTTTTCAAGCTTATCTATACCCAATTTGATTCCTCCCTTCTTATACCTTAACCAGTAGGTCCTTTGGAATCTCTTTTACAAATTGCGAAACTGTATTATAAGTAGTATTTCCAAATAATGTGCGTTCAAATGCAGCCGTCAGATAAAGTCTTTCCTCCGCTCGGGTTATCCCTACATACATAAGGCGCCTTTCCTCTTCCATCTGCCTCTCTTCAAAATACGACCGCTGGCTTGGGAATACACCCTCTTCCATTCCGGAAATGAACACAAAGGGATACTCAAGACCTTTTGCGCTGTGAAGAGTCATCATTATCAAAGCGGATTTTCCATCATCTACTGTATCTATGTCAGACATCAAGGCCATTTGCTCCAGAAAGTCAGGCAATGCTGCGCTTTCATTCTTTGCCTCAAATTCAAGTGTGGCAGACAAAAGCTCCTTAACATTCTCAACTCTGGTCTGGGACTGTTCGTCCTCACCCTTTTCAAGCTCCTCAATATAGCCTATGCGGTCCAGCACTTCCTTCAGAATCTTGGATACCCTCTCAGTCTCTGCTATGCCCATAAGGTCGCTCATCAGCTTGACAAATTCCTTGATTCCCTTCTTAGCCTTTGTGCTGACTCCCGCAATATTATCAACCTCCAAAAGGGCACCGAACAATGAGTCTCCGGTTATTCTGGCATATTGGACTATGGCGTCCAAGGTTGTAGCTCCTATGCCCCTCTTTGGTATATTTATTATTCTTTTCAGACTTAAGTCTTCATCAGGATTCTGTATTACCCTCAGATATCCGATTATATCCTTTACTTCCTTCCTGTCATAGAACTTGAATCCGCCGACAATCCTATAGGGCATTCCATTGGACATGCAGGCTTCCTCAAGTACACGGGACTGGGCATTGGTGCGGTACAATATCGCGAAATCCCCCATCTCCCTATTCTCCTGGGCTATCATCCTTTCAACCTCTGACATGATGAAGTTTGCCTCTCCCCATTCATCCATAGCACTGTGAAAAATTATAGAGCGCCCTTCACCGTTTTCGGTCCACAGCCTCTTGTTCTTCCTTGCATTGTTATTTTTAATGACTGAGTTTGCTGCATCCAATATGACCTGTGTAGAGCGGTAGTTCTGCTCCAGCTTAACAACTTTGGCTCCCGGGAAGTCCTTTTCGAAGTTTAGTATGTTCCCAATATCCGCTCCGCGCCATGAATAGATAGACTGGTCATCATCCCCCACTACGCAAAGATTCTTATGCTGCTTTGCCAGAAGCCTTATAAGGGTGTATTGGCAATAGTTTGTATCCTGATATTCATCTACCATTATATATTTGAACTTGTTCTGATAATACTGCAATATATCAGGGTTCAGCTCAAAAAGCTCCACAGTCTTGTACAATATGTCGTCAAAATCCAGAGCATTGTTCTTCTGCAGCTTCTTCTGATACAGCTTATATATATCCGCTATCTTCCGCTTCCTCATATCATGCATGTTCCTGTCAAAGAACTTATCAGGAGTCATTAACTTATCCTTCGCACCGGAAATCTCAGCAGAAACCGCCCTGAAAGGAAAGTTCTTCTCATTAAGGTTAAGCTCCTTCAAGCACTCCTTCACTAGAGCTTCCTGATCCTTTGAATCATATATGACAAAATTCTTCTTATAATCCTTAAGACTTTCTACATTCTTTCTCAATATCCTCACACAGGTAGAGTGGAATGTAGAAATCCACATATTATCAGTCCCGCCTATAAGTGTCTGCACCCTTTCCTTCATTTCCTTCGCAGCCTTGTTGGTGAAGGTTATTGCGAGTATACTTGAGGGATATATGCTTTTCTCCTCTATCAAATAAGCGATTCTAAAGGTAAGCACTCTTGTCTTCCCACTGCCGGCTCCTGCGAGTATCAATAGCGGACCTTCAGTATGCAGCACCGCTTCCCTTTGCTCTTTGTTCAACTTATCAATATAATCCATTGGTACCTCCAGTATTTTTGCCTCGTGCTCCGTGCCACGTGCCCCGTGCTTCAGGCTTAGAGTCAGGGCTTATGTTTAACTCTTACTATAAATACTATTATAAAGCATCATTCCCATAATTAGAATAAAAAAAATATTGAACGCACAAAGTATTCCTTTTAAGTATAGTGCGAATTCGATAACAATCAAGGAAATCTTTTGCGAAGTTTGAATGAAAAGTAAACTGTTTTTTCGCAAAAGATTTAGTATTTGAAAACTCATCAAATTTTTGAATTATAGATATATAGTTTCTTTGAAATATGTTTGAATACAAATCTGAAAACAGCAAAAAATAAAGATGAGGTGAGATGCGATGTCGCCAAGAATTGATGAAGAGATAAACGTTTTGACTCCTGCTGCAGAAGAGCCTATTACAGACTTTGAAATTGTAATGGCAAAAATTGATCATGATGCTCATAAGAGGTTTAAGGGAGTGGAAAATGCGGCTTTAAAAAATAAAGATGTGAAAAAGCAGGGTCCGGACGAGGTGGAACCATGAGGATAATTGATGATACCTATAATGGGAAAAAATATCCCATTATAGAGAGAGAATACAATGCTTATTATTTCCCGGACAATTTTAACCCCGACAATGAAGAAGACCAGTCGGAAGGGCTTGTTGACTCTTATTTGAACCATCATATGATTAAAGTCTATAACAGGGCTGATCCAAAATGAAAAAGGGCGAACAATGTTCGCCCCTACAGTTTATCAGCTTCTCCGTTGATTCCTATTCTGATTTTGTTAAGTGGAATGTTCTTACCTGACATTTGAAGTGCCGCTTCTGCTGCTCTTACAATGCCGCCGCAGCATGGAACCTCCATGAATGCCACAGTTACGCTGTTTATGTTGTTATTCTTTAATATTCCTGTAAGCTTCTCGGTGTAATATCCTATATCATCAAGCTTAGGACAACCTACTACAACCTTTTTGCCCTTTAATAAGTCCAAATGGTAGTTGGGATATGCAAAGGGCACACAGTCAGCTGTAATCAGGAGATCGGAATTTTCAAAGTATGGAGCTCTCTCAGGCACAAGCATAAGCTGTACAGGCCACTGAGTCAGCTGCGGCTTGATTCTTACTTCTATATCATCTGAGGATACAGCTGCTGTCTTTGCAGCATTATTCTGCCTGTTGATTTCCATAGCTCTGCTTCCTGGGCATCCGCCACCACCATGCTGATGATGTCCGTGACCTTCATTCTGATGACATGAGTGACTTTCCTCTTTGTGAAGATGTACATGTACGGCAGCTTCATCAAATTCCTCCGCGTCTCTTTTAGTTATTGTAATTGCACCTTGAGGACATTCTCCCAGACATGCTCCGAGACCATCACAAAGATTTTCTGCTAAAAGCTTTGCCTTTCCGTCGATTATCTTTATAGCACCTTCAGCACAGTTAGGCACGCAAAGTCCACAACCGTTGCATTTATCTTCATTAATGTTAACAATTTTTCTTAATGCCATTTTATTTCCCTCCATATTTAGTTCATCTTTTAAGTTTATTATACTAGTATTAGTTCCTATTGAATGTGATTTATATCACTGATGAGGGTTAATTTAATCACAGCAAGTAAGATTCTTCACTGCACTCAGAATGACAAATAATGCAACTATGCAAAAAAATAAAGTCCCTTTCGAAACTTTACTTCTTACCTATATCACTTCTATAGTGGGCTTTTTCAAATTGTATGCCTCTGACTGCTTTGTACGCTTTTTCTCTTGCCAGCTCATAGCTTTTTTCCAGCGCACTTACAACAAGCACACGACCGCCTGCAGTGAGAGTCTTTTCGGAAGCTTTTTTTGTTCCTGCATGAAATACTGTAACACCGCTATTTTCAGCAGCTTTATCAAGCCCTCTTATTTCAAAGCCTTTTTCGTAATGCTCTGGATATCCTCCCGAGGCCATTACTACACAGACAGCCTGTTCCTCTTCCCATTCAATCTCTTGTGTTTCAAGTCTTTCATCAATTACTGAATTCATTATCTCAACCAGGTCAGTCTTGAGCCTAAGCAGTACAACCTCTGTCTCAGGATCCCCGAACCGTGCGTTATATTCCAGCAGCTTGGGGCCGTCCTTCGTAAGCATCAGCCCAAAGTATAAAACCCCTTTGTAATAAATGCCCTCCGCTCTGAGTGCATCTACAGTCCTCTTAATAATATCCCTCGCCGTAACTTCAGCTGTCTTATCATCATAGTAAAATGCGGGGGATACCGCACCCATTCCACCTGTATTAAGCCCTGCATCATTGTCCAAAGCCCTTTTGTAATCCTGTGCACTAACCATGGGTACTGCGATTTTGCTATCAACAAAAGCCAATATTGAAGCTTCCCTGCCGGAAAGAAACTCTTCAACAACAATCCTGCAGCCTGCCTCACCAAACTTTTTAACCGTAAGCATATCATCGATAGCGGCAAAGGCTTCCTCCCTGCTCTGGGCTATTATTACACCCTTTCCTGCCGCAAGTCCGTCTGCTTTAATAACCACTGGATAGCCAAAGCCGTCTATCTCCTGCTTGGCCTTTTCAGGGTCATAGAATATCTTATATGCAGCAGTGGGTATTTTGTTTCTTATCATGAAATCCTTTGAAAATGCCTTGCTGCTCTCAAGCATTGCGCCCTTCATGCACGGCCCGAATATCCTGAGTCCATTTCTTTCAAAGCTATCAACTATGCCAAGACTCAAAGGTGCTTCCGGTCCTACTATAGTAAGGTCAATTCTGTTGTCTCCGGCAAAGCTCAAAAGCCCGTCCAAGTCATCAGCCTCTATGTTCACACATTCAGCAAGCTTGCCAATCCCGCCATTTCCGGGCGCGCAGTATATTTTATCAACCAGCCTGCTTTGAGCGACCTTCCAAATAATAGCATGCTCTCTTCCGCCGCTTCCGATTACCAGTACTTTCATAGAACCACCGCCTTTAGTGTTTGAAGTGTCTCATTCCTGTAAAAATCATTGAAATGTTATTCTTATTGCATTCATCTATGGACTCTTGGTCTCTAACCGACCCTCCAGGCTGAATAATTGCCGATATTCCTGCATTTGCAGCTGCTGTGACAACATCTCCAAAAGGAAAGAATGCATCAGAAGCTATAACGGCACCCTTAGCCTTTTCTCCAGACCGCTCAAGGCTCATATTGGCTGACCAGATCCTGTTTGTCTGGCCAGGCCCTATCCCAAGGGTCCTTCCATCTTTAGCCACTACAATTGCATTAGACTTAACATGCTTCACAACCTTCCATGCAAAAAGCATGTCCTGCATTTCTTTCTCAGTAGGCTTCTTATCCGTGACATTCTTTATATCAGCCATGTCAAAATCCTGCCAGTCTGCATCCTGAATAAGCAGTCCACCGCTAACCTTCTTAACGTCAATATCCGTTACTGATTTGCGGCATATATCTTCAAGCTGCATTATTCGTATATTCTTCTTGCTCATCAGAATATTCAGAGCCTTCTCTGAATAAGCTGGAGCTATCACTATCTCCACAAATATCTTGCTTATCTCCGACGCAGTAATCGCACCCACTTCCCTGTTCAAGGCTATTATACCACCGAATATGGAAATCGGATCTCCCTCATAAGCTTTGGTATAAGCCTCATACAAGCTGTTTCCGACTCCTACACCGCAGGGATTGGCATGCTTCACTGCAACTGCTGCAGGCTCTTCAAATTCCTTCAAGGTCTCCAATGCTGCATTTGCATCACTTATATTATTAAAGGAGAGCTCCTTGCCATGAAGCTGTACTGCTGTGGCAATGCTCCCGCTTACTGCTTTCATTTCCTTATAATATGCCGCAGCCTGGTGTGGGTTTTCTCCGTATCTCAGCTCCTGCACCTTTTCAAAGGTCATGGTCACAGTTTCCGGATACTTGGGCAATCCGGCCTTCTCCCACAGATAATTGCCAATCAGCGTATCATAGCTTGCCGTATGTGAAAAAACCTTGGCAGCAAGCTCAAATCTTGTTGCTTCAGTTGTATTTCCCCCGTTATTAATTTCTTCAAGCACCTTCTGATAATCAGAAGGATTCACAACCACAGTTACATATTTGTAGTTCTTGGCTGCTGCCCGAAGCATTGATGGACCTCCGATATCAATGTTCTCTATAGCTTCAGAAAGCTCTGCCTCTTCTTTCTCTATAGTCTTTCTGAAGGGATATAGATTGACAACCACTAAGTCTATAATTTCAATACCAAGCTCGCGGAGCTTGCTCATATGTACCTCATTGTCTCTTACTGCAAGAAGCCCGCCATGGATATTGGGGTGCAATGTCTTTACCCGTCCATCAAGGCACTCTGGGTAACCTGTGATTTCAGATATTCCAATAACCTTTATACCCGCTTCTTCGAGGGCTTTTGCAGTACCCCCGGTTGAAATTATTTCAACTCCGAGCTTCACAAGCCCCTTGGCAAAATCGATTATTCCGGTTTTGTCCGAAACACTTATAATCGCTCTCTTTATCATATCAGTCTCACACCTCTTCACTTACTACTTTGACTTTTCGTCCCTCTATGCGGAGTCTTCCTTCACAGAATAACCTCACCGCTTCGGTCAGTATCCTGTGCTCCACCTCCAGCACTCTTGCATCTAATGTCTCTGCTGTATCCTCTGCAAATACAGGCACTGACTCCTGAAGTATAATTGGACCGCTGTCCGTACCTTCATCTACAAAATGAACGGTTGCTCCAGAAACTTTTACGCCATACTCCACAGCCGCTTTATGAACCTTTTCCCCATAGAAGCCTTTGCCGCAAAAAGCTGGTATCAATGAGGGATGTATGTTTATGATCCGCCCCTCATAAGCTCTTACAAGTTCCCTGTCCAGTATTGTAAGGTAGCCTGCAAGGATAACCAGCTCAGTATTCATATTCTGAAGCTCATCCATGAGCCTTTCAGCACAATTCTTTCTATCAATGTAAACAGCTTTAATGCCGAATTTCTTCGCCCTTTCCAAGGCATAAGCATTTTCCCGGTCTGAAATAACAACTGCTATTTCTCCGTTAATATTGCCGGCTGATACAGCATCTATGATTGTTTGCAGGTTGGTTCCGCCCCCTGATACAAGGACTGCTATCCTTACCTTCTGCAAAATTCTATTCCCCCTTCGCCTTTAGCGACGCTCCCGATGATGCAGGCTTTTTCCCCCAGTTTATTCAGGGTCTCCAGAATATCCTCCACAGAGACCTTTCCTACTGCCAGTACAAGTCCTATACCCATATTGAAGGTATTGAACATTTCTTTCTCCTCGATATTACCGAGCTTCTGCATTAGCTTGAACACAGGAGGTATATCCCAGCTCCCATGCTCAATGACAGCTTTAAGACCGGCGGGTATGGTACGTGGAATGTTCTCTATGAAGCCACCTCCGGTAATATGAGCTATTCCGTTTATTTTATGCTTTGCTATCAATGCCTGCACAGTCTTGACATATATCTTTGTGGGCTTTAGCAGTTCTTCACCTAATGTACACTCCAGCTCATCGAACCTGGTGCTGATATCAAAATTGTTTATTCCAAAGAAGAGCTTTCTCACAAGGGAAAAGCCATTGCTGTGTATACCGCTGGAAGCAATGCCGATCAATATGTCCTCTGCCTTCACCCCTGAGCCGTTTATTACATTGTCCTTATCCACTATTCCTACTGCAAAACCGGCAAGATCATATTCCCCATCCTTATAAAAACCCGGCATCTCTGCGGTTTCTCCTCCAATTAGAGCACAGCCCGCTTCAACACAGCCGTCACATACACCCTTGACTATGTCAGCTGCCACTTTGGGTTCCAGCTTGCCAGTCCCTATATAATCCAGAAAAAACTGAGGCTTCGCTCCATGGCAAGCCACATCGTTGACACACATTGCTACACAGTCAATACCTATAGTGTCATGCTTTCCAGTCCCTATATAATCCAGAAAAAACTGAGGCTTCGCTCCATGGCAAGCCACATCGTTGACACACATTGCTACACAGTCAATACCTATAGTGTCATGCTTTCCAGTCATAAAAGCAATCTGAAGCTTGGTCCCTACGCCATCTGTCCCCGAAACCAGTATAGGGTTCTTATAGTTATCTTTGGCTATCTCAAAGAAACCTCCGAAGCTGCCCAGTTCCCCAAGCACTCCGGGTATCATTGTTCGTTTCGTGTGCTCCTTCATTAGTTTCACTGTTTCATAGCCTGCCTCAACATCTACTCCCGATGCTTTGTATGTCAATTTTTCGCCCATTGGTTTTCACACCTCTACTTCAAAATTTCTTTATATTCCTCCGCAAGAATTCTTGCAATGCTCAGCAGGTACCTCCATAGGATATTTACCGCAGAAGCATGCTGTACAGAAACCTTCTCCAGTACTGCCCAGCGATTGGAGGAGACCTTCATAGCTTAGATAACCCAAGCTGTCAGCTCCGATTTTATTCTTAATGGCCTCTATTATACTTGTAGCTCCTACCAGTTGCTTTCTATCTGGTGTATCTATGCCAAAATAACAGGAGTGTGTGATTACAGGGGAGCTTACCCTTACATGGACTTCCTTCGCTCCTGCTGCCTTGAGCGCCTGCACTATCTTCTTGCTGGTCGTGCCTCTTACTATGCTGTCATCAACCATTATAACACGCTTTCCTTCAATATTTGCCTTCAAGGGATTCAGCTTCATCGATACTCCGATTTCCCTAGTCACCTGTGATGGCTGTATAAAGGTCCTGCCAATATATCTATTCTTTATCAAGCCAACTGCATATGGGATTCCTGACTGCTGTGAGTAGCCTATTGCTGCGGGGGTACCTGAGTCAGGCACGCAGATAACTACATCTGCTTCTGCTGGCTGCTCCTTCGCAAGAATTCTCCCAGCTGCTTCTCTGGCCTGATATACGCTGATACCGTCCATAACGCTGTCAGGTCTTGCAAAGTAAATATACTCAAAGGCGCAGGTAGCTTGCTTTTCAACCGTTCCACACTGTATGCTCCTTATACCGTTCTCTTCTATAATAACGATTTCTCCAGGTTTAACATCCCTTATGAAGCTTGCTCCAATAGTATCAAGAGCACAGGTTTCGGAAGCCAGCACATAACCGTTCCCTGTCCTGCCTATGACCAAAGGTCTCAAACCATGCTTGTCTCTTACGCCGATAAGCTTGTCGTTGGTCATTATTACTAGTGCATAGGAGCCTTTTATAATTTCCATAGTATCCAGGATGGCATCCTCGATGCCGTCCTTGTAATTCCTGGCTATAAGGCTTGTAATAACCTCACTGTCTATGGTGGTGGTAAAAATCATGCCCTGGTCCTCCAGCTCCTCTCTTACAGAAGCTGCATTTACCAAGTTCCCATTGTGGGCTACCGCAATGTTTCCCTTTTTGAATTTGACCAAAAGAGGCTGTGCATTTGTAACGAAGCTTTCTCCAGTTGTGGAATACCTTACATGGCCTATACTTATATCACCCTTCAACAGGTTCAATATTTTGTCATCAAAAACCTCCGATACAAGACCCATTTCCTTGTAGCAGGTTATCATTCCGTCCCTGTTCACAGCTATCCCGGCGCTTTCCTGGCCTCTGTGCTGCAAAGCCATAAGTCCGTAATAGGTAAGGCTTTCAATCTCCATGTTTCCTTTGTCGTATATACCTATAATCCCGCACTCTTCCTTGAGTTTGTCCTCTTTCTCAAATATATCGTTATACATGTCTTATCTCCTATATAATTAGTCTTGTGTAGGTTCTCTGGAGCATGGTTTCGCGTTGCGAGTTTCGAGTTTCGAGCGATTTAAGCAATGTCTTTGAAGCCTGTACGGGCGATTCATGAATCGCCCCTACCCCCCGTAACCCCGTAACCTCGCACCTGTGTTTAACTCAGTCTCTTTACTACTTCCATGTAGCCCTCTTCGACCTTGCCCAAATCTCTTCTGAAACGGTCCTTGTCAAGCTTTTCATGTGTTGTTGCGTCCCACAGCCTGCAAGTATCCGGAGATATCTCGTCTGCAAGTATTATCTTTCCCTCAGGTGTCTTCCCGAATTCAAGCTTGAAATCCACAAGTATGATTCCTCTTGAAAGCATATATTCGATTAATATCTCATTTATCCTTAGCGCCTGTCTGGTAATCTCCGCAACCTCCTGCTCCGTCGCAATGCCCATTGCTTTTATATGATAATCGTTTATCATAGGGTCTCCAAGAGCATCGTCCTTATAACAGAATTCCAGCACTGTGGTATTAAGCTTCAGCCCTTCCTCAAGTCCCAACCTCTTTGAAAGAGAGCCGGCGGCATAATTTCTGACCAGCACTTCCAAAGGAACGATTTTAACCCTTTTCACAAGCACTTCCCTGTCATTCATCTTTTCAACCTGGTGAGTTTCAATACCCTTTTCTTCAAGGATATTGAAGAGCTTTGCAGATATCTCATTATTCATGACACCCTTATTTACTATTGTGCCTTTTTTAAGCCCGTTGAATGCTGTAGCATCATCCTTGTACTCAACTATATAGAATTTTTCATCGTCTGTCTTGAAAACCTTTTTTGCCTTACCCTCATAAATCATATCCAACTTTTTCATTAGAATACCTCCCTTTTTATCTTCTCATCCTTGCTTATTACATCCTGCTTCATTTTTTCTTTGTGCGCTTTAAGCTTCTCCCTTAAGAAGTCGTATTTAACTGATAAAATCTGTACTGCAAGGAGTCCTGCGTTCTCTGCACCATCCACTGCGACAGTCGCCACAGGAATTCCTGAGGGCATCTGAACAATAGAGAGCAGAGAATCCAGTCCATCCATAGTTGATGATTTAATAGGTATTCCTATAACCGGAAGTGTTGTGAATGCCGCTAATACTCCGGGGAGATGAGCTGCTTTGCCCGCCGCCGCAATTATAACTTCGAAACCATTGCCTTCTGCGTTTTTTGCATATTCTGCAGCTCTATCCGGTGTTCTGTGTGCTGACATTATACTTACCTCAAAATCAACTTCAAAAGCCTTAAGAACCTCCGCTGCCTTCCTTACTACCGGCAGATCCGAGTCACTGCCCATTATTACCGCAACCTTTGGCTTCCCAAAAGACATATGCATCTCTCCTCTCATTTTTTTATCAAATATCTAAAAGCTGAAGTATTCCACCCCAGCTGCAAATATCTTCTGATCCTTATCTCCGGGGATATTCTTTGCTATATTTTCTCCAGTTCTTTCCGAATGTCCCATCTTTCCGAAAATCCTTCCATCGGGGCTTGTTATTCCTTCAATAGCCTCTATCGAGCCATTTGGATTGAATATCCCGTCATAAGCAGGATTGTCTATGGGATCCACATATTGTGTAGCAATCTGGCCATTTTTTATAAGTTCCGCTGCAGCAGCCCTGCCTGCCACAAATCTGCCTTCGCCATGGGACACTGCTATTGTGTGTATGTCTCCCGCCTTTGACCTGCTGAACCAGGGAGAGAGTGTTGATACCACCTTAGTCCTCACCATGCAGGATACATGTCTTCCAATTTTATTGAAGGTAAGTGTCGGGGAACATTCATCCATATCCCTGATTTCGCCGTATGGCAATAGTCCAAGCTTTATTAGCGCCTGAAAACCGTTGCAAATCCCCAGGACCAATCCATCTCTTTCATTCAGAAGCTTCATTACCGCTTCCTTCACTTCAGGATTCCTAAATACTGTGGCTATGAATTTTCCTGAGCCGTCCGGTTCATCTCCGGCGCTGAAACCTCCAGGCAGTGCAATTATTTGAGTGTTGTTAATTGCTTTTACCATTTCTTTTATAGAAGCTTCGATGTCTGAAGGTTTAATATTCCTGAATACTAATTGCTCCGTGATGCCTCCTGCTTTTTCAAAAGCTTTGGCTGTATCATATTCGCAGTTGGTGCCCGGAAATACCGGTATGAATACTCTCGGTTTGGCAATCTTTACAGAAGATTTGACAATTTCTGCACCTTTATAATATATATTCTGCGGTTTGTCTTCCACTTCCTTCACACTTGTGGGGAATACCTTCTCCAGAGGAGACTTCCAGGCTCTCAAAGCTGATTCAAGCTCTAGTACCATTCCATTAATATTTATCGTTTTAATACTATGAGTATGGCCGACTATCTCATAAGGTAAATCTCCAAATAAGCTGTCCAGGTCATGTGTCGACTCAAGCTCTAGAATAATTGAGCCATAATCCGGGACGAAGAGCTTTTTTTCATCATAGCCCTCCTGGAAAATGAAACCCAACATATTGCCAAAACACATTTTGCTGACTGCTGCTGCTATGCCTCCGAATCTGATAGTTCCTGTAGAAAGCACCAAGCCTTTCCTTATCAGCTCATATACTTTTGAGTTTATTCTATGGAGTTTTTCAAATTCCGGCAAATCCTCAGAATCCCTGTCTGCCCTTAGAAGCACCACTGTACTTCCAGCCTTTTTAAATTCCTGGGATACTATCTTGTCTGCCTCCGCTACATCAACCGCAAAAGCTACTAAGGTAGGAGGCACATTTATGTCTTTAAATGTCCCGGACATACTGTCCTTTCCGCCTATAGCGGGAATTCCAAGCATCATCTGCGCATAAAAGGCACCCAGAAGCGCGCTCATTGGCTTGCCCCATTTCTCCGGGTCTTTGCCAAGCTTCTCGAAGTATTCCTGCAGCGTAAGCCTTGTTTTACTGTAATCTCCACCAAGTGCTGCAATCTTGGCAACCGCCTCCACCACTGCATAAACCGCTCCATGGAAAGGACTCCATTTTGCCAGCTTTGGATTGTAGCCGTAGGTCATTAATGTTGCAGTATTGGTTTCCCCTGAAATCAACGGCAGCTTCATCGCCAGCCCTTCACTCGGGGTCTCCTGATACTTGCCTCCAAAGGGCATTAATATTGTTCCGCTGCCTATTGTACTGTCAAACCTTTCAGCAAGTCCCTTCTGACTGCATATATTGAGATCCCCCAAGCTCTCCAGCCACGTTTCCTTAAGGCTGGTCTCCTGCTTTCCGCTCATATGCAGCTTTTCAAAGAAATTCTCGCTGGATGGTGATTTGACTAGCACCTGTGTACTCTGTCTGACACCGTTGGTATTCAAAAAGTCACGGCTTATATCAACTATTGTCTGTCCCCGCCACTGCATCTTCAGTCTATTATCCGATGTAACCCTTGCCACAACTACTGCCTCAAGATTTTCCCCTGCAGCATAAGCGATGAGCTTCTGTGCATCTTCTGCAGTGACCAAAACTGCCATCCTCTCCTGTGATTCTGATATGGCCAGCTCTGTACCGTCAAGCCCTTCATACTTCTTGGGTACAACATCAAGGTCTATAAAAAGTCCGTCAGCCAGCTCGCCAATCGCAACTGATATGCCGCCTGCTCCGAAATCATTGCACTTTTTTATTAATCTGCTGACCGCGGGATTTCTGAACAGCCTCTGTATTTTTCTTTCAGTGGGTGCATTGCCCTTCTGCACTTCCGCACCGCAGCTCTCTATTGATTCCTCGGTATGCTCCTTTGATGAGCCTGTCGCTCCTCCGCAGCCGTCTCTTCCGGTTCTTCCTCCAAGGAGTATTATTAAGTCACCCTCTATCGGCGCCTTCCTAATTACGCTGCTTTTGGGAGCTGCACCTATAACAGCGCCGATCTCCATTCTTTTTGCGACAAAATCCTCATCATATATTTCTGTAACCTGTCCTGTTGCAAGGCCTATCTGATTGCCATATGAGCTGTAGCCTGCCGCTGCACCTGTTGTAATCTTCCTCTGAGGAAGCTTGCCGGGCAGTGTCTCAGCTACACTTGTTCTTGGGTCAGCGCTTCCTGTCACTCTCATAGCTCCATACACATAGGACCTTCCAGAAAGCGGATCTCTTATGGCTCCACCCAGACATGTGGCTGCTCCGCCAAAAGGCTCTATCTCTGTAGGATGGTTGTGTGTTTCATTCTTGAACATCACAAGCCATTCCTCCTGCTTCCCGTCTATATCTGCATTTACAGTAATACTGCAGGCGTTGATTTCGTCAGAAACCTCCAAGTCCCGGAGAAGTCCCTTCTTTTTCAGCTCCTTCATCCCAATTACTGCTAAATCCATTAGATTAATGTCTCTTTTTGACTCTCCATATACATATTCTCTTGCTTCCAGATATCTTTTCAGAGCCCCTTCAATGGCTTCCGAATATTTACCCTTTTCTATTTCTATGTTTTCAATAGCTGTATGAAAGGTTGTATGGCGGCAATGATCCGACCAGTATGTGTCTATAACTCTTAACTCGGTTATAGTAGGATTTCTTTTTTCTGTTTCCTTGAAGTATTCCTGACAAAACTTCAAATCTTCAAAATTCATTGCAAAACCCATGTTATCCATCAACTTGGCCAGTTCCGTGTCTGTATACCGTATAAATAACCTTACTTCTTTCACATTCTCAGGCATCACCTGTAATGCTTCCAGACTTTCAGGCTTTTCAAGAGCTGCCTCCCTGGATTCAAGTGGATTGATGCAGTAATTCTTTATTTTTTCAAATTCGTTATCAGAAATATTGCCTGAAAGTACGATTAGTTTTGCTGTTCTTACTGTCGGCCTTTCCTTTTGTGTCAATATCTGAAGGCATTGCGCCGCAGAATCAGCTCTCTGGTCATATTGTCCCGGAAGGTACTCTATTGCGAACAATCTATCATTATTATCAATATCAATATTTTCATCAAAGGAATTATCTACGGCTGGCTCTGAAAAAATAGTGTTTTTTGCTGACGTGTATTCCATATCGGTGATTCCTGAAGTGTCATAACGGTTGATTATTCTAAGATTTGCAAGGCTCTTTATCCCAAGGTTTTCTCTAATATTACTGAGCAGGTCCTTTGCAGAAATGGCATAATCACTTTTTTTCTCAACATATATCCTTTTCACATTGCCGTACATCAAATTTCACCTCACTTATACTAATATCTCTTTAATGTTCCGCACTTATTCCTTTTCACATTCTGTTTGCCACTTTACAATTAGATTTTAGCATAGTAAAATTAATAAAAATAATTAATATTATTAATACTAATGATAAGGAGGACTTATATATGGATATAAACTTTGAACTCTATAAGGTTTTCTATTATGTATCAAAATCTCTTAGCTTTTCAGAGGCATCAGAAGAGCTTTTTATCACACAATCAGCAGTGAGCCAGTCTATAAAGCTTCTAGAGGAAAAGCTCAAATGCCAGCTCTTTTTCAGGAGCACCAAGAGAGTCAAGCACACCAGAGAAGGAGCTGTTCTTTTTGAAAATATTGAGCAGGCCTTTAATTTCATAAAGTCCGGTGAAAGAACCCTAGAGGAAATGAACTCCCTGGGTCAGGGTGAAATCAGGATAGGTGCCAGCGATACTATCTGCAAGTACTATCTTATGCCTTATATTAAGAGCTTCAACCATGCTTATCCTAATATAAAGATTCACCTTACAAACAGGACATCGCCCAAGTGCATTGAGCTTCTGAGAAAAGGCAGCGTAGACTTAAGCGTGATAAACATTCCGGATAAATGCAGCTATAGCAAAATCTTAGTAAAAAGCACCAGAAGTGTAAGGGATGTATTTATTGCCAATGACAATTTCAAGGAATTAAAGGGTCGAAAAGTATCATTAAAGGAATTGGAAAAATACCCCCTTCTTGTATTGGAAAAGAATACTACAACCAGAGAATTTTTTGATAACCTGATGGAGAAACATGAAGTATCCATAAAACCGGAAATTGAGCTTGGCAGTGTGGATATACTAATGGAAATGGCCAAAATAGGACTTGGAATAGCCTTTGTGCCTGATGAATGTGTAAATAAGGAGCTATCAAAGGATGAAGTATTCGTGCTGGACATAAAAGAAGAAATCCCCGATAGAAATCTGGGATTCCTTATACATTCAAATATACCGCTGCCCCTTGCAGCGTCAAAATTTGTGGAGCTGCTGGAAGTTAAGAACTAGTCCTCCAGCTCCACATAGATTCTCTTATTGATTTTACCCTTGCTCTTATGATCTACAATTCTCATGACTCCAACTTCTCTGGTATTAGCCACGTGTGTGCCGCCATCAGCTTGTAAATCCAGCCCGCTGATTTCTACAGTCCTTATATGGCTGATTCCTTCAGGCAGAAGGTTTATTTTTGTGCGTATCAGGTCAGGTATATGGAAGGCGTCTTCCCTGGGCAGTATCTTAACCAGCACATCCCTTGCAGCTTTCACTTCCTGGTTCACCTTTTCCTCTATCTCTTTAATAAGGCTTGCCTCAAGACTTTCAAACTCGAAGTCCATCCTGCCGGCCAAAGGTTCCATATTCCCGCCTGTGACCTGGGCGTTATAATCTCTCCAGACCACCCCGCATAAAATATGCATAGCAGTATGAGTACGCATAAGCTTGAATCTGTATTCCCAATCCAACTGTCCTTTTACTTCAGTACCGGCAGCAGGAAGCTTGCCTTCTATGCAGTGCAGGATTCGGCCCTCCTGCTTCTTCACCTTGCTGACTCTATAGGTTTTGCTGCCTGAGTAAAGGTAGCCTGTGTCATTAAGCTGCCCCCCTCCCCCAGGGTAAAAGGCCGTCCTGTCCAGGATCACAGCATTCTCCTCATTGTCGGTCTCAACTACTTCTGCATCGAATTCCTTGAGATAGCTGTCTGTCTGAAATAGAAGTTCAGTCATTTCGAATCCCTCCATCATTGGTATTATTTCTGGTTCGAGGTACGTGGTCCGAGGCTCGAGGGGAACGGGTAACACTGAAAACACTGAATTCCACGGAATACACGGCGGTATTTAATAAACTAAATTTGTTTATGTAAATTTATAGCTATACAACTCTCTAAGCTCGCCCTTCAGCAGGTATTGCACATTTTTCAGCTCTGTTACATCCTTTGCGCCCAAGAGCAGCATCATTACCTTAATTCCGTTTATAAGCTCCTCCATATACTTCTCTGCGGCTTCATAGCCCTTTTCAATCAGTATTCGCAGTACTGCTCCTCCTAAAGCCACCATGTCTGCATCCATGCAAAGAGCTTTAATTATCTCCTCAGACTTTGAGATACCTCCAGAGCAAATCACAAACAAATCACTATTGGCTTTTCTGCACTCCAGAAGACTAAGTGCTGTAGGTATTCCCCAGTTCTCCATCAAAGAGCAGTCTCTCTCTATATTACGCGAGCTCTCGATGTTCACAAAATTAGTCCCTCCCCTGCCGCTTATGTCTATATACTTTACCCCTGCAGCATAAAGCTTCCCGGCAGTTTCAAAGGACATTCCGAAGCCAGTTTCTTTAACTATAACTGGAACCTCGGACAGCGCCGCTATTTGCTTTATATTATCCAATGCACCTCTGAAGCTGCGATCACCTTCAGTCATGCACATCTCCTGCACAACATTCAAGTGAAGCTGTACAGCATCGGCCTCAATCATGTCTATTGCTTTATAGGTATCCTCAATACTTAGATTTGCACTTAGGTTTGCAATTACAATTCCATCCCTGTTTATCTCTCTAACCTTCTTAAAGGTATCAGCCGCTTCGGAATTGTCAAAAGCTATAGTCTGGGAACCCACTGCAATCGGGATGTTAAATTTCACTGCAAGGCGTGCCAGCTTCCTGTTAATCTCACCGGAGTACTCCGTTCCCCCGGTCATTGCATTTATCATCAGTGGACTATCGATGTATTTGTTCAGGAATACATATTCTGTGCTAATTTCCTCGAAATCAACATTGGGAAGCGAGTTATTCTGCAGTACTACATCTTCAAAACCATTGTTTCCGGTCGGGTTATTTGAAAGGAAATACTTCAGGTGTTCATTCTTACGCTTCTCACGGATCTTTTCCATGTTGTCCATTCTGCACCACCCCCTATAAATGCTAATATTTACCTTTACTACTTTAGTTATACATATTTTATTATAGGTTTATGCATATGGCAAGAATTATTAGAGGTAGTGGAGTTTAAAAGAGCAAGTGGTTTCACCACTTGCTCTTTTACTTCTTATCTTATATTTTTCATATCTCGATCTACCAATAGTGCTACAGCTTGAATTTGCTGATTATTCCTTCCAAGCTGACTACTATGGAGCTTAATTCATCTGAGGTACCAGATATGTCCTCCATTGCTGTCGTCTGATTCTCCAAGGAAGCGGAAACCTCCTCTGAAGCTGCTGCAGTAGTCTGGCAAATGGATGATATCTCCTCTATCAAGCTGACCACAGAATTCTTATTTTGATCGATTTTATCTATGCTGTCAGCCAGACTGCTTATCTGCTCAACAGTATTCTTAATTGCCTGTCCTATGATGCCAAAGGAAGTGCTCACATGCTCCAAGGCCTTGTTCGACTCATTGATGGTTGCTGTAGTATTGTCAGTTCCTTCCTTAGCAATGTCTATGTCCGCTTGTAGTGTATTGATTATCTCTTCTATCTCCTTGGCTGATTTCGAGGTTTGCTCTGCAAGCTTTCGCACCTCATCAGCAACTACGGCAAAGCCTCTGCCTTGCTCTCCGGCTCTCGCAGCTTCTATCGCTGCATTGAGCGCAAGCATGTTCGTTTGCTCTGCAATTCCCTTGATCACATTGATAATTCGGCTTATGCTTTCTGACTTCTCAGATAACTGATTTACACTTACCGCAATTGTAGCTGCGGCTTTATTATTCTCCTCAAAGCTCTGTTCCAATATCTGTATCGAGCCTTCTGCATTTTCCCGTGCTGTATCTGTTTTGTAAATATTCTCTTTCACTGAACTGGTACTTGCAACGGAGCTCTCAATTTCAGCGGCCAGCGACCCAAGCTCCAGGGAACCTGTCTGCGATACTTGTGCCTGAGTGGAAGCCCCTTGTGCCATATCTTCAGCTGCTTTCGCCACCTCATTTATGGACTCTGAAGCCAAACCTGAAGAAGAGACAATTGTCTTCGTAAACTCCGAGGTCTTAGCTGCATTGCTTTTTATATCCTCTATCATTTCTCTCAGACTCTTTCTCATGTCTATAACAGCCCTTGCCATTGCACCTGTCTCATCTTTATTCTTAAGCAGCTTGTCATAATTTCCTTCACTGGTCAAATCAAAGTCGGCTGTCTTGTTTATCAATTTAGTAATCTGCGAAATAGGCTTTGAAATCATGCTTCCTACAAATAACGCAATTATAATGGCCGCTATTACACCAATACCTATCAACTCAACAGTAATGACAGTCAGCTTATTTATATCTCTTAGCACCTGGTCTTTGGGTACATCGATTGTCATTATGTATCCATTGGATAAGTGAGTATAACCAAATATTTTCTTTATCCCTTGGTATGTGTATTCAGTCATACCAAGCTTATCCTTGGCTATCTCATCAGTCAAGAACTTTAAAGCTCCATTTTCCTCTGTTGCCAGGTTGCTGGTCTCCTGCCCGCTAGCCTGCTCACTGGCCTGCGTTACTGCATCAGCGCTCTGCCGTCCGGCAGCTGCACCAGCATCCTCCCCCTGTTTGAAGGAAGGACGTATCAGAAAGTTATATTCTTTATCCAGCAATGCAAGCTGTCCTGTATCGTATACCGTAGTTTTGTTTATAATGCTAGAGATTTTATTAAAATTGATATCCATTCCCGCAACCCCGATAAGAGTCTTATCTGAGTATATTGGTACCACATAGGAAATCATCATAATCTTCAATTCAGGGTCTTCATAGGGCTTAATCCACACAGGCCTGCCTGCTTTTATAGGCTCATAGTACCAACCAAAGTCTGCATTGTCTGGAGTAAATTCACTGACAGTTCCTAATTCTTGTTTTTCAAATACGCCGCTGCTCTTAACATCAGCAAACCAGGCGCCATACAAGTTATCTGTCAACTCAGGATTAATGTATACATATGATCCCATGCCTCCATTAGCTGATTCCCCAAAGTTTCTAGTAATTTCCTCAAGTTCTGTCTGATGCTCTTTCATATAGTTAGGGTTGGTCTTCAGGCTTTCCAGGTCAAGCATTGCTTTTGCAGCGGTAGCCAATCCACTAACGGAGGATTCCAACTCCCCATAAATCACATTTAGCTCATTCGCCTTACTTTCAGCCATCAGCAGAAGCTTATCCTTAGCTTCAGCTTCTATGAATCCGCTGCTGCTTGAGATGCATATGCCGCCTACCAGCGCTGAGATTGCAATACAGCAAACAACAATTGCAGAAACAATTTTACGTCCAATCCTATTGCCGCTCATTCCCTTGTTTTTCACTTGTCATCCCCCCCTAATAATAAAAATTTATATGAGCCCGTATTCATTATTACATAAAAAAAACACTTAAAAATTTCAAGCCCTCGGGTAAAAAGTCCGACGAATTAATTAAGTGATTCCAATAGTATAATGTGTGCAAAGTTTTTTGTTAAATAGATAACTATATTCAATACTATTTTAACTGTAATATCCAATAATATCAATAATTATTTCACAAATTCCTGCATTATATTACATTATTTGCATAAAAATAACAGCAACTGGAATACTGTTGTATTACAGTTGCTGTTATACTAAGAATTTACTCCCACTCTATCGTTGCAGGAGGTTTTGAGGTTATATCATACACTATCCTGTTGACATGCTCCACTTCATTTACTATCCTGTTTGAAATCTTCTCAAGCACATCGTAGGGTATCCTCGCCCAATCTGCTGTCATTGCATCAGAGCTTGTGACAGCACGGACTGCCACTGTATGGGAATATGTGCGTTCATCTCCCATTACGCCAACAGTTGTGATGTTGGGGAGGCGGTGAAATAGTGTAGGTTTTGATTTTTAAGTAAGTGACGGTTTTGATGTGTCAACTTGTTAAGTCTCATTATATCTATTTTGTAGACTGAAGACAATCTAACCTCTGTAAAAATGTTCTTTATTAGCAGTTACAAGTGTTTAGCCATCAGCTTTTATGTTTTGTGTTTTCTACGCCCATTGCAAATAGCCACTTCCCAAGCCTATATTCACAGATAAAATCATTCTTTTATTAAATCAGATTACCTCTAGCAGGCAATTCAAAACTTTTTTACTAGATTATTTTCTATAGAATACGTAATTCAGAAACTTGCATGTCAGATACATTATTTTAAGTTTCTTTCGAGAAACTTACCCCTTTCAGTTTCTCTATACTCCTATTAACGAATACCATAATTCATGCTTTCCCACTTTAAGTTCAAACCAGAATACACGATTAGAATAAGTATTCTATCTATGCTTTTTCAAATTACATAACCAAACAAATAACCAATATGTTTCATCTGGCTGCTTAGTAATCTTGATAGAAAATTCACCATGCTTTTTCGTTCCATCAATATAATAAGTGCCACTTTCATCTTCTCTCAATGTTACTGGTAAACTTGAGCTATTGACCATTCCTAAATCATAAAAACTTGCTATTTCGTGTTCTATTGTTGAATAACTTAGGTTGTCTATTTTTTTGCTAAGATTCTCCATACAGATACCCCCTGATACAAAGAAAATATAATATTATTTACTACTATTCTTTAATTGTTCTAGTTCACTATAGATATTTTCAGACATCGTTTTAGTATCGTACATATAGTCATTAACTTCAGTTGTTATTTCCTCTACATTTGGCACAATATCTCGCCAATTAGTTTCAGCATCACTAAATTCTTCTACAAAACTATATAAATCTTCTACACGACTACTAAAATCAGCCATTCTAATATCTAGGTCAAAGGATTCATCATAAATTTGTTTTATACTAGATTCATAATTACTAATTGTTAAGTTTTGTTCGTTAATTTGCGTTTTTAAGTTACTATTCTCCATAAAGAGATAGCCTGCTACTATTGCTAATACGATTGTGATTATATAAATGCCCTTATTTTTCATACTGATCACCTCAAAATGTGAAATACATGGTTGTATACCTATAAGGCGGTTTATTTATTCATTTGCAATAATTTTAATTGTATTTGTTTTATAATCTGCTTTAGCTAATACTTCATTTAAGACTAAACCACCAAAAGCATTTTTACCTCTGAATTTCATATATACTGTAATTCCATCTCCATCATCTTTATACCTTGTTTCAACATGTTCAAAACTCTTTGGGTCATTCATATTATCTTTAATTAATTTCACTAAATCTTTATGACTGCCATCCCATGCACTAAATTGTCCTTCTATCCATGCTTGATAATTTAGTTTTTCTTGTTCTTCTGGAGATAATGTTGGAGTTGGTTCAGGAGTTGGAGTTGGAGTTGGAGTTGGTGTTACTTCTACAGTCTTTTCTTCAACCTTTGTTGAATTCGTGTTTTGAGCAGTATTACCTTCATTACTGCTTGACGAACCTAAAAATCCAATTACTAAGAAGAAACATATTACTCCTGCTAAGATACCTAATGAAGTTTTCTGAGTCTTTCTTTTCACCAAAATCCCGACCATGATATACGGTACAAGAAGCCACCCTAAAATCTTTTTTACCACTTAGCATCTCTCCTTTGATTATCTATTTAAAACTGACCTATTAAATTGCATATATCTACTCTTTATATTCGACATTTTTATATGTATACCTTCTAAAATTTTCCATTGATTATCAAATAAAAAGTTCATTTCATAAGTCTTATGACCTAAAAAACGAACTATCTGTAGCGCAGATATACTAATCACAATATAGTTGCTTCTCCATCTTTTTGAAACCCTCAAAAATACCTCTATCACCAATTCTTGCCATCAATAACTTATCTCCAAAATCTTTCAACCGCTCGATATATGAATCACGCATTTCATCTATTACCCCTGATTCAAGTATTTTCTTATATTGCTCATACTTTTGTAGCTTTAATTCCAATTTGGTTTTATCATCTATTGTATATACTGATGGGTATTTAAGATAATATTCTTTATAAAATTCAACAAACTGTTTAGCTTTATCATCAGAGATTTTATCATACAAAAACATTAATTGATTCATAACATAATCATTATTCTTTCCAATGTTGCCAAACATGCGTCCTAGAATATCACACAAATAATCCGTATCTATCAAATGCAAAACTAGAAGAAACTCACTCAAGTTTGATATTGGATAGGTTGATTGAATATACTCATAAAAAAGTATATTAGAATCAAATTCTTCCTTACATTTGCAATCATAATCTACATCATTAAGGTCACCTTGTTTATAACGCTTTCTTTTTATTTCTTCAGCTTCTCTCCAGTCTTGTTCCTCTATTGACTTTTGTACTTGCCCATTTAGAACTAAAATATCAAATAAATCAACATTAAAAAATTTAGCCATTAAAACTAAATAATCAATAGATGGTCTTGCTTTATTATTACACCAATTTTCCACAGTTCGTTTAGTTACGCACATCGCTTCTGCGAAAGTCTTATGAGAAATATGTTGTGCTAATAAAGCTCGTATATTATCTGAAGTAGCTTCCCAATTTACTGCAAAGTAGTCATGCACATTTATCATTTAATCATCCTCCTTTGCTTAAAAGAATACCATCAGCAATTTGTATAAGCAAGGTAATTGAATTTCCTTTGAAGTATAATAATTTTTATATGTTTATATTCATACCCATTGCCCCCCAACGCTTACGCATGTATGTACCAAAATAAAAGTCCATCTCATAAGCCTATTCGACCTAAAAAATGAACCCTGCGTGGGAATAGTTGTGCTACCCCCTTTATCAAGCTTTATAAGTGTAAAGTACCTGAGAAGTACCCCTATTATGTCTTCATATTAAGTTAAAGTTATCGAGAAAATCTAATTGTCTAAATAATTTGCACCCCTGTTTATCCCATAGATGATTCAAATCGTAGCTTGTATCAGGATATGTATCTTCTTTTCCAATTTTAGAGTTACCCTCTCGAATCTGTATATCACTTGCCGTATTCCTATGTAGAAACTTATTCAGTGTCTCATGAAATATAGATTTAATCCATTCACTACTATAATATCCATCATCAACGATATTCACTTTATTAGTCCTCAACACATCTAAAATATCACTTGCCGAGTAATCTTTAGAAACAAGTTTTTGGTACAGATTCTGCTCCTTCATTTTTACTACTACCAATAACGCATAAAGTATCCCATTAGAAAGTAGGAATGTTTCTTTATAGTTTTCTTCACTATCATATAGTGGCGTTGTAGGTAAAAGAATATTTAAGTAGTAAAATAATTTATCTAAGTCACGTAAACTAAAGTCATAAATCCTAACATATTCATCTAAAAAGAACCAAAACCATTTAGATTTTTTATTGTTTTCTAACCCAATTCTTTGTATCAACATCTCAGCATATTTCTTCTTATCAGGTAATGGTAACATGTAATCTATGTCAATAAATCTACGCAGATAACCTAAAGAATCCATGCCATTGCCGTACATGGTAGAAATTGAGTGAGATAACTGGCTCTTATCAAGCGATAAGACAAAAATGTAATTATCAATATTAAATAGATGCTTAATCCTTTCTAATGTCTCTACTGCAAATGAAGGTCTACACCTATCTAGCTCATCAATGAAAATAACTATTTTCTTTCCTTGCTCCTTTTGAAATTCTGTAAGTGCATTGCAAAACTCCTCTTTCGCCTTTTTTTCTTCTCTTAACTTTCTAAATTCTAGTTCACCAAAAGAACCCACAAGTTCAGTCAATTGAGACTCATTATATTCTCCAAATTCTACATCTTTTAAGTCTAATATGCCATGAGTTAAAATTTTTAGTGCAGTAGGAATTGCTTTTTTTAATAAGGGTTTACTAAATGTCTTTATCCTCTCGAAACCGCTACTTTCCTTTTTATTAAAATATTCTTCAAAAATACCCAAAATTGCAAGCAATGGGTCATTAAAGTCATCGTTATCCCAAGCATTATAGTATAATGATATAAAGTTATCATTACTATCCAAACTGCATTTCCACATCTTAACAAATGTAGTCTTACCTGTTCCCCATGCGGAATCGATACTTAGGACTATACTACCACTAGCTTTCTCAATGATTTTTGTAAGGTTATCTGCTATAACTTTTCTGTCTAGAATATCATTTTTAAAAGGTTCACTCGGTTCAATTTCAATAGTATTATTTGAAAACATATATATCCTCCTCATTCAAGAAATATAAAAAAAGTTCCTTTAATAATAATTCTATATTACCTAAATTTATCCTTTAATTGCCAAATAAAAAGCAGGTCATTAAGAAACCTGCTCTAGTTCAATAAAAATTACCCTTTTTTCATTAATTCAGTTCTTATAAAGTTGGAAGGTAGATTACAGAAACACTAGATAACCCCAAGTATGCTTCTAAACTCTACCTCAAGTTTCTTTTTTAGTTGTGGAAGATTATAATTTAACATAAATTCAATTTGCTTAATTGATTCCTCATCAAATGGCGGTAATCCGGCATTTGTTCTATGTGAATAATCAGGAATACCTGTTAATAAATAAACTGTTTCAATATCATCAATTATCTTACATATATCTTCATTAAAAACAATTTTATTTTCTTCTGCATATTGTAGCAAATCAACTTGAATACGTACTGCATCTTTTATCATATCAATAGCTTTCGGTGACAATTTTTTTAATTCATTAATAAAAGTTCTACACATACCCTCAGTTTTAACTATTTTTTTATAAAGTTCTTTAATAATAAATGCCCTATCTTCGTGCAATCTTGAAAACTTTATTTCATTTTGCTTAGTTTGTATTAAGAGCTCAGCTTTATATTTCTCAACTTCTTTTTCCATACTTATTTTAAAACTCTCAATATTCCTGTCTAAAACCTGAATAATTATTTTGTTTGCTAAGTAACCTATAAGAAATGCAACTGAGACTCCTGCAAAAGAATACTTTAATATTTCTTGAAGATATTCCAATAATATCACTTCCTTCTATTTCCATGTTAGCAAACATAAAAACGAAAAGCAATATCGTTAGCGATATTAGCAAAGCTGGCGACCGTTGCGCCAGTGTCATTCTATTTTTTATCGGTTATTCATAATTTTCCCAGTGTGTAGGGACGGAAGTGCTATGTCCTATATATCTAAACCCAAATGCACAAAAACTGGTAAGTACCGCCCCCATCCATATTAAAAAGAGAAGGGATTAAATACCCTTCTCCTCTTCATATTGCTTCTTATATCTATAAAATGTCGGCTTCGTCAATCCTAATTGCTTCATACATTCAAAAGGCTTCAACTCTTTTGATATTACTTTGTTATATTCTTTTTCAAAGGTTTTATAATCTATTGCTTTTGGTCTACCATATTTCTCCCATTCTCCACGCTCTTTCATTGCCTGTATACCTTCAGTTTGTCGCTTTTCTCTTTTTTGCATTTCTGCATGTGCAAATGTAGCATACATTTCAATCAACATATTGTTAATAGCCTCCATTATCATTGTTCCTGTACAATCTTCCATCTTAGTATAATCAACTAATGTTGTTGGTATTTCTATTATCATTGCTCTACTCCTAATGACTTATGCTGACATACAAAAGGCGGTTTCGAATGCCTAAAAAACAGGCGAAATTCAAAACCACCTTGACTACTTATTTTTACTTTTAAAAATCAAAAACCCAGTATTTCCAACCCCTAAACCCTACTCCCACTCAATCGTTGCCGGTGGTTTGGAGGTTATATCGTAAACTATTCTATTTACGTGCTCCACTTCATTTACTATCCTGTTTGAAATCTTCTCAAGCACGTCATAAGGTATCCTCGCCCAGTCTGCCGTCATTGCGTCAGAGCTTGTAACCGCACGTATTGCCACTGTATGGGAATATGTACGTTCATCACCCATTACGCCAACTGTTGTGATGTTTGGGAGGGCTGTGAAGTATTGCCATATGCTTCTTTCCAGTCCTGCTTTTTTAATCTCTTCTCTGAGAATCGCATCGCTTTCCTTTACTATATGGAGCTTTTCCTTTGTGATTTCACCCAGTACTCTTATTCCAAGACCAGGCCCAGGGAAGGGCTGTCTCCATACCAAATCCTCAGGTATTCCAAGCTCAAGGCCTACCAGCCTTACCTCATCCTTAAAGAGAGTGTTCAAAGGCTCTATTAGTTTGAACTGCATGTCTTCCGGAAGTCCACCCACATTATGGTGGGACTTTATTGTTGCGGCTGTTTTGGTTCCGCTCTCTATGATATCAGGGTATATTGTTCCTTGAACCAGGAAATCAATATCCCCAAGCCTGTTAGCCTCTGCTTCGAAAACCCTGATAAACTCCTCGCCAATTATCTTTCTCTTACGCTCAGGATCGGAAACACCTTCAAGTTTGCCAAGGAATCTATCCTGTGCATTCACTCTGATAAGGTTCATGTCAAAGCGTTTCCTGAATATTTCCTCCACTTGGTCTCCTTCATTCTTTCGGAGCAATCCATGGTCTACGAATATGCAGGTCAGCTGGTCGCCTATCGCCTTATGCACCAATACAGCCGCGACAGAAGAATCCACTCCGCCGCTCAATGCACAGATAACCTTCTTGCCGCCTGCCAGCGCTTTTATCTGGGCTACTTTCTCTTCAATGAAATTCCCCATTGTCCAATCCCCAGACAGTTCACATACGCCATACAGGAAGTTTTTCAATATCTGCTTTCCATATTGTGTGTGCTCCACCTCAGGATGAAACTGAACTCCATAAAGCTTTTTTGCTTTATTGCCCATGGCCGCTACCGGACATGTCTCTGTAGTTCCTGTAATATCAAAACCAGCTGGAGGTGTATCTACAAAACAGGTGTGGCTCATCCAGCAGACACTGTCCTGCGACACTTCCTTGAATAATGCATCCTCTTTCAAGTTCACTTGTGTCTTGCCGTATTCCCGCTTTTCAGCTCTTGCTACTTTTCCGCCCATCATATGTGCCATCAACTGCGCTCCATAGCAGATGCCTAGAACAGGCACTCCCAGTTCAAACAGCCCCGGATCGCACTTAGGGGATCCTTCATCATATACGCTTGCTGGCCCTCCGGTGAATATTATACCCTTGGGGCTCTTCCTTTTTATTTCATCCAGGCTTATATCATAGGGCACTACCTCGCAGTATACATTAACTTCTCTTACCCTGCGGGCTATAAGCTGATTGTATTGACCCCCGAAGTCCAGTATCAATACCAATTCCTTGTTCGCCATTTTACACTCTCCATTCAATTGCTTGTTAATTAGTTCGTACAGAGGAACGCATGCAATGCGTTCCCTACAGGCTATAGTTAGGCGATTCCTTTGTTATGCTTACATCGTGGGGGTGGCTTTCCCTCAGACCTGCTGCCGTAATACGCATAAATTGGGTATCTTTTCTGAGCTGCTCAATACTTCCTGCTCCACAGTAGCCCATGCCGGAGCGCAGACCTCCAACCAGTTGATATATAGTCTCAGCCAAGGGTCCTTTATATGGCACCCTGCCTTCAACTCCCTCCGGTACAAGCTTCTTTGCATCCTCCTGGAAGTACCTGTCCCTACTGCCGCATGCCATGGCACCCAAAGAACCCATTCCTCTGTATACCTTGAAGCTTCTGCCCTGATATATTTCCATCTCTCCAGGGCTTTCCTCAGTTCCTGCAAAAAGACTGCCAAGCATTACTACGCTTGCCCCGGCAGCGATTGCCTTTACCACATCTCCGCTGTACTTTACCCCACCGTCAGCTATTATCGGTATACCATGTTTTTCAGCTTCCTCAGCGCAGTCGTATACTGCCGTAATCTGTGGTACGCCTACGCCCGTTACTACCCTTGTGGTACATATAGATCCCGGTCCTATTCCAACCTTTATAGCATCAGCACCCGCCTCGATAAGCTCCCTTGTTGCTCCGGCCGTAGCCACATTTCCGGCAATTAGCTGCAAGCCCGGGAAGCGGCTTTTTATTTTCTTCACTGCCTCTGTGACACCCTTTGAGTGCCCATGAGCTGTGTCAACTACTACTACATCCACTTTCGAAGCCGCCAAGGCTTCAACTCTCTCAATCATGTCATTTGTTACGCCAATTGCAGCGCCCACAAGCAGCCTTCCCCCCTGATCCTTTGCTGAACTTGGATATTGTATGGCTTTCTCAATATCCTTTATTGTAATAAGTCCCTTAAGGTATCCCTTGTCATCAACAAGAGGCAGCTTTTCTATTTTGTGTTTTTTTAGTATCTGCTCCGCCTGCATAAGGTTGGTACCTACCGATGCAGTAATAAGGTTTTCCTTGGTCATTACCTCGGATATTTTCCTGGAAAACTCAGTTTCAAATCGCAGATCTCTATTTGTAAGAATTCCTATCAGTTTGCCTTTTTCATCGGTTATTGGAACACCAGAAATCCTGTATCTTTCCATTAGCTCCATTGCATCTGCTATAATATGATCCGGAGACAGATGAAAGGGGTCTACGATAACTCCATGCTCCGACCTTTTGACCTTATCAACCTCCATGGCTTGCTTCTCTATGGACATGTTCTTATGTATTATGCCTATACCGCCTTCTCTTGCTATTGCGATGGCAAGCTTGGATTCTGTGACAGTATCCATCCCTGCCGACATCAGCGGTATGTTGAGCTTTATTTTCCTGGTAAGATATGTCGAGGTGTCCGTATTTTTCGGAAGAATCTCTGACTTCGCAGGAACCAGAAGTACATCATCAAAGGTCAGACCCTCTTTTAAAAACTTTTCCATTGGGCGACTACACACTCCTTCTTAAATTAATTTATATCTCAAATATTTATCTGTGAAAATACAAAGCCGGCAACAGTGAAAATTGCCGGACAACAAATTTCACTCATAGTAACATGATTAATGGTCATGTCGTAGAGACTTTCAGGCCATATCCCTGAAAATATATGAGTAGCATACAGGTAATAAATTTTTGGTATTTTAAATAGTATATTTAAAGCGACAGCCTTTGTCAAATGGTTTATAAATTTGCAGAATTTACTGTAAGTTTATCTCTTACCTTGCTTATTGCCTCATTATATATATCAGCAATAGGCCTCCCGTACTGCAGGGATGCGGCTTTGCAATCCTCGTATTCTGGAGAGTACTTTAGAATCACTCCCCCCAACTTACCTACCTTGCACCGTATAATGCCGAATTCAGTATCAGCTTCGACTGTCTCCCTGTCAAGTATGCTCCGCTCCATATCCGACATGCGTACACCAAAGGTGCTGGTATGCTTCAATATGGCTTCGGCAATTCCTTCTTTTTTGTCTGGTTGGCATAAAACAGTGAGCTTTGTACCCGGTCTGTTCTTTTTCATGAATACAGGGGTAAAAAACACATCAAGGGCACCCTGGTCAAATAGCATTTCTACTGCGCTGCCTAGCTGTTCAGCTGTCATATCGTCAATATTTGTCTCTATCTCTACGATTCTATCTGAAATTTTTTTTTTGGAACTAAAAAGCATCACCCTCAGTACATTGGGAATTTCATAAGTCTTCTTGCCTAAGCCATAGCCTATTTTTTCTACTTCAAGCTCTCCTACCATTCCAAACCCATCTGCAAGGCCCTTTGCTATTGCTGCTCCAGTTGGTGTAACCAGCTCAAAATTGATATCAGTATAATACACTGGAACATTCTTTAAAATCTCCAGTGTTGCAGGAGCCGGAAGCGGAAAAACCCCATGCTGGCATTTTACAAAGCCTTTAGACAAGGGCAGACTGGAAAACACTATCCTATCCACATTCAGATTGTCGATGCATATTGCAGTACCTATGATATCCACTATCGAATCTACTGCGCCCACCTCGTGGAAATGCACTTCACCAGCCGGTTTTCCATGTATCTTCCCCTCAGCCTCGGCAACCAGTCTGAACATATCCGTACTAAGCTTCCTTACCCTCTCGCCAAGCTCACTGTCATTGATTATTCTCTCTATATCACCCATGTTTCTATGCACATGCTCAGTATTTTGCTTGTGCTCATGAGTGTGCGGATGCTCATGGTGATGGTGTTCGTGATTATGCTCATCATGATTATGATGTTCATTTTCCTCCTCATGATGTTCTTCAAGTATTACAGAAAAGTCCGTACCGGATATGCCATTCTTCAGCTTCTTTTCTATCTTTAACTCATAGCCTTCCACTTTAAGCTGGTTCAGCCCATCCAATAGCGCCTTCTCATCTGCTCCTATATCCAACAGTGCACCTACTGTCATATCTCCGCTTATTCCTGAAAAGCAGTCAAAATATAAAGTTCTCATCGTTTACCTCCATTTACTCCATTTATCATACTAGCAAGATAACCTGCTCCAAAACCATTATCAATATTTACTACCCCAATCCCGCTGGCACAGCTGTTTAACATTGTCAGAAGGGCAGACAACCCTCCAAAATTAGCGCCGTAACCGACACTGGTGGGAACTGCAACGACAGGGCAGCTTGAAAGCCCGCCTACCACACTGGCAAGGGCACCTTCCATACCTGCCACAGCTATTATGACATTTGCCTCCAAAAGCTTGTCAGTATTCATTAGAAGCCTATGTATTCCCGCAACACCTACATCATAAAGTCTATCCACAGTATTTCCGAAGAATTCAGCTGTGATCGCTGCTTCTTCAGCGACAGGAATATCTGAAGTACCACCTGTAGCAATGAGAATCACACCTTGTGACTTCTTTATCTCACTTCTTACTACAGTTATGCACCTTGCCCTCTCATGGTATACAGCATCAGATATTCTGGATTTTACTTCCTTAAAGGTGTCAACATCCGCTCTTGTGCCCAATACATTGCTATTATATTGAAGCATCTTCTCAAATATAATGGCAGTCTGCTCCGGAGTCTTGCCAGCACAGTAAATGACTTCACCCTGTCCTTTTCGGAGCTTTCTGTGATTGTCAATCTTAACAAAATCGAAATCTTCATAAGGCAGCTTGCGCAGTGCTTCAATGGCTTTCTCCACATCCACGGCTCCGCTTTTCACATTATTCAATAGTTCAGCCAGATATTTCTCATCCATGATATTCCTCCAAATTACTACTATGTAGCTTTCAAATTTCTTAGAAGGCTCTCAGAACCTTGATATAGAATACTATTACTATAAGTCCTGCAAAAAAGACCTTTACTATACTTCCAAGAAGGTAGCCAATGAACATGGCAAAGCCGGAAGTAAAGGATTCTTTCATTTGCTTGCCGAAATAAAGCTCTCCCAATATCACACCAGCAAGCTGGCCGATTATCAGACCGGGAATGCTAAAAACCACAAGCCCCAGTATCCCGCCAAGAACACCACCAATGAGTCCTTGCTTGGATGCACCATACTTCTTAGCTGTCAGAACTCCCCCAATGTAATCCACCGCTGAAGATATTGCAGTCAGAACTGCGAAGAATATAAGATTCCCAATGGTTATAACCTGAAAGCCGGTACTCCATGCATAAATCAATGCTCCCACAAACACCAGGACAACACCGGGAAGTACTGGTAGAAAAACTCCCACAAGCCCAGTAAGCATTATCGCTGTACTTAGGATTAAAAATAGTAGATTCAAGAGTTTCACCTGCAATTTCCATATTATCGAAATTCTAGAGCCTTATTTTATTTATACTATACCATAATGACTATGGAATAATACATAGGTTTGTTACATCCTGCCAACCCACATGAAAAAAGCAAGAATTGCTCTTGCTTCTCAATATTTCAGCTCAACTTATTTCCGTTTATATCTAGCACTCTCGTTAAAAAATGTAATGTCCGCATACCCCGCATAAATCCGGCCTGAGTGCTTCACCCCGCTAGGAATGAGGTATCTGTCACCCTTCTTATATACCTTTCGCACACCATCAATCACTAATTCAATCTTACCTTCCAGAACAACCGCCCACTGACCTTCGTGTGAATGCTCAGGCAAGTCAATATCCCTATCAAATTCCATAAAAAGAATCTGATGGTTATCACTTTGGGATAAATATGCTGTCGCACCTTCGAAGGGAAGATCTGCCTTCCCTAAATCAAGTATTGGACCAGAAAAGATATTATCCATACAACTCACTCCTATACAAATAATCGAGTCCACTTATGTATATAAAAAGGCTAATTTTCAATTAGCCTCTGCAAATCATCTATATGCTTTTTTTCTTACCGCCTTCTATGACCTGTATTTTAATATCGTGCTTGTCTATTTTCCCTTCTATTACGTCTAGTTTCACTTTCATAGTAGATATGTCTTTTCTCACTAGTGATACCTCATCTGACAAGATACCAACCTTTTTGTGAAACTCATCCTCTAATCTAATAATATGATTATTGGCGGATTTTACTTCTTTCTTTGTATCCTGAAGCTCTATATATACTTTTTCCAATAGGCCAAGTACCTTATCATCCAAAGAAATCACCTCCAGCTAATCATCATAGTTATTTTACCACATATTTGATAAAACTTGCTATACTTGGGTGCAGAAATCAAAGTTATATAGTTATGTTAAACACTTAGCTGTGTAAGCTATTTATCCACTCTTCCGTTGTCATTACTTTTGAGAACCTCATTGCTTGTGTTACCAGTATTGCTCTGTGAAGCTCTTCTGCTGTTACTGTTCCTGCATAGTTTGAAATCTGCAAAGTCCCTGTCGCATCGGATAAGAACTCAACAGAAAAGCCCAGGTGAACTGCCTGTCTTGCTGTAGTATCACAGCACATCTGGGTCATATATCCCGCAATAACTAATGTGTCGATATCCCTCTCTCTTAGCCATGCTTCCAAATCAGTTCCGGTAAAACTGCCCGGCAGACTTTTTTCTATTAAATGATCATAGCTTTCTCCAGCTATCTGAGGATGAAGCTCCCATTCAGGTGTTCCTTTTCTGAAGGTTTTCGAATTTTCCTGTGGTGCAGTGTGTTGGATTGCTATAACTGCTATATTGTTTGTATGTGCAGCCTTAATTGCCCTTTTAATATTGTCCAAACTGCCAAGGGGATATGTAACAGGCAATTGACCTGTAAAATATTCATTTTGCACATCTATTACTAATAACGCTCGTCTCATCTAATTATCTCCTCACTTTTTATAAAATCTTTGATATCCCTCATAGGCGGCTGAAACTGCTTCCTCCGAACAAAGCTGCTCCAGGTCGCCTCATCCTAGATATTAACTAATGCATTCAGGGAAAAATAATACAATAATGATATTGCCAGGCTGGCTGCACTTATTAAAAGAAGTGCTTTAACAGGCCTTTTATTTGCATTTACAATCTTACTTTTTGCTAAATACCAACATATAACTCCCGCCCCTGTAAAGCCTATTATATGCCTAATAAAGCCTTCAATAAAGAAGCCCAATAAATCATCCAGAGAAATTATTTCTATCGCATGATTAAATCCCAGTACCATGAAAAAAATCAATGATGCTTGATATCCCCATTTTTTTTGCATAAGAACACCTATAGTCGCACACAGAAAAGCAATTGAATGAAGTACTCTCGAAAAATTAAAAGCTAAATAATAGAAGTCTCCCTTGTCAGCTAAAGCCAAACTGGAAAGGTTGTTAAATAGACTCGCAAAAGTGTAATAAGTGAAATTGCCACCAATATATATTTGAATCATAACTATTAAGTAAATAATAACCGGCTTCGATTTTATATAGGCCGCACAGCTTTTATAAAATCTATACATCTTATACCTATAGCCTATCTTAAAATAAAACAGGACTCTCTTCCGTAATATTAGGACTGCTAAAAAAGCAAAAATAACAAGGCCAATTATGCTGCTGTAAAATCCATAACTATTATAATTGAGTACAGTCTCGTAAATTGAATACAGTATTTTGGGCAAAAGTAAAATCATGCTAAGATACCATGCGAATTTAACCTTTCTTATTATAGCAATGACTATTGATAAGTATAAAAACAATGAAAATAGTGCCTGGAATTTCAATACGGCAATTGATCCACTAGAGCTTAATACCACTGGCTGCAGCCATATATAAAAATATAGGCTTGCCGCTGCCAACAAGCAAAAAATACCTAACAATATAATAATCTCTAATGGTCTCTTAAATTTTATACTCTTCTTACTTTTCGTAATTTCCAAAAAAACAACCCCCTAAAATTATCAACTTACCTGTACTCTTTTCCACAATTAAGGCAACTATTTCTATGAACACAGAGTACTTCACCACAGTGCCTACATTTCCACTTTTCGTTTTCATTTTTAATAAATTCATAAAACCCGTATTTGCTAATGTATGCTGAATTTTCGATTAAACTCAAGTGGTACTTTTCAAACTAGTCCACTACAGTCCACGGCTTGTGTTATATATTCCAGACAATGCTTAGCACATTCTGTCTCCTAACGTATCATTGTCTATACAAGCTTGCATAAATCTCTAGGATTAAAATAAAAAAATAAGGAAATCTTGAGTTGTATCTGATTAAGTTGGAGATTATAAAGATCATAAAAATAAATTTATAAAGGTGTTGATATAAGAATGTCTGTAAATGCCGAGCTTAACGTAGATGGAATAAATGGTGGCAACAGCACATCCGTTACAAAAAGCCTGACTGATCTTGAAGGCGTTGAAAATGTTAGTTTAGACCTAGAATCTAATATAGTTATCGTAAAGTATGACGAAGTAAAGGTGAATTTAGTCGATATTAAACAGATACTCATGGAAAAAGGCTATAGCGTAATTGAAATATAAACTATTTGTTAAGAGGCCACCACGGACGGTGGCCTCTCAAACAATCAATTCACTTTACTTTTTATTTACAGGTTCTAATAGGTTTAAGTAGAAGTCATTACCTTCCCCTTTCGGCTCACCGCTTTTTATATGTTCCTCAAGGCAAGGGCGGTTCTCATCAACCTCATACTCATTACTGTCCTTTAGTAATCGCATCAGCATCTGCCATGAATCATATACTTCATTTATACTATTCAACGAAGCATATAAGCCCCCTGGCAGCCGTTTTTCCTTGAGATATTCAGGCAACGTAATATGCTCTGGAACAGTGATGCAAGCTGCCCATCCGTATTCAGTACTGCCGGGGTTGAATGCGGTTGTATTAAACCCGAATATTCTGGCTGTACCCATCAGATTTTCCGCTTCTGCCCATCCCACCACTTTGCTTAAAGCTTCATCCTCCGGCGAAGCACTAATAACATTACAAACAGCTACTCTCATGGCTGGCAAAGTAATGATGCGTAATGCACCCGATGTAATTGTGTCCTTTGTCATAATAATTTCCTCCCATTGATTTTTTAGAGATTTAGGGGAGTAAATTTGAACCGCCAGTGTCTGTTCCATGTTCACAATACAACGGGAAGTATCTTGCAAAGCTTGCATTGAATTAATAGCCGAAAGACATCTGCCAAGCATTTCTTTTCTCTGCGCAATTACTAAGTTTTCCTGGTTTAAGTTGCTTATCTGCTTCTCTATTACCTTTGCTGCTAGCTCCTTGCTGGCACTTTCAAGTATAATCTGCACAGCCTTGATTGGAATATCCAACTCTCTCAACAACAGCACAAGACGAATACGCTGCACTGCTTCATCATTGTAAATACGCCAACCAGATTGTGGATCACGCATACTTTTAAAAAGCCCTTTTTCTTCCCAATGGCGAAGAGTACGACTTGTTAGTCCAAGCTTTGCGGATATCTCGTGAATAGGTTCATTATGGCTCATTCAAACACTCCCTTTTTTTAATATGAAGCGCCTCATGGGAGTATAATATCATTTGACGCAACGTCAATTGCAAGTATATTTACAAAAAGAACCGAAAGTGCAACTTTCAATATCTGTTTTGGTTACATTTTAAATCCTATGTTCTTTTACTCTATTGCTATGTCTTCTCTCAATATCGCATACAAGTCACTATCCTCAAATCCTATATGACTGCGATATTTTTTACGCATTCTGCCCTCATACTTCATACCTGCATTTTTCATTACCTTACCGGAAGCAGGATTATTAACCGCATGATATGCTTCAATCCTGTTAAAGCCCACTTCCATCAATCCAAATTTCAATACTGCTATTGCTGCTTCTGTGACAATTCCTTGCCCCCAATATTGTTTTCCCAGGCAATATGCAACTTCAGCGCACATGTCATATTCATTAGTGCATATTAGTGCGATATTACCAATAGGCATATCCTTACCTTTTAGTACAATAGCCCAATGGTAAGTGCTCAAGTCGCTATACCCTTCTATTCTGTTTCGAAGAACACTTTCTGTCTCGCCTATATCCTGGTGAGCGTTCCATCTCATATATTTAGCAACTTCTGCATCATTAGCCCAATTATTAAACATTGCCTCTGCATCATTCATTGTAAATCTGCGTAGTATCAATCTTTCACTTTCAAGCATTATTGTCCCTTTATGTTTTAGCATAAAACCATCTCCCTAAAATTCAAGTTTATGATTGCATGATGGACGTGGGTAGCCTTACTACGTGCTAAGCCCTTTAGGTCGACGCTTTTTTATAACCTTTCTTCGAATGACATAAAATGATATCAAAAGAATACTGCCACCAACCACTAATGGTACAAATACTATTAAAAAATCAAGTTTATCATTAACTGCTCTCTTATATCTAAAATCACAGTACGACCCTTGTTCTGCTATAGTATTTGTGCGAACCAATCCTTCATCTAAAGCGTCACTATAAATAAAATCTAATTTGCACATATATGGGATAAGTTCATCTGCATTTTGCTCATGAAAATATTTAACTATCCCACATTCTGAATGATTGTAACCGTAATCAAATTTATCCCCATTACCCTCAACAAACTCAGATACCCATGCTCCACTATATTCCCTTTTTTGTGACTCTTCTGCATTTTCCCTTAATTGCTGAATGTATTCTTTACTGAAAAACTTTCTTCCATTTAGACGTAAAAGCCATTTTGGATAGGCTGATATTGTATCCTCTGTCGCTTTACATATTATATTTCCAACTTCCTCGACTGATTTACCATGATTCTTCATTACCCTATAAAACGCTAAGGCCATGGCGGGGTTTTCCAGATCTTCAGTCATGGGATTTGAATCTCCACCGATATAAGGTATCGCTGGAAGTAACTCACGAAATTTAAGTGTAGTCTCATTTGCGATAGAATCTATCTCTTTATCTGAATAGTCTAGCTGCAATACTTTTCGAAAGGCTTTTTGATTCTCATCTAATTTTTTGATAAGCTTATCTTCTTTTGATATGTAATATGTACTACTAATCTTCCCTTGATTACCACAGCCACTGCATCCTGAACATCCCACGCCAGGGCATCCAATATTCTTTTTTGTAGACTTACTGAAAACATTTAAAATCATTAATGCAATTATTACTACCAAAACAACTATAGATGTTATTATTATGAATAACCTTTTATTCATTGTTTTTACTCCTTTGCCAACTTTAAGCTGTGGATTCTATCAATCCCTTCTATTTCTACTAAATGTTCTTAATGTTTATGCTCTTATTACGATAATTCAAGTCAACTCGTTCTTCAAATCCTATCGAATACCAAAATGCATTTCCGATATCATTGTTTTTGAAAACAACAAGAGCAACTTTATTAATACCTTCTTTCTCTAATGCCTCAAGCGCCTTATCAACTAACGATTTCCCAATTCCATTTCCACGATATTTAATTTCAACAGCAGTATGGTATATATATCCTCGGCGTCCATCATGCCCGCTTAATATGACGCCTACGATTGTGTCATCAATTATTGCAACAAAATTGGTATTAGGATTTCTTTTTAAAAACTTTGCGATACCTTCTTTGGAGTCATCTAAACTCCGCATACCCATTCCTGCTGTATTTGTCCATAATTCATGTACTTTCTCATAGTCAGAAATAGCCATCATTCTTATTTCCATTATTCTATCCCCTATCCTTGTGTCGTCAATATTTCTATATAGTTATCATTACAGTAAGTTTAATTATATATATTTCTATATTTATCATTATTTTCCTCTAAACCTCAAAAAAAACAGATAAGCAGGGGGTTCAATCTGACTTATCTGTTTTTGATAATTTTAATACTTTTTTCTTAGTCTGCGGAACGCATGCAATGCGTTCCCTACATGATTATTTCGATTTCATCTCCGGCCTTAATAATTCCGTCCTTAAGCACCTTTGTAAATATGCCCTCGGTAGGCATTACACAACTGCCTATCTCTTGGAATATTGCACACTTGACATGGCACTCCTTGCCTATCTGTGTTACTTCGTGCAGTGTATCACCTATTTTGAGCCTGGTGCCTACAGGAAGCTTATAAAGCTCAAGGCCTTCAGTGGTCAGGTTCTCGGCAAATTTGCCTGTGCATAGACCCTCAATGCCTAAGGCCTTCATTTTATTGATACTCTCGATGCCCAGCAAGCTTACCTGCCTATGCCAGTTTCCTGCATGGGCATCACCTACAAGACCATGATCAACCTTGAATTCTCCCTGCTCGATGGTTCTCTTTGGCACGCCCTTCTTCTCGCTTATATTTACAGCCACTATCTTGCCCTTCATATATATCCCCCTTTTCTATCCACCTATTTTATACATGTCCCGCTCTATCGGTTTGTTGTACAAATCATTTAGCGTATGATGCTTTGGTTTGGCTTGTATCGCTTCTGACACAGCCTCCTGCAGCGCTGCATATTTATTAGCAAGCTTTCCGTCCCTTAAAATTTCTCTCACATCGATTTCCTTGTCAGAGTGCAGACATGGCTTTAGCTTCCCATCTGCAGTAAGTCTTATCCTGTTGCAGTAGTCACAGAACTTATGGCTTATAGGATTGATGAGTCCAATCCTGCCCTTTGCTCCAGGCAGTTTATAGTACTTGGCGGGACTGCTTTTATCTGCTGCCTCTACAGGTTCCAGCTCCTTAAAGCTATCCAAGACAACCGAGTTTGGCAGATAATGCTCTGATGCCCAGCCTGCCGCCTGTCCTAAAGGCATGAGTTCTATGAATCTTACATCAATATTTTCATTAAGTGAAAGCTTTATAAAATCCCCTATTTCATTTTCATTAAAGCCTTTTACCAAAACGGTATTGACTTTTATAGGGATAAGTCCCACCTTTAATGCCTCCTCGATACCTTCCAGGACAGCCTTAATATTTCCACCCCTTGTCATGTGCTCATATTTTTTCTCATCCATGGTATCAAGACTTATATTTATTCTTTTGAGCCCAGCTTCCCTTAAGTCATGGGCAAGCTTCTTAAGCAGCACTCCGTTGGTAGTCAGAGCTATATCTTTAATACTTTCAATAGCGGATATCTTTTCAATGAGACCTGTGAGACCCTTTCTAACCAAGGGCTCTCCTCCGGTAATCCTTATCTTGTCAGTGCCCATCCCTGCACATGCTTTTACTACTTGGAATATCTCCTCCAGGGTAAGTATTTCAACATGGTCTTTCTTCTCAATCCCTTCCTCAGGCATGCAGTAGCGGCATCTGAGGTTGCACCTGTCGGTGACGGATATTCTTAAATAATTGATGTTTCTGCCCAACCCATCCTTCATACGTAATCTCACCCTTTACAATCGCATTTTATAAACTTCATATGAGTATTATATCTCCGATTCCTTCAGTTCCATAACCGCCTAGCTCCGACAGTATGTCCCTGAAGTCCTCTGCTTTAATTATATCGATAAATTGCTTAAACATGTCTAATTCCAAATATTTTTCCGGTATTGCAAAATCGTACTCTTCCTCCCCAATAGGAATGAAATCCAACCCCATGGCCTTCGCGGCTGAAAGTACTCCAACGCCGACATCAGCTGAACCCGAACTGACTGAAGCAGCAACTGCCATATGAGTAGTCATCTCACGCTCGTAGCCATGTATCGAAGCTGGGTCTACGCCCTCTCTTTTCAGCATATAGTCAACAAGTATCCTGGTACCTGCGCCCTTCTGCCTGTTGACGAACTGCACATCCTCCCTGCTGAAATCCCTAAAACCAGTTATATTTTTTGGATTTCCCCCTTTGACCATCATTCCCTGTATCCTTCTGACTCCTTTGACAAGGGCAATCTTCATGTCTGGCAGAAGCTTTCTGATATAGCTTTCGTTATATATACCAGTTTGCTCATCCAAAAGATGTATAGGGGCCATATGAGCTTCGCCCTTGCGAAGCGCTATCAAGCCGCCCATGCTGCCCACGTGGGCGGAGGAAAGGCTTTTTGCGGAGTCCTTCCTGTGCATCAGGCTGCCTATCATATCCATTATCAAATCATGGCTGCCGATAGAAACAATTGTGTTCTTAATATCATCAATGTTCTTGGTCAGCTCTACCTGAACTATTTCTCCCGCTTCAATACCTTCGCTGTTCTGCGGAATTATCAATATCCCGTCTGCCCTAACTAAGGACATAGTAGCTCCCGCTCCCCTGTTCAAGGGTGTCGCAATTAATTTGCCATCAACCATTCCAAGCTTTATTCTTACATATTCCATATGCTTCAAGGATGAAACCATCCTTCGCGAAAGCACTGCTGACCTCTTGTTCTTCTGTGGCACTCCCTGTTTGAGATATCTTCTGACCAAAGGTTTTGCGAAGGTTTCAAAAACAAAATATGCGGATACCGGATATCCGGGTATGCCTAGTACAGGCTTCCCTTCTATTATTCCAAGAATAGCAGGCTTCCCGGGTTTTGTCGCTATTCCATGCACTAATACTTCTCCAAGCTCAGCTATAAGCTTTACGGTAAAGTCTTCGCTGCCCGCAGAAGAACCCGCATTGATTATTACTATATCGTTCTCTTTCACTGCTTCTGAAATTGTACGCTTTAAAAGCTCATAATCATCTGGCACCGTCTTGAATCTTACAGGTTCGCCGCCATATTCCCTTACCAGCCCTTCAAACATCCTGGAGTTTGATTCTATTATCTTCCCAAGCACGAGGGGTTCATCCGGTTCGATGATTTCTGTACCTGTAGGTATTATCCCGACTCTGGGCTTCTTTACTACCTCCAGTTCTGTAATACCTCCCGAGAGCATGGCTGCAATATCTACAGGCCTTATCTCATGGTTAGTTGGAATTATCATTTCATTTGCCACAATATCCTCCCCGATAGGCCTTATATCCTGCCAGGGGGCTGCAGACTTGATAATTTCAACAGTGTCACTGTCAATTTCAACAACATCTTCAATCATAATTACTGCATCATAAGGATCAGCTATGGGGTCTCCGGTGTCCACATAAATAAAGTCTATACCCTTTCGGAGTCTCATGGGCTTTGCCTCAGAGGCGCCAAAGGTTGATTTTGCAGTCACAGCTATCCCATCCATTGCTGAAGCATTGAAATTAGGAGAAGATACCCTGGCAAACACCGAGTCTGCAGATACTCTTCCCTGGGAAGCCAACACCTGGAGCTTTTCTATATCTGCATTTCCCAGATATGCTTCCACTCGCTCCATTAAAAGCCTTTGTGCGGCATTGACATCCATATTTGAAAGGTATATGTTTCTTTCATGCTTGCTCACCCGACCCACTCTCCATTCTTCAATCTATTATTTGAACAGCTCCACCTTTACGGTTTCACCTTTATTGATTCCTTCTTTATTTACCGGTATCCTTATATAGCCCTGAGCCATGGAAAGCTGCGAAATGGCCGCAGACTTCGCATATATGGGCTTTGCTGTAAAGCCATTCTCATTCTCTTCCAACTCAACCATCTGGTATGTCTCCTTGCCTGGCGAAGAATGGATATTTGAGCTGCACACAGCATTTATGAACAGGTTTTGCCTCGTTCTGCCCTGCAGCCCTTCTATGAGCTCTTCAACAAATATCTTGAATATTATCACTGCGGAGACCGGATGTCCTGGAAGTCCAAAAACCGCAGTGTTTCTTACCTTCCCAATTATGGTGGGCTTCCCGGGCTTCACAGCCACACCATGTACAAATACTCCCGGTTCTCCAAAGGAGTCGATAACTTTTTCGGTATTGTCCTTCGCTCCAACCGAGCTGCCTCCTGATATTACAACAATTTCATTGTTTTTTGATGCATCATCAACTGTGTTCCGTATAAGATCAAAGTCATCCTTGACCACAATAGTACTCGTTACCTCGCCGCCAGCTTCCTGGACCATTGCTGCGAGGGTATAGGTGTTTATATCCCTTACCTGCCCTAATCTCACCAGTCCGAAGGGGTCAACTATTTCATCTCCTGTGGATACAACAGCCACTCTTGGACGCTTTGAAACTTTGACACGGCTTATTCCTGCTGCGCATAGCACTCCGATATCCTGGGATCTAATCACACGACCTTTAGGCAGAACTTTTCCACCCAAGCTTACATCGTCACCCTTGAAGATAATATTCTCTCCTGGTGCTACCGGATTATGAGCGGAAAGCAAGCCGTCATCGATGCATTCAACATACTCAATCATCAGCATCCCGTCGGCTCCCTCGGGTATCATGCCTCCCGTAGGCACATAGACACATTGGCCGGCACTAGGTTTAAGTGAAGTGGTTTCGCCCATTTCAACCTTGCCGATAATGTTAAGAAACGCAGGCATACTTTCACTTGCACCAAAGGTATCCTTTGAGACCACTGCATAGCCGTCAACGGTAGACCTGTTGAAATCCGGTATGTCAAGCTGTGAGAAAACATCCTCAAAGGCTGTTCTGCCCAAAGCTTTGATTATTTCTACTTCTTCATATCCTACAATAATATCTCCAAAATTATTCTCCATCTTCTTTTTTACTTCATCTACTGTATCAACCATCAAAAGCTTCATAGGCAGTCCACCTTTCATTCTTTACTTTATCGCATCTGGTATAAACAGCTGCTGATCGTTCTTCTTATAATCTCCAATAATTTTCTGACCTTCCTCTGATGTGATGAAATCTATAAATGCCATTGCAGCTTTATTGTGGATGTTGGGGTACTTTTCCGGATTAACTGCAATCACTCCATATGGATTGAATAAGACCGGATCTCCTTCAACAACTATTTTCAAATCAACCTTATCCTGGAAAGCATACCAAGTGCCACTGTCTGAAAGTGTATATGCCCCCATCTCACTTGCCATTGTCAGAGTATCTCCCATTCCCTGTCCTGCTTCCTTATACCATGCTTCTCCCTGAGGTTTCAAACCATATGCTCCCCAAATAGCAAGCTCCTTCTTGTGTGTCCCTGACTGGTCTCCTCTTGAGACAAATTTGGATTTGGACTCAGCTATCTTTTTCATGGCTGCTTCTGCATCCTTTTCCTTAGCTGCTCCTGCAGGGTCATCCTTTGGACCTACAACAAAGAAGAAATTATGCATTACATCCTTCCTGTTAATGCCGTAGCCACTAGCTACAAATTCATCCTCGGACTTTCTGGCGTGAACAAGCAGTACATCTGCATTTCCCAGCTTGCCCATTTCCAGAGCTTCACCTGTGCCCACTGCCACAACCTTTGTAGTCACACCATATTTCTTGTCAAAGGCAGGCACAAGCACATCCAAAAGACCGGTATCTCTTGTGCTTGTAGTTGTAGCAAGAGTCATCCCAGACTCAACCTCTACTTTGCTGTCATTTTGCACAGGTTCTTTGGCTGTGCAGCCGAAGGTTAAAACCGAAGCCGCAATAATCACCAGTACCAGCATAAGAATTGTGAACTTGCTTCTCTTATAATTATTATTAAACATTTAAATCCTCCTCAATAAATCATTCTTCCTTCAATAAAATCCAGTGTTCTTACATCCTGTGGGCTGCCGAATATTTGAGCAGACTCGCCGCTTTCAATGACGTTTCCATTCAGCAGAAAAACCACATTGTCAGATAATCTCTTTGCTTGAAACATGTTGTGTGTAACTACTACTATTGATGTCTTGTACTCTATCTTTGCATGCAATATAAGCTTTTCAATCATCGCCACGTTCGCCGGGTCAAGGTTGGCTGTAGGTTCATCAAGCAAAAGCACCTTGGGTTTGTGTATGATAGCTCTTGCAAGTGAGAGTCTCTGAGCTTCCCCTCCGGAAAGGGTCAGAGCCCTTTGTTTCAGCTTATCCTCGAGTCCGATAAAGCTTGCCAGCTCCAATACCTTGCCCCTTATCTCATCTTTGTCCACTCCGCGGAGCTTCAAGCTGTAAGCCATGTTCTCATATACAGATGTGTTGAAAACTATCGGTTTCTGGAATACCATGGACATTTGTCTTCTGGTTTCAATATCCGGCTCACTTTTCTGCTCTTTCCCATCAAAAACAATTCTACCGCTTGTAGTTTTCTCCAGCCCGTTAAGTATGTATAGGAGTGTGCTCTTTCCTGCACCGCTGGGACCAATTATGCCTGTGATCTTACCTTCCTCCAGATTTAGCTCGTCTATATCCAGAACCTTCTTATTACTATATTCCTTTACAAGCTTAATTATGTTGAATATTTGTCCCATCAGTCAGTCATCCCCCTTCCGCTTCTGAGCAAATCCAATGCGCTGTTTATCAAAAGGGAGATAATGAGAAGAATCATGCCGAGGGCAAGAGCCAATTGGAACTCTCCCATGCCCTTATGCAGTGCTATTGAGGTTGTCATTACCCTGGTCTGGAACCTGACATTTCCACCAACCATCATTACCGCACCTACCTCTGCAGTGAGACGTCCAAAGGCAGTAATAACAGCCGCACCTATTGCATATCTTGCTTCCTTGATAATAAGCCACACCAGCTGAAGGCGATTTGCCCCCAAACTCACCGCAGTCTTTTTTATCAAGGGGTCAATACCCTGAACCGCGACTATGGTAAGCCCTGCAACAATTGGTGTTGCCAGCAGCACTTGGGCTATTATCATGGCAGTAGGCGTGAAAAGCAGCCTCAAAGGTCCAAGGAGTCCTATCTGGTTTGAGAGCAGTATGTACACCACAAGCCCTATGACTACCGGAGGCATTCCCATAAAAGTGTTTATTAGGTTTATCAATGCTGTTCTTCCCCAAAACCTATTGAGCCCCACTAAAGCCCCAAGGGGTAGTCCAATGATTACGCTGATTAAAGTCGCAACAACTGATATCCTGATGGACAGAAATATTATTCCATAAAGCTCAGGATCGAAGGACAGCATCAAAGATATTGCTTTGCTAAAGGCTTCAACGAAATACTCCATATTATTTCTCCTTATAGTAGTGTCGCTATAACAAAAAAAACAATCCAAAAAAGGATTGTTTCATAGCAACATTAACAAAACATTTTCCTTTCCTAACACGGGAGGCATAGGAATTTCTTCCTAAACCCTTATGGGACTTGCCCATCGGTCATAGCTTCATAGACAACCGTAGAAACGATGACTCGGAAAACTTATATTTTGTTTAATTATATACTATTTTTATTACTTTTGCATATCTTTTTCTATTATACTTTTGCATTTTTCACTCAGCGGATGCCGGAGTTTTCATGTATGCTACATAGTAGAACAATGGAACTATAAGTGCTCCGCCAATTATATTCCCTAATGTAACGGGCAGAAGATTATTCATCCAAATCTGTTCCCAGGTAATTGGCGCGCCTAAGAACTTTCCTAGAGGTAAATAGTACATGTTCGCAACACTATGCTCGTATCCTGACAGTACAAAGAGCATAATCGGGAACCATATTGCAAATATCTTTCCTATTACGTCTCTTGCCCCAGTTGCCATCCAAATTGCGAGAACAACCAGCATATTGCAAAGTATACCTCTTATAATTGCAGCTCCAAGAGCTATCTCAACCTTTTTTGCCGCTATTCCAACAGCAAGGTCAGCAGCCGGGGTTCCCGCTGCCATAAGTCCTGAGTTTGCAACGAAGAAGGCCAGTATGACTGAACCTATGAAGTTGGCAGTATATACATAGAACCAGTTTCTTATAATATCCGACCATTTGAATTTGCAATTAAAGCATCCCAAGGTCATAAGATTGTTGCCTGTAAAAAGCTCTGCACCGCAAATGGTGACAAGCATTAGTCCTATAGGGAAAACTCCGGCAAATGCAAACTTCTGCATGCCCGGATCAAGCTTTGTCAGCGACTGTCCTATTATGATTGCTCCTTGTGCTCCAAAGCCTATGAATACGCCCGCGAATATACCCAGCACGAACATCTGCAAAATTGAAAGCTTTGCTTTCGCTGAACCCGAATCAGATACTGCATGTGCAATTTCTTGTGGAGTAAGCATTCTCTTCTCCATTCTAATAGACCCTCCGATCCAGACTTTGTGAAGAGATGTATGTAAGTCTGAAATTATTACATCAATTACTGTGAAGTGTGCGCAACTACTTAAAATATAATTCTTCCCGGGTTACTATATACATTCATCCTATGTCCGCGGGCAAAGCCGATTACCGTTATACCAAGCTGTTCTGCCAGCTCCACTGCCAAATCAGTAGGTGCTGACCTTGAAATAATAACCGGTATCCCGCCTTTAGCGGCCTTTATGAGCATTTCGGAAGACACCCTGCCGCTTGTAAGCACTATCTTATCAAACAGCTTGATATTCTTCAGGGAGGCTTCCCCTATTATCTTATCCATAGCATTATGACGCCCTACGTCTTCATGGAACAATATAATGCCTGCATCAGCAGCAAGTGCCACGCTGTGAGCCCCGCCTGTACTATGGAATAGCTCTGATCTTCCATTAAATTCTCTCATAAGCTCAAGTATTGCTTGAGCGCTGATCTCAATATCGCTTGATACTTTCTTGCAGTTTATGGAATCAACCGCATTATAAAAGGCAGAGCCCTTGCCGCAGCCGGTGGTCATTGTCCTCTTGCCGTGCAGGCTCTTTGCAATGATGCTGCTCTCAACTGTGCTGACCTCTATTATACCTTTTTCTTCATCTATTCGAATTTTCTCTATATCATCCTTGCTTTTTATAACACTTTCAGAAAGGAGAAACCCCACAGCCAAGCAATCAAGGCTTGAAGGCGTACAAAGCAAGGTTATGAATTCCTCTCCATCCAGCATTATAGTCAGCGCATACTCTTTGACTACCATATCGACAGCCGATGATATCGTGCCGCTCTCATACTTTATTATTGAGATGTCTCTAGTCAAATCCATAATACACCTCCTATGCCTTCAAAAACCGCTCCATCAGGCTTTGATAGTCCTTAATGGTATTCACATTTGTGAACATATCCCAGTCCGGACTGAACTCCCTTGCCGCAGCCTCACTGACGTAAAGCACATTAGAATCCTGCAGCAGCAAGTTAATTTGCTTATTGCCATTTTCAATGTTCTCTTCCAGCTTTTGAAGCAAGCTTTTGGAGTAAAAAGCGTTGAAGGGCTCTATCCATTCACCCAGTCTTGTTATAACTCCATCAATCTTTCCCTCATGCTGATTTATAAGCTCCATCATGTAGTTCAGGTATTTTATGTTTATAAAGGGCATATCACAGGCTACAATATAATTATGTACGCTGCAGGAGCTTTTTAACCCTACATGTATCCCTGCCAAGGGTCCGAAGTCCTTTATCTCGTCCTCTGCCAGCTTGTATCCGTATTTCACATACTCCTCAGGCCTGCTGGTGACTATAATAATCTCATTGAAAACCTTTTCCAGCTTTTCTGTTATCATTTCAATTATATATTTGTCACGAAGCTTGAGAAATTGTTTGTCAAAGCCCATCCTGCTGCTTTTGCCTCCGGCAAGTATTATTGCAGTTTCCATATATGCCATATTGGTACCTCAAAATTAGAGCTCTCGGCTCCTCTTATCTCAGTGTTTTTGCTGTCTCACGAAGCTTTCTCTGTTCATCATCCTCTGGCTCTGGAAGCACAATATTATGAGACATTTTTTTGCCGTTTTTATCCACGCATACAAAGGTTACAAAGCCATCAACCAGTATATTATCACTATCGTGCTTACATACCTTGCCATATACAGTAAGACTTGTATTCCCAGCATATACCACTCTTGTCTTAAGGGTTATTATATCTCCCTTAGTAGCAGGCCCAGAAAATTTCATTCCATGTACCTTAACGCATACTATATTTTCTGGATTCCCGTGTAAGGTGGCCGCAGCCACGAAGTTTCCTTCCACAAACCATTCAGCCATTCTGCCGGCGTATAAAGTTCCATGGTGGTTCAAATCTTCAGATTTTATAAGATGTGTTGATATATAGTGTTTCATATTTCACTCTCCTAATCAAAATATATAATTTCTCCCTTTATATCCTCTTCCACATACAGGAGTCCCAAAGAGTACCTGGGTTCAAACCTTCTTGAAGTAGGGGAACCGGGATTGAAGAATAGTACTCCGCCAATCACCTCATTATGAGGTTTGTGGCTATGTCCATATACCACGCAGTCCACTTTACTCCCTGCAAATTCAGCATAAGCGTTCATATATGTTCGCCCCCTGCTGGTTCCATGGGTCAATCCAATCCTTTTTCCGCTAACCTCTATTATCCTCTTTGTCCCATATTTGTCCAGCATATCATACCCGTCATTATTACCGGCTACCACATAAACCGGTGCAATTGTCTCCAATTCAATGATAACCTCATCGATAAGGATATCCCCTGCATGCAATATCATATCCACACCGTCAAATACCTCATATATAATATTAGGAAGCAGTCTAGCACTGCTTCTTATATGTGTATCTGAAATTATACCTATTTTCAACTATCATATCCTCCTGAATAAGTAAAACTACACCTGCTCCAAATCATTCCCTGCATTCAGTTCATTTACCTCATCCTTGCAGCTCTTTACCGCCAGAACTACATATAAAATAGATATACCCCAGTATATGAGCCAGAAATTGGGTATGGGATAACCATAAAGATTGACAGCCAGCTGTATTAGCATTGGAAGTGTCAATGCATATATGCTGATATTCAGCAGGTTATTGTATTTCAGGCTGCCGTGAAGAAATGCATTCACAATCAATCCCAAAAGTGCCAGAATGACAGCATTAAGAAGCTTCCAGCCTAATACGAAAATGAAACCGAAAGCAATGAATATGAACACAATCCAGCTGAGTTTAGGTAGAAAATCCAGCACATCTTTTTTAGTCAATGTGACGCCTTTAAGCTCGGTCAAGTTGAATTCCCTGCTCTCTACCTGACTGTTTTTCAAATATACCTTGTCCTTGGTGATAAGCATTCCGCTTCCGACATCCTTCAATACACTTGCATCCACCTGCCCTGTAGTATCTATAACGAAGGCCTCATTGGTGCTGCTGCTGATAATGTATGGCATCTTGCCTTCAAAGCTGAATTCACCATTTTCCAGCCTGAACTCCGGAATGTTGGCATTTACATTTGTAATTAGATCGTCTATAGCTATTCTGGTTGCGATAAAAGTCCTTGTTCCACTAATGAAATAAACTATAAGAAAAAGCAGCAGCAGATATACGAAGCTTCTGCTGAACTTGTTATTCTTAATGCTTCTGTAGAACTTGAAATCAATTACACTTTCCCTCATCTGCAGGAAAAAATTCATTTCATCCACCTCCCATGTTTACATGTACTTAAAATATTATACCAAAGGAACAGCCCCCAGGTAAACATTTATATTGCTATATCCCCTTTATATCTATCACTTTACCGCATTTGGAGCATAGTCCGTCATCCAGGTGCTCTATGAAAATGCCGCCGCTTCTTTTAATCAGAAGAGCTTTGCAATTGGGACAATATGTGTTTGTATCCTCACTCTGAAGATTGCCCACATACACATATTCCAGATTATTTGCTGCTATCTTCTTAAGATTCTTCAACGTCTCTGCGCTGGTGGGTTCCTCCTTCATCTTGTACATAGGAAAGTAGCGGGATAGATGAAGTGGAATTGAGGGCTTAATAGATGCAAGCCATCTCGAAAGCTCATCCATCTCCTTTTCGCTGTCATTGCGACCCGGGACAACGAGAGTGGTGATCTCCACATGACATTTCGAGGCAGCAGCCTCTACAGTGCGCTTCACATATTCAAGGCTCCCTCCGCAGACATCCCGGTAATATTCCTCTGTAAAGCCCTTTACATCAATATTCATTGCATCAATATAAGGCAGCAGCTCAGATAGCGGCTTTTCACCCATATAACCGTTGGTTACAAGTACGTTTCTATAGCCCTTGCCCTTAATGTACCTGGCAGTATCTAATACATACTCATACCAAATACTAGGCTCATTGTAAGTGTAAGCTATTCCTACACATTCCTCTTCCTGCCTGCACAAGCTAAGCAGATAGGCTTCGGAGGCTTCGTACAAGTTCCCCTCCCCTGCTTCCTCCACTGCGCCGCGCTGTGCAATGTGGTAGTTCTGGCAAAAGCTGCATCTAAAGTTGCAGCCAACAGTGCCCAAGGAAAGTATGTATTTACCGGGGAAGAAATGGTACAGCGGCTTTTTCTCCACTGGGTCCATTGCAACAGCAGAAATCTTTCCATAATTATGAGTGTAAAGGGTGCCTTCGATATTGTTTCTTACCCTGCATATCCCATATTTTCCCGGTGCAATGGTGCATTCGTGGGGACACAGCCTGCAGACCACATTCTGCCCTTCAAGCTTTTCATAATGCATTGCTTCTTTTAATTGACCCATAATGTATCACTCCATATACTTAATAGTGCCTTACAACCTCAAAACGTTCCATCTCATAGGCTTCTCCGCTTCTTATGCCCGCTTTCTGAAGTGAGATATCCACCTGATAATCAACTGTGTCTACCCCTTCAAGATTGGGAAGCAGCAAGCCAGACCTGCGTCCACTCCTTACAATCACCCCATATTTCTTCACGTCCAGCTCCTCTTTTGAGCTGATAGGCGTGGGCTCCATAAGGACATCCACAGAGTAATCCAGTTCATCAAGCTCATCTTCTTCTACAGGGGGAAACCTCGGGTCCCTGGTACCTGCGCTGACGGCATTCTGTATGATTTCCATAGCAATGCTGATAGTGGTTGGTCCTATAGTGCCGATGCAGCCTCGGAGCTCGCCGTATTTCTTGAGTGAAACAAAGACTCCCGCCCTTTCAGTGAGCATTTCAGCAGGCAAGTCTTTTGGCCCATGAATCTGCTTTCCTGTACGGACATATGTCTCTAGTGTTTCTATAGCCAACTTAACATAGGGGTCACTGCTTTTTACCGGCTTCTTGCCATCACAAGCCAAGGCATGGAGCTCTGCTATACAATAGCCTACTCCGAAAGGACCTTCGTAGGATAATATATCGCCCTTGACACTGCAGCCATCCAAACAGCCCATAAGCACCAGTGTGGAGTTGTAGCCGCACTCGCCTGCTGACTCCAAAAGCTCATCCGACATAGACATCAGCTCTTTTACTTCTCCTGACTTGATTATCTCTAAGTATTTTTCATCAAACTCTGAACCTCTGGGATCATAGCCCGCTGGAGCATCCTCTGTAAGTCTGTGTGAAAGATCGCCACTTGCTATTACAACTACTTTCCTGTCGAGCTCTGCTGCCGCATCCCTTATAGCTATGCCAAGCTTGTAATGCTGTTCTCTGGAAAGTAAGCTGTATGTGATATGTACCAGTTTGAATTCCTTATATCTCTTGCTTATGAAATAGAGGGGAACCATAGCTCCGTGGTCGAGTCCCGGTTCAAGCCCGTAGGTTTTTTTAACGTCTTCCTGCATTGGAACGCAATATGTTTTTTTCTTATCTGCCTGCTCCAATATTTTATCCACCAATTCCAAATCATTGTCAAAGCCCAGCTTTACCCCCGCGGCTCCAAATCTTGCCAGACTCCCCTCCAGCCTTTCATCTGATGCAATGGTCATTGCATCCTTTAGCAATGTACCATGAGGTGTGATGATGACAATTGTATCCGGCTGCATATCTGCTATATGCTCTGCAGCCTTCATGGCACCATCAATTGAGTTTTTCACCCTTCCGGTTTCCTCCTTCCCCACTTCCTCAATCATTATAGGTGGATGAGGAAAAATGAATGCACCCGCTATATTGCCCATATTCTGCACTCCTTCCAATACTTCTGAGTTTTAATATTGGTATGTTCCCCTGCTTGGCAGCGATTAATTCGTAACCATTCCAGAAAATAGATTATGAAAAAGGAAGCTGGGAGAGTTAACTCCTAGCTTCCTTTTTTTCCTGTGATTTCATCTATATCCAGCCTAAGAATTCCTACTCCTTCATAAACGCCGTCGTTTTTCAGCAGCCTTGCTTTTACCGGCTCCGGCACTTCTTCCAGGTGATCAATCAAAGTGACTAATGCATGCTTCTTCTCCTCCAGGTCTTCCACTAAATTCATGTTCCCCCAAAAAACAGCAGAGGCGTATTTGTGCTCGCACTCTCCAGCCATATAGCCCCCATCTACTATCACAGTAGCGCATACCTTGGGGTTTTCCTTTACAAAATCAATCTTCAAGCCGGTCTTGGCACTGTGAAAATAAAGTGAGTTTCTGCCCTCATCGTACCCATAGCTCAATGTGACTATATAAGGTTCGTTATTCCTGCACATTGAGATGACTGCATATTTGCCATTCTTTAGGATACCGGCCAGTTCCTCTTTGTCGGTAATCTCACGTTCCAACTTCCTCATATGATACTTCATCATCTGTTTCCACCTCATTCTTCATACTTTAAGCCTCTAACTAATATTATAGTATTATCGTATGTTTTTTAACAGCATACAAATTCATATATATGAAATTACTGTAAAATATCATATACTTTTCCTTTGACATCATACCTTCGAATCAATATAATACTTTAATGTATTATTAATTATTATGAAATAACCGTCCATTTGATTGGGAGATTCCACGTTGCAAGAACCGACCGCTCTAGCGATTTAATATAAAATGGAAATTTCCGTAAAGAAATATGCTATTTTTTTAACGTAAAATTTGAAAACCTATCGCATTTGTGAAATATATATTATATAATAATAATGAATATTATTATATTAATATTTTTTTGTTCCTTAATTAATTTAATATATACAAGGGGGTATTATCTTGTCAGACTTGAAAAAAATAGTCATACTTGGCGCAGGCTATGCTGGCGTCGAAGCAGCAAAGGTTCTGAGCAAGAAGTTTAAGAAGGATCACAGCGTTGAAATCACATTAATTAATGACAATCCTTTCCAGACTCTTCTCACTGAGCTGCATGAAATCGCAGGCCATAGAACAGAAAAGGAAAGCGTAATGGTAGATCTTTATAACGTATTTAAGGCTACCAAAGTTAATTTTGTAAGAGACAGAATCGAAAGCATCGATTACGAAGCAAAAACTCTTACATCAAACAAGGAAACATACAAATATGATTACCTTGTAATTGGTTGTGGGGCTGAACCGGCATACTTCGGAATTGAAGGTGTTAAAGAATATGGTTTTACCATATGGTCGCTTAAAGATGCATTAAAAATCAGAGAGCATGTTGAGAAGAGCTTCGAGACAGCAAGGGATGAAAGAGATGTAACAAAGAGAAAAGAACTTCTCAGCTTTGTTGTTGCCGGTGCAGGCTTCACAGGAATCGAAACTGTAGGTGAACTTTTCGAGTGGAAAGACGTTTTATGCGATAAATACGGAATCAATCCAAGTGAAGTTGGTATATACAATGTAGAAGCGATGCCAACAATACTGCCAATCTTGAGACCAAGCCTGCAGAAAAAAGCTGCAGATTTCCTTACAAAAAAAGGCGTAAAGCTAATGACAAACTCGCCTATAGTTAAGGCAACACCTGAAGGCATAGTACTCAAAGATGGACAGGAAATAAAAACAAAAACTCTTATCTGGACTTGCGGTGTACAGGGCAACAGCTTCACCGTATCAACAGGTCTTACTCAAGGTAAGAGGAACAGAGTACAGGTTAATGATTACATGCAGAGCATGGACAAAGAAGAAGTTTATCTTGTTGGTGACAACGCATATTACGAAATAGATGGAAAGCCGATACCTCAGATAGTTGAAACAGCTTTGCAGACAGGCGAATGTGCCGCTCACAACATTGCAGCTGCTATAACTAAAACTGAAAAGAAAAAATTCGCACTTAATACTCACGGTTTCATGGTTTCCATCGGAAGCCACTACTGTGTAGCAGAACTTATGGGTACTCCACTGTCAGGTTTCTTGGCTATGGCTTCCAAGCACTTGGTTAACCTCCATTATTTATGGGGTGTTGGCGGCTTGAGACTCGTATGGAACTACATGCTCCATGAATTCTTCCACATGAAGAACAACAGGTCATTCGTAGGCGGACACTTGGCACATAAAACACATACTTCATGGGCAGTGCTTCTTCGTTTATTCGTAGGCGTAATGTGGCTCATCGAAGGTATTAAGAAAGTTCAGGAAGGTTGGTTGGATCCTGCTGTTATTAAGATAGTACAGGTTGCAGGAACTTCAGGAGCATCAGCAGCAGAAGGTACCGAAGGCGCTGCACAGGCAGCTGCTCCGGTAGTGACACCAATACTTGCAAGTCCTCCAGCATTCTACCAATGGTTTACAGATGCAGTAGTAGCACCTAATGCATACTTGTTCCAATTAGCAGTTACATTCACTGAAATCGGAATAGGCTTGGCATTGATTGCCGGACTCTTTGTATTCTTTGCATCATTTGCTTCTTTATTCATGGTTGGAAACTTTGTTCTGTCAGCTATGGCAGGCTATGATATACTTTGGTACTTCTTCGCAGCTATCGCTCTTATGGGTGGCGCTGGCGGAGCATTCAGCCTCGACTACTATGTACAGCCATGGATCAAGAAAGCTTGGAAAAAAACGAACTTCGCACGTGGAAGCTATTTATACTTCGATTAATAAAAAAGGCTTCTATTAAAGCATTTTAACAACTAAGGAAGCCTTTTATGAAATGCACTTAACGGAAAGTGAAACATTAATGAAATTTATACTTTCCTATGCATTATAACTAATGATTTAAAAAATTAAACACCAGATTCCTGGTGTTTAATTTTTTTGCTTTTATTTGGGAATAATATATATAAGCTTTGCTATAAGAAAATCAATGTTTTAAGGAGTGAATTATTATGGAAGCAGGAGTAAGAAATAAAGTAACCGGTGAAATTGAGGAGATAAAATCCGATGAAATCATGGCAGAGGTCAAGATGAGGGGCACATGAAACGACAATACAATGAGATTCACGTCCGTGATGACGAGAGAAAGCCTTGACGATGCTGGTTTTAAAAAAGGCGACACAGTTGAAGCTTTAGTTAAAGCAATAAATGTAGTATTTGTGAAACATTAATAATAGCCGGAGCTTAATATCTCCGGCTATTATTATGAAGTTTTGTCAGTTCTTCTCTTTTATATGCTTGTAAAGCTCTCCATCGATTTCTCTAATGATTGAAGAAAGCTCCCCTTGATAATATATTATTAACCTATGCAATGCTCTAGTACAAAGTGTATACAAGAGTTTTCTGTCTCCTTCGGCATTATAATTCCCCTCATTAGCCCCATATACCAATACAGCATCAAACTCCAGGCCCTTGCATAGGTAAGAAGGGAGAATATTCACACCTTTCTTGTACATATCATCGTCTTTTGCAACCATGCTGATTTCAATTACTCCTTTAAGCAGCTTATATATCTGACTGCATTCCTCTGAGGTCTTGCACAGTATTGCTATGGAATCCATACCGCATCCAAGCAGCTCTTTAATATCAGCTGTTAATCGCTCTTTTACTTCACATGCCTCACTTAGGCCAACCACTTCCGGGAGCTTCCCCGCCCTGTTCAGGCCTTCTATTTCCTTATCAGATGGAAGCATTGCCTTTGTGAACTCAGTGATTTCTCTTGTGGACCGATAGGATTTGCTCAATCTGAGTACAGCCGAGTCAGCTCTTCCGAACACATCAGCAATTGCATCAAAGCTGACAGATTTTCTGTAAGGAATCATCAACTGATTCATATCTCCAAGTATTGTAAAGCTGCTTCCCGGAAACAGCCTCTTTAGAATCTCATACTGCAAAGGACTATAGTCCTGAGCTTCATCCACTACCACATGCTTGATGTCCGTTGTATCAGGCATGTCGTCTATTATGCATTTCAAATATGCAAGTACAGCAGAATCTTCATAGTTCATAACCCTGCTATTAAAATTGTCAATTGAATACCTTCTTATATCCTTAAGCTCATCCTCCTTCAGTCCAAAAGCCTTTCCTGATTCAAAATAGAAATCGCTCTCGAAAAAATTGCGATAAGCGTCGTATAAATCAACTTTGGTCATCCTGAATACTTTATCTCTTACTCCACTGAATTCCCTCCGGAGCTCCAGTCTTAATAATGCTGCCGCTTCCCTGGCTGTGCTATTGGAGTTATCAGCCTTCCTTTTCAGTTCAATCTTCTTTATCTCCTGGACTTTTGCCAATAGATAAAAGGCTCTCTCCCTCACAGCAGCCAAGCGCTTATTTACGGGAATACCCTTACTGCATGCATTATATACCTTCCTCAATTCGCTGCCTTTAATAGCAGTCTTCCCATCATAATAAATATTGCAAAGGTACTCTGCATTATCTGACAGCTCTCCAGCGAACTGCCTCACAGCATCAAGAAATTCTCTCGAATTCTTATACATGTAGCCTTTTCTCCTAATCTCATCAAAACGGCTGTTCTTATGTGATAAAAGATATTCCATATGATCATTCAGACTCTCGGTCCTGAACCCTCTCTTTATGAGCTTGGTTATATATTCTTCAAAGGTCGTCTGTATGACATTGCTCTCTCCCAACTCCGGCAGTACATTCGAGATATAATCATTAAAAATATGGCTTGGAGAAAATATTACTATATTACTTGAGGTAAGATTCCTATCCTTATACAGCAGGTAGGCTATCCGGTGCAAGGCTATGGAGGTTTTGCCGCTTCCAGCTGCACCCTGTACAATAAGCACGCTGCCCTCATCAAATCTTATAACTTTATTTTGTTCCTTCTGTATCGTTGTTACAATGCTTTTCATTTTTTCACTTGCATTGCCGCTCAATATCTCCTGAAGTATTTCATCATCAATCTTCACTGAACTGTCGAACATAGACAGCAGCTTTGAGTTCTTTATTTTAAACTGTCTGTTTAAAGATACATCCCCATGGACTGAGCCCTCATGAGTCTTGTACTCTGCCTTCCCATTCTCATATTCATAGAAAACACTTGATATTGGCGCTCTCCAGTCATGTATAACCACTTCCATAGTATCAGTGTTAATGAATGAATATAGACCAATATATATACTATCAATAGACTTATTGCCGTCCTCCATGAAATCAATCCTGGCAAAATACGGTGTGCACAGCAGCCTTCTATATTTATCAAGCAGAACTTTTGTAAATCTGTAGCTGTTCTCTTCATTTTTTATTGATGCTATATATTGGGTTGCTTCAATCATAGCTTCAGTCTCATTGCTCCCAAACCCATGTCTTGCGTTCTCCCACATATTTTTTCTTATAGATATTATCTCGCTTTTATAGCTATTTACTTCATTATCCTTCTTATCAATCTCTGCTTCCAGCAGTCCGCAAACCTCATTCAGATGGCTTTGTTCATATCTGTAGTCCGGATGTATTATGTCCATTAATTCTCCCCCGTTATTTAAATCATATGACAATAGTATATTATACTTTTTTACACATTAGTCAAGAAAAAAGAGATAAATACAAATACAATGATAACATTATCGTATTATCAACATATACTATAGTAATAATCCAGCTATATAAATCGCACAAAGAAGATTACGTTGAATAGCTGCGATTTACAACATCAATGAAAATGTTTCGCACTATTGAACTATTTTGTAATGGATTTAGTGCGAAACATATAAATCAGTGAATTGACAAGCGCAGTATTGTGCTGGGTCTATCAATAGACAATGGATGCAATCCATGGGGCAATTCTTCATAGAATGTTCTGTGGATTTTTATATTGAAAGGGATGGGCGCATGCAAGCTGATAATTATAGAAAGATAAGAAAGGTGCTTTGGCTCATATTGTTTGCAAATCTTGGAGTCGCAGCAATAAAAATAATCGCAGGCTATCTGATAAACAGCACAAGTCTCACAGCTGACGGTTTCCATTCACTTACAGACGGCTCCTCAAACATAGTGGGGCTTATCGGCATACACTTTGCTTCAAAGCCAGTCGATGAAGATCATCCATATGGGCATAGGAAATTTGAAACCTTGGCAGGCTTCCTTATCTCGGTGATGCTTTTTATACTTGCTGCAAGGGTTATATCAAGTGCGTTCATAGGCTTTGTCAAGCCAACGGTGCCTATCGTCACATTTGAAAGTATAATTGCAATCACAGCTACATTGGCAGTGAATATCTTTGTATCCAGATACGAATATCTGCAAGGTCAAAAACTCAACAGCACAATACTGACTTCAGATTCGCTGCATACAAGAAGCGATGTATTTATATCCATAGGCGTATTATTTACTTTAGTCTGCATCAAACTCGGAATCCCGCCAGTTATTGATTCAATTGCTTCGCTGGCAGTGTCAGGCTTTGTACTCCATGCTGCCTGTGAGATTTTCAACAATACCTGCGGGGTACTGCTGGATAAGGCGGCAGTTGATCCGGATAGAATAAAGAAAATAATAATGGACTTCGAGCAGGTGAAGGACGTGCACAAGATAAGGAGCAGAGGCTGTAATAGTGAGGTATTTGTCGACCTCCATATATTGGTCGACCCAGGTATAAACATAGCGGAATCCCATATGCTCATGCACAGCATTGAGAAAAAAGTATGCTCTGAACTTAGTACTCCACTGCAAATGATCATTCATATTGAACCATTTTATTAAAGTTGTTCTTTTCTATGCTCCTAATTGCTTGTACAAAAAAACTTCTACAGTTATTCCTGCAGAAGTTTTTTAGAACAGTTTATTTTAGTATCTGGCTTTCTGTTCCGTTCGGTTTAATTTTGTAAACCCCGTATCGCATTCCTCCAAAGCCTTCAAAATATACCCAGTCTCCTATGATATTGGTTCTAATTGCTTTGAAATCACCAACCTTCGTCTCACCGCTGCCGTCAGTTTTTGCCTTATAAAGAATATTATAATTATCATAGTCGGTGTAGTATACCCAATCTCCCGCGATAGTGAAGTTCCAGCTGCTAATTGTGGAAATCTTCTTCCTGGCTGTTTTGCCATCCAAAGATGCTTTGTAAACACAGTTAAAGTCATTTGAATTATCACTCAAGTAATATATGCTGTTATCTGCTATTATCATTTTTCTAAAAAAATTGTTGCTCAGCTTGGATTTCTCCGTGCCATCCAACTTCATCTTGTATAATCCACGTTTTGAGCTTTCATCATTATTGAAGTAAATCCAGTCCGCAATAATATTGATATCTTCAACTGCCTCAGTGCATAAAAGAGTCCTGCCGCTTCCATCTGTCTTCATCCTGTATAGCTTGTTCTCTGTATTATGCACATAGTATATCCAATCCCCTACAACATACATATATCTTGCAGGGTCTTCGCTGAGCTTGGTTTCCGCACTTCCGTTGTTCAAGCTTCTGTACATTTTCTCTTCAGCCATATAATATATCATGTTGCCAACTACATTGATATTATTAATTCTGTAAACGTACTTAATTATTTCTTTCCGTGAACCGTCTGTCTTTTGTCTGTATATAAGGGAGCCATCCTGATAAAACTCCCAATCGCCCTGTCTTGCTATAAATGCGTCATTCCGTAGATTCATATTACTGTTCCCCATGGTATTTACAGCGTCTTTTATAAGTTCAGAAGTGATATCCCCAGGAGTTTTTATCAAGAAATCCTTCATCTTTTGCTTTTCTGTCCCATCTGTCTTGGCTCTATTGAAAACATCGTCTTCCCTAAAGAAAATCAAGTCATCGATTATATGTATATTGGATGCAGCACCATCATCACTTAGTTTAATCATTCCTGTTCCATCAAGCTTGACTTTGTTGAGGCTGCCATCATAGAAGTTGCTGAAGTATATCCAATCACCACTAATGTTTTTGTAATAGGTATGAATATCATACACCTTAGTTTTCTGGGTTCCATTGGTTTTCATCTTATATAATTTCATATCTTCCATGGGAGAAGAAAAATAAATCCAATCTCCATAGACAGTAAAGTATGCAAATATACCACCCTGAGATATCAATTTCTTGCCGGTGCCATCAGTTTTAACTTTGGAGAGCTTTCCCCGCTCATCATAATATATATAATCTCCAACCACAACAAATTGAGTGACATCTTTACCTGCAAGCAGCTTTTTATTCTTTCCGTCGACACCGATTCTATATAATAATGGTCTAGGGGCACCCGAAGTGTAATAAATCCAGTTTCCTACCACATACGTACTTGCGACATATTTATCATTGCATATCCTTGTTTTGCCTGTGCCGTCAGTTTTGATTTTGTACATTGTTGAATCTTCATCGATATCTGTATAATATATCCAATCTCCTATAACATTTATATCCATTGACAAGTCATTATTTAGTTTCATATAACTGCTTCCATCTGTCTTCATCTTATAAAGCCTTCGACCATCCATATCGTTGGAAAAATATATCCATTCCCCTTGCTTTGCATAATAACCCGAGTTCGTTTGGTTGTCTTGTGTATTGCCGACCTTATTTATGTCCCCTTGGTCTGCTTGAAGGTTTATGGCTGCGCCGTTCATTACCGTGAATAAAGTCAGAATAGCAGCGAATACCGCTAAAATAATATGTCTTCTTCTCAAAATTGTACTCCTCCTTTGATATTGTAATAATCTAGAAATGGATAAATTCAATATACACTTTCCACCAATAATTACTATATGTTGATTATAACAATAATGTAATAATATGTAACTAATGCTAAAATACTATAGGAATGCTACTGCAGACCTATAATAGTCCGCTATGTATTAAACTATAATTAAAAATCGCTTTATGTTCACTCGCCATTTTCCAATTTTTGCGCTGGTTTGACATATATCTTTATATGTTATATAATATACATTATGTAAACACAGACATTCGCTGAATCCCGGTTTTACCGGGTACGGAGGAACCAATTCTGGGGTTAATCCATGGACAACCATGGTAGGGAACCTTCTGTCCCGAACCCGACAGCTAACTTCGGAAGCTAAGTTATGGAAGGAGTGTATTGTGTATGAAAAAGAATCTTAAGACCATTATCTGTGTTACTATTATTTCTTTGCTTCTTATTGGACAAACTATAGGTGTTTTTGCAGATACCTATTATGGGTTGCTAAAGTTTGGAAGCAGAGGTACATCTGTAGTGCAGTTGCAGCAAGCACTAAAAACCAAAGGATATCTCACGGGATCAACCGATGGGATATATGGTAAAATGACTGAAAATGCAGTAATCAAATTTCAGCAGGCTAATCATCTGAGAATCGACGGTTTTGCAGGCAGAGAAACTCAGTCAAAGCTTTTTACTGCTGCTACAGCTGCTGCAAGAGGGACAAGCTATACAGCAACTGATCTGTATTGGCTGTCAAGAATAATTCATGCAGAAGCAGAAGCCGAGCCTTACACAGGCAAGGTTGCAGTAGGTGATGTAATTTTGAATAGAGTTAAGTCAAGCCTATTCCCAAATACAATTAAAGGCGTAATATTCGAGTATTATAAAGGTATTCCTCAGTTCAGCCCAGTTGCAGATGGTACTATTTATAATACCCCGAATGCAGATAGTATAAAAGCTGCAAAAGCTGCCATGAGTGGTACAAGCGTAGTTGGAAGCGCAACATATTTCTTCAATCCTGACAAGTCAGAAGGTACATGGATTGTTGAAAATAAAACTTTAGTAAAAAGAATTGGTGATCATGTGTTTTACAGATAAATAAAAAAACGAAGACACGAAATTTCGTGTCTTCGTTTTTTATTTATTTAAATATTAACTCTCTTCCAGAAAGAAGGTATCCCAAGAAGTAGAATTGGATATATCTCCAGTCTCCCGATTATCATACACATGGACAAGACTATCTTGCTGAGATTTGACAGTGATGAGTAATTTCCTACTGCACCGACCGCGCCGAAGCCAGGCCCTACATTACCCAGCGTTGCTGCCACAGAAGTTATTGTTGTTGCCCAGTCCAGGTTATCAAGGGAAACAACAAGCACAGCTGCAATGAATATTATTATGTACATGAAAAAGAATCCCAATACCTCTGATATTGTCCTCTCTTCCACCGCTCTGCTGCCCAGTCTCACTGAATAAACTGCCTTAGGATGTATTATTTGCAGCAGTTCTCTTTTCATAACCTTAAAGAGCAGCAGGAACCTGATATTCTTTATAGCGCCGCCTGTGGAGCCTGCACAGCCGCCAACAAACATCAGCATGAAAAGAATTATCTTGCTGAACATTCCCCACTTTTCAGTATCAGTTGATGCATAACCTGTTGTACTTATAATGGTGACAACCTGAAAAGATGAATGCCGCAGTGATTCCCATAGGTCGCTGAATACATTCCCATAAAGGTTTATTGTGATTAAAAGAATCGATACCAACACTACTCCGGAATAAAAACGGAATTCCTCATCTTTAAAGGGTGCTTTGAGGTCACCCTTAAGCATTTGATAATATAGCGTAAAATTCGCACCGCAAATAAATGTGAATATTGTTATGATTATCTCTACTGGTAAATTATTATAACTTCCAACACTGGAGTTCATATTGGAAAATCCTCCGGTACCAACAGTACCAAAGGTATGAATTGCTGAATCAAAAAGAGACAAACCTGCGATTTTCAGTAATATGATTTCTACAACAGTAATTACTATATATATGCCATATAGGATTTTCGCAGTTTCACCCACTCTTGGCACGATTTTACCTGGAGATGGCCCAGGGCTTTCCGCCTTCATCATCTGTACTGCACCGGCACCTGCTGAGGGCAGAATTGCTAAAGTCAGCACTATAACACCCATTCCGCCAACCCAGTGAGTAAAGCTCCTCCAAAAAAGTATTCCCTGTGGAAGTCCCTCTATCTGAGTCAAAATACTGGCACCAGTGGTTGTAAACCCCGAGCTGGTTTCAAAAAAGCTGTCAATAAAGGAAGGTATTGCTCCGCTTATAACAAAAGGAAACGAGCCGAAAAACGAAAGGAGTATCCAGCCTAAAGCAACAATAGCAAAGCCGTCACGGGCATACATGCTCCTCTTACCAGTTTTTAAAAATAGCAATGGCGCTCCTGCTAAGCCCGTTATCAAAATGCTGAGACCAAAAGCTGCGATATCCGTCCCATGATAATATACTGCAACTGCAAGCGAAGGCAACATCAATAATGCTTCGCATACCAGCAGCATACCAAGGATTCTTGCTACTATTCTAAAGTTCACTCTATATTCCTCCTGCAGAGTTAGCCGCTACCTCATTCAAGCTGGAAATGTCCTTATTCTTCGAAATAACAATAACCCTGTCACCCTCTCTGATAATATCATTACCATGAGGTATAACGACTTCTTTTTTTCTGACAATTGTCGCTATAATAACATCTTTTGGCAGTCCAAGCTTCTTAATTTTAGTATTAAGTATCGTGCTTGAGCTGTCTGCAATTATCTCTGTGATTTCAGCCTGTCCCTCTATAATTCTGTATAGAGATTCGACATTATTGCCACGGACAAATTTTAATATATGATTTGTCGTAATCAGCTTTGGACTTATCACGCTGTCAATACCCAAGCTTTTTATTATGTTGACATAGTTTACCCTGCTGACTTTTGCAATTACTTTTTTTACTCCGTTCTGCTTTGCCAGGAGTGCTGACATGAGGTTTTCCTCGTCCATTCCCGTCATAGCAATGAAGCCATCCATCTCACTGATATTCTCTGATATCAGCAATTCTTCATCAGTTCCATCTCCATGTATTACAAGTACCTCCGGCAGCATCTCTGACAGCTGCACACACTTCTCTCTGTCAAACTCGATCAACTTTACCTTAATATCCATTTCTGTAAGTATCTTTGCAAGGTAAATTGTAATTCGGCCGCCTCCTGCAATCATTACGTTTCTTATCTTCTGCGGGCACCTATCTGCCAGCTTGCAGAAATTGTACAGATTGGACGGCTTGCCTATTACATATATGCTGTCATTTTCCTTAATTACAAAATCTCCATTAGGGACAATAACCTCTTCATCTCTTATTACAACCCCAATCAGAACTGCGGAAATAAGCTTGTTGCTGATATCCTTTAAGGGTTCACCAATTATCCCCATTTCCTTTGTGGCTTTTATCTCAACCATTTTTACTCTTCCCTTGGCAAAGTTCTCTACATTGATAGCGATAGGGAAGTTGAGCACATTTGCAATTTCTTCTGCTGCTGCCTGCTCCGGATTAATAATAAGATCCAAATCAAGCTCCTCCTTTAAAAGGGAAAGCTCATGAGCATATTCTGGGTCTCTTATCCTTGCTATTGTTTGCTTGACCCCAAGCTTTTTTCCCGTAAGACAGCAGACCATGTTGACCTCGTCACTGCTTGTAACAGCAATCAGCAGATCGGTAGTATCTATTCCAGCTTCCATAAGTATATTTGTACTGACGCCGCTTCCTCTGATGCAAAGCACCTCAAGGTTCTCCTCTGCTTTACTCAAAGCAGCAAGATTCTTGTCAATAATAATCACATCATGCTTGCTCTTTGACAAGCTTTCTGCCAGGCTGTATCCGACTTTCCCGGCACCTATTATAATTATTTTCATACCTCAAGCCCCTTTAACTATTACATTCTGAAAAGAACACTGTTTTCAAAAACATTATTTAACTGTGTTTTAAGTCCTGTGACAATCTCCTCATCATCAGTCATCACTGCACATTCAAAGCTAGTAATTAACATATTCAAGCTGTTCAACCTGCTTGAGAATGAAAGTATAAATGCATGTCCATCTAATAATATAAGGTTATTTGTCAATGAGTTGTTAACTCGCACCTCTCCACCTGCTTTACAAATATTTCTCAGCAGGGTCAAGGATATATCGCCTTTAAAAAGCAGTTTTGGTATAATTACTTTACAAGAACTGCTGCATTGCTTATCAATGATTAACGAAATCATATCTTCATGCAGAGATTTAGCCCATATTCCCGAAACCATAATATCCGGTTTTGGGTTAACATTAAGTAAAGCTTCCACGGTGTCTAACAGCTGCTGTTTAGTTGCCATATAGCGAATTTTACTACTCATTATCGCACCTCCTAATTTTCTTATGATTAAGAAACACTTATGCTATAGTATCATTCTACAGATAACTGTCATTATTAGCAAGTTTAATCAATTAACAAGTTTTTACTATAAGGCTCTTCTTCTTGGATATCTGCTGAAATCTTCATACTATCTTCATATTTCTGTCTTATGATTAAAATAACCATAACTATAGCTTTTTTTAACAGGAGGTTGTACCATATGTATAACGACACTGTGCTGGACCATTTCTCAGATCCTAGAAATGTCGGGACAATACCTGATGCAGATGGAACCGGCAGCTCTGGCAATGCTTCCGATGGGGATAGGATAACAATTTATATTAAAGTGAAGGGCTCTACACTTATTGACGTAAAATGCAAGGTCTTTGGATGCGCAGCTGCAATAGCAGCAGGCAGTATGGTTACGCTCCTTGCAATTGGCAAAGGTCTGGAGGAAGCTCTGGAGATATCAAACGAAGGTGTAGCAGAGGCTTTGGGTGGCCTGCCGGAAAAGAAACTTTTGTGTTCCAATGTTGCAGCAACTGCGCTGCACAATGCGATATATGACTATAGAGAAAAGCTCTAAAGGTAAGCTTCGGCTTTTAGGAGGTGTAACAATTGATACTTACAAAGGACCAGATAAACAGATATATGAGACATATTGCAATGCCCGAAATAAGCGGCCAAGGACAGAAAAAGATTCTTGGTTCCTCGGTGGTTTTCTACTGTGAAGACTATAATAAGGAATCCCTTGCATTATATTACCTTGCAGCCTCAGGAGTGGGGCAAATTTACTGCCGCTTCAACGACGCTTCTGGCTGGGAGAAGCTTTCTGACAATCTATCGGATTTAAATAGTGATGTCAAAATCCAGCTCCTGACTGAAGAGGCTTTACAATACTCAGAGGGACAATCTGTGACTGGTATTATTGCAGGCAATCCGGGTTTTGTTAAGAAAACCTTAGAGGGCATCATAAAATCAGGCTATGATAAAAATCCTATGCCATTGATAGTATCCATGCATAATGGATGGAATGGGCTTGTACAAACTCTCACGAGCCAGGTTAATCTTGAAGAATTCATATCAGTGATGGCAGACTATGAAGATTGCAACAGCTGCTTCGGTAATTTGGGCTGCTCTGATAATCTGTCTGCCTACTTTTCGGGCTTGATGGCTGTTATTGAGCACCTCAAGCTGACTTTATCCCTTGGAAAACCGCTTTCCAACGCACTTTATTATGACCTTTCAGCTGTAGAGTTTGATTTTACCAGCAGCTCAGCTGATTTGCTTCATAAACTGCTGAGTACAAGGGTGATAGAAACCGACCTTACCCCTCTTGCTGATGCGAGGGTATTAATAATCGGCTGCGGCGGATTAGGCTCGACCGCTGCTTTTGCCCTTGCCGCCTTAGGTATAGGCAGCTTGGGGCTTGTAGATTTTGATACAGTCGAAATTAGCAATCTTAACCGACAGATTATGCACTCCACCTCGAGGATTGGCATGCCTAAGGTGCAATCAGCAGAAATATTTCTCAAGCAAATAAATCCCGATGTCAAGCTGGAAACATATAATACAAGGATTCGCAAAGGAAATGTGAATGATATCATTAGTTCATATGATATCATAATCGGAGGCCTTGATAATCTGCCAGCCAGATATATACTGAACGATGCTTGCTATGCTGCAAAGAAACCCTTGATTGAAGCCGGTGCACTTGATATTTCAGGTCTTGCAACAACTATCATTCCTGATGAGGGACACTGCTACCGCTGTATCTTCCCAGAGACTGAAGATAATAATTCAGTGCCTTCCTGCTCCGAAACAGGCGTATTGGGCCCTGTGCCGGGGATAATGGGGATCGTAGAAGCAGCAGAAGCAATAAAACTTCTGACAGGTACCGGAAAGTCACTTAAGAACAGGATACTTCTTTTTGATGTATTTGAAACCGACATTTATGTTGCCTCTCATGAAAAAAATAAATATTGTGAATTATGTGGGAATATATAAAGAATCCGTCAGATATGAGATACAAGACTCGAGGCCCGAGAAAGTCAGGGTATTCCTTACGGGTATAGGTACGAAAACCACGGAATACACGGATGTTCCACGGAATCACACGGTAACTAATATTATTTATCCGCCGTGAATTCAGTGGGTTTCAGTGTCTTCAGTGGTTCCCGTCGATTCGTTCCCTTATTACGTTTTTTATTTATTACAGCTGCTGAAACAGAACTGTTGAAAGGTAGCGCTCCCCAGTATCCGGCAGAAGTACAATAATGTTTTTCCCTGAGTTTTCAGGTCTCTTGGCAACCTCGGTTGCTGCATGCAGTGCAGCTCCTGAGGATATACCCATCAGCAAGCCTTCTGTTCCCGCAAGCTTTCTAGCGGCAGCAAAAGCTTCTTCATTTTTCACTCTGAAAATCTCATCAATAACGTCTTTATTCAGTATGACAGGAACAAAACCTGCTCCTATTCCCTGAAGCTTATGAGGACCCGGGTTGCCCCCTGATAATACAGGAGAGTCATCTGGCTCCACTGCGATAATCTTTATATTCGGGTTCTTAGCTTTAAGTGCTTCGCCAACTCCCGTGATAGTTCCACCAGTACCAACTCCGGCGATGAATATATCTACCTGACCATCTGTATCTCTCCAAATCTCTTCTGCAGTTGTACTTCTGTGAATCTCCGGGTTAGCCGGATTCTTAAACTGCTGTGGCATAAAAGCGGCAGGAGTTTCTGCAACCAGTTCTTCAGCTTTCTTTATTGCCCCTTTCATTCCTTCAGCGCCGGGAGTAAGGACCAGCTCTGCTCCAAGTGCTGAAAGGAGGCTTCTCCTTTCAATGCTCATTGTATCCGGCATAGTAAGAATAAGCTTATACCCCTTTGCTGCCGAAACAAATGCCAGAGCTATTCCAGTATTGCCGCTTGTAGGCTCGATTATTACTGTATTCTTATTAATAAGCCCCTTATCTTCAGCGTCTTTAATCATTGCATAGCCTATTCTGTCCTTGACGCTTCCTCCAGGATTGAAATATTCGAGCTTGGCAATAATTTTCCCATTGACGCCATTTTGCTCATTGTAATTCACAATTTCCAGAAGTGGTGTATTACCTATAAGTTCAGTAATACTTTTTGATACTTTTCTCATGATTATTTACCTCCAAAATAAATATTATTTTTCCTATTTGAATAGTATGCTTTTGTTTAAAAAATTATATGTAATACATATCAGCTTGTTTGTTTGTCATCTTTTTATATTCATTCATCAAATCTTCCAAATTGATCTTATCTACTACGTCATTGATACTGGAATTTATTGTGTTCCAAACCTTTTCCCTTATACAGTCTTCAATTTTATCGTTGGTTTTTTCCTCCAAGCTTTTCTCATCTATTATAGAAAGATTCCCCTCCAGAGCCCTTAACACCGCACCAACGGTAATGCTTGCAGGTCTATCCGCTAATGCATACCCACCCTGCGCTCCTTTGATGCTATTGATTAATCCTGCTTTTCTCAGTGTCGAGAAAACCTGCTCCAGATAACCTTCAGATACGTTCTGCCTTTCGGCTATGCTTTTCAAGGATAAATGATCTCCTGCCGAATATACAGCAAGGTCAACCATTGCTCTCAATCCATATCTGCCTTTTGTCGAAATCTTCATTTGCATCTCCCACTATACCCATAGGTTTTATTCTATATTTATTATATCACCCATATTTATCTAATGCAAGCACTTTTATTATGCCTTGTCTTTAAACAATACCAGTCTAGCTGAATTTCCTACAACAAAGACTGAACCTGCATTATGCACCAAAGCACCTGCTACCGGTCCGAGCAGACCCCAAGCCGCCAGCAGCACAGCAGTGAGGTTTATTATTGTTGATAGCATCAGATTAATATTAATAGTTCTTACTGTCTTTCTGCTAAGAGCAAACACAAATGGAAGTTTACTTAAATCATCCTTTAAAAGAGCGACATTAGCCGCTTCAATGGCAGCGTCAATGCCCTTCTGTCCCATGGCAACCCCCACATCTGCGCTGACTAATGCAGGTGCATCATTTATTCCATCCCCTACCATAAGAACCTTATCGCCGTTCTGCTTTAAGCCATTGACCTTATCCAGCTTTTGGTCCGGAAGAAGTTCATAATAGTAATCCTCGATATGCACTTTAGAAGCAATACTTGCAGCTGTATCCTTATTGTCACCTGTCAGGAGCAATATATGCTCAACATATTGGTAAAGCTCTTTAACGATGCTGCCAGCATTTTCTCTTACTGCATCCGATACCTGTATAATGCCAATAATTTCACCCTTGAAATATACATAGCTATTATTTGCCGCTTCAAGTTCAGGCAGATCAAAGCTATTATTATCAGAGGCCTGTCGGATAAAGTTCAAATTGCCTACATGAACCATATCCTTATTTATTCGCCCTTCAACACCTAATCCACGATGATATGAAAACTCGTTAACTTCCAATAATGAGATTTCTCCAGTCTGAGCCCTCTTCACAATTGCATCAGATACCGGATGGGAGGAATGTACCTCAAGACTTGCAGCCAGTTGTAACACTTCATCATCTGTATGTGTGCCAAGTGCAAATATTTTTTCAACCTGCAATTCACCCTTGGTAATAGTACCTGTCTTATCAAAAGCAATGATATTGATTTTATTTACTTTCTCAAAAACATCTGCATCCTTTATAAGTACGCCTTGTCTTGCTGCATTGCCTATAGCTGCAACAATGGCTGTAGGCGTCGCCAATACAAGCGCGCAAGGGCAGAATACAATTAGTATGGTTACTGCTCTGATAATGTCCCCAGTCACAAAGTAAGTTAAAGCTGCAAAGGTCAAACTGCTTGGTACAAGCCAGTTAGCCCATTTGTCTGTAATCCTTACAATCGGTGACTTGGTTGTTTCAGCCTGCTGCACCAGATGTATGATCTTTGAAATAAGTGTATCCTCCGAGGCCTTTGACACTTTTATCTCCAAAGAACCATTCTGGTTCATGGTGCTGGTGTATACTTCGTCACCAACTCCTTTTTCCGCAGGTACAGATTCACCTGTTATGGATGACTGATCCACTGATGAACTGCCGTTTACCACTATCCCGTCAGCAGGAATACTCTCCCCTGGCCTTACAAAAACAATATCGCCTATAGCTATTTCCGAGAGTGGCTTGTTGATATACTCATCCTTTACCTTAACCATTGCTGTGTCTGGTACAAGCTTCCTGAGCTTTGCTACTGCATTTCTCGATTTTGCCACTGTCCAATTTTCCAATAATTCGCCCAGCATCATTATGAATACAACTTCACCTGCTGCAAAATACTCTCCAATTGCCAGGGATGCAATTAATGCGATACTTACCAGAAAACCGACCTTCATATCTCGACCCTTGATAAAGGCTATCATAGCATTTTTTATAATAGGATATCCCCCAAGCACTGCTGCAATAATCGCCACATCGAATTCCACCAATTCCTTGAACCAGCCAAACCAGCTCGCTATAACAAAGAACCCGCACACTGCCGTTAAATAATGCTCCTCATATCTTTTAAGGTGTCCCATAGTATCCCCCCCTGCTTTAGAAAGCTATCCAATGCCTTTTTAAAGCTGAGTAGTTCTCTTTATATCTACTCAACACTATCACAATAATAATACCATATCCAAAGAAGTAGGATAAGATTTAAAAATAAAAGGATATAGCAACATTCCCGTTACTATATCCATAGAATCATAAGTGGTGACCCATAGGGGATTCGAACCCCTGTAGCCGCCGTGAGAGGGCGGTGTCTTAACCGCTTGACCAATGGGCCTTGGTGGTTAACTAGAAACGTTTGAACTTGAATGCTGCTCTGTTAAATACTGAAGCTATACCTTTGGGAAATGCCTCACTGAAATTTAATATATCCAGGAGAAAATGCCGTGTTTCTGAAACACCATCTCTATTGAAGCTGCCATAGCAAGTTGCACAATAGGTATAGATAGTACCCAGGTCTTTCTCCTTGAGTTTTTCCACAAGCTTTTGCGGAATATCCTTATCTCTGCATGCCACTAGGCCGCCCAACCCACAGCATTGTACATCCTGAATCAGATTCAGCCTTGCATCCTTCCCAATTAATTTTGAAATATTGTTTAAAAGCTCCATATCTTTACGGTCCGGACATGGTATAAAAACATTATAGCAGCTGTTAATCCTGTCATTTCTTATTCCTAATTCATAAAGCTTGGAATAGATATCTACAACCTCAACCTCCAATTTATCCTTCAAAAAGTAATAACAATTCGGGCAGACAGTAACCAACTGCCTTACCCCCATCGCAGCCAATCTTTTATTGATTCCGCCTACTATACTTTCCGCTTCTTTGTTCATGCCCAGCTCTGATATCGGCTTGCCGCAGCAGTCAAATACAACCCCTGCATCAAGCTTATCCTTGAGAAGCTCAATTAGTTTTGTAGCAGCATTTGGGAAGAATGAAGGAAAGTTGCAGCCAGGGAACAATACTGTTTCCTTCTTGCCTCCACTGTAATTCTTAAATAGGTAATTTCTTTTTTCCAACAGAACACTTGAGTAAAACTTCCTTTCTAACCTGCGCTCACTATGTCTCTGCTCTCTAAGCTCCAGCACCAGCTTCCTTCCATCTATTCCTGCCGGGCACTTCGAGCTGCAATCTCCACAAAGTAGACATTCATAACACAGATCAGGTTTTTTCTCTTTAAGCTCTGATAAATCAATATCGTTCTTTTTAAGAAATTCACAATTTTCCTTGCAGTTGCCACACTTTATGCAATCCTCAATATCCATGCTTATTCTCCTATATAAAGTATCTATTCTCCATCATACCCAGGTAGTCCAGGCTAAGGTAGTCTTTTATTTTTTTAAAAGTATCATCATTTTTTATCAGCTTATCTTTACTGCTATACTGCACCCACGCCATTGAACACCACGTAATGCCGCGCAGACAGTTAAAAGGCAGATATAATTGCACTTTGTCAAGCAGCTCGTTAAACCGGTCAGCTTCACCAGTCTTTTCAGCATATTTCTTCAGAAACTCTGACTGTTGTTCATTAGTAAGTATTATATCTGTCTTCCAAAAAGTAGTCGTTGGAGCAAGAAAGTGTGCCAAATCCTGTGCAGCCTCCCCAAGTATCGACTTTTCCCAATCAATTAAGCAGCATTTCTCCATATCATCATTAATTATGAAATTTCCCGAATTCACTTCTGTATTTATTATGCAGAGCTTCTTATCCCTGCCCTCCGCCTTGGAGAGTTTGCTTTCAATAATATGAATCAGCCTGCTAATTATGTTTTTTACTTCTTTATCAGCTGTAGAAGAATTTATGTACACTTCTGCCATGGTTTTGCATTCGTCCAGCATCGCCCCCAATGGATTGGATGGTTTGACCAGGAATTCTGCATTTTCAATGCTGCATTTATGTATATCTGCAAAAATTGAGGCTGCCTTGGCCATATCCACATTATAGTCTAATGCGCGTCCTTGCAGGTACTGCATTACAAGCACTCCGAAGGGCAGCATGTCCTTGGCATCGTCCAGATAGTAGGCCTTTGGCGTTCGCTGAGTCCTCTCCAGTGCTTTTAATGCCTTATATTCATACTCTATCTGGTTTTTCAACTTCATCTGGCTTGCTGTGTTTACTCGGAATACAAACTTGTCTCCCGAATCAGGGTGATCAAATGTGTAATTAATGTTATACTCTCCTCTGGCCAGGGGTTCGAGTACCAATCCCATATTGCTTTTTATATTCATCCCTGCCTTGAACCGGTCACTGTTCACATATTTATTCAGCGTTATTTCCATATGCTTTATATTCTCCTTCAGCCTCACACTCCAGCAATCCTGCCTCAATCAGAAACATCCTGGTGTAATTTGGTATCTGACTGAACTTTATTTCATTCATATCAATCATAAACTGCAGATCTTTAAAAGTATCAATGTCGTACCATTCCTTTATAAGTGAATAACTCACACCCAAAGTCCTAATGTGCTGCAGGGTGTTTTCAAACACAGATTTTACACCATAGAAAGTATTATCAAATACTTCATTATAGGCTTTTGTCATGCCAATCAGGTAATATCCCCCATCAAGCGTAGGTCCTATTACTATTTCATTGTCATCCAGCAGCTTTAGAGCAGTGTTGAGCATTTCTTCCGATACCGTAGGAATATCGGTTCCAATAAGCAGACACTTGTCATAGCCCTCACTCAAACACTCCTTGATAGCCTGATGCATTCTATTCCCCAAGCCCCCATCGCACTGCGGTCTTAGTAGAGCTTCACTGCCTAAAATTGCACTAAGCTTATACCTATATTTTTCTGGTGTAAAGTATACAAATACATCTGCATCAACTAATGCAGCAGTTTCATATATATCTTTTAAGAAGCACGTATGCAGCTTAGCACATTGCTCCGGCGTGAAATGAGTCTCCAGCCGTGTTTTAGTTTTGCCAGGCAACGGTACTCTTGTCATCAGTATTAGTGCACTTTTCATCAGTTACCTCACGTCCTTGTATATCTGGTATAATTCCTCTGGGCTTTTACCTAACCAATACAGTATTTTCATTCTATGCATAAAGAGAATAGTACGCAAGATACCCTTCTTCTCAAACCTTCTTGCCGACGTCACAATAGTATTCTTCAGCAGTTTTATCTTGACCGCCTTCCTCAGCCTATTGGAAAACTCCATATCTTCCATAATCGGAATATAGAGAAATCCACCCGTGCTGTGAAATATATCCTTTCTTACGAACATGCCCTGATCACCGAAAATAATGCCAAAAAGCTTTACTCTAAGGTTCGACAAATATGCAATAATTGAAAGCAGCCATTGCTTCTTGTCAAATTTCATAGTGAAGCAACCAGCCGCAAATCCTGATGCTATAGCTTCCTGTACACTCTTTAATGCATTCCTTTCCAGAATGCTGTCACAGTGTAAAAACAGCAGCACATCACCAGTCGCGTGCTCTGCACCCTTATTCATCTGTATGCCTCTGCCTATGTCTGAACTGATTGCAATATAGTTCGACGGTATCAGCTCTTGTGTGCCATCCTTGCTTCCACCGTCTACAAATATTACTTCCTTGTCTCCCTTAAGCTCTTTCAACATCTCCACCAGCTTGCATATGCTTTTTGACTCATTTAAAATTGGGATTATTATTGAAGTCTTCATTTATTCCCCCGACATTATGCATTCAACAGGAATGTTTATAAAAACCTCCTGCCCAATGTTATATTCGCTATTCCCACTCAGAGCAAGTATATTGAGAGGTGTGCCATTAACCAGAACCGAATAATTCATTTTTTCTCCCATGAAAAACTTGCTCTGGATTACCCCCTTAATATAATCAACTGCAGCAATGCTGCTTACACCAATTGATTCAGGCCTCACTGCATATATAATATTCTTATCTATACCTTCATCCGAAAATTCCAAACCAATCTGAGAATAAAACCTGCCACTCCTTCTATACCCTTCAATTAAGTTCAAATCTCCCATAAATCTTGCTACGAATAGGTCCGCTGGTGATTTGTAAACCTCAGCCGGTGTGCCGCACTGTGCCGCAGTGCCATCGTGCAAAACCAATATATTGTCCGAAAGCTGCATTGCCTCTTTTCTATCATGTGTGACCATAATTGTAGTCATTTCAATTTGTTTCTGCAGTCTTTTAATGAATTCACACATTTCGCTTCTCAGATTTGTATCCAAATTGGAAAAGGGTTCATCCATGAGAATTGCTTTAGGTTCAGCCACAAGTGCCCTTGCAATTGCCACCCTTTGCTTTTGGCCCCCTGAGAGTTCATGGGGATATTTGTCCCCCATCCCGCTGAGCTGAACCAACTCAAGGTATTCCAATGCAATACTTCTTTTTTTCTTTTCCTCCATACCCTTCATCTTAAGGCTGAACTCCACATTGTCCCTGGCATTCAGATGAGGAAACAGCAAATAGTCCTGAAAAACCATAGCTATGCTGCGCTTCTGAGTCAGTGTATTTGAAATATCGCATTGTTCCAACGTAATCTTGCCACTATCCTGTTTTATAAGACCTGCAATTATCTTTAGCAAAGTAGTCTTTCCGCAGCCTGATTCCCCCAGAATGCTTAGAAACTCCCCTTTATTAACCTGAAAGCTTATCTTGTCCAGTATTTTTTTGTTATTATAGCTTTTTTCAATTGCTTCAACGGCTAAATAATACATATTTCTCACCTACAAATTTATATAATAATCATTTTTGTTATTTCCGCTCAAATATCTTTCTATTAAAAACGTTGCAATCATTGCTGTTAAGATAAAAACCATACTGTATACCGAAACCTCAGACCTGTTCCCGCTTTGCATAACCGGAAACAAGAGTATCGGAAGAGTCTTTATCGTACCTCCCCCAATTAGAAAAGTCAGCAGGTACTGGCTGAAGGATACAATAAATACAAGCACAGCAGATAAAGACAACGCCGGTTTCATATTTGGCAAATATATATGCAATATAACATCAAAGGTGTTTGCCCCGAGTATCTTTGCCTGCTCACCCAGCCCCCTGCCCAGAAGATCAAAATTGGAGGTAAGTATTTTAATTGCATAAGGCACAGTAGGTATCAGCTGACACAATACAACCCCAATAAAGGTATCAGTGAGTCCCCATTTGAGATAGACAAGATGAAGCCCTATCGAAATGCTTATGGAAGGGATTATTAGCGGCATAAGGAGCATTATCCAAATAAAAGTTCTTCCCTTAAAAGCATATTGTGATATAGCAAATGCAGCAGGCAGGCTGACAGCCATTGCTAAAAGCGTTACTGAAATAGAAATACCCAAGCTGATTGCCAGTGAAAGAATAAATTCCTTTTGCCCCAATATCTGCTGCCAAGTATTCAACGAAAGCTGCTGGGGTAAAATATTAGGCCACTGAAGCCTTTGAGTCAGAGACCATAAAAACAAGAATATCAACGGGATTGTTATGCATGCTCCCATAATAAACAATATTGTCTTTTTCATAACCGCTCCAATATGTATTTAAATTATATTCTTCATATCAGCCATAGCTTTTACTGCTTTGCTGTATGCATATAAAGCCAATAAGCATATAACCGTTATAAGAATATTCACAGCCATCGTTTCCGGCCTATTCTTCAGATCTGGAGATAAATAACTTATATATCCCAGTACAGGCAATGCCTTTGGATATGATGGGCCAATCAGAAAAGGCACTTCAAATGCTCCAAAGTTAAAAGCGAATAGTATTGAGAAAGTAGATAGGATAGATGGCAAGGTAAGGGGCACAAGTACGTTCATAATATACTGCAGTTCGCTGGCGCCAAGATTGTAGGCTGAATCGTAAAACTTAGCGCCTATTGTTTTCATTGTTGCATATAGTACTAAAGCTGCGAAAGGAACTTCCTTCCACACATAAGTTATGATTATCCCCATGCCCATGCTGTCAAAGACCATTTGCGGAAATGCTTCCTGACCGTGCAGCAGTCCCATAGTCCCCATTACTCTTGACAGACCACCGCTCTGTGAAAACATGAGGAAAACTAAAAATGCCGCAGTGAAATGGGGTATGAGCAGAGGAAGTCTCACCAGCTTTTGCACCAGTGCCTCTTCCTTTGTCTTTGAAAGTGCGTAGGCAGCAATAAACCCAAGTATTATAGTTAACACTGTCGATATCACAGCTGTCTGCATACTGAAAATCAGCGAATCCAGAAAAGTCCTATCTTTCAATACAGAGAAAAAATATTTCAAAGTAATACTGTTCAATCCAAGGGCAGGAATATACCCAAGGCTTTGTACTACTAATATGAAAATTGAAAGCAGCATCGGCAGTACAAACAACACCGCCAAAGGAGCCAATAAAATATACGGCATCAATTTATCTTTGAACATATAGGTTATTTCTTCTCCCCTGCAATATTTTTCATCCATAACTCTTCTATCTCAGGCACATGCTTTGAAGGAATCTCTGGCGCCCTGTGTTCTGCAAGCTCCTGCTGATCCATAGCCGCACTTCCCAGATCAAGTTCTGAGAGCTTTGCTTTTTCATCTTTGCTTAGACTTGTGGGGTCAAAGACCGGCAAATCGCCCCAGTTCTGAGGCTCCAACTTGGATAGCTGTGCATCGAAGCTTTCAAGAAAATTCGCGACAACCAAAGCACCAGCCTTATTTCCGGCATTTTGTGGTACTGCTAAAAAGTGTGTATTGCTTATAGTTCCTTCTTCCAGCACAAAGGTTTTTGTATCTTTGGGGAATACTCCCTCTATAACATCTCCAGAAGGCTTTAAAGGCATATATGTCATCGTCATCAAGACTTCACCATCAGCAAACATGCTGTCCAACTGGCCAATAGTCGAGGGGTAGGTATTACCCTCTCTCCACAAATACGGTTTGACGCTATTTAGAAAATCCCATGCAGGCTGCAGGCTGCCTTTGATTTCCTTGTCGTCTATGCTCATATATTGCTGATACCCGCCAGTTGTCATGTACATAATATTTCTTACAAAAGCACTTCCGGTGAAATCCGGCGGAGCAGGGTAGGTAAACTTGCCCGGGTTCTGTTTTACAAACTCCACCAGCTCATTCAGATTCTTAGGTGGATTTTTCACCTTGCCGCTGTCATACACCAATACCAGCTGCGCCCTTCCATAAGGCACCTCATAACCCTCTGTAGGATAGCCGAAATCCAAAGTGTTGTCTGGTGTATTTGGATTTACATATTTATTGAAATTAGGAAGCTTTGTGGCAAAAGGTCCATACAACATTCCATTTTCCTTTGCTGCATAGAAGTTTTCCCCATTTATCCAAAGCAAATCTATGCTTCCTTTTTCCTTGCCGGCCTGCTTCTCGCTTGCCAGCTTGTTCATGAAATCTTCTGCATTCATCGGAACTCTATTGATTTTAATCCCGTAATTTCTTTCTACGTTTTCAGCAGCATAGCTATCTATCCAGTTATTTATTCTTGTGTCTCCGCCCCACATATAGAAGTTCACAGCAGTACCCTCAGCAGCTTTGGTTATTTCATCCCAAGACATATCGTCCAGATCTGCTGAACCAACATTTGTCTTATTAGAACAACCAGCTGTGCTAAATAAAGAAAGTAATGCGATAATTGCCATATATAGTATAATACTCTTTTTCATCTAATACCCCCACTAACTGGTCTTCTTTTGCCTCTCATTCAGAGCCAAGGCAACAGTTCCCAATAGTAAAACGGTCACAATGATTGCATTTATTATAGAAAAGCTGATCCCCGTTGCCTTTATACCTTCCCTCACAATAGCGGCAGGTACAATTGCAAGCCGGTCAAAACCTAGAACTATAAATGCTGCAATTGAACACACAATTAAATTGACCACCGTAGATTTGAGATTTAGCCTATCTACAAACTTATATTCATGCCTTAAAGCCCCGATTACTAAAACTAAAAGAAACACTAAAGCCATGAGCAGCGGTATTATATACCCGATATTCATCCTCATTTCCAGCCAGGTGTTTTGAAATGCCATCACTGCTGCAAGCATCCCCCATATAAAACTGTTATAAAGCAGCTTCACAATCCTCATCAACAACTTGATAAGCCTCCCAGTAAAATCAATATAGGTACGAGATTTACTCCCGCACCTGATGCTTTTTAGCGCTGAAAATTCCAGTCTTCCGATTACTCGGCCAATCTGAAAATAACTGTAACTGTTGTTCCATCCTTCGGCAATACATCTTTGTTGCTTGTGAACTTCACTGTATCTGACTCGCCGAATGCATAGCTTGAGTTACTTGTTATACCCACTGGGCAGCTGTCAAGACATAAGATGCAGCCGGTGTTTTTAGACTTTGCATTTTCGATGTTTCCGCCAAATCTGATATCCATTGGTCTTGGGTCACTGGAAATAATAATATCATTGAAAGGAATCTCCTTGCCAAGGCCTTCCCAAGTAACAAATACATTAAGCTTTGTTCCTTCGATTTTTACGCCCTTTCCTTTGTCATCCAATTTAACGTTATTTGCGCCCTTAGCTCCAATAGATGCCAATGCATCATTGAAATCCTTTTCACTTCCTATTGCTCTCAATACTGACTTCTCACCATTTGAACCATCCTTGAACACTACTCCGTGCCTGGTTGCTTCTGTAAAATACTTTCCATTAACTGTTGTCAGAAGGCTAACTTCCTTCTTGTCCTTATCTACAACCATTGCCTCGCTGCTTGCGGGTGCTGCCGGCTTTCCAGTACAACCCGCTACCAGAGCTAACACTAATAAAATACATAAAGAAATTGATAATACCTTTTTCATTTTTGTTTCTCCCCCTTGCTCTTGTTGTTTAATATTGCAATAAATGCTGCTTTACCAGCATTTACAACATACTATAATAAAACGTTTTCATTAGGCTCTACATTTGCCTCATTAATGGCCTTTCCCTGTATACCTCGAAGTGTGATCTTTTTCTTTGCATAGTAGGATATTATAGACAGCGCAAGCAATGCGAAGATTGAACAAATGAATTTCCATGAGTAAATGTCAACTGCCTTATCTCCCAGATTCGTATATACCAAAACCCCGGGGATGATACCCAAAACTGTAGCTGTTATAAAATCTCTATATCTTATCTTTGACAATCCTGCACCATAGCTAATAATATCAAAAGGTATCAACGGTATGAATCTTAAAACAAGTATAAGAAGAAAGCCCCGCTTTTCTACTCCGTCCTCAAACCATTGAGCTTTATGCTTTATCAGTCTTTCAACCACATCTCTGCCAAAGTTCCTTGAAATGTAAAAGGATAACGTACCTCCAAATGCTGCGCCAATTATCGTATATATCGTACCCCAATACAGACCGAATACCACTCCCCCTGCTATTGCCAGTATGGAGTCAGGAAACAGTGTTAATGGAATCAACGTAAACATAAGAATATATATGACAGATGCAAACACCCCAAATGAGAGAATGTAACTTTTTACACCTTCCAATGTAGTATTTTTATATAACCCACATATATTGCAGAGTAATAGTAATGCAGCCAGAACCAAAAATATAATAATTAGCTTCTTATTTTTCATACCATCACTTCTCGCAATTACTAGTCTGCTAAACATAAACAGCCATTAATAAGATATCATAAAACAAATGTTCAAAGTACACATATAGATATTTATTATCTTCCGCTATGTCTTCATTGATTTTATCTATTCGAAGCATGTGCCGTAATATGCTATAATTGCAGCGTTGTATTATATAATACTATGTAGGGGGTATGATTGTCTTATGGATAAGAATAGAATAAATCTTATGATAAAAGTCGGGGTATTGGCAGCTTGTATTCTGGCATACTTGTTTGTTAAACCCTTGAATACTGCGATAAATCAGGCATTTTTCATGCTTAGGATGGTAAACGTTGATGCTATAAAGGAATATATCTTATCCTTTGGGATATGGGCTCCGATTATTTCTTTCTTGTTGATGGTTTTCCAATCACTAGTTGCACCGCTGCCAGCGTTTGTGATCACATTTGCAAATGCAGGCTTGTTCGGATGGTGGAAAGGTGCGATTTTATCTTGGTCCAGCGCAATGGTTGGTGCAATTCTGTGCTTTTGCATAGCAAAGTTTTATGGTCGTAATGTTGTTGAAAAGCTCACAAGCAAATACGCCTTGGAAAGTGTGGATGCCTTCTTTGATAAGTACGGGAAATATGCAATACTTATTGCCAGATTGCTGCCTTTTATATCCTTTGATATAGTCAGTTATGCAGCAGGCCTGACCTCAATGAGCTTCTGGTCATTCTTCTGGGCAACAGGACTTGGACAGCTGCCGGCGACAATCGTATATTCCTATGTAGGCGGTATGCTGGTAGGAAGCGTCAAGACCTTTGTAATGGGGCTCCTAATGCTCTTCGCATTGAGCATCCTGGTATTCATGATTAAGCAAATATGGCAAGAGAAAAATAAACTACAAGTAAAAGTGAATAAATAATAATAAAAGCGAGGCAGTTCACACAGTGAACTGCCTCGCTTTTATTATTACTGCTGTTGTTGCGTTTTATTCGTTGCATTCCGCCATTTTAGCACATTCAGAAACGCCTTTATCCATCGCTTTGGCACAAGCAGCAACTGACTTGCCGCCTTTTTCCGTTGCCATGACAGATACTGCATTATCAGCAAATACTGATATTGAGGTAGCGGTCATAATCATAACTGCCAAGGATACTGCAATCAGCTTCTTCATAGTTAATACCTCCAATACATTGTGTTTATTTTGCTTCCTATATATCTATGCTAAACGGAGGGTACCATTTATCATAGATTCATTATAATTCAATAATATGGAGGTTTTATGAAGAAAACATTACATCTTTCTTGTATAATCTGTAATAGAAAAATGGTTTTACTTCAGTATCCCCTGAGTTTTGAATCATTTTTGTTTCCAGTTTTGAGAAACCACCTTTCTCTACTACTCTCTGAGAAGGAAAATTATCAAGCTCTACAATAGCAATTAGATATTCAATTTCTGTATTATTGAAAACCCATTCAGTCATAGCTTTTGCAGCTTCACTAATGAAACCTTGGTTACAATATTCCTCTGAAATATAATATGCAATTTCAATTTCGTTATCTACTTCTTCTTTTGGCCCGATTCCAACAAGCCCAATGATTTTACCATCTGTCTTGAGTGATACAGCTAACATGATTCTAATACTCCGAGGATCAGGAACTAAATAACACTTCTCAAACCATTTTATCCCTTCTTTTAGATTTTCTACCGAAACTCCCCAGTCTGGCATCCATTTTAGAACATATTCCTGATTACATATATTGTGGAGCTCGTTAGTATCTGCCTGCTTGAACTGTCTCAAATTAAGCCTCGCTGTTTCAATTTGTATCGTCATTAATATCCCTCTTCTCATAGTCTTAAGCTGCCATTTCTTATCTCTATTACTTCTCCAATAAAGCTTACTTCATCTCCATTTACTGCTATTCCATCACAATCACTGCAACAATATATTCTTGTATCTCTTTGGCAACCCAGCCACATCAATACTTTTTGACATCAATATGCTGCCTGCACTGACTCCAATCAACACACCACCGTTTAGAACGCATCAACAAATGCCAGTAATTAACCTGCACTAAAAACTCTATTTCAATCTCTTATAATATACTAGCTCTGGATCGCCCTCATCCAACCCCTCAATATATCCACAGCTTACATAACCACAACTAGACAATAACCCCTGCATTGCTAGGTTTGATTTGTTTGTTGAAGTAAAGACTTTCTCTGTAGTACATACTTTCTCAACATGTTCAAGAAGGTGAGTGCCGACCTTCAGCCTTCTGTAAGAGTTATCAACAACCAATAAGCCTATAAATCCATTTTCATAAAAAGTATAGTTCAATATAATAAACCCGACAATCTTATCTTCTGCTATAGCCTTATAACACTCGTTTCTCAGTATTGACTCCGCAATAAACTTCCCTCTTGTTCTAAATCCATAAATAGACTCGTCAATATCCAGGATAGTATTAAATTCATCTATATTTGCTTGGCATACTATAATGGACTTCTCCATCTTTTCCATATAATCACTTCCTCAAAAACTAAGATGATATGTACAATTCATGAAAGCTAGTCAATTATTGTTTATTCTTGCCTTATATTTCGCAGGTTTCATTCCATATTATACCACATACTTGCATATATGGTAAAAAGCGTGGATGGCTAAATAGAAAACAGGATGTAGATTTATAATCTACATCCCAGCTATTCTGTGTCCTTAAAAAGAATAGTATCTGACATTAGGAGAATCTAAAGTTTATCTATGTCGCTTTTTGATCCGATAACTACCAAAATGTCATTGTTATTAACAATATAATCAGCTGTAGGTGACACATTTATCTTATTTCCGTTTTTTATTGCAATGATATTAATGCCATGCTTCACTCTAACATTCAATTCTTTCAATGTCTTGCCCTCCCAACGCTTAGGCGGGTTTATTTCTATAATTGTATAATCCGGCGATAACTCAATATAGTCAATTATATTGGTAGAGACCAGATTATGCGCAGCTCTTACACCCATATCCAGCTCAGGGAATACTACCCTATCAGCTCCCAGCTTAGTCAATACTCTTGCATGCAGTTCATTTTGAGCTTTGGCAAGTATATACTTTATCCCCATCTCCTTAAGCATCTGTGTCACAAGAATACTAGACTCCAGGTTTCTGCCGGTAGAAACGACTGCCGCATCGAAGTTCTTTATCCCCGCCGCTTTTAAGACATTTTCATCAGTCACATCTCCAACTATGGCATATGTAATATGGTTAGATATACTCTGTATCAAACCCTCATTTTCATCTATCGCCAGTACTTCGTGCCCTAATTCATAGAGGGTCTTTGCCACGCTTTGTCCAAACCTGCCAAGACCCAGTATCACAAATGACTGCATAGAAATCCTCCTGCTTACCCTACCATTACTTTTGCTTCGGGATATTTAAGCCTTACCTCTGATTTTTGCATTCTCACAGTAACTGCCATAACCATGGTTAGAACACCCACTCTTCCCAGAAACATTGTAATAATCAGTGCTGCCTTGCCTACACTGCTGAGTATCGGGGTGATCCCCAGGGATAATCCTACAGTTCCGAATGCGGAAGTCGCTTCAAACAAATACTCTGTCAATGTTGCCTTCTCAGAAATGGATAATACAAGTGTTGTGCTAATAACAACAACAAGACCTAATACGAAAACAGCCAGAGATCTAAGTATAATATCAATCTCCACTCTCTTTCTAAATATATTAACTTCTCTGCGCCCTCGCAGAACTGAAATTACAGAAAACAAAAGTACACCTGCAGTAGCAGTCTTAATCCCACCGGCTGTTGATCCTGGTGATCCGCCTATAAACATAAGAACAATAGTCATCAGCTTTGAAGCATTAGTCAAATCAGGCAGGGATAAGGTGTTAAAGCCTGCTGTCCTTGGAGATACCGACTGAAACATTGATGCCAGTATTTTTCCTTTGAAGCTGAGAGGCTGCAAAGTTTTAGCGTTTGAATACTCCATCGCCAGAAAAAATATGAATCCGAAGATTAACAATATGGCTGTCACCACTAGAACCAATTTAGTATGCAGTCTTAGCCCATAAAAGTTCCTAGTTTTGTATACGTCCTCCCAAACAGCGAAGCCCAATCCCCCTATAATAATTAATGACATAATCGTAATGTTTACCATAGGATCCTCCACGTAGGACGTAAGGCTGGAAAACTGCCCGTAATCTCCCATAAGATCGAAGCCTGCATTACAGAATGCTGAAATCGAATGAAATATTCCTCTGTAGATACCGTTTTTTAATCCAAACTGGCCCACAAACCTTATAGACAGGATAATTGCTCCTAAGCCTTCAAAGATAAGGGTACCTAATAGAATATCTTTGATAAGCTTAACCATACCTTGGGGGCTATTCTGGTTTAAGGACTCCGCAATAAGTAATCTCTCTTTGAAAGAAATTCTGCGCCCTATCACCAGTGAAAACAGTGTTGCTAAAGTCATGAAGCCCAAACCGCCCACTTGTATAAGCGTGAGAATAACTATTTGTCCAAAGACAGACCAGTGTATATAGGTATCCACAACTACCAGTCCTGTAACACATACTGCCGATGTTGCTGTAAAAAGTGCATTGATAAAACCTATACTGTGTCCATCCTTTGATGAAATGGGGAGATTCAGCAATATGCTTCCAACAACTATAATTGCGGCAAATCCTATAACGATTGCTTGTGTTTGATTTATCTTAAAAAGTCTCATTACTTTTCACTATCCAAGTTAACAAGATTAAGTGCAGCAAATGCACTGTTAATAGCAATATCTATACCCACTTGTTCAAACTTCTTGGCATATTTAGGGTTATTTACCTTTGTTATTGTCTTTTTATTACTAAAATTGTTCTTTATATATAAACAAGATTCGAGGTTATCGAGATCATTATCCATTAGAGCTATGAATACATCCGACTCTGAGACACTGGGCTGTGAAAGGACATCTGCGTCTGAACCTGCACCTGAGATAGTTTTTACCCCAAGTTCTTTAAACCTTTTCATATTAGCTCCACTTTCCTGCCTGATAATATTTACTCTATGATTAAATAACAGGAGAATTCTCGCTAGAGCAAAGCCTAGTTCGCCTCCTTCAATAATTGTCACTACCATTTGAAGTCCCCCCCACCATTTAACTATTAAATATTAGATAAGTCTTATAAAACCTGTCTGAGCTTTCCTTATTCCCCATACCTTGGTATGCCATGCTAATAAGGTAGTAAACTTCAGGATTATCAATTTCCTTTGAAATAATTGTTTTGAGCATACTAAGAGCATCAGTAAAAGCACCTATACGAATTAATTCTCTCGATTGTTTAAGTACACATTCTGTTTGCCCTAATATACTGTTATCTTCAAGCTGATTCGTTAATTCACTCAATACTGCTTTGATTTTCTCAGCAGTGAACGGCTTTTGAATATAAGTAACCGCTCCCAGCTTTGTGCATTCTACAGCATTCTTAACAGTCGCATATGCAGTTATAATAATAACCGGTGTTTCTATCCCCATTTCCCTGATGCTTTTTAAAACCTCCGTACCACTCAGCTTCGACATCTTTATATCCAGAAACGCAAGATCGTACTTACTCTTTCCAAACATTTTCAAAGCCTCTTGTCCGTCACTGGCGGTTTCCACCTGATAGCCTTCATGTTCCAGACACTTAGTTAAAAGCATTCGGATATTTTTTGTATCATCAATAATCAAAATTCTTTTCACTTGGTACCTCCAAAAAACTTAATGGTAAGGTGAATGTAAATGTACTGCCGGTATCTAATTCACTTTCACACCATATTTCCCCCCCATGGGTATTGATTATCTCTTTAACAACAGCCAACCCCAGACCTGTTCCGCGGGCTTCCAGATCCTGCTCCTTTACCTGAACATACTTGTCAAAAATTTTCTCACGGAACTCTTCAGGAATGCCAATCCCGGTGTCTGTTACCGAAACATTCATCTTTTCGTTTTTTATAAAAGCATTAATAATTATTTCATCGCCCGTATCGGTATATTTTAGTGCATTACTTATAAGATTGTTGAGAACCCAGGTAATCCTCTCATAGTCGGCAATAACCTTTGGCATATTCTCTTCAAAGCCAGTATTGATGCTTACATTTTTATGCGCTGCTTGTATTGCAAACTGCTTTACTGAATTATTTATAATAGCATCGATTGCGTATGGTTCTATATTAAAAACTGAACTGCCTGACTCAATTTTCGATAATTCAAGAAGGTCGTTGACAAGCTTTGTAAGCCGTTCACCATCTTCCTTTATGGTACTTAATACATCTTGCTGGTCCTCGTTTAAAATACCCATACTCCCATCAAGTACCATACTTGTCCCCATCATAATTGATGTCAGCGGCGTTTTAAACTCGTGGGATATTGTCGAAACAAAGTCTGTTCTGGCTTTTTCAAGCTGTTTTAATTGTGTTACATCCTTCAGAAGTATAATTAGACCCGTAACCTTGGACTCCATGCCCTTTATCATGGTTACTATTACATTAAAATAGAATTCTTCTTCTTGCTCTATTTTAATAATCTTATCATTCATTTCCACCTTGTCCTCAAAGGCATTTGAAATTATCTCGAAGATTTCTTCATTTCTTATTGCTTCTAGGAAATGCTTTTTAAGTACCTTTTCTTCTTCTATTCCAAAAAATATTTCGCAAGTATCGTTCAATAGCAAAATCCTATAAGACGTATCAAGTACAATTAATGGATCAGGTATGCTTTTAACTATGGCCAACGACTTGTTTTTTTCTGTCATAAGCTTACCTATCGCACTCTGGTCATATTGGTGAAGTCTTTTCGTCATTTTGTTGAACTCTATGGAAAGGTCTCCTATTTCATCTTCGGCAACAATGTTGATTTGTTGATTCCAATTTCCCGCCTTCACTGATTTTACTATTTTAGTCAATGTGTCCAACGGTTTCATAAATCTATTAGTGAAGTGTATCGATAGCATGAGACCTCCTATAACAGCTAAGGTTGAAAGCATAAGTATTACATACATGGACTCATGAGCACTTTTGGTAGCATCATCCTTTGCAGTAAACATGCCCACCTCATTTAAATGTATAAGCCTGCGCAGCTCGCTTTTGATTTTTACAAACTGTGGCATCATTTCAGTATCATAAAAATAGGCAGACTTATTTGCTCCTTCCGTATTCCTGATTTCCTGCAGCTTGGAAAAGAGCATCGAATAATCCACGTACTCTTTGTTAACATCATCCAACAACTCTTTTTCCCCTGGCTCGGTAATATTATTGCTCTCTGTCATAAACCACTTCATAAATTCATTGCTGTTTTGAGTAAATAGCTCAATACCTTTCTCTATATCAACATTAATATAAATCAAGGCAGCACTGTCTTGACGCTCAAACGCCTCCAGCATATAGGATATTGCACTTATACTTCTGTAGTTGTCTACCATTAATCCATCAATAGACTTACTCAATCTATATAAATTCCATACAGATGCCGACCCTATCACAGTTATCATAATCACTAGACAGATATAAACCAGCGTAATTTTTCCTTTAAGTGTTTTTACCATAGCTATTCTCCTCATCCATAATAAATGGATTCATAATAAGTATAGGCTAGAAAGCCTATACAATCAAAGCTTTGCACTAATAGAAAGGCGTAAAAACCGGAGATAATACCACGAGAATAATAGATAATCTATTCCTATGCTTACTGGTACATCTGCTAATAGCGTATGCTCAACTTCTTAGATTTCTATTATTATGGGCAGCTATATGCGCTTACAATCATATTCAATATACCTATAATAAAAAACACCTCACATGCAATATAGTTGAACTATAGAACATATAAGATGTTTCTTCTTACTTAGTATTTGTAGTTACTTTTATGTATCACTACTATTTAGTCTTTATTTCCTGTACTCCTGATACGGAGCTGTCTGCATCCATTGTAAATGAGCTTTTAACTTTCTCATTAGCAAAGTAGATGTTTCCAGTAACCTTATTCTTTGTTAAATTGAAGTTCTCAGCTTCAACATAAATGTCTCCAACGAAGAATCCATACTGGAGAGTAGTGTATGGGCTCTTTATTGTTAATGATGGTGCTGTTAAAGTAAATGAATGGGTTGCTCTCTTTTTGTCTTTTGGATCGTTATGAGTGTAAAGACCTATCTTACGCTTAAGAGCCTTTGTTTTGTCATTCTTATCATAGAATGTGCCTTCAACTACAAGATTCTTATCTGTAGTAAGGTCTGTTATAGGAACAATTATCCAATAGCCATTTTTGCTTATTGCTTTTTCAAAAGCTGCTGCAGTTTGTACTTGTGTAGGAGTTGCAGTTGATACTGCATCTACATCAAATAATATCTGCTTTCCTGTTATAGAGCTTGTAGCATCCATTGTGAATGTATCTTTAGCAGCCTGAGTTGTGAAATATACATTTCCGTCAACTTTAGCAGATACTAACTTGAAGTTGCTTGCTGCAACGTAAAGATCCCCTTTGAAAGTACCCTTTGAGATGTTAGCATTTGTACTCTTTATTGTTAATTTTGGTGCTGTCAAAGTGAAACTAGCTGTAGTCTTATGATTTTCATCTTGAGTATAAAGAGCTACTTTACGTGTTACAACAGGTGGAACCTTTTTGTTATAAGTGTCACCATCTAAAACAAGTGGTTTATCATAAGTTAAATCTTTTAATGCACAAATAATCCATGGGCCATTTTTGCCTAAAGATTTTTCAAATTCAGCTTCTTTATATGTTATCGAAGCTGTTGAAACTGCATCTATTGTGTCTACTGTTGGTTCGATAGATTTTATTGCTGTAACAATTGCTTTAACATATCCGTCTGTATCTACCAGAGTGGATCCGCTAACTGCATCAACCATACCTGTCTTAGTAGTTCCTGCAAGCTTCTTAAGCAAATCTGATGCTGATTTTCCAGAAACATATGATCTGATTGCTGCTAATGACTCGTCAACAGGTGTTGTAGCTTTAGCCTTTTCAGCCATGTTTTTGCTGTACTGAGCTGCGTTAGCAAGCTTGGAACCCAATACTTTGCCTTCAGCAAAGTTCTTGCCGAAATCAGCATCTGAGTTCGGAACTCCTACTGAAGTAGCTTTATCCATAACCTGGTAATCGTCAATTATTGAACCGACGATTTTGTTGTCTGACATTGCAACTGCTGCAAGTGTGAAGCATTTTGTTCCGTGTGCAGCGAATTCAGCTTTTGCAAGTCTTACGGAATTTGCTATTTTCTCATCTACCTGAACTGCTGTAGCCTTTTTAGCTTCTTTTGCAGCTGCAACGATAGCTGATAAGTAACCATGTGTATCAACCAATGTAGCACCGCTTACTGCATCTACCATTGCTTCTTTTGTAGTTGCTGCAAGTTTTGCTTCAAGTTCTGCTACTGTTTTTCCTGTAGCATATTTTTCAATAGCGTCCATTGACTTGTCAACTGGTGTTGTTGCACCAGCTGCTTCTTTCATGTGCTCACTGTAAGCCTCTGCATTTGCTCTCTTGGAGCCTAAAACTTTGCCTTCTGCGAAGTTCTTGCCGAAATCAACACTTGAATTCGGAACTCCTACTGAAGTGGCTTTGTCCATTACCTGATAATCATCAATTATTGCATCGACGATCTTATCGCCTGCCATTGCTACTATTGCTACTGTGAAACTCCTTGTTCCATGAGCAGCGAATTCAGCTTTACCAATTGTTACAGGAACTGTCTTAACAACAACTGGAGCTGGAGCTGGAGCAGGAGCAGGTGTTACTACTGGCGCTGGCTTTGGTGCTGGCGCTGGCTTTGGTGCCGGCGCTGGCTTCGGTGCCGGTGCTGGTGTTGGCTTTGGTGCTGGCTTAGCAGGTGTAGTGGTAGTTTCTCCTGTAGCTGCTGAAACAGCATCTACGCCGTATGGTCCCATATGTGGGCCGGCCAATAGAACTGAGAGTAAAAACACAGCTGCTAATAGATAAGATAATGTTTTTTTCAACTAAATACCCTCCTTGATTATGGTTTATAGATTCCATTTCTACAAAATAAAGTACCCTTTCGACAGTTTGTTAGTTGATAGCTTGCCTGTTAATTATCAAACTATGAAAAAGATTATTATTGTGTAGAAATATTAACAATTATATTATAGCAATATCATAGCCAAAAGTACATGTATAATTAGGAATTTTTTTCTCTATTTATAGAAAATGTAACGCTTGGAAACCTCCGAAAAAGCACTTGTCCTTTAGACTATAGATTTAGTGCTTTACACAAAGATGTGACCTCCTTAATTTTAGGGGTCACATCTTTGTGTAAGGCACTATTAACAAATTTATTGAGTCTTTCTATCTTCTTATGAGAGTGTTGCATCACTACTGATACATATTTTTACTATTACCATCAACTGAGACTTGATACTGCTGTGCTAGTTGGCTTACGCGCGCTTGATCCTCCGGAACAACCTGATACATATTGCCAATCTTAGTGGTCATTTGCTGATTCGCTTGTTCTAACGGATAATATCCTTTTTCGACCATATACTGCCATACATCATATGCATGAGAACTGCTCATTAGAAATGCTGTTTCTAAAAAGCCACGAATCTCCGGATTGGCTGCATCCATTGCTGACCAAGCATATTCTCGACCTGAGCGTTTTAAAGTAAGCAAGTATGCAGTGGCCATTTCCCTGTCATTCATATCACTTATAGTAGTTCTAGGCTGAACTGGCGGATATTGAGCAACTTTTGATTGTGTGTAGCTTGGCAGGTTTCCCTGGATTTTAAATCTCGGAAGCTCTTTTTGGGCGCCCTGTTGATTATTAATAAACTCTACTTTCATATTATAATCACGGACATGATAGGGAAAATGCCTTTCAAATATTGTTCTTAGCTCGGGGTCAGTGACATGATCAAGCATATAGGCCATGTTAGTGATACTGTTCACACAGCTCATAGCCAATTCATGCATATCGTGCAATTCGTGTGCTGCTAATTGCATAGCAATAATTCCTCCTTGTGTGATATTTGTACAATAAGGATAATTTATGCTTTCTTTTCCCACTTTATACATAATCGGCTAACTAATTTACCGTTCTCTGTTCACCCTCCATATACTTCACAATGCCAACAAATATACTCCAGGCGACCTTCTCTTGATAGTGTTCATCATCCAATAGATGCTCCTCTTCATGGTTTGAGAGGAAACCGCATTCTATAAGGGCTCCTGGCATATTGTTGTTTTTCAATATATATACTGAGTCAGTCGGTTTTGCCTTTCTGTTGTTCCCTCTATTCAGCACCTTTATAACCTCGTTCTGGATTACCTCTGCCAGCTTCCTGGACTTATCGTCATTCTTCAGGTAAAAGGTTTGGGCTCCATAATACTGAGATTCTGTAAAGCTGTTTAAATGAATGCTTATTAGAATATCAGCCCCACAGCTGTTAATCAATGCATGTCGGTTTTTCAGATCCTCGCTTTTCCTTGTTTCTCTTCCATTTCCACCCTCAGTGTAGAGACCTGAGTCGTCTTCCCTTATCATAATGGCTGTACCGCCGCCCTGCTCTACCAGCCTTCTTAGCTTCAGTGCAATCTTAAGGTTGACTTCCTCTTCAGTAATCCCGCTATCCCCCGATGCCCCAGGGTCCCGTCCTCCATGCCCTGCGTCTATAACCACAACTGCACTCCTTATGGGAAGAGAAAACGCCGTCGTGGTAGTTTTACTTATAAAGCCTATGCTAATTAGCAATGCCAACACCCACATGAATTTGAAAATATACCTCCCAGCTTTGCTTCTATCAATTATATAGAGTCTCAACCCGCACACCTCCGTACATGCTAACTTAACTGCATTAAATTGCCGTTTATTTTATGATATTCACCTGGCTTTTTATAAAGAACATAGATTCTTGCTAAACTTTTATGTAAATAAACACCCCGTTTATACATGACTTATAAAAATTATGTAAACTTACGGTATATTGACTTTTCAAAAATCTAGCTGATACTTACAATAGGTAAAGGTATGGGGAATGGGTCTTACGAAATGTCGAAACTAGTGATAAACTACAAATATGATGAATAGTGTAATATTGATAAAGTTGAGTCTGGTTACCACTTATACTTTTAAAGGTTAATACTACAAGTTAAACTATATCTTAATATCAAAGGAAGGTAATTTATGAAAAATAAAGTAACCTTTATTGTTTTAGCAATAATAGTTGTTTCACTATTTTTGGTGGTTAAATTTAGCAACAGTGCTAAAACAATAGAAGAGGCAATAACCACCCCAGGTTCAAAGCCAATAAATATTATACATGAGGAAAAAACAGATAAAGGAAGCATAGTATTTTATAATCATTTAGGTGAGAATGATTTATCAACCGCCTTTGTAAAAAAGAACATAAGCGGGTATAAGACTGTTTACAGTGGTATCCAAGGGGACATGAAATTAGTTTTAAATAAATATGGAGTATCATACCAATATTTTCCTGGCATAGTAGAAACCTCACTCCCGATATATTTCGGAATTATTGGCAATCCCGATATTAGACAAGTAAAGATTATAGAAAAGAAAAGAAATATTGAAGACCAAGCGAAAATTATTAATGCTAAAGACATAAGAATATGGCTTATATATATGAGTAAATTTGAGGGTTCAGACTTTGAAATCCTTGGTATTTCAGCAGATGGTAAGGAATTAACTAGAATAGATGATAATATTTCACCCTACTATGCAGATCAAAAACCATTTAAAAGTACCTATTAGCAATTAATAACTTCACTCTTATGCTTCAAGTTTGAGTTACCATTTAATATGTTATAATGTTCTGTGTATATCTAATTCAAGTTCTGGAGGTTGTGTGAATTGGTTGACGAAGGACTTAATAAAATGGCCAAGGTGCTGGTGGATTACTCTCTCTCCATTAAGGAGGGTGACAAGTTGCTTATCCAAGGACATGAAATAACAATACCCCTTATTAAGGAAGTATATAAGGAAGCCCTTATTAGAGGTGCACACCCCGACGTACGAGTGCTTGTTGAGGAGCTTCAGGAAATATTATATAAATATGGAAACGATGAGCAGATAAAATATGTTTCACCCGTGATACAATGCAGTACAGAGAAGTATAATGCAACTTTAAGAATCGGCGGCAGTTATCACAGCAAACCGCTTCTAAATATTGACTCTGCTAAGATAAGAAGCTTGGAGGCTTCCCGCAGGAAGCTAGGTGCTGCCCAGCAAAGAAGAACGCTGGAAGGCAACCTGCGCTGGAGTTTAACCTATTTTCCCACTACTGCAGGCGCAATGGAAGCGAATATGTCACTTTCGGAATATGAGGATTTTGTTTTCTCAGCATGTTTTATAGACAAAGATGACCCAATAGCAGAGTGGAGTAAACTCAAAGCAGATCAGCAGAGAATTGTGGATTTCCTGATGAAAAAGAATCATATTAGAATGATTGCCAAGGATACCGACCTTTCTTTAAAGGTTGGAGGCAGAACCTGGATAAACAGCTGCGGAACAACAAACATGCCAAGCGGTGAGGTTTTTACCGGTCCTGTTGAGGATTCACTGAACGGGTATATACGCTATACTTTTCCTGCAATAAGGTCAGGAACTCAGGTGGAGGATGTTCTACTGAACTTTGAAAATGGCAGGGTTGTTAAAGCTAATGCAAAGCGGGGTGCAGACTATCTTAATGCAATGATAAATATGGATGAAGGCTCATGTTATGCAGGTGAGTTTGCCTTTGGAACAAACTACGGTATAAAACGCTTCACCAATAATATACTGTATGATGAAAAAATCGGCGGCACTATACATATTGCACTGGGCACGGCATATCCCGCAACCGGCTCCAAAAATGAATCAGGGCTGCATTGGGATATGTTATGTGATATGAGAGACGGCGGAGAGGTCTACGCCGATGGTGAACTCATATATAAGAATGGAAAGTTTATTTTTTAGAGGGGAGACGATATTATGGTGGATGCAAGATTAACCAAGCTTGCCAAGGTACTAGTAAATTACAGTCTAAAGCTGAAGAAAGGAGATCTGTTTGTAATTGAGGGCAATACCATCTGTGAGCCTCTTGCTCTTGAAGTTTACAAGGAAGCTCTTGCAGCAGGAGCCAATCCAATCCTGATGCCTAACTTTGAGGCATATAAGGAAATATTGCTGAGGAATGGCAGCGAGGAGCAAATAACATATTCCAACCCACTTGGCATTGAGATGATGAAAAGAGCCGATGCTATGCTCACCATATGGGCAGAAATAAACACCAAGGCCCTTACATCCATTGATCCAATCAGGCTTAACCTTATATCAAGGGGCAGAAAGCAGATGATGGATATATTCCATGAGCGTTTGGAAAAAGGTGAAATGCGATGGTGCGGCACCCAGTACCCAACCTATGCATCAGCTATGGATGCAAACATGTCCCTTACTGAATATGAGGAATTTGTATTCAGTTCCGGCTATATGGATTTCCCAGACCCAACAAAAGAATGGCTGAGAATTCATGATGAGCAGCAGAGGTTGGTAGATTACTTGAATACCAAGGAGAAAATCGAGGTTAAGTCTAAGGATACACACCTGACCTTCAATGCGGCGGGCAGGAAATGGGAGAACTGCGACGGTACTGTTAACTTCCCCGATGGCGAGGTATTCACCAGCCCCGTTGAGGATTCAATGAATGGCCATGTGAGGTTCTCCTATCCTGCAATTTACATGAACAGAGAAGTGGAAGATGTGGAACTTACCTTTGAGAATGGAAGGGTTGTGTCAGCCAAAGCAAAAAAAGATGAAGCCTTCTTAAATGAGATGCTGAAAACGGATGAGGGTGCCAAAGCTGTTGGCGAATTCGCCATTGGCACCAACTATAATATAAAGCAATTCACAAAGAATACACTCTTTGATGAAAAAATAGGCGGAACCATACATATTGCTGTAGGAGCCAGTGTCGGGGAAACAGGGGGCAAAAACAAGTCAGCCATCCACTGGGATATGATATGCGACATGAGTGAAGGCGAAATATTCGCCGACGGTGAACTATTCTATAAGGATGGAAAGTGGATAGTATAAATATTTCATAGTTAAAAATAAAAACGCCTTACGGCTATAAAAACCTACGGCGTTTTTTGTTGAGTCACAGCCCTCTGCAAAGCTTCTTATATATTCGGCATTGTCCCTCCAAATACTTATTCGGCGAAGCTTTCTCTCAATCTGCGCCCGGCCTCATGGGCTTCAAACTGTATATCTGCCCTATCCCTGACATGATTATTATCTACATTAGAGACAAGCAAACTCCCTATAATCTCTGTATTTATGCACTTATAGAATAGCTCAAAAACCTTGATAGTACAACCAAAATAGCTTCTTTCCTCCGGTTCTCCCGCAGTACATGCAATATAACCAATCCTATGCTTTTTAGATATTAAGCTGCTGTTTGTCTTATACTTGCTTGCCCAGACAGCCTGGCACCTATCAATAAGCTTCTTAAGATCAGAAGTTACTGTATGAAAATATACTGGTGACGATGATATAACAATATCTGCTCTATCAATAGCTTGATAAACTTGCTGCATTTCATCCTTAATGACGCATCGGCCCAGCTTGTAACAGCCTTCACAAGCGGTGCAGCTTTTTATACCCTGAGAGGAAGCATATATCTTCTCCACGCTTACTCCATCTCTCCCAATACCCTCAAGCATCTTATCAATCAGCATATCGCTGTTTTGATTTCTTCTATGACTTCCATATATGGCCAAAACGTTTATCATTATGTATGTTTACCCTCTCTTCTGTATAAATCTTCGTAGTCATGCCCTAATTCGCGGAACTCGAAACGCGTAACGCGCAACCATTGCCCCAGCGTCCATCACATTAGCCCTTTATATATCCTTTCCTTATTAGCTTCTCAATATGACTCTGAACCTTCCCTTGAATATCTATAGAGTAGCTTTCTTCCAATACAAACATCATGGAAATCGCTACTTGAGCCACGTCGAGCAGTTCCTCAGCTATTCTGTCAATTGCCTGCTTTTCTTCCATTTTGCAATTTTCTCCATTTAACCCTCTGAACTTTCCAATCAGCTGTGCCAGTTCTCCTGCTTCCTCCATCAGCTTCAGGGCTGTAGACTCTATGTTGGGTTTAAGATTATTAAGTCTGGGCAAACTGATGCTCTTGAACTCTGTATCTACAAATTTATCCACAAATAATTCCCCCAATTCTTTTCCGTTTATTATTTCATGTAATTTGTTTCTTGTCCTAAATATATTCGAAACCTTGTACGGGCGATTCATGAATCGCCCCTACTTAAATACACTCTCATAAAGTTCTTTCTGTTTCTTCTTAAGCTGCTCCTTAAACGTAAACATGGATATAATCTTGGTATTCTCCTCACTCATGTTGATAAATTCACAGCCCATTTCATACATTTTCGAATTAGGCACTTCACTGACTCTTCTTACTCTGGCTATGCATTCTATGAAATAATTGGCTTTGAGCTTAAAAGCAAAAACTGTATCCTTTGGTAGACAAAGATTCGTCTCTGCCAATACCCCTCCTGCACTTATATTCTTTATTACTCCATTAAACGTCTTACCTGACTTTGCTACGGAAACATTATTTATAATCATTGGCCTGGCAACAAAGCCGATTTCACAGTCTACTCTGTTAAATCTTCTTTTCTCTATTTCGCTTAACCCTTTTTCAATAGGTCTTTCTATCAAAACGCTAGTCCCATCCAGAAACTCGACCTTACTATAAAATTCATACATTTCCATATTATCAATGACAAGGCAGAGTATATCCCAGCCTTCCTTCAGAAGTCCGGTTGTCTTCACAGTCAGAGTAATAGATCTGTCAGTTATGAGTTTGATATTCCCATATACTTCGACTTCTGTAAACGCTGATATTATAACGACAAGCTGTCCCAGCTTGAACTCCATCATATGCTTCCCTCCCTGGTACAGTTCTATCTGTGACGGACATTTTATACTATTATATCAAATAGTGTTGCTAGCCGGCATTATATTTATTGTAATTTGTCGTTTTTAATATGTATATAGTTATTTATACAAAAAGAGAAGGCATAATACCTTCTCTTAATTTCTGTATAGCAAATATTAACGTTTTGAGAACTGAGGAGCTCTTCTTGCTTTTTTGAGTCCGTACTTCTTTCTTTCCTTCATTCTTGGATCTCTTGTAAGGAATCCTGCTTTCTTAAGCATAGGTCTAAGTTCCTTATCAGCTTCCAAAAGTGCTCTGGAAATACCATGTCTTATAGCACCTGCCTGGCCTGTGAAACCACCACCAACAACATTTACCAATACATTAAATCTTGAAAGTGTTTCTGTAAGAACCAGAGGCTGTCTAACAATAAGCTTCAATGTCTCCAAACCAAAATAGTTATCTATCTCTCTATTGTTAATTACAATTTTACCTTCTCCAGGAACCAGTCTAACTCTCGCAACGGAGTGCTTTCTTCTTCCTGTTCCAAAATATTGAACCTTCTTAGCCACAGTTACTTCCTCCTTTCAACTCTTACGTCAAGTTCAAGCACTTCAGGCATCTGAGCCGCATTTTCATGTTCAGCGCCCTTGTAAACTCTTAACTTTGTAAGCATTTTTCTACCTAAGCTGTTTTTAGGAAGCATACCTTTTACTGCTTCATATACGGCTTTGTCAGATCGTTCAGCCATGAACTTTCTGTATGGAGTCTCCTTCATGCTGCCAGGACGAGTTGTAACTGTCCTGTACATTTTCTGGTCAAGCTTCTTTCCAGTAAGTACAACCTTGTCGCAATTTATTATTATTACGTGATCACCTGTATCAATGTGAGGCGTATATATCGGCTTATTCTTACCTCTTAATATCTTTGCAACTTCGCTTGCAAGCCGTCCGAGAACCTTATCGGTTCCGTCAACTACATACCATTTTCTCTCAATTTTTTCGGCACTTGGTATATAAGACTTCATCTTCTTCACTCCTTGTCTAAATATTTCGCAAAACCCACTTTAAATCTTTAGTTCAGATTTTGCGTAAATGTTAACTTGGTTGTTATTGAATTCGCACTATACCCAATATGGATGCTCTTATGCGTTCAATATGTCATTTATGATTGATAAAAAGTTTTTATGCGCTACGCCATTTTAATGCTGACTTTGCCGCCGGCATTCATGTTCCACTTCACAAAGCAAGCCGCTCTTTCGCATAAAAGGAGTATGCTATATATAATTCAACGTCACGCATGTTGTCAATTCTTTTCATATAAACGTGTCGCAAGTGATTCGGGGCTATGAATCACAGTTCGCAACATATAATATTGTAATACATTGAACCACGTGTGTCAAGACAAATAACTCCATTATGGTAAAATACCAGTGGCATTTCTTGAAGGAACTGGTTGCGCGTTACGAGTATGAAAGCAAGTCTTCGAAGCACTTTCTTAAATCGCGAAACACGAAACGCGAAACGCGTAACAAGACATTCATACTACCCTAGAGCTAATAATATACCTCTTCCAAATATAAACCGCATGCTGGAGCAGTTAAGCCAGCTCTGCTCCTGTCCCTAGACATTATTATATCCTTTATGTCATCCGGGTCAATTTTGCCAATTCCAGAATACAAAAGAGTACCAGTAATTATACGAACCATATTATATAAGAAACCGCTGCCTTTATAAATAAAGCGAATCAAATCCTTTTCTTTTTCTATAGAAATCTCATATATTGTCCTTACAGTACTAGAAACCACGCTGCCAGTGGCCATAAATGCTGAAAAATCATAAGTGCCTAAAAAAGCTTCTGCCGCTTTCTCAACCCTATCTATATCTAATCTTTCACAATACTTTACATGATATGCATAATTTCTAAGCAGCGCAGAAGGAATTTTACTATTATTGATAAGGTAGCTGTATCTTTTCGCGATTGCGCTATGCCTCGCATGAAAATCGAGGGGCACTTCTCTTGAATCCTTTATTACAATATCCCGTGGAAGCAAACCATTCAAAGCATATAGGAACCTTTCCGGGGGTATTGAGCTGACTGTAGTAAAACTTGCTACCTGTCCTATGGCATGTACTCCTTTATCTGTCCTGCCCGCACCGTTTATTCTAATTTTTTCACCCGTAATAGCAAGCAGTGTTTTTTCCAATGATCCCTGTATTGAAGGACCGTTTTCCTGTATCTGCCACCCGCTGTAATTCGTCCCATCATATTCAATTATCAGCTTAATGTTTCGCATGCTCACATACCTACTTACTTTAAACTATTAGGAGTCTAAAACCCAAGTACTTTTTTTGCTTCGTGCTTCGTGCTTCGTGCTCCAGAATCCCTTCGAAGCATTACTTGAATACTCGTGGCTCGTGGCTCGTGGCAATACTCCAAAGAATAACCCAGGGCTTACCTACTCCAAATTATCAGAACACAGAATAAAGTCGTTATAAGCACAGCGCTGTAATCCCTGAACTCAAGTTTCAACTGCTTCATTCGGGTTCTTTGCTCGCCGCCTCTGTAGCATCTTGCCTCCATAGCCAGTGCTAATTCATCTGCTCTACGGAAGGCGCTGATGAATAGAGGAACTAAAAGTGGAACCATGGCTTTGGCTCTGTTTATCAGATTTCCTGTTTCGAAATCCGCTCCCCTTGCCATTTGCGCTTTCATAATCTTATCTGTTTCCTCCAGAAGAGTTGGAATAAACCGCAGCGCAATTGTCATCATCATTGCCAGCTCATGAGCAGGCACTCCTATTTTCTTAAAGGGATTCAGCAGCTTTTCTATACCATCTGTCAAGGCTATAGGTGATGTTGTCAAGGTCAGGAGAGATGCTCCGGTTATCAGGAATACCAGCCTCAAACCCATAAAGCCTGCTTGATATAAGCCTTCACGTGTAATTGCAAGCCCCCATTTTGAGTAAAGCACTTCCCCCTGTGTCATGAAAACATTTAGTATAACTGTCAATGAAATTATCACAATCAATGGTTTCAGGCCTTTGAATATAAACTTCAAAGATATCTTTGAGAGTGCCAAGATCAAGCCCATGAAAGCAACAATATAAAGGTACGAAAAGTAATTCCCAACCAAAAATAATAATGTTATAAAAGCAAAGGTTATAATAATCTTAATCCTGGGGTCCAGGTTATGTATCGGGGTATCGCCTGGAATATACTGCCCAATCGTAATATCCTTAATCATATCTGATTACCTCTAAAGAGCTTCAAAAGCTCATTTTTTGCTTCGTCAATATTTATGCAGTCAGCAATGGAAAATCCTCTTTTTCTAAGCTCCCGTACAAGATAAGTTACTTGTGGTACGCCCAACCCAATTTTCTCAAGAGTTTCGGCTTCTTTGAATACATTTCTTGGAGTATCAAAGAATGCAATTTTACCTTTATTCATGACCAGAACCTTATCTACCAGGTTAGCTATGTCCTCCATGCTGTGCGATACTAGTATTACTGTGATTTTCTGCTTCTCATGGAGCGTCTTTATTCCACCCAGTATTTCATCTCTGCCCTTTGGATCCAGACCTGCAGCAGGTTCATCCAATATTAGTACTTTAGGCTCCATAGCCAACACTCCTGCAATTGCGACTCTTCTTTTTTGGCCGCCGCTAAGTTCAAAGGGTGATACATTGCTTATCTTATCAAAGTCCAGTCCTACAAGCCCTATTGATTCCCGGACCCTCTTGTCGACTTCAGCCTCATTCAAGCCCAAGTTATGTGGGCCGAAAGCGATATCCTTATATACAGTTTCCTCAAAGAGCTGATATTCGGGGTATTGGAAAACCAAGCCGACCTTCTGCCTGATCTTCTTCATTTGTACCTCTTTAGAATTCAACTCTGCTCCATCTATAAATATCTTACCGCTACTGGGCTTTAAAAGCCCGTTTAAATGCTGTATGAGAGTTGACTTGCCTGAGCCTGTATGCCCTATCAGTCCGAGGAATTCTCCATCCTGTATCTCGAAGCTGATATTGTCTATGGCAACGTGCTCAAAGACTGAATCCTTCATATAAACATGGGTCAGGTTCTCTACTTTAACCGGCATAGCTCCACCACCATTTCTTCGACAGTCAGAATATCCGGGGGCAGCTTTATACCCTCCTTACTCAGCCTGTAACTCAATTCTGTAACCTGCGGAACATCAAGTCCTGCATTTTTTACTGCTTCCACTTCCTTGAATATATCCTTTGGCTTTCCTTCCATGATGACCTTGCCGCTTTTCATTACACATATCCTGTCTGCTTTTATTGCTTCATCCATGTAGTGAGTTATCAATACTATGGTTATTCCCTCTTCTTTATTAAGCCTTACTATTGTATCCATCACTTCTTTTCTCCCTGATGGGTCAAGAAGTGCTGTAGGTTCATCAAAGATGATGCATGCTGGTTTCATGGCAATTATCCCTGCTATAGCAACTCTTTGCTTCTGACCTCCGGACAGCAGATGAGGACCGTGTGTTGTGTACTCAGTCATTTCTACCGTCTTTAAGGCTTCATCCACTCTTTTTCGTATTTCAGAAGGTTCGACCCCCAGGTTCTCAGGCCCGAAGGCTACATCTTCCTCAACAATTGTGGCTACAATTTGATTGTCAGGGTTCTGAAACACCATGCCGGCAGTCTGCCTGATATTCCACATCAGCTTTTCGTCTTTCGTATCCATTCCCTTTACATATACAGTGCCTCCACTGGGCAGCAGCAGCGCATTGAAGTGCTTTGCAAGTGTAGATTTCCCCGATCCGTTATGCCCGAGTATAGCTACAAACTCACCCTTCTCTATAGATATATTTATATCGTCCAAAGCCATATTCGTACTGCCGCTGTGTGTGTTGTATTCAAATTTAACGTTTTGTGTACTAATCATATTTGCCATATTTATTCCTTCTTTATATTATGGTTTCGCGTTTCGCGTTTCGCGTTTCGCGTTGATAGCAGGGCTGCGAAGTCCAACCCTAGCAATCACGCGTAACTCGTAACTCGTAACCCGCAACAATTTTCCATCCATAGCAAAACGGGACTAAGTAGTCACTTAATCCCTGATAGTTCTATATAATTTTTGCTTGCTGCTATACTAGTTCCAATACAACTACTTCTGCCGCGTCGCCACGTCTTGGTGCTACCTTTGCTATTCTTGTGTAGCCACCGTTTCTTTCCTTGTACTTTGGTGCTATTTCATCAAATAACTTTTTGACTACATCTTCTTTTGTTATAAATTCTAAAGCCTGACGTTTTGCATGCAGGTCGCCGCGTTTGCCGAGAGTTATCATCTTTTCGGCAATGCTCTGGGTTTCTTTAGCCCTAGTCTCAGTGGTCATCATTTTCCCATGCTCAAGGAATGAAGTAACTAAATTCCTAAGCATAGCTTTTCTCTGATCCGTAGGACGTCCCAGCTTTCTATATCCAGCCATTGCAATACCTCCTCTTGTATTGTATTCACTACCCTACTTATATCTTTCGGGTATAATCATTGCTTGGAAGTTTAATCCTCGCTCATCTTTAAGCCTAAGCCGAGGGCTTCAAGCTTCTGCTGCACTTCTTCCAGCGATTTCTTTCCCAGATTTCTGACCTTCATCATGTCTTCTTCTGTCCTCTGGGTAAGCTCTTCAACTGTATTAATACCGGCTCTCTTCAAGCAGTTAAAGGATCTGACTGAAAGGTCCAGCTCTTCAATAGTCATTTCAAGAACCTTTTCTTTCTTGTCCTCTTCCTTCTCTACCATTATTTCAACATTGCCAACATGCTCAGTCAAGGTTATGAATAGCTTCAAATGCTCGCTAAGTATTTTGGCGCCGAAGCTTATTGATTCATCCGGCTTTATAGTACCATTTGTCCAAACTTCAAGCACCAGCTTGTCAAAGTCAGTGACCTGGCCTACTCTTGTATTCTCAATCAAGTAGTTGACTTTTCTAACCGGTGTGAAAATTGAATCTATCGGAATTACTCCAATTGGCTGTCCTGACTGCTTATTCTTCTCTGATGTCTGATAGCCTCTACCCTTTTCTACAGTCATTTCCATGTAGAATCTGTGACCTTCATCCAGCGTAGCTATATGAAGGTCAGGGTTTATGATTTCAATATCAGCATCACAGATGATATCTCCAGCCGTTATTTCTCGCTCACCCTGAACGTCTATCTTGATTATCTTGGTGTTGTCCCCGTGCATTTTCAGAGCAAGATGTTTGATATTTAATATTATCTCTATCACATCTTCTGCAACGCCAGGGACCGTGGAAAACTCATGGAGCACGCCGTCTATTTTAATAGAAGTAACAGCTACACCGGGAAGTGAAGAAAGAAGTATCCTTCTTAATGAATTCCCAAGTGTAACGCCGTAACCTCTCTCTAGAGGCTCCACAACAAACTTTCCAAAAGTAAAATCATCCGACATCTCAATGCATTCTATTTTGGGCTTTTCTATTTCAATCATCCGACAAAACCCTCCTTTTATCTATAGCTTTCAAAAACATTCTGAGGGTAACTGATTCATTTAATTTATCAAAAAAACTACATTTTCTATTGCATATGCTACACAAAGAGCTAGTTATCTTGAATACAACTCGACAATGAGATGCTCTTCTATTGGTAGGTCAATGTCTTCTCTTACTGGAAGAGCAACAACCCTTGCATCCATCATATCAGTATTTATTGACAACCATTGTGGAGCTGTCTTGCTTGCGGAGTTTTCTGCAAGCTCTTTAAACTTATCAGTACTCTTACTGCCTGGTTTTACAGCGATAAGATCATTAAGACCTACCTGATAGGATGGTATATCTACTTTCCCACCATTTACTGTGAAATGTCCATGTCTAACAAGCTGTCTAGCCTCATTCCTGGATTCACCAAAGCCCATTCTGTATACCACATTGTCAAGTCTGAGCTCCAAAAGTCTTAACAAGTTATCCCCTGTTACGCCCTTCTGTCTTTCAGCCACTTCAAAGTAGGCTCTGAACTGTTTTTCCAGTATGCCATATATTCTTCTGACCTTTTGCTTTTCTCTAAGCTGTGTACCGTAACCAGACATTTTCTTCTTGCTCTGGCCGTGCTGACCTGGAGCATATGCCCTTCTTGCAATTGCGCACTTATCTGTGTAGCAACGGTCGCCCTTTAGATAAAGCTTAGTTCCTTCACGTCTGCATAGTCTACATTTTGCACCTGTATATCTTGCCATCTATCACACCTCCTCAATAACTAAACTCTTCTACGTTTTGGTGGTCTGCAACCATTGTGAGGTATTGGAGTTACATCCTTAATAAGACTGACTTCGAGTCCTGCAGCTTGAAGTGATCTTATAGCTGCTTCTCTACCTGCGCCAGGTCCTTTTACATATACCTCTATTGTTTTAAGACCATGTTCCATTGCACCTTTAGCTGCAACTTCTGCTGCCATCTGTGCAGCAAATGGTGTGCTCTTTTTTGATCCTCTAAAGCCAAGTGAACCGGCACTGGACCAAGACAGTGCATTACCTACGCTGTCTGTTAAGGTAACTATTGTATTGTTAAAAGTGGACTGAATATGTGCAGCTCCTCTTTCAACATGCTTTCTTTCTTTTCTCTTTCTGGTTTTCTTAGCCTTTGGCTTTGCTACCATTCAAGCAAACCTCCTTTAACTACTTTCTTCTTACACCAACAGTTTTCTTCGGACCTTTCCTTGTCCTTGCGTTTGTCTTTGTTCTCTGTCCTCTTACTGGAAGTCCTCTTCTGTGACGTAATCCTCTGTAGCATCCTATTTCTATTAATCTTTTTATATTTAAAGCTATGTCTCTTTTTAAATCGCCTTCAACCTTAACGCTTCTATCAATTACTTCTCTTAATCTTCCGATTTCAGCTTCGGTCAAATCTTTTACTCTTGTATCAGGACTCACACCTGCTTCTGCCAAAATTCTATTTGATGTTGCTCTTCCAATACCAAATATATATGTGAGACCAATTTCTACTCGTTTGTCTCTCGGTAAGTCAACACCGGCAATTCTCGCCATTAGTACTTGCACCTCCTAATTGGTTTTGAGTTTATACTAAAATCAATAGGGAACACCCATACTTCTGTGGGTCAGCCGCGCTCCCAAAATTGGTTTTAACCCTGTTTTTGTTTGTGTTTAGGATTTTCGCAGATGACCATTACTCTGCCTTTCCTTCTGATTATCTTACATTTTTCACACATAGGCTTTACTGATGGTCGAACTTTCATCTTAAACCCTCCCTGTATCATTTACCGCGCCAAGTGATCCTGCCTCTGGTAAGATCGTAGGGCGATAATTCAATTGTTACTTTATCTCCAGGTAAAATCTTAATGAAATTCATTCTGAGTTTACCGGATATATGAGCTAAAATTTTATGACCGTTTTCAAGTTCTACCTGAAACATTGCATTAGGTAAAGCTTCAACGACTTTTCCTTCTACTTCTATTACATCCTGTTTCGACATAAGGTAATCAAACCTCCTGTTCCCGATATCAATCAATAGATTTTAATAGTTTCCTGATCTCGCTGTTATTTAACTTCTCTTTAGACTCCAATTTGCCTTTTACATCCTCTGCAACATAATTCAGTATCTTAAGATGCTTTATCTTCTTTTTCTTAGGCTTCTCAAGCTTTCTAATGTCCCCATCAGAAATATAGACATACTGGTCATCAATTATACACAAAACAACGAATTTGTCGTCTTTATCTCGTCCGGCAGTTGATATTACTATCTGCCCAATACTTATATCCTGCATATATTCACCTTCCGATGGCCTACAAAAGCGTTAATATCTCCGGCTCGCCATTGGTTATAACAATTGTGTTTTCATAATGTGCTGATGGCATTCCATCAGCAGTTACTACTGTCCAACCGTCTTTTAGAACTTTAACGGCATATTTGCCCTGATTCACCATGGGCTCAATGGCAAGTGCCATACCGACTACAAGTCGAGGCCCTTTGTTAGGCAGCCCGTAATTAGGTATCTGTGGCTCTTCATGCATGCTGGTTCCAATTCCATGACCGACAAAATCCCGAACTATGGAAAATCCGTTTAACTCCACATGCTTTTGTATCGCATGAGAGATATCCGACAGCCGGTTACCGGACAGTGCATATTCAATCCCTTTGAAGAAGCTTTCTTCGGTCACCCTTAAAAGCCTTTTCAATTCATCGTCTATCTGCCCTATCCCATAGGATCGGGCTGCATCCCCGTGGTAACCGTCATAAATAGCCCCAATATCGATGCCTATTATATCGCCATCCTTTAACACTATGGGACCCGGCATGCCGTGTACAACCTGTTCATTTACAGATGAACATATGCTGGCAGGAAATCCATTATAACCTTTAAATGAAGGTATCCCTCCACTTTTTCTTATATATGCTTCTGCAATTGTATCGAGTTCCATTGTAGTAATGCCAGGTCTAATTACCTCTCTTAAGCGTTCATGGGTCTCCGCAACTATTCTGCCTGCGATTCGCATCAGTTCAATTTCTCTAGGAGATTTTATACTTATCATTCAAATCGCTCCAATGCTTTAATTATATCGTCAAATACTTTATCGGCATATTGCTCACCATTTACTGTAACTAGAATACCCTTTTTATTGTAATAATCTATAAGAGGAAATGTCTGGTTCTTATATACATTCAAACGGTTTTCGACCGTTTCTATCTTGTCATCTTCTCGTGTATACAGCTTTCCTCCGCACTTGTCACAAATTTCATCCAATACGGGTCTGTAAAAGCATAAGTTATAGTTCTCGCCACAATTACTGCAGACTCTCCTGTTGGTCATTCTTTCAATAATTGTTTTATCAGATACCTCCAGGTTTACAACTGCACGAAGCTTTTTTGCTATAATTTCAAGCTCTTTGTCTAAGGCTAACGCCTGAATCAAAGTTCTTGGGAAACCATCCAGTAGGAATCCTTCTTTGCAATCATCTTCAAGAAATCTATTTTCTACTATCTCGAGAGTCAAATCGTCGGGAACCAATAGGCCTTTCTCAATATACTTCTTTGCTTCTACACCTATTGGGGTATTTCTACTAATGTTGTCTCTAAATATATCCCCAGTGGATATGTGAGGTATTGAATACTTTTTTTCTATCCGGCTCGCCTGGGTACCTTTACCGGACCCTGGAGAACCTAACAACACTATCCTCATTTCTACTCTCCAATCCCACAATTATCTATTTCAAGAAACCTTGATAATTCCTCATTACCATCTGTGCCTCAATCTGCTTTACAAAGTCCATAGCAACACCAACAACGATAAGCAGTGAAGTACTTCCGAAATACACCTTGATACCAGTGAAGTTCATAAGGAATATAGGTACTATAGCGATAAAAGCGAGGAAAAATGCACCTACTAATGTTATTCTGTTTAATGATTTTGTTATGAAATCGGAAGTTGGTTTTCCAGGTCTAATTCCCGGTATGAATCCGCCATACTTCTTGATGTTATTGGATACTTCTATTGGGTTGAAGGTAACTGCTGTGTAGAAGTATGTAAATCCAATAATAAGGAATGCGTATAGTATTCCATGGCCCCAAGTTCCCCAATTGAAATATGTGTTGAAGAACCTATATGCACCAGAATTCGGAAAGAACTGTGCAATCTGACCTGGGAACGCTATTAACGACATTGCGAATATAACCGGTATAACTCCGGCTTGGTTTACTTTGAGCGGAATATGAGTGCTCTGTCCGCCGTACATTCTTCTACCAACAACTCTCTTTGCATACTGTACAGGTATTCTTCTCTGGCCTTCCTGTATAAGTACAACACCCATGATTATAAGTATTGCAAATACCACGAAAAGCACTATCTCAATGAGATTAGTTGTTTTTGCCTTGTAAAGAGAGATAAGCTTCGTAACTCCCAACGGGATTCTTGAAACTATACCTGCAAAGATTATGAGAGATATACCATTTCCGATACCTCTTTCGTTTATCTGCTCACCGAGCCACATCAGGAATGCAGTTCCAGCTGTAAGTGAAAGTGCAACCAGCAATATTGATGCAGTATCTGTTCTCAGAAGATATCCCCTAAGTCCATAAGCTAAAGCCAGAGCCTGGATAAGTGCCAGCACAACTGTACCATATCTTGTATACTGTGCTATCTTTCTTCGTCCATCTTCGCCTTCCTTGGCGAGAGCTTCAAGACTAGGAATAGCTATAGTTAGAAGCTGCATTATAATGGTTGCATTAATATAAGGTGTTATGTTCATTGCAAATACAGCAAAGTTTTTAAATGCTCCACCTGAAATAACATCGAAGAATCCGAGTAAACCTCCGCTATCAATAAGCTGTGCTAGAGCATCGGTATTCATACCAGGTACAGGAATGAAGCTTCCCAGTCTGTATATAATAAGCATTCCGAGTGTGAAAAGCATTTTGAATCTCAGATCTGGTATCTTCCAAGCATTTCTTATTGTGTTAAACACCTTATACCACCTCTACCTTTCCTCCTGCTGCTGCGATTTTGTCTGCAGCTGTTTTGCTGAATTTATGTGCCTGTACTGTCAAATTCTTTGTAAGGTCGCCATTGCCCAGTATCTTAACTCCGCTAAGCATTGCTTTTACCAAGCCTACTTCTTTTAACATTTCAGGATTGACAACTGTTCCGTTGTCGAATCTTTCGAGGTCACTGAGGTTAACAACGGCATATTCTTTTCTGAATATATTCGTGAAACCAATCTTTGGAAGTCTTCTATATAGAGGCATCTGTCCGCCTTCGAAACCAAGCCTTACTCCGCCGCCAGATCTAGAATTCTGCCCTTTTTGACCTTTGCCTGCGCTCTTGCCCTGACCGGAAGCTGTACCTCTACCAATTCTCTTCTTTGATTTGGTAGAACCTTCTGCAGGTTTAAGTTCGTGTAATTTCATGTTTACACCTCCTTGATTACATTTCCTTTACTTCAACCAAATGTATAACCTTCTGTACCATACCTCTTATCTGAGGTGTAGCTTCATGTTCTACTTCGCTGTTAAGCTTTTTGAGTCCCAAAGCTTTTACTGTTGCGATTTGGTCATCTTTTCTTCCAATTATACTCTTTACTAATTTAACTCTTATCTTAGCCAAGGTTATTCCCTCCTAGCCTAATATCTCTTCAACGGTTTTACCTCTGAGCTTTGCTACATCTTCAATAGTTTTTAATGAAGCCAGCCCTTGGATTGTAGCGTTTACCATATTTCTTGGATTGTTTGATCTTAAGGATTTTGTTCTGATATCCTTTATCCCTGCCAGTTCAAGAACCGCACGGGCTGGACCTCCAGCTATAACACCAGTACCTTCTTTTGCCGGCATCAGAAGCACTGTGCCTGAGCCAGAAACTCCGATAATCTCATGAGGTATTGTAGTTCCAACTATAGCTACCTTTACAAGATTCTTCTTGGCATCTTCGATACCTTTTCTAATTGCTTCAGGTATTTCTACTGATTTTCCGGTGCCAACTCCAACATAGCCATTTAAGTCTCCAACAACTACTATGGCGCTGAATCTGAAGTTTCTACCGCCTTTAACAACCTTAGCAACTCGATTTATAGCAACAACCTTTTCCTTAAGGTCAAGTTTACTTGCATCTATTGGCTGCATTTATTTCCCTCCCTTATCCTAGAATTCCAATCCGGCTTCTCTTGCTGCATCAGCCAGTTCCTTAACTCTTCCGTGATATATATATCCGCCTCTGTCGAAAACAACCAACTTAATGCCAGCTTCAAGGGCCTTCTTTGCTACTAATTCGCCAACCGCTTTAGCTGCTCCTTTGTTTCCGCCATGACCTGGATTATCCTTTAACTCTTTATCCAGAGTTGAGGCTGATACTAAAGTAACACCCTTTACGTCATCAATTATCTGAGCATATATGTTATTAAGGCTTCTATAGACATTCAATCTTGGTCTTTCTGTTGTCCCTTCAAGCTTCTTTCTCACCCTTAAATGTCTTTTCAGCCTAGTGCTGTTCTTACTGTCTTTAGTTATCACCCTTTGTCACCCCTTTGCTATTTATTTCTTACCTGTTTTACCTTCTTTACGTCTGATTACTTCATCAGAGTACTTGATTCCTTTTCCTAGATAAGGTTCAGGTTTTCTTACCTGTCTGATATTAGCAGCGTGTATTCCAACCTTTTCCTTGTCTGAACCCTTTATAACTATTCTGTTTGGAGCCGGAACCTCAGTTGTTATCCCTTCCGGATCATCCATTTCAACAGGGTGTGAGTAACCCATTGTAAGTGTAAGCTTCTTTCCAGCTTTAGCAGCTCTGTAACCAACACCGTTTATTTCAAGTATTCTTTCGAATCCTTTTGAAACGCCTTCAACCATGTTATTTACAAGTGCTCTTGTAAGCCCATGCAGCGCTCTGTGCATTTTTTGATCGGAAGGTCTTGTAACTATTACCTTGCCGTCTTCAATTGCTATATTAATATCTTCATTCATCTTTCTAACAAGCTGACCCTTTGGTCCCTTAACTGAAACCGTATTGTCATCAGCTATTTTTACCTCAACTCCCTGGGGAATTGATATTGGTAATCTTCCTATACGTGACATGCTTGCACCTCCTCTATACGTAAGATTTTACCAAACGTAGCAAAGCACTTCTCCGCCAACGCCCTGGAGTCTTGCACTCTTGTCTGTCATTATCCCCTTGGATGTTGAAATGATTGCTATGCCTAGTCCTCCAAGTACCTTTGGTATATCTTCATTCTTTGCATACACTTTAAGTCCCGGTTTGCTTATTCTCTTTAAGCCTGTAATAACCTTCTGCTTGTTTGATCCATATTTAAGGCCTATTTTGATTACGCTCATAATTCCGTCTTCAACTATCTCGTAACCCTTTATATATCCTTCATCAAGCAGGATCTGCGCAATAGCCTTCTTCATTATTGAAGTAGGAATATTAACAGTATCGTGTTTAACTATATTAGCATTCCTGATTCTGGTTAGCATATCAGCAATTGGATCAGTTGTAACCATTAATCTTAACCTCCCTTATACCGTAATTCATGGACACGCTGTAAACTGCAGTCCATTAAGTGCTAAGCACTTTTGGGTAATTATCTGAAACTATGTTATATTCTCACAGTGTCCCGAATAGACACTAACTATATCATCTTACCAGCTAGCTTTCTTAACACCTGGTATTTGTCCTTTGTACGCCAATTCTCTGAAGCAAATACGGCAGATACCAAACTTTCTCAAAACAGAGTGTGGTCTTCCACATATTCTGCATCTTGTATATGCTCTGGTCTTATACTTTGGTGTTGCCTGCTGCTTTAATAACATTGACTTTTTAGCCACAATTTTACCTCCTTCACGCAGTTTTGCTACTAAGTGCTTTTTAACACAACAGATTTCTCTTTATTCAAGTGTTAAAAATGCACTTCCTTGCTTTTGTGCCTCTACAGGATTAGCAATTCTTTCTGTAAAGAGGCACCTAGCTTGCATAAGGCATTCCGAGGAGTTTCAGGAGTTCCCTTGCTTCCTCGTCAGTCTCGGCTGTGGTCACAAATATAATGTCCATACCCCTTACTTTGTCAATTTTTTCATACTCTATTTCAGGGAATATGATTTGTTCCTTTATTCCAAGGGAATAGTTTCCTCTTCCGTCAAAAGCCTTTGCTGATACCCCTCTGAAGTCTCTTACTCTAGGAAGAGCCACATTAAGCAGTTTGTCAACGAATTCATACATCTGCTCACCGCGAAGTGTAACCTTCGCACCGATTGACATTCCCTGTCTAACTTTGAACGCTGCAACTGACTTTCTTGCTTTTGTAACAACTGGTTTCTGGCCTGTTATTGTTCCAAGCTCTGATACTGCGGCATCAAGGCCTTTGGCATTGTCCTTAGTATCTCCCAAACCCATATTTATTACTACCTTCTCAAGCTTTGGTATCTGCATAACGCTCTTATATTGAAACTTCTGCATCATCGCAGGAGCTACTTCTTTCAGGAATTTCTCTTTTAGTCTGGCCATTTCTTTTTACCTCCCTTCAAAGATTATTTATCTAATACTTCACCGCAGCTCTTGCAGTATCTAACCTTTGAATTATCATCAAGTATTCTGTGTCCTAATCTAACGCCTTTTTCGCATTTTCCGCACCAAAGCATAACCTTAGAACTGAATATTGGTGACTCCTGGTGTATTATACCGCCCTGCTGCATGCCCTTGCCGGGTTTCTTGTGCTTCTTGTTCATGTTGATACCTTCACAAAGTACTTTATCTACCTTTGGTAAGGCTGCAAGCACTTTAGCTTTTTTGCCTTTGTCCTTGCCGGAGATTACCACTACTGTATCTCCCTTTTTAACGTGCAACTTTTTAACTTCTGCATTTGCCATTCAATACACCTCCCTTAAAGCACTTCAGGTGCAAGGGATATTATTTTCATAAAATCCTTTTCACGAAGTTCTCTTGCAACAGGCCCGAATATACGGGTTCCTTTTGGTTGCTTGTCGTCCTTAATGATAACTGCTGCATTGTCATCGAATCTTATATAGCTTCCATCGGGACGTCTCATACCCTTTACAGTTCTAACGATAACGGCTTTTACAACGTCTCCCTTTTTAACAACACCGCCTGGTGTTGCGTCTTTAACAGAAGCAACTATTATATCTCCAATGTTTCCATATCTTCTCATGGAACCACCCATTACACGTATGCACAGAAGCTCCTTTGCTCCGGAATTATCTGCAACGTTTAAACGCGTTTCTTGTTGAATCATTCAAAACCCTCCTTTCGGAATTTTACTTAGCTTTCTCGATTATTTCAACAAGTCTCCATCTTTTATCTTTGCTTAAAGGCCTTGTTTCCATAATTCTTACTTTATCGCCCATTTTGCACTCGTTATTTTCATCGTGTGCTTTAAATTTTGTTGTTCTCTTCATTGATTTGCCGTAAAGCGGATGACGAACCAGTGTTTCAATAGCTACAACTATTGTCTTATCCATCTTATCACTTACGACCTTGCCTAATCTGGTCTTTCTATTCTTTCTATCCAAAGTCTAAACCTCCTTCTTCCTACTTTGCCTATACGGACTTAAGTTCTTTTTCTCTAAGGATGGTTTTTATTCTAGCTATAGATTTCCTAACATCTCTTACCCTTATCGGATTTTCAAGCTGTCCTGTAGCCATTTGAAATCTAAGATTAAAAAGCTCTCCTTTTAACTCAACCAACTTCTGTTCCAATTCATTTACTGACAAATCTCGAACTTTGTTAGCTTTCATTTGCATCACCAACCATTTCATCAGTTTCCTGGCGGGTTACAAACTTACACCTGATAGGAAGTTTGTGCACTGCAAGCCTAAGAGCTTCTCTAGCTACTTCTTCCTCAACCCCCGCCATCTCAAATAATACTCTGCCCGGCTTTACAACAGCTACCCAGTGCTCTGGAGCACCTTTACCGGAACCCATACGAGTTTCAGCAGGCTTCTGTGTTACTGGCTTATCCGGGAATATCTTTATCCAGATCTTACCGCCTCTTTTTGTGTATCTTGTCATTGCCTGTCTGGCTGCCTCAATCTGGTTGCTTGTAATCCAACCTGGTTCCGTAGCCTGAAGTCCAAATTCACCATACGCTATAACGTTGCCTCTTGTTGCCTTACCTCTCATGTTGCCTCTCATCTGCTTACGGTGCTTTACTCTTTTTGGCATTAACATTATGCTTCTCCTCCTTCCGTAGCTGCTACATTCAGCTTAGCCGGCTCGATATTACGAGTTTTGGCTTGTGGAAGAACCTCCCCTTTATATATCCAGACCTTAACACCTATTTTCCCAAAGGTTGTATTTGCCTCTGCGAATCCATAATCTATATCGGCTCTCAAAGTCTGTAGAGGAATTGTTCCTTCACGGTACCATTCGCTTCTTGCAATTTCAGCGCCGCCGAGACGACCTGCACACATGGTCTTTATACCCTTTGCGCCCATTCTCATTGTTCTCTGCATTGACTGCTTCATTGCTCTTCTGAATGATATTCTCTTCTCCAGCTGTGCTGCTATGTTTTCAGCTACAAGCTGAGCATCCATTTCCGCTGTCTTTATTTCTGTGATGTTTATTGAAACACCCTTATTGCTTGTGAGTTTTTCTAAAGCTTTCTTAAGCTCTTCGATTCCAGCTCCGCCTTTTCCGATTACCATACCTGGTTTTGCAACGTGTATGTTAACCTTTATCTTTCCAGCGGTTCTTTCTATTTCAATCCTTGAAACTCCGGAAGCATAAAGCCTCGGTTTCAAAAATTCTCTTATTTTGTTATCTTCTATTAGAAAATCTGCAAACTGCTTCTTATCTGCGTACCATTTTGTGTCCCAATCTTTAATGATACCAACTCTAAGACCGTGTGGATTTACCTTTTGACCCACTAAAATCCCTCCTTCTTCACTCTTTTTCCTTAACCGCCAATGTTATATGGCTTGTTCTCTTGAGTATACTTACGCCTCTACCCATTGCCCTTGCCATAAATCTCTTAAGTGTAGGTCCCTGAGTGGCATAAGCCTCTGAAATATACAATTTGTCTACATTCATGTTGAAGTTGTTCTCGGCGTTAGCCACTGCTGATTTTAAAAGTTTTTCCATTATCGCTGATGCAGCTTTTGGAGTATGCTTTAATATTGCAAATGCGTCTCCAACCTTTTTGCCTCTAATTAAATTTATAACTATATTAACCTTTCTCGAGGAAATTCTAATATGCATAATTTTAGCCTTAGCTTCCACAGGTAATACCTCCTTCCAAATTATCGCTAGGTTTGCTTAATTTTATATTGCTTCCTATTTCAGAGCTGAGGACCTTTCTGTGTGATGTCCATGGCCTCTGAAAGTTCTGGTGGGAGCAAATTCACCCAGCTTGTGACCAACCATATCCTCTGTCATGTATACAGGAACGTGCTTCCTGCCATCATATACCGCGAGGGTATGACCAACCATTTCAGGAAATATTGTTGAACTCCTTGACCAGGTCTTAAGCACAACCTTCTTGTTTGCCTTATTCATATCTATAATTTTATTTAATAATTTTACATCTACAAAAGGTCCTTTTTTTGTTGAGCGGCTCATTGATTTGCCTCCTTTCATACACTGTTTCGGGTTTCGCGTTACGCGTTACGTGATGTAGGGGCGAACAGTGTTCGCCAGTGAAGACTACGAAGCCTTTCCCAAATACTCGCAACTCGAAACTCGCAACTCGTAACCAACTGTTCTATTTCGTATTTCTTCTCTTAACAATGAACTTACTTGAAGACTTCTTCTTGTTTCTAGTCTTATATCCGAGTGTTGGTTTACCCCAAGGAGTAACAGGTCCTGGTCTTCCTATTGGCGACCTACCTTCACCACCACCATGCGGATGGTCTACAGGATTCATTACGGAACCTCTTACTGTTGGTCTCCAACCTAAATGTCTGTTTCTGCCTGCGCTACCCATTGATATGTTTTCATGATCCAGGTTTCCTACCTGACCGATTGTAGCTTTACATTCAATTCTTATCATTCTAACTTCAGTGGATGGCAGTCTTACCTGAGCATAATCCCCTTCTTTGGCCATAAGCTGAGCAGAGTTACCTGCTGATCTTACCAGCTGAGCTCCTTTGCCTGCCTTAAGCTCTATATTGTGGATTATTGTACCTACAGGTATGTTCTTAAGCGGTAATGCATTGCCAACCTTTATATCAGCAGTAGTTGATGATATAACTGAATCTCCTACTTTAAGGCCATTAGGGGCTATGATATATCTCTTTTCGCCATCAACATAAGTAAGAAGTGCTATGTTAGCCGATCTGTTTGGATCGTACTCTATTGCTGAAACGGTAGCCGATACATCAACCTTGTCTCTCTTGAAGTCAATTACTCTGTACTTTCTCTTATGTCCGCCGCCTTGATGTCTAACTGTAATTTTACCTTGATTGTTTCTTCCAGCTTTACTTTTTAATATTTCAACCAGGGACTTCTCCGGTTCTGTTTTAGTTATTTCTTCAAAGGTTGAAACCGTCATGTTACGTCTAGCTGGAGAAGTCGGATTATACTTTTTAATTGCCATTTTTTCTCCTCCTTTTACAGTCCTTCGAAGAATTCGATTCCCTTGCTATCTTTTTTGAGCTTTATGATTGCTTTCTTGTAGCTCGGTCTTCTTCCTTCATATTTTCCCATTCTCTTCATCTTGCCCATTACTCTAACTGTGTTGACCCTGTCAACCTTTACCTTGAATATCTCTTCTACAGCATCTTTTATTTCAGTCTTATTCGCATTGACATCAACGATGAAGGTGTATTTCTTGTCTGCCATTTCGCTCATGGCTTTTTCTGTTATTACCGGTCTTCTTACTATATCATAAGCGTTCATTATGCAAACACCTCCTCGACTTTTTTAACAGCGTCCTTAGTTATAATGAACTTGTCATATTTTAAAATGTCATATACGTTCAATGTATTTACGAAAGCTGTCTTAACTCCCTCAATGTTCCTTGCGGACTTAACAATATTCTCGTTATTGTCAGCAACAACTATGAGAGTCTTGGAATCAACCTTCAGGTTCTGAAGCAAGCTTACAACCTGTTTTGTCTTTGGAGCATCAAAGTTCAGCTCTTCAATTACAACTACATTGTTGTCATTAACCTTTGAGGAAAGTGCTGACTTCATTGCAATTCTCTTTATCTTCTTAGGTACGGAGTACCTGTATGATCTTGGCTTCGGAGCGAATACGATACCACCGTGTCTCCATTGTGGTGACCTGATGCTTCCGTGTCTTGCTCTTCCTGTACCTTTTTGCCTCCAAGGCTTGATTCCTCCGCCTCTTACCTCAGCTCTTGTGAGGGTTGACTGAGTTCCTTGTCTTTGGTTTGCCAAGTACATTTTAACTACCTGGTGCATTGCTTCAATGTTTACGTTTGCACCGAATATATTCTCATTTAATTCGATTTCTCCAACCTGTTTGCCACTTATGTTATAAAGTGCTACGTTAGGCATTTTACATCCTCCTTTCTACCCCGAACGTTTTATTAAACTTTCACAGTATTCTTAATCATTACCAGTGAACCTCTTATTCCGGGAACTCCACCTTTTACAAGGATAAAGTTTCTATCCGGATCAACCTTGACAACTTCGAGGTTTACTACTGTTGTATTTACTGCCCCCATATGACCTGGAAGCTTCTTGCCGGGGATTGTTCTTGATGGATCTGATGATGCACCCATTGAACCTACTGCCCTGTGAAACTTGGAACCATGTCCCATAGGCCCTCTGTGGAAGTTATGTCTCTTGATGACACCCGCAAAGCCTTTACCTTTTGATACGCCGCTTATATCAACTTTGTCGCCTTCTTTAAAGACATCCGCCTTTATTTCCTGGCCTACTTCGTAAGCTGCTGAATCTTCAAGTCTAAATTCTCTAAGATATCTTTTTGTTGCAATCTTTGCCTTTGCAAAATGACCTTTTATAGGCTTTGTAACTTTTCTCTCGGCTTTATCGTCAAAACCTACCTGTATTGCTGCGTACCCTTCGTTCTCTACTGTTTTTTTCTGAACTACAAAGTTTGGGCCTGCAGCTATTACAGTTACAGGAACTGCTCTGCCTGTTTTATCGAATACCTGAGTCATTCCTACTTTTAAGCCCAGTATCGCTTTTTTCATTTATATTACACCTCCAAATTTACAGCGGACCGCTTAGCGGTCATACTAAATTTAATCTTGTTACGTGTTACGCGTTTCGAGTTGCGCGGATTTAGTATTGCTTCGAAGATTTTACTGGCGAACACTGTTCGCCCCTACTCCTCGTATCCCGAACCTCGAACCTCGTACCAGTTATTACAGTTTTATTTCGATGTCAACACCAGCTGGCAAGTCAAGTCTCATAAGTGAGTCAACAGTTTTTGGTGTTGGATTCAATATATCGATTAGTCTCTTATGAGTTCTCATTTCGAACTGCTCTCTTGAATCCTTATACTTGTGCACTGCACGAAGTACTGTGATTATTTCCTTTTCAGTCGGCAGCGGCACCGGACCTGACACCTTTGCGCCTGTCCTCTTTGCAGTCTCTACTATCTTTTCTGCTGACTGATCGATCAGTATGTGATCGTATGCCTTCAACCTGATTCTAATTTTCTGTTTTGCCATTTTTCAATTCCCTCCTTTTCATCGCACGCTTTAATTTGCTTACGTGCAACCGCATACTGTTATACACTCACCCGGGTGTGTTCTATTTTTTTATTAGTGTCCGGCAATAAGCCAAGGCACTAAACTTCCCACCCAGAGAAACATAATAATCAGTAGAGTCGCCCGAATTCTAGAAACGGACAATACTCAGCAAGAATTCGCCAGCCGTAAGAACCTTCGGCTGTGCCTTCCCAGAATACACCTCTTTCAAGGGTTAATCTGCAACCTCTTACTTCATCGCATGCTAAGTTTCGCAACCTTACATATTTTATAACATTTTAGGACAAATTACAATACTTTTATCACATTTTTTAAAAATATTTTCTAAAACAGCCCTAAAGGACTAGGAATAGTCCTAGTCCTTAATGGCTAAAAAAAACATTTGGTTCGGGGTACGTGGTTCGGGGTACGTGGTTCGGGGTTCGAGGTTTTAGCAAAGCCTCCGAAGCCCTGCCTAAATCCTCGCACCTCGCACCTCGCAACCTCGCACCTGTATTATTCTAATATTGAAGCAACAGCACCTGATCCAACAGTTCTTCCGCCTTCACGAATAGCGAATCTTAAACCTTCTTGGATAGCTATTGGTGTGATAAGCTTTATTGTCATTTCTATATGGTCACCAGGCATGCACATTTCTACTCCTGCTGGAAGATCTATTACTCCGGTTACGTCTGTTGTTCTGAAATAGAACTGTGGTCTGTAACCATTGAAGAATGGTGTGTGTCTTCCGCCTTCTTCTTTTGTCA